>Ga0209979_1000038_pt1 | contig 232728 bp, 238 predicted proteins | sample AnhtaG_FD_183114 | JGI IMG/M metagenome (GOLD analysis project Ga0209979, IMG submission 183114) | Deep subsurface microbial communities from Anholt, Denmark to uncover new lineages of life (NeLLi) - Anholt_01485 metaG (SPAdes) (version 2) | ecosystem: Environmental > Aquatic > Marine >...
GCCTTGGTTATGTGTTACTTATATATACGGCTAAAAAGATACTGGCAAGCACCTTGGCAATAGCTTAGTGTAAAGCTACTATAAAAACTACAGCCCGAAAAGAAGGGAAAAGATGTAAGGGGGTGATGGATGAGTTAGCATTATATGTTCAGGGGGACTAGAATCTTATTAGGAGGTCACCATTGAAAAAGAATTTGCTTATTATACTCGGTAGTTCATTGTTAATCCTGGTGATGGCACTAATGCCTTTCTTCGGCGCCTGTGCTCCCGAGGAAGTGACTCCACCACCGGAAGAGGAGGAAGAACTACCACCTCCGCCGCCAAAGGTATACACGGTTTGCGTAAGCCAGATAGTTACCCACCCTGACCTAGATACCGCTCGCCAGGGCTTTTTCGATGGTATGGCTGAGCAGGGCTTTGAGGAGGGGGTAAACATTGACTACATCATCAGGAATGCCGAGGGTGATATGCACGTAGCGGTTGCCATCGCTGAGTATTTTGTTTCCATAAAGCCGGACTTAATCGCCCCGTGCACTACTCCAATGTCACAAACCACGGTGGCTGCTGCTGAGGGTACGGACATCCCTATAGTCTTTTTCCTGGTTACCGACCCGGTGGCGGCTGGTTTAGTGCCCAGCTGGACGGAGCCGGCACCCCATGTAACCGGGGTTAGCGATTGGGCTGATGTCTCCACTCAGATAGAGTACATTAAGGAAATTATGCCTGAGGTCAAGACGTTGGGCATAATCTATAATGCTGGCGAGGTGAACTCGGTGGTGCAGGTAGACGAAGTAAATGAGATTGCACCAGGGCTCGGCCTGACCATTGTTGAGGCTACAGCAGCCGTAACCGCTGATGTTTTGGCTGCTGCCACGTCACTGATTGGTAGGGTTGATGCCATGTGGTTTCCCACTGATAATACCATATTCGCTGCCGTAGGTTCTGTACTTAAGGTTGCTGAGGAGAATGACATACCAGTCTTTGCTTCGGCAGTAGGTCAGGTTGAGGCGGGGTGTGCTGCTGGTGCTGGTATTGACGTCTACTCGATAGGTGTGGAAGCTGCAGCCATGGCAGCCAGGATTCTGCGTGGTGAAGCAACTCCAGCTGACATCTCACCCATGAAGACTGAGGTGCAGATACGTGCAGTAAACCCGGTTGCGGCTGAGAGGATGGGGCTGACTATCCCTCAATCGATTATAGATGCGGCTGACATAGTATTCGAAGAATAGGCATTGCAGGAACGATAACTGTTTATTGACGCTATAATTAAATTGGCATCAGTGATAATCTAGACAGATTATTATAAGGAGGAAGATTGCTCCAAGAGCTAGGGATAGCGGAGCTGAGCAAAGAGGAATTGGCTGAAATTCTACAAGAAGGATTTTGAGAAGACGCTAGAATCTAGTAGTGAAGGGGGTGATGGATGAGTTAGCATTATATGTTCAGGGGGACTAGAATCTTATTAGGAGGTCACCATTGAAAAAGAATTTGCTTATTATACTCGGTAGTTCATTGTTAATCCTGGTGATGGCACTAATGCCTTTCTTCGGCGCCTGTGCTCCCGAGGAAGTGACTCCACCACCGGAAGAGGAGGAAGAACTACCACCTCTGCCGCCAAAGGTATACACGGTTTGCATAACCCAGATAATTACCCACCCTGACCTAGATTGCGCTCGCACAAACTTCCTTGATAAGATGGAGGAGCTGGGCTATGCTGAGGGGGTAAATATTGACTATATCATCAGGAATGCCGCGGGTGATATGACGATAAATGCAGCAATCTGCGACTACTTTGTTTCCCTAAAGCCGGACTTAATCCTGGCAATAACTACCCCATGCATACAAGCGATGACGGCAGCTGCTGAGGGGACGGACATCCCCATAGTCTTTACCTGTGTTACCGACCCGGTAGCGGCTGGTGTAGTGCCCAGCTGGACAGAGTCGGCACCTTTAATAACCGGGGTTAGCGATTGGAATGATATCACCACACAGATGGAGTTCATCCTGGAAATTTTCCCTTTTGAGACGTTGGGCTGCATCTATAATGCTGGCGAGGTGAACTCAGTGGTGCAAATGGAGGAGTTAGTTGACGAGGTTGCACCAAAGCTCGGCTTTACCGTTATTGAGGCGACAGTAGCCGCAACCACTGATGTTTTAGGAGCTGCCACGTCACTGATTGGTAGGGTTGATGCCATGTGGATTCCTACCGACAACACGGCAATGGCTGGCAAGGATTCTATCATTAAGGTTGCTGAGGAGAATGACATACCATTCTTTGGTTCGACAAGTACTATGGCTGAGGAGGGCATGATTGCTGGCTGTGGCGTCGACGAGTGCATGGGCGGTAGGCAAGCCGCGGTCATGGCAGCCAAGATTCTGGCTGGTGAAGCAACTCCAGGGGACATTCCTCCTGAGCTGCCCAAGGCTTTTATATATGCAGTAAACCTAGGAGCCGCTGAGAGGATGGGGATAACCATCCCTCAAGAAGTGATAGATACGGCTGACTTAGTATTCGAAGAATAGGCGCTTGCGGGAACGAATAACTGTCGGCAATGGAATAAAAGGTGCTAGTTCAGGTCTTAAATAGGAGAAAGCCCTGCCAGAGGGAGATGGACAAAATAATTTTTCCTTTCCCTCTGGCAGGGGTGGTATATGAAGACTGAGCACCAATTATACGCAGTAAACCTGGCTGCGGTTGACATAGTATTCGAAGAATAGCCATTGCGGAAACGATGACCCTCGGCCGGCAGTTGAGTAGATAACAAGGTCTCAATCAGGTTTTAGACAGGAGAAAGGAATTGCTGGATGCAATAGGTCATGTATTGTCATTTTCCTTCTATGAGGGGCTGGTATTTGGCTTGATTGCTACCGGCATGTATCTTTCATTCAAGATACTTAATTTTCCAGACCTTGGTGTGGAAGGAGCTTTCCCTATGGGTGGGGCGGTGGTAGCGACATTAATTGTGAACGGGGTGGACCCCTTCCTGGCGACCATAGCTGCCCTTGGCGTAGGTCTACTGGTTGGTTTGGCAACGGCGTCACTCAATACCAGGCTCAGGGTACCGGCTCTATTGTGTGGCATTATTTTGATAGTGGCGTGTTGGTCGATAAATCTGAGGATTATGGATGGAGCTAATGTTTCCCTCCTTCGTGAAGTAACCATCTTTGATAAAGTGGCGGGATTTCTGGGACGTAGCGGCGGCAGTATTGAGGTAGCAATCATCGTTGGTTTGATGATTGCGGCTATCGTCTTTTTCGTTCTAAACTGGTTTCTGCGCACTGAGATTGGTCTGGCATTGAGGGCAACCGGTGATAATGAGAAGATGGTGCGTAGCCTGGGGTCAGATGTTGAAAAGAATATAGTGATTGGTCTTTGCATTGGCAACGGTCTATGTGGCCTGGCCGGTGCTGTGGTGGCTCAGGGTCAAGGGTTTGGTGATGTGGGTATGGGGATAGGAGTACTCATAATGGGCTTGGCGTCGATAATAATCGGTGACGCGCTACTTCGCCCCCGGGGTGTGGCTACTATGCTGGTGGCGGCATTTACTGGCGCTTTTTTCTACCGCCTATTTATAACCGTTGCCCTTAGAATGGGCATGGAACCGGGTGACCTGAAGTTAATTACCGGAGTGCTGGTGATTGTAGCCCTGGCAATTCCGTTCATACGGATGAAGTTGCGGCGTGAATGGGTGCCACCGGCATCAAGATTATTTTAACGAGGTGTTGAAATGGGTGAGAATCATGGCTTACTTCAGCTTAAGGAAATAACCAAGATATTCTCCAAGGGCACTATAGACGAGGTTAAGGCTCTAGATAATATCAACCTAGATGTCAATGCTGAGGACTATATTACCATTATTGGCAGCAATGGCGCTGGAAAAACTACAATGCTTAATGTTGTTGCCGGTGTCTTCCCTCCGGAAAGGGGAGGCAAGGTTATCGTTAATGGTACTAATATTGCTGGCTTGAGTGAGTATAGGCATGCGGCATATATTGGCAGGGTATATCAGGACCCCAATATAGGCACTGCGACCAAGATGACCATAGAAGAGAACCTGGCTATGGCGGTGCTGCGTGGGCAATCAAGAGGGCTAAGGGCAGCCAGTAATAACCAGCGCCGAGAGCTATTCCACTCATCTTTAGCTCCTCTAGGATTAGGACTAGAAGACAGGCTAAGAGCTTACGTGGGCACGCTCTCCAGCGGACAAAGGCAGGCGGTAGCCTTGGTCATGGCTACTATAAGTAAGCCGGCGCTGCTACTGCTTGATGAGCATATAGCTAATTTAGACCCAAAGACGGCTCAGATAGTGCTTGAGTTAACCGAGATGATTGTGAAGAAGGAAAAGATGACCACCCTGATGGTTACCCACAACATGGAGCTGGCACTAAAATACGGCAATCGGCTGATTATGATGCATGAGGGTAGAATTGTAGTTGACCTGAATCAGGAGCAGCGGACTGGGCTCACTATCAATGACTTGGTGAGCGCCTTCGAACAAGCCAGCGGTAGAAGATTTATTGAAGATAAAATATTGCTTAGGCGTTGAGCAGGAAGCTAGAAAAACCTTACCATTAGTGACCTGGTAACCGCCTTTGAGCGAGAGCAGAGCAACCGCTCCCTCCAGTATCTCACCCTTAAGGCTGTGGGCGATTGCTTCGAATTCCTCAAAGGTGATGAGAATCACATCTGGCTGCCTATATGGGTCGTCAAATAGGGCTGACTCTATCTTAGCCCGACGGAGAGGTGGATATGCCAATGTTGGTGGAAGGAGGAGGCGCTATCGGCTCCATCCCACCTGCCTTCAAGACTACATCTACTCCCGGTGTCATGAATCTATCAAAGAGGTCAGCCTTCTGGGCCTGCCACTTCTGATAATCACTTTTTACCTTTGCCAGCGATGTTTCAAGGCAGGAGGCCAAAATCCTGCGCTTGACCGAAATGGGAGAGTGACACCACCAAGTCAAACTATGGAGGGGGGTAGTTCTATTCCACCCCCCTCTCCTTTTAAAACTTTGTAGCCGCCGTTTAATGGCTAGGCTGGTTTTACAACTCCTATATACTCTGAAGCAATAAGGGCTGGGGGCTATATCTTTGTATCTGGTCAGGGGGATTTCAAGACCCGAAGGCAGGTGAGGCAATCTAAGGAATAGAGGCTCAGACCAGACAATGCTGGGAGAATAGGGAGCAAGTTTTAGAAACAACGGTTCCGTCTCTTGATGATGTGGTAAAAGCAACCGTCTTTCTGGGTAATGTTGCCGACTTAGTTAGGATTGACTTTGCCTTGGTTATGTGTTACTTATATATACGGCTAAAAAGATACTGGCAAGCACCTTGGCAATAGCTTAGTGTAAAGCTACTATAAAAACTACAGCCCGAAAAGAAGGGAAAAGATGTAAGGGGGTGATAGATGAGTTAGCATTATATGTTCAGGGGGACTAGAATCTTATTAGGAGGTCACCATTGAAAAAGAATTTGCTTATTATACTCGGTAGTTTATGCTTAATTCTAGCGTTGACAGCTCTGCCTTTCGCATCAGGTTGTGTTCCTGAGGAGAAGGTGATTCGGATTGGCGAGTGTATGATAATCGAGCATCCCGACCTGTTCGCTGACCAAACAGGATTTCATGAAGTAGTGGACGCCTGGGCGGAAGCTGAGGGAGTGACGGTGGAGTATATTTTCCTCGTCGCTGAGGGTGATATGTCTCTAGCCAAGTCAATTGCCGACCGGTTTGTCGCCGAAGAGGTGGATTTAATTCATGCTATCACTACCCCAATCGCTCAAGCCTGTGTGGGTGCAGCTGAAGGGACTGGAATTCCTGTGCTTTTCAGCACTTGCACTGCTCCAGCTGCGGCTGAGATTGTGACTACCTGGGATGCGCCTCGCCCTGATGCCAATGTAACTGGTGTCAGTGATATGGCTGCCATGCTGCCTCAGATGGAGGTGATTAGAGAGATTTGCCCTGAGGCTACGGTGCTTGGGGTGATTTACAACGCTGGTGAACCCAACTCTGTCGTGCAGATTGACCAGCTAAAGGATATTATGGCGGATGTCGGCATTGACGAGCTGGTAGAGGTAACTTGCTCGACAACGGCTGAGGTGGCAACCGCAGCCGCTTCCCTTATTGGCAGGTGTGATGCAATCTATATTCCCACCGACAATACTGCTGTCTCCGGGCTTGAGGCTATAATTGCCGTCGCCGAGGAGAATAAGATACCCTTCTTTGGCTCTACGGGAGATATGGTTGACCGGGGTTGCATTGCCGGTCAGGGTGCCGACTACCACTGGATAGGCATGGAGGCAGGACGCTATGCTATTCGAATACTAGAGGGTGAATCCCCTGGTGATATTCCGGTTGTAATGTGCGCTCCGGAAGCCTGTTTGCTGGTGGTCAATCCTGGGGCAGCGGAGAGAATGGGAATAACCATCCCTCAAGCGGTTATAGATAAGGCCGCACGAATAGTAGAATAGCCAGACCAGGACATCTGTGTAGTGATTCGGACAATGGGGGGGCAGTAATATTCTGCCCCCCCACTTGAGCTTGAGATTATCGGATTACTTTTAGGGATAAAGCAATGTTGTCTCCCGCGATACAGGGTATCCTAAACACTTCAATTTCTGAAGGGCTGGTATACGCCTTTGTTGCTATTGGTGTATTCTTAACCCTCCGTGTGCTTGCCTTCCCCGACCTTACTGTAGATGGTAGCTTTGTTGTCGGCGGCTCTATTGCAGCCGTTATGATTGCCGGGGGCTGTAATCCTTTCCTGGCGACTATAGCCGCCTTTGTTGGTGGATTAGCTTGTGGTTCAATAACCGGGCTGCTCAATACCAAGCTGAGGCTACCGGCTTTATTGGCGGGCATCCTTATGATGGTCGGACTCTATTCGGTAAACCTGCTGATTATGGGAAGACCGAATATCCCATTGCTGCGCAGTGTAACCATGTTTGATAGTGTTGCCAGTTGGTTTGGAACTACGAGAAGCACCATATTGGTTATTATCGTCTTTGCGGTGATAGCCGTCGGTGTTTTTATGCTATTGAACTGGTTTCTGCGCACTGAGATTGGGCTGGCATTGAGGGCAAGCGGTGATAATGAGCAGATGGTGCGTAGCCTGGGGGTAGATACTGATAAGAATATATTGCTCGGTTGTGCTATCTCAAACGGTCTCGTTGCCCTGGCTGGTGCCCTGGTAGCCCAAAACCAACAATTTTGCGATGTCAATATGGGGATAGGGATGATTGTAATGGGCTTGGCGGCAGTAATAATTGGTGAGGCACTAATTCACCCCCGGGGTGTCACCTCCATGTTGCTGGCGGCATTTACTGGCACTTTCCTCTATCGCTTGTTCATAACTATTGCCTTCAGACTTGGCTTAGCCCCCGGAAATTTGAAATTGATTACGGCACTGCTGGTGATTATAGCCATGGCAATCCCCTACATACGGAAGAAGTTGCGGCACGAGTGGATGCCGCCAGCGGTGAGGTGGTAAAAGGAGGTATTTGATGAGCGAGAATCATGGCTTACTACAGCTTAGGGAAATAACCAAGATATTCTCTAGAGGCACGGTGGATGAGGTTAAGGCCCTAGATAATATCGAGCTAGATGTCAACGCTGAGGACTATATTACCATTATTGGCAGCAATGGCGCTGGAAAAACTACTATGCTTAATGTTATTGCCGGTGTCTTCCCTCCGGAAAGGGGTGGCAAGATTATAGTTAATGGTACTGATATTGCTAGCTTGAGTGAATATCAGCATGCGGCATATATTGGCCGGGTATATCAGGACCCCAATATAGGCACTGCGGGCAAGATGACCATAGAGGAAAATCTAGCTATGGCTGTGCTGCGTGGGCAACGAAGGAGGCTAAGGGCAGCCAGTAATAAACAGCGCCGAGAGTTGTTCCACTCAGCTTTAGCTCCTCTAGGATTAGGACTAGAAGATAGGTTAAGAGCTTACGTGGGCACGCTTTCAAGCGGACAAAGGCAGGCGGTAGCCTTGGTCATGGCTACTATAAGTAAGCCAGCGCTGCTACTACTTGATGAGCATATAGCTAATTTAGACCCCAGGACAGCTCAAATAGTGCTTGAGTTAACCGAGATGATTGTGAAGAAGGAAAAGATGACCACCATGATGGTTACCCACAATATGGAGCTGGCACTAAAATACGGCAATAGGCTGATTATGATGCATGAGGGTAGAATCGTAGTTGACCTGAATCAGGAGCAGCGGGCTGGGCTCACTATCAACGACTTGGTGAGCGCCTTTGAACAAGCCAGCGGTAGAAGATTTATTGAAGATAAAATATTGCTTAGGCGTTGAGCAGGAAGCTAGAAAAACCTTACCATTAGTGACCTGGTAACCGCCTTTGAGCGAGAGCAGAGCAACCACTTATCTAAAGAATATATTGTGGTAGAATTAGGCCCCTCAAGAGTTTGGAGTAGAAAATTATTTCCCCACAGTCTTCCACGAGCTGTGCTGATGGCTCAACAAATTGGTTGATAATTTTTCCTTAATAATTCAGACACCAGGAGGAGGCTATGAATATAAGACCTGCTGTAAGACAGCTAGCCAGAAAATCTTACGAGGCGGAATCAAAGCCACCAAAAGGGGATATTTTGGACTGTGCCCTGGGGAGGAATTCCTTTGGAACTTCAGAAAAAGTAATAGAATTTGCTAAGCACTTTGACTGGTCTGATTTATGGCAGCACCCCGATACCAGCTACAGGGATTTAAAACAGGAAATTTGCAACTTTTGGTCTGATTATGCCGACCTAGAGGTAGCCAATGTCAAGGTTGCCAATGGTTCCTGCGTCGTTCTATCAAGGTTCAATAAGCTCTTCATAGAGCCCGGGGTTAAGGTCCTGGGTTATGTGCCTCAGTTCAAGGAGTACATGGTTGAAGTCGCGGTATTGGGCGGGAAGTATGAAGCAGTTCCCCTGGACCCTCAAGAAGGCTTCAAGTTCAATCTGGATAGGCTTCTTAGTAAAATAAAGCCGGATTACTGCATAGTTTATGTTGATAATCCTAATAATCCCACAGGACAGCTCATCGGCCTGAGCGATATTGAGACAATCATCAGAGAGGCGGCAAGGAAAGACGTCATAGCGATAATAGACGAGGCTTACGCTGATTATGTGGAGGAGAAGTATTCGGCGGTTAATCTAATTAAGAAATACAAGAATTTAGTCGTGACGCGTACCTTCACCAAGGGTTATGGCATTGGTCGATTCAGAGTAGGCTATGCCATCTTACCAACTGAATTAGGCGACTACTATAACCGGGTTGAACTCCCCTTCTCTGTCTCTACAATGGGTGCCTCCTTAGCCAGAGAGGCTCTTCTTGACCAGGATTTTATTCTCAACCTGAGGCAACAGGTTAAAGCCGAGAAGGAGAAGCTAACCAAAGAACTGAGCCAAAGAGACTATCTTATCGGTGAAACTTGTGAATCTTGCCCGTTATTTATCCTGGGGCATAAAGATAAGGATGTTGACTTAAAGGAGGAACTACTAAGTAAAGGAATATTGACTATATCGGGAATTGACTGGGAGAACTTAGACAAGAACTATGTCAGGGTTAATACCCCTCCTAGGGCTGAGGATTTCCTAGCCCGGCTGGAAAGGTAGAAATTGATAAACAGGGCTATGCTCATGTGCCAAAAGCTCCAGGACTTGGCATGGAGGTTGATTGGGATTATATCAACCAACACACGATAGCAACAATATGATGAAGGAGGAGAAGAATTGACAGACCTAAAAACAATAGCGGTGTTAGGTGGCGGCAATGGTGCTCATGCCATGGCGGCTGACTTAACACTAAAAGGGTATGAGGTAAATATGTGTGAAGCTCCTGAATTTAAGGAAAGCATCAGCACAACCCTTGAGCGGCAAGCAATAGACCTTATTGATGCCTGGGGGGAGAAGCACACAGTCAAGCTAAATATGGTGACCACAAATTTTGAAGAGGCGCTAAAGGGTGTTAGCTACATTATGATGGCTGTCCCCGCCATTGGGACCAAGAGCTTTTTTAACTCAATAATGCCCTACCTGGAGGACGGACAAACGGTAATTAAATGGTCAGGAAACTTCTCTGCACTATTATTTGCCAGCATGCTAAAAGAAAAGGGTGTAAAGAAAGACATTACCCTTGCTGAGGGACATACGCTTCCCTGGGGTTGCCGGCTGGTAGCGCCGGGCACAGCACAGATAATGGTTTGGGTGGTCAGGCTTTTGTTAGCCACTTTACCGGCAAAAAATATAGATAGGGTAGTAAACGATGTAAAGAAAATGTATCCCGTAGTTGCTGGTGAGAATGTTCTGGCTACTACCCTGAACAATCTAAACCCGGTTGTCCACCCCGTTGGTAGCATTATGAACGCAGGTTGGATTGATACTATGGGGAAAGACTTTTACTTCTATCGGGATGGGAATACCCTGTCAATATCCAGGGGAATTAAAGCGGTTTTTGAAGAGGTATCCAAAGTAGCCAATGCCATTGGTGTAAAAATGACTGAATACCCGGAAGAGGATTTCTGGAAAAAGAGCGCCATAATGTCAACCTATGTCAGGGCTTCCTTTGATAAGGAAGGGGCTGTGGCCAAGATATCAGGCCCATCATCAGTGAAGAGCAGATATATAACTGAGGATGTTCCCTATGGGCTAGTGCCCATTGCCAAACTGGCGCGCAAGTTCAATGTGGCTACCCCGCTTATTGATGCCGTAATTGAGCTTGCCTCGGTGATAAACCAGACTGATTACCGGGAAGAAGGTATGTCACTTGAAGAGCTGGGAATAGCGGACCTAAGTAAAGAGGAGCTACAGAGGGTACTGGAAACAGGTATAACATGACAAAGTAATGCCCCTGCCGAGTCTATGGCGTACGGTTTGTAGTTGGAAACCCAGATAAACCGCAGGGAGGCGCAAACGAGGAATATTTGGTCTAGATTGACTTAAGCAATATGACCATGCGACGCACCCACCTTAGGCTCCCGGTCATAGGCAGCTTTAAACGCTGCAACAAATGCCTTGTTCTCTGGGGTATCAGGGTAATAGAAATTATAGTTGAAGGTACCCAACTGGCAGGGGCGCAAGACAGGAAAGGGATTCTACAAAACCACTGCACGATTGTCTATTATGTGTGATATATAACAAAAGGCTGGATATTCCCTGCATAAGAACATCCAGCCGTCGGTAATCCTAATTCTCACAATATCAGCTCGGCCTGAGAAGGTTACTCTCCTTAGTCTAAACCGAGTTTTGCCTTAACATTGCTATACTTGTTGGCTATGGTGATAGTATCACTGCCAGCGAATAAAAGCCCAACACATTTATTATCCTCACTGAGAATAATAGACCCGCTGTCGCCAGGCTGGGACATCGCTCCCATAGCACATTGGTCAGTAAACAGAGCCATTCTGCCCTTCCCCACATTTACATTTGCCGTCACGCCCACCTGCTTAACCTGTCCATGAGTTAAGCCACTTGTTCTACCACTTTTCTTCACCCTCATGCCAACCTCTGGTTCTAGCTCACCGCTAATCCCATCAACCTCAAGGATGGTATTATCCACATCCCCATCTTTGTTTGGTTTGGCAATAGCACAGTCAACCAAATTTCCCTCTAGCCCGGCAAATGCAATCAATCTCGTCTCTCTCCCCAAAAGCCGTGCCAGGAAGTTGCCTATATTAACAATAGCCTTGGCAACTGAGCAGGGGCTAGGACCCAGTATCTTAATCTCAACGAAATTGTAGAGTTTAGCCAGCTCATCTTCCTCTACCGTCCCGCCATCGTAAGCACCAGGCTGGAGGATGGGGTCTCCAATTTGAGCTTCATTAACATTGGCTAGAACATGATTATTGCTTAATATCAGCGGCTCTCCATTTTTATAAACAAGGCACCCCAGTGTTCCAGCAGTAACTTGGTAGTGTCCAATGGAGACCCCACCGGGGGCAGGTCGCCACCTCTTTGTTCTATCTGGCGAATCATTAAGGAGCTTGATTTCACCAACCTCAATTACATCAGTAACGAGGCCTTTAATTTGTGGCGGCACAATATCCTCGGCCGCTAGTTCAGAAAGCGGCAACTTCTGTTTAACTCCTACAACCAAAGCTACCTTCCCGGTATCAATACCACCAACCTGTTTCGTCCCCAGCCCTACCATTACCACATTCTTCTTTCGAAGGAGTTCGGCAGTAAATTTCTTGACCACCTCTTCTGTGTTCATGTTACCTCCTTAACTTCGCTTATTCTGCCATCAAGCTCCGCCTGCTTAAAGGCACTGGGTATTGGGCAGGTCTCGGCTGGGATAATATTAACGCCAACAGCGTCGTAGGCAATATCAACCGCCTCAGTACAGAGGAAGCTGTTGTTGTGAACCCAGGTCAATTCCTCAGCTCTTATTCTCCTGAATCTACCTTCAGTAAATAATTGTTTAATAAACAATGCTATACCCTGAATGGCGAACTTGAGGAACAAGAGGTAATCGTATAAGCTCCTTCCCCACCTGGTTAATTCAATGGGAGCCTGCTCGCGCAGTTCCTTTGGGCAGTCAACGCGATAAAATTTTATATCCTCTCCCTCATAGAAGGAAAGCCTACCAATAGCAATCCCCTTGCTTATTGACTCAAGGATTAAATAATCGCTATCCACCTTTTCCCAGACCAGCCCATAATGAAATCGGTCAGTAGGCGGTGCCATCAAATTGCGACTTACCCAGCCAACTATCCCCTCACCTTTGGTAGAGAAAATATCACCAGGTTCAAGCTCAGCCACTTAGCTTTTTCCCCCAAGTATTTACTTGAAACGAAGAACAGCCCTCTCGCTGATTTAACTCTTTCCTATCCTGAACATCTTGGTTCCACATACAGGGCATACACCCTGAGTTGCCGGCCTACCATTCTTCATGGTTATGGCTTTGGCATCCTTCATCTCCCTTTTGGCACGGCACTTCACACAATATGCTTGCATTAGGTATACCTCCCTTTTTGATTATGAAGGGTAAACAATTCCTCCCTTGATGTCAATAGCCTAGGAATCAAAAAAGAGGCTGAGGATTTGAGTCCACTCAGCAGATATTAGAATTGGAATAGTGCCGGCTGCGCTGCCTTTCCCTCTCTCTCCTCCCTTACCTGAGTGCGCTTCTTGTATAGCCACTCCTTGAGCCGATTTAGCTCCATTGCCAGTAACAAAGATGGCGGGGGTGGCAGCCACAAAATGGAGGAAGCCTTGGATATCTCGCTTAGTTATGGAGCAGGCATCACTTTTATTGTTATCTTGAGCCCAGCGAGCAAAGTAAGAAACGTGACCACCCGGTTCAGGTGGTCTTGAGCCGGCTTCTCCTATCTATGGTCGGGGTGGCCGGATTTGAACCGGCGACCACCTGAACCCCATTCAGGTGCGCTACCAGGCTGCGCTACACCCCGACTTGCTTTCAAACATATTAGCATAATTTGTTTGTAAGGGCAATAAAGTATACTGAGATTATTTATTAACCTCACCCCCTTTATCCCCCTCTCCTAGAAGGAGAGGGGGAGGAATAGAAAAGAGGGGGCTTCGCCCCCTCTTAAAACTACTTCCCCCTTCCCCTCAGGGGAAGGGGGTCAGGCGGGTTCCCAGAAAAATCGAAGATTTTTATGGGTGCTGAGGGGGATGGGGTCAATGCTGTGGAGAGAAGAAACATGATAATCTGCGTCACCAATTTATCTGAACTAGCTAATAAAGCATAATTGAAAAAATTGCGCTTTTAGGTTATAAATATAGGGTATCGAGCATTCAGAGGCTTAGATTTGGCGAAAAAGAAGGTGGAGAAACCTCGGCGTGAGGTTACCAAGCGCCAGCTTTCCCGGTGGCAACGGCAGAAGAAGAGACAGCGCATTATCCTTGGCTCAGGGATTTTGATTATCGTTGCTGTCTTAGCTGTTGTTGGGGTCGGGGTTTATAATCGGTGGTATATTGCTGAGTATAAGCCGCTGCATGAAACTGTAATTGAGGTGAACGATACCAAGTTTGATATGAATTATTACATAAAGATGCTCAACTACTATGGAGGAGGCGTGCCTATCCAATATATGCAATTGGTGGCTGATGAGGTGGTCAAACGTATTGAGGAAAATGAGTTGATAAGGCAAGGGGCTCTGGAATTGGACATCAGTGTTAGCGATGAGGAGGTCGATGAGGAACTCGAGAGTTATGACCCCCCATTAAGTAAAGACTATAGAGATGTGGTTAGAACAGGGCTCCTGGTGGACAGACTGCGTGATGAGTATTTTGAGCAGCAGGTGCCAATGTTTGCCGAACAGAGGCACATAATGGCGATGTTTCTGGAGAGCGAGAGCCAGGCAAATGAGGTTATAGCCAAGTTGGAGACTGGCGAGGATTTTGCTGAACTGGCTGGTGAGCTTTCCCTGGATGCCACTTGTAAAGAAAAAGGGGGCGACCTCGGTTGGCGACCTGAAGGCGTCTTGCCTCTGCTGTTTGAAACTTCCATACTTGATGAGCATGCCTTCAACTGCGAAGTAGGGGTATTAAGCCAGCCAATATATGATGAGGAAACAACCAAGGGTGTGGGCTACTGGATAGCTAAGGTATTTGAAAGGAGGGGGGAGGAGGAAAAAGCTAAAGTGCTAGGAATATTACTGGGTAGTGAAGAAGAGGCACAAACGGTAAGAGACAGGTTGGAGGCTGGTGAGGACTTTGGTGAGTTAGCCGAAGAGCTCTCTGAACATGAAGAGTCTAAGGAAGATGGAGGAAATTTGGGCTGGTTGACTCCGGGCGAGGCGGGTCTCACCGTTGATGAGTTTATGTTTAACCTTGAGATAGAGCTGGGGGTAGTAAGTGAGCCAATATTTGATGATACTATTGTCACTGAAGGGGGCTATTGGCTGATAAAGGTATTAGAAAGGATAGAAAAGAAGGAAGAAGCTGATGTTCAGCTAATACTGTTGGGTAGTGAGAAAGAAGCGAAGGAAGTTAAAAATAGGCTGGAGGCTGGCGAGGACTTTGACGCTTTAGCTGAGGAGCTTTCTCAGCATGACGAATCTAAGGAAGAAGGGGGCAAGGTAACTGGCATAACCCCAGGCATGATGAGTTCAGCCTTTGATGAGTTTGCCTTTAACCCTGAGGTGGAGCTGGAGACACTGAGTGAGCCGATTCGTGATGATACGGTTGTAACCACGGGGGGCTATTGGCTAGTAAGGGTTGAGGATATAGATGATAATAGGGAGATTGGGGAGGATGATAGGGAGTTGCTGAAATGGGAGGCTTTAGGTAAGTGGGTTGAAGCATTATGGGATGACCCTGATAACAAGATTGAGAGTTATCTGGATGATGAGAAAAAGCAGTGGGCAATTTTGCACGCTATCGAGAGCTAGAATCTAACTGGGGGTTAGAGCAGTGAACAAACAGTAGGTTGTTTATTAAGGGTAGATTGAAGGGGCTTCGCCCCTTCAGAACCCATGTCTCCCCCTCATGATAGGAATACATATCCATATCATGGAGAGGGGGATAAAGCGGGTTCCCAGAAAAATCCGAAGATTTTTCTGGGTGCTTAAAGGGGGTGAGGATGATAAACAATCTTAAACAGAGCATCGGAATTGGGTTAATGGGGCTGGGGGTGGTTGGTGGGGGAGTAGCCAGGGTTCTGACCGACAAGGCCAAGGTCTTAGCTGAGCAGGTTGGCTGCCCTCTTGTCTTGAGAAAGGTGAAGGTCTTAGAGTCGGATTTAGCCAAGCCGCAGGCAAGGGAGCTCGGGCTTCAGCTTTTCACCACTGACGCTGATGAGTTTTTTGCTGAGCCCGGGGTGGATATAGTGGTTGAGGCTATAGGGGGTGAGAAGCCAGCCCTGGATTATTTGAAACGGGCGCTCTCTGGCGGTAAGCATGTGGTTACCTCCAACAAGGAGGTTATCGCCAAGCACGGGGCGGAACTATTTGCCTTGGCTCAGCAGCATGGGGTGGGACTGCGCTGTGAAGCCAGTGTTGGTGGTGGCATTCCTCTAATCGCCCCTTTCCAGCAAGACCTGGTAGCCAATAAGATAAGTGGTATTTATGCCATAATAAACGGAACCACTAATTATATTCTTACCCGGATGGCAAGAGAGGGCACAGATTTCCCTTCAGCGCTTAAGAGAGCTCAAGAGTTAGGCTATGCCGAAGCTAACCCGGAGGATGATGTAGACGGGATAGATGCTACCTATAAACTGGCTATTCTTGCCTCTTTAGCCTTCCATTGCCAGGTTCAACCTCAGGATATCCATTGTGAGGGCATCTCTCGACTGGATAGTCGCGACTTCAAATATGCTCGGGAGCTAGGCTTTGCTATAAAGCTGCTGGCTATAGCTAAACAGGGCGATAGCTGGATTGAGGTGCGAGTTCATCCCGTGTTTATCCCTGAGGAGTCCCTTCTGGCTAAGGTTGACGGTGTCTATAACGCTATCCTGGTGGAAGGTGACCTGGTGGGAAAGGTGCTTTTCTATGGTGAGGGGGCTGGTGCCTCGCCTACCAGCAGTGCGGTTATAGCTGATGTGGTATCAGCAGCCCAGGATATTATCGCTGGTGTGGGTAGCAGGGCAAGGTGGAGGCTTGAGCCAGGTAAAATTATTAAACCTATGGCTGAGCTTGAGACCCGATATTACCTGAGACTAAATGTTGCTGACCGACCGGGGGTCTTGGCTCAGGTGTCTAAGGTTTTAGGTGACCATCTAATTAGTATTTCCTCGGTTATCCAGCAGGCGGCTGATGCTGTAGCTCAGACGGCTGAAATTGTTATCATGACCCACCCAGCTCGGGAAAGGGAGATGCAGCAAGCCCTTGATGAGTTAGGGCACCTGGCTTCAGTTAAACAGATATGCAACTTCATCCGGGTTGAAAGTTAATGAACCTCAGTCAATTTAGAGAACTGTTTCAAGAATATCTTGGTCACATTGAGGAAGCTAAGCTGAGAAAAGCCCATCATGACCAGCTTAGGAGTATCTTCATTGGCTTCTTAACCCAAGCCTTCAGCGTCAAACATGAGGAGTTTGAGCTTGAGAAAGGCATCAAGGCGGCTAAGGTAAGAGGATTCATAGACGCCCTCTATCAAGACATTGTCTTTGAATTCAAACGAGACTTGGATGCTGAGAGGGAGAAGGGCAAGGCAGAATTGACAGGTTATCTTCAATCCCTGAGGGACGGAACCTACTTCGGCGTCCTCACCGATGGACTACTATTCGAAGTTTACATTCTTAAGGAAAACAGGCTGGACAAGATAGACAGCGTCTTCCTAAAAACGCTCCCACCCGAAGATGCCTTCGCCTGGTTTGACCGCTTTCTCTTCTCGGTTAAGGAACTTATCCCCTCCTCTGAAGACATGGTAAAGAGGTTTGGCGCCAAGAGTCCCGTTTTTCTTTCCTCATTCCAAAAGCTCAGGCAAATGCTCACTCAGTCTAAAGATAACCCCTCAGTAAAAATTAAATTTGAAGAATGGGATAAACTCCTTTCCAAGGTCTATGGCAGTAGTATGGCAAGTGATGAACTTTTTATCCGCCATACCTATCTTTCGCTTCTGGTGAAGGTAATAGCCTATATTGTCCTTTTCCGGGAAAGACCAAAAGACAGGGATGAGCTTTTCGCCACATTAGACGGTGAAGCTTTCCGCAGAAAAGGCTTCCAGAATTTAGCCGAGAGCGATTTCTTTACCTGGGTTTTATCCCCACCGCTCCAGAGTGATACTCATAACCTTCTCGGTGGGCTTGCCCAGCATCTGTCCGTTTATGACCTGTCTAAAATAAGTGAGGATTTGCTAAAGGAGCTTTACCAGCAGTTAGTTGACCCAGAAACGCGCCACGACTTAGGTGAATTCTACACGCCAGATTGGCTGGCTGAGCTAACTCTGAGGGAGGCTCGCTGGGGCAAGGGGAAAAACCTTCTTGACCCTGCCTGTGGTTCAGGAACCTTTTTATTTATTGCCATTCGGCTACTCCGCGAGCAGGGACTCCATGGAGCTACCCTGGTTGAAAAAGCGATAGAAGACATTGTCGGCGTTGATGTCCACCCTCTAGCCGTGACCATTGCCAAGATAAACTACCTGTTAGCCTTGGCACCAGAGCTAACTGGATATGAAGAGAAACTTACCATCCCCATATATATGGCTGACTCCCTGGTAAGAAGGGAAAAGCTTTCCTTTGGAGAAGAGTCGCTCTCCATTGCCGTCAGAGGTGGAGAAAAGTTTGGGATTCCGGTTGACATGGCAGCGAACCCTGAGGCTCTGGATAGAGTTATTGATGAAATGAGATTTTATGCGGCAAAGCCGGCTGAAGAAGCCGTGGCTGGCTTTGAGGCTTACCTCAAAAAGCAGGGCTACGACAAATGGCTCTGGCTATGGTCGCAAAATCTCAAGCTAATGATGAAGCTGGTGCAAGAAGGTAGGGATACCATCTGGGCATTTATCTTGAAGAACTACTATCGCCCTGTATTTTTATGCCAAAAGAGTTTTACTTTGGTAGCTGGAAATCCCCCCTGGCTGGCTTATAGGTATATCCGCGACCCTGCTTACCAGAGCCAGATAAAAAAGCTTACCCTTGACTATCACTTGCTTACCCCAAAAGATGTCAAACTATTTACTCATATGGATACCTCCACCGCCTTCTTCGGTCTCAGCACTCATATGTATTTGACAGGCAGCGGGAGCACCATTGCCTTTGTTATGCCCCGGACAGTAATAACCGGAGCCAAACAGCATACTGGCTTTAGAGACATTATCACTGGAAAAGCAAGTGCTTTCTGGGAAGCAAGGCTTCGTGAACTTATAGACCTAGAAGAAGTCTCGCCTCTTTTCAATGTCCCTGCCTGCGTCCTTATCGCCCGCAAGTGGGAAAAGGAAGACCGCCCTATACAAAAGTTGGATATAAAGGGCACCTTACCTAAGAAGAACCTGAGCTGGCAAGAGGCTCAGGCTTATCTGACTATCCAGCGCTCCTGTCTCAGCCTGGAAGCCCTAATCCCTCCTATTCTAGAAAAGAGCTATTACTTTGAGCATTTTAAAGAGGGGGCTACCATAGTCCCCCGCTGTTTCTGGTTTGTCCAGCCAGCGGTGGGCAAGGGGCTGGGAGTCATAGACCGCACCAAGCCTTACCTGGAGACCCACCCCGAGGTGGAAAAAGGAGCTAAGCAACCGTGGAAAGGTATTGAGGTAGCCGGCGAAGTAGAAACTGACTTTCTCTATGCCACTCTTCTTAGCAAGCACCTTTTGCCCTTTGGCTATACCAAGCTGGATTTAGTAGTCTTGCCCTTGGAGATTTCTGAAATGGGCATGCGCATGATGAATAGGCAGACTGCCCTCAGCGATGGCTACTCTGGTCTTTATAATTGGCTAAGCCAGGTGGAAAAGCTGTGGCAAGCAAGAAAAAAGAAAAGCACCAAAGAGAATATCTACCAATGGCTTAACTATCGGCTGAAATTGACTTCTCAGCACTCCACAGGCTATTACAATGTCCTTTTCGGCAGTGGTGGAGCCAACATAGCCGCCTGTGTGGTTGACACTGTTACTGAGTATTTGCCAAGCGAAAACCTTTCCACTCACGGCTTCTTTGCCGAAACTAAGACCTACTCTTATCAAACCAAAGACGCAAAGGAAGCTCATTATCTGTGTGCCTTCCTTAATTCAGAATATGTCAACCAAGCTATAAAACCTTACCAACCTGAAAGGGACATCCATAGGCGCCCTTTTGAGGCGGTTGCTATACCCAGATTCAATCCCAAGGACGAAAAGCACCTGAAGCTGGCAGAGCTATCAGAAGAGTGTCACCAGAAGGCGGCTCAACTCACTCTGAAGGGCAAGTCCATCGGCTTCCTCCGCAATAAGGTCAGGCAACACCTAAGTTCCGAGCTAGATGAGATTGATAAACTGGTAAAAAGCATCCTTATAAAAAGAGACTAAGAAACACTGGCGAAAGGGTAAAGATGAAAACAGGCGTCCTAATTAACTATAAGGACTTCCTTCCGCTCACCTCCAAAACGCCTTTGTTTTCTTTAGGGGAGGGGGATACCCCTCTGGTCAGGTGTAGTCAGCTTGAGAAAGAGATTGGTTGTGGTGAGCTATATCTTAAGCTGGAGGGGTGTAATCCTACTGGTTCCTTTAAAGATAGGGGCATGGTAGTTGCTGTAGCTAAGGCGCTCGAGGCTGGCAGCAAGGCTCTCATGTGCGCCTCCACCGGCAATACCAGTGCCTCAGCCGCCGCCTATGCCGCCTATTGCGGCGTTGACTCCATTATTATTGTGCCTAAAGGCAAGATTGCCCTCGGCAAGATGGCTCAAGCTATCGTCTATCGGGCGAAGATAGTGGCTATTGAGGGGAATTTTGACCAGGCGCTAGACATAGTGCGAAGTCTGACCCAGAAGCATCCGGTTACCCTGGTGAACTCGCTTAACCCCCATCGGATAGAGGGGCAGAAGACCGCCGCCTTTGAGATTATCGATAGTTTAGGCCAAGCCCCGGACTATCTTTTTATTCCGGTGGGCAATGCCGGCAATATTACCGCCTACTGGAAGGGCTTTGTTGAATATTATCAGGCAGGTAGGGCGAAGAGTAAACCCAGGCTCATGGGTTTCCAGGCAGAGGGTGCTGCCCCAATTGTTCGGGGCTATGTTATTGAGCGACCTGAGACTGTTGCCTCGGCAATAAGGATAGGCAACCCGGCTAGCTGGCAGAAGGCGGCTGCTGCTCGAGATGAATCCGGTGGCATTATTGATATGGTCAGCGATGAGCAGATTCTGGCAGCCCAGAGGCTTATGGCAACCAAGGGGGGTGTTTTTGGCGAACCAGCGTCAGCCGCTTCTTTAGCCGGGCTTATCAAGCTTTCCCGGAAGGGGATGGATTTCTCACAAAGTAGGGTGGTTTGTGTGGTAACCGGCACCGGACTCAAGGATACTGAGACCGCAGTAAAAGATGCTGAGCCCTTTCTTGAGCTCCCGGCTGATTTAGCCGCTGTGGAGCAAGCTCTAGACTTGGGTTAAGCTAACTTGACATAACAATTGAAACAATTATCAAAGCTAATCAGATAGGAATTGTGTCTCTAAAAATTAAGTCACATATTTCATACCTACTTAGATAGGAATTGTTTTAGCAAATAAAGGAGGTTTAGATGGCTAAGGTGATTAGTGAAGACATAGGAGCATTCTCTCACCACTACCCAAGGGTAGCTGCTATAGTCACCGCTCAAGCCAAAGGAAAGGAAAATGCCATGGCTGTAGCCTGGCACATGCCCATTGCTTTTAGTCCCCCCCTTTACGGAATATCCCTCTCTCCCAAGAGGTTTACCTATCAGCTTATTGTTGATAGTAAGGAGTTTGGGGTTAATTTCTTGCCCTTTGAACAGGCTGAGCTGGTTGCCTCGGTAGGGGGTAGCAAGGGTCAGGAGGTGGACAAGTTTCACCGCTTTGATATTGCCCAGGACGAGCCAGTAAAGACAGCAGTGCCCATCTTGAAGGATGCCTATGCTGCCTATGAGTGCAAGCTGGTTGATGATAAGGGCTACGGTGACCATAGGTTGTTGGTGGGAGAGATTGTGGCTGTTCATTTACTGAAGGAGGCCTTTGCTCCAGAGGGAACATTGGATTTGGCTGAGGTTAGCCCCGTCCTCTATCTGGGCAATGAGCGCTATCTTACCGCATCCAGAGAGACCATAAAGTATTTAGACCGTGAGGTCTATGGCAAGGGTTAAAGGAGGGCTAGAGTGTTTGATGAGACTGAGATTAGGGCGGCAGTAACTTCTATCATCAGGGCTATTGGTGAAGACCCGGAAAGGGAAGGGTTGATAGGTACTCCCGGGCGGGTGGCTGAGATGTATGCCGAGCTTTTTATGGGACTTGATATGGACCCCAGGGAAGAGTTGACGGTGGGCTTTGAGGAAGGGCACCGCGAAATGGTAATTCTAAGGGATATTCCCTTTTATTCCATGTGTGAGCATCACCTGTTGCCATTTTACGGTGTGGTTCACATAGGTTATATTCCTAATGCCACTGGGCGTGTTGTCGGTGGTAGCAAGCTAGCTCGGGTGGTGGAAATCTTCGCCAAGCGCCCCCAGATTCAGGAAAGAATGACCACCCAGATTGCCGATGCCATCGTTGATGGGCTCGAGCCTGACGGGGTGGGGGTAATTGTCCAGGCTGAGCACCTGTGCATGATTATGCGTGGCATCAAGAAGCCGGGAAGCACTATTGTTACCTCAGCCCTCAGGGGTACCTTTCGCCACAGAGCAGAGACCAGGGCTGAATTTTTCTCTCTGCTGCAGGGTAAATAGCTCGGTTAGTCCGAAGATGGGATTGGTCTGGGTTCCTGGACCTCCATTTCCTGACCGCAGCAGGTAGGTGTACCCTCCCCGGCTTTAGTGCATAGTATTTCAGTGCTACACTTGGGACAGCGATACCGTTTACCTAATTGACTTGCCATTCGAGTAATACTCCCACAAACCAGCTTACCTTATTTCTTTAACTCCATGGGTTGACCACAGCAGTGGATTGTGCCGTCGCCCCCCCTGGTAACGATGAACTCAGCGCCGCACTTTGCACAGCGATACCTCTTGCCTATCTGATTTGCCATCTCATACCGCCTTTCTATGCTTAGTTTACCGTCATTAAACGCCTCATTATTATAAGCTTTGGCTTAGATTGCTGTCAAAGTCCTCTAACGAGATTGCAACCTCACCCCCTTTGAGCACCCAGGAAAATCGAAGATTTTTCTGGGAACCCGCTTGTCCCCCTCTCCTGAAGGAGAGGGGGAATTGGTTATGTAAGAGAGGCAAAGCCTCTCTTTAACTCTCCTTAGTGTGGGGTAGTAACGGGGAGTTTTAGAGGGGCTACGCCCCTCTAAAGAAACTATCTTCCCCTTCCCCTTATCAAGGGGAAGGGGATACAGGGGATAGGGTTGATAAACAATCTACTCACCCATAATCTGCACTATGATTTGCCTTGACCTTGCGCGGTTGTCGAAATCTACCAGCACTATTTGTTGCCAGGTTCCCAAAGCTAGCCTTTTGTCGTTAAATGGGATTACTAACGAGGCACCCAGTAGCGAGGCTCGGACATGGGAGTATCCGTTGCCATCGCCCCAGCGCCGGTCGTGGTCATAGGGGATGTCTTTAGGGACATTTCGCTCCCACATGCTCTGGAAGTCAGAGAGTAGTCCAGATTCAAATTCAATGGTGGAAATCCCGGCAGTTGAACCGGAGACAAACAGGGTAACTGTTCCATCACTTATATCCGTCTCAACCAACTGTTGTTCTACCTGTGGCGTAATATCTATAATATCGCAGTGCCCCTTGGTCTGGAAACTGATTTTTTTGGTGGTTACCATAATAGTTACCTCCTGTGACTGATGGTTACAGATATTAACATCACCCTTTTAATATTTATTTGGCAACCCTCCCCCTTTATCCCCCTCTCCTTCTGCCTGATGTGTCATTGCGAGCCAAAGGCGAAGCAATCTTATCTTTAGTTTGCTTCGTCGCTCCGCTCCTCGCAATGACTTCTATGCTCCACGAAAGGGAGGGGGAAGGTTTTGGTAAAGAGGGGCTTCGCCCCTCTTAAACACCCCCTGTTAGCCTTTTGGCTTATTAACGGCACCTCAGATAAAGTTTAATTCCTCCCAGAGGATATCGTCCAAATCAAATATCGGTCCGTCCCTACATACCTGCCTTAGTCCGCTTTTTGTCTTTAGTGTGCAGCCGTAGCAGACTCCCAGCCCACAGCCCATCCTCACTTCCAGGGAAATCTGGACCGGCTTTGTTTTCAGGAGCTGTGGGTCATGGGCAAGTAAAGCGTGATACATGGTATGATACATTGGGGTAGGTCCGCAGGCAAAGATTTGGTCTGCCCAGCCAATAAAATCGGGCAGTAGGTCAGTTATTAGCTCCTTTTCGCCAGCAGTTCCATCTTCAGTGGCGATGATAAGCTTGACTTCAGAGGGCAGGAGGTATTCCGGGTAAAGCTGGGTGGCGGTTGGTGCTCCCGAGAGCAGCGTTACCGCACATCCTTGACCTAAGGCTTGCTGAGCCAGAAAGACTAACGGGGCAATACCAATGCCGCCAGCCACCAGTAGCAGGTTATGTGAGCCAGGATGAACGGAGTAGCCATTGCCTAGTGGTCCGAGCAGGTCTAGATTATCACCGGCTTGGCACTGAGATAGCCAGCGAGTACCCTTTCCTACCACGGTGAATAGTAAGGCAAGTTGGGCAGGCAGGGCTGATTGGGCGGCTAATCGATGGATGCTAAGTGGGCGGCGTAGCTGATATTCCAATCCCTCCCCGCAGCGAACCATGACAAATTGCCCCGGCTGGGCTTGGGAGGCTATTTGGGGAGAATCCAGCCAAATAAGGCAGACCCCTGGCATGACTTCATTGTTAGAAATAACGGCGGCTGTAGCTTGCCTCAAGTGGGTTCCTTTCTCCGATAGTCTGATAGAGGCTGAGCGCTGTAAATCTGGCTCCCGCTAAGCAGCACCTCCAGGGCAGCTTGGGCGGTATCAAGGGAAGTAAAGCACGGGATGCGCTTCTCAGTAGCAGCACGGCGGATTTGGAAGCCATCTCTCAGCGGAATACGACCTCCGGTAATGGTATTAACGATGCCACTTACTGTCCGGTCATTGATAATATCAATAACGTTGGGGTGCCCCTCGCTCAACTTTTTGCTTATCATTGTTACCGGGAGTCCAACTGCCTCAATCATGTGTGCTGTGCCTTCAGTGGCATAGAGTTTATAGCCAATCTGGGAGAACTTCTTGATTATGGGTAGTGCTTCAGGCTTATCCCTGTCGGCGATGCTGAATAGTATAGCGCCTTGAGGCAAAAGCATTAGTCCAGCGGCTTGAAGTGCCTTGGCTAAGGCGGCATCCAGGCTATAGTCAATCCCCATTACCTCCCCGGTGGACTTCATCTCAGGTCCTAGGTAAGTGTCAACGCCAGCCAGCTTGGACATGGAAAAAACCGGGGCTTTAATACCTACCAGCTTTTGCCTTTTCCATAGCCCGGTTTTATAGCCCTGCTCTTTGAGACTCTTACCCAGCATGACCTTGGTAGCCACGTTAACCATGGGTACACCAGTAACCTTGGAGATAAACGGGATAGTGCGGCTAGCCCGAGGGTTTACCTCCAATACATAAACTGACGAACCTTGAGTATTGCTACCTGGCATAATGACGAACTGGATGTTCATCAAGCCCTTGATTTTGAGTGCCAGTCCTATCTTGACAGCATAGTCAACAATAGTTTCTACCTCTGGTTCAGTCAGGTTTACCCCGGGATAGACAGCCATTGAATCTCCACTATGGACTCCCGCCCGTTCAATATGCTCCATTATTCCCGGAATGAGAACATCTTCCCCATCGCCTATAGCGTCAACCTCTACTTCTTTCCCCTCCAGATACTTATCTATCAGGACAGGGTGCTTGGTATCCAGTTCTAGAGCCAGTTTCATGTAGCGGCTCAGCTCGCTGGCGTTATGAACTATTTCCATTGCTCTGCCGCCGAGGACATAGCTGGGACGAACCAGCACTGGATAGCCGATAAGCTTAGCCACGTTGAGGGCTTCGTCTATAGAGGTTACTCCTGCACCTGGCGGTTGGGGGACACCTAACTCACTGAGGAAGTTCTCAAATCTACGCCTGTCCTCAGTCAGGTCAATGGCTTCGGCACTGGAGCCAAGAAGAGCCATCCCACTACGAAATAGTGGCTCAGCCAGATTTATGGCTGTCTGACCACCAAACTGGACTATAGAGGGTGGAGCATCGCTGGCTCCGCCTTCGTTTTCAAGAATATCGCGCAGGCTCTCCTCGTCCAGGGCTTCAAAGTAGAGGCGGTCGCTGGTATCAAAGTCAGTGGACACCGTTTCCGGGTTTGAGTTTACCATAATGGCTTTGTAGCCAGATTCCTGTAATGCCCATGCCGAGTGAACACTACAGTAGTCAAATTCAATCCCCTGACCAATGCGGATAGGACCGCTGCCGATGACTATAGCCTTATTTCCCTCAAGCGGCTCAGCCTCATTCTCCTGCTCATAGGTGCTGTAGAAATAGGGGGTGCCGGCATCAAACTCGGCAGCACAGGTGTCCACCATCTTATAAGCAGGGCGGATATTCCAGTTATGACGCAGTTGTCTTACCTGCTCCGGAAGTCGGTCAGCCAGGGTTCCAATCTGCTCATCGGAGAAGCCAAGTCGCTTTGCTTGCCACAGAAGCTCTGGCGTCAGTGGCTCGGAGAGCAGCCTTTTCTCCATGTCCACAATGTTCTGGAGCTTGGTGATAAACCACAGGTCAATCTTGGTGCGTTGGGATAGCTGTTCGGCAGTTATCCCCCGTCTTAAGGCTGCCATTAATGCCCACAATCTCAGGTCGTTGGGCTCCAGGGGGTAGGAATCGATATTTGTTCCCAGTTCCCACCCTGGGTCCTCCCAGAGCAGCGACCTTCTGCCAAACTCCAGGGAGCGGACTGCCTTCTGCAAAGCTGCCTCAAAACACCTGTCAATAGCCATTACCTCGCCGGTGGCTTTCATCTGTGTCCCGATAACCCTATCGCCTGAGGCAAACTTATCAAATGGCCAGCGAGGAATCTTGACCACCAGGTAATCCAGGGCTGGCTCAAAGGCAGCCATGGTCTTTCCTGTTACTGCGTTGGGGATTTCATCCAGCCTTTTGCCCACAGCTATCTTGGCTGCCACCCGGGCGATGGGATAACCGGTAGCCTTGCTGGCTAAGGCTGAGCTACGGCTGACCCGGGGGTTGACCTCAATTACAAAGTATTTATCACTCTCGGGGTCAAGGGCAAATTGTATATTACAGCCACCTTCAACACCCAGGGCTCGGATAATCTTGAGGCTGGCTGTCCTCAACATCTGATATTCTTTACTGGTCATGGTCTGGCTGGGAGCGACCACAATGCTATCGCCGGTATGCACGCCCATAGGGTCGACATTTTCCATATTGCAAACAGTGATGCAGTTATCGGCGGCGTCGCGCATTACCTCATACTCTATTTCCTTCCAGCCGACCACTGAGCTTTCCAGCAGCACCTGATGAATGGGGCTGGCGGCCAGCCCTAAGGTTACCACCTTGTCCAGTTCCTCCGCGGTATTGGCTATTCCTCCCCCCGTCCCCCCCAGGGTATAGGCTGGACGGATTATTAAAGGCAGACCTATTTTCTTAGCCATCTTCTTGGCTTGCTCCAGGCTGGTTACAGTGGCGCTGGCGGGTGTCGGCTCGCCAATCTTAGCCATCATCTGCTTGAATAGCTCCCGGTCTTCGGCGTTTCTTATTGTCTGAATTGGCGTTCCTAGAGACCTTACATTGTATTTGTCCAGAACGCCGGCATCAGCCAGGTCTACGGCTAGATTAAGCCCCGTCTGACCACCGAGGGTTGGTAGCAAGCCATCCGGACGCTCCCGCTCAATAATGCGACCTACCATCTCCACGGTCAGCGGCTCAATATAGACGATATCGGCGATGCCCTCGTCGGTCATGATGGTGGCCGGGTTGGAGTTGACCAGCACCGAGGTAACCCCCTCCTCCCGCATTGCCTTGCACGCCTGGGTGCCGGCGTAGTCAAACTCCGCCGCCTGCCCGATAATTATCGGTCCTGAGCCTATGATTAAAACTTTGGATGGTTTCAAACTTTACTCCTATGCTTTTCCTACTCTTATAAAGCCCCAATTTCTAAGCTCTTTTGCAATCTTAATAAATGCTTTTTCCACATTTGTCGTAGTAAAGGTCTCGTACACAATTTCTCTAACGTTAGTGTGTACTTCTACTCCTTTCTGCACAAGCAGAATTATCTTGTTTCCGAAAACCTGTCTTGCTCTGCCCAACTCATCGATTATGTTTGGTGCCATGTAATGTTTGCCAGTTTTTTTATTAATAGCCTTTCCTTTAGTAGCTAGGCATATGGCAAAATCAGCCTTAGATTGTGTCCAATCAACCTGTCCTTCTATACTTCTTCCACCACTTGCCTTTGCTTCTGCAATAAAATATTGAATTTCTAAGGCTTCTAGAAATTCTTTAAGCATAGTTAATGCCCGTGTTTCACCCTCATGTGCAATGAAGGCTTTTGGAGGTAGTCCTGTCATAGCAGCGGGCTTTATTTCAATCCCTAATATCTCATGTTTTTCTATTATTGATTTCAGAGCTGTCTCATAATCTGTTAGTTTATCAAGGTAGTCTTTTTGATAAACATTGTCTGAGAACCAGCCCCGCACATGTATTGCCCGCCAAGATGAGAACCTCTTAAGATCATCAGTATCAAGCGCTGCCTTTATTATGTTTTGCACTTTATCATGCCACAATTTGAATTCCTGATTATCATAGTGTAGTTCTCTAAGGTGAGGTATGTCATTTAGAGCTTCTCTTAGCAATTCTATTGCTTTACCTTTATCCATCATTTTCTCCCCCTCCCCATCTTTTATCTACCTCACCCCCTTAATCCCCCTCTCCTTCTGTCTGATGTGTCATTGCGAGCCAAAGGCGAAGCAATCTTATCTTTTAGTTTGCTTCGTCGCTCCGCTCCTCGCAATGACTTCTATGTTCCAAGAAAGGGAGGTGGTTATATAAGAGGGGCTTCGCCCCTCTGGGACTCCTCTTTGTCATTGCGAGCTGAAACCCCTGAACGAAGTGAAGGGCCAGCGAAGCAATCTCTACAACTCCTCATACAAATCACACCATTCTTTATTCATACTGTTAACCAACTGAATCTTCTTTTGCCTTGAACCACCCTTGATTTGCTTCTCCCTCAGAATGGCACTCTCTATGTCTTCACACACCTTATAGTAGACAAGCTTAGCAATGTTGTACTTCTTGGTGAATCCTTCAACTAGTTTATTCTTGTGCTCATAAACTCTCCTTTTCAGGTCATTAGTCACGCCTGTATAAAGTACTCTGTTCATCTTATTGGTCATTATGTAGATGTAATATTGTTTATTCACTTGTTCCGTGTTTGAGATTGCGTCGTCGCTGTGCTCCTCGCAATGACATTGGGAATACTCATTTATCTCCTCTCACCATCTCCATAAACTTGCCAAAGAGGTAGGTATTGTCGCCGGGGCCGGGGGAGGCTTCAGAGTGATACTGGATAGAGAATATGGGTAGCTCCTTGTGGCGCAAGCCCTCCACCGTACCATCGTTTAGATTTATATGGCTGACCTCCAGCCCATCTCTGAGGCTGTCGGGGTCAACGGCATAACCGTGGTTCTGGGCAGTGATATGGATGCGCCCATCGGAGAGGTCTCGGACGGGATGGTTAGCGCCACGGTGCCCAAACTTCAGCTTGAAGGTCCTGGCACCAAAGACCCTGCCCAGAATAAGGTGCCCCATGCAGATGCCCATAATCGGCTTCTTGCCAGTGAGTTTTTTGACCGTATCCGCTATGTAATCCAATACTTCGGGGTTACCCGGACCGGGGGATAGAAGAATACCATCCGGTTTCAGGTCAAGGATTTCCTCGGCGGGGGAGGTGGCGGGGACTACCGTCAGCGTGCAGCCCATACCCCTCATCATGCGCAGGATGCTATATTTCAAGCCCAGGTCTAGGACTACCATTCTACGCGGTGATGAAGCTGCCTGGCTCGGCTCTGGCTCCCACTCATATGGGGTATCGGTGGTAACCTGCTTAACAAAATCGGTGGAGCCATAGTCGGGCAAGCCCTTTAATTCTTCTAGAACCTGTTGTGGAGTCTTATCGCTGGTTATTATACCCATCATTACCCCCGATGAGCGAAGTCTGCGGGTAATAGCACGGGTGTCAACACCACTTATCCCCGGTATGCCAGCCTCTTTAAGAAACTGGTGAAGGGTGCTGGTGCTCAGATAGTGGTGGGGCTGGTAGCATTCCTCTCTTACTACCAAGCCTCTGACCTGTATCTTATCTGATTCAAAGTCCTGCTCATTTATGCCATAGTTGCCGATAAGGGGGTAGGTGGGAACTACAATCTGCCCGGCATAGGAAGGGTCGGTTAGCATCTCTTGATACCCCACCATGCTGGTATTGAACACTACCTCGCCATAGGCATCAGCCTCAGCCCCGAAGGAATAACCTTCATAGATTGAGCCATCTTCTAAGACTAGGATTGCCTTTTTATTATTTATCTACCTCACCCCCTTTATCCCCCTCTCCTTCTGTCTGATGTGTCATTGCGAGCCAAAGGCGAAGCAATCCTATCTTTTAGTTTGCTTCGTCGCTCCGCTCCTCGCAATGACTTCTATGCTCCAAGAAAGGGAGGTGGTTATGTAAGAGGGGCTTCGTCCCTCTAAAACTCCCATAATCTAGGAGGCTAAGCCTCTCTTTAGCTCTCCTTCACAGTAATAGACTCGTCTTTATAAACTAGCTTTCCCTGTGATACAGTCGCCATCACCTTGCCTTTGAGTCTCTCGCCAGCCAAAGGGGTATTCTTGCCCTTAGAGGCAAAAGCCTTGGTATCTACCACCCACTCCAGAGCCGGGTCAAACAGGGCGACATCGGCTGAGGCGCCAATAGCCAGAGTCCCCAGCCTGACATATTTATTGCCAATAATCTTGGCCGGTTCATGGGTAAGCTTGGCGATGAGGGTAACCAGGCTTAGCTCTCCATCATGCACCAGGCTCATCAGACTGCCCAGGGCGGTTTCAAAGCCACTGATGCCGAAAGGGGCGAGGTCAAACTCACAGAGCTTATCCGCTTCAGTATGGGGAGCATGGTCGGTAGCAATAATATCAATGGTATTATCATTAAGTCCTTGAATCAGGGCTTGGATGTCCCGTTCAGTCCTTAAGGGAGGATTTACCTTGGCATTGGTATCATAGCCTATAACCCTCTCCTCGGTCAGGGTCAGGTGGTGAGGTGTAGCCTCGGCAGTAACCTTGATGCCTTTCTCCTTGGCACGACGAATAAGGTCAACCGAGCCCTCGGTGGTGGTATGGGCGATGTGCAGCCGGCTCCCGGTTAGTTGAGCCAGCGTCAGGTCGCGCGCCACTATAATCTCCTCAGCGGCATTTGGTATCCCGCGAAGACCTAGCTTGGTAGATATTATGCCTTCGTTCATCTGCCCGCCCTCGGTGAGAGCTCTGTCCTCGCAGTGGTCGATGATTGGCAGGTCAAAGGCATGGCTGTAGGCTAGCGCCTGGCGCATAAGGTGTGAATTTAGCGCTGGTTCGCCGTCATCGCTAAAGGCAATCACCCCGGCTGAAGCCAGCTCGCCCATCTCGGCTAGCTCCTGCCCCTCTCTGCCCTTGGAGATACAGCCTATGGGCAGAACCCGGACCACCCCTTCCGAAGCTGCCTTTGACTTTACATACTCAACGGAGGTCTGATTATCCAGTGGTGGATTGGTGTTAGGCATGCAGCAGATAGTGGTAAAGCCACCTCTGGCTGCCGCTTTGGTTCCAGTGGCAATGGTCTCCTTCTCCTCAAATCCGGGCTGTCTGAGATGACAGTGGAGGTCGACAAATCCAGGACAGACGATTAGCCCTTGGGCATAGAGGACAGCATAGTCTGGCTGGGGTGGGGTTGCCTCTCCCTTGCCCAGCCACGAGATTTTGCCTTCGGTGATAAGCAAACTGCCGATTCCATCTATCCCCTGGCTAGGGTCAATTATTCGACCACCTTGAATAAGCAAGGGCTTCATCATTGTTTTTTGCTCCCGGCTAGGAGATAAAGTAAAGCCATGCGCACGGCTACCCCATTGGCTACCTGCTCATTGATGACCGATTGAGGACCATGAGCCACGGCTGGAGAAATCTCAACCCCTTCATTTACTGGACCGGGATGAAAAACCAGGGCATCTGGCTTAGCTCTGGCTAGCCTTGCCTCGGTGAGCTGGTATAGCTGGATATACTCACGGATGCTGGGCAGTAGCCCGCTCTGTTGCCTTTCCAACTGCAGACGCAGTGCCATCACCACATCGGCTCCATCAAGGGCAAGCTCAATATTGGGCTCGATGCTGACCGAAGGGAGGTGGTGATGCTGCCTATCCAAGCCAGCGGGTAGAAGGGTAGGGGGGCAACATAGGGTAACCCCTACCCCCATGGTGGTTAGACCCCAGATATCGGAGCGAGCCACCCGGCTGTGCATAATATCGCCAATAATAACTGCTTTGAGCCCCTTCAGGCATCCCTTGTGTTTATAGATAGTATAGAGGTCAAGGAGGGCTTGAGTTGGGTGGGCATGCCAGCCGTCTCCGGCATTGACTATGCTAGCCTCCATGTATTTGGTGGCGATATAAGGGGCACCTGACCGGGGATGACGCATTACCACTATATCAGCCCCCAGTGCTTGCAGTGTACTGAGGGTGTCAACCAGGGATTCCCCCTTGGCTACGCTGCTAGCTGAGGCGCTCAGGTTAACTGCATCAGCGCTCAAATTTTTGGCGGCAAGCTCAAAGGATAATCGGGTGCGGGTGCTGGGCTCATAAAATAGGGTTATGAGGGTCTTGCCCCGGAGCGCAGGAACCCGTTTAATTGGTCGGGACAGGACCTCTTTCATAGCCTGGGTCGTGTGGAAGACAAGCTCTATTTCCTCCAGGGTGAAATCATCAAGGTCAAGAATGTGGTGATGTTGCCATATTGATGTAGTCGGGGGCACCATAGGCTTTATTTGTTGGGTTGTCCTCATTGCCTCTCCTTAACTACAGGCATAGAGATAATGGCTACCTCGTCTACGCCATCGCTTTCCTCCAATTTAACCTGTATCTCCTCATGTCTGGAGCTGGGCATATTCTTACCTACATAGTCAGCCCGTATCGGTAGCTCGCGGTGACCGCGGTCAATGAGCACGGCTAACTGAATTAACTGGGGTCGCCCCAGGTCAGTGAGGGCATCCATAGCTGCTCTAATGCTGCGCCCGGTATATAGAACGTCGTCAACTAGCACTATGGATTTGCCATCAATATTGGCAGGGATGTCGGTGCTTTTGACCACAGGTTGCAGATTTAGTGAAGAAAGGTCGTCTCGATAAAGGCTGATGTCTAGAGCCCCCACCGGTATTTTCAGTCCTGTGAAGTCCTCTATATTGGCGGCTAGCCGCTTTGCCAGAGGCACCCCACGGGTATGCATGCCAACCAGTATCAGATGCTCAATAACTTTATTTCGCTCTATAATCTCGTGGGCAATTCGAGCTAGAGTTCGCCTGATATCCTCTTGAGTCATTATGACTTTTGTTGACATAAAATTAACCTCTTGCCTTAACTGGCAAGAGGTCTTGCTCCTTGACTTCCACTATTTCCCTTGCCAGCCTCTCTGGACCGGTTTAAAGGTCCTTTTTGATTCTTATTAAATTAATATTATACCACTTTTATCTGACTATTTCAACATTTTATATGCAGGGCTCTGCTCTTAATGGTATTTCTTTTGGTTATATTGTTTAAACCACTTCACAACCTGCCAGATGGCAATACTTATAAGCGCAAGCGAGGCAAGTACAACAATATACCACCAGAGACTCCGCCAAGCCAGCAGATGCTGAAAGCAAAAAATTCCGAGGAGACCAATGATGATAAAAACGAGCCAAAGCCATAAGTCTTTGAGGATTTCTATTAGAAAGTCTATTAATTCATCCACAATGGGAAGTATAGGATGTGATAGAAAAGGTATCAACAGAAACCGAGGAGAACCTATCTGAGATTGTTTAGCAACCTATCCCCCTGCCCCCTTCCCTTTGATAATGAGCCTGACTTAATAGGGTGTTTAAGAGGGGCGCTAGCCCCTCTTCTATAAATACTTTCCCCCTCTCCTTTTAAGGAGAGGGGGATAAAGGGGGTGAGGTTAATAAACAACCTCTATATCTAGAGGTTTCTTTACCAATGAAATGCAAGCAGTTATAATAGGCTGGCAAGCTCAGAGGCTATAAAGTTTGGCGGAGGTGTAACTTGGCTGCTTTATATGTAACCTCTTTACCAGCAGGTGCGGGTAAGACCGCGGTCTGTGCTGGGCTGGGCAGGCATCTGCTGGGTGATGGCAAGAAAGTGGGCTTTTTCAAACCGATTATCGCTGATGGTGAGAAGCCATCGATAGAAGGTTTTGACAGCGATGCCGAATTTATGAAGCATGTTTTGGCTTTGGAGGAGCCTATAGACAGCCTTTGCCCAGTTATCGGTAGGCAGGGTGAGCTGACCAACAGGATTAAGAAAGCCTATACCAAGGTTTCTCGTGGTAAAGAAGTGGTTATTGTAGAGGGCATATGGAGGCAGAGTCCAGGTGGCAAGCCAATTGAAGCTTCTTACCAAATAGTGGAGGCACTGGATGCCAAAGTGATTATTGTGGAGGCTTATTCCGAAGAGTTATCAAGGGCAGAGTTTATCGACGAGTATAAGGATTTTGGGGAATACTTACTGGGTGTAGTAGTGAATAAGGTGCCGAGAAGTCGGGTGGAGCAGGTGTATAATCAGTTATTGGCTCAGTTTGGCGGGGCGGGGATAGATATTTTGGGGGTGCTTCCCGAGGATAGAGTTCTATTCGGTTTAACCATAGGGGAGCTGGCTGAGCATATTCAAGGAGAAATACTAAACTGTGCTGAGAAATCGGCCGAGCTGGTGGAGAACTTTATGCTGGGGGCAATGACTGTCGACCATGGCCCAGACTATTTTGGTCATAAAGCCAATAAGGCGGTGGTGGTCAGGGGCGAGCGCCCGGATATGCAACTGGCAGCTCTGGAGACCTCAACTAAATGCCTGGTTCTCAGTGGCGGTGTATCGCCAATCCATACCGTGCTCCACGTGGCGGGGGATAAGGGGATTCCTATTATTTTAACCGAGGGTGATACTATTTCCGCGGTGAACAGTATTGAACTGGCTCTGGGCAAGACCAGATTTAACCAGGAGAAGAAGCTACCCAGGCTTGTTGAAATTATGGAGCAGCAGTTCGACTTTCAAGCCGTATATAAAGGGCTGGGTTTAACCGACTAGACAAGTCTGGTTTAGTTGTATTTGAGAATCTTTATCAACCTCACCCCCTTTAAGCACCCAGAAAAATCTTTGATTTTCCTGGGAACCCGCCTTGGTCCCCCTCTCCTTCTGTCTGATGTGTCATTGCAAGCCAAAGGCGAAGCAATCTTATCTTTTAGTTTGCTTCGTCGCTCCGCTCCTCGCAATGACTTCTATGTTCCAAGAAAGGGAGGTGGTTATGTAAGAGGGGCTTCGCCCCTCTTAGACACCCTAGTATATAGCGTTTTCTTATCAACGATTTGCTAGGGTTGTTTATTAAGGGAAGTTTGAAGGGGCGAAGCCCCTTTAAAGTCTGTGCTTCCCCTTCCCCTTAATAAGGGGAAGGGGATAAAGGGGATAGGGTATTGATAAAAGTATGCACATTGTTATACAATCTGGTTTGTGCCTGGTTTGGCTTAGAGACCGGGCATGGAGTAAATCTTCTAAGGAGGGCAGGTGATTGAATGCACTAGGAAAGCATTTACTCTTGGAACTGAAGGGCTGCAATAAGGAGGTGTTAAATGATGTAGGCTTTCTCAGAGGGGCTCTGCTGGCGGCAGCAGGTGAGGCTGGGGCTATAGTGCTGGGGGAATCCTTCCATCAATTTAATCCCCAGGGTGTGAGCGGTGTGGTGATTATTGCCGAATCTCACCTATGTATTCATACCTGGCCAGAATATGGCTATGCTGCCGCTGACATTTTCACTTGCGGTAACTCCGTCCAGCCGGAGAAGGCAGCAGAGATACTGGTGGGGAAGCTTGGCAGCAAAAACCACTCTATAATAGAGGTGCAGAGAGGTATTTTGGATACCTAGGGTGGTTTGAGATGAAAGCTATGGATACAGACCCTGATAAATGGTTTTGCGATAGAGTAAGCCGGAATTTAATCCAGCTACACAGCATCGAAGAGGTGCTGTATACCGGGCAGACCAAGTTCCAATCTGCCGAAATCATTCGTAGTGGTAGTTTCGGTAGGTGTTTGGTGCTGGATGGTAAGATGCAATCCAGTGAGGCGGATGAGTTCATCTATCACGAGGCTTTGGTTCAGCCATCAATGATAACCCATCCCTGCCCAGAGACGGTGTTTATCGCTGGGGGTGGTGAGGGAGCCACCTTGAGGGAGGTATTGTCTCATAATACAGTAAAAAGGGCAGTGATGGTTGATATTGATGAGGAGGTAGTGGCTCTGTGCCAAAAATTTCTCCCCAATCACAGCCGAGGCTCCTTTGAAGACAAGCGAACTGAACTACTCCATGTTGATGCTAGAGATTATCTGGCTAAAAGCGGGGAATTATTTGACATAATCATTATTGATTTGCCTGACCCTGTAGAGGAGGGTCCAGCTTATTTACTCTACACCCAGGAATTCTATCAGCTAGTCCGGGACAGGCTTACCGAAAATGGGATTATAACTGTTCAAGCCGGGTCGGCAGCCCTGACCGAACTACTGAACTTTAGCGCAGTCAATAACACGCTGAAAAGCGTTTTTTCTATAGTTTGTCCTTACCAGGCGGATGTTCCTTGTTTTGGCGGTCCCTGGGGATTCTGCCTTGCCTCGCTAAATCTCAACCCGGTTCTACTTTCAGCCGCTGAGGTGGACAGCAGGATTTCAGCCAGGTCACTGACCAACCTCAAGTTCTATGATGGGCTGACCCACCAGGGGATTTTCTCTTTACCTAAATACCTGAGAGAAGAGCTATCCAGGCAGGGAAGGCTTATCACCGATAACCAACCGCTATATATCTATCGCGGCTAGGACGCGATAGTCTAATCCCCTTTTACCCTTATCGTCAACAGCTTATACTCGTTTTAGTATCTTAGTGACACCTCAACTTTCTGCACCTCACCCCCTTAGTCCCCCTCTCCTTCAAGGAGAGGGGGAGGAATAAAAAAAGGGGGGGCGAAGCCCCCCTTTTAAAACTACTTCCCCCTTCCCCTCCAAGGGGAAGGGGGATAGAGGGGGATGGGGTCAAGTGCTAGGTTGTAATTCTTGGCGAAAGAACCTTCGCCGGAAGTAGAGAGCTACATTTACCAGACTGATGAGCACTGGCACCTCCACCAGCGGTCCAATGACGGCGGCAAAAGCCTGCCCTGACCCAATGCCGAACACCGCCACCGTCACCGCAATGGCAAGCTCGAAGTTGTTGCTGGCAGCAGTAAAGGCGATAGTGGTTGTCTTGGAATAGTCAGCCCCTATTTTCTTGCCCATGTAGAATGAAACTAAGAACATGAGCACGAAGTAGATGAGAAGTGGGATGGCAATACGAACCACATCCAGTGGCAGCTCAACGATTATCTCGCCCTTAAGGGAGAACATTACCACGATGGTAAAGAGAAGGGCAGCTAGCGTTACGGGGCTTATCTTGGGGATGAATTTCTTCTCATACCACTCACGTCCTCTTGCCTTGATAAGGGTGAAGCGTGTAATCATACCCCCGAAGAAGGGGATACCAAGGTAAATAAATACGCTTTGGGCTATCTGGCCGATGGTGATATGCACCGCAGCTCCCTCCAAGCCGAACATTACCGGCAGCACGGTTATGAAGATGTAGGCGTAAATCGAGAAGAAGATTATCTGGAAGATAGAGTTGAGTGCCACCAGACCGGCGGCATACTCGGTATCTCCTTTCGCCAACTGATTCCACACGATGACCATGGCGATACATCGCGCCAGCCCTATCATGATAAGCCCTACCATATAATCGGGGTAAGCACGCAGGAAGATGATGGCAAGGAAGAACATGAGCACCGGACCGATAAGCCAGTTCTGTATTAGTGACAGTCCCAGCACGCGCCAGTTGCGAAATACCCGTCCCAGTTCCTCGTACCTCACCTTAGCCAGAGGGGGGTACATCATCAGGATGAGTCCTATGGCTATGGGGATAGAGGTGGTATCCACCTGGAAGAAGGTGATGAAGTCAGCCACTTTGGGGACAAAGTAGCCCAAGCCCACCCCCAGACCCATCGCCAGGAAAATCCAGAGGGTGAGGAAGCGGTCCAGTACTGAAAGTCTGCCAGCTACTCCTCTTGGTTCACTCATGGTTATACTTCCTTAATGAACCTTTCTACTGGGTTACCGCCTGTATCCAAGTGTGATTTCAGCCTTCCCTGCTGAGAGCGTTCTACTTTTTCATAGACCGCCTTCTTCAGAAACCTAAGCGCTTCTTTTTCATCGCCGTCAGTAATGATTCTCTCTAGCTCAAGCAATTCTTTTTCGTCAAGGCTAATAGCTGTCTTTTTGATTTCAAGCATTACATACCTCTTCTTTGCCTTCCGAGGACTGTTTCAACTCTGTATCCAGAGCACCACCAAATATACTCCCACCCCTATAAAAATAATAGAGACTATTATGCGAATGACTTTCTCAGCGCGGGTGACTGCGTTGAGCCAGGTGGAAACCCGAGCTACGCCAGCGGATAGAAGAGTGCCAAATACTAAAACGGGAAGCCCGGTGCCAATGGCAAACACTGCAGGCAATGTTACACCGCCGGTAGATTTAAGAGCTAAAGGTATCAATACTCCAAAGAATAGAACAGCACTATAAGGACAAAAGGCTAGGGCGAAAAGTACACCTAACAAGAATCCGCCCATCATACCCCAGTCAGCGACCTTTCCACCTATTGAAGATAGCTTTCCACCCCCCAGACCGAAAGAAAACCTGTCGATGTTTAGCATTATCAGTCCTACCACAATCAGCAGTGGCCCCAGGATTTGCTCGCCAAAATCCTGAAGAAATGAAGCGACTCCAGGGATTTCAAGGCCAGCCATAATTATCAGGATACCAATGATGGAATAGGAAACCATACGCCCCAGTGTATAGAGTGCTCCAGTTATGACAGCATACCTGCGTTCCGTTGCTCTGCGGCTAACATATGCTATAGCGGCAATATTAGTAGCCATAGGACAGGGGCTGATGGCAGTTAGTAACCCCAGAAACAGTGCTGACAACACTGGGATATTAAGGCTCTCAGAGAGCTGATGTAATATGCCACCTAAATCCATTACCTTACTTCCTCGAGGCTTCTCTCAATTTTGCTCTTCACCACCTCGACAAACGCCTCGTCATTGCCTAAGACGAACCAGATTTCCGTCACCTCTTCGATGTGGTCAGTGCCGTCTCTTATTGTGTTTATAAACAGGGACGAGGTAAAAGCGCCATATTTCTCGACAATGGGGGCGTTTTCCTTATCCTCTACATTGAACACCTCAAAGGTCAGCTTGCCAGTAGCCAACTCATCGGCAAAGTAAGTTTCCACTGTATAGCGAACGCCAGTTTCCGCATAGATGCAGCTAGAGCAGCGCTGTGCCCGGTGAAAATAGACAACCTTGACCCTGTCAGCCAGAACGGAAGAGGTGTCCGAATTCGAAGGCACTTCAGGAGCAGGACTTCCACAAGTGCAGAGCATGCCAGCTACCAGGATAATAAGCAAAAACGAGCTCCATATCTTTAGTTTAGCCAGCATAGTCATATAATTCCCTTCGTTCTACTTTCTTAACGTATCATCTCTGCTATCTTCTCTCCTCAATCCACTTCCTTATCTCCTGAGGGCGGGGAATTCTGCCCTCACATACCTTGACTGCATCAATAAGCACAGCCGGTGTCATGAATACGCCTCGGGCAGCCATCATCTTGGGGTCTTTAATTTCCATCAGTGCCACATCTTCACCCTCTTTTAGCTCCATCTCCTTAAGCACCTTCCGGATGTTCTCCTTTGTGGCATGGCACCGAGGGCAGCCCGGTCCACAAACCTCGATCATCATTGCTGTAACACCTCCTTCAATATTACTCAAATTAGCCTAGAATAAATCCACCTATCCAGCCCACCAGCGTTCCAAGCACTATAATGGTCGGGACGTAAACAAGGGCTTTCTTTATTCCGAAAACCCTGGCAATGGCTAGCCAGTTGGGAAGGCTGATTCCTGGTCCGGTAAGCAGCAGGGCTAATGCCGGCCCCTTACCCATGCCTAGATTCATCAAGGTATCCACGAAGGGCGCTTCGGTCATGGTGGCGAAATAGGTAACGGCGCCAAGCATGGTGGCTAGAAATGACTGGCGTAAACCGGCACCACCCAGCCAAGTCTCAATCCACTCCTGAGGTAAAAGAGCACCAATAATCCCCACCACAAATACCCCAGCCAGCAGCAGGGGGAAGATGATGCGCACAAACCACCACGTCTCGCTAAGCCAGGCTTTAATCCTCTCTCTATCGATAGTCTTCAAAGCATAGGCTGCTACCACTAGCAGTCCTACTGCCCAGACCACCACCTTTTGCCAGTATGGCCCTTGAGACACGATGTAATTCGGTGCCAGCAGCCATGCTACCAATAGCAGGAGCAGTACTACATTCTTCCTAGTCATCAACTGCCGACCGCTTATCTGGATAGTGGAAACGCGGTTTTTCTCTTCCCGGTAAAAGGCATAGACCATAACAAAGCCGACGACAAAGCACATGAGTAGGGCGCTTACTAGCCTAGCTACAACCATCTGAGCACCGAGGATTGAGCCGGTGTAAACTAGGGCCAGGATGTTAGCCGCCGGAGCAACCCAGAGCAGGATGAAGGCAGCACCGATACCTGCACCACCCCTATAAATGCCGCTGGCTACCGGGATAACGGTGCATGAGCAGGCGGCGACAAAGAAGCTACCACCAGCAGCAATGCCGAAGGAGGATAACTTTCGGGCTGCAGCACCAAGATAGCCGATAATAGCCTCTCGCGAAACGAAGGTTACTATTCCGCCGGCGAGAAGAAAAGCAGGAATGAGACAGGTAAGCACATGTAGGGCAATATAATCTTTAAGAGCAATTAAACCAGCTAGCAAAAGATTGACAAATAATTCCACCGGTTATTCCCTTGGTGCTGTGGGTCCGACACGGACTGCGTGCTTTAGCCTTTCCTTATCCTGCGCCAATATCTCATTGCTGATAGGGGAATCCTTTAGCAGCTTGGCTAGGGAAGCAGCGTAGCGGTTGGCCCTCTGCCAGTCCACAGAATAAACTATCCACGTTCCGTCTCTTCTCGCCTTTAAGAAACCAGCATCTTGAAGAATGCCAAGGTTACGCGAAGCCCGGGACTGGGATATATCCAGAGCCTGCATAACCTCGCAGACGCAGCATTCTCTCTCCAGTAGGACTTTCAGAATTCTGAGTCTTGTCTCATCGGATAGAGCCTTCATCGTCTTAATCAAGTCCTGCATAGCTCCTCCTATTGTAGGCGAATATTCGCATATCCGCATATATTTTACAACTTTAGCTGTTGCCTGTCAATAGATGTGCTCGTTCATATGATTAGTGGCACTTCAACTTTCTGCACCTCACCCCTCGAAGAGTCTTCGACCTTTGTCCCCCTCTCCTGGAAGGAGAGGGGGAGGAATAAAAAAGAGGGGGCTTTGCCCCCTCTTAAAACTACTTCCCCCTTCCCCTTTAGGGGAAGGGGGTCAGGGGGATGGGGTCAATGCCACGGAGAAACGAAACATGATAATCTGTGTCACTAATCTATCTGAACTAGCTCACAGGGTTTGTGCCTTTCAACCATTAGCTGCCAATGTTATAATGGCTATAAATGGATATTCTGGCTGAGCTTAATCCGGCGCAGAGGGAAGCGGTAGAGGCAATCAATGGACCAGCGCTGATTTTAGCTGGTCCGGGCAGTGGCAAGACCAGGGTCATTGCCCATCGGGTGGCTTACCTTATTACGGTTTGTGGGATTAGCCCTCACCGCATTATGGCGGTTACCTTCACCAACAAAGCCGCCAGGGAGATGGAGGAGAGACTTAACCGGCTTATCGGCAGTTCAGTGAGTGATTTGACCATTGGCACCTTTCATGCCATCTGCGCCCGCATCCTGCGTCGGGATGGCAAGGCTATAGGCATTGACCCCGGGTTCGTAATCTATGATGAGGAAGACCAGCTCAGCCTGCTCAAGCGGGGTATCCTGGAGGTAGGTCTTGACCCCAAGCAATATGTCCCCCGGGCTATAGCCTCAGCTATTACTGCTGCTAAGAGCCGCATGTTAACTCCACAAGACTATATTCAGCACACCCGCAGCTATTTTGAGGAGGTGGCGGGGCGGGTCTATGAGCGCTACCAGCAGCTACTGGCTGAGAGTAATGCCCTGGACTTTGATGATTTGCTGATGAGAACGGTGCAGCTATTCAGAAACAGCCCTGAGACTTTGTCTAGATATCAGTCCAGGTACCTGCATATCCTGGTGGATGAGTTTCAGGACACCAACCTGGTTCAGTATGAACTCATAAAGCAACTGGGCGGGAAGGGACACAATATATGTGTGGTTGGCGACCCCGACCAGTCGATTTACTCCTGGAGGTTTGCCGACCTGCGCAATATCCTTAGCTTTGAGAAGGATTATCCTGAGGCTAAATTGGTGTTGCTGGAGCAGAATTATCGCTCGACCAAGCTCATTCTGGAAACGGCGTCCCACGTAATCTCAGCCAATCAGCAACGCAAACCCAAGGAGCTGTGGACCAATAATGAGCAGGGTGAGCTGACTAGTGTTGTTGAGACCTACACTGAGCAGGAAGAAGCCCAGTTTGTGGTCAGTGAGGTGGAGCGTCTGGTGGGGCAGGGGAAGGCTAGGCTGGGCGACTGTGCGGTGATGTATCGAACCAATGCTCAGTCAAGAGCCCTTGAGGAGGCCTTTATTCGTTACGGGACACCCTATAAGCTGGTAGCTGGCACTCGCTTTTATGAGAGGCGAGAGGTAAAGGATATTATTGCCTATTTGAGGGTCATCCAGAACCCTCGTGATAGCGTTAGCCTGTTGAGAATCATCAATGTCCCGGGGCGGGATATTGGTCAGCGCAGCCTGAGCCAGCTTTCCGGCTGGGCAAAGTCTCTGGGTGTCTCTCAATATGAGGCGTTGCAACTTATAGCTGAACCAAAGGATAAAGAGGAGCATCAGCCTCCGTTTAGCCCTCGTATCACTAAGGCACTGACTGGTTTTCTGAGCTTGATGCGGGAATTTATTGCCCGTAGTCAGGAGCTAAACCTGCTTGATTTGTTTGATTTGGTTATAAAACGAACCGGCTATGAGGAATATATACTGGGCGGAAAGGATGGAGAGGAGCGCTGGGAAAATATCCTTGAGCTTCGCACTGTAGCCCGGGAGTATCGTGATTTGAAACCCAGGGAGGGCTTAGTTGCCTTTCTTGAGGGGGTAACCCTGGTATCTGATGTGGATGGTCTTGATGAGGCTGTGGATGCGGTAACCCTGGTCACTCTACATCAGTCTAAGGGTCTGGAGTTTACCGTGGTGTTTATTGTTGGTATGGAGGATGGTCTGTTACCACACTTCAGGTCCTTTGCCAACCCGGAACAGATGGAGGAGGAGAGGCGGCTATGCTATGTAGGCATAACCAGAGCCAAGCAAAGGGTATATCTGGTTCATGCCTTCCGCCGCAGCCTTATGGGCTCAAGCACGGTGAATAGACCATCCCGCTTCTTAGGGGATATACCGCAGCACCTGATAGCCAGTGGCGGCTTGTGGCAGGGGGAGGAGAGCCAGGTAATGCCGTCCATATACTCCTGGGGCAAGGCTCCTGCTCCCAGCTTGGCTGCTCCAGAACTTAAGGCTGGTGACCATGTCCGCCATGCCCAGTTTGGCAATGGGGTAGTGGTGAGCTGCCAGCCGGTAAAGGATGATAAAGAGGTGGTGGTTGCTTTCACCAGCGGGGTAGGAGTAAAGCGACTTTTACTGAGCTTCGCCAAACTGGAGAAGCTAGGGAAAAGACAAAATTCATCAAAAAACTATTGACATTTTACACGGAAGCGTGTAATATTTCATTGGATTTGATATGCCGATTAAAGTCTTAGACCCTCAAGTAGTGTCACGGATTGCCGCCGGGGAGGTGGTGGAGAGACCAGCCTCGGTGGTCAAGGAACTGGTGGAGAATTCGCTGGACGCTGGCTCGTCACAGATTTCCATTGAGGTCAGGGGTGGCGGGGTGAGCTTAATCAGGGTGACCGATAACGGGGCTGGGATTCCCTCTGGGGAGGTGGAGCTTGCCTTTGACCGCTATGCTACCAGCAAGATAGGAAACCTGGAGGATTTAGAGTCTATCTCAAGCCTTGGTTTTCGTGGGGAGGCACTGCCCAGCGTTGCTTCTGTAGCTCAAGTAGATATGGTTACCTGCGCCGCCGGTGACAGGGTTGGCACCTACCTCAGCTTGAGGGATGGCGTTATTGCCAGTCAGGGAAGCCAGGGACGTTCTAAGGGGACTACGGTTATCGTGCGAAATCTGTTCCGCAAGGTGCCGGCAAGGTTAAAGTTTCTTAAGTCGGTGGCTACGGAAAGCGGTCATATCGCCAATGTGGTAAGTCAATATGCCCTTGCCTTCCCCGAGGTTAAATTCTCTCTGTTTATTGATGGTAGGGTGGCGCTAAGGACACCGGGTAGTGGTCGGCTAATAGATAGCATAATTGAGGTCTATGGGGTGGAGGTAGCCGGGAAAATGATTGGGATTAAAAGTGAGGCAACGGTTTCATCACCCCGGGTAGCGGGCATGGTCGGTTCACCCTCAATAAGCCGCTCAGGGCGGGGTTACCTCAGCTTCTTTGTCAACCGCCGCTGGGTAAGCAGTCGCCTGCTGGCTCGGGCGGTGGAGGAAGCCTATCACGGGCTCTTGATGCCGGGAAAACACCCTATCGCTGTCATCAATATCTCGCTGCCGGCTCAGGAGGTGGATGTTAATATTCACCCTACCAAGAGTGAGGTGAAATTTCGTAATGAGCATATAGTTTTCAGCGCTGTTCACCGGGCAGTTCGCCAGGCTTTGGTGGAGCAAATACCAGTGCCCAGAATTGAGGAGGTAGCGGTCGCCTATGAATCGCCATCAAGGCCAAGACAGGCATTGCCGACATCAGCCCAAGTCGGCCTCACCAGTTCTGCACCGTGGGCTCCCGAGGTTCCGGCAATATCTCTGCCCGTGCTGCGGGTGTTGGGTCAGCTAGCCAACAGCTATATCATCGCTGAGGGTCCAGACGGGTTATATCTTATTGACCAGCATGCTGCTCATGAGCGTGTCCTTTTTGAAAGGATTGAACATCAGAGGTCGCAACGGGAGATAGAGGTTCAAGGGCTGCTTGAGCCGATGACACTTGAGGTTAGTCCCCGACAAGAGGCAGTGTTGAGGTCACACTATGAAGACCTGGCTGAGTTTGGTTTCTCCATTGAGCCTTTTGGTGATAGAACCTTTCTCGTCCGGGCTGTGCCAGCCCTAGTTTATAACAAAGATTGGGCGGGGATGTTAAGGGAATTACTGGATTCTTTATCTGAGGGGGATAAGGGTGACTGGGCGGAGGGTGTAGCTAAGTCTATGGCTTGCCACAGCGCAGTGAGGGTGGGGCAGGCATTAACCGATGAAGAAATGCGTGAATTGGTGCGGCAACTGGAGCAGGCAGCCAACCCCCACACCTGCCCCCATGGCAGACCGACAATGATTCACCTCAGCTCAGGGCAGTTGAAACGGGAGTTTGGTAGAACCTAGTCGGGGCAGAAGCTTATACCATCCCCTGTTGAAGCTCATGGAGGAGTTCAGAACAAAGGCTATCGGGGATGGGGAATAAAGGCTTATTGACCTGGCTGGTGAGCAGTGGTGTGATGGAGATATTGCCTTGCTCTAATGCCCAGGTATCTGTTTTTTCATCTAGGGGCTTATTTATCCTTTGGCGAACAAACCAGTAGTGTTGGCGTCTGCCATCATATCTTTCCTCAACGGTATCGGTATGGCTTTTGCTGGCTGGGTAGGTAATCTTTACCCCCCTGATTTTTTCCAGGGGCAGGTTGGGCAGGTTTACATTGAGGCAAATGTTGGTGGGCAAAGCACCCGAGTCAATCTTTCTGGCTAGTAAGGCAGCAAATCTAGCGGCATCACCCAGGTAGAGGTTATCCCCCAGGGCTACCGAGATGGCAATGGCGGGGAGACCATGCAGGCAGCCTTGCAGGGCAGCCCCCACCGTCCCCGAGATTAGCACATCATCGCCCAGGTTTGCTCCCCGGTTTATGCCTGAAACGACCAGATCTATCCTATCTTTGACCAGTTTGCCTAAAGCTAAGATAACACAATCAGCCGGGGTGCCCTCTACGGCGTAGGTTTCTACCTCTGCTACCTTAGGCATCACCTTTCTTGCCCTTACTGGCTGGTGCAGACTAACCGCGGTACCTATGGCACTCAGCTCTCTATCTGGGGCTACCACCACTATCTGGGCAATGTTCCTTAGCTCCTTGACCAGTGTCCATAGCCCATCGGCAAATACCCCGTCATCATTAGTCACCAGTATTTTCATCTGAAGCTTCCTTGTCCTACCCCTGCAGTTTATCATGATAGGGGCGGTAACGACAAATGTCGGTGGTTGGGATTGTCTAGCAACCTATTACCCTGCCCCCTTCCCTTATTAAGGGAAGGGGGAAATATTTAATTAAGAGAGGCTTCGCCTCTCTTTAACTCTCTTACTTTTGGGGGTGTCTAATAGGGGCGAAGCCTCTCTTACATAACTACCTCCCTTTCTTGGAACATAGAAGTCATTGCGGGGGAGTGCTAGAAGGTATGTCATTGCGAGGAGCGGAGCGACGAAGCAAACTAAAAGATAAGATTGCTTCGCCTTTGGCTCGCAATGACACATCAGACAGAAGGGGAAGGGGATAAAGGTCGAAGACTCTTCGAGGGATAGGGTTACCTAATAGAAACTTAAAGGGGGTGAGGTTAATAAAGAATCTCTGTGGTTCAACCTTGTTGGGGCAATCGGGTTTATGGTAGTATTTGTTGGTATGAAGAGCTTTGTGGATGAGGGAGGTTAACAGTGGAACCTAGGATCGGTGTATATATCTGTCATTGTGGGAGCAATATTGCTGATACAGTTGATGTAGAGGAGGTAGCCCGGTTTGCCCAGGGTCTGGATTCGGTGGTGGTGGCTCGCGACTACAAATTTATGTGCTCCGAGCCAGGGCAGGAGCTTATTAAGAAAGACATCGGGGATTTAGGGCTTAATCGGGTAGTAGTTGCCTCTTGCTCCCCGACGATGCATGAGCCTACTTTCCGCCGTGCCTGTCAGGAGGCAGGACTAAATCCCTATCTATTTGAGATGGCCAATATCCGTGAGCACTGCTCCTGGGTAACTGAGGATAGAGCGGAAGCTACGGAGAAAGCCAAGGCGTTGGTCAGCGCTGCGGTGAAGCGGGTTTATTATCATCAGCCCCTGGAGACCAGGGAGGTCCCAGTTAATCCTAATACTCTGGTGGTGGGCGGGGGCATTGCTGGCATCCAGGCGGCGCTGAAGATTGCCGATTCCGAGCACAAGGTCTATCTGGTGGAGAGAGAGCCCAGTATCGGGGGACATATGGCGCAACTGGATAAAACCTTCCCCACCCTGGATTGCTCGGCATGCATTCTTACCCCAAAGATGACGCAGGTGGGCTCTCATCCCTATATTGAGCTGCTGACCTATAGCGTGGTAGAGGAGGTTTCTGGGTATATAGGCAATTTCAGAGTTAAAATCAGGAAGAAAGCAAGGTATGTCGACGAAGCTAAGTGCACTGGCTGTGGCTTATGCCAGACCAAGTGCCCCTGGAAGGCGGATAGCGAGTTTGAGGCTGGTATAGGCAAGAGGAAGGCTATCTATACCCCCTTTCCCCAAGCAGTGCCCAATATACCGGTCATAGATACCGAGCACTGTGTCTATTTCTTGAAGGGCACCTGCCGTGCCTGTGAGAAGCTCTGTGAGGCAGAGGCTATAGATTTTGAGCAGCAGGATAAAGTAATCGAGGTAGAGGTTGGCTCTATAATTCTGGCCACTGGTTTCAACGTGTTTGACCCTACCCCTATTTATCAATATGGCTACAAGAGGCTGGATAATGTTATCACCAGCCTTGAGTTTGAGAGGATGGTTAATTCCTCTGGTCCAACCGGTGGCAATATTGTGCTCAAGGATGGCTCTATCCCCGAGAGCATTGCCATTATCCATTGCGTAGGCAGTAGGGATGAGAAATATCATGAGTATTGCTCTCGTGTTTGCTGCATGCATTCCATGAAGTTTGCCCACCTGATAAAGGAGCATACCGATGCTGAGGTATGCGAATTCTATATTGATATCAGGAGCTTTGGTAAGGGCTATGAGGAATTCTATAACCGGGTTCTCAATGAAGGGGCGATTTTTATCCGAGGTCGTCCGGCTGAGATAACCAACATAGCCGAAACGCCTGAAGAGGAGGGTAAGCTGGTTGTTCAGTTTGAGGATACCCTGGTTGGATTGCAGCGTCGGCTGCCGGTGGATATGGTTATTCTGAGTTGTGCCCTGGAGCCGCAACCAGATGCCGATGCTATTGCCCGCTTATTTAATATCAGCCGCAGCGCCGACGGCTTCTTCCTGGAGAAGCACCCCAAGCTGGACCCGGTAGCTACTATGACTGACGGAATATTCGTGGTTGGCTGTTGTCAGGGTCCCAAGGATATACCTGATACCGTAGCTCAGGCTTCAGCCGCTGCTGCTGAGGTTCTGGCTATGATTAGCAAGGGAAGGGTGGAGATTGAGGCCGCCACTGCGGTGGTTGATGAGAGAATCTGCTCTGGCTGCCAAGTCTGCAAACTTGTTTGCCCCTATAGTGCCATTGACTTTGATGAGGAGAAGGGGGTGTGTCGGGTTAATGAAGCCTTGTGTAAGGGCTGTGGTGCCTGTGTAGCTGCCTGCCCCAGTGATGCTATAGGCCTTAATCACTTCACCAATGAGCAAATCGTAGCTGAGATGGAGGGTATGCTGGTATAGCGCGCCCTTTAATAAAGGTGGTTTATCGAGGGAAGTTTGAAGGGGCGAAGCCCCTCTCTAAAGTCTCTTCCTCCTTTCCCTTTGATAGTGAGCCTAACTTAATAGGGTGTTTAAGAGGGGCGCTAGCCCCTCTCCTTTTAAGGAGAGGGGGATTAAGGGGGTGAGGTTGCTAAAGAATCTCTAATACTCACTGGAGATAAAATTCCTAATCTAAGTGATTGTTTTATGCATTTATTACTTAATCAACCCACCCCATCGCACTTTTCTTGATAAACACTTCTATTTGAGGTCATTTGGCAACCTATCCCCTCGAAGAGTCTTCGACCTGACCCCCTTCCCTTGATAGTGAGCCTAACTTAATAGGGTGTTTAAGAGGGGCGCTAGCCCCTCTGCTATAAATACTTTCCCCCTCTCCTTTTAAGGAGAGGGGGATTAAGGGGGTGAGGTTGCTAAACAATCTCTAATACTCGCTGGAGATAAAGTTCTTAATCTGAGCATAGCTGAACACCGGTCCATCACGGCAGACATAGATATTCCCGATATTGCATCGTCCGCACTTGCCTATGCCGCACTTCATCCGCTTTTCCAGGGTGGTGAGCATTTGCTCAGGGGTAAAGCCCAATCTTTCCAATGCAGGGAAGGTAAACCGTATCATTATTGGTGGTCCACAAACGATAGCCACTGCATTGCTGGCTGAGGGTGCTACCTCCTCTAATACTTTGGGCACTAATCCTACTCTTCCCGTCCAGGTCTCATCGCCTTTGTCAACAGTAACTACCATATTTACCGTCTTGTCCTTGTCCCATACCTCAAGGTCATACTTAAAGCACAGGTCGGCGGGACTGCGGGCGCCATAGATAATATCTATTTTTTTATATCTATCTCTATTGTCAATGACGTTCCAGATGAGAGACCGTAGTGGGGCTAAACCTATGCCGCCGGCAACAAAGACCAGGTTTTTATCCCGTATGAAATCGAGAGGAGCGCTATTACCGTAAGGTCCCCTGAAGCCTATCTCAGCGCCGACACCGAGCCGGTGCAGGGCGTTGGTTACCCTGCCTACTCGCTGGACGGCAAACTCCAGATGGTCGCGCCTGGTTGGGCTGGAGGAAATACAGAAGGGGGCTTCGCCAATACCGAAGACGGAGTATTCACCGAACTGCCCTGACTCAAAGGTGAACTCCTTCCGTAGCTTCTTGTCCTTAAAGTTGAAATGGAAGGTTCTGACGCCCGGCGTCTCTTCAATTATCCTCTCTATTACTACTATATGCGGCAGGTAAACATTGCCCCCGGCGAGGAATCTCTTCCTGTGGCTGATATCGGTAACCCCTGTCATTCCACTCCTTAAACCTTGACTGGCACGCTCTCTAGCGTCTGGGCGATATCCCAGTTCACCGGGCACAGGCGAATACACCTTCCACAGCCAGTACAGGCTATAATGCTGAAGTTCATGGGGTAGAACTCGAATTTATGGCATACTTTCTGCCTTACCCGCCGCCACTTCTCCAGCCTGGGGTTTTCCATCGGCATCTTGGTATAGAGGGGGAAAGCGCAGCTATCCCAGCTCCTGAATCTCGCCCCCTGCTGCCTGACCAGCTCATCGCTGATATCAAAACAATAACAGGTGGGGCACAGCAGAGTGCAGATGCCACAGCTTATGCACTTGGCAGCTATCTTCTCCCAGTAGTCCTCATCCTCAAAGCAGGCTAATAGCTTCTCACCGATACCCTCGGTCTCTATCTTTCTGGTTACCTTTTGGCGGGCTGCCTCTTTTGTCTCCCTGGCTCTAGCCTCATCAGCTTCAGTGGCATCTTCCACTCCGCCAGCGGTGGCAATCAGCTCCTTGCCTGCCTCGGTAACCTCTTCAATCAAGAACTGGTCGCCAATATCGGTGAGCATTAGGTCGACATCGGTTGACTCTGCGGGGCTGATACCTAGGGAAGTGCAAAAGCAGCTATCGCAGGGGTTAGTGCACCCCAGCCCAACTAATACTGCGCTATTCCTTTTGGCAAGATAGTAGGGGTCTTCATAAGCCTCCTCAAAGGTCATATCTAATATAGCCAGGGCTTTGGCGTCACAGGGGCGAATGCCAAAAATCAACTGCTTATGTTCATTGGAGGGCGGTAGTTCTATACGGTAGCCCTCTTTATCTTTTTGGAAGCGGAACATCTCCTCCATGGGGGGGAGGAAGCTAGCCTTGGGGGGAATGACTGTATTTCGGTACCAATCCAAAAAGCTGGTATCCTTCCCATCCCACTCAGCCATGGTAGCCACGCCACCTTCTATTGATGGGGCGAATACGGCAAACTGCTGACTCCACTGGCTGAGGAGCTTTCCTATATCCTTTTTGTTTATTTTCTTCTTATTGCTCATTCTTACCTGAAGAAATCCTCAGCCTCTTCCTGTTCATAGTGGGTCATTAGCGGCAGGGCTTCCTTATCCATGCCTGCCTTGAAGTGGAACAGCTCATCCACTATGTCATACATCTCTCTAGTCAGGCTTCTTAGCGGGATATTCACCGGGCAGACGCGCTGGCACTCACCGCAGTCGGTGCATCTTCCTGCCACATGGATATTTCTCACTATTTGAAAGATGAGGTTATCCTGCCACCGTGGCACCGGTAGCACCCATTGGGGCTCGGTCTCCTCTACAAAGCACCGCTGGCAGAAGCAAGCCGGACAGACATTCCGGCAGGCGTAGCATCGGATGCAGCGGCTGAACTCATTCTTCCAGAACTCCCACCTCTGCTCTGGGTTCATCTCTTTCAGTTTCTCTATCTTCTCTTGAGCGGCTGGCTTATTGGCAACCAAAGTGCTGGGCTCACCAAGGAGGATGTCGTATTCTTGAGGGGTGGGGAATTCACAGGCAAGGCAGTTGTCAAATAAGGCCTCAACGACGGGGAACCCCTTTTTCTCGCCATCAACCTTTATCGCTACTTTATCCCCTTCCCGGGTGATATCATCCAGCTCATCCCTGTCCTTACCCACTAGTCGTTCCACCTTATTGAGGTCAATAATTCCCGGGCAGGGGACACCCAGAATTACCACATCCTCTCGGACTACCTTGTTATCCTGTATCAGGCTGACGATGGAGCGGCTATCGCAGCCTTTAGCCACGATGCCAACTCGACCCTTTACCTCGGTCAGGAAATTGGCTAGATTGTTCACCATAAAGGGATTGATTACCAGGCGGTCGGCATCGTTTTTATCTTTGGTTATTAGAGGGGTAGTAGCGAATTTCAGGCTCCCCGGTTCAAAGCCGATAATCCAGTCAACTTTGCCTTGCTCTAGCAGTGCTTTAGCCTCGTGCTGTAGCCTTTGTTCCATCTCCCTGTCTTTCTTGGGAAAACAGTTGGTTAGGACCGATTTCCTTTAGCCCTTTGGTTACCTCAGCCACAACCTCGGTGAACTTTCTCCCTTCTGAGGCTGAAACCCAGCTAGCTTGAATCCTCTGGGGCTCAATGCCCACATACTCCAGGAATTTCTTGGTTATGGCTACTCTCCTTCGGGCGCGGTAGTTTCCCGTTTGATAGTGGCACTCGCCAGGGTGGCAGCCTGAAACCAGCACCCCATCAAAACCTAAGCGCAAAGCCTTGAGGATGAAAAGTGGGTCCACTCTCCCTGAACAGGGGACCTTTATTATCCTTATGTTGGCTGGGTATTTCTTGCGGCTAGTTCCGGCTAAATCAGCACCGGCGTAGCTACACCATTTGCAAAGGAAACCGACCAGTTTAGGTTCCCATTCCGTCTCTTGCTTCATCCTGACCTCTGAGAAGTAAAACCGCTAGCCATTGTATCATAGCTGATGGGCAGCATCAAGCGTGTGTACTCGTTTAATACCTTAATGGCACCTCAACTTTCTGCACCTCACCCCCTTAGAGATTTACTTAGCAACCCACCCCTCGAAGAGTCTTCGACCTTTGTCCCCCTCCCTTACAAGGGAGGGGGAAATTGGTTATATAAGAGAGGCTTCGCCTCTCTTTGACTCTCCTTCTTTATCTCTCTCCGTAATGGGGAGATGTATTCTTGGCATGAGGGGGAGGAATAAAAAAGAGGGGGCTTTGCCCCCTCTTAAAACTACTTCCCCCTTCCCCTCTAGGGGAAGGGGGTCAGGCGGGTTCCCAGAAAAATCGAAGATTTTTATGGGTGCTGAGGGGGATGGGGTCAATGCCACGGAGAAACGAAACATGATAATCTGTGTCACTAATCTATCTGAACTAACTCAGCGTAGAGACGTTGGATTGCCTTTTCTGCCGCCGCATTGTTATACTATTCCCAAGTGCTTTAGAGCTATGAAAACCAGCGATTTCGGTTACAGCCTTCCCCCTGAACTTATTGCTCAAACCCCTGTTGAACCAAGAGACCAATCGCGGCTTATGGTTTTGAATCGCAGCCATAGTTCAATGGAGCACCGCAGGTTTTTTGAAATAGTCGATTATCTGCGAGCTGGAGACGTCTTAGTATTTAACGATAGCCGTGTTATCCCAGCTCGGCTCAGTGGGAGGAAGGTTGATACCGGCGGTAGGGTGGAGCTCCTGCTGCTGCGTCAACTTGATACCGTTGTCTGGGAGGCATTAGTAAAGCCCGGTAAACGGGTCAACATTGGCACCAAGGTTGAGATAACGGATAATTCCATGACCGGCGGTGGACATAAGGCTGAGGTTTTGGCTGAGATAACCGGGCTGGGGCGGGATGGGATAAAGGTGATAAGCTTTTCTGATGAAAGGCTACTACCGCAGTTAGGCAGGGTTCCGCTGCCACCATATATACACACCCCTTTGACCGATTCCGAGCGGTATCAGACAGTCTATGCTCGAGCACCTGGCAGTGTAGCCGCCCCCACTGCTGGGTTACATTTTACCCCTGAACTGCTCGGCGAGATAGAGCGGAAAGGGGTTCACTGCCTATTTGTTACCCTCCACGTAGGGCTTGACACCTTTCGACCGGTTAGAGAGGATGACCCACTAAAGCATCCTATCCATAAAGAATATGGTATGTTAAGTCGGGAGGTAGCCAGTCAATTATCCCTGGCTAAGGTAGACGGGCGGAGAGTCATTTGTGTTGGCACTACCACAGTGAGGATTATAGAGCAGGCAGCTCAAGCGAGCAAGGCATCTCTTTTAGAGCCATTTGAGGGCTGGGTAAGCCTGTTTATTTTGCCTGGATACCAGTTCCGTATGGTTGATGCCCTGATAACCAATTTTCATCTACCTCGGTCAACACTGCTGATGCTGGTTGCTGCCTTTGCTGGCAAAGATTTTATTGCACAGGCTTATGAGGAGGCAATAGCTCAGAAATATCGTTTCTATAGCTTGGGCGACGCCATGCTGATTTTCTGACCTGACACCATCTGGTGCTCCCTCACTCCTTTGCAACCACTTGTGTCTTTATGACTAAATTGACAAAATCATACTTAAATAGTAGAGTGCTTGGGGTTATAATTGCACGGGTGTAAGTGACTTACAACGGAAAGATATTTAGTACTGATTTGCCTTACCAGGGAATGCTTACAGAAACCAAGTTCTCTAAAATTTTTAAGGAGGTATTCTTGTGAGTGACGGCGTATTTACGGTTATGGAAAAGAGGGGTTTAACCACTCTGGAAATCTTCCAGAGTAGAAAAGAGGGCAAATTCTTACTTAGAGGTGCTAGAGAGTGGGATGATGACCTTCAGTTTAGTAAGTACGCGACTGATTTTACTTACCTTGATGTCCTAACCAAGGACTATAAAGCAGTTGGTACTGAGACGTTAGCCACCGACTTTAGCGAACTGGGACTAAAGGGCTACCTTGAGCAGATTGAGCACCTTCTTAGAGAAGGGAGGCACGAGGGTATTGAGTTCTACTATCATCACAGGAAAGATATCAGGGTAGCCTTCTGTAAACATAGTGTCACCGTTGGTCTCGGGAATAGACGGCACGCTATACGTGCTGGAGCCATGCGCCGACATGAGCTGGATGAGCCCGAGATAGATGTTATTATAGATGGTCTTAATCTCTCCAGGGCAATGACGCATAAGAATGCAATAGCTTCCCTGCCCTATGGTGGCTGCAAGACTGTAATTCAATGCAAGCCGGTGCAATTAGACGACCTTGAGACTATTGGTTTTCTGAGCTATGTATCTGATAGATGCCGCTGTTTCCCCGGGGCTGATATGGGGCTTGATGAGGAGATGGTGGATATTATCCGGGAGAGGTATACTAAAAACTTCGTTGGTGGCACAAGGAGTCCTCTGGCTTCAACCGGGACTCCTACCGCCTATGGTGAGTTCTTGGCAATAAAAGAAGCCTGTGATTTCGTATATGGTAGCCGAGACCTGCGGGCTAGAAAGATAGCTGTTCAGGGGTTAGGTCATGTAGGCTACCCATTAGTTGAGTATCTCCTCGGTGATGGGGCTGAGCTTATCGTCACCGATATCGACCTGGCAAAGGTACATAAACTACAGCAGAAGTATGGCTCGGATTCGGTTAAATATGTGGCGCCAGACGAGATATATACCGTGGACGCCGATGTATTTTCTCCATGTGCCATGGGAGGCATAATAACCGAAGATAGAATACCCCGGTTCAAGTTCAAGATAATAATCGGCTCAGCCAATAACCAGCTTAAAGCAACGAGTAAAGAGGGCGAGATAGAGCTGGCTAAAAAGCTTGCTGATGCTGGCATTCTTTTCGTTGTGGATTGGGCACACAATACCGGTGGCGTTATAGCTGCCGCTGTATTATGGCAGCTACAGGAAGAAGCGACTGAAGAACAGTTAAAGCCAAAAATCGAGCTGCCTTGCCGCACTAACTTCAGAAACCTCCTTGAGGAAGCCAGGGAAACAGGAAAAACACCCACCGAGCTGGTATACGAAAAGGTCGAGGCTATGGTCTATTCGGCTGCCGGGTTCAGTGCCTGACTTTAGCCTATGGTCGTGAAGAGGAATAGCTGTGCCACCAAGCGCGATTGTAGTCGACAAGAAGGATAATGTAGCCACGGCATTGCGTCAGCTTGAACAAGGGGATTCTATCCGAGTCGAGCTGGGAGCTAATGTTATTGATGTTACATTATCCCAGACTATTCCCTTTGGACACAAGTTTGCCCTGAATGATATTGAGCCTGGGGAGCCGATAATCAAATATGGCGAGGTAATAGGTTTAGCCACAAGAAAGATTATGAAGGGCGAGCACACTCACATCCACAATGTTGAGGGTCTAAAGGGGAGGGGAGATAAGCAATGAAGTTTTGGGGATACCGTAGAAGTGGTGGTATCGGCGTACGGAATCATGTGCTGGTATTTCCTACAGTGATTTGTGCCTCTACTGTAGCCCAGATGATAAGTAGAGAGGTGCCCGGTACTGTTTATGTTACTCATCCTCATGGCTGCGGTCACCTTGGTGAGGAAAAGGAGCATATGATTCGAGCCATGGCCGGTTTTTGTGGTAACCCTAATGTGGCTGGCGTCTTATTGGTTGGTCTTGGTTGTGAATTACTTACCCCCGACCTAATTGCTGAGAGGCTGCATAAAATCGGTCAGAGGGTAGAGACCATTAGCATACAGGCAGTGGGGGGCACAACTGATGCTGTAGCTAGGGGAAAGGAGCTAGCCCAGAAGCTTTTGAAAGAGGTAGCCAGTGCCAAAGGCGAGTTAGTTGACCTCTCTGAGCTTATCTTGGGCACGCATTGTGGCGGCTCAGACACCCTGTCAGGGCTTACGGCTAACCCGGCGTTGGGGGTTGCCTGTGATTTATTGGTGGCTGAAGGTGGGACGGCAATGCTCTCAGAGACGGCGGAGATGCTGGGGGCAGAGCATATCTTAGCCCGGAGAGCTGCCAATGATGAAGTCAGAAAGCGCATCTGGGAGATAACCGCGGCTACTGAGGCCAATATGAAGTCAGCAGGTTTTTATGTCCTCGGGGTTGAGCCCTCACCAGGCAATATAGAGGGCGGGCTAACCACTCTTGAGGAGAAATCACTGGGCGCTATCCGTAAAGGTGGCACTTCAGCTATTATGCAGGTGGTTAAATATGCTGAAAAGCCATCACAAAAAGGGTTAGTGATAATGGATGGACCAGCCCACGACGTCGCCTCTGATACCGGCATGATAGCGGCTGGGGCTCAGGTGATTGTGTTTACTACTGGGCGAGGAACACCAATTGGTTCTCCTGTTGCCCCGGTGATAAAAGTATCATCCAATAGCACCATTTATCACCGTATGAAGGAGAACATAGATATAAATGCCGGGGTGATATTGGATGGTGGGGAATCAATTCAAAGTGTTGGTGAGCGAATATTCAAAGAGATTATTGATGTAGCATCAGGCAAATTGACTAGAGCGGAAATTCTGGGACACAATGAGTTTGCCGTACACCCCATTGGCCCCACAGTTTGAATATAAATACGGGGGTTTTATTATGAATAAGCAGGTTATCAATGTACCCAATGCACCTAAATTACCATTTTCACCAGCTATAAGGGCTGGGGACTATATCTTTGTATCAGGTCAAGGTGGATTCCAAGACCCGAAGACAGGTGAGGCAATCGAAGGAATAGAGGCTCAAACTAAGCAATGCTTGGAGAATATGAAGCAGGTCTTAGAGACGGCAGGTTCATCACTAGGTGATGTGGTAAAAGTAACCGTCTTCTTAGGCAATGTTGCTGATTATGCCAGGATGAATGAAGTATATCAAAGCTACTTCCCTAAAGACCGGCCTGCCCGCTCCGCCGCCGTAACCGGTCTGGTAATTCCCAATATGCTTATTGAAATGGAGTGCATAGCTTATTCCCCACAGTCCTGATGTTGGAAGATAATCTACTACTAATGAACAACTGCCTGACCGCCGAGCAGGCCCTCGGTGCTAACCTCCTGGCTACCCTAGTCAGGCTCGACTTCGGTCTTGGGCACCAAGTTCAGTTCAGCTAGTATCTTTTCTCTATCAGTCAAATCCCCGATTATTCTTCTGACCGGTGGTGGAAGAGTCTTAATCACTGTCGGCGTAGCGAAAACCTTATCCTCCTCAGCCAGTTGTGGCTGTTTAAGGATGTCTATGACCTTGAGAGAATATTGGCCTTGAAGCTCGTCTTCCAAAAGCGTGCTGAAGTCCCTGATGGCCTTTTCCGCACGCTTACTCCCGCGTATGGTGTAAAGCTTAAATTCATACATGCCACTCTCCCTGTCATTAGAATCCTTCCGGGCCTTCTAAGACACTTTTGGCAAGAAAAACAATTTGGTCGCTGCTGGTTGGTTTCTTAAAAACCTCAAAATCTGTTCCGTCCGCGGTGGCCCTTTTGAGCTTGTTAAAAAACTCTGAATGAAAAGCTGTTACGATGTAAACAGGTACATCCTCATCTATTCTCCGCAGTTCCCGCAGTGTTTGGACACCGTCTAAGCCTAGCATCTTAAGGTCAAGGAAGATTAGGTCGTATTTGGCGTCTCGTGCCTTCTCAATTCCTTTCTCACCCGATTCCACTGTCTCCACTTGATACTCTGTATCCTCAAGTGCCTGGCTAAATAATTTTCTTGTCGGCTCATCATCGTCAATTACTAAGACACGTTTACCCATTATATCACCTCCTTCTACCTCCTTTCCTGGTAACTACAGTGTACTGAATCTAATCGTTAATTACTAAGAAACATTTACTCATTATATGCCTCCTTTCTTGGTAGCTACTAGTATACTAGATTTGTTGCGTTTTGTCAACAATTTTGGACAAATTTGGACAAAGTAGGACAATTGTCCTCAACATGGTATCATGTTACTCTAAAAAGTTGAATAAATTCAAAGGCAGACCGGGACTAGCACGCCTCAAGGCGGAGCTACATAGAGTTGGGGAAGGACAAAGCTGATGTTGTGCCGAGGTAGAACGGACCTGGCAGATACGGGGAATCCACCTGCCGAGGAATATGCCCCGAAATACTTCTAGGCTGAATAGGGTGGTGGGTTGACAGAAGTCTTTTTTAGGGCTATTATATGGACAAATGGTGTCGCAACCGCTAGACCCGCAACGCAGAAAGTGGGGAAAAATGGATGATAAACGCATAAGAGTCTTGTTGATCGAAGATAACCCTGGAGACGCCGGGCTGATACGAAAACTGCTGGCTGAAGTAAGAGGGGCGACCTTCAATCTGGAGTACGCCGACCGGCTCTCGACCGGGCTAGAGCGTCTGGCTGCGGGAGGCACTAACGTAGTCCTACTGGATCTGGGGTTGCCCGATAGCCAGGGGCTTGGCACACTCGCTAGGGTTCGTGCTCAAGCAGCAGACGTACCGGTGGTGGTGCTGACCGCTATCGACGATAGAACGTTCGCAATGAAAGCAGTTCAGGCGGGTGCGCAGGACTATCTGGTGAAAGGGCAGGTGGAAAGTAGCTCGCTAGCACGCACCTTGTTCTATGCTATAGAGCGGTTTCGGATGCAAGGGGAATTGGAACGGTATGTGCAGGGGCTACAGAGTGCTGAAGCGCGCCTTCGCCAGATCATGCAAAAGAATGCTGATGGTATCGTTGTTGTCGACAGGGGTGGAATTATACATTTTGTCAACCCAGCTGCTGAATCCCTTTTTGGGCACAAGGCAGAAGAACTTCTGGGTGAATTGTTTGGTTTTCCGTTGGTGGCAGGTGAAGCAACGGAGCTTAACATTGTCCGCAGGGGTGGAGAAACAGCCATAGCCGAGATGCGGGTGGTGGAGACCGAGTGGGAGGGAAAAACTGCCTACCTGACGTCACTGCACAATATCACCAAGCGCCAGCGGGCGGCGGAGGCGTTCAAGCTTCAACGAGCTTACTTCCAGCAGCTCTTCGACAACTCCCCTGATGCTATTGCTTTGCTGGATAATGCCGACCGGGTTATTAACGCCAACAGGGGATTCGAGACGCTTTTTGGCTACCGGGCTGAGGAAATCAAAGGTCGGCTTATTGACGAAATCGTTGTCCCTGAAGACCGTATTGAGGAAGCGGCTACTTTGTCTCGGGTTGCTTTCAATAATGAAGTGTTTCGGAAAGAGACGGTGAGAAAACGTAAGGATGGCAGCCTGGTAGATGTTTCTATACTTGGCTATCCTATTCAGTTTGATGACAAAACAGTTGGAGTATATGCCATATACAGCGATGTCACCGAGCGCCAGCAGGCTGAGGCGGCGCTTGAGCGTCAGATAGCTTATTTCCAGCAGCTCTTCGACAACTCCCCTGATGCTATCGCTATGTGGGATGATAGTGGCAGGGTGGTTCAAGTCAATAAGGGATTTGAGACGCTTTTTCGCTACCGGGCTGAGGAAGTCAAAGGTCGGCCCATTAATGATATTGTTATTCCTGAAGACCGTATTGAGGAGGCGTCGGCTATGTCTCGGGGTGTCCTCAGTAATGAAGTGCTTCGGAAAGAAACGGTGAGAAAACGTAAGGATGGCAGTCTGGTAGATGTTTCCTTGCTTCACTACCCAATTCAGTTAGGAGGCAAAACAGTCGGAGTATATACCATATATACCGACATCACCGAGCTCAAGCGTCAACGAGCTTACTTCCAGCAGCTCTTCGACAACTCCCCTGATGCTATTGCTTTGCTGGATGATACCGACCGGGTTATTAACGCCAACAATGGATTCGAGACGCTTTTTGGCTACCGAGCTGAGGAAATCAAAGGTCGGTTCATTAACGACATTGTTGTTCCTGAAGACCGTATTGAGGAAGCGTCTGCTTTGTCTCGGGCTGCTCTCAATCATGTCGTTCGGAATCCAGAGACGGTGAGAAGGCGTAAGGATGGCAGTCTGGTAGGTGTTTCTACACTTGGCTACTCTATTCGTTTTGGTGACAAAACAGTTGGAGTATTTGCAATATATACCGACATCACTGAGCGCAAACGGATGGAGCAGCAACTCCTTATCACCGACCGGCTGGCTTCGGTTGGTGAACTGGCATCGGGTATTGCCCACGAGCTTAACAATCCATTAACTAGTGTTATTGGTTTCTCACAGCTACTCTTGGATAGGGATGTCAGTGATGATGTTAAGAAGGATATAGAAGTCGTGCATAGTGAAGCCCAGCGCGCCGCCGATGTAGTCAAAAATCTCCTTACCTTCGCCCGAAAACACACCCCAGTAAAGCAAATGATGAATATAAATAGCATCATAGAAAGGGTGCTGGAACTGCGTGTCTACGACCAGAGGGTGAGCCACATCCAGGTCATTACCAACCTTGCTCCCGATTTACCGGAAACTATGGCCGACTATTTCCAACTACAGCAGGTCTTCCTCAACATTGTTATTAATGCCGAGTATTTTATGACCGAGGCGCACCATGGAGGCATCCTGACTATTACTACCGAAAAGGTAGGGGATATTATCAAGGTCTCCTTTACTGATGACGGTTCAGGGATTGCTAAAGAAGACTTGGTGCACCTGTTTGACCCTTTCTTCACTACCAAGAAGGCGGGCAAAGGCACTGGGCTGGGTTTGAGCATCTCTCACGGGATGATAACTGAGCATGGCGGCAGAATATATGCCGAAAGCGAATTGGGTAAAGGAGCCACCTTTATCGTGGAATTACCTATTGTGATAGGTGATAATGAAGGGGGCAATTAAGTGAGAGACTCTGGTGCTGGCGTAAAGAGGTTCCTAGTCGTTGAAAATGAACCAGCTATTCGTGAGGTTTGTCTGAGGGTCCTTACCAGAGAAGGATTTGGTGTGGTTGCTATCAGTGGAGAGGTGGCTCGGGATATGCTAGAGGAGAAGGAATATGACCTTTACATGATTGACATCGGGAGGCCGGCAGTGAACGGCAAGGAACTCTATCAATTCATAAGTGAGAAACATCCAGGGCTAATAGACAGGGTAATATTCACTAGTGGAGATGTGATGAGTGGAGATACTCAGAGTTTTCTGGAACAAACCGCCAGACCATTTTTACTCAAACCGTTCACCCCTGATCAGCTAAAAACCATAGTCAGACAAACCTTGTGGCAGATAGAAAATGAGTATCAAACAAGAAAGAATACTGATAGTTGATGATGAAGAGGCAATCAGGAGGCTTCTTCACCAAAGTCTGTCAAAGGAGGGCTACCAGTGCCAAGAAGCCGATAATGCTGACCAGGTTCTAGATAAGCTAAGAAGCAACCCGGCGGAACTGGTGCTTTTAGACATTAAGATGCCGGGTAAATCGGGAGCTGAGTTATTGCCGGAAATAAAAGCTGGCTGTCCTGATACCGCAGTGATCATGGCTACCGCCATCACCGATACCAATATGGCCATCCAGTGCATGAAGCAGGGGGCTTATGATTATTTAACTAAGCCCTTTCGTCTGGACGAGGTTATCCTGAGTATAGACAGAGCTTTGGAGAAAAGGAGGCTGGAGCTTGAGAATAGGGATTACCAGCAGCACCTAGAGCAGATGGTTGAACAACAGGCCAGGAAAATCCGTGCCTCATTTCTCAATGCAATAACTGCCTTAGCCTATGCTCTGGAAGCCAAGGATAAGTATACCAGTGGCCATTCACAGCGGGTAGCTGAAACATCGGTAGCCATCGCCAAGGAGTTGGGTATGCCACGGGATAGCATTGGGAAAATAAAGCTCGCCGGGTTAATCCATGATATCGGTAAGATAGGGATGAGAGAATCTGTTCTAGGTAAACCAGCCCGGCTCACCGGGGAGGAGTATCAGCATATTAAATTTCATTGTGAAATGGGGGAGCATATCTTAACTCCTATTGTAGAAGATGAGAAAATTTTAAAGGTGGTCAGACATCACCACGAGCGCTATGATGGCACCGGTTACCCTGATGGGCTAAAAGGTGAGCAAATACCGCTGGGTGCCAGAATTCTGGCGGTGGCTGATGCGTTTGATGCTATGATATCTGAGCGTCCCTACCGGGAGGCAATGAGGGCTGAAACTGCTTGCGCTGAGATAGAGCGCGGCAAGGGTAAGCAGTTTGACCCTGAGGTAACCGATGCCTTTCTCAGAACCAGGAAATTCGCAAATTCAGTTGTTTAATGTCAGCTCTTAATGGGAGGAAGCTTGCCAGGAGGACTAAGTGGGAAAGAAGAAGATACTTGTCGTTGACGATGAGGAGAATGTTAGGCGTTTGGTGCGCCGCATACTGGGCAAAGAAAACGTCATTCTCGAGGCTGGAGATGGGGAGGTGACGCTAGATATCGCTCGCAAACAAAAACCTGACCTTATCTTGATGGATATTTCCATGCCCAAGATGGACGGCTATACCGCTTGCTATAAACTTAAAAACAATGAGGTAACTAAGGCAATCCCGGTGATCATGCTCACTGGCATAGGATTTGCACTCAACAAGAAGCTTGCCGATGAGGTAGGAGCCGTGGGATATATCACCAAGCCGTTCAACCCGCAGGAGCTGCTGGACATGGTTAGCCAATTCTTGCCCACTCGCTGAGGTCGGTGTAATCAAGTAGTGACTTACCTCCTTACGGCGTTAGATGTAATCTGCTGTTATTATGATGCCGTTAGCCTAATCCGTAGCAGGGTATAATTGTCTCCCCCAGCTATTCCAATGCAACAGAGGAAGCGCAAGTTGCTGGCGACATCATAAGGTAGCATCGCCGAAACATAGCCCTGACCTATGAAGCTCTGTTGGGCGGGTTATGAAATTCAACCTACCTATTTCGGGGTATTGATGCCTCGACATTTTACCTATTTCGGGGTATTGATGCCTCGACATTTTACCTATTTCGGAGTATTGACGCCCTCGACACTTTGTGCTAGCGTGTATGGCACATTTCGGCTGCTACAAATCGGGTTAGAGGTGGAAAGGTGTGGTTATTTGGAGCCTCTCTGTGGCTAATGCCTCATCAACTTACAGAGAGGCTCTTGTGGTTTTGCAGCAGTGAACACCGCTACAACTCTCTCGCACGGTAAACCAAAACTGAAAGGAGGTGATGCATAAAGAGAGCACAATTATAAAGTGAGGTGTGGGAATGGGTGCTCCTGGCGAGGGAGGAAAAGCTGAGGGGCACAAAAATAAGAAGAGGAGGAAACCCAAATGAAATGGTTTGCAAAGCTGTTGGTGATGCTAGTGGTAGCTTCGTTGCTGGTAGTGCCGTTTGCAGGGACAGTGGCAGCAAATGAACCACCCACACAGGAGGAGGTCAAGGAAGCCATTGACAAGGGCGTAGCTTGGCTGCTGGATCAGCAGAACCTTGAAGACCCTGATGACATCCAGTATGGCTCGTGGGGGGACTGGGAACAGGTGGCCGTTACGGCCTTCGCTGTTAAGAAGCTGGAGCACTATGCCATCGATAAGAAGTATGGCTTGGAGCTTGATTCTCCTTTTGACGCACTTTATGCTGACCAGCTCCAGGCCGGGTTGAACTTCCTCTTTGCCAATGCCCACGTGATCACTGTGGGCACGCAAACGCACGACGGCAAGATTGACGACCCTGATACCGACGGCGATGGCAAAGGGGTCTACTTTGAAACTAATCTGTGGAACCGTACGTATAGCTCAGGCATTGCGCTGATGGCTATTGCCGAAAGTACGACTCCAGATAGAGTGGTAGACGTTCCTGACAGCCCTGTGGATGGCTGGACCTATGAGGAAGTGGCGCAGGATACCCTGGACTACCTCGCTTGGGGTCAAACCGATAGTGGTTCTGGCAGAGGCGGCTGGATTTATAACGAGGTGGATAATGCCTCGGGGTGGAGTGACAACTCAAACACGGGTTACGCCGTGCTTGGCCTCCAGTACGCCGAAGCACCTCTAGAGTCCAGGGAGGGGTTCGGGCTGACTGTTCCCACCTGGGTGAAGGACGAGCTGGAGATATGGGTCAAATACATCCAGTGCACCGTTTCCGGACCCGACCACGGGGGCTCGGGCTACACCATCCCCTGCGATTGGGTCAACATCCTGAAGACGGGCAATCTGCTGAAGGAGCTCGAGTTTGTTGGTGCTCCAGAGACAGACACCAGGGTGCAGGCTGCCCTGGCCTACTTGTGCCGCCATTGGTCCGATGCCAATCAAGACCCAGGATGGAGAGGAGATATGGGGCTCGATGACGACAGCGACGGCTTGGTCGATGAGGACCCGATAAACGGGATGGATGACGATGCCGACGGCTTGTTCGACGAGGACCCAGGACTTCCGGCAAGCTATCAGACCATGTATGCTACCATGAAGGGGTTAGCTTCGTTTCCCATACATGAGTTCTGTGACCCGCCCATTGACTGGCAGGCGGACTTTGAGACGGTGCTGCTGGAGCAGCAGCTTGATGACGGGTCCTGGCCTCAGACCAACTGGGACTACGGCACAAAGCCCATCCTCAGCACCATATGGGCTCTGCTCACCCTGGAGAAGGTAGTCCCGCCACTCGAGGTAGTAATCGACATCAAGCCGGGCAGCTACCCCAACTCTATCAACCTGGATAGTAAAGGTGTCATCCCGGTGGCTATCCTGACAACCGATGCGGCAGTTGGTGAGCCGGTGACCTTTGACGCCACTACGGTTGACCCTGAGACGGTACTCTTCGGCCCCGGCAAGGCCGCGCCTGTCCACTATGCCCTTGAGGATGTGGACAACGATGGCGACATCGATATGATTCTGCACTTCAAGACCCAGGAGACCGGCATAACGGCGGGTGATACCGAGGCTACTCTTACTGGTGAAACTGTAGATGGCAGGCAGTTCTTTGGCACCGATTCGGTGAGAATAGTGCCTCCTAAGGGCAAGCCCTGACAGCAGGAAGGCAAAGCAAGAGCGGCGCTCCGCTTGGCGGAGCGCCGCTCTTTGGTTCATGAGAAGCGAAGTCTTACTTTCAGCAGATATTAGAATTGGAACAGTGTCGGCTGCCCGGTTTTTCTCCTAGCTACCTTCTCTTCCCGCCTCCATCGCTGTCAGTGCGCCTAGCCTAAAATCCTCTCTGCCTCTGTTTTCTGGTCACCGGCACCAATCTCAGGTGTAATGGCCTCTTAATTTTGAATACTCGTCCATCATCCACCCCATTATCTGTGGATTGGTATATACATCTGGTGCTGGGGTATCTCTGTTAAACTCGATGGTTTTTTGTCTACTGATATACTCCTTTCTATCACCTATTATGTTTTTACTGGTATACCTCTCTCTTTTAGGTATTGTTTTGCTTCGGAAATTGAAATTTCACCAAAGTGGAAGACGGAAGCTGCCAACACTGCTGCCGCTTTGCCAATGGTTACCGCCTGGTAAAGGTGTTCTAGCTTGCCAGCCCCACCCGAAGCGACGACCGGTATGGTTACTGCTTCGGCAACTGCCCTTGTCATCTCCAAATCGTACCCTTCCTTTGTTCCATCAGCGTCCTTGCTGGTAAGCAAAATCTCTCCCGCACCCAGCTCCTCCACCCGCCTTGCCCAGTCAACAATCTCTAGCCCGGTGGGCTCAGTGCCGCTTTTTACCACTACCTCAAGTCGGGGAAGATTGCTACCCCGGGGATTCTTCCTGCCATCAATGGCAACAACCAGCCTCTCCTTGCCAAACTTTTCCGTGGCTTCTTTTATCAGTTCGGGATTCCTGACGGCAGCGGTATTTACCGAAACCTTATCCACCCCAAGGTTGAGTAATGTCTCCATATCCTCAATACTTCCGATGCCTCCACCAACGGCGAAGGGGATAGTAACCACATCACCCACCCTTTTCACCCATTCCAGCCTTGTTTTTCTATTCTCTACGGTAGCGAAGATATCCAGGAAGACGAGCTCATCAGCCCCCTCCCGGCAGTAGGCTTCGGCTGCCTCCACCGGGTCACGGGCATCCCTCAGGTTGACAAAGTTTACCCCTTTGACCACTCTCCCATCCTTAACATCCAGGCAGGGTATAATTCTTACCTCTTTCATCTCACAGCTCCCAAGCGCTCACCTTCTCGGGCTACTGCCACCAGGTCACTGACGCAAAGCCCCGCGGCGAAGGCTGGCTTCATCGCTTGAAGTGCCTGGGCAAAGTTCTCTTTCGGGAAAAAGGAAATATTTACCGGAACCGAACCGGTGTGTTTCCCCCAATCAAGACTGGTGCGGAAGGCGAGTAGCTCAATCCTGGAGATAGCGAAGCCGACCTTATCCCTGACTAGAGCACTCCTTAGCTCCTCAATTCCTGATTCGGTGATTAGTCTTCCATCCCTGCCTACAGTCTGAGTTAGACCCCGCTCATCCATCAACTTCAGGTGGTAGCGCACTGCCCTTTCCCCCAGCTCAACCCCGAGGTCTTTCAAGTGGCGGGCAATAACCCTGGCTCCGAGCGGCTCCTGGGAGTCACTCAGAACTTTCAGGATAGAGAGCTCCTTTCTCTCAACCTCTTGCGTTTCAAAGCCGGCCACGACGCCTCCCTGCTAGGCAATAGGCAACTGTTTACCTATTCTCCACCTGCCAAATCGTTTTGTCAACCCCGTTGGGTATCCCGAATGGAAAAGCATCTCCTTTACAAAGCCAGTTCTTCAGGCTAGAATAGATGTGATTAGGCGGGAGTAACTCAGTGGGTAGAGTCCCTGCCTTCCAAGCAGGTTGTCGCCGGTTCGAGCCCGGTCTCCCGCTCCACAGATATAAAATTATAGGTCGCGCTGCCTAAATGAATGGTTTACGATAAGCTGCTTTCTCAGGTGGCAGATTTGCCACGACAACCTGCCTTACTGTCAAGGCACTGCTCCACCTCTGCCCGCCGAACACGTGGTGGGGAGCCCGTGACCGGGCCATCATCTCGGCCCTCTTTTTTTAACCTCTGTAGCTGCACAAATCAAGCAAATGTGACCCCTGAATTAGACTTGCGCCAATATTTGACAACATTGGCGGGGATAGTTTATCGTACTTAACACATTATACCAAGAAGGGAGGTAAACCTAATGCAAGCCTATTGTATGAAGTGCAGGAAAAAGGTGGATATTAAGAATCCAAGGGCGATAACGATGAGAAATGGTCGGCCTGCAACTCAAGGTGAATGCCCAAATTGCGGAACCAAAGTCTTCCGAATAGGCAAGTCATAAGCGTGGGAAAACTGGGATATGGGCCACTTCAAGTGGCCCATATTTTATATTATGGAGACCAGTTCCTAACGACTAAGACAAATGCATTTTGCCAGTCGGCTAAACATTCTGGACTTCTGTTACACTGGAATAACTAGAGGAGGCAACCCACTGGGTAGGGCTCGGCGCAGTAATAAACAGACAATAGTACGCTCGATGAGGAAAGTCTATGTCTTATTTGGAACCTGTCAGAAACTGGTCAATGGTATCCATTAAGTCCTGGCGACTGAATGGCTTAGTGATATATCCATCGGCAGCCATAACATCCTGGCTAAGCTTCTTGTTGAGTTCATAGCCTACGGCAGTAAGCATGACCACAGGGATTGTATTAGTATCCCGGTCCGTTTTAATTATATAGCAAGCGGTAAGACCGTCCATCTTAGGCATCAAAATGTCCATCAAGACGAGGTCAGGCATCCAGATGCGAGTGATGTTTACTGCTTCTTCACCATCATTTGCCTCAGAGATAATATAATTCTTACCCAGGAACCTTTTTACCAATGACCTTACAGATGGTTCATCATCGGCTATGAGTATTTTCTTTTCACTAAAGTGCTTCACTTCATCAACCTCCTACTTATACCGTCAGCAAATTTCGCACTTCTGCCAGCACTATCTCAGCCACGGGTATTTTGAGGAATGCAGCAGCGACAACAGGGGCAAACTGGGTGCCAGCGCACTGCTTGACTTCATTCAGAGCTTCCTCTACGGACATCGCCGAGCGATAGGGGCGGTCAGAGGTCATGGCATCAAAGGCATCAGCCAGGGCTAAAATCCTAGCCCCTAGAGGTATGTCTTTACCGGCTACAACTTGATGCAGCCCACTGCCATCATAATGGTCATGATGATGCTCAATCATCTCAACTACTTTCTCATTAACCACCGGTTTTACAATACCAGCTCCTACATGGGCGTGAATCATAATATTCTCATACTCCTCGGGGGTAAGTTTGCCCGGCTTGTTTTGAATAAGTTGGTCAACGGCAATCTTACCCACGTCGTGGAGCAAGGCTGCCCAGCGCAGGTCTTCTATGTCATCTGGGGATAGCCCCAGCTCTCTACCTATGGCCACTGCAATTTCAGTCACCCTTCGCGAATGCCCCGCGGTATACTTGTCCTTGGCTTCAAGAGCGAAGACCAATGCCTCGATGGCACCGAGAAAGAGTCTCCGAATTTCCTGCGTTTGTTCCTCAACCTTTTCCTCCAGATGTTGCTGGTACTCCCTAATCTCAAGCTCCAGTCTTTTCTTCTCCAGAGCTCTGTCTATACTCAGGACAACCTCATCTAGGTTAAATGGTTTAGTTATATAATCATCGGCTCCCTGCTTCATACATTGGATGACGATATTGACATCGGTAAGAGCAGTAGCCATCATGACCGCCGTATCAGGGTAACCAGCTCTTATCTCTGGCAGCAGCTCCATTCCTGATTTACCAGGCATCTTTATATCCAGAATCACCAGTTCGGTCGAGTTGCTTATCAACTTATCCAGCGCCTGCTCAGCGCTACCAGCCTCCTCACACTGGTAGCCTTCTCCTGATAGTTTCTGACGAAGAAGCCTTCTAATCGTCGCTTCATCATCAACAATTAGTATTCTTTTCTGTTTGTTTACCATCTCTCAATCCATTGTTGCCCGGAGCATTAGCTCCTGTCCACGCTTGATCAGGTTTGCCAGTGCCATTCACTTCAAAGCCTGCCTGACTATAGCTCTCAACTCGTCAGGAGTGAACGGCTTGGGCAGATATAGCCTGTTGGCTTCCTTGATAAGGAACTCCACATTACTATCCAAGATATCTCCGGTGGTGAATACAACTTTATTGGCAAGCTCAGGGTGTTCCTCCTTTATATGTTGATAAAGCGCCTTGCCGTTCATTATCGGCGTCCTGATATCAATAAGGCAAAGGTCATACTCCTTTTCACCCAACATATCTAGAGCGACCACTCCGTTGGCGGCAACATCCACGTCAAACCCTTCAACAGTGAGAGCTCTCAGGCATACCTGACAAATGGCCGGCTCATCTTCAACCACCAGGATTCTTTTTCTGCTGGCTTTAGGATGTTTCATTTAGCTCCTCTCATCGCTCAATGAGCATTAATAGGTAATTCCACGACAAAGGTGGCTCCGTTACCCAACTTACTCCTGGCATATATCCTGCCACCGTGTTCCACTACTATCCCGTGACACACGCTGAGTCCCAAACCAGTCCCCTTGCCCACTTCCTTAGTGGTGAAGAAGGGGTCAAATATCCGATTCAAGTTTTCCTTTGCAATCCCCGGTCCGCTATCGGTAAATGAAGCCCTGACACTGTCATTGACCTTTTGGGTAGTAACAGTCAGTGTGCCTCCATTATATGCCTCGAGCATGGCGGTCTCAGCATTGAGGATAATGTTGAGAAAGACCTGCTCCATTTGAGAATAGTCCGCCATGACTTCCGGCAGTTTGGGAGCAAACCGGGTATTAACCTGGATATTATTTACCCTTTGCTCGTAAGCCCGCAATTTCAGCACCCCGTCTATAATACTGTTTATGTTTGTCAGCTGCTTTACTGGCGGATGTTTTCGGGCGAAGGTGAGCAGGCTCTTTGCCACCCCGGCAGCGCGTTGGGCTTCCTCCTGTATAATACCTACGTCTTCCTTAACCTCATCAGGGATGTTGGCATCCCTGACTAACTGGGCAAAACCGATAACCGCGGTCAAGGGGTTATTTATCTCATGGGCAATGCCTGATGCCATCTCACCCACGGAAGCTAGACGACTGGCGAGATAAGCCTTCTGCTCCAGTTCCCTTCTCTCCACCTCCGCCTGCTTGCGCTCGGTAATGTCGCTGTATATGGCATATACTCCCACTGTTTTGTTACCAAACCGAATAGGGTAGCCCAGTACAGAAACATCTACCAGGCTGCCATCCTTACGTTTTCTCACCGTCTCTTTCCGACGCACTTCGCCATTGAGAGCAGCCCGAGACAAAGCAGACGCTTCCTCAACACGGTCTTCAGGGGCAACAATATCATTAATAAACCGACCCTTGATTTCCTCAGTTTGGTAGCCAAAAAGCGCCTCAAATCCCTTGTTGACTTGAACCACCCTGTCGGCATCATCCAGCAAAGCAATACCTTCAGGGGAGTCGTCGAAGAGCTGCTGGAAGTAAGCTTTTTGAAGCTTGAACGCCTCCTCCGCCTGCTTGCGCTCGGTGATGTCGGTATATATGGTATATACTCCAATTGTTTTGCCATCTAACTGAATTGGGTAGTGAAGCAAGGAAACATCTACCAGGCTGCCATCCTTACGTTTTCTCACCGTCTCTATCCGACGCACTTCATTATTGAGAACAGCCCGAGACAGGGCAGAAGCTTCCTCAAAACGGTCTTCAGGAACAACAATATCGTTAATGAACCGACCTTTGGCTTCCTCAGCCCGGTAGCCATAAAGCGTCTCAAATCCCCTGTTGACTTGAACCACCCGGCCACTATCATCCCACATAGCGATAGCATCAGGGGAGTTGTCAAACAACTGCTGGAAGTAAGCTTTTTGACGCTCAAGCGCCTCCTCCGCCTGCTTGCGCTCGGTGATGTCCCTTACGATTGTGACGTGGCCAACCGAATTGCCAGAAGCATCCTTTAGCACACTGGTACTTAACTCGCCAGGAAACTCAGAACCATCTGCCTTAAGCAGAGTGTATTCCACGCCTTTAATTGCTCCTTGTTTTAGAGCTTTCCGTATGTTGGTTGCTATCCTGTTATGGTTGCGGGGGGCAACAAGTTCAAAGGCGCTTTTCCCCAACAGCTCATCCCTGGAAGCGAATCCATGCATCTCCACTGTTCTTTGGTTTACCTCGGTGATGACACCATTCAAATCAATAACTAATATGCCATCGGTGACAGACTCCAACATTTTCCGTAACTCTTCCTGACTCTGCCTCAGCGCCTCCTCCGCCCGCCTGCGCTCGGTTTCTGATGCTTCTAGTTCAGCAATCCGTTGGCGCATTTGCACCAATTCATTGATGAGCTGTTCCTTTGTTTTATCAGCGTTTCTCATTTATCGCCTCAGGCGAAGCACCTGCTTAGGTTAACCCTCTCGTGGTTCTAAATTGGCTAGTTCTATTTATCTGGTTGGCCTCCGCCTTCAATCTATCTATTTCATCTTCAGTAAACAGCCTCCATCCTCTCCTATCCCGGTGTTTAGCTTCACTGAAGACGCCTTCCTTGCTTTCCTCTGTTTTGCCATTTGGCGAATTTCCTTGTAAAAAATAAAGGGCTTCTGCAAATTGGCCCTCCCTTAGTTCGGAGTAATTGGTTTTACTTGATCTTGTTGGCCTCGTTTTTGATTCTTTTAATATCAGCCTCTGTGAACAGCCTCCACCCCCGCCTATCCCTATGGGATACATCCTCGAGGATGCCACTCCTAAGCCATCGTAGTAGAGTAGACCTACCTATACCTGCTATTCGACAGACCTCCCGGGTCCTATAATAGGTCTGGCCGTTAATTATGGTCGGCATGATGTAAATCTCCTTTGAATTGCTAAATCCTGCTTGGCATATTTCAATTATGCTCTCCACTAGCAGATTTGGGAATCACCCAAACGTACCGATTTGAGGAGTAAATAGTCCTAGGAAGATAGTCCTGGATGGGGTGGCTGATTAAAATGGCGAGGCAGGGCTTTTTCAATCTTTTGTCCTGTTGATCATGGCTTACAGAGCGGAAAAAGTATTGACAAATGGCGAACATAAGCTCATAATATTGCTTATCCAATAACCTGGCGAACTTTAATAACCCATAGCAAAATATGTTGGTAAATCCCGGGTTGGGGGGTTAGTTATGTTCTGTGAAGAACTTTCTCTCACAGAACGACGCAGAGGTATAAGTCTGCGGGAGAATATTCTCTAGGCTAGTGTGAGGCGCCACTCTAAAGAACGGGTGGCGCCTTATGCTATTGTTGGGGGGAAAATATCGACTATTTATAACACCTGAAGGTCGGGGAGTGGGACCCTGTTTGAGACAATAAGCTGAAGGAGGTGAAGCTGTGGCAATGGAAAGATGGAGACCACGGTGGGGGGTAATACCCTGGAGACCATTCAGGGAACTAGGGGAGTTAGAACGGCGCTTTGAGGATATCTTTGGTCGACCGTTTCTACCCGCAGTGTGGAGGCGCCTCCCGATGGAGGAGAGAGGGTGGGCACCTCCCATAGAGGTGTTTGAAAAGGAAGACAAATATGTGGTCAAGGCTGAACTCCCGGGGATGAAGGAAGAGGACATAGATGTCTCGGTTATCGGCGACACACTAACGGTAAAAGGGGAGCGAAAGGCTGAGAGTGAGGTCAAGGAAGAAGACTACTACTGCTGTGAGCGTTCTTACGGTAGCTTTTTCCGCTCAATAGCTCTTCCCTCTAACGTAGATGCCAAAAAGATTGAAGCCAGTTTTGAGGATGGGGTCCTGGAGGTTAGCCTTCCCAAAGCTGCCGAGGTTAAACCAAAGAAGATTTCAGTCTCGGCTAAGAAGAAGGCCAGTAAGTAGCCTAATGAAGTCTCTACCATCCCGCCTCCCGACCTTCCCACTAGAGGGACTGACCTTTTAGGAGGAAATCAGTAATGGAAACCGAACAGGATAAAACCCTAGAGGCACTTCAAATTGCCATCCAGATGGAAATTGATGGCAAAGAATACTATCTGAAGGCCAGCCAGGAAAGTAGTAATGAGCTAGGCAAGAATCTGCTGCACTCGCTAGCCGCTGAAGAGGATATTCACCGGCAGAAGTTTGAGCAGATATATAATGCTATCCGGAATAAAAAGGCTTGGCCCGTGACTGATTTTCAGCCTGATGGGGGCAAAAGGCTGAGAACCATATTTGCCAGGGCAACCGGGGAAATTGGCTCGAATATAGAGGCTCCTGCCACTGAGCTTGATGCCATACAAATAGCCATGGACATGGAAAATAAGACCTACGATTTCTATAAAAGCCAGGGCAAGAATGCTAATTATGATGCTGAGAGAGACTTCTACCAGACCTTGGCCGCCGAAGAGAGGGAACATCATCTAGTTCTGCTTGACTACTACGAATACCTCAAAGACCCGGCAGGTTGGTTTGTCAGCAAAGAACATCCCTCCCTGGATGGGGGCTGAATAAGCACTAGAGATTCTGGAGGTAGAAAATGAGAAAGGTTTACCTGGACCACGCTGCCACCACTCCAATATTGCCCCAAGTGCTGGAGGCTATGCAGCCTTATCTCAAGGACATTTATGGCAATCCTCAATCCCTACACAACTGGGGAGATGAAGCCAGGGAAGCCATAGAAGATGCCCGGGGCAGGGTGGCAGACCTCATTGGTGCTCAGACGGAGGAGATTATCTTCACCTCCAGCGGCACCGAGGCCAATAATTTCGCTATTAAAGGCTTGGCGATGGCTCAGCAATCTAAGGGCAAGCATATTGTCGTTTCAGCTATCGAGCACTTCTCGGTATTGCACTCAGCCAGAACCCTGGAGAAATGGGGTTTCGAAATGACCCAGGTTCCAGTGGACAGGTACGGAATGGTGGACCCCGATGGAGTGGGCCGAAGCCTGAGGAAGGACACGGTTCTTGTCTCCATCATGCATGGCAATAGCGAGGCAGGCACCATTCAGCCTATTAGGGAGATAGCGGAATTGGTAAAGGAAGCTGGGGCGATTTTTCACACTGATGCCGTGGCCACCACTGGTACCATCCCGGTGAATGTAAAGGAATTGACAGTAGATGCTTTAAGCCTGGCTGGTAACCAGTTCTACGGTCCCAAAGGAGTTGGTGCTCTCTGGCTCAAGAAGGGGGTACGCATTATCCCCTTCCTTGACGGTGGGGTGCAAGAGGGAGGGAGGAGGCCTGGGACCGAGAATGTGCCTGCAATCGTAGGACTAGGAAAGGCTGCCGAACTGGCCAAAGCAGAGCTGGAGTCCAGAATAGACCACCTCTCAGCCCTGCGTGACAGGTTAATCGAGGGCATACCGTCCCGAATCAAGCATGTAATCCTCACCGGACATCCCACCCAGCGCCTACCCGGCAATGCCAGCTTCTGTGTTGAGTTCATTGAAGGGGAGGCGATGCTCATGCTGTTAAATCACCAAGGGATAGCAGCCTCCAGCGGCTCAGCCTGCACCTCCAGGGCGCTCAAAGCCTCTCATGTCCTCATCGCTATGGGGATTGCTCCCGAAGTAGCTCAGGGGTCGCTTCTCTTCAGCTTTGGTCTGGAGAATACCAAGGAGGATGTTGACTATGTATTAGAGACGCTGCCGCCCATTGTGGACAGGCTGCGGCAGATGTCACCACTATATGCCAAATTCTTAAAAGGTCAGAATGAAAGGAGATAAGATGCCTATTTACAGCGACAAAGTGATGGAGCATTTCATGAACCCCCGCAATGTGGGCGAGATAGAGGATGCTGACGGCATCGGAGAGGTGGGTAACCCCGTCTGTGGGGACATGATGACCTTCTACATCAAGGTCGATGATGACCACCTCAGCGATGTCAAGTTCAAGACCTTCGGCTGCGGGGCTGCCATTGCCGTTTCCAGTATTGTAAGCGAGATGGCTAAGGGGAAGACCTTGGAAAAGGCAAAAAAGATAACCCCAGCGCTGGTAGCCGAGGAGCTGGAGGGGCTGCCCAAGAACAAGTATCATTGCTCCAACCTCGGCGCCCAAGCCCTGAATAAGGCTATCGATGACTACCTGAAGAAGCAGGGCAAAGAGGTGAAAAGCAAAAGGGGGAGAAAGATAAAAAGGAGTGACGACCCGAAGAGCAAGGAGGGGAAGTGTTTTTGCCCCTACTGTGAAGAGGAGCTGGTTATATCTGCTCTACCTTACTGCCAGCCTTGTGATGTGACCCTGCGCTACTGCAGCAGGTGCCAGATAGCGGTGGTGAGGGAGGCGGAGGTCTGTCCCCAGTGTGGGGGCAAGCTAGAAGGAAAGTAAGGGGGCTACCATGCCAGAAAAGATTACTCTGGTGGTATTCAGTGGGGAGATGGACAAGGCACTGGCCGCCTTCAACATAGCTATCGGAGCCGCCTCTATGGGGATGGAGGTTAGCATGTTCTTCACCTTCTGGGGGCTAAATATCATCAAGAGAAATGAGGGCCCAATCAAGAGTCAGGGGATAATGAGGAAGATGCTCAATTTTATGAACCGGGGCGGCTCTAAGAGATTGCCGTTATCCAAATTTCATATGCTCGGCCTGGGCAAGTGGATGATGGGGAAGTTAATGCGGGATGCCAAGTTTCCCTCTCTCGATGAGTTGATAGCTACAGCCCGGGAGGCGGGGGTTAAATTTATAGCCTGCACCACCTCTATGGGGATTATGGGAATCTCCAAGGAGGCTTTCATCCCCCAGGTGGACAGCTTTGCCGGGGCAGCTACCTATCTGGCTGAGGCTAAAGATGGGAAGGTCAATCTGTTTATTTGAGGAGGCAAAGCTATGAAGGCAGATGCCACTCTAGACTGCATCGGACTCTACTGTCCCATGCCTATTTTTCACACTGCCAACAAGCTCAAAGAGCTGGAGGTAGGGCAAGTGCTGGAGATTTTGGCCGATGACGAGGGGATAAAAGAGGATATGCCCGCTTGGTGCCGCACCACGGGGAATGAACTGCTGGGGATTGAGGAAGGGGGTGGAAGATATAAGATTTACGTCAGGAAATCCAGATAGCAAGGAGGAACTGGGGGGAAGCCAGTGAAGGAGAACTCCTGTGAATAACCTACCGGAGGTGAGTAATGAATCTTAAGGCTCTATATAAGTTAGGCTACGGGCTGTATGTAGTAAGCTCAATAAAGGGAGATAGGCTCAACGGGCAAATCGCCAACACCGTGTTTCAAATCACCTCTGAGCCGCCAACTATTGCCGTAAGCATCAACAAAAACAATCTAACCCACCAGTTTATCAAGGAAAGCAAGGTGCTGGCGGCCTCAGTCCTCTCCCAGGATACACCCCTCTCTTTCATCGGTCACTTCGGCTTCAAGTCAGGTAGAGACATGGATAAGCTTGAGGGCATTAATTATAAAATAGGTGAGACCCAGGCTCCGCTGGTTACTGACAATACCCTGGCTTATCTGGAAGCCAGGGTAATTCAAGAGGTAGATGTGGGAACCCATACTATTTTTGTAGGAGAGCTTGTAGGGGCTGATGTTATTAAAGAAGGCGAGCCTATGACCTATGCCTATTATCATCAAGTCAAGCGGGGCACCACCCCCAAGACCGCTCCCAGCTATGTTGATGAGAAAAAGGTAGAAGTTATCAAAGCAGCCAAATACAAATGCACCGTTTGCGGCTATGTCTATGACCCGGAACTGGGAGACCCCGATGGCGGCATAAAACCGGGAACACCTTTTGAGCAAATACCTGATGACTGGGTGTGTCCCGTCTGTGGGGCTGCCAAAGGTGATTTCGAAAAAGTAGAATAAAAGGAGGTGATATAAAATGAGGCTGGACAACAAGACAGCCATTGTGACTGGAGCTAGAAGAGGCATAGGTCGCACCATAGCCTTAGCTCTGGCTAAAGAGGGAGCTAATGTTGTAGTAAGCGACATCAGCCAAGAGGATTGTCAGAAAGTAGTTACTGAAATTGAACGCCTTGGCAGAAAAGGTCTGGCGCTAAAATGCAATGTAACTTCTAGGGCTGAAGTAGAAGACATGGTGAGAAGAGCAGTAGCAGAATTTGGCAAAGTGGATATACTGGTAAATAATGCCGGGATTATAGGCTTCAAGCCTTTCCTTGAGCTGACAGATGAGGATTGGGATAACACCCTGAACGTGAATCTTAAGGGTCAGTTTCTCTGTGCCCGGGCCGTAGCCAAAGAGATGGTTAAGAATAAGTGGGGCCGCATTATCAACATTGCCTCGATCTCTTCGGGAGGGTGTGGCATTGCCTTTCCTTTAATAGCTCACTATACCGCGTCAAAGGGCGGTGTTATGGCTCTAACTGAGGCACTAGCCTTGGAGCTCACACCACAGGGGATAAATGTCAATGCTATTTGCCCTGGGGCGATAGACACCGATATGGTTAAAGCAGTTAAAGAGAGAGGTCAGCTAGAGCAGGTGCTGCTCAGAATTCCCAAGGGCAGACTGGGGCAACCAGAAGACATTGCCAACTTGGCCGTGTTTCTGGCATCTGACGAATCCGACTATATAAGTGGTGCTGCCATAGTCATCGATGGTGGTTGGCTAACCACTTAACTACCTATCACCAGTAAGTAAATTCAGGAAAGGAGGTAGAAAACATGACCATACAAAAGCAGGTCTACAGGTGCAATGTTTGCGGTAATATTGTCGAAGTACTACATGCTGGGAAGGGAGAACTGGTCTGTTGCGGGCAGCCAATGGAGTTGCTCCAGGAGAAAACAGCCGATGTTGGGCTGGAAAAGCATGTGCCCGTTGTTGAAACAACCGATAGAGGGATAAAAGTTAAGGTTGGCGATATTCCTCACCCCATGGAGGAAAAGCACTACATAGAGTGGATAGAGGTAATCACTGACGGCGGAAGTTGCCGGCAGTTCCTCAAGCCAGGAGATAAGCCAGAAGCAGAGTTTGAAATCAGACCACAAAAGGTAGCCGTCAGGGAGTATTGCAATATCCACGGTCTGTGGAAATCTAGCTAGGAGGCTTAGATTTCTAAAACCAGACATGGGGAAGTGAAATATGGGGGTGGAGCAAACAGTATGGGGGGAAATTGAGCGCTAAGGGATCCGAAAAGGCTCGTATCCATATAACCGGTATGACCTGTACTACGTGTGCCGCTACCATTGAAAAGGGTCTTGCTGAAACTGCAGGGATAGAGCAAGCCAAGGTTAACTTTGCCTCAGAGAAAGCTTCTGTCGAGTATGACCCCGCCAGGATAAACCTCGCCAAGATTAAGGATACTATTTCTCAATTGGGCTATGGAACAGCGACCAAGAAATCTATCTTCCCGGTAGGTGGGATGACCTGCGCCTCCTGCGTTTCTCGCGTGGAGCAGGCTCTCTCAAGTGTGCCCGGGGTAATTTCAGCCAATGTCAACCTGGCTTCAGAGAAAGCCACTGTGGAATATATTGAAGGAACGGAATTGGCTGAACTGAGATGGGTAGTAAAGGAAGCTGGTTATAAACTGGGCTCGGAAGCAGGGACATTGGAAGATGTTACTACTGCTGCTCTGCGAGAAATACAAGCTACAAAGAAAAGATTTATCTTAGCTGCTATCCTCGCTAGCATAATAATGGCTCTAATGTGGACTCCCTTTTTCATGGGGAAGCCTTACCTGCTCTGGGCTCTGGCCACGCCGGTGCAGTTCTGGGCTGGGTGGCGATTCTACCGAGGGACATGGGGAGCACTTAAGCATCGAACCGCCGATATGAATACCCTAATTGCTGTAGGCACCTCAGCCGCTTATCTTTACAGCATGGTAGCTGTCCTCTTCCCCGGTCTTTTTGCCACTGGTGGGCTAGAACCCAACCTGTACTTTGATACTTCGGCCATGATTATTACTCTGATTCTCCTCGGCCGTTTTCTGGAGGCAAGAGCTAGAGGGCAGACCTCGGAGGCAATAAAGAAGCTCATCGGTATGCAGCCTAAGACGGCTCTGGTCATCCGCGATGGCAAAGAGATGGAAATCTCTATCGAAGATGTCCAGGTCGGTGACCTTGTCTTGGTACGGCCGGGAGAGAGAGTGCCTGTGGATGGCATTATCCGCCAGGGTTACTCCAGTTTAGATGAATCTATGATTACCGGGGAGAGCATCCCAGTAGAGAAAAAGGTGGGTGATGAGGTTATCGGCGCCACCATTAACAAGACCGGCAGCTTTCAGTTCGAGGCGACCAAGGTAGGCAAGGATACAACTCTGGCTCAAATTATCCAGCTAGTAGAGGAAGCCCAGGGAAGTAAGGCTCCTATTCAGCGCCTGGCTGATGTCATCGCCAGTTACTTTGTACCAATAGTGATTGGCATTGCCCTCATTACATTTGTAATCTGGTACTTCGTCGGACCATCCCCAGCTCTTACCTTTGCCATCCTCAACTTTGTGGCAGTGCTCATTATCGCTTGTCCCTGTGCCTTAGGACTGGCGACTCCAACTGCTATTATGGTGGGCACGGGCAAAGGAGCTGAGAATGGCGTTCTTATCAGGAGTGCTGAGGCACTGGAGAGGTCTCACAAAATAAGTACCGTGATGCTGGATAAAACCGGTACTCTAACCCTTGGTGAACCCAAGGTAACTAATGTAATCGCTACCCTTTCTTCTTCTCAAGAGGAAGTTCTCCGCTTGGCAGCCTCGGCTGAACATGGCTCAGAACATCCCCTCGGCGAGGCTATAGTCAGGGCTGCTTTAGAGAGAAAGTTGGAGTTGTCTCCAGCCTCGGATTTCAATGCTATCCCTGGACACGGTGTTGAGGCCTCAGTGGAAGGGAAGAAGCTTCTGCTGGGCAACCTGAGATTGATAACGGATAGAGGTCTTTCCCTGAATGGGCTGGAGGAGGAAGCTCATAACCTCTGGGAGAAGGGGAAGACGGTAATGTTTCTTGGTCTAGATAGTCAAGTAATAGGTATCATTGCTCTCGCCGACACCCTTAAGCCTAACGCCAAAGAGGCGCTGGAAGAGATACACAAGATGGGCATTGAGGTAGTGATGCTCACTGGAGACAATCAGCGCACTGCGGAGGCTATTGCTCAAGAGGCAGGCATTGACTATGTCCTTGCCGAGGTACTCCCCGAGCATAAGGCTCAAGAGGTTAAGAAGCTGCAGGAGAAGGCAAGGGTGGTGGCAATGGTGGGTGATGGAATAAATGATGCCCCGGCTTTGGCTCAAGCGGATGTGGGTATCGCTATCGGCACTGGCACCGATGTTGCTATGGAAACTGGAGATATTACGTTGATTAGCGGTGATTTGACCGGAATTGTAACCGCCATATCTTTGAGCAAGCGCACCATGAGGACGATTAAGCAGAACCTCTTCTGGGCTTTTGCCTACAATACTGCTCTTATCCCGGTGGCGGCAGGCGTGCTGTACCTTGCCTTCGGGCAAACTGGTGTCCCCTCAGGGCTTCATTTTATTCTAGGCAACTATGGGTTCCTGAATCCAATTCTAGCCGCTGCCGCTATGGCAGCTAGCTCCCTTACCGTAGTATTCAACTCACTACGATTAAGAAGGTTTAAGCCAGCCAAATTCGCCAAATAATTAAAGGAGGTGTAACAATGGCAATTGACCCTGTTTGCAAGATGGAGGTGGAAGAGAGCAAGGCGGCAGCTACCTCTGAGTATAAAGGAAAGAAATACTACTTTTGTGCCATGGGTTGTAAGAAGGCCTTTGACCAAGACCCAGAGAAGTATCTCGCCGAGGGGGAAAAACAGGGCTAGTATCTATGTTGCCTATAGAGGTGGATATCTGCTGTTCCATAGAGCTTTCCCAGGAATGGGGATATTGATCAGCATTACTCTGAATGTGGTCTAAACGGAGCATTATGGGAATCTCCGCCACAGCCTCAGCAGATTGCTAACTTTTGGTGATGTGGAGACTAGTAGACGTAAATTGAGTGGGATGCTAATGTGAGCACACAAGGAAAATAGCTAGAATGAATAATTACGGAGGGATTAATGGACAAGGATAAAATCATTGTCTTACTAAACCAGGACCTTGAGGGCGAGCATGGTGCCATCATTCAGTACCTGACCCATGCCTATGCTATGGGCGAGGGTGAGATGGCTTGCGAGATTGAGGCCATCGCCAGAGAGGAAATGCGCCACCTGGACTGGCTGGCTGAGACCATAGTTGAACTGGGTGGTATACCTAGCTTAGAGCGGGGTAAGATGCGCATGGGTGGCGAATCAGTAGCTGATTGGATGAGAAATGACGTGCTGCTAGAAGAGGATGGCATGAATTTATATAGGGAGCACATTAAGTCCATAGATGACCCTAAGATAAAGCGGCTATTGCAGCGCATCCTTTCTGACGAGGAATCACACCACGGTGATTTTCAACACTTTGTGGATAAGGCACAGAAGGAGGGGGCTGAAGATGTGAGGGGTAGTCGTACGGACAGGGTTGTCCAGACTCTCAATTGGGGTATTGAGCACGAGTATACTGTTATTCTTCAATATATGTTCCAATCATATATGACGACCAATAAAGAGGCTAAAAAGCAGCTAGAAGACCAAGCTATTAATGAGATGCAGCATCTGGGTTGGTTGGCAGAGAAGATAATCGATATTAGCGGCAATCCTAGAATTGAGCACACCGAGGTTGACCGGTCAACTAGGACTGCTGATATGCTCCGAGCTGACATCAAGATTGAGCAGGAGGTGGCAGCAGCATATGACCGCGCCGCCAAGGAGACCGCAGCCCCTGACCTGAAAAAGCTTCTTCTACGCTTAAGAGACCATGAAATGTACCACACAGAAGTCTTCAGCCATCTGCTAAAGGAAGAGGAACACTAAAGCTAAACAAGCGGGAAGAAAAGGCTTAATAGGATAATGGGCTATGGCAATCTGCCTTTTCCGCTGCAGGTGAAGAATGAACGCCCTCAGTTCCCTGACTCCAATCCGGGTAACATCGGTGCTCAGCCTGCTAGCGCGCAGGAAATGGTTAAGATAGGTTACACTGCGAGTAACAATGGCTATTGAGTTTGGACTCTTGCCTTCGGTCTGAGCACAGAGCGAGTAGCCCGAGATGTGGCTTGAAAGCTCCGTCGCTATTTTTGACGAAGCAAGCACCCCCCTTTACAAAGAGGGATTTTGGAGCTAAAATAGATACGATTCTGGCGGGTGTAACTCAGCGGAAGAGTGCTTGCTTCCCAAGCAAGACGTCGTGGGTTCGAATCCCATCACCCGCTCCACAAAGCTGAGCGACGACTTGCCTAAGTTTAACAGACAAAGCTAGTCTAAACGACCTGCACCGGGCGGGCTTCCCCAAAATGAATGGTGCAGGTAGGAATAACCACACAATGGCTCCTCACCAGGTTTAAGTATGACCTGAGGTCAATTCGTAACCCTCAAACAGTAGCCTATTACTATGGCCATGTCAGGAGGTTCCTGAATTGGGTAGAGAATGGGAAAGGGGCGATGGGCTGGGCTCGGCCCTGAGATAAGGAGAAGCCTTTGGCGCTACTTGGGCTTGACGCCAGACTAGACGAGGCGTTATGCTATCTGGTGGCACACCGAGCCTGTAAATGGGGTTCAGGTGGTCGGCGGTTCAAATCCGCCCACCCCGATATTTCATCTATAGGGGAAGAGAAGCAATGAAGGCAGTCATCTTGGTGGGTGGGGAAGGAACGAGGCTACGCCCCTTAACCTGCAATATAACAAAGGCAATGGTACCTATCCTGAATAGACCTTTTCTGGAATACCTGATACGGTATCTCAAAGAGCACAGTATAACAGATATCATCCTGGCCATGAACTACCTTCCTGACCGCATCCAAAGCTACTTCGGTGATGGCGCTGAATTGGGCGTCCATTTGACTTACCTCATAGAGGAGCAGCCATTGGGCACTGCGGGTGCAGTTAAAAACGCTGAGGCTTTCTTGGATGAGCCATTTTTTGTCCTCAATGGTGACATCCTGACCGGTATAGACCTCACTGCTATGATGAGCCTACACCGGGAAATAAAACCCAAGGCGAGCATTGCCCTGACCCCGGTAGACAATCCCACTATATATGGTGTGGTAGAGAGTGATGCCAAGGGTATGGTAAAACGCTTTGTGGAGAAGCCCAGCTGGCAACAAGTCACCACCAATATGATCAATGCTGGCATCTATATCCTCGAGCCTGAAGTCTTAAGCTACGTCTCCCCCTCAACCCCCTCCATGTTTGAGCATCATCTTTTCCCTCTGCTCCTCAGGATGGGTGAGCCTATCTTGAGCTATCCCTCTGACACCTACTGGATTGACATAGGCACACCGGAAAAATACCTCAAGGTACACCACGACCTACTCTTAGGCAAAGCTCCTTCTTTATCCTCCTACTGGGGCAATGTCAATGAGGGCGTCCAAATCGGCAGTAATAGCACCATTCATCCCTCAGCCGAGATTGAAGGTCCGGTGCTTATCGGCGAGAGCTGTGTCATTGCCAGGAGGGTGGAGGTGAGGGGACCTGCCGTTCTTGGACCACGATGTGAGGTTGCTGAAGGTGCTATTGTAGAAGGGGCAATACAATGGCACGACTCGAAGGTGGGCAAAAAAGCGATGCTGAGAAATTGCATCGTTGCCTCCCATAGCTATATCCAAGAAGGGAGCCAGGTTCTCGACAATTGCGTCTTGGGCGATAATGTTGTTGTGGGAAGAAATAATAGATTAGCCCGGGGCATTAGAGTCTGGCCTGATAAGCGAATAGAGGCAGGCACTATATCATTTTAAACTGTGGAGCGGGTGAAGGGGTTCGAACCCTCGGCTGTTACTGCTGGCTAATCATGCCTTTGATTCTCTCAACGGCATGGTTGGGCACGAAGTATCTATGATCCTTTGCTCGATCCAGAGCTCCTTCGCTACGCATCTTTCTCAGCACAGGGTTAACTGTGCCCTGTTCGAGGTTCATATCAAGCGCGATTTCGCTCGCTGTCGCGCCCTCCGCCTCTGAACCAAATCCAAGGGCTACCATGGCTTTCCTCGCCAGAAGGTACACCAAAATCCTCAAATCGGTTCCAAGACCAAGCCATGCCTCTAAAGGGCGAATGTCGCAGGCATCCTTGTCAAGCCTCACGTACGGTGACAGAATGTCAGCCACCAACTCTCGATCCAGTTCCGTCTCACTTACGACAAGCGCCTCCAGCTCGTCATTCATTTTAGTCTTTCCTTCTCCCCTGGATATCATATGGTGAACCTGACTGTCTTTTACAACATATTATCATATCATATTAACCTGCTTCCTGCCTACAGGAATTATATACAAAGGCTGTTCATCCCCTGGTAGATTCAGGAGTTTGGTTAATGCAATATTCAATTAAATTCCCGGTCAACTTGATAATCGAAGCGGGGAGGCACTAAAATCATAGAGTAGATAACTAAATTTGTGGGATTGGTGAAGAAGCACAGTGTCATCAGAGTTTTACCGGCGAATTGATACTTTAGCTCAATGGATGTTTGAGGCAAAACACCTGGTTGTCTTTACCGGTGCTGGTATCAGCACTGAGTCGGGTCTGCCTGACTTCAGGGGACCAGATGGCATTTGGACCCGCCAGGCAAAAGGACTGCCCACCAAACCACGAGATTTCTCATCAGTGGAGCCTAATGCCGGGCACCTGGCTATTGTTGACCTACAGAAACTTGGTAAGTTAAGCTTCCTTATCTCGCAAAATGTAGACAATCTCCACTTGCGGTCAGGAATCCGCCCGGATTTATTGGCAGAGCTGCACGGCAATGTTACCAAGCTGCGCTGCACTCGCTGTGAGGCCCAGGTAGATAGGTCTGCTAATATGGACAGGTGCTCCTGCGGCGGCAGACTGGTCTCCAGCGTGGTTAACTTCGGTCAATCTCTACCTCGGAAAGAGCTGGCTGATTCCTACTGGCATTCGCAGCACTGTGACCTTTTCATAGTTTGCGGCTCCAGCTTAGTGGTCACGCCCGCTGCTGACATGCCCAGAGTGGCTCTTCAATCTGGAGCTCGGCTGGTGATCATTAATCAGGGTGAAACCCCGTTAGATAGGGCTGCTCACCTGCGGTTCGGAGAGGGAACCGGTGAGGTATTGCCGCCAGCAGTTGATAGGCTGAAGAAGCTTATGAAAGTATAATTTTGCAGGTGTTACCGAACCGAGCCAGATATTCTGGACAGGGCAACAAAATGGCAAGTTACGTTTTCATGAAAATCCTTGAATCGGCACCCCAGCGCTACGACAGGGGCATCAACATACTCTTCCTGGGACAGAGCAGCAGAATTCAGCAGGAAATCGTGGAAAATTATATCAATGCTGGTGACGAAGTCCTTGAAATTGGTTGTGGCACTGGAACGTTGGCAATATCCTGCGCTGAGAAGGGGGCCTCAGTAGTCGGTTTTGACATATCCTCCCAAATGCTAGCTATAGCCAGACGAAAGGTACAGGAACGGAATTTGGCTGGTAAGATTCAACTTCAAGAGATGGGCGCCATTGAAATGGACAAAGCCTTCGATAGCGAGATGTTCGATAAGATCGTGAGTACCTTGGTGTTTAGCGAGTTCTATCCTGATGAGCAGAAGTATGTGCTGGGACAAGCCTACAGAATCCTAAGACCTGGCGGGCTCATTATCATCGCTGACGAGGTGAGGTCAAATTCGCTGTGGAAGCGCATCCTGCACCTATCGATTCGTATCCCCCTAATGGTAATAGCCTATATTCTCACGCAGACTTCAACTAGGGCACTGAAAGATATCAGGGGCTCCATAACCGACGCCGGATTCAAAATCATTCACGAAAAGAGAAGCGTCCTCGATTCCTTCGGACTATATGTTGCCCAGAAGGGGTAACTGAAATGCGAACTAAAGAGGCTTTCAGAACAGCCATAGGGACCATGTTCCGGTTACTGCCACTCTCCGTGGCGCCCGGGCTCAGGGTTTTCGGACATCCAAACGAGAGGAGCCCCGTCTTCGTCACTGCTAATTTTGACCTCACCGTGAAGAGGCTAACAAGATACCTGAAGGATTTAGATTGCTATTTATTGGTGGCACCTACGGGAGGTATAAATGTCTGGTGTGCCGCCAAAGGCGGTAACTTTACCGCCCATTCTGTAATCTCGGTGGTCAAAACTTCAGGGATTAGCAACAAGGTCACTAACCGAACGCTGATATTGCCTCAGCTCGCTGCTCCGGGTATTGACACTGAGCTAGTTAGGAAGAAAACAGGCTGGAGCTGCAAGTTTGGCCCAGTATATGCCAGGGATATACCTGAATACATAGCTGGTGGGTTCAAGAAGACCGACACCATGCGCCATGTGAAGTGGACTCTCATTGACCGGCTGGATGTCGGCCTTGGAGTCTCTTCACCTATACTTCTCGCCATCTTGGTAATCCTGGCCATCTTCCTAAGAGCCTGGCTTGCCGAGTTCGTCGTGCTAGGCTGGGGACTTGTACTCCTGATGTATGGCTTCTATCCTCTGATTCCAGGCAAACAGGGGTGGCATAAACTGCTCTTCCTGGAGGCACTAATAGGTATAGGACTTCTGGGCTATGTTTTCTTAGGGGCTGGCCAAGTGAGGTACATCCGTGACCTGTTCTTCATGGCTATGGGGCTAGTCATGGTGATTGGGGCTGATTTTGCCGGAGCAACTCCGCTGGAGAAGAGTCAACTTGACCCTTTGCTAGGCAAACTTGGCATTAGGCGGATTGGTCCGGTAAATTTTAGTGGGCGAGCCAAAATAATAGGGGGTAAGATAATCCTTAACCAAACCAACTGTACCGCCTGTGGAATATGCTACGATGTTTGCCCCAGAGGGGTCTATGAGATAGGGAAGGATGAGCACAAGAGGGTGGTAATCAAATATCCGGAACTCTGTGAGGCCTGCGAAGCTTGTGTTCTTCAATGTCCCACTGGGGCCCTCTCCTTCGGCACCTAGTTTCAGATTTAACAATTGGGCAGAATGTCACCCACTCGAGAGGGCAATTTGAAACTCCAGTGTGGTATAATTTTTGAGCAGTCTTCCCCAAGCTTCGCCGGCTCTTATCAATGGCAAAGGCGGGCTTGGTGTGATTCACATCGTCAGGTGGAAGCAGAAAAATGAGTGTGGGATTAACCCATTTAGTCGTCCTGATTAGAGGGGGTGGGGAGGTAGCCAGTGGAGTAGCCCATAGGTTGGCTTGTGCCCACTTTCGAGTTTGTATGACTGAAACCCCTCACCCCCTGGCCGTCAGCCGGGGAGTTGCCTTTTGCGAGGCGATATATGATGGGGAAAAGGAAGTTGAGGGGGTAGTAGCCAGGCAGGTTAAATCTGCTAATGAGATTCCCAAGGTATGGCAGGAAAGCGAGATACCTATTATAGTCGACCCAGAGGCATCGATAAGGGACGCCCTTAACCCTTATGTATTGGTTGACGCTATAATGGCAAAAAGAAACCTGGGAACAAAGATTACTGATGCCCCCCTGGTAATCGGGTTGGGTCCTGGCTTCCAAGCAGGGAGAGATGTTCATATGGTAGTGGAGACGAATAATAGCGAGAACCTGGGCAAGGTAATCCTTGAAGGGGAAGCAGAAAAAGATACTGGAGTCCCCATCGCCATAGGAGGCTTGGCTTTTGAGAGGGTACTACATTCACCTGGAGATGGTTTGTTCCTGACCGATAAAGGGATAGGAGACTTTATTGCCGCTGGCGAAGTGGTTGCTTCAGTAGCAGAACAGCCAGTCAAAGCGGAGATAGGCGGTGTTGTTCGAGCCTTGCTGAGGAGCGGGATAGTGGTGAGGAAGGGGACAAAACTGGGGGAAATAGACCCTTCGGGAGATAGAGAGGTCTGTTACACCATTAGACCTAGGGTAAGGGCAATTGCTGGCGGAGTGTTAGAGGCGATACTGATGCGCTTCAATGTTTAAGGGGGATACAAGATGACTGACATCTACCAGGAAATAGTCAGGCTCAAGGCCGAGGGTGAGGAGGCAGCGCTGGTCACTATAGTCTCAGCCACCGGCTCCACGCCTAGAGAAGAAGGAGCCAAGATGCTGGTCAGGGCTGACGGTAGCATCCTTGGCACCATAGGTGGTGGTAGCCTGGAGGCTCAAGTAATTGAGGAAGCCATTAGGGTAATAGGGCAAGGCAAGCCAAAGCGACTCCCTATCAGCTTAACCGCCAAAGAAGTAGAGGAGAAAGGGATGCTCTGCGGTGGGGAGTTAGAGGTGTTTATTGAGCCTATTCTGACCCCGCCCACTTTATACCTCTTTGGCGGCGGTCATATTTCGCTACCACTGGCCAAGATGGGCAAACTTCTTGGCTTCAAAATCGCGGTCATTGATGACCGGGCTGAATTCGCCAATCCCGCTCGATTCCCTGAAGCCGACATAGTCCTGGCAGAGGACTTCACCCCATCATTCTCAAAGCTAAAAATAGATAAATCAAGTTACATAGTGGTTGTTACCCGAAACCATCAGTATGACGATATTGTATTAGAATGGGCAGTGGGCACCCAGGCCAAATATATCGGCATGATAGGTAGCAAAGCCAAAACCAAGGTTATATTCTCCCACCTGCTAGCTAAAGGAATACCTAAAAGGCTACTGGATAGAGTCCATGCCCCCATCGGCTTGGAAATAAATGCTCAGACCCCCGAGGAGATAGCCGTCAGCATCCTGGCGGAAATAATAATGGTTCGCCGGTCTCCTTAGCACTTCGGGTAATTGCAGATGGCAAAGGGTTTGGTGATTTTAGGCTCAAGTATATTTCTGGGACTAGCTCTACTGGTATCTGGCATCGGTAAGATACCAGGGCAGGCTGAATTTATTGATGCCCTACTTCAGTCCTTTTGGACACCCCCCGTGGCCTATTTTATTGGTTACTGCCTCCCCTGGGTTGAGCTAACCTTGGGGGTGCTTCTGCTTATGGGTTCGTTTTCCAGAATTGCTGCTGGTTTATGCCTTCCACTCACTGCTGGATTTATGGCTAATAATTCCTGGGCATTGAGCCAGGGCATAGAGCAGTTTCCTCAATGTGCCCATTGTTTTGGCATCTGGGAGGAATGGCTGGGGAGCATTTCACCATTGCAGGCGCTATGCTTTGATGTTGCGCTTTTTTGCCTGGCCTTAATCATATTATTGTTTCACCCCGGCGGCTTTCTAAGTTTTCGCCCCTGGTTTATTAAACGAAAAGAAGGACAGGATATATGATAAAACTGGTTCCCGCTCAGCCAAAGTGGCTAGCCAGTCTAATCATCCTGGTTGTAGCCGCCCTTCTTATTGGCGGCTGTACGCCAGCTAATCAACCTCCGGTCATCTCCAGCCTTACCGCTGGTGCCGGGCGGGTTAACCCCTCAGATAGCTGCCAGGTCAAATGTGTTGCCTCAGACCCGGATGGGGACGAGTTAAGCTATACCTGGTCAGCCGATGGAGGCAGTATCTCTGGAGAAGAACCTGTTGTTACCTGGACTGCACCCGCCGTACCTGGTGATTATACCATTGCGGTTAAAGTAACCGATGGTAGGGGTGGTGAAGCGACAACGCAACTAACCATTGGCGTAGCAGTTAACCAGCCTCCGGTTATTAGTCTGACTTCGGAGCCGCAGACAGTTAAAAAAGCGATGACCTCCGCTATTAAGTGCATTGCCTCAGACCCGGACGAGGATAAATTAGACTATATCTGGTCAGCCAGTGGAGGCAATATAACTGGAGAGGGACCGGCTGTTACCTGGGTTGCCCCTAATGCCTATGGAACCTATACTATTACCGTTACTGTAACCGATGGTAGAGGTGGTCAAGCCACTGAAAGTATAAATATTGTAGTCGCCTGCTGTCCAGGAAGGTAATCTAGCAAGAATAGTCCATCGGTGGGAGGATAAGGTATTGGTCAAAGACTCAGCTAAGATAAAGAAAATGATTCCTTGTTCGGGAAGGGCTTCAAGGGGCAACCTTTGGCATGATGGAAGGCGTCATTGTTGCTTTAGGGATATTGATGGGCTTATCGGCTACAGGTAACAGGTTGATACTCCTGGTTGGCATCATTACCTGTGGCCTGGCAGATGCCCTTGGCAATGCTGCCGGTTTCCATGTGTCTGAGGAGACCGAGGAATATCACACCCGTAGGGAGGTGTGGAAATCTACAATTCTATGTTTCCTCTCCACTATGATTGTCTTTTTCATCTTGGCAATACCAGTTTTATTTTTGCCTTTAACCCAGGCTATCATTGTTTCCGGGTTTATTGGCATGGTGATACTGGCTTTTCTGGGTTACTTTGTTAACCGAATCAGGGGAAAAAACGCAGCGCTAAAGACCATTATAGAATATGTCCTGATGGGAGCTTTGGTCTCCTTCGTCTGCTACTGGGTTGGTCAACTGGTCTGCAGGATTAACATCTAGCCAGCTGTTGAGATTTGCCTTAATCTACCCTCCGGCAATTATAAGGGTTATATGAAGCTCGTCTCCGTCCTTAACCGGCTTGGCCAGTTCCTCTGGGTAGGAGCTCTCCAGATTAACATAGATATCAACATAGTTGAGCAATTTACCATCTTTACCAAACAGCCCCTGCCTAATCTGGGGAAATTGCTTAACTAGGTCATCAAGGCATTGACCAACGGTATTACCATTGACCTCGACTATTGCCTGGTCATTAGTAAACTGATGCAAATTGGGATGAAGGTTTACTCTTACACTCATTTCTTGCCTCTCACTAGCTGACCACAATGCTCGCAATTTGGGTCTTTCTTTAGCCTAAACTCGGTAAATTTCATATTCAGCCCATCGTAGATTAACAGTCTATTGGCTAGTAGTTGACCAATTCCGGCGATGTACTTTATCGCCTCCGTTGCCTGGATACAGCCGATAACTGCTGGTGTAACCCCAATCACTGGGAATTTCTCCCCGGGGATGACTCCCCGATACACGCATTTCAGACAGGCTGTTTCACCCGGGATTATAGTCATTGCCCTTCCCTCAAAGCCATAGACTGCCCCGTGAAAAAGGGGAATATTTTTCTCCAGTGCCACCTTATTTAGTAGATATCTGGTCGGCAGGTTATCCATGGCATCGACGATTAAGTCAAAGCCAGCCACAAGCTGAGAAATATTGGCTTCGGTTATCATTTCCTCTATAGCTTCTACTTTCAGACTTGGATTTAGCCTCTTGAGCTTCTCGGTAGCCGAATCAACCTTCTTCTTGCCTATGTCCTCATCCCAGTGCAAAACCTGCCTATTCAGATTGCTAAGCTCTACCATGTCATGGTCAACTACCCGTATCATCCCAACCCCGGCTGCCATCAAGTATGTGGCTGCCGCAGAGCCGAGCCCCCCAGCACCGGCAATAAAGATTCTTGCCTGCTTGAGCTTCTCCTGTCCTTCCACCCCGAATCCCCTAACCATTATTTGCCTATCATACCTCGCCAATTCACTTCTAGTAAGCATTACATTTATTGCCCCCTTATAATATGCTAACCCCCACCAAGCATCATTTCTAAAACAATAATTTCTTCTACATCTGGGCCTATCTGCCAAATAACCTCGTTGGTCTTCCCATCGGCTACGAGCCCACCAAGAGGGTCATTGTAGATCTCCTCCAAAATTTTCTTTGCCTCCTCAACAGATACCTCTTTGCTCTCCCCTGTAAAAAAATGGACTTTGATTGTTCGTTCCATTGGAATTTCAGCCATGGCTATCTTCAACCAATTTCTCGATAATTTATTTTACTTCTTTACCTATCCACTCCAGATAATCTTGATTGCCACCGATAATGGGCAAGGCGATTATTTCAGGGACATCATAGCTGTGAAGCTCCCTAACCAATCTAACAATTTCATTTAATACTGATGCTTCGGTTTTGACGATTAGAAGGCTCTCCTGAGCTGAATCAACCTTGTCCTGCCACCAGAAGAGTGAGCTAATCCTGGGCACGATATTCACACAGGCTGCTTTCCTTTCCTTCACCAGTACACCAGCTATTCGCTGCGCTTCTTCAGCGTCGGCCGTGGTAATAAACAGGACGATATCAGTAAACTGTTCCAATTCAGCCACCTCTTAATCTCCATTCATTGGTGTAGAGGTTCATCTTCCTTCCCCTGGCAAAGCCAATGAGGGTTATACCCAAATCATGGGCTAACCTCACCCCCAGGTTAGTGGGGGCAGATTTGGAGATAAGCAGAGGAATATTTCTTCTCGCCACCTTGAGCAATATCTCTGATGAGACCCTGCCGCTGGTGATTATTAAACGCCCCGCAGTGAGTATATCTTTTAACATACATTCCCCAAAGACCTTATCAATGGCATTATGCCTGCCTATGTCCTCACTAAAGACCAAAATGCTCTTGGTATCACACAGGGCAGCGCTGTGAATACCACCGGTTGCCTTAAACACCTCGGAGCGCTGAACAAACTCATCTATCAGGGCGAAGACTTCACCGGCTGATATTTCAATATCGGATTCTACTTTTGCCTGAGCTTGGGTATTATAAGAATGAACTCCTCTGCCACCGGCAGAGGTTACCAGCCGTTTAAATGAAGGCTGGCTGACAGACCGGCTATCCTTCTCGGTCTCCACCTCCACCCTGCCCTTCTGCAGGTCAACTATTATCTTTTTAATATCCTCTTTGCTTTTTATTAACCCTTCGGAGAAAAGGAAACCAACAGCCAAATAGTCCAGATTCCGGGGGGAGCAGAGTAGAGTTACCACCTCTTGATTGTTCAGGGTAATGATAAGAGAAAACTCCTTGACTACTACGTCAACAGTGCTACGCTTGCCCTTCTCAGTAACCCGCCATATAGGAAACCTCTCCACATTGTTTATCATCTTTCCCTCTTCAGGCATAATGCACTTGCCTATCTGACGGGGGGTGGCTATCCACCGCTGATATCGGCAACCACCAGGGTAACGTTAAGCACCTTGTTGCCTTTATACCGGCCCTGCTTAGCCAGCTGGACGAGCTCTTCATAGGAGTTAATCATCTCGCCTTCCACGAAGATAAGGACGGCAGGTCTATTGCCAAAAATGACCTCCTTGGCTTGCTCCAGGCTACAGGTAGTTTCCTCATCCGGAGCCTCTAAAGTCCACTATTTAACCTTTAATTTGGGTAATTCAGACATTTCCCCCTTCTTTTCGCTGCCCTTTTTGTTACTCCTACAAGCCGCACTTAGACCTAATGAACTCTCCCCACAAAGAGGATAGCCCTTAGCCATGCTCTTAAAATTAAAGAAAGGCTCGCCCTGCCCAATATGGTCTAGATTAGAGTTCTTTCTTCAGTATCTTTTCCTTAAGGGTCTCCCACTGCGCCTTGGTAAGAATACAAGTGTTATCCTTCTCACCTATTTGCACTCGGGCATCCGTTATCTTGACTACAGGGCAACAGGAACCTTCCCGGCACAATCGTACAATTCTCATCTCTTCACCTCCCTTCCTTTTAGAAATTATAGCCCTCATCAGCCCCACCCGCAACCACGAGTATTCATTATATAGATTTCCTCTTTGTGCCTATATCATGGAAAAGCACCAGCCCAGAGCCAGAGCCATGGTGCTGATAACCACCAAATAGGCTACCAAAGTCTTGGCGCCAAACTGCTTCCGTAGCACCAGGATTGTCCCCCAACTGGTAACCGGACCCACCAGAAGTAGCACCATCCCGGCACCGATGTTCATCCCCTGTGATACAAAGGCATGAACCAGGGGAACGCTGGCAGTGGAGCAAATATACATCATAAGTCCAAAGATAAGGCTGAACCCATACCCAAAGCCACCGCTAAAATAATCTCCGACAAATTTGCCTACCGGGGTAATTGCTGCCACCAAGGCTGCCAGAGCCAGGCCTAAAAGCAACTCCGGTCCCATTTCCTTGACCATATCCACAAAGCCAAACCTCAAGGCAGAGAGCAATCCTCTTTTGATGCTCCTCACAGTTTCACCCTCGGTGGTATATCTCTCAGCTTCCGTCTCAAAGGCTGTTTGGCAATGGGGAGAGCAAAAGTAATAACTCCTGCCCCCGTATTCTGTTTTTAATCCCTTCGCCGTATCCACACCCATCCCACAGACAGGGTCTGTGGCCAGTTCTTCTACCCCACCCCGTGGCTCGAACCTGATAAGGTTTCCAATAGCGCCCATGACCAGCCCCATCAAAATCACGGCTAAGAATATGAACGCGGTGAATTTTATCCCCAGGAGGGCATAACAAACGAGAAGGGCGGTTACGGAAGTGGCTGGGGTTGCTACCAGGAAAGCTAAAACTGGGCCTAATCTCGCCCCCTTTTGGTGAAGGCTGATTGCTACTGGGAGGGAACCCAAGCAGCAGATAGGGAGGGCTGTTCCGGCAAGGGTAGAATAGAGGAGCGGCTTTATCCCCTTCCCACCGAGGTGTCTCTCCACCCATCCTGAGGGAACAAACTGGTGGACTAAGCCGCTCAGAAGGAAACCTATAGCCAGAAAGGGCAATACCTCGATGAGATAATCCCTAAATACAATAAAGAATTGAGCTACCACGGCCTACTTTTCGCCTTCTGGCGGGGTTTATAATATTCTAGCCCCAACCCTTACCCCATCTCCCAGACAATTTATTCGCTTTTTCCCTCTGCTACCACGCTGGCAAAATCATCGTATTGGCCTGCCTAAACAGCTACCACTTCCTTAACCTCAGGCACCTGTTCTTTAAGCATCCGCTCGATCCCGTGGCGCAGGGTCATGGTTGCCATTGCGCAGCCACCACAGGCACCGATGAGTCTCACTGTGACCACACCCTCCTTGACATCTACTAGCTGGACATCACCACCATCTGCCAGCAAAGCAGGTCTTATTTGGTCTAGGACTGCTTCTACCTTCTCTCGCATGTTCTACCTCCTGTCCATTTATGTTTTATCGTTTTCCCTCTCCGAATTGATTAAAACAGTTAACAAGATTATACTATCAAAAAAGTGTAGGCTGTCAAATCAAACGCAAGATGGTGAGTCGACTAAGCTAAGTGAGTTCACAGTGAACCTCTGTTTGGAGATTGCTCTTTCTCGTTATTACTATACCTCTTAAATCTTCAATAAAGGAGTCCTAAAATGGCGAAAAGCGTATTAGACCTGGTTGGAAACACTCCTGTTGTGGAACTGGTTAAAATAAACAACACTAAGTCAACTATTCTAGCCAAATTGGAAGCCCTAAATCCAAGTGGTAGCATAAAGGATGTAATGGCTCTGTACATGATTGACGTGGCCGAGAAGAAAGGCATGTTGAAACCAGGAAGCAAGATAATAGAGGCTACAAGCGGCAATACTGGCATCTCGTTTGCTATGCTCGCCCCCTTAAAAGGTTGCAAATTTGTGGCGGTCATGCCGGAGAATATGAGCAAAGAGAGAAGGCAGATGATGCAAGCCTTTGGTGCCGAGGTTGTCTTAACCCCGGAAAAGGAAGGTTTTGCCGGAACTCTTGACAGGCTTCAGCAGCTAGCCAGGGAAAATCAAGATGCTTGGTTGCCAAGGCAATTTGATAACCCTGATAACATTGCCGCTCATAGAGAGATTACAGGCAAGAGGATTTTGGAAGAAATAGGCGATAGAATTGATGTTTTTGTGGCTGGAGTTGGTACTGGTGGCACGTTAATGGGCGTTGCCGAAGCCTTAAAGGGAGTATATCGTGATGTAAAAATTGTTGCCGTAGAGCCTGCAGAATCAGCAGTAATGAGTGGGGGAAAGCCTGGCTCACACATAATACAGGGAATTGGCCCAGGATTTATCCCAAGTTTGGTGAATATGGACCTGGTAGATGAAGTGATTAAAGTAAATAGCAACGACGCATTGGATATGACAAGGAGATTGATAAAAGAAGAGGGTTTGATGGTTGGCGTTTCTTCAGGTGCCAATGTCTTTGCTGCATTAGAGGTTGCCCAGAGGTCAGGAGAAGGTAAAACTATTGTCACCATCTTACCAGATAGAGGTGAGAGATACTTGAGCATGAATTTATTTTAAGGAAACACCTCTCTTAACCCCGTGCCTCAGCTGTAATCGGGCAAATGGCATCCCGCCTTTTGATTATAACTTTCACCCTACCGCTGCACAGTTGTCCATAATGTGTCCTGGATAACAAAGAGGCTGGATACCTATTCGCAGATACCCAGCCTCTCCGGTAATCCTGATAGCTCCGATACTAGCTTTAGCTCTTTCCTATCCTGAACATCTTGGTCCCACATACGGGGCATACACCCTGAGTCGCCGGCTTACCATTCTTCATAGTTATGCTCTTGGCATCCTTCATTTCCCTTTTGGCTCGGCACTTCATACAATATGCTTGCATTTATCAACCTCCCTTTTTGATTATGAACAATAAACAATTCTTTACTTGATGTCAATAGCCTAATAGCCACACAAGCTTAATTTAGGGGGTGGAGTCATCATTCGCTTCTGTGGAGACTCACCGCCGCCAGCCGTGCCCAATATCTCAAATCTATTCCGCCAAATTCTAACAAAATTTAAACACCAGTTTTATGGGCATTTAATCTCGCCCCACGACAATGGAAGCAGATAGTAAAGGGGTAAAACAGAGATGAAAATGGTATGGCTCAAAATCGCTATGGTGTTGTTAGCGGCAATATGTGCACTGGTGGCATCCTGTGATATTGCTGATATAGAGGTTGAAGAGAAATCTGAACCTGCCCTAACACCAACCGTTACTGTTGAAGTGTCGCCGCCCAAGCCTTTCTATGGGATGGTGATGCCAGCCAGCATGGGACATGGGTGGCACAGGAGACCGCCCGAGAAGAACTGGGAGCTTGAGTGGGTAGCCTTTGACATCAAAAGCTTCATTCCCCAGCCTGTCCATCTGGACAAGGCAATTGTTGAGGTTGCAGGGAAAGTGGAGGAGGTTCCCTTGGATATGGAACTACACTACAAGGAATATAAGGAACAAACGCTGCGGTTACAGTCCATCGGGGACATCCCTAGTGGTGAGTATGAACTCAAGGTTTCGCTGTGGAGCGGAGAGCAACTCTTATGCTTCAGGTCAGATACAGCTAGAGTCTATTGGAAGGAACCATAAGAATCTAAGTCTTCTAGCTTCGTCCATCCCCTTATTGGCAACTGTCCCTTTTGGTGCTAATATAGAGACAAAAGAGCAACATATAACGCCTTCGAGGTATATTAGCTCTAAATAGGGTACTTTTCATGAGCCGGAAAAGCTGGTATGGGGTTGTCCTTGCTTTCGTTTTGGTGGTAGCAGTTGGTGCCTTACTGCGGCTTTCAGCACCGCCCAGACTTTCAAATATCTCGGTGTCTAACATCACCAACACCAGTGCTGATATCTACTGGACAACGCAAGAACTTAGTGATAGTCAGGTGGACTACTGGTCCGGTCCACACATGTTCTCAGAGCTAGACCAAGAAATGGTCATTCATCATCATATTCACCTGAGTGACCTGACCCCGGCTACCACCTATCACTATAAGGTCATGTCCAGAGATAGAGCCGATAACCTGGCAGTATCTGACGAGTATACCTTGACTACTTTAGGAACACCAGCCACTTTTGTCGTGAGTGCGCTCGATATTACTCCTGCAGAGGTTGATATTGGAGAAAAGGTAACCATCAGTGTTGTTGTTGTCAACACTGATGATGCCAAGAGCACTCATGAAGTAACCCTTAAGATAGACGAAGCAGTGGTAGCTACTGAAGAGGTAACCCTGGCTGGTGGGTCTAGCCAAACAGTAACCTTCACCATAGCCGAGGATGCTGCCGGGACCTATGCGGTAAGTGTTGACGGTTTAGCCGGCACATTTGAGGTCAAGGCAGCACTACCGGCTTCACCACAGCCCATCAACTGGTGGCTCATCGGAGGTATTGCAGCTGCTTTTGTAGCCTTGGTGGTGTTTATCGGGCTAACCCTCATCCGCCGAAGAGCCTGATAGGGCTTTTTGCGGCAAATTCTACTCTAAGTTGGTAATGGCTTGCATAGATATGCTCACTATCATATAATTTAACCGGCAGTTAGGTGGCGATGGTAATGACTGAGCTAGTTCAGATAGATTGGTGACACAGATTATCATGTTTCGTTTCTCCGCGGCATTGACCCCCTTCCCCTCTAGGGGAAGGGGGAAGTCCTTCCATAGGAAGGATAAGAGGGGGCAAAGCCCCCTCTATTTTATTCCTCCCCCTCTCCTTTGAGGGGATACTGAGGAGAGTCCAAGAGAGGCGAAGCCTCTCTTATATAACCAATTTCCCCCTCCCTTTGTAAGGGAGGGGGACAAAGCGGGTTCCCAGGAAAATCGAAGATTTTTCTGGGTGCTTAACTGGGGTCCCCAAAAATCTTGATTTTTGGGGTAATTAAAGGGGGTGGGTTGCTAAGTAAATGTCTAAGGGGGTGAGGTGCAGAAAGTTGAGGTGTCACTAAGGTATTGAACGAGTACAATGGCTTGCATAGATATGCTCGCTATCATATAATTTGACCGACTGTGAGGCGATGGTAATGACTGAGGAACAGGCTAAAGTCAAACAACAAACAAGGCGAATTCTAAATAGCTTTGGTAGAAAAAGAGGGAATCTTATCCCCATCCTGCAAAAGGTTCAGGGCGAGCTTGGCTATTTCCCCCGGGAAGCTATGCTGGAAATTGCCCAATTTCTTGATATGCCAGAGATAGATGTTTATAGCGTGGTCACCTTTTACAATCAGTTCCGACTCATTCCTCCTGGGAAGCACTCGGTAAGGGTATGTTTAGGCACAGCCTGCCATATGAAGGGTGGTTACATCACACTGGATGCCTGGAAGAGAAGGTTGGATATTGACCGAGGACAGACCACCTCTGACCGTGAGTTCGACCTGGATACTGTCGCCTGTGTAGGCTGCTGTGTTATGGCGCCAGTAACTGTGGTCGATAATAAGCCACAGGGTAAGGTTGAACCCACCAAAGTAGATGGAATCCTGCTCTCGTTTAAGCTGGAAAAGGAGAGGCAGGGTGAAGAAAGCCGGTGAAAGCAACCGGGCTTCAAAGTGTGGCCTCAACTTTCCGGGAGATAAAAAGCCGGGCTGAATCCCAGTGGCGGGAACTCCGGGACGGTGGCAAACCAGTAATTATGGTGGGCGTAGCCACCTGTGGCCGGGCAGCCGGGGCTCTGGAAGTACTCCAGGCAATAAAAAGGGAGCTTAAAAAGCAGAGGCTAGACTGCCCCGTAGTCGAGGTCGGCTGCATGGGGCATTGCTACGCCGAACCAATAGTTACCATAATCAAGCCTGGGTATCCTCCTATCTGCTACAGGCATGTCAATCCAGTGATAGCCGAAAGGCTAATCAGGCAATTTATCCTCGGCGATGACCCTTGTCTTGAATTCGTCCTCGGTGCTCTGGAAGAAAACGACCTTGTTCCCAGCCTTTCCGATTTCCCTCGAGCCAGGTTTGAGAAAAAGGTTATTCTGAAAAACTGCGGACACATTGACCCCAAACAGATAGAGCACTACATCGCTAACGGCGGCTATTCAGCTCTGGCGAAAGCACTCCAGGTGCCGCCAGAGGAGATTATTGATGAGGTCAAAAGGTCGGGGTTGAGGGGCAGGGGTGGCGCTGGCTTTTCTACCGGAGATAAGTGGGAAATCTGCCGCCGTGCCTCAGGTAAGCCAAAGTATGTAGTTTGTAACGGCGATGAGGGTGACCCTGGCGCCTTTATGGACCGTGCTATTCTGGAGAGTGACCCACATTCAGTACTGGAGGGTATGCTCATTGCCGGCTATGCTATTGGTGCCCGATATGGCTATATCTATGTTCGTGCCGAGTATCCCCTGGCTGTCCGCCGAGCACAACTTGCTCTTCGCCAGGCAAGGAAACTAAACCTCCTGAGTAAGAATATCCTTGGCAGCGATTTCAGCTTTGATATCAAGCTGTTTCAAGGCTCGGGTGCCTTTGTCTGTGGTGAGGAAACAGCCCTTATCGCCTCGCTAGAGGGGGAACCTGGCATCCCATATTACCGCCCACCTTACCCAGCAACCAATGGTCTGTATGGGAAACCGACCCTTATCAATAATGTGAAGACCCTGTCCTTCATACGCTACATAATTCAGAACGGGGCTGAGTGGTTTGCCAGCGTTGGCACTGAGAGGAGTAAAGGGACTGCTGTTTTTGCTCTGGCGGGTAAGGTGGTTAACACCGGGCTAACTGAGGTTCCTATGGGCACCACCCTGCGCCAGGTTATTTTTGATGTTGGCAGTGGTATTCCCGGGGGCAAGCGCTTTAAGGCAGTGCAGATAGGAGGTCCCTCCGGCGGCTGCCTCCCTGAATCTGCCCTGGATTTGCCTATCGACTTCGGCTCCCTTACCCAGGCTGGGGCTATGATGGGCTCCGGGGGGATGATAGTGCTTGATGAGGACGACTGCATGGTGGAGATAGCCCGCTATTTTTTGGACTTCACCCAGAGGGAGTCCTGTGGCAAGTGCACTTTCTGCCGCTTGGGGACGAAACAAATGCTGGAAGTCCTGGATGAATTTACCAGAGGCAAGGGGAAAATGGAAGACCTGGATATGCTCAGCCAGCTGGCGGAAGACATAAAGGCTGGCTCACTCTGTGGTCTGGGGAAGACGGCACCCAATCCGGTATTGAGCACCCTGCGTTTTTTCAAGGACGAATATGAGGCACATATCAAGGAGGGTAGATGTCCAGCACTGATGTGCCGGGAACTCATTGCTTATTACATCATCCCGGAAAAGTGTGAACGCTCCTGTGATGCCTGTGTTGGCACTTGCGCCGTGGAGGCAATATCTGCCAATGAGAAGAGAATCAAGGTTATTGACCAGGAGAAGTGTGTCAAGTGTGGCACCTGTCTTAAAGCCTGCCCCCCACAATACAATGCCGTGGTGAAGCTATCGCCTCCCAGTCAGGTACCAGCTTCAAAGTAGGAAGATGAAGACCGTATCTTTAACTATTGATGGTAAGAAAGTCACCGCCCGCCAGGGAGAGAAAGTCCTGTGGGCGGCGTTGGACAATGGTATTTACATACCCAATCTCTGTGCCCTCCGTGATGCTTTGGAATCTCCTGCCGCCTGTTGTCTGTGCTTTGTGGAGGTGGAGGGCAAAAAGCAACCGGTTACTGCCTGCACTGAGAGGGTAGAACAAGGCATGGTAGTGAACACTAGAGGTCCCGGCGCTTTAAGGCTGGCGCGCACTGCCCTCGAGCTGCTTCTAGCCAGCAATGTGGTAGACTGTGCCCATTGCCCTGCTAGCGGCTCCTGCGAGCTTCAAAAAATAGCTCACCACCTGGGCGTTAAGCTTAAGACCAAGCGTTTCAGGAAACTTCTGCGGGAACTCCCGGTGGATTCAAGCAGCCCGGTATTTATCTATGACCCCAACAAGTGCGTGCTCTGTGGCAGGTGTGTTTGGGTATGTCGGGAGCGCCTGGGTATTGGAGTCCTCGGTTTTGCCCACCGTGGCTTTGACAGGGTGGTCACCACTTTTGGTGATGAGCCAATTGGCGAATCCATGTGCCGAGAATGCGGTGAATGTGTGGTTGCCTGTCCTACCGGGGCGCTGACTTTTAAGGAGCAGTAGCTGACATAGTATTACTTGACTCGCCCGTAGTCGTCTTCCAATCTTACTACATCTTCTAGCTCAGGGGTTGAGACTTCAAAAAATGTGGTATCCTCTATAGCCTTTAGGCGATGCTTGGTGAGTGGGGGAATCCTTATACCCTGACCAGGCTGAAGTGTGGTTGAAACCAGATGCCCGTCGCTTTCTTCAATTTCCAACAATGCCTTTCCTTCATATATATACATAGTTTCGTCCTTGTTTTCATGATATTGAAGGCTAAGCCTGTGCCCTTTTCTGACAAAGATTAACTTGCCGGCATACTTTGGCGTATGAGCAAATAGCAGCTCAAACCCCCAGGGCTTTTCTGTTTTCTGGGGAAGTTTATCTTCCATATTCCATTCCTTTCTCATACCCCAGCCAATCCCTTACCCAGTTCAAGTAGCCTTTCTACTCGAGCCGGGCTATCACTTTCAGCATAGATGCGGAGCACTGGCTCGGTTCCAGAAAATCTGATGAGCAGCCAGGTGGTATCAGCCAGGGTAAGGTGAAACCCGTCGGTGGCGTTTATCTTTACCACCTCGACCATCTCAATGGACTGGGGCAAATTATCGCTGATGCGCTTATTTATCGCCTGGCGCTCATCCTCAGGGAATTTGATATCTATACGCTGATAGTAGTGAGGTCCTACTTTGCTGTAGAGATAGTCTATGAGTTGTGAAGGGGTTTTACCTGTCTTGAGCATTAGGTCAAGGAAATAAATGCCAGCCAGGATGCCATCTCGTTCTGGCATGTGACCGCGGAAGCCATAGCCCCCGCTTTCCTCCCCACCGATGAGAGCGTTTTTTGCCAGCATTATGGGGGCAACATATTTAAAGCCCACTGGCACCTCATATACGGGCACGTTGAATATTTCGCCCAAGCGGTAGAGCATGCTGGTAGTAGTTATGGTCTTGACTATAGGACCTCGCTCCCGGCGCACTTCCAGCAGATAGAGGCAGAGCAGGGCAAAGACCTGGAGCTGGGTCAGGAACTCTCCATTCTCATCAACGATGCCAAGGCGGTCGGCATCACCATCAGTGGCTAAGCCAACATTTGCCTTCTGTTGTTTGATTGTAGTTGAGAGCTTAGCCAGGTTAGCTGCAATTGGCTCGGGTTGTATCCCGGGGAACAGGGGATTGCGCTCGCTGTTTATCTCCACTAGCTGGATAGCTCCTCCGCCTAACAGCATGTTGAAGTAGCCAGCGCCAGCCCCATACATAGGGTCAACCACTACCTTTAACCTGGCTTGGCGTAGCTGGTTTAGGTCAATGAGCTTGGCTAACTGTTGGACATAAATTGGGGCCAGGTCAAGGTATTCTACCATTCCTTGGTCTAATGCCTGGGACAGCGGCACTCGGTTTATTTTCCCCTTCTCCTGAAGGGTCAGGGCACGGGAGAGGTGCTTTTCTATCTCAGCGGTAACCTCGGGTGAGGCACTAGTCCCCTCCTCGCTCTTATACTTGAAGCCACTCCAAATAGCCGGATTATGGCTGGCAGTGATGATGATAGCCCCGCCCGCCTTTTGAGCTAGAATGCCAAAGCTTATCGCTGGCGTTGGGGTAGCCTTAGGACAGAGGTATACCTTTATCCCGTTGCCGGCAGCTACCTCAGCGGCGGCTGAAGCAAAGTCCTCGGAGGCAAAACGGGTGTCATAGCCCACAATTAGCCCCCGGTGGGCCAAGCCCGCCTGTTTAAGGAAGTCAGCCACCGCCTGGGAACAAGCCCGCACATTATCAAAGGTGAAATCCTGGGCGATAATCCCTCGCCAGCCATCGGTGCCAAATTTAATAGGGTTATTTATCTACCTCACCCCCTTTAAGCACCCCGGAAGATAATTGTAGCAATTATAGCACGTCGGGTGCAAAGAATCGGCGATAATATCAAGATACTTCATACCCCGTGGTCAATAAAACATTGTCTGTTTTACCTGGCTGCTCTAGTTCCGATAGATTGGTGACACGGATTATTATGCTTTGTTTCTCGGCGGCATTGACCCCATCCCCTCGAAGAGTCTTCGACCTGACCCCCTTCCCCTGGAGGGGAAGGGGGAAGATTTTGTAAAGAGGGGCTAGCCCCTCTTAAACACCCCAGAGAATAGAGAGTCCAAGAGAGGCGAAGCCTCTCTTATATAACCAATTTCCCCCTCCCTTTGTAAGGGAGGGGGACAAAGTGGGTTCCCAGGAAAATCGAAGATTTTTCTGGGTGCTTAACTGGGGTCCCCAAAAATCTTGATTTTTGGGGTAATTAAAGGGGGTGGGTTGCTAAGTAAATGTCTAAGGGGGTGAGGTGCAGAAAGTTGAGGTGTCACTAATCATATGAACGAGTACAGGTGCTTTACACCAAGCATTGATTCGGTTACAATGCTATGATTATTCCGTTCACTCATTACTTCGGGGAAGGGAGTTCTATGATTAAAGCGGTCTTTTTTGACTTTTACAATACCTTGGTTGGCTATGCCCCGCCCCGGGAGGAGCTTGAGACGAGGGTGCTCAAGGACTTAGGCGTTGAGGTGAGTCCGGAGGCTTTTCGCCGTCCCCTGGTCATCGCTGATGAGTTCATCTATCAGGAGCATGCCCGTTCCCCGTTAAGTAAGCGGTCTAAGGAGGAGACCAAGGCTCTCTATGCGCAATATCAGGGGATAGTGCTCAGGGAGGCAGGAATAGATGCTTCTCAGCAGCTCATCGCCAGCATACTGAGCAAATGGCAGCAGGTTGACTTTAAGATGGTGCTCTTCGATGATGTCATGCCTGCCTTGACTCACCTCGGGGAGCTGGGGCTAATCTTGGGACTTATTTCCAACGTGGACCGTGATATATCTCCTCTTTGTCAGGAGCTGGGGCTCTCAGCCCTGCTTCAGGTGGTGGTCACCTCTCAAGAAGTGGGCTTTAATAAGCCTCAGCCTGAAATATTCCAGGAGGCAGTAAAACAGGCTGGAGTTAGGTCCTCAGAGGCAATCTATGTGGGAGACCAGTATCAGATTGATGTAGTGGGGGCTAATGAGGCGGGTATGCGAGGGGTTCTCTTAGACCGCGGTGGCTACTTGGAGGGGATTACCGATTGCCCGCGAATCCGGAGCCTTACTGAAGTGGCGAAACACCTGTAAAAGGTCTAGACATTAAACAGGAAGGTAATTACATCGCCATCTTGAACTATATAGCTCTTGCCCTCCAGTCGGAGGAGTCCTTTCTTGTGAGCCTCAGCTAGACTTCCACATTTCACCATGTCGTTGTAACTGATTGCCTCAGCTCGAATGAAGCCCCTTTCCATATCAGAGTGGATTTTACCGGCTGCTTTGAGAGCATTGGTGCCTTTTGGAATAGACCAAGCTTTAACCTCACCCGAGGCTATAGTGAAGAAAGAGATTAAGCCCAATAATTGGTAGGATAGCTTGATAACGCGGTCAAGCCCAGGTTCTGTGATACCGAACTCAGCACGGAATCCCTCAGCAGCGTCGTTATCTAATTGAGTCAGCTCCATTTCTAGCTTACCACAAAGGGTGATAATGCCAGACTTTGTCCCTGAATAACGGGAGTTCAGTTCTGCTTCTAAAGATGCTGCCTGGGGTATTTGTTCCTCCCCGATGTTGACCACTATTAATAGTGGCTTGGCAGTGAGGAACTGGTAGTTAGCTATGGTTCTGGCTTCGTCAGCAGTTAGCCTTAGTTCGCGGATAGGCACCTCTTTTTCCAAATCAGCCTTAATCTTGGTGAGCAGTTCTTGCTCTTGTAGAAGACCCTGGTGCTCAGTCGCCTTAGCCCCCTTTAAAGATGTTTCTATTCTCTCCAGTCTTCTGCCAATAATGTCTATGTCATAAAAGGCAAGCTCCAGATTGGTAGTGGCAATATCCCTTTCTAAATCCAGGCTGCCTTCAATATGGGGTATGCTTTCATCGGTAAAGGCTCGGGCAACATTGATTAGAGCATCTCCATTGCTGAGCTGATTCAGGATTTGACCACTTATAGCCCTGTCTTCCCCCAAACCCTTGACCGAAGCACCTATATCAATGTAGCTTACCTCAGCCGGGACTACCCGCTTGGGGTGGAGCATATCGGCTAACGCCTTGAGGCGTGGCTCTGGGACCTTAGCTATGCCAATATGTGGGGCTAGACTTCTGGTATCAGCTTTACCTTTGATTAAAGCATTGAAAATGGTAGTCTTGCCACCCTTGGCTAGCCCAATGATGCCAATATCAATACTCATCGGTCTAATCCCATACTTTTTTATTAAGCTGTGCTGTTAATGGCTTGACCTTATTACTTTCCTGGCTTGCTTGAGGGCAAGGTCTCTTTCCTTAGTTATTAACCTTTCATTGGCAGCTAGGTCTAGCAGGGCGAGAAGGGCTTCATGGGAGCCAATATTGCCAAGCTGTTCAATTGCTTTAATCCTCAACTGAGAAACAAGTTCTAGGTCAGTGGCAATAGCTGCTAGCTTCGTTAGTTCATCGGGATGTTCGGTCATTTTGACTCTCCTTTTAGCTCCGGCAACACCATCCGGATGAGATATTATCGGTTGTATTTATTTTAACTCTTAATGCAATCATTGTTCAATAGTGATTATTTATCAACCTCACTCCCTTAAAGTTTTTATTAGGTAACCCTATCCCTCGAAGAGTCTTCGACCTTTATCCCCTTCCCCTTATCAAGGGGAAGGGGAAGACAATTTATTGAGAGTGGCTTCGCCCCTCTAAGACTCCCCATAATGTATTTGGGGACTTTGCCTCTCTTGGGCTCTCTATTCTCTGGGGTGTTTAAGAGGGGCGCCAGCCCCTCTTAACAAAGTTTCCCCCCTTCCCTTATTAAGGGAAGGGGGTCAGGGGGATGGGTTACCAAAACGGTCTCCGCAGAGTTCACGCTAGAACAATGTGATATAATGGCATCAGAAGGGTTCTTAAGCGAGAATAAGTGTGGACGCAGAACTGGTTTCCCTTGTGAGTGACATTGCCCTTGGTATATCTGCGGTTGTTGTCGCAGTCGTGGCTTTCTTCGGGCTTCGCACATGGCGAAAGGAATTAACAGGCAAGGCAAAATTCGACGTTGCTCGCAATGTGATGTTACTAGGTTTTAAGTTGAGAGAGAATTTCAAATGGGCGAGAAATCCAGGCGGGTGGTCATGGGAGTATGCCAACCGGACACGGCAAGAGAACGAGTCACCGGAACTTTCAGCAGTTTTAGACCAGTGGTACGCTAAGAACCAACGCCTTCAGCTGCTTGTTGAGAATTTACAGAAACTCGAAGAAGCAGCTTGGGAAGCTGAGATATTGCTAAATGAAGATTCAGGCAAATGCGTGCAAGAAGCTTTTAATACTTATAGAAGTAGCTATGCGGAACTTTCGTCGGCGATATATTCATACTTCGAAACGAGGCACGATGAAGCAATTGGGCAGGATGTCAGGCAGCGCCAAGAAGAGCAAAAAGAGCTTAAAAAAGAAATCTATTCGGCTGCAAGGGACGATTTTTCCAAACGAATTGACCAAGCTACAGAACAACTAGCTACCGCGTTAAAAACATATGTGAAATAGAAGGGTTGCAATTTGCTGTATATACTGCTGGGTGAGGATGATTTTTCCCTAACCAGGTCGCTTCAGGAGATAAAACGAGGTACAGGTGACCAGGCTCTTTTAGCGGCTAATACCACCGCCCTTGATGGTCAACAACTGACCTTAGACCAATTAAGAACTGTCTGTGACACAGTGCCCTTTCTGGCTGAAAAGCGCTTGGTCATTGTTCAGGGGCTACTGGGGTGCTTTGAACCCCAAGTCAAATCCCGCCGGCAGAAGAAAATAGCACCTCCGACTGAACAGAAAAGCGAATATAAATCATTTGCTGCCTATCTAAGCGACATACCTGATAGCACGGTTTTAGTCCTGATAGATGGCAGGATAAAAAGCAATAACCCTCTGTTTAAAGAGCTTTCAGCCAGGGCAGAGGTAAGGTCTTTTCCCATACTGAGAGAGGCTAGGCTGCGTCAGTGGATTGAGAGGCAGGTGGTTGAGCAGGGCGCCAGTATGTCCCCCCAGGCAGTAGATTTATTAGCTAGACTTGTGGGGGGAAATCTATGGATTATGACCAATGAAATAAGCAAGCTAGCCCTATTCACCTCAGGTCGACGCATTGATGTAGAGGATATTAAGGCGATAGTTAGCTCCGCCCAGGAGGCTAATGTCTTTGCTATGGTTGATGCTATCCTTGACTTCAAGGCTGGGGTGGCAGAACAATTATTGGAGCAGTTATTACAAAGAGGAGCCTCCCCAGCCTATCTTCTGGTTATGCTGTCACGGCAGGCTCGGATGATTGTTCTAGCTAAGGAGCTAAGGCGTCAGAGGAAACCCGAGGCGGAGATTCAGAATAGGTTGGGTTTGACCTCAGGGTTTGCTTTGCGTAAAACATTAGAGCAAGCTCAGAGGTATCCTTTGGAGCGGCTTAAGGAGGTATACCGTAAACTTTTGCAGGCTGACCTCTCTATTAAGACAGGGAAATACGAAGGAGGGCTGGCTCTCAATCTTCTAATTGCTGAACTATGTCCACAAGCCAGGACATAGGCGGCTCACTCCAGAGCGGTCTGGGACATCCACTTGAGAAAACGCTCCACATCCTCGACCCCATTCAGGGTAAAATCTGCCTCTGCCTCCAGCCCTGGTGGCATTTCTTGACCAGTGATGCCAATGGCGAAGCCCTGGAAATTTGAATCACGGGAGGCACTGTGTATCGCTCTAAAAGCGTAAATATCGGTGAGGTCGTCTCCCAGATAGATAACACCTTGCAAATTATACCCTTGTATTAAGTCCAATGTAGCTGTGCCCTTATTCACCTTCACTGGTGGTAAAAGGTCAATTGCCATCTTCTCCTGCATAATCTCTAACCTCCGGGCGTGGGGTGAGTTCTCCAGCGCACTTAGGATGTCTCTCTCAGCCGATTGAGGTTCAGGGCAGAGACGATAGTGAATGGTAGCCGTTATTCCCTTATCCTGAATACTAACGCCTTCTATAGAAAGTAGCGGGGTCAGTTCCTCAATGGCAGCTTTGACTACTTCAAAGTAATTTTTGGCTTCTCTTGGGAACTCAGATTGCCCCCTGGTCCATCGCTCCAGTCCGTGGTTGCCAATGTAGACCATGCCATCAATTTTCACCATGTCCCTGACTTCGATAGCCGGTCTCCCTGAGATGGCAGCTACCAGAGCTAGCTGGTTACAGAGGGCAGAAAGATATTGACGGCATAGCGCAGAGACCTCGGCCTGTTGTGGAGTAGGGGCGGTCTGGCTTATAGTGCCATCAACATCAGTGATAAGCCCAAAGGGCGACCGCCTGAGGGCTTCCCCAATTAAATCCAGATGCTCAAAGACATAGGGCACAAGTTAAATTTAGCAGGAGGTATGCCTTGCGTCAACTTCAAGCTTCACAAATTGACCGGAATGAGATAAAGTGGTCTTTAGCATGCAGGAAGCTAAACCGGTTCTAGCCATAGACCTGGGTGGCACTAAAATAATTGCTGCTATTGTCTCCAGTCAAGGTCAGGTAATGGCTAGGGAATACTATCCCACCTTAGCTGGTGAGGGACCACAGTCGGTAATAGATAGGATACTCTCGGCTATAGACCAGCTCCTCAGGGTAAGAAATATAGACTTATTTCAACTGGACAGCATAAGCATTGCTTCTGCTGGAGCCATAGACCTTGACCAGGGGCTGGTAACCTCATCCCCAAACCTTCCCGGCTGGTATGATATCCCATTGAGAGACATTGTAAACAGGAAATACAGGGTCAATACCTTTCTAATCAACGATGCCAGTGCTGCTGCTTTAGGTGAATATAACTTTGGCGCTGGGAAGGGGGTAAATAATCTTATCTACCTTACAGTAAGCACTGGCATTGGCGGTGGCATTATCATCAATGGCGAGTTATATTTGGGACCAAGTGGTAGTGCTGGAGAGATAGGGCATATGACCATTGACATCAACGGACCAAGGTGTAGCTGCGGCAATATTGGCTGTTTAGAAACGCTAGCCTCTGGTACCGCAGTGGCCGGAGAAGCGATAAGGAGAATCGGTCAAGGGGAGGAGTCTTCCCTCACTGAGATGGTGGAGGGTAAGATAGAGAATATCACTGCGGAAAAGGTTGGAGTGGCAGCTCAGGGTGGGGATTCTCTAGCCTTGGATGTTATTTCTGAAGCAGCCACCTATCTGGGGGTAGGCATGGTAAACCTGGTTAATATCTTTAATCCAGAGATGATTATCGTTGGTGGGGGGGTGGCGCAAATAGGAGACCTTTTGCTTGACCCAGTTAGGCAGATGGTGAAGGAAAGGGCTTTCCAACTATCGGCTCAGGCGGTGCGTATAGTTCCTGCCCAGCTTGGTGATAATGCCGGGCTGCTTGGTGCTGCTGTCTTTGCCCTTCAACAAAAATTAGATTAGGAGAGAGGGATGAAGGTTTGTCTTCTTCCCACCCTCCCACCCTAAAATCGTATTCGGGGGCTGCGCCCCCAATCCCTCGCTTTCCCCTTTCCCTTGATTACTATTCCAGAGTAAGGAGAGTCAAAAAGAGGCTTCGCCTCTCTTGCATAATCTATTCCCCCTCATGATAGGAATATATATCCATATCATGGAGAGGGGGATAAAGCGGGTTCCCAGGAAAATCTTGATTTTTGGGGTAATTAAAGGGGGTGAGGTTGATAAACCGCCTTCTCGTTGACAGCTAGCATGTGTTACACTAAAATCGTATATAATTATGACTAGTGATGAAGTTCGGGCGGCGTTTTTGAGCTTCTTTGAGGAAAAGGGTCATAAAATTATTCCCAGCTCCTCTTTGATACCGCGGGGCGACCCCACTCTACTACTTACCAGTGCTGGCATGGTGCAGTTTAAGCCTTACTTTTTAGGGGAAGCATCGCCGCCTAGCCCTCGCCTGGCATCGTGTCAGAAGTGCTTTCGCACCACTGATATTGGTTCGGTGGGCGACCCTGGCCACCTCACCTTTTTTGAGATGCTGGGCAACTTTAGTATTGGTGACTACTTTAAGCGAGAGGCTATCGACTGGGCGTGGGAGTTTGTTACTCAGCGCTTGGGACTCCACCCCTCGCGGCTGTGGGTAACTATCTTCCTTGACGATGATGAGTCCTTCGACTACTGGCGGGAAGTAGGTGTTCCTGAAGAGAGGATATTAAGGTTTGGCGAAGAGGATAACTTCTGGGGGCCAGCCGGCGATTCTGGACCCTGTGGACCATGTAGCGAGATCCACTATGACTTTGGGAAGGAGTTTGGCTGCGGGAAGCCTTCTTGTGCCCCAAATTGCGACTGTGGTCGCTTTTCTGAGATTTGGAACCTGGTATTCACCCAGTATAACCAGGACAAAGAGGGGCACCGCACCTTGTTGCCAAAGCCTAATATCGATACCGGCATGGGTTTGGAGAGGACTGCTGCCGTAGTCCAGGGCAAAACCTCCGTCTATGAAAGCGACCTCTTTGTTCCTTTACTGGAGTGCATATCCGAGCTGGCAGGAAAGAAATACGGTTCTGATGATGATAGTGATAATACTATGCGAGTTGTAGCTGAGCATAGCCGGGGAATCGCCTTTCTCATTGCTGATGGGGTAATCCCCGGCAACGAGGGGCGAGGCTATGTATTGCGCCGACTGTTGCGCCGCACCGCCCTCTTTGGCAGAAGATTAGGACTGGATAAACCATTTGTTGGCGAAATAGTTAAGGCTGCTATTGGACAGATGGGGCATGTTTATCCTGAGATAGTACAAAGACAGGACTTTATTCTACGAGTAATTGAGAATGAGGAGCTAAGATTCAGCGAGACGCTAAACACCGGGCTGGAGTTGCTGGATGGAATTATGGAAGAAGCAGCCAGCAGAGGGAGAAAGGAAATATCAGGCGAACAGGCATTTAAGCTGTATGATACCTATGGCTTTCCCGTAGAGCTAACCACGGAGATTGCCGCCGACCGTGGCTTTTCCGTGGACTTAGAAGGCTTTGGCCGGGAAATGGAGAAACAGCGAGAGCAAGCTCGGAAAGGCTACAAAGTGAAGGTGAGCAAGGGTGGTGTGGTAGAAATTGTGGGGGTGCTTAAAATACCTACGAAAGCCAGTTTTGTTGGTTATGGTAACCTCAGACATAAAACGAGTATTTTTAGCCTCTTCGTTAGTAATAATATTGTAGACATGATAGTAGAGGGAGAGAAGGCAAGCCTGATTTTAGAGTCCACCCCCTTCTATGGGGAGATGGGCGGACAGGTAGGTGATACCGGTGAGATAGTCGGCCCATCAGGTAGATTTTCTGTTACCAATACTATTGCAGTTCTACCCGACATTATTACCCACCAGAGGTATGTTATTATCCACCAGGGATATGTTACACAAGGCAGTTTAGCGGTGGGGGATGAGGTTGAGGCTGAGGTAGATAGAGAGCGGCGGCTGGATATTGCCCGTAATCATACTGCCACCCATTTACTTCAGTCGGCTCTTCGCCAGGTATTGGGTGAGCATGTTCAGCAAAGGGGTTCGCTGGTAGCCCCAGACCGCCTTAGATTTGACTTCTCTCACCTGACGGCGATGACAAGAGACGAGTTGCAGCAAGTCCAGCATATCGTCAATGAGAGGGTTCGCCAGAACCTGAGAGTATATGCTGAGGACATTCCGTATAAGAAGGCTATGGAGGAGGGGGTTATCGCCCTCTTTGACGAAAAGTATGGCGATGTCGTCCGGGCGGTGAAGATTGGCGAACCGATAATTAGTGCTGAGCTGTGTGGCGGCACCCATGTCGCTTCCACCGGGGAGATAGGCCTGTTTCACATTATCAGCGAAAGTAGCATTGGTGCCGGGCTGCGGCGTATTGAGGCGGTTACCGGTAGGGGAGCTGAGGCATATATCGCTCAGCGTTTATCAGATTTGCGGGGGATTGCCGACAAGCTAGATGCTGAACTAGATACCGTTATGGATAAAGCATATAGCCTGTCTACTGAACTGGCTAAAGAGCGGAAGGAAAAGCTTGAACTGGAGAGAAAACTAGCCAAGAAAATAGCCGAGTCTTTACTAACTCAGGCTGAGGTAATTAACGGGGTAACCGTGCTAGCGGCTAGGGTGCCATCTTTGCCGATGCCGTCCTTGCGAGATATGAGCGACCTGCTAAGGGATAGGCTGAAGAGTGCTGTGGTAGTTCTGGGCACAGTCTATGAAGATAAGCCTGCTTTTCTAGCCGCAGTAACCCCGGATTTAGTCGCTAAGGGCTATGATGCTGGGAAAATAGTAAAACAGGTAGCCAGGGTGACTGGTGGCAGTGGTGGGGGCAAGCCAAGCCTGGCTCAGGCGGGGGGTAAAGATAAGGGGAAATTGGATGAAGCCCTTCAGCTGGTAAAGAGCCTGATATAGAATCTGGAGGTATTTATAACGCGTAGCCTGGGACTTGATATTGGTGATAAGAGGATTGGGGTGGCTCTCAGCGACCCTGAGGGCATATTAGCCAGCCCACTTACTATTATCAACCGCAGGGACGAGAACCTAGATATACAGGCTATTACCGATATTATCAACCAGAAGCAAGTGGGGCAAATTGTTGTCGGTTTGCCCCACTCTATGGATGGCAGCCTGGGCGGGCAGGCGGAGAAGGTAAAAGAATTCACCAAGAAGCTATGTAGCCATACTGAAGTTCCTGTAGACTATAGGGACGAGCGTTTAACCACGGTATTGGCTAAACGCCTGAGGCGAGCGGCTGGCAGCAAAAAGACCAGGAAAAAAGTCAGGCACGATGCCATGGCAGCAGCTCTCATCCTGCAAGGCTATCTGGATGAGGGACGTAGAGGGTAGGGGGCGCTTTACATAAGGTCTGTTACCGCCATTGGCTAAAGCATTTGGAGAGCCAATCAGCAAATCTATGGATACTGAAACATCACAGCGAAAAGCTAGGTCACCTAATATTCTGGATAAGATACGCTCCAATGAGATAGTTTTTGGTCTAATCCTATCCATTCTAGTGGGGGTCATTGCTGGATTTGGAGCGGTGGTCTTCCGGTGGCTGATTAGCACCTTTCAATCACTCTTCTTTGGTAGTGGTGCCAGCTATTTAGGCTTCCTAGGGCAATATTACATCATACTATTACCAGCAGTCGGTGGGCTTATCGTAGGTCTTTTAATCCATTTCGGCGCTCCTGAGGCTAAGGGACATGGTGTTCCCGAGGTCATGGAGGCGGTGGCTGTCGGAGGCGGTCGCATTCGTCCCCGCGTAGCCGTAATCAAGTCACTGGCTTCCTCAATATGTATTGGCAGTGGTGGCTCAGTGGGTAGAGAGGGACCTATTGTCCAAATTGGCTCTTCAGCGGGCTCAACCATTGGGCAGTGGCTCAAGCTATCCGATGACTGGGTAAGGACACTGGTTGCCTGTGGAACTGCCGGCGGCATCTCAGCCACCTTTAATACCCCTATTGGTGGGGTGTTTTTTGCCATGGAGATAATTTTAGGCAGATTTATAACCCCCAAGTTTGGCTTCGTGGTCATAAGTTCAGTGGTAGCGGATTTTGTTGCTCACGCATTTTTGGGAAGCCAGCCATCTTTTGGCATAGCCCCTTACAGTATAGTTAGCTACTGGGAAATTCTACCTTATGCCATACTTGGCATTTTCGCTGCCTTGGCTGCTATTGCCTTTATCCGCCTACTCTATAAGTGTGAAGATATATTTAATGCCTGGCATATCCCCGAATATCTGAAACCTGCCATTGGTGGTATTGGAATAGGACTTATCGGATTATACTCTTATGACCTCTTTGGCGTGGGGTATGGGAATGTTTATTGGGTAAGTAGCATGGGTGTTGACCAGGCATTAATAGGTAAGATAGCCCTCCAATCTCTTGTCATCCTGCTGTTCCTGAAGATAATTGCTACTTCACTCACTCTGGGCAGTGGGGGTAGTGGTGGAATCTTTGCCCCCTCTTTATTTATCGGCGCTATGCTAGGTGGGGCTTTGGGTACTGGAGTTCACCTGCTATTTCCATCGTATATTGCCCCATCAGGCGCCTATGCTCTGGTTGGGATGGCAGCAGTATTTGCCGGGGCTACCCGCGCTCCCATTACCGCAATCATCATGCTTTTTGAGATGACCAGAGATTATATGATAATCCTGCCATTGATGGTTGCCGTGGTTATCAGCACAGTTGTTTCAAGAAGCTTAAACCGTGAGACTATCTACACCCTCAAATTGGTGCGACGGGGAATAGACATTCGTCAATTAGAGCAAATCAGTCCATTGAAGGAGGTTACCGTGGGCAAGGCTATGACCCGAGATTTTCCCACAGTTCTGCCAACAATGCCTGTTAGCGAGTTGGTAACTAGGCTGCGAAGGACTGGGCACCATGGATTTCCTGTTGTGGATGAAGATGGAGATTTTGTGGGGGTAGTTACTCTAGCCGATGTGGAAACCGCGATGTCAAGGGGTAGTTTCTCAGATTTGACTGTTGGTGATATTGCCTCCAAATCAGTAGTTGTTGCCTATCCTGATGAGTTTATACACGATGTATTTGTAAAATTGGGCACCCGGGAAGTGGGGCGGGTTCCTGTGGTGGATAGGGATAACCCTAAGCGCTTGCTGGGGGTTCTGCGGCGTCATGATGTTCTTGTTGCTTATGCTAAGGCGATAAGGCGCAAACCTCGTCGTTAAGGCAGGTTATTATAGCGGATAAAATTCTGGGGAAAGAAATGGACTTCAATCTTAGTGAACAGGAGAAGATGCTGCAGAGGATGGCGAAGGAGTTTGCCACCGAGTCAGTCGAGCCGCGAGCTGCTGACATTGACTCCAGCGGGCAGTTTCCCTTTGACCTGGTCAAGGAAATAGGCGAACGGGGATACCAGGGGCTGCCCTATCCTGCCGAATACGGAGGCAGTGAGGTTGGTTATACCAGTTATACTCTGGTGCTGGAGCAAATTTGTCAGGCATCAATGACTGTTGGTGCCATTATGGCAATAAATACCGTCCCCGAGGAGGCAATATTTCGCTTTGGCAGTGAGGAGCAGAAAAGGACCTTCTTAGCTCCTCTGGCTCAAGGCGAGTTGCTTGGTGGAATTGCCTTTACTGAAGCTGAGACAGGCTCAGACCCGGAAGCAATCACCACCACTGCCAGGAAAAGCGGCGATGGTTATGTAATCACTGGTCAGAAGCACTTTGTCGCTCTCGCCCCCGCAGCCAATTTAGCCCTGGTCTTTACCAGGCGTGAAGGAAAGGGGCTAAACGCTTTTATCATAGATACCTCCTCTCCAGGGTATAATGTCCGCGAGCCTTGTGAGACCATGGGGTTGAGGGGGTTGGGTACCTCGGTAGTATATCTTGATGAGGTCTATGTTCCTCAACAAAACCTGCTTGGAGAAGAAGCGCAGGGCTTTGAAATCCTTCTTGAGGCTATAACCCTGGGGCGGCTGGGGGTAGCGGTGGAGGGAATAGCCGTTGCCCAGGCAGCGCTGGAACTGTCTATAGATTATGCCAAGCAGAGAAAAGCCTTGGGTAAACCCATTGCCAAACTACCCACTATTCAGTGGCACCTGGCTGAGATGGCGAGCCGGATAGAGGCTGGTAGGTGGCTGGTATATCGGACTGCCTTCCTCCGTGACCAGGGGTTAGATATCAAATATGAATCTTCGGTAGCCAAGCTCTTTGCCTCTCAAATGGCAGTTGAGGTCACCCGAATGGCAATGCAGGTTCACGGTTCATATGGCACTATGAAGACTATGCCCGTAGAACGGCTATACCGGGATGCCAAAATGACCGAGATATATGTGGGTATCTCTGAGATACAGCGCAATCTTATTGCTAGTCACTTAATAAAAGGGAAGTTTTAGAGGGGCGAAGCCCCTTTTGAAATTCTCCTCCCTCTCCCCTTATCAAGGGGAGAGGGAGTGAAGCAAGAGAGGGGGCGAAGCCCCTCTCTAAAATCTCTTCCCCCCTTGTGAGGATACTAACTCAACGGGGCGTCTGAGAGGGGCGAAGCCCCTCTTAAGAAAATATCTTCCCCTTCCCCTTATCAAGGGGAAGGGGATAAAGGGGATGGGGTTGACAGATAATCTTAATAGCTTCCGTTTAATACAAACTTGCCTCCATACTAAAGCCCGGGCTGGAGAACTGCTGACGCCGCATGGCGTAGTAGCCACGCCAGTGTTTCTACCCGTGGGCAGCCAGGGTGCAATTAAAACGCTGACCCCTGAAGAGGTTAAAGCTCTTGGGATAGCTATGGTATTGGCTAACACCTACCACCTCTACCTGAGACCGGGTATCGGCGTAATCCAGAAAATGGGAGGTTTACATAAGTTCATGGCCTGGGACCGGGCTATTCTTACTGACAGCGGCGGCTATCAGATATTTAGCCTGGCACCCCTGCGCCGGGTAAGCGATGAAGGGGTTATGTTCCGCTCTCATATTGATGGTAGTCAACATTATATTACCCCAGAGCTAATTATTCAGTTTCAGGAGACCCTTGGTGCTGATATTATCATGGCTCTAGATGAGTGTCCGGCATATGATGATAGCTTTGAAAAGGTAAACAGGGCAATGGAAAGAACGCATCGCTGGGCGGAGAGATGCCGGAAAGCCCAAAAACGCCATGACCAGGCTCTATACGCTATTGTGCAGGGCGGCGTCTTCCCTCAACTTCGGCGTCAGTCGGCGGAATACCTCGCTTCATTAGAATTTCCCGGTTACGCTATTGGCGGGTTGAGTCTTGGCGAACCAAGAGAGGTAACTCTAGCCATGATTGAACAGACGGTAGCCCTGTTGCCGGAGAGTAAGCCACGATATCTTATGGGGGTAGGCTCTCCAGAGGATATTATTGAGGCCGTAGCCAGGGGTTGTGACATCTTTGATAGCGCCCTGCCCACCCGCGTTGCCCGAAATGGCGCCCTGTTTACCTGGGAGGGAAGGCGTAACATTGGCAATGCTGCCTATAGCCAGATGGAGCTGCCCATTATTCCTGATTGTGATTGCTATACCTGCCGCAACTTCTCCGCCGCTTATCTCCACCACCTCTTTAACGCTAGCGAGCTTTTAGCCTATAGATTAGCTACTATTCATAACCTGAGCTTCATAACTAGCTTTATGGCGAAAATAAGAGGTGCCATTGAGAATGGCACCTTCCTCAGTTTCAAAAATAACTTCCTGGCCAATTACCAGCCTACCGATGAGCAGATGCGGCTCAGCCAGAAGCAAAAATGGCTGAAATCGCGCAGCTTAAACCAGCAATCGGCGGTCGATTAAACCCCGGCTATATCCTCACCAACCGGGTCGACCCTCACCCCCCGGGAGATAGCCCAGGCAATTCCAGCTTCAATATCCTTCTCCTCACCCTCAAGTTCCAGTTCTATCCAGCCTCTATCCTCGGTGGCGTCAGCCCGGTGGATATTGGTTACCAGGTTAAACTGCTGACCAATAGTATAAATAATAGGCTCAGAGCTTACCTCAGGAGCGTAGGTAAGCATTACTCGCCGTTTTGCCATTTCTACCCCCTTTACACCGGAATTCCCATTTTATATAGGCGTTGCCCGATGAGCCTTGCTTCATTGATGATACCCTCAATGCTCTCTCTTACCGTGGGTAGGTCATGTATTAATCCTACCACCTGACCACAGGCAATAGTGGCATCATTGACATCACCGCTAATGTAGCTCCTTTTGCTTCTATCACCACTTATCATCGGCAGGAGCTCTTCCAATGTAGCCCCTTTCTCTTCCATCTCCAGCACTCTTTGAGCGAAAGCCGTCTTCATTACCCTGGCAGCGTTTTTGATGGAACGCTCAATTATTAAGGTATCCGTTTCTCCGGCTTGTAGTAGCCACTGCACGATTTCGGGATGCAAGGCACATTCCTTGCTGGCCATAAAGCGAGTGCCCATAAGCACACCCTCAGCGCCCAGGGCTAAGGCAGCAACAAAGCCCCTGGCATCGGCAATACCTCCGCCGGCAATAATCGGGATGCTCACCGCATCTACAGAAATAGGGATAAGGACTAAGGAGGTTACGTCATCCATACCTGGGTGCCCAGCTGCCTCAAAGCCAACAATGGTTACCGCATCCACTCCCAGTCGCTCCGCCGTTTTAACGTCTTTTACCCTTGCCACCTTGTGCATTACCTTCACCCTGGCATCCTTGAGTCGCTTCATATATGGTGCTGGGCTTCTCCCAGCGGTCTCAATAATCTTTACCCCTTCCTCTATGGCAACATCGATATACTCTTCGTAGTTTATCGGTCGGATGGTTGGCAGCAAGGTAATATTTACGGCAAAAGGTTTATCGGTCATGCTTTTGGTCTTCTCGATCTCCTCTCGGAGTTCTTTGGCGGTAGGGAAGGTGAGCGCAGCGATAATGCCCAAGCCCCCAGCATTGGAAACCGCCGCTACCAGCTCAGCCCGCGATAGCCATAGCATTGCCCCCTGGATTATAGGATATTCTATACCGAACATTTCAGTAATCCTGGTCTTAAACACGCTAACCCCCATTCTATTATAGATTGTTTACTAACCCCTCACCCTTTATCCCTCTCCCCTTACATAAGGGGAGAGGGAAGAGATTCTAGAGAGGGGCTTCGCCCCTCTTAAACACCCCCAAACAAGATAAGGAGAGTCAAAGAGAGGCTTAGCCTCTCTTAAAAAATCATTTCCCCCTTCCCTTATTAAGGGAAGGGGGCAGGGGGATAGGTTGCTAAACAATCTCTTCTATAGACATTTGGCAGAGCTTTACCTCGCCCCAGAGTCCTACCTTGTCATCCTGGATAATAACTACTCCCTTCAACCCATCAATACCCTGGGCGAATTCAATCCCGTTGGGGATGTCGCTGGGCTGGATAATCAGGTTGCCTATGGCAGTGGCGGCAGCATCAGCTAGGGCGGCTGATTGGGAAAGCACAATCACCGCATCGGCTTCCCCATAGCTCAGAGAATGCCCCACTGTTCCGGAAGAGGTACAAATGCCTATCGGCGTATCCTCTCCATTGATTTCCAGACCAATCTTGCCAGTTAACGGCGATTTACCAGCATAAATCCCTATCAGCCTTTTCCCCAGGCTCTTGAGGTAGATATCGCCCCCGTTTTCCACAATAATCTCGGGGGAGAAGGCTAGAAGCTGGCTGCCAACAAACTCGGCTATTGCCCCGGCTACTGAAGCCATGGGACCAACTCCGGTTTTCCTCGCCGATTCTGACATTGACTTTACAATGCGCGGGGTATCATCACCGATAGCAACCGGTTCCAGGGAGGTGAGAAATGATGGATGTCGCTCAATATACCGTTCCAAGGTGTCACGATATTTCAATACCAGCTTAACGGCTTTCCGTTTCAGGTCGGTCGTGGCGCGGATATATAAGTCTGTCTCCTTTACCACTACATTGAAAGAGACTAAGTCTTTACCCTTAACCCAGTGGCGATAGGCTCTAGGCTGGTACATGGACTAGAAATGCACCTCCATAGCTCGTGGAGGGCAAGCCTTTATACATAGTCCACAAGCCAGGCACTTTTCATCATGAAAGTCGACCTGCCTGGTTATGGGGTCGAGTTCAAAGGCGCCGGAGGGGCAAATAGTTATACAGGCACCGCAATGGGTGCATCTTTCCTCATTGCGAATAACATTTTGGCTGAGTGATTGAATTTTCACCCCACTTTCAGTCAGATACCTGATACCTTTATCATACTCTCTCTGTTCTCCACTCAATTCCAATACCAGTAGCCCCTCCTCTTCAGGGGTAATTGAAGCCTTTAAAATATTAAATTCAAGGTCGTAATCCTTAGCTAGCCGGCATACTATCGGATGCTCTACCACCCGCTTGGGAAAATGTAGGACTATTCTCTTGGAAACAGCCATTATTGTCTCCTTTATTGTTACTTGATCACTTAGAGATTCAGAGTATCTTACTTATGAGGTGGATAGTCGATAAGCTCTGCTGTATAGTTGATGGCAGGACCATGCTTAAAGAGTTCCTCTCCTGTATATTCCGGGAAATCCGGAACCTCTATTGTAATAGGCACTCCTTTCAATCTAGTTTTTAGCTCCTCCACTCCGCAATCAAAGCAGTAGTCCTCATATTTGGTGTGTCCTTTCTCATCAACTACGCCCTTCTCTATTATACTGATAAGGCTATCGTCAAAGTTTTCCTTGCCACATTTAGCACATCTCATTGTTACCCTCCTTGCAAGTTTCCTTATTTAGAGAATTTTCAAATTAAAGGTCGTTTAGCAACCTATCCCCCTGACCCCCTTCCCTTATTAAGGGAAGGGGGAGTGTAGGTAAGAGAGGGGCTTCGCCCCTCTCTAGACTCTCTTCCCCCTCATGATAGGAATACATCTCCCTATTATGGAGAGGGGGATTAAGCGGGTTCCCAGGAAAATCGAAGATTTTTCTGGGTGCTTTAAGGGGGTGAGGTTAATAAACAATCTCAAATTAGGGTCTTTACTCCTCTATCGGGCGTTCCTTAAGAGGCTTGAGGGTTATACCTGATTCTACACCGGGCAGAGGCGCCACTGGCTCAGTTAGCAGGAACTTCCCGCTCACTATCCATTCCTTTAGCATATTGGCAATTTCTACAGCCCTTGGGTAGCTGGACAGGGAAGCAGTAGGCACCTCTTTACCCTGGAGTTTTATCTTTCCGCTTTTCAATTGAGCATAACTGACTTCACCCAGGATATCTGGCTTCAGATTTGGATAGGCAGAAGAATAATCAACAATGGCGGAAAAAATCTCGGCATCAGTTACTGTAGTGTAGCGCAGGATTTCTTCAGAGAGTATGGGGATGGGCACACCAATTCCCACCGTTAGGGTGCAACCATAGCCTAGCATACTGGTTCCCACCAGCCATCGTGGCTTCATTTGCTTTAAATCGCCGATAACACTAAGTGTCCCCGCTCCTCTCTTGGGCACTCCATTTTCGGTGCGGGGCACATTGGGATTATGCTGAGTGCCATGCCAGGCGACAAAGCCTATTCCACCACCCAAGAATATCTTGGTGCCTATGCCAATGGTCTGGTAATACGGGTCATTAAGTAACGGCGAGAGCTGCCCAGCAGTAGCATAATTAATGTTACCCAAGTTTGCCCTTAGCACCCCCATATAGGTATAAATTGTCCTATCTGAGGTATTTGCCGCCACATTATAATTCTGATAAGCATTCCTGATGTTAAATAGCACTGCCTCATTGAGGTCTTTCAGATTAATCCAGGTCTCAAGCCGCTTCCTTGGGTAGCAATCTGTGCCGTAGGCAGTTGCCTCCAGTCTGATATCCTTGCCAGTGACAAGTTCCTCAATTACATGCCCACCCCCATAATTGAATTCACCAGGATGGACTCTGTTTCTGGGGTCATCATCGGGAAGGGCATTGGCACCGATAAATATATCTACCGCGGCCAACCCGGTATAAGCAGGGACATCATTAAGGTAGGCTCTGCCACCACCGAGCTTGATTCTTGGCTTAGAGTGTCCAATATTAAGATAGGCACCAGATGAACACATAGGACTAAAGGTGCCGGTGGTAACTACGTCCACTTCCTGGGCTGCCTTCTTAATGCCTTTCTGTTTGGCAATGTCTATTATCTCCTCAGCGGTAACTACTACCGCCTTTCCCTGTTGTATCTTCTCATTTATCTCTTCAATTGTTTTTGCCATATCTTCAAGATGATAATATTAAACCGTAGGCTTGTCAATTTACCCATAGAGATTGGTTTATTAACCCCATCCCCCTTTAGTTTTTATGTGGGAACCCTCCCCCTTTATCCCCCTCCCTTAGATAAGGGAGGGGGAAAGAGAAGAAAGAGGGGGCTTCGCCCCCTCTAAGACTCCCCAATTAGGTATTTGGAGGCTTCGCCTCTCTGTTCTCTGGGGTGTTTAAGAGGGGCGCTAGCCCCTCTTAACAAAATACTTCCCCCTTCCCCTCCGAGGGGAAGGGGGTCAGGCGGGTTCCCAGGAAAATCGAAGATTTTTCTGGGTGCTGAGGGGGATGGGGTCAACGCCATAGAGAAACAAAATATAATAATCGGTGTTACCAATCTATCTGAACTAGCCCATTTTTTACTCCTTATGTTGAAGAACACCCCCTTATGAGCTATAATTAGCTATAGACAGGAGGTTTATATGCGCCATTCTATCAAGGCGTTTGTGCATAAGGGTGAGAACTATTATGTTGCCGAGTGCATGGAGATAGCGGTGGTCACCCAGGGTAAAACTCTGGATGAGACCATGGCCAATCTCCAGGAAGCTGTTGCCCTGCATCTTGAGGGCGAGGACCTGGCAGATTTTGACCTTGCCCCTAACCCTTCTCTCCTAGTGACCCTCGAATTGGAGCCCACGGTTGTCGCCTAGGCTAAAACGTCTCTCAGGCTCTGAGGTCGTTTCTATCCTGCAAAGCTTTGGCTTCAAGGTGCACTCCCAAAGAGGTAGTCACGTCAAGTTGCGCAGGATCAGTGTCGAAGGGGGAAGGCAAACATTGACCATTCCTTTACATGCTGAACTCGATGTGGGCACACTGCGCGCTATTGTTCGTCAGGCAACACGTTACATCCCTGAGACCGAACTGCGGTCTTATTTCTACACTGATTAGTCTGCGGTCATTTATTAAGGGAGTTTTAGAGGGGCGAAGCCCCTCTTTTTAATATCCTTCCCCCTCATGCAAGGAATTACATCTCCCTATCATGGAGAGGGGGATAAAGGGGGTGAGGTTGGTAAACAATCTCATTAGCCCCCGCAAGTTGAAGAACACCCTATCATAAGCTATAATCAGCTATAACCTATATTAGGAGACGATTTTGCTCAAAAGTCATAGCTGTGGTGAGCTGAGTAAAAAGGATGTTGGTTCCGAGGTAACCCTGGCTGGTTGGGTTGACCGCCGCCGAGACCACGGGAGACTGATATTCATTGACCTGCGAGATAGAGAGGGCATAGTTCAGGTGGTATTCAATCCGGAAACTTCAGCCTCCTGCCATAAAATAGCTAGTGAGATGCGTAATGAATATGTGGTTAGGGTCGGTGGTGAGGTCGCCCTTCGCCCCCCGGGAACCGAGAACCCTAAATTGCCCACCGGTGATATTGAGGTTATTGCCCGTAATACCGATATACTTAATCCATCAAAGACTCCTCCTTTCTATATAAATGAAGACATTGAAGTGGAAGAAAGCCTCAGGCTTAAGTATCGCTACCTTGACCTGCGCCGGGCTCGGATGAAGGAGAATCTGCTCCTTCGCCACCGAGTGGTGAAGTTTATTCGCGATTTTCTGGATGCTCGGGGGTTTATCGAGGTAGAAACACCAGTCCTGATTAAGAGCACCCCTGAGGGGGCTCGTGATTACTTGGTGCCCAGTCGACTTCACCCCGGAAAGTTCTATGCCCTTCCCCAGTCTCCCCAGCAACTCAAACAGCTACTGATGGTAGCCGGTGTGGAGAAGTATTTTCAAATAGCCAGATGCTTTCGGGATGAGGATACCCGGGCTGACCGCCAGCCTGAGTTCACCCAGCTTGACCTGGAGATGAGCTTTGTCGAGGAGGAGGATATCCTCAAATTGATGGAGGAGCTCTTCATCTCTGTGGTGGAGACGATTAAACCCGAAATGCGAGTGATAAAGCCTTTCCCTCGCCTTACCTACGCTGAGGCAATGGAGCGCTACGGTACGGATAAGCCTGACCTGAGATTTGGTCTGGAGCTAGGAGATTTGACCAACATTGCTGCTCAATCTGACTTCTCTATTTTTCGTTCTGCAATCGCCGAGGGGGGTAAGGTGAAGGGCATATGCGCCCCTGGCTGTGGCGATTATACCCGCAGCCAGCTTGACGAACTAAATAGGCTGGCGCAGAGCCTCGGGGCTGAAGGCTTGATAACTATGTCATTGGGCGCCGCTGGCGGCGGTTTGAATGATTTAACCATTGAAATGGTAAAGTCTGTTGCCGCTAGATTTCTAACCTTAGACCAGATTAAGCAGATGGCGCGCCGTTTAGGAGCAGATATGGGAGACCTTCTGCTTATTATTGCCGGCAAACCTAAGCTGGTTGATATGACACTGAGCGGACTGCGCCAGGAGATGGGGCATCGACTTGAGCTGGCTGACCCTAATCTATTCGTCTTCGCCTTTATTCAGGATTTTCCGTTACTAAGATGGGATGAAGAGGCAGGGCGATGGGATTCAGAGCACCATCCCTTTACTGCACCTCAGGATGAGGATGCGCCCTTGCTGGACAGCGCTCCGGAAAAGGTACGCGGCAGGCATTACGATGTTGTATGTAATGGCTATGAAATAGGTGGCGGCAGCCTTAGGATTCACATCGCCGAGCTTCAGAAGAAGCTCTTTAAGCTGCTGGGCTATAGTGACGAGGAGATTGAGGAGCGCTTTGGGCATATGCTTGAGGCTTTTGACTACGGTGCTCCCCCTCACGGTGGTATAGCCCTGGGTCTTGACCGCATTGTGATGCTACTGGCGGGGGAAGAAACCATCAGGGAGGTTATTGCCTTTCCCAAGAACCAGAGTGCTGCCGATTTAACCTTCAATGCCCCCTCGTCGGTTAGTGAAGAGCAGCTGGCTGAATTACACCTGCGTCTGCGGGAGGAAAGGTGAAAGTAACCAGGGAGAAAATAGAAAAAAGTCAGGCATTTCTGAGAATTGAGATGGAGCCTGCTGAGGTAGAGGAGTCCTTGGAGCAGTCTTATCACCGCCTGGCCAGTAGAGTGAACATCCCCGGCTTTCGTAAAGGAAAGGCGCCACGGGATGTACTAGAACGCTATATAGGTAGAGAGAGCCTCCTTGAGGATGCGCTAAATAATCTGCTTCCTCAAGCTTATGAGAAGGCCATCAAGGAGCAAGAGATTGAGGCTATCGCCACCCCATCTATTGAAATAGCTCAAACTGACCCTGTGGTATTTAAGGCGACAGTGCCGCTAAAGCCTACCATCGAGCTTGGCGACTACCATCATATTCAACTTACCCTGGAACCTGTGGAACTAACCGAGGACGAGGTCGACACTGTAATAGAGCAGCTACGCCGCCAGCATGCCACTTGGGAGCCTGTAGAGCGTCCAGCAAACTTTGATGATTTGGTAACCTTAGATATTGAAAGCCATATAGAGGAAAAGCCGTTCATCAATCAACAGGGAGTTCAATATCAAATTCTCCATGACCAACCCTTCCCTGTGCCCGGGTTTGCCGAGCAGTTGCCTGGAATGAAAGGCAGTGAGGAGAAAGAGTTCAAACTCCGGCTCCCCAAGGATTATCCTAGAGGTGAGCTGGCAGAGAAGGAGGCTTGGTTTAAGGTAAGGGTTACCGAAGTAAAGCAGCAGAGGCTTCCTGAGCTGGATGATGGATTTGCCACCTCAGTTAACCCTGACTTCAAAACCTTAGCTTCACTCCGAGAACAAGTCTCCGCTAACTTACGGCTCATGGCTGAGGAGAAAGCCAACAGAGAATTTGAGGAGCGGACAATTGAGGCAGTGGTTGACATCAGCCAGGTAGAATTCCCGCCAGTTTTGATAGAGATGGAAATTGACCGACTCCTTGACCAGCAGGCGAGGTGGTTGCAGACGAGCGGTAGAGGGCTGGAGGAATATCTTGGCAGGATTAATAAGACTGAGGAGGAACTACGGGAAGAGCTACGTCCGTTAGCCACCAAGAGGGTTAGCCACTCCCTGGTGTTAGGCAGGATTGCTGAGGAGGAAAAGATTGAGGTCGGTGATTCTGAGATAAGTGCTGAGCTGGAAAATATGGCGCAAAGTGCCACCGGGAATAAAGACGAGGTGCAGAAACGCCTGAATTCTCCTCAAGCCCGTAGCTCAATGGAGCAAATATTAACTACACGAAAAACTATACAACGACTGGTAGAAATAGCTAGAGGTTCAATAAATGCCCAGGGGAAATGATACTAAGATTGTGAAGAGCCTTTGCCGTATGTGCGGGAGCTCTTGTGGGATAGATGCCCATGTAGAAAACAGCAGGCTGGTAAAGGTCACCGCTATGAAGGAGCACCCGGTCAATAGGTTATGTGTCAGGGCGCAGGCAATACCGGATTGGTTATATTCGCCACAGCGGCTCACCCATCCCATGAGGAAAGTAAATGGGACATGGCAGAAAATCTCCTGGGATGAAGCCTTTGATATTATCGGAGACAAACTGGCTGATATAAAGGAGAATTACGGAGCTAAAGCGCTGGTGGTACATCTGGGCGAGCCCGTGGTAGGCTCAGAGGTTCCTAGGATAGCCACCAGATTCTGTAGCTTATATGGAACACCTAATTATACCTCAGGGGCTTCCCTTTGTTTTGCTGCCAGGGGAATAGGGCACGGTCTAGCTCTGGGTAAACGAATGTCCCCCTTGTTTCCAAGCTATGAAAATACCCGCTGTATAGTAGTCTGGGGACATAACCCCGAGCAATCCAAAATAGGGGAGGAGACAAATATCCTTTCTGCTCAAAAGCGAGGGGCAAAGTTAATAGTGGTTGACCCTAGGGCGACCGCACTGGCTAAAAGGGCAGCTCTTCATATCCAGATTAGACCCGGAACCGATTGTGCCCTGGCACTGGGTTTAATACATGTAATCATAGCTGAGGAACTATATGATGCGGATTTTGTCAGCAACTGGACCTTTGGTTTTGCTGAGTTGAAGGAGCACGTCAGAAAATATAGCCCTGAAGTGGTGGAAAAGATTGCCTGGGTTCCAGCCGAGTCAATCAGGCAATTTGCCAGAATGTATGCCGCCAGTAAACCGGCAACTATCAGTCAGGGTGTCTCCTTAGACCACTGCCCTAATGGCGTACAGAACAGCCGAGCCATTTCCATCCTGATAGCCATCACTGGCAACCTTGATATACTTGGAGGGAATATCTATAACTCTCCATTGAGGCAGGCCAGTCTTAGAGTAAAGGGGGTGGTTTCCCTCGATGAGGCTATTGGAGCACGCTACCCAATATTTGGCAAATTTACCGGTGAGACAACATCCATGCCCGTAGCCGATGCTATAATTACCGGAAAACCTTATCCGGTTAAAGCCCTCATAGTTCAAGGATGTAATCCTGCCTTAACCTGGCCCGATAGCAATAAGGTCGGGGAGGCATTTCAGAGATTGGATTTGCTGGTGGTATCTGACCTATTCATGACTGAAACAGCCAGGCTGGCTGACATTTTCCTCCCCGCTGCTGCCTTTCTGGAGAGAAAAATTATTAGGGACTACGCCTTTGAAGGGCTACCGCTAATTGCGGTGAGCAACAAGGTAATTGAGCCTCCGGCTGATTGCCTGGAGGATTGGCAAATATGGTCTGAGCTAGGCAAAAAAATGGGCTACGCTGACTATTTCCCCTGGCAGAGCGCTGATGAACTTTTCGCCTATCTGCTTGAGCCAACGGGTATCGCCCTGGAGCAGTTGGAGCAAAATCCAGGTGGCATACTATATCGCCGTCTTGACCGCCAGCGAAAATATGAGCAGGGATTGGATACTCCGTCGGGGAAGGTAGAGCTCTTCTCCCAGACGATGGCAGACTATGGATATGACCCCTTGCCAACATTTACTGAGCCACAAGAGAACCCGGTTAATAAACCCGGGCTTGCCGAGAGCTATCCCTTCACTCTGATTACCGGCACCAGGGTAAATGCCTTCACCCACTCCCAACATCGCAATATTGCCAGACTTAGGAAGCTAGTGCCTCAACCTTTGGTTGAACTCAATCCTGATTCAGCAAAGAACCTGGGCATTGCTGATGGAGACCAGGTAATTATCCAATCACCAAAGGGGAGTATCAAGCTGCAAGCCAAGATTACCGCTGATATTCACCCCAAAGTGCTTAGCCTACAGCATGGATGGGCTGAGGCTAATGCCAATATCCTGACCGATGATGAACAACTTGACCCAATTTCAGGTTATCCCGGGTTTAAAACTACTTTATGCCAGGTGAGAAAAACCGGGGAGTGAGTTATAATTATGTGATAGTGAGCACTTGCCTTGAACTATATAAAAGCCGGTGGGAGGAGAAAAATGAATATCCAACCAATGAATGTTATTCCTATGGTAATTGAGAGTGGAGCCAGAGGGGAGCGAGCCTTCGATATATACTCGCTCCTGCTGAGAGAGCGCATTGTCATGTTGGGCATGCCCATTAATGACCAGGTGGCTAATGTTATTATTGCCCAGCTTCTCTACCTTGAGCGAGAGGACCCGGACAAAGACATAAGCCTCTACATTCACTGCCCTGGTGGCATCATTTCCAGTGGTCTTGCCATTTATGACACCATGCAGCTCGTACGTCCTGATGTGTCCACCATCTGTGTTGGGCTGGCGGCTAGCATGGGGACTTTGCTTCTTTGTGCTGGGGCTAAAGGCAAGCGCTATGCCTTACCTAACTCCACTATACACCTGCATCAGGCGTTTGGTGGCGCTCAGGGACAGGCAGCCGATGTAGAAATTGCTGCCCGAGAGATTATGCGTATGCAAGAACTAATCCGGAGCATTTTATCTAAGCACACCGGTCAACCACTGGAGAAAATAGTCCATGATACTGACCGGGATTTCTACCTTAACCCTGAGCAAGCGGTGGAGTATGGGATTGTGGATGAAATCCTCAGCAAGCCACAAAAATAGCTATAGCTGCTGGTTATAAAGCTCTCGGTAGCGCTGAGCCAGTTGATTCAAGGTGGGGTATTTTGCCTGAATATCGATAAAAATCGCTTGGTGAAGTATTGACAAAGTGTCACAGATGTGCTAAATTAGGAAATGTGGAAAAATGGAATTATGGAAATATTGGGGAAATGATAAGAAGGTGCTTTCATGGTGAGTGAGATTGTCAAAGTAGTACGTAGAGGTCAAATTACGTTACCTTCCTCTTTGCGCAAAGCTGCCCAAATTCAAGAGGGGGACTATCTTAGATTTATCGTCAAGGATGGAGCTATAAGCGTGGTTGTGCAGAAACTCGTAGATAGGGAGCAAGCATACTTTTGGACAAGGGAATGGCAGGAGGGTGAGCGTGAGGCAGATGAGGATATAAGAATAGGACGGCTAAAGACATTCGATTCGGTAGACGATTTGATTGCCGAGTTGAGGTCATAGAATGCCAGAATGAAAATAGCGCGGACAGGACGATTCAAAAAGGCCTATCAAAAATTAAATCAGCGACAAAGGAGAGCGGTCGAGAAGGCGCTCTCCTTTTTGGTAAATAATATTCGATATCCAAGCCTTCGGGTCAAAAAAATAGAAGGCACAATGGGTATATGGGAGGCCAGGGCCAGTAAGTCAATCCGCTTGTCATTTGAGTTCAGGGATGATACTCTAATTCTACGCAATGTGGGTGACCACGATGAGGTGCTCAGAGGTCCGTAGGAGATTAAATGGTTCGCCTTTAATATATGCAAATTATCTAGTTGCTAAATTCTTTAACTCTTATCCTTTAGCATAAAGCTCTCGGTAGCGCTGAGCCAGTTCATTAAGGGTGGGGAAGCCCTGCCTTGTGCCCAGCTCGGTAATAGAGAGACGAGCTGCAATGTCACCAAGAAGTCCACATTCCTTCAGCCCCTTATCTTTAACCAGACCATAGAGGAATCCGGCAGCAAAGGCATCTCCAGCGCCAGTAGTATCCACTTCAGCCCCTATATCTCGGCTAGGGGGAATTACATATTCATTCTCGGCATCTCTGATATAGCCGACGGCGGTAGCTTTTCTAAGTCTGCTCCCTTTGCCCAGGGTAACCACCACTTTCTGGCAGCCCTGCCTGAGACAGCTTTCTGCCCCGACGATAACATCCTCCCCGGTCAATTGCCGTATCTCATTCTGGTTAATGAACAGGAGGTAGGTTCTGCCCAATATCGGGGCGAGAGTTTTGAGCCCGTTGATGGCATATAGTGCTCCGGGGGCAAAACTGAGCTTGACTGATAAATCTAACCTGTCTATCAATTCCAGCAATACCTTGAACTGCCTGTCATCAGCAAAGGAGGAGAGATGAAGCATCCTTGCCTGGTTTATATAGGTCAAGTCTAGGTCATCTATGGTGAGTAAATTATTGGCACCGGGCAGGACATAGAGGGAGCGCCTACCCAGCCTATCGCTGAGGCATAATACTGAGCCAGTTTTTGCCCCGTGTTTTACCCTGATTCGACCGCTCTCCACCCCTACCGCTTGAAAATCTTGGAGCAATATTTTGCCTTCAGCGTCATCGCCAATAACGCCGCAAAAGCCGGCGCTTATCCCAAGTTTTGCCAGACCGTAGATGGTATTGGCGGCTGAGCCACCGGGAGACGATTCGGCCTCGTTTACCACCGCCTCCCCATCATCAAGGATGCGCTCCACCTTATATATATGGTCTATATTTAATGCCCCCAGCCCAACTACTTCAATATTATGCATTGAACCCTATCCCCCTTTATCCCCCTTCCCCTTGCCAAGAGGAAGGGGGAGGTTTGTTTTTGAAAGAGGGGCTTCGCCCCTCTAAAACTCCCTTAATGCGACTTATTGTAGGGTCAACCTAGCTTGCCAGCTTCTTCTCTAACCAGGCGCCTTATTCTCTTATGAACCTCAATAACCTCGTCTATATTTTTTCTACCAAATAGCCAGTGAAAGTAGCCCCTATCCCCGGTGCCTCCGACTTTCTCTTTGTATTTCACTATTCTCTCCACCCCCCCTCGGTAACCTTTCTGCCATGCCTCCAGCACCTCTGTCAGGTCACTGATGAATGTAGAGGCTAAGCCCATAGTTGAATAGGGTAGGGCATACTCATTGGCATTAAAGGCAATGGCTAACCCCCCCGCCTCCTCCACTGCCTGAAGCATTCTGAAATCGGTAATGCTATCTCCTACCACCACCCATTTGGATAAAGGCTGGTCATAAGCCTCAGCAAATCTGCTTAAAGCGGCTACCTTGCGCCGTCCACCAACCGGCTTTACCTCTTTTATTGCCGTACCTAGCTTGGTGGCCGGCAGTTTCTCCCAGAAGAAGTTATCCAGGCTTTGCTTAATCCGTTTATCATCAGCAACCGGGCGCATGGTCAGCATATCCTCCTTAGCCTGCTGTAGTAGCTCGGAGTCTTCTTGACATAAAGTTGCTCGGAATTTATCCAGAGGGAATGGTGTGCAGGCAACATTATGGGCGTAAATTCCCAATTTTTGGGTAATATGAGTGGCATATTGTTCGTAAGTGGTGGTGATACAAAATACCTTCCAGCCACTATACTGAAGCCAGGACACAAGCTTAGCCGCACCACCGGTTAAGCTAGCTTCAGCAGCTAGGGTGGCGATGTTAGCCTCTGAGATATTATGGAGGATGAGGAAGGGCACGATAAGAGCTAAGGTGTCCCCAGGCTCATAGTCCTCCCTTTCTTCTAGCGTCAGCAGGTCATCGTAGCGACTGATAACCTCAAAAATCTTATCCCCATTGGGGAAAAGCTTCATTAACTCGTAGGCATTATCCTGAGGTGATAGCGGTCCTTCAAGGTCAAAACAGATAAAATTCATCGTTGATATACCCCTTTTAATTGCTCATCAATCTCATCAGTTAGATTATACCTGTTAATAGGTCTCCCCTCGGCATCAACCACTTTACCCTCCTTTATCTTAATCTTACCCTGGCTAAAAGCCTTGAGGGTAGATATTATCAGCGGAAATTCTCTAGCCAATCCATGTTTGCGGATGAGCCTAAATAAGGTATTCCTTCCATCATACCTTTTGGAGCTATTTGGTGGTAGCTTTTCTAACTCTTGCCAATATCTATCAAATGGTTTGCCTCTAATGGGGAAGGTGCAGTAGGTCGCCGGCGGTCCCTTGTCCAGCTCAGGGGTTACCAGGTGCATCATTACCCCTGTTTCCTCAGCCTTGCTGTCAATCAGCTGCCAGATTACCTCCTGCCAGGTTCCTTTAGGTCCGCCCGGAGCCGCCGGGTGAAGGTTAATCATATTGTATCTGTGGCACATCTCCTCGCCGACGATGAGCATGTAGCCAGCCAGGACGCACAGGTCAGCGTGAAAGCCTCGTAGCTGATTCATCACCTCTCGGTCATAGTCAAGCCGCCATGTGGGTAAACTCTCCCCTAGGTCTGTAATAGACCTGACTTGGCTGGCTTTAAACCTTCGGTAGGAAAAGCAGACGAGAGGCATGCCATAACTCTCAACCAGTTTGAGGAATAAATCGCTCTCTGGTGATTCCCCGGGCTCACGATTGCAGAAGACAAAGGCTATCTCAGCCTCAATCTCACCCAGCGCCATGCCCCTCTGAACCACTGTCAGCAAATCCCTTGCTGCTTTATCTCTGCCTGTAGAAAACCAGCCGAGCTGATAGGTATTGATTAACCTCACCCCCTTAATCCCCCTCTCCTTATCAAGGAGAGGGGGAGGATTATTTTGGAAGGGGCTAAAAGCCCCTTCCCGGCTTCCCTTTACGAGGTCTTCGCAGCCTTTTCAGCAGCTTCAGAACTGCTTTTTTAGCCTTGTCCAGACACTAGCAAAATGAATGAAAGGGTTTGTCCTATGTCCCGAAATCTTGCCCTTTTCCAGAGCCTGGAGAAAGTCATCCTTGCCATTGAATTCAGGCATCTCAACATAGGCGTTACCTATCTCATAGGGGGTATGGGCATCACTGCCAGCACTTTTGGCGATACCATATTTCAAGGCAAAAGCTAGAGCTTTAGCCGAACTCTGGAGGAGAAGAGTTCGTGAATTGAATACTTCTATAATATCAATTTGTTCTGCTATTTCCTCCATTATGTTGCTACGTAATGCAGATTGGCGGAATATATCAAAAGGGTGTGGTATGCATACCAGGGCACCCTGAGCCCTGATTCGAGATATTACCTGTTCCACAGATAGTCGGCTGGGTATGGTCTCTTCAAGGAACATGCCTATAATTTCACCATGTGGGGTTAAGATTTCCTCAGCTACAATTACTGGGAAGGGGGCAATATCCCGCATCTTTAATGCTCCCTCAACGGTACCATGGTCACATATAGCAATGCAGTTTATCCCAACCTCGAGGCAACGACTGACTATCTTTTCTAAAGGTGTATTGCAGTCTATGGAATATTCAGTATGAATGTGGAGGTCAGCTTTTAGCAATTCAGCTCAACTAACCCTCTCTAGATATTCGCCAGTGCGAGTATCAACCTTGATAACATCCCCGTTGTTAATGAACAGGGGAACCTGAATGGTAATGCCGGTCTCCAGCTCGGCAGGTTTATTGCCGGCGGTGGCGGTATCCCCTTTAAAACCAGGTCCGGTATCAATCACCTGAAGCTCGACAGCAGTGGGCAGCTCCACACCTACCAGCTCGCCCTTATAGCTCGATACCTCCAGCGACATGCCCTCTTTTAAGTAGTTGAGGGCGTCAGCTAGCTGACTGGCAGCGATGGGCATCTGCTCAAAGTTTTCCTCGTCCATAAAGTAGTGTAAGTCGCCATCGTTATATAGGTATTGCATGGTACGATAGTCTAGGCGTGCCCGGGCAAACTTTTCACTGGCCTGAAAGGTTCGCTCAATAGTGTGACCGCCGCGGATATCACGGAGCTTAAGACGAACCACAGCGCTACCACGCCCTATCTTAATATGCTGATAATCGAGAACTTGATACAGCTTTTCCTCCAGCTCAATGGTAATCCCTTTCCTTAGCTCACCGCTATCTATCATGGTAAACTCCATATTGTTTATTTTTTGGCTTTTGAAATTTCCCTGACTTTCCCATTTTCTAGCACTACCAAATCCTCAGCCCTCACCCCTCCCCACCCGGCAAGATAAATGCCAGGCTCGATGGTAAATACCATACCATCAACAAGGTGTTCTAACGAATTTGGAGCGAGGCGTGGCTGCTCATGGGGGGCTAGCCCTACGCCATGACCTAAGGCATGACCAAAGGCTTCACCATAGCCTGCCTGTTCAATAATTATCCTGGCTAGATTGTCAGCCTCGCCACCGCTCATTCCCTCCCTAATTATAGCAATTGCCGCTAGCTGGGCTCCAAGAACGGTATCATATATCTTGTTGAAGGTATCGTCAGGAGTGCCAAGGCAGATAGTTCGGCTCAGGTCACTGGAATAACCTCCAACTCTGGCTCCGACATCAATTATTATCGGCTCACTAGAGTGGATAGCACGCGCCGAAGGTTTGGCGTGGGGCAGGGCAGAATTTGGTCCTGAGGCAACAATAACATCAAAGGGTATGGTCTCGCTGCCCCTTTCTCGTAAGAATTTCTCTATCTCCCAGGCCACTTCCCTCTCCCTCATGCCAATGTGAATCCTGTCTTGGATATATTCAATAGCAGCATCGCTTATTTCTGCCGCTTTGGTGATAAGCTCGATTTCCTCAGGCTCCTTAATTGCCCTGAGGGATTCTACCATTCTATCTACGGGGATAAGCTTGAGCTTGGATTCGCCTTTATTCAGTATATCAGATAACTGCCGATGCATGGCGAAGGCGATGTGTTCAGCCTCAAATCCCAGCCTCTTTATGTCCAACTCAGCTACCAGTCTGGGAAACCAGCCGCCTAAATCATCAGTTACTCGAAAAACCTCATAATCAGGGGCTTGTCTCTTGGCTTGCTCTATATAGCGAAAATCAGTGGCTAAAATTGTGTTTTGGGCTGTAATCAGCAGAAAACCGGAAGAGCCATCAAAGCCAGAAAGGTAGCACCTATTCTCCGGTTGGGAGATAAAGATGCCGTCAATCTCCTTTTCGCTTAGCCCTTGGCGCAACTTTTGTATTCTATTGCCTATTTTCAGATTCATCGTCTTTCTCCCGTGCCATGGGGTGAGCTGATAGATATACCTTCCTCGCCTGACTTTTGGTTACATGGGTGTAAATCTGGGTGGAGGATAGCCTGGCATGACCCAGAAGCTCCTGGACCACTCTTAAATCAGCCCCTCCGTCAAGTAAGTGGGTGGCGAAGGTATGACGCAGCATGTGGGGATGAACCCTCTTGTTTAGACCAGCTCTTTTAGCATATTCCTGTAATATTCTTTGCACCCTTCGTTCCATAAGGCGCTGCCCATAGCGATTGAGGAACAGGGCATTACTTTTCCTTTCTCCCAAGAGCTTAGGTCTGCCCTGCTCAAGGTAATGGCGCAGTGCCTCGGCGGCTGGCTCGCCCATCAGCGCCATCCGCTCCTTGGAGCCCTTCCCCCAGACACGGATTTCATTGGTATCAAGATTGATTTGCCCCGGGTCTAGACTTACCAGTTCACTTACCCTGAGACCGGAGGCATAGAGTAGCTCCATCAAAGCCTGGTCACGCTGTCCCTGTGGCGTGGATAAATCAGGGGCTTTCAGCAGCCGCTCCACCTCCTCTATGGTAAGAAAGGAGGGCAAGCGCCTGTCCAGCTTGGGTGAAGAGGTAGTGGCTACCGGGCTGGTGGACACCACTCCCTCCCGCAGTAAGTAGCGATAGAGGGAGCGAATAGCCGATAGCTTACGGGCAATGCTTGCCTTGACAATGCCCTGCTCCACTAGATAGCCCATGTAATCACGCAGGGTATGCCTATCTACTTCCTTCAGCGAACCAATACCTTTGGTTCTAAGGAACTGAAAAAAGCCCAATAAATCAGTCTTATAGTTGCGCACAGTATAGTGTGAAGCATTCCGCTCCACCTCAAGGTAATTGATGTATTTATTGAAAAGCTCTTGCATAAATTATCCCACGACCAGACGATACTGGAAAACTATATGTTCGCCATTCCGTTTATGATGAACGGAGAACACTTCAAGGTCGGCAATCTCTGAACATAATTCTTTCTCAAGCTGCTTTATTGAAGGACTCGCTTGTAGAATAAGGTTAAAACTGCTCTCTGAAATCTCAGGATAGAAGGCGCTGTGAGGATTTCCTTCAGGATGCACCTCTGCCATAATCCTTAGACGTGGTCGTACTGAAGCCCCTTCTATAATCTGAGAGGCTGCTATTATAGTTTGATCTGTAATATGGGAGAGAGCTTCTTCAACTTGTTTAAGAGTTTCTGGAGGTATCATTACTTCTTTTCTTTCTAAATGAGCCCGCAGAACATTTAAAAACATCTGATGAATAAGGTGCTCTTTTGGCATCGTCTCGAAGAAAGAACCATCAATTATAGAAACCTTTACTCTCTCCTCATCCTTATAAGTTCTTACCAGATAAAATGCTCTTCTTTGATAAGCATAATAACTTTCAGTCTTAGCGAGTTCGCCATCTTTGATAGCGGCTATTCTCGAAACAAGGTTAGTGCCATTAATTACATCTATCTCCTCAAGGCTTTTATATTTAGTAGGAAGCGTAGAATTGAAGGAGGCTATGCTTCTACTTTTTGAATCCTTTAACTCTAGCAAGCTTCCGCAGGTTAGTTTGTTCTCATAATTTATTGCCTTGAATAAAAAATCAGGGAATTGCTCTGATTTTGAGTATAAAAGTCTTTCGTCTATTCCCTGGCTCTTAAGCCAGCTTTTATTTAGGTTGCCCCAGAAGTCGTGCTTATATTCTTGATATGCGTCCCTTCGATTATCAATATAAGCCAGATTATTTCTACTTGCCTCTAAGACCATCTTCTCCAAAGGGGAGTGAAGAGTAAGTATTTTCTTCCTTAAACTATTCGTTACTCCAATGAAAAACTCTATAATATCGGTAAATTCATACATTGAAAAGCCGTCCTTGCTCTACAATAGCAGCTTCCTCAACCGGCCAAATTTCCTTTAGGTTCGGTGTGAACTTATAATAATCATAATAACGTAGAACATTATCAGCAGGCCTTGGAGATTTTAAACGCATTTCAATGATTTTGACATACTCAGGATCTATTTCTATACCTATTGAATTTCTCTTTAATTGATGAGCAACAACCAGAGTAGTTCCTGTTCCAGCGAGGGGATCAAAAACTGTATCTCCTGGTAATGTAGAGGATAAGACGATCCTTAACAGCAATGCTATAGGTGATTGCTGCGTATGAATCCTATCTCCCCTGCTATCTCTCAGTGCTTCGTCTCCTGCGAAATACCCTGAAGTCAATTCCCTAATATCATCCCATATATCTGTAAGATAAACTCCGTTAGTTCTTTCATACTTATACTCCGGCAATAGTGGTAGGTCTATGCGCAATTTATTAAACACTCTTGGCTTATATCCTTTAGTGGCATAAACTATAATTTGATGTTGTTTAGAGAATCTAAATTCACTCGGAACTGCAGAGGTTTTCTTCTTCCAAATAATCAAATTCTGAAATGTCCAGCCTGATTCCCTGAGCAGCTTTAATACTTGTTCAGCGTTCTTCTCTCTTTGCATAAAATAAATGGCTCCCCCCTCAACCGTTGCTTTATAGGCTTCTGATAAGATCTGTGCTAACCAAGCCCAGTATCTATCAATAGGTTGATCATCATCAAAGAACCTGTACTCCTTGCCTTGCCTGTAAGGAGGGTCAAGAAAGGCAAGGTGAATGTTACTTATGGAGCCTTTGCTTAAGTATTCAAGGCAATCCCCCTCCAGCACTTGGTTATATGTAGTTGTCCTATCTACTTCCATTTTTGTTCTAGCCTTGATTTTCTTCTATCCACCATTTCCTGTCAATTTCCCCTTATACTCACACTTGGTGCATTTTGCCCAGTTTCTCCGGTATGTGGTGAGCAGTCCACCGCATTTGGGGCAGGGCTGGGGGAGGGGCCTGGTATTCAGGATAAACTTGCAGTCGGGGTAATTGCCACAGCCGTAAAAGGTGCGCTTCTTTTTACTCAGCTTTTCCACCAGCTCACCGCCACACTGCGGGCATTTAACCCCAAGCTTGACCTGAAAAGATTTGGTATATTTGCACTCAGGGTAGCCGCTACAGGCTAAGAACTTCCCAAAACGCCCGAATTTGACTACTATAGGCTTGCCACATTCAGGGCAAATTTCTTCGGTTAGCTCCTCTAACTTCACCTTCTCCATAAGCAGGGAGGCATTCTGCAGGCTCTTGTCAAAGGGTGTATAGAAATCTTGAACCACCCCCACCCAATCCTTGTTTTCATTGGCTACCTTGTCTAGTTCCTCCTCCATGTGAGCGGTGAATTCAATGTTAACGATGTCAGCAAAATATTTGTTGAGCAGGTCATTGACCACCATACCTAGCTCGGTAGGCTGAAAGCTGCCGCCAGCCTTGGCGACATATCCCCGCTCTTGAATGGTGGACAGGATGGGGGCATAGGTGCTGGGACGCCCGATACCCCATTGTTCTAACATCTTGACCAATGTGGCTTCGGTAAAGCGTGGTGGGGGTTTGGTGAAGTGCTGCTCAGGGAAAAGCCCCAGAAGCTCAAGCCTGTCACCCTTCTCTAACTGAGGTAGGGTGGGGCTTGGTTTCCTCTCTTCAGTTTCATCTTTCCCCTCGGTATAGAGAACCATAAACCCGGCAAACCTGGTAACCGAGCTGGAAGCTCTTAGTAGATAGTTGGCTTTAGAATATGGGCGTCTGGCTTGAATATCAACAGTGGTATTATCAAAGGAGGCTGCTGACATCTGGCTAGCCACCATTCGTTTCCAGATGAGCTGGTAAAGCTTAAATTGGGCATCGGTAAGGTGGGGTTTAAGCAGGGAGGGCTCCCGCCAGATTTTGGTGGGACGGATAGCTTCGTGAGCCTCCTGCGCCCCCTTTACAACTCTGGTGAAGGAACGGGCATGCGATGGAGCAAACTGAGAGCCATACTTATCAATAATAAATTCTCTAGTTTCAGCAATGGCTGAACGAGCTACCCTGGTGGAGTCGGTACGCATATAGGTGATGAGCCCTACACTCCCCTCATCGCCTATGGGGAGACCCTCATAAAGCTGTTGGGCAACATTCATAGTTAGCTTGGCGGTGAAGCGGAGCTTGCGCCATGCCTCCTGTTGTAGAGTGCTGGTTATAAACGGTGGGGCAGGCTGGCGGGTCACCTTTTTGGTGCTTACTTTGATAACCTTGTAACTGGCTTGTTTTAGCTCATCACCGAGCTCAGTCGCTTCTTCCTCGGTGTGAATATCTATCTTGGTGCCGTCGGTAAGACCAATCAGCATGGCTCTAAAGGTTGTCACCTCAGCAGAGGGTATTTTCCTGGCTAGCTCAGCCTCAATAGTCCAGTACTCCACCGGGACAAATTTCTCAATTTCCCTCTCACGGTCAACAATAATCCTCAGTGCCACCGACTGAACTCTACCTGCTGATAGACCCCTTCTTACCTTCCGCCAAAGTAAAGGGCTGAGCTTATAGCCTACCAATCTATCCAGGACGCGCCTCGCCTGCTGGGCATTGACCAATTGCATATCTATGGAGCGAGGATGGTCGAAGGCACGCTTGATGGCTTCCTTGGTTATTTCGTGAAAGATGACACGGCGGTAGGGTATCCGGTTCCATTTTGTCACCTGAGCCAGATGCCAGGAGATAGCCTCCCCCTCGCGGTCTGGGTCGGTGGCTAGATATACGGTAGAGGCAGTCTTAGCTGCCTGTTTAAGCTCCAGTACGACCTTCCTTTTCTCCCTGGGCACCACATATTTGGGGGCAAAGCCCTTTTCAATGTTTACCCCTAGCTGGCTCTTGGGTAGGTCTCTTACATGACCCCTTGAGGCTTTAAGGCTATAGTTACCACCTAATAGCTTGCTCAGCGTCCTGGCTTTAGCCGGCGACTCAACTATGACCAAATTCTTCTTCATCGTCCTAATCCACCTTTACCCGGTACGCCTCTCTTGCTTCCCGAGACAGGATGTAATTCATAGCTCCTACCTGCTTTACCAAGCCCTTGAGCTCCATCATAGCTAAAGTGCTGCTGACCGTTGATATAGGCAGACCGCTATTGCGGCAGACCTCATCAATATGGGTGGGCTCAGCACCCAGTTGCCTTAGTAACAGAGATTCAGTATCGGAGGCTGGTATAACCTCTTTAATCTCCATCTGGTGAGCTACAGCAGTCAAATTCAATTCCTCTAAAATATCAGTGTAGTCACGAATTAGCTTAGCCCCCTCCTGGATGAGGTGGTTAGTCCCTCTGCTGGCTGGTGATAGAATACTACCCGGGACAGCGAAAACCTCTCTATTTTGCTCCAGTGCTAGGTGAGCAGTAATCATAGCCCCGCTAGTCTCACCAGCCTCAACCACTAACACCCCGAGGCTCAGCCCGCTCATAATTCGATTACGTCGGGGGAAGTTATCAGCCTTAGGTCTGGTGCCTAGCGGATACTCGCTTATCACTGCTCCTTGCTGAATAATATTGCGGGCTAGAGAGGCATTCTCACCAGGGTAAACGATATCAAGCCCAGAGGCAAATACAGCAATCGTCCTACCCCCTGCCTCTAAAGCACTATGATGGGCTATTGAGTCAATTCCTTTAGCCAGGCCACTTACAATAGTGATTTTGTTTCGAGCCAGGTCAGCTACTATCTCCTCTGTGGCCTGTCTCCCATAAACAGTAGCCCGGCGGGTGCCTACCACTGCCAGACACCACTCATCCTCGGGGAGTAGGGAACCCCTGACATAAAGTATTGGGGGGTAATCATATATCTCCTTGAGCCGAGACGGATAATCCGGGTCGTGCCAGGTAAGCACCTTTACCCCGTAGCGGTCCAGCTTTTCCATCTCTGCTTCCGGAGAAATCTTGGGTCGCCAGTAGGTGATGGCATTTATTGAGCCGCTATCCAGTCCTGAGCGCTTTAGGTCAGCGGGGGTAGCCTGCCATGCATCCTCCGGGCTACTAAAATAGCTTTCAAGCTGTGAAAGTTTGACCCGCCCAATGCGAGGTATAATACTAAAGCCTACCCAATATTTGATGTCTTTGTTCAAAGCATTGCCATTCTAGCATAGAGGCAGATTGAAGGCAATTGAGATTGTCTAGTAACCCTATCCCCCTTTATCCCCCTTCCCCTTACCAAGGGGAAGGGGGAGATTTGTTTTTAGAGGGGCTTCGCCCCTCTAATACTCCTTCACTAGTTTAATAGAAGAAGGCTACCACAAGAGAATAAGGGGAGGCGAAGGATAGTTGTTGAACGGGCTTCGCCCCTTCAAACTTCCCTTTTTGCCGTTGATGTGAGAGGAGCTTATTTAATCAGGGAGTCCAAGAGGGGCGTTAGCCCCTCTTTATAGAGTAGATTCTCCCTCCCTTATCAAGGGAGGGAGATAGAGAGGGAGGGTTACCAAATAAAAATCTAAAGGGGATAGGGTTTCCAATTATCAAAAGATAAAAAGTGGAGAGTCAGAAAGAGGCGAAGCCTCTCTTAGCCAGCTCATTAGGAGGATGGAGCTTCTTATCTCAGAATAGGGTGGCGGAGAGGGTGGGATTCGAACCCACGGTAGCCAAAGGCTACACGCGCTCTCCAGGCGCGCCTGATAGTCCACTCCAGCACCTCTCCACTATTTAGCCTCTTGGCGGAGAGGGTGGGATTCGAACCCACGCTCCACTTTTAGCGGAGACCGCTTTTCGAGAGCGGCACCATAAACCACTCGGACACCTCTCCCTGATTACATCGTAATTATACCATCTTTTGCTCAGGCTAGGGTATAGCTGAGGTAAGCCCCGATTAAGAATAACGCTATCAGAGCCATGTTACACCAGCTTAGCCTGAGAAACCTTTTAGGTCTGAAGCGGAGTCCAGCGATAAATATCCCGGTCATCAATATGACCACCAGAGCAGTGATGAGATGGCTCTCCGAGACCGAAGCCAGAACAGGACCCTGTAAATAAAACAGGTCATCTATGGGGATGACGGTCATATTAAATAGGTTTGAGCCTATCATATTGGCAACTGCCATGTCCACTGCCCCCATCCTCATGGCGGCGAAGGAGACGGTGATTTCAGGCAGGGTGGTGGTGAAACCAAGGAGCAGGCTGCCGACAAAGCTTTGCCCCCAGCCGGTAATGACAGCTATCTCACCTCCGATTATCGCCAGCCAGGTTCCAGCGCCAATGATGAAGGCAGCCGCTATAGCGAAATAAAGGTAGACCCTGCCCAGGGTTATCTCCCCATAATCTGGCTCGGCTCTCTGGTCACTTGCCTGGGGGGAAGGCTGCCGCTGTTCGGAGCGGAAGATTTTCCACATAAAGACAAGGTATAAAAGGATGATGATAGGGGTATACCACCCTATCCAGCCTATGCCCAGGGCTGAAAAGCGGCTGCTGATAAAGATAGAGACAGCAGCAACCAAGACCAGAACCATGCTGAGCCACCCTGTCAATTGATGAGTCGGGCTAACTGCTCCCAGCAGGGAGCCATTTTGATAGGCAATATCAAGCAGTGCCAGGTTCAAAAGATTAAAGCTGTTGGCACCAAACAGATTGCCGATAGTTAAATCAGGGGCGCCAACCAGGGTAACAGCGCTTATCCCGGTGAAGACCTCGGGGAGGGAGGTAACCAGGGCGAGGAGAATAACCCCTATCCACACCCCACCGAGACCGCTCTTGCGGGCGATAATATCACCATACCTTGCTATCGCCCGCCCCGAGAAGAAGATGATTAAGATGCATAAAATAAACTTTACCCAGACCAAGGTTAACTCCCTTTGGGACCCGCAGCCAAAGCCACTTTATTGGCATCGTAGGGAAATGTCAATATTCGCTTCTTTCACCACGGATGAACTTTTGTTATAATGACATAGTTTTTGTCTCTACCTGCTTTTTGTGATATAAGAGAGACTTTGGAATAAATGCTGACATTAAGCCAAATCCTTGCCCTCCTTGTAGAAATTGATTAAACTTTAGTTCGACGGGCTGACCCTGACCATGATACGGAGGAGGTATTTGATTGCTGAACGGGACTAGATGGTATCAGCTATCAGCAGAACAGACTTTTGAGGCCTTAGAAGCTAGTAATGTTGGGTTCACCTCCAGCGAGGCAAAAGCCAGGCTGGCAAAATATGGATATAACGAACTGAGGTTCAAGAAGAGGGGAACTCTCGTCCGCTTCCTACTTCAGTTTCATAGCCCCTTGATATATGTCCTGCTTGTTGCTTCCCTTGTTACCTCTATTCTAGGCATATGGACGGATACGGCAGTTATTCTGGGATGTGTCATCCTCAATGTGATAATAGGTTTCATTCAGGAGGGGAAGGGTGAAGCTGCTCTGGAAGCGCTGAAGAAGATGATGGTGCCGGAGTGCACTGTGCTCCGGGATGGAGAGAAGAAGGTCATACCGACACGGGAATTGGTCCCCGGCGATGTGGTTCTACTTGAAGGCGGTGATAAGGTGCCAGCAGATTTGCGCTTATTCTTTACCAAAAATGTGAGCGCAGATGAGGCAGCCCTTACCGGGGAATCGGTACCAGTGGACAAGAACAGTGACCCTATTTCAAGGCCAAATCTATCACCTGGCGACCAGCGCTGCATAGCCTTCAGTGGCACCTTCATTACCCGTGGCTCGGCACAGGGGATTGTAGTAGGCACTGGGGAGCAAACAGAGTTTGGCAAAATCGCCGAACTCATGAAAGAGACCCGCAAAATCATCACCCCCCTAATGAGGAAGATAGCCGACTTCACTAGATTTTTGATTATTGCCATCCTTGCCCTGGCCGCGGTTAATTTTATACTAGCAATAGTATTTAAATATGACCTCATCTATTCCTTCCTTGCCTCAGTAGCCCTTGCTGTTGCCGCAATACCTGAGATGCTGCCAGCCATAGTAGCTGCGATTTTAGCCCTGGCTGCAGTGGCTATGGCAAAGAGAAACGCACTGATAAGGAAATTACCGGCGGCGGAAACACTGGGCTGTGCTACAGTTATATGCTCGGATAAGACAGGAACCCTCACCAAAAATCAAATGACCGTAGTATATATCCACTCTGGAGGGAAAGACTATAAAGTGGGCGGTGTCGGCTATGACCCCAGGGGGGAGTTTATTCTGGGGAACAAAGGAATCAACCCAGAGAACCAGGAGTTAGTTGAAACCTTAAGAGCAGGTTACCTCTGTAATAATGCAACTCTAGCCGAGGGTGAAGAGGGATATAATATTGTAGGCGACCCTACTGAAGGGGCTTTGGTGGTCTCAGCAGCTAAAGCTGGCATTACCCAAAAGCTTCCCAGATTGGATGAGATACCCTTCGAGCCTGAGCAACAATATATGGCTACCCTGCATCAGGGCAAGGTGGAAAATGTTATCTATGTGAAGGGCTCACCGGAGAGGGTGTTACGGATGTGCCAGAGCCAGTTAATTGATGGAAGTGTTGAGTCTTTAAGAAGTGATGAGATATTGGGAAAAGCAGATGAGATGGCGAGAGAAGCCTTAAGGTTGCTCGGTATGGCTTATAAGACTGTGCCCAAGGATAAAGCTTCGCTCTATCCGGAAGATTTGAAGGGATTGATTTTCCTCGGGCTCCAGGGGATGATAGACCCACCTCGGGAAGAGGCGATTGAGGCAGTCAAGAAATGCAAGAGAGCCGGGATAAGGACGATAATGATAACCGGTGACCATGCTCAGACGGCAAAAGCCATTGCCCAGCAGCTAGGCATTGGCGGAAGCAGTGATAAGGTATTGACCGGGGAAGAGCTGTCAAGGATGAGCGATGATGAGCTATATGAAGTTGTGGACAAGGTCTCGGTTTATGCCAGGGTTGCTCCGGAGCATAAGTTGAGAATAACAAAGCAGTTGCAAAGGAGGGGACACATCGCTGCCGTCACTGGCGATGGGGTAAACGATGCCCCAGCGCTAAAGGCAGCCGATATTGGCGTTGCCATGGGCATAACTGGAACTGAGGTGAGTAAGGAAGCCTCTGATATGGTTCTGACTGATGATAACTTCGCCAGCATAGTGGGAGCGGTGGAGGAAGGCAGACATGTCTGGAAGAACCTGGAAAAGGCCATCCTGTATACCCTCCCCACCAATGGGGGACAGGCGCTACTGGTAATGGGAGCAGTATTACTGGCGCCATTCGTACCCCTCTTTGCCCTGCGCCTTCCCTTGGAGCCGATACACATCCTGTGGGTAAATCTGGCTGACTCTGTATTCCTCACCCTGCCTCTGATGATGGAGCCTAAGGAAAAGGGACTACTTGAAAGCCCCCCGCGTAACCCTAAGGAAAGAATAGCCAATCGCCTATTTTTCGAGAGAGTGGGTTTGGTGTCGGTGGTAATGGCAGCTGCAGGCTTTATCGTATACTGGATATATGGGCATCTAGCCTTTGAAACGCATACCTCTAATATGGACTTAGTATTAACGCAGGCACAGACGGCAGCGTTCATGGCTGTCAAGCTGTTGCATGTGGGCTTCCTGCTTACTGCCAGGTCAATAATGAAATCGGCATTCACCTTTAATCCCTTCTCCAATAAATGGGTGCTGATGGGTATTGCGGTAACTATAATTACCCAGCTTATGATAACCTATGTTCCCGTTGTTAATGTTATATTTAGAACAGCACCCTTCCCTGCTGAGTGGTGGGGGATTATAATCTTCGCTCTATTTCCTGGGTTCCTCGTAGTCGAGCTGGAGAAGTTCTTGAAAAGGCGATTTGGAAAAAGTAGATTATAGATTCGGGCAATGCCCTTGCTTCATCGTTGACTATGGGGTATTATAGGTATTGGCCCCTGTAGCTCAGGTGGATAGAGCACCAGCCTCCGGAGCTGGGTGCGAGCGTTCAAGTCGCTCCAGGGGCGCTTTTGTGATAGCTAGGAGGCTAAGTTGATAGATACTAACCGACTTATTGAAATTAGATGGCATGGTCGTGGTGGGCAGGGTGCGGTTACCTCCGCAGAACTGGTGGCGCAGGCGGCCATAAGCGAAGGTAAGTATGCTCATGCCTTCCCCAGCTTTGGTCCGGAGAGGAGAGGAGCACCAGTATTGGCTTTTGTCAGAATAAGTAGCCAGGAACCTATCAGGATAAGGGCTGAGATAAGAGAACCTGATATAGTGGTAGTGCTTGACCCTAGACTACTTGGCATTGTGAATGTCGCCTCAGGACTTAAGGAAAACGGTATATTGATAATTAATACCAGAAGGTCATTTCAGGATGTTGAGGCTGAGTTCAAAGTTAAATGTAAACTAGCTAAAGTTGATGCCACAACTATCGCTAGGGAGATTTTAGGGATTCCTATTACTAATACTGCCATGGTTGGAGCTCTAGTTAGAGCCACCGGGGTGGTCGAACTGGAATCCTTGGTTGAGCCCTTGAGACACCGCTTTAACCGCCTGGCGGAAAGAAATATTAAGGCTATGCAGAAAGCATATGACGAGACCTCGGTAAAGGAGTAAAAAGTCGTTTATCAAGGGTAGATTGAAGGGGCTAATACAGGGTCCCTACAAAAACAAGGTTTTTGTGGGGTAAAAATCCCCTTCAAAAGTAATCCCTCCCCCTCCTTACTCTGGAGTAATAATTAAGGGGAGTTTTAGAGGGGCGTAGCCCCTCTAAAGAAATTACCTCCCCCTTCCCCTTGATAAGGGGAAGGGGGATAAAGGGGGAAAGGGTTACCAAATAAAAAACCTAAAAGGGGGTGAGGTTGACCCCCAAAGGAGTAAGCCAATTGACTAAGCCGGAGGGTATGCTAACCTGGAAAGACCTGGAAATTGGCTCAATAGTAACTGAGCCGGGAAGTGCCAGCCAGTACCAGACTGGGGATTGGAGGTCAGAAAGACCAATCTTTGATACCAATAAATGTATAAAGTGTGGTATTTGCTACATTTTCTGCCCTGAGGGATGCATTGAACAAAATGCTGAGGGGTATTTTAAGGCTGAGCTATTCTATTGCAAGGGTTGTGGCATTTGCGCCCGCGAGTGCTGGGCTAAAGCCATTACCATAGTGCCAGAGGAGGAGTGATGGCAAAGAGGATAGGCATCGAGGTTTCGCTGGCAATCGCTGAGGCAGCCAAACTAGCCGATGTTGATGTTGTGGCTGCCTATCCCATTACCCCACAGACCCACATTGTGGAACACCTGGCTGAGCTAGTGGCCAATGGCGAGTTAGATGCCCAGTATATTCCAGTCGAATCCGAGCACTCAGCCATGAGCGCCTGCCTTGGAGCATCAGCAGCCGGAGCTCGAACCTTTACCGCTACTGCCGGTCAAGGGCTGGAGTTGATGCATGAGGTGCTGTATGTTGCCTCGTCAATGCAGTTACCGGTAATTATGGCGGTGGCTAACCGAGCATTATCAGCGCCACTAAGCGTCTGGGGTGACCACTCTGATGTTATGGCGGTGCGTGATACCGGCTGGATTCAGATATTTGTGGAAAATGGGCAGGAGGCGGTGGATAATGTGCTTTGCGCTTTCCGCATTGGCGAAGACCCCAGGGTATTGCTCCCGGTAATGATTCACCTTGATGGGTTTCACCTATCGCATATGATTGAACCGGTGGTTTTCCCGGAGCAGAGCCAGGTGGATAAATTTATCCCCCCTTACCAATACCCTATGCCGCTGCACCCGGATAGACCGGTAACTATGGGGGCTTTCGCTCCGCCTATCATATATTCAGAGACCAAGAAGGCGCAGCAGGTAAATTTAGAAGCAGCCAAGGAGGTAATCCTCCAGTGCTGGGATAACTTTGGCAAAACCTTCCAGCGATATTACTCTCCGGTAGAATGCTACCGCAGTGAAGATGCCAGGGTGCAGCTATTAACCATGGGCAGCTTTAGTGAGACGGCAATGACGGCTATAGATAAGATGAGGGGGGAGGGAAAAAGTATTGGCTTGGTAAGACTTCGCCTATGGCGTCCCTTCCCCTTTGAGGAAATTCGCCAGGCAGTCGGAAATGCTGAGGTTCTCATCGTTCTGGATAGGGCGCTCTCCTTTGGTGGTCCTGGAGGCCCAGTTTGCTCTGAGGTCAGGTCAGCCTTATATGGTGAGGACAGGAGGCCAAAGGTCATCGGCTTCGTCGGGGGGTTGGGGGGCAGGGATATTACCCCGGCTGGATTTGAGGACATAGTCAATAGAGGCATAGAAATCTCGCAAAAGGGAAGTGACCGGGAGTTTGAAATATTCGGGGTGAGGGAGTAAAATAATCAACTTAACATAACTCGAAAAACAATTTTCCTATCTGGCTAAATAGGAATTGTTTCCCCCAAAAAAATAATTGGAAATTTTATAGCTAATAAAATAGGATTTGTTTCTTAAAACAAAAAATGGAAAAGTATGCTGTTTTCGTCCCCAAATTGGTAACCAAAAGGGAAAACTTTGCCCCCGGGCATCGGGCTTGTATTGGCTGTGGTGAGGCTTTAGCGATGAGGCTTGCCTGCAAGCCACTGGGGCAGAAGGTGATAATAGTTTCCGCCACCGGGTGTATAGAGATAATCTCATCACAACTTCCCTATACTTCCTGGCGCGTTCCCTGGATTCATACCCTATTTGAGAATACGGCAGCCGTGGCTTCTGGCATAGAATCGGGGCTGAAGATACTGATGAAGAAGGGCAGAATGGCTCAACAGGAAATCAAGATAGTAGCCATGGCTGGAGACGGTGGAACCAGCGATATTGGGCTGCAGGCGCTGTCTGGAGCCATGGAGAGGGGGCATAACTTCCTCTACATCTGCTTTGACAATGAAGCCTATATGAATACCGGGATACAACGCTCTTCGGCCACCCCCTATGGTGCTTCTACCACCACCTCCCCTGCCGGCAAGATGAGCATCGGGCAGGTTACTTGGAAAAAGGATATGCCGGCTATCGCTGCTGCTCACGACATCCCCTATGTAGCTACTGCCTGCCCCAGCTACCCCTTTGACCTAATGGCTAAGGTGGCAAAGGGGGCAGGCACCCCTGGTCCAGCTTATATCCACATCCTGTCGGTTTGTCCCACTGGGTGGAGATGTGCTCCCGATTTAACCGTCAGGATAGGTCATCTGGCAGTAGAGACCGGGATATTCCCCCTGTATGAAGTGGAGAATGGTACCTATAGACTAAATTTTGATTTCCCCAAACTTAGACCGGTTACGGACTACATGAAGCTGCAAGGAAGGTTCAGGCACCTATCACCAGATATTGTGGAGAAAATCCAGACCACGGTCATTGAGAAATACGAAAGGCTCAAGGCAAAGGCTGTAACCAACAGCGAGGTTGTTAAATGAGCAAGGTAATTTTTAGCAGTTGGGCTGGTAAGGTTGTAGATAATAGGGGTCTTCACCCCAATGAATATGCCAGCGCAGAAGACCTGAGGCTTCCCCTCCAATATAATGGGCATCGGGTAACAGCCTTTATGTCGTGGAATGGGCTGGTGGTAGCTGATGACAAGGTTGATATCGTGGATATGGCTCACACCTACCTGAAGGAAGTGCAGAAACTAAGCTGTGGAGAATGCTCTGTCGGTTACCTTGGCATAAAGATTATGCTTGGTATCCTGGCTGGAATTGCCAACGGGAAGGGGAGCGATGAGGACATTAAGTTGCTACGCTGGTTGGGCGCCGGGGTTAAGGAAAACGCCAGGTGTGATTTCTGCCCCTCGGCAATTACCCCCGTCCTTGATACTCTAAATTATTATAAAGAGGAATATGTCAAACCTATTGCCAGCAGGAAGGGGAGGGCTAAATCGACTTATATGACTAGAGTTACTGCCCCCTGTATGGAGGTTTGCCCCGCTCACCAGGATATACCGGGCTACATAGAGCTGATAAGAAACCGTAGATATAAAGAGGCTCTGGAATTAATTAGAAAGACAAATTGCCTGCCTCGAATCACCGGACGAGCCTGCGTTGCCTTCTGTGAGGCCAACTGCACCAGAAATGAAATAGATAGTCCGGTTGCCATCAGGGCACTGAAGAGATTTGCCGCTGATTGTGAGACGGACAGTGGCTTAGAACCTACATTTGATAAAGTCAAAGCTGGTAAGCCAAGGGTGGCAGTTATTGGGGCTGGTCCCGCCGGGCTGGCTGCCAGCTACAATTTGGCCTTGATGGGCTACAAGGTTACCATCTATGATGAGCTGCCCGCAGCGGGGGGGATGGCTCTAGTTGGTATTCCCCCCTATCGTTTGCCCAGAGGTATTCTGGAAAGGGAGAGCGATATTATCAGGCGGCTGGGGGTGAAAATTAAGCTGAATACTAAATTAGGCAGGGATATAACTCTGGAGCAGCTCTCTGCTGACGGCTTCAAGGCAATATTTATTGCCACTGGCGCTCACTTGGGCAGGGAATTTGATATCCAGAACTGGAGGCAGGGTTATGCCGGATTAGCCGACGGGGTGGAGTTTCTCCGTGATGTTAATCTAGGCAAAAAGATAGAGGCTAAGGATAGGGCTATAATAGTGGGGGGTGGTAATGTCGCTATAGACTGCGCCCGAACCTGCTTGAGGCTTGGTTTCAAGGATGTAACCATTGTCTATCGGCGCTCCAGGGTGGAAATGCCGGGGAGAGCGGAGGAAGTTGGGCCAGCTGAAAAGGAAGGGGTGAGAATCCATTTCCTGGCGACACCAGTTAGAGTATTAACCGAAGGCGACAAGGTTATCGGTGCTGAGTGCATCAGGATGGAATTAGGGGAGCCAGACGCTAGCGGTCGGCGGCGCCCTATTCCGGTCGAAGGCTCAGAGTTCGTTTTGCCAGCCGATATGATTATCTCGGCTATTGGTGAGGCACCTGATTTGTCCTTTTTGGCCGAGGGCCAGCCGATTGAAACCACGGAACAAGGCACCATAAGGGTTGACCAGCTCAGCTACCAAACGAGCCAGGTGGGGGTCTTCTCTGGCGGTGACTGTGTCACCGGTCCAGCTACTCTAATTGAGGCCATAGCTGCTGGTAATAGGGTAGCTAGGAGCGTAGACCAATACCTGGCATCGGGCAGGATAGTCCAATATGAGGAAGACACCGCTAAAAGCCTTACTCATGATATTGGTCTATGGCGACAAAGGAGGGAGGGTATCATAGCCAAGAGCTCGCGCCAATCCCCGGAGCAACTCCAACCATCAGACAGAGTGCTGAGCTTTGATGAGGTGGAGAGCTGTCTTACTGCTGAGGCAGCAGTCAAAGAGGCGGAGCGTTGCCTGAGGTGCTACCGGGTAATGCTACTGGCAGTAGAGCTGGTGAAAGAGGGTGAAGCTGATGGTTAGGCTAACTATTGATAATCAAATAGTAGAAGCTGAAGAAGGCTCGACAATCTTTGATGCCACAAGCAAAATTGGTATCTATATACCCGCTCTTTGCTATCACGAGTCACTCAGTCCTGGTGGCTCATGCCGATTATGTGTGGTTGAGATTATAGCTAACGGGACATCTGATTTAATGGCAGCCTGCACTTATCCGGCGGAGGAAGGACTTGAGGTCAGAACTAACTCAGAGAAAGTGGTGAAGGCACGAAGGCTGGCAATGGAGCTGCTATTGGCACAGCGTCCGCACTCAGCTAGGCTACAGGAATTAGCCAGAGAGCTAGGTATTGATAAGACAAGCTTTACTATGAAGGAGCAGGAGTGCATTCTCTGTGGGCTATGTGTTAGAACCTGCCGTGAGATTGTGGGTGTTGACGCAATCAATTTTATAGCTCAAGGCATCGGCCGAGACAATGAGGAGCCATCGATTGAGGTTTCACTAGTTAAGTGTATAGGTTGCGATTCCTGTGCCTACATCTGTCCTACCGATGCCATAGCGGTAGAGGATGTTGGCGATACCAGAATATTAACTACACCTAGCGGCAAGCTGGAATTCAAATTGAAGAGATGTAACACCTGTGGTAAATACTGGGCTCCGGAAAAACAGCTAGACTACATAATTGAAAAGGTAGATTTAGCCTCTGACGCATTTGATAACTGCCCTGACTGCCGAGATTAGCCCCCCAGTTTGACCCAAAATAAATGCTTTGCTATACTTCCCGCCGCGGGGTGTAGCGCAGAGGGTAGCGCGCATGGTTTGGGACCATGAGGTCGGAGGTTCAAATCCTCTCACCCCGACCACAGGTAGGAAATTAAGAGTTTAGACCTCATGGTTCGACTAAAGAGCCAAATCTGAATAGATATGAAGAAGACCTCATGGTCTTTTTCGGGGCGGGTCCGCAAATGAGCGATGGTCATAGATATCAAACTTCAGGCGTCGCCAGGGACATCCCTCAGGTCCTTGGCCAAAGGTTATCTCTTGACTCACCAGACAGAGGGGAGAAGCCCCTACACGGTGGAATACTACCGGGGTATCCTCAATCGTTTTCTGTGGTATGCCGAAAGGGAAAACTGGTCTGATGGCGCCCGGCTCCTCACCGAATGGCATATCAGAGAATTTTTAGGCTATGTGGGTGGAGAGGTAAATCGGTGGGGGAAAGAAGGCAACGGTTCAGAGTCATCCTCTCATAAAGCATCCCAAAGGACCATTCATCACTATTATGGGGGATTACGTGCCTTTTTCAATTAGGTGGTGGAAGAAGGTTTCCTTCCTCAGAGCCCCATGACCAAGGTCAAAGTAGCGAAGCCCAAGTGGAAGGTCATCAAGCCCTACACACCTGAGCAAATAAAGGCCATGCTTAAAGTCTGCGATTGGGATTATGCCCACAATGCCAAGCTTCTTGGCAGCCGCAATCGTGCCATGGTACTCGTGCTATATGATACAGGGCTCAGGCTGTCAGAGCTAGTCAGCTTGAACTTGCAGGACATAGATGTGGAAAGGGGTTGGATTAGGGCACAGGGCAAGGGTTCGAAAGAAAGAATGGTTAGGATTGGGCGAACAGCTCAGAAAGCCCTTTGGCGCTACCTTATGCACCGGCCCAAGAACGGACGGCAGGAGATTTGGCTAAGTGAAGAAGGGAAGCCACTCCATGATTCTGGCGTCCAATCAGTCGTGGATAGGCTAAAAAAACGGGCCGGGATCAGTGAAGAAGGCTGCATACATCGCTTTCGCCATAGCTTTGCCCTGAATTTTCTCAAGGTCGACAGAAATCCTTTTAACCTACAGTACCTCTTGGGACACTCTAGCCTAGAGATGGTCAGGCACTACACGGCTACCCTAGGGATGCAAGATGCTCTTGAAGCTCATGTCAAAGCAAGCCCAGCGGATCTTCTGGGACTAAAGTAAAATCAAACACTACCCTTGGGTTTGGGGTTCAGGGGCAAAAAGAACACTTCCCGGGGAAAGAAGGAGAATAGCGTGCTTTTTCAAGCTGAGCCAAGATCTCATTGCTTAGGTTATCAAGCCTTTCTCGGCGCTCCCTCAATGCAATGGCTTCGTTCCAAGACATACAGCCCTGCATTATAGCTTTATGCGCTTGCTCACAAACTGCTAGTTGCTCAAGGTTGTAAGCTATTGCAATTTCTTCACTTCCGAAACACAGCATAAAAGCGATGCTTACCTGACCTGTTAGAGCGGCATTGCCATAGGCTATCCTTTCATTTGGACCTCTGGGCAGAATCACAGGTTGACCTGTCAGTTGCCATGTGGTTAGAGCAATTCTCGGGTCATAGCCCATTCCCTTAAGCAATCTAAGCCCTTCATTTACCCAAGTGATGATCACTCCACCTATAGCGGGCCAAACGATAGCCCATGCATGGTAGGCCCAGTTTGTAAAATCCTGGATATCCAAACATCGGTTGAATGCTGTTTTGGTAAACGCAGATGTAAGCCCGATAACCGGTTCACTCTGCCACACATCGGCAGTAACAGCAAGGCCAGTTTCCTGAATAGCGGTTCTTTCTATTGCTTTCATGACACCATGCTCCAGATACTCACGATTATTGTGCCACAATGGGATGCCATCTGTCAATTATGTGGACTTTAGACAACAACGAAGAGGTGCAAGCTGTATAGGAGAAATGATTGGAACTCTAACTGAAGGTGTCACACAATTCACTTGTGCAAAGAGGTAACATTCCAAGCTTTCGTTCAATGGCGAAATGAAAGGCGGGATGCCACTTGCCCGATTACGCCAAGGGCAGCGCACAGGAGGAGTGCTTCACCCTCCCAGGGAGTTGGGGGTCCCTGGAGCCCTTGTTTCCCCTAGCAGAGCCCGCCACGCTTTGCTTCGGGTCTTTGATTTCTTCTTGACTTCTGTATTGACCTTCCTGATAGCACCCATTCTTTCTCTCATTCTCTCAGAAGGTCCTCCACATCTTCCCGCCGGAACCTCCTATCACCCCGGGGGCCAATACGGTATGATTTTAGTATTCTCCTTTTGCTCCAGCGCCTCACGGTATTAACATGCAGCCCGAGGAGCTTAGCTACATCGCTTGTGGTGAGCATGACCTTCGAGCCGAGGTCAGGCTTTTGCGTCAGTTTCCCCTTGAGAATTTGCCTCACCCGCTCCTTGCTTATCCCAAATCTACGCCCGATTTCAGCGTAAGTAAGGCCACCCTCTCTCAACTTAAGTACCTCAGCGCGTCTAGAAGTCGCCACATTCCCACTCATTGACTTGTTTTCCTTCTAACCAAGAAGAAAGCAACCAACCCTGCTATTACCACTGCGGCTATGATTCCGCCAATCAGAGGCCGGTTGGCAGGTGGTGGAACCTCTTCTGGCGGCGCCTCCTCCGGTGGAACCACTGGTGCTAATACCACAAAACTACCACTCAAGCTGTCGACAGCTACACTGTAGCTGCCAGCCACATCCTTTGCCGTGGTGAAGGTTACCTGTTCATCCCACGCCTATCACCACCTCCTCTTGTTCAGCAACCTGACCACCAGCTTGTCTAATTCCGAACAGATTTAGAGGGCTACCGTTGTTCATGCTTCTGTTACCTTGACGGTCATTTATCGTGCCTTTGCGGACAATAATACCATTGCCTTTCTGGTTTGTCAATATGTTGGCGGTTATTTTGGGGGAGGCCTGCCTCCGTTGTTGACAGCTGGGGGTATAGCTTGTAAAATGTCAGCGTGAGCACAGAAGAAGTCCCTATAGTCTCATTTCTGAAAGAGGTAATGCGTCGGCGTAAGCGCCTACCAAGTCAACTAGCAGCCGATTTAGGTGTTAGCCATGCTACCGTTAGCCGCTGGCTTTCTGGTCAGGATATTCCCAGTACTAAGTCTTGTCGCAAGTTGGCTGAATATAGCAGTGTGCCTCTGGAAAAGGTTCTCTCCCTTGCCGGGCACCTGCCCAGAGTAGCTGAGGCAGGCCCTCCGGAGTGGCCTGAGTTTCGTGAGTATGCTCGCCAGAAGTATCCTGATGAACTGGATGATGACCTGATTGCCATGATTGAGGACCTGATTGAGCGGCGAAGGCAGAAAAGGTACAATGCTGGCAAAAATTCCTAGGTGGGAAGCCGAGCTGTGGTCTTATGTAAGTAGGGGCGACGGTATGAGTTGCCCTTTATATGACCACTGCCAATTCAGAAAGAGGGGTGTCTGGTGCCCTGATGACGATAGGGAACGCCTGAACCGGTTAGTTGATAAGAGAAGGTTTAATCTCCGGGACTACGATTTTATAAAAGCGAGGCGGGGGAGAGGGTGCCGGCTGGGTCAGCTGGTGGAAACACTGGCAGACACGTACCTTAAAATGGAAAATGTTCGTTGCCCCCCGGTGTCAACAGGGCTGGTTATGCTATTTGACCAGCAGCATACCATAGAAGTCCGCCAACTGCCATTAAAGGCCTATCATGGTGCTATCTGGCATCACAATAATGAATGGGTAATACAACTTAAGGACAGTGACGCCTCTGCTACCAATAGATTTACTCTGTTCCACGAGGCTTTCCATATCTTAGCCCACTGCCGGACCAGCCCGGTGTTTAGGAAAAGAGGAAGTATAGTAGGTACTTTCAACGAATTGCTGGCTGACTACTTCGCCACATGCATGCTGATGCCCAGAGAATGGGTAGTGAAAAAGTGGGCGGAGGTTAAGGATTTGGACCGGATAGCAAAAGTCTTTGCTGTTCCAAAGTCAGCAATGTGCATCAGACTTAGACTAATGGGCTTGATTTAGCAACCCCATCACCTGTATCCCCTTCCATCGAGAAGTTAATGTCTATCTCCAACACCCTGCGATGCTAATACACCTGCAAATTTTTCTGGCATATCTTTTATTGGCGGTATAGCCCATGGAAGCTAGCCGTTGTGGACTAGCTCATCAACATAGCTCTTATTTGTAACCTGCCGGTAGATTGCACAATCCGTCACAATGTTTAAAAAGCAACAAAAGTTAAAAAGCGGAATGCTACTTTTCTAATCATGCCCAGCTTGCTTGACCAAGCCGTTACACAAAACAAAGCCGCGACTCCCATGAGCCGCGGCCTTGCTTATCACCATCGGTGGTTGCCTTACTCAGCTTCCGTCACTGCTTGTGGATAACGATTGAACCTCCACCAATGGCAGTGGTGAGGTCCGCATCATCACCATCCCCGATCTGGTTGTCGTAGACGACCGCGTCGGTGTCCTTATCCCAGATCTTGATCCTGAACATATCGACGTCGGTGCTTGGTGTTAGCTTCTCGTCAATGGCGGTGAGCATGAACCCGTAGTTACCGGCACCATTGATGGTACCAGTGCCCTTGTACTGGGCACGGGCGCCGGCGACCACCAGCCACTCATAGGCGTTGGAGTGGAAGTTCAGGTCAGCTACCTTGAACTGGAACTCTGTCTGGCCGCTGGGCGTGGTCGCACCTTTCTTGTACTTAGAAACGAAGCCGAAGTTGGCTCGGCCGCTGAGCGTCGGGTCAGCCGTATAGGCGCCGGCCGGTGAGTCTATCCAGCCGCCGCCGGTAACGAACTCGCCCTCGGGGTTGTAGACGGTGAGGAGCGCAGTGGCTGTGGAAGGCTTATGCGAAACATCGCCAGCGAATTCCGCGGTAACCTCGTAGACGCCAGCAGTGGGTATAATTACCTCACAGCTGGCCACTCCGTCTGCCCCTGTCAGCGCCGAATAGCTCTGGCCGGCAACCTGGAAAGAAATGTCGGCATCAGGAATCGGTTGGCCGTCCTCATCAACCAATGTTGCCGCCAGGGCGGCAGGGGTGTTGACCTGAACCAAGCTATCACCGGTGTAGGTGAGAGTAGTGGTAGTCTGCCGAATGACCTTAAAGCTGCAGGTCACCTCCGGCATGCCATCGATGTCCTGGGCGACAACGGTAATGGTGTTCTCCCCGACATCAGGCAGGCTGACGTCATGACTGAATCCGACTTCATTGGGATCATCCGGATTTACATCGGGGATGAGCGTCACCGGCTCGCCGTTAATGGTTATCGATTCTATTCCCACATCATCGGTGGCGGTGCCCTCCACGGTAACGCTGGGGGCAGGAATCACGTCTCCCTGGGTAGGGCTGGTTACCGTTAGAGTCGGTCCAGTTACCCCGCCTATCACCACCATATCGCCCTCGGCCACGGTAACAGTGAAGGTGCCAAATTTGGTTCTGGAGCCATCGACAACGGCGGTAGCACTTATGGTATATGTTCCCGGGATCAAAGTGCAGATGGCTTGACCCTCGGTTGGCTTAGTGTTACTACCCCAAACGTTTTGGGCAATAACGGGACCTGAGGCAACCAGCATGGGCGAACTGAGCTCGCCCCCGCCGGCAACGTAGTACATCAGCTTGACCGTGGCCGTGCCGTACGCTACGTCGAGACCCGGCACCGTTTGGCCGGGAAACTCCACAGTGTAAATGTCTGAGGGAATATACTTCCAAATATCTGAACGCCCTATGTAGTTATTTGACTCATCATAGTAAGTGAAGACGAGGAGAAACCAGTAACCATATCTCCAATCCCCGGGGGAGGCCACAAACATGTATTTCCCGTTCTCGAGGTTCATGTAGCTAGATAGTTTCCCACCTGGAATATCTACTGAATCGGCCTGGATCCATCCGCCCACGTATTCAGTGTTGGCACCGGTGAGGCTGACTGTCCCGGAAATGAAGCCGGGCTCGATGATGAAGTCAATCGTCTTGGATTCATCGGGAGAAAGATTTACTTCCGTCCTGGGAAGCGTCAGGTTGCCGTATAAGCCCTCTAGGCCGACCCCGGTATGAACATAGGGGAAATAAGCGTTCAGATACCAGGTATCAGCGGTGAGCTCCAGCGTATATGCGCCAGTATCAGGGTCTGGCTGGGTACTGATGCTCCTCGTGGGATTATACGCGACTGCCTTTATCAAGACTTTGGCCTCGTCTACATCCACCGGTCCTTCCAGGCGGGCGGTTCCGGAGACGGTGGCTCTGGTGACTTCAAACGGGAGGTCCTTGGTCAGGGTTTCTCCCGCGCCTGGCGCAGTAAAGTCATAGTAAGGCACGGTATAGTTTATGCCGTTTATGATGACTTCCCCCCAGAGACGATAGTCAAGGCCTGGTGCCACCAATAGGCTGTAATCCCTCCCCGTATCCCCTGGCGCTGTCAGGCCAGAAGCCTTGGTGCTGCTGTCTAGATTTGGGCTATAGTATTCAGGTACATAGGTTCTGGCGCGCAGATTAAACGATTCTATGGTGTCGCTAGCGCTACCGGTTGATATGTTCCCTTCTACGGAGGCAGGCGTCATGGACATGTCCACATCTGGTACCGTTTCGCCTACTGCAACGGAATAAGGCCCGACCTTCGGCAGCCACGCCACGGTATAGTCCATGGGGTTTGTGGGGTCTGTGGAAACAATCTCTGCCCAGGCCACGACATAATAGTTGTAGCCGCCCTCCACGGTCAGGGTGTAGTCGATACTGGGAGCCGGGGGAGGGTTGACGCCTACAGTTGCCCAATACGTTTTTGTTTCGTCTGTCGCCCCAACCCCTATCCGGGTGATATTGTAGCCATCAACATTTACTGAGCCGGATATATAACCGGGGTGCAGGATGGCTCCGCCATCAGTAGCCAGAGCTGGCACTGACATCCCTGCCATAGCTACAAGCAACACCACCGACAAGACAACCGCCAGTATTTTGCTCTTTTTAGCTGACTTCATTGGTATCTCCTTTCTAATGTATTCTAACTTGCAGAACATAGTCCGCGCTTATGATTGACCTTTGTCTTAGTGTGGCTGACTCGCCTCCTTTCTTCTAAGCATTTGCCCAGCCGCCCCTCGACCTGGGGCTAGCTGCCGCCACCAGCTAAAACTTATTAATTCGCACATGAACAAAGCTTTTATGTTTAGTAATGTAACGCATCATATATGAATGGTCAATAGTCCATAAGTCCTATGACTCTCTTGACTGAGGCCTTTAGAATAGCCTATCGTGTTACTACAGTATTTGATGGAGGCAAAGCTAGCAGTCACTGGTAGAGGTACACAGTTTGAAACGGATACATCATGATGACGATATTGTGAGAACCTTTATATTCTTCGTGGAAACTGCACAGGCTACACTGAAGTATGCCAGCGTCCACTTCTTCAGGAAAACGGGACTCACGGCAACCAAGTACATAGCGCTGCAAATCCTGGCATTCGATAGTGGGACGATGAGACCATCGGAAATAGCTGACTGGACTTTCAGGGAGCGACACAATGTCACAACTTTGACCAGACGCCTGGAGCGAGACGGGCTGGTCAGTGCCGAGCGCGATAAAAGAGATAAGAGATTCCTTAATATCACTCTTACGGATGAGGGGCGTCAAGTTCTCAAGCAAACTACACCGGTGGCTAAGGAGATCATGAACCAGGTAATGTTGTCGATTAGCGAACGTGATGTGGTTCGCTTGGAAAAGCTACTGGAAATCTTGAGACGGAATGTACACAATGGATTAGAAGGTTTTGCTAAGCAGGCCTCACCTCGGTCTGACTAAAGTAATGTGGCTATTCCCTATAGATTAAACAAAAAGCCATCTTGTTGTGAAGAGTATGGGTGACAATGAATTGGTCGAGATGACAATTGGTGTGACTGAGGGATCATACCTTTCAGGATAGCTGAGGTTTTGTAAAGCTCTTCTATCTTAGGCTTGTCACCACTTCCTAGGATTCCTTATCAGGATTCAGCATTAAGTAGATACAAGTTGCAACTACTCTCTCCTTATTCTCCCACGAAGTCTAACCTCTCTACGGGCTCGCGCATCCTCGTTTCGCCGTTCGTCCTCAGCGGTTTCGAGGATAAGAGGAGGGACCTCCACGGGTCTTCCGCTTTTGTCCAGGGCAACATACGTGAGGAATGCAGAAGCCGTGTGTCGAATCTCCCCGGTCAGTGGATTCTCTGACTCTACGCGTACACCGACCTCCATTGAAGTCCTGCCGACCAGGTTTAGACTTGCTTTAAGAAAGAGAACGTCTCCAATATAGACGGGATGAAGAAAATCTATACGGTCAACAGAAGCCGTGACTACATTCATTCGAGTATGACGTTGCGCAACAATGCCACCCGCCAGGTCTATTAGCTTCATTATGGCGCCGCCTTGCACGTTCCCAGCGGTATTTGCCTCTTGAGGTGACATTGGTTGTACCATAATAACCCTGGTTTCACTAATTCTCTTTCCCTGCATTTACTCTCCTTTCACCTGAAGCTTGAATCATATTTGATACTCAATCATACCTCAGCTTTCTTCGATACTCAAACTTAAATAAGTGCGTGCATGATTGAGGTCCCCAAAATAGAGCCAGCTTGTTACCGCGATCAGCGAGACTCTCTGTGAGTTCAAAGCTCGGTCAACTGTCAGCTAAACAGCGTGGCAAAATCAGCCTTTGTCTAAACACCTACGATGCTTTGTACAGACAAAATCACCCGTCTGGGTCCACTATAACACCGAGAATGGGGGAATTTCGCTGTATGTATCGCGCTGCACAAAGCATCTTTTCGTGCAGGGTACTTAACTTTACATCGAATTGTTGGCTGGAGGGTCAAAGTTCGGGGTTAATTACAACTGCCGGCTTTTGCATATAGGTCAATTCAGATAGCAGTATAGGTTAATCGACATAGTAGCATAGGTCAATCCAGGCAGCAGCTCACTGGGAGGTTATAGGCCAAAGCATCGTCATAAACTGCAAAGAGGTAACATTCCAAGCTTTTGTTACCTCGTAGGGCGTCAGTATCTCCTATTGTCTTAGTGGCAGGCTATTTGACCACTACTGTTAAGGCAAATGTGAGCATTGGCTCCTTCTCTCCGCCTTCCCGAGGGTGGGTATATTCCATAGATATGGTGCTCATGCCTTTCTTGAGCACCTTGAAAGTCCATACTTCTTTGCCAGCAGTACCGGGAGGGGGAGGCATATCGCCTTTGGCTTTGGGAGGAGGCTCATATTTGTGGTCTACCTCTCGCAACACAGTTTGGTCACTAATTTGTGCCTTTGACCACTGGCGGCCCTCCGACGGGCAAGAGTACAAAGCTATTGTCAATGAGCCGCCAACAGGAACTTCGACTTCTTTGCTAATATGCTGCCCCTTCCTAAAGTCGTCCCAGGAAACCTCTACAGATGCTTGTTTTGTAGTGGGGGAGCAAGCAAAGAGGCACAGCGAGATGGTAACCATAGCACACGTTAAGATCAGCTTTGATTTCACTTTCGTTTCCTCCTCTAACTTGCAGGCACATCTATCACATATATGTCGCGGTCATCCCTATCTTTCCTTAATTCATATGTCACAAAAGCTATCTTTGAGCCATCAGGACTCCACTCTATGTGCTCTGTGAATCCAGTGGCAACTTTTGTAAGCAGTTTTTTATCGCTTCCATCTTCATTCATCATCCAGATCCCAATTTCTTGGGTTTCGCCTAGGGATAGAGAACTCTTTTTCCAAGACGCATAAACTATCTTAGACCCATTAGGGCTCCAACCTCCCGCTTCCCAGTTCTTTGGGATATCTGTCAATTGTTTTTTATTGCTTCCATCGATATCCACCACCCAAACGTCATAACCCTCATCATAGTCCAAAGACGAGGGCATCCACCAGTATTTCGGTGGCGCTCGCAGGTACATTATCTTCCTACCATCATGACTCCACTCAGGATAAGCATTGTATCCAACAAATGAAGTCAATCTCTTGCTCTCTCCGGTTTCCACATTCACCACGAAAATTTGCTCAGTCACACCCGCCTCTGAAAGTTCAATAGAGGGCAAAGCTACATACTTGCCATCAGGGCTCCAGACGACTCCCTGTTCAAAGAAATAACTTACGATGCTATAGGTCAAATGGCCAATGAATCTCAACTTATTGTCTTTCAAGTCCCATATCCAGGCGGTTCTCTCATGTTCTTTAGCAATCAACTTTTGCTCTGTCCCCGCCCATTGCACAACAGGTATAGAAGGTTCAGTCCCAGCTTTATATCTCATCCAGTTTCCTTCTTCTTCTCTCCATACCCATGTATAGCCTGTTTCTTGCAGTTTAGCGAAGAAGATTTTTGTCCTATCTGGACTCCATGAATACATTTTATACATTGGGCCTCTGGTACTCCCTATATAACCCCCGTCGTCAACATACTTTTCCTCAAGGGTGAGTTCAGCGATTTTCTGTTGATTTCTGCCATCTATGTCCATCACATAAGCCTGGTATATCACTTTGCCTTCATTCGATATGGTCTTCTTATAAAATACCCTTTTCATATCTGAGTCAAAAACCAAAGGCCCCTTAACTTCTGCCAACTTCTCATATTGGCTCCCATCTGGGTTACAAACACAAATCCAGTTATCCGATTTGAAGAATATCTTGCTTCCATCGGGGCTCCATACCGGATATCTTTCGTTGGCAGAAGTATTTGCCAACGCTGTTACAGCACCAGGCTCCTCTGCCTCTTTCTTGGCACACCCGGTGAGTACGACTGCTACCAGGGCCAGAGCTACAGTGGTGATAACCAGAATTTTCTTCATGATGTTTCCCATTCCACTGTTTATGATAAACCGCTGCTATTTGATGACAAACGAATTTATGACATGGTTAAAAGTCTCTTCGTACATACGATAAAACTCCTCTTGAGATGAATATTTGAAAATATAAGCCATTCCATTGGCGAAAAAGACTACCTGTCTCAGTTTCCAAGTAGGTATTCCAGAGAGTATATCGTACCCATCTATATTATTTACCGAGATTGTAGCCTCATTTAAGATTGGCAGACCGGACCTCTCCAATCCTTTCTTGAATTCACTTTTAACTTCTTGTAAATCGGTGGCTGATTTTACTATTAATTCGATTTCCACTGAGAATTGTGCTCTGTCCTTAAATATTTTCTTTTCGAAGGATACGACCTTTTTAATATTTTTATCTGGGAAGTCGTCTTCCCCAACATATAATTCCCAACCACCTGGATACTCAAAACCGTAGCCGAGTTTGTCGTCATAAACATACCCTTGGGTTGTTAGCACTCCTGGTACTGGTTCTGTTGGTGGTGGTGCAGGCGGTGAAGGTTCTCCTGTGCTCGACTGCTTGGTGCAGCCATCCATATTTTCCCGTCTTAAGCTACATTCACTAGAGGCATGTTGCCAATTGGCAAAAATGAAGACTCTCGCCTGCTTTTTGTAGCATTATTCTACCAAAACAGTCAGCATAGCCTTGACAATAGGCATTTATTTGGTCATAATATAACCAAGTGGCAATGCAAGATTTGGCGGGACATCACATAGAGGATGAGGATTTGTCTCGGCGCTTATATGCCCAGGCGAAGTTACGGCTGATAAGTATGTCCGATGAACAGCCAGCGAGTGGATAAAGGATGTAGCGAAGGAATCGGTATTCAATAAGGACAGGGGGAGTAGCAGATAATGTCCTCATCATTATGGTAATTTCAGCTTGAGGGCTACCGGGTGCTTAGGGCCAACAATGAGGAAGCTGCCCTTGAGATGTTAGACGAGGAAACCCCCGGAGCTGGTATGGACGGGGATACCGTGTGCCAGCTCATTCACGAGTTCTTGCAACTACCGTTCATTATGGTCGCTTCTAGCGGTCAGATTGGATAGCAGCAGAAGGGCTTAATTAACCAAAAAAGGGGTGAATGTTATGCCACGTGTCAAAAGTGTAGATGTGCCCAATGAGACCTACTATGACTCAGTGAAGGCAATCCTCCATTCAACTCTAGAGGCAGTCCAGGCAGAATATGGAACGGTCAGCTTAACAAGTGCTGAAAGTGGCAGACTACAAAGCTATGCTTTTCACGGGTCACCCCCTGGCCGGAGAGTTGGTAGTTCCGTGACTCATTGGGTGGCTACCCATGGACAGCCCCTAGCGCTTAAAACCCGGAAGGAAGCTCTACTGGTTCCAGACCTCGTCGTCAGCAAGAGCGAGACATTACCTCTCATTTGTGTCCCCATACAGGTTAATGGCACAACCATTGGTGCCCTTCAGTCAAACTTTCCTTCAGTTGCCGGGCAGGAAGAATTGCTATCAAAGCAGCATTTCCTCAAGCAAGCCGCTGACCTCATGGGATATGTCATTGAGAATGCCACTCTGCGGCGTAAACTTCAGGAAATGAAAGAGTTAGCACGAAACGCCAACAACATCAGCCTCGAGATTCAGGAGAGGGAGCGCGAACGCATCATCCTAGAAGTACATGATGGGATTGCCCAAACTTTAGCTTCCGCCTTCCAGCATCTTCAAACCGTCGATAATATTGGAGGCTTCCGAGACGAATATTCAAGGCAATTTTTCGTCAGGGCACTGGGGCTAATAAGGCAAGCCATTCAGGAGACGAGAGGGGTAATCAACAGCATTACTCCAGCCACACTTGATGTTTTTGGTCTGGTAACCACAGTACGACAGGAACTAAAGCAGTTCCAGAAGGAGACGAAGTGCCGGGTTAACTTCCGGTTAACCACTTGGCCCGGTCTTCCCAGGCACATGGAGTTTACTATCTACAGAATCATCCATGAAGCAGTTAACAATGTGAAGAAGCATGCCAAATCGCCTAGACTTAAGGTTGAACTGAGACAAGAGCAAAAGCGGCTGGTGATAAGGGTGAAAGACTGGGGCATCGGTTTCATTCTTGATAAAGAAGAGCTATCTTCTTTAAATCGTTCCATGGGGCTGTTGAGCATGCGCCGGCGTGCCGAGTTCTTGGGAGGCACCTTTAAGATAAACAGTTCTTTGGGCAAGGGCACGGAAATTATGGTAGATATTCCCTGGTTGTCTGAGGAGGAGTGAATATGGAGAAAATACGGATACTAATTGTAGACGATCACCCGGTGGTTCGTGAGGGCCTTCGCACCATGTTGTCGACCGACCAAACCATAGAGATTGTGAGCGAAGCATCCGATGGAGCGGAGGCGGTGGCAATGGTGGCTGAAAAGGAACCCAATGTTGTTCTAATGGACGTTCGTATGCCTAACATGGATGGCATAGAAGCCACGCGCCACATTAAAGATAAGCACCCCTCCATATCGGTCATCGTGCTCACTATGTATGATAATGACGCCTATGTTATTGATGCAGTGCGAGCCGGAGCCAGCGGCTACCTGTTGAAGGACACTTCTCGAGAGCTATTACTCCATACTATCCGGACGGTCAGTAGCGGGGCAACACTAATCAAGACCGACCTGTTGTACGAGGCGATATGCTCCCTGGTTACCTCCAGAAACGGACCTCAGAAGCCAGGGGTATCCACTACACAAGGTCTTGATGCACTGACACCTCGCGAACAGGAGGTGCTCAAACTGGTGGTGGACGGGTACACCAACAAGAAGATAGGCAAGGAGCTCGGTATTACTGAGGATACAGTAAAGAAACATATGCAGAACATCCTTGCTAAGCTGGATGCAACCAACCGCACTGGTGTCGTGGCAAAGGCAACACGTGCCGGTATTATCAAGTAGCCGGTAAAATAAGGACGGATTCCACCCCCTACTACTCCCCCACTTTTGGGTAATACCCGTCTGTAGGAGAAAATAAAAGCCACGAAATACTCCTAAAGAGGCTTGTGGTGACAACTGTCACCATATATTATAGAAAAGGTCAGTTGTCACGGCAACGGTGGGTTGACAAAAGCGATAAGAAGTCAACCTAGGTGAGACAGGAATGCAAGACACAAGCCCAAGGCTAAGAGGAACCAGGGCGATTGAGCTGCCAGTGATTAGGGGTTTGTTACGCGTGCCTCTGAGGGAATTTCCCTAGAGGCATGTTCTTTTTTTGGCGTCCCGAGATACCGAAGGCCCGCTCAAAAATAGAAATATTTTGTAGGGCACAGGTTATCTTCCTATCCCCGGACGCTGACTTGGGTGTCAACAGGTGAGGGAAGTGAGCCGGGGAACCGCTCACCAGCTTGCCTTTGGCATATGCTTACCCTCGAAGGAAAGGAGGTGACTCTGAATGGCAGTAGAGAAGGCGATTGCGTCCTCGAGCCTGGTCGAAGTTGTCGACCGGATCCTGGACAAGGGCATCGTGGTAGATGCCTGGGTCCGCATCAGCCTAGTGGGCATCGAGCTGCTGGCTGTTGAGGCCAGAGTGGTGGTCGCTGGCGTGGACACCTTCCTCAAATATGCCGAGGCCGTTGGGCTGACAGCAGCCGCTGCCTAGACAGATTTGCGGTGAGACCCTTTGGTGGCTGAGGCTCGAGGCACGCTTGTATGACCACCGGTAGGTTCCCACTTACCAATCGCAACGGGCTTATTTGAAGGGAAGAAGGGGGTAAGTAACCAGCTCTACCGTGTGCTTCAGCCTTGGCTTCACCAAAAGGGTGAGTAATCTCATAAAGATGACACAACTCAATATAAATAGGAGGAAATAGAGATGGGGATGATACAGGATTTCCAGAAGGCTGATAGAGAGCGCCGACATGAAGTAGCTGGCTTAGCCAAAGAGGCGGATGCCTTCGTCAGAGACCTCGCTAAGGGTAGTGCCCAGCGCCGCTCTGATGTGGCAACCATGGTCAGCGACCTTGCCAAGGGCAGTGCTCAGCGTGCCTCTGATGTTAAGACTATGAAGGGTGAGCTTGCCAGGGGAGATGCTGAGCGTGCCTCCGAGGTAGCTACCATGTGTAGCGAGGCGGATGCCTTCGTCAAAGACCTTGCCAAGGGCAGTGCCCAGCGCCGCTCTGATGTGGCAACTATGGTCAGCGAGTTTGCTAAGGGAGATGCTGAGCGTGCCTCCGAGGTAGCTACCATGTGTAGCGAGGCGGATGCCTTCGTCAAAGACCTTGCCAAGGGCAGTGCCCAGCGCCGGTCTGATGTGGCAACTATGGTCAGCGAGTTTGCTAAGGGAGATGCTGAGCGCAGGTCTGAGGTAGCTGCTATACATGAGATGGTTTGGGGCGTGGCACCACCCAGGAAAGTAGTTGCGCCTCCGAGGGCAGCAGCTCCTCCAAGGGTTGCACCTCCGGTGGAAGCGGTGGTTGAAGAGGCACCGGTCGGTGGACTTCGTGATAGGGTCTTCGCCTACCTGGCCGACCACCCCGATGGAACCAGACTAACCGAACTGGAAGCGGAGTTTGGCCTAAGCCGCATCGAAATGGCAAGAGTAGTTCGTGGCCTGATAGACGACAACAAGGTGGAGAAACGCGAGCTGTTGTATTTTGCCATCTAGGAACTTGCTCAGGGTTGGCCCGAAGTTATAACAGCGGACTGTCGCTGTAGCATAAGTTATGGCGATAGAGCCGCAGGCTAACTATATGGGAGAAAGGAGAGGCGATGGAGGCAAAGGTAATCACCTGTGCCTTTTGTCAAGGCGCAGGAAGAGATCCGTTTGGGGTTCCGTCTCCACTATCCAGTTGCCAGGTATGTGGAGGTAAGGGCACAGTTAAAGTCAGGGAGCCGGCGATAGTTTGCGCCTTTTGCGGGGGCAGCGGTGTCCATGATGACCAGAGGCTTACCTGCACCGTGTGCGGCGGTAGGGGGATGGTCACCATAAAAGAGCCGGTAGAGAAGTGCCCTCATTGCCAGGGGACGGGAGTGAACACTCATATTAATTACCTGCCCTGCACCTTGTGTGGGGGCAAGGGAGTAATCACGGTGAAGAAGGAGAAGCAACCGGTGTAAGGCACCGGCTATCACAGAATTACTTAAAAGAGGAGGAAGTAGAATTATGGTAATGACAAGAGATGAGGGGATATCCACGGTACTGGAGCCCCGCCCACTGCCCAACTTCGTGGAGACGAAGTCTGTCAAGGAAATCACCGACCGCGCCCTAGCCTATATTGCCGCCGGATTTCCCGTCCACTTCAGGGGGGTCTCAGGGACGGGAAAGACTACACTTGCCCTGCATATAGCCAGCAAAGTTGGCCGACCGGTGGTCATGATACACGGGGATGAGGAGTTCAGCACATCGGACCTGGTGGGGGGTGAATATGGCTACCGTATCAGGAAGGTGGTGGATAATTTCATCCATTCCGTGTTGAAGACCGAGGAGGACATGACCAGGAGGTGGGTAGATAACCGACTGACAGTAGCCTGTAAATACGGGTTTACCCTTATCTACGATGAGTTCACCCGTTCCCGCCCTGAGGCAAATAATATCCTGCTCTCAGTCCTCCAGGAGAAGATGCTTGACATGCCCGCCAACCGGGGTGACGGTGAGGGCTACCTGAAGGTAGACCCTGACTTTACCGCCATCTTCACCAGCAACCCCGAGGAGTATGCCGGCGTCTATCGCAGCCAGGATGCCCTCCGCGATAGGATGGTAACCCTGGACCTGGACCACTTTGATGAGGAGACCGAGATAGCCATAACTGCGGCCAAATCCGGGATGTCGCGGCGTGACGCAGCAAAAATTGTTGCTATTACTAGGGCGCTGCGGGATTCTGGTATATGCGAGTATGCCCCTACCGTCCGGGGTCCAATAATGATAGCCAAGACGCTCAAGGTGCTACATGGCTCAGTGGACAGCAAAAACGATGTCTTCAGGAAGTTATGCCTGGATATCCTGGCATCGGAGACCAGCCGAGTCGGCAGCAAGGCTCAAAGCGTAAGGGTGAGAGAGAAATTGAGCGAACTCATTGACCAGCATAGCTGAATATAAACCCGTAATCCATACAGCGATAAAAGGGGGTGATGCAGATGGCATTGATACGAGTTTTTGCCAGGGTGGACAAAGACGGCAAGGTTGCCATACCCACTAATATCAGCCGTGAGGTCGGTCTCAAGCCGGGACAGCTTGTTGAGGTGAAGGTGCTGGGCAAGAAGAGTGTAGCCATTTCAGCCAGGGGCAGCGCCCGGTAGAGATGGCATTAGGAGCGTAAGCACATGGACAAAAAGATTAATCTGGCTGACTTAGAGAGGGAGAATGAGCGCCTTCGTCAACAGTTAGCTGAGCTTGACGAGATGCCCAGGAAGAAAGGCATCAAGAGCGTTAGCGAACTTAAGGGTGTACAGGATATAGCTACTGCTGTCAGCAAAAAAATAAGGTCTGTACCCAGGCGAGAAGGCCATTCCTATCTTGACCTGTACCTCCTGCAAAAAGAGCGGGAGAGGCTAGCCAAGGAAATAGCCTCGCTAAAAAAGCGGAGGCTGCAACTAGGAATAAAGGTTTCCAACATTGACGAGGAAATGGCAGAGAAGCAGGAAAAGGCGCTACAAGATATGACAATACTGTCGGCGGAGTCTCAGGAAAAACCGGTCGAAGGGAGAAGACCAGGTAAGAAACAGGGAGCACCAAAGAGGTATGAATATAAAGAGGAAGAATGGAATAAGTTCAGCTTGGACTACTGACTTAGATGAGGAGACATTATTGGTATGGAATGGCAGCCGTATCGGTTAGGAAGTGCCAGGAGAGGTGGGTTAACCGGTAGGCTGGGTAGAATTCTGGCGGGAAGTACCTTTCCCTGCGCCTACTGCCACGGAACGGGAAATCAACTTCACATGAGGTCGAGGTGCCCGGTATGCCGGGGCAAGGGCTTTGTCAAGGTTAACCCGCCAGCGGTCATCTGTGCCTTTTGCCGGGGGACGGGTGAAGCCCCTCCCCAGTCACACTTGACCTGCCCCGCCTGTCAGGGAAAGGGCGTAATAAGCGTAAAGGAGCCGATTGAGAGATGCGATGCCTGTCGGGGGCTGGGGCGTGTGGGCGGCACTCAACTTCCCTGCATGAAGTGCAAAGGCGCCGGCGTAGCCACCATTAAGAGGACTGACAGGGATAGAGAACGAAAGGTGGTGGAACTATGGAGGTAAAACCCAAGGTAACACCCGACGCACTTGCCAGGTTGGAAACGGCCAGGGAGAAGGCAAGGATAATGGGGAAGAGACTCTCCAGCACTATCTCCGAGCTGGAGCAGGCTGCCGAGAAGTGGAAAGAGGAGAAGGAGTTTAAGCAGGCGCAGCTAGTCTATCGAGAGCCAGATGAGTCGCCAATAGCTATTACATCGGTGCCCCTCCTCAGGGTTATGGATAGGGCTCGTAGGGACGAGGAGATAATCTGGAGGCAGCACAGATTGCACCCTGAGGAGAGACCCCGGCAAATAAAGATGAACGCCGCCATGATATGCACTATCGCTCAGCACCTGAGGGCACGGGAATGGGCAAGAGCCATGGGGAAGACAAGACGGCAGCCTGGTAACGGCTATGATTTGGAGAAAGCAGCCGAGCGGTGGAAGAGGCAAAAAGAACTTGAGCGGAGAGGTATTCTAGGTGCGAATCAAAGGAGTGCCTCACGATGAGGAAATATATATACGGTGTTATTAAGACGAGCAGACCGGCGACCTTTGGTAAGTCGCTTCTGTCCTCAAGTCCAGAGGAGGTATACACCATAGTCCATGGCGACCTCGCCTGCGTGGTCAGCAATTATAACAGGAGTGATTTCGCTTCACTGAGCAAGGAGGACAAGCTCCGTTGCTTGATGGCTCATCAGGGGGTTATCGAACAGGTCATGAAAGAGGGGTATACCATACTTCCGGTAAAATTTGGCACCCTGGTTGAGGGTGAGGACGAAATACGGCGCATTTTGGAACAGGGATATAAGAAGCTCGCCCAAACCCTAGACCAGATGGATGGCCTGGTGGAGATAGAGGTGGCAGCTACCTGGGACTTGAAGAGGGTTCTTGAGGAGATTGGGAACGAGGAAGAGATTAGGCGACTGAAGCACTCCATGGCAGGTAAGACCGCCGCAGAAATACTGGAAATGCAGATAAACGCTGGCAAACTGGTTAAGGAATCTCTGGATAGACGACGGGAGAGCTACCGCAGTCAAACGGTAGAACCCCTTGCCGGAGTAGCACTGGACATACAACCAAACGCACTAGTTGCCGATGAGATGGTGATGAATGTAGCCTTCTTGATTCAAAGGGAAAAGCAAGAGGACTTTGATAGCCAGGTGAGGCATATAAATGAAGCCTTTAATGACCAGATTAACTTCCGTGTCATCGGTCCCCTACCACCATACAGTTTCAGTACGGTGGAGATAAGACGCCCTGACCCGGGGAAGATTGAACAGGTAAGGCAACTGCTTGGTCTTGGAACTGATGTTTCCAATAAGGAACTCAAGGAGTCCTACCGGCATCTGGCGGCCAAAAGCCACCCCGATGCACACTTGAATAATGAAACCGGCGACGAACAGTTCGCCAAGGTGCGGAAGGCATTCGTTCTACTGAGGGATTATTGTCAGGGGCAGAGCGAGAGTTTGCAGAACAGGATGGATAACCAACGCTATTCCCTTATGCCTGAGGAGGTAAGCCAGGCATTTCTTATTGAGATAAAACGCCCAGCCCTTCAAGCGGGTTGAATGACTAGGAATTGATATGGCACGGGAACAGACTAAAGAGGCAAAGTACCTATATTGCATAATAAAGTGCGATGAGGAGTGCAGCTTTAACGGCGCGTCAGCCATTGGCGGTCGCGGCGATGGGATTCACACCGTTGTCTTTGGGGATTTGGCCTGCGTGGTCAGCGACTCGCCGGACATGAGGTATGACAGTACCCGGGCGAACATGATGGCTCACGAGATAGTGATTGAGCAGGTAATGGATGAATTCACTGTTCTGCCGATAAGGTTCGGAACCGTCACCAGAAAGGATTCGGGTTCACCGGTTGAGGATATACGCCATAAGCTCCTTGAGAGCCGGTTTAAAGAGTTTTTAAGCCTGCATGGGGAGATGGACAACAGGGTTGAGCTGGGGCTGAAGGCATTGTGGCGTGATGAGAAGGCAATCTATCAGGAGATAGTCGCTGAACATGGGGAGTTGCGTAAGCTTCGTGATTCCATGAAAGGTCTCTCTCCTCAGGCGACGCACTTTGACCGGCTGCGCCTGGGAGAAATGGTTAAAAAGGCGCTTGACCAAAAGAGAGACAGGGAGGCGAAGATGCTCCTGGCTCGCCTTCGCCCTATAACTGAGCGAATACAGGAGAACAGAATTATTATGGACCGGATGGTTCTGAACGCTGCCTTCCTGGTGAACAAAGACCGGGAAGGGGAATGTGATGAGATAGTGAAGAGACTAGATGAGGAGCTGGGAGAGAGAATGGTATTCAAGTATACCGGCCCCAGCCCGCCGTTTAACTTTTGCAACATTGTGGTCATATGGGAGGAGGAGTGAAAAAATACAGAAGGACTCAACAAGAAAAGCAGGGAGGTGACCTTCTCACCGATATACTGACCTTCCCTATCCTTGGCGCTCCCAGGATGGTTCACTGGGTTGCCAAAAAGATTGCTGAGACGGCGGAGCAGGAGGAAATGGACGAAGGCAAGCTCCAGGGCGACCTGCTGGAGCTACAGATGCGATATGAGCTGGGAGAGATTAATGACGAGGAGTATGCCGAGCAGGAAACAGCCATACTTGACAAGCTCAGCGCTATTCGTAGAGCCAAGGAGGAGGAATAAATATTTATAGATGCAGACCGGAGATAAATCATTAGCAAAGGAGGACGGAGATGACTACTGGAATGATGAATCTGGCGGAGCGAGCCAAGGAGCAACTGGCTGAGGTCACCGGCTTCAGCCCGGTGGCAACAGTGGGGGGATTTAAGGATGAAGAGGGCTGGCACATCTCAGTGGATATGCTAGAAATGGCCAGGCTGCCGGAATCAACCGACATTATTGGCACCTATGTGGTTACACTCGACCCGGAAGGCAACATGGTGAAATTTGAGAAAAAGAGGGCGCGCCTCCGCGGTGAGCCATACGAGGAAGAAGAGGAATAAAGACCAAAAATGGAACCGGCACCGGGGTTTCTTCATAATCAGGAGCTACACTTCCTGATGTTTGGTGGAAAGGGTGGTATGGGAAAGACCACCTGCGCCGCCGCCAGCGCTTTACACCTGGCTGGCAGCAGGGCAGGAGAGCGTGTCCTTATCATCTCCACCGACCCCGCTCATTCTCTGGGTGATAGCCTGAGTCAGAAAATTGGAGACAACGTCATCCCGATAAGAGGGGTGGGCAATCTTTTCGCTCTGGAAATAGATGCCCCCAGACGGCTGGAAGAATTCAAGATAAGATACAAGAAGGAACTGGAAACCATCGCCTATCGCGGCACCATCTTTGACCGGGATGATATTTCAGAGTTCCTTTCATTATCTCTGCCCGGGATGGACGAGATGATGGCGGTGTTTGAGATTGCCGATATCATCGAGGGTGGTGAGTATGGTCTGGTTATCCTCGATACCGCTCCAACCGGTCATACTATAAGGTTACTTGAGCTTCCTGACCTGATGCTGGGGTGGGTTGACCTGCTGAAATTGATGCAGGGCAGATACCGCTACATCGGGCGGTGGCTAACCGGCAGATATCCCAGGGATAAGGTGGATGACTTCCTTGACAAGCTATCGAATGATGTGCATCGAGTAAAAGCCCTGTTCACTGATAAGCAAGCCACGGAGTTCGTGCCGGTTACCATAGCTGAGGACATGGCTATAGAAGAGACACAAAGGCTGCTCGATGTGCTAGATAGGCTGAATATCTCAGTAAAGACCATGCTGGTAAACCGGGTGGCAGAAGACCGGGGATGCCCCTTCTGTAACATGCGCTGGAAAGCTCAGGAAGATGCTCTATCACAGACAAAGCAAACATTCTCTAATTACGAAGTAGTAATGGTGCCTCTTCTGCCCTACGAGGTAAAAGGAGTAGAGCGCCTTTGGAACTATGCCAAGGTCATGCTGGGAAAGGAAGTACCTAAACCAGTTATCCATGAGGTTGCCGCAGCAACAGCAATAAAACAGAGCCAGTGGCATGACCTAGACCAAACCGAGCTCATACTCTTCGGTGGAAAGGGTGGGGTGGGTAAAACTACCTCATCGGCCGCCGCCGCCCTTTACTTGAGCAGCCTTGATGAAGAGAAAAAGACCCTTATCTTCTCCACCGACCCCGCCCATTCACTGGGTGACAGCTTTGACCAGGAGATAGGTGACAAGCTAATACCCATCTCCGGAGTAAAAGGGCTCTTTGCTCTTGAGATTGAGCCGGTTCGTCTTATGGAGGAGTTTAAGGATGAATATCGGGAGGCTATTGATGAGGCATTTAATAACTTCTTGAAGGCAGGGGCTGATGTACTTTACGACCGTGCCATCATGGAGGAGCTTATTGAATCCACACCAGCGGGCATAGATGAGCTGATGGGAATGATGAAAATCATGGACTTTATGGAGTTCCACAAGTTTGACCGCTATATCCTGGACATGGCACCTACTGGGCATGCCCTTCGCTTCCTGGAGTTACCCGATATGATAAGGGAATGGTTCAAGACTACATTTAGGCTTCTCTTGAAGTACAAGGGGGTATCAGGCTCAGGGCTTAACAAGACGGCAGAACTCATATTGAAGAGGTCACGCCAGCTAAGGCTGGTAGAGACTGCCCTTCGTAACCCTCAACGCTGCCAGTTTGTCTGCGTCACTATTCCCGAGGCAATGTCCCTGACCGAGACCAAGCGTCTCGTCCAGCGTCTGGCTAAGTTGAGGGTAGCCTGCCGGGAGGTGATAGTGAACATGGTGGTTCCACCCACCGGATGCCCATTTTGCTTGGCAAAACGCTCGGAACAGCAGAGCCACCTCAAGGAACTTGAGGCACTGAAGCTGGGGATTCATGAGGTGCCCCTGTTCTCCCACCAGATTGTGGGCATTGACGCACTGCGTGAAATAGCTGAAACCATATACGAGAATAAAAATGATGATTTTTCCCAACCCATGAGGTCTAGCTTGGCTGGCTCCCGGTCGGGGTATTAATAAGCAGAGAAAGGAGGAAAGAAAATGGCAGAGCCCAAAGTAAGTACCAGCGGAGTAGTAGGCTTTATGCTGAGGACGGCCAAGACCCATGAACAAAGGGGGAATATACATCAGGCGATAGCTACGTACTTCAAGCTGGCTGAGGATTTCCCGGGGACTGATGAAGCAAGCAAGGCGGAGGAGCAATTGCTCAGCTTGGCACAGAAGCTCGACGAAAAAGGAAATGTATACATGGCAATGAGCATCTATAACAGGCTGGCGACGCCAGCGGCTGTGACGGGAGTAAGACCCGGGTTTATATTGAGCCCAATGGGTCGCTCCATGGGAAGGCCCTTGCTGGGGAAGGTTCTCGGTCCTATCTTGTGAGGGTGCCAGGGGGAATACAATGTATAGGCCAACTGCCAATGAATTGAGAGCCTTGAAAGCCCTTAGAGAGCTGGGACAAGCTGACGGAAGAATGGTGGGCTCCCAGCTAGGGATGGGGTCTTCAATGGCTGATTACCTGTACCACTATCTGACTACAAAAGAGCTTGTCCAAAGGGCAGGCCGAAGATATACCTTAACACCGGCAGGGCAGAAAACCCTTGAGGATGCCCTCACCAGGACTCTCAGTATACTCAAACAGAAAGAGGGTGAGGTAGTTGAGACCCTGGCCAAGATTAGATTGCCTTGAGAGTATGACAAAAATTATTTAACCGGGAGGGAAACTATGGCAGGTAATTTCGCACCGTTAGCTGAGGCCACGCCAATAATAGTAGAACGCGAGCAGCCAGGCTTTGTCCAGACACCCTATATCAGTGATGTGGTAAAGCGAGCCCTGATGTATATCCGCAGCGGATACCCCCTTCACTTCAGGGGTCCAGCCGGCACTGGCAAGACAACCCTGGCACTGTATGTTGCCGCTCAGCTCGGAAGGCCGGTAATACTGATTCACGGGGATGAGGAGTTCAGCACTTCAGACCTCGTGGGCGGTGAGTATGGCTACCGGATGAAGAAGACAGTAGACAACTTCATCCACACCGTCCTGAAAACCGAGGAGGATGTGAAGAGAACCTGGGTGGACAACCGGGTGACGGTAGCCTGCCGGTACGGCTTTACCCTTCTTTATGACGAATTCACCCGGTCACGGCCGGAAGCCAACAATGTGCTGCTCTCGGTGCTGGGGGAAGGGATTCTGGACCTCCCGTCTGGTCGGGAGGAGGACAATCACCTAAGAGTTCATCCTGACTTCTCAGCCATCTTCACCAGCAACCCCGAGGAGTATGCCGGCATTCATAAGGCTCAGGATGCACTGAGAGACAGGATGATAGCCATTAACCTGGGCTACTATGATAGAGCAACTGAGATTGCCATCACCCGGGCCAAATCGGGGGTCTCGCCAGCGGATGCTGAGCGCATTGTAGATATCGTCAGGGACTTCAGGGAAACAGGAGACTATGAATTCACCCCTACCGTGCGCGCCTGCATAGCCATTGCCAAGGTCTTGAACATGGCTGGTGCCCGTCCCATGGCTGGCGATGAAATCTTTACCCGCATCTGCCTGGATGTTCTGGGCTCAGGAGCGGATGGGAGTGGCTTAACCAAAGGAACCAGCAATGAAACGGTATTCCGTCTAATTAAAAAACGTTGCGTCTAGAGAAGCCGCTGGGGCATTGATTTCTTGTGACGTACGTGGCTGCTCATAGTTAAATCGTACCAAAGGGTGAGACAAAGTCTCCCAGAAGGAGCTTAGACGACAGGATGCCAGAAGAGGGTAAATATATCTATTGCATAATCGAGAATAGCAATGCCAGGAACTTCGGTCCCATTGGTATTGGCGACCGGGGAGATGAGGTAACCACCATTCCCTACGGGGAACTCAGTGCCGTGGTAAGCAGTATACCGATGAGTAGATATGTGGTGAGCCGGGAGACCATGACGGCGCACGAGAGAGTCCTTGAGGAGGTGATGAAGGATTGTGCCGTCCTCCCAGTCAGGTTTTACACTGTGGCGCCTTCGGTAGATGAAATCCGCAGCCTTCTGAGAAGGAGGCACGCCGAATTTAAGAATCTACTTAGATACCTGGATAACAGGGTGGAGCTGGGGCTAAAGGCAGTTTGGAAAGACATGACCCAGGTCTTTCAGGAAATCATTGATGAGAACGATGAACTGAAGGCACTACAGGAGGAGATAGCCAGCATCTCTTCAGGGAAGGCCGAAGCCGAGGGTAAAGCTCTGGCGGCGGGAGTGAAATCCCGGCTGCAAGAGAAGAAGGATAAAGAAGCCGATGGCTTACTTGACCCTTTGAAAAAGATTTCGGTGGATGTTCGTTACAATAAGACACATGGCGATGACATGATATGTAATGCCGCCTTCCTGGTGGATAGACGCTGGGAGAAGGATTTTGACATCAAGGTGGAAGAATTAACCAAGGCTCACGATGACAGAATCAGGTTTATCTATGTGGGGCCAGTGCCACCATATAGCTTCGTCAACATAGTGGTAAGGGAGTGAAATGCCATCTAAGAACAAGCGGGTATTGCCTGCCAGAGCCCTGTCTTGGAATGTCCTCAGCGGGAATGTTTCCAGCCCAACTATCATGAGAATACCTCTCGTTACCAATACTGGGAGGCTGCCACTGGTTACGGGAGGAGTACCCTTTTCGCTTACTCGTGGGGCAATGCCTGGTTTGAAGCATGTCGGGAAGAAGCATGCTAACCAGGAGATACCAGAAAATGCCTCCCAAAAAGGCAATGATCACACCTGCCCCTGGTGTGGGGGAGGTGATATTGCCCGTGAACTCAAGTCAGATAAGCGCTCTTTATGGCGTTGCCTTGGCTGCAACCGGCGTTGGTGGGCGTCGGCAGACAACCCGCGGAAATTAGTACGGCATAGCCCAAAGCTGAGACAAAAGGTGTCTCAGGTCTCAATTTGGGGAAAGGTTGGAGGTATTGGATTTAAGTAAATAAGGAGGTCAAGGGATGTGTCCCAGAAAACATGTAGGGCTTGTTAGCGGGGTAGTACCCCATATTTCACCCCATCCCCAGGGAGGTCTGGTCAGCGCCAAGCCCCCGATAACCTCGTGGAGACACCTGGGTATGCCCCCAACCGGGCTGGTTCCTGGAGAAATACCAAGAAGCCGGACGGTGACCTCCCTGGAATATGATTTATTGGAGTTCTTGTTTGGAGTCATCGCTGCACCGGTGGTTCTGCCTGCCCTCATGCTGCGGTCGGTGGCTGAGGCAGTGGAAGAGCAGGCTCGTTATGAAACGGATGTTGAATCTATGTTAAGGGATGAACTGCTAGAGAACGAGATGTGCTATGAATCTGGCGAGATAAGCGAAGAGGTCCACCGGAAAAGAAAGGCAGACCTCACCAAACGATTGGAGGAAATTGAGAAATAGGCGGGGTGTTAAGTAAACCTAACCCAGGTAGATGAGGTGAACTATGGCTTTAGAGGCACAGAGGGATGGTAGTGATGGTGGGCTGGTTGATGTGGTCGACAGGATACTGGATAAGGGATTGATTATCAATGCCGATATCATGGTGTCGGTTGCCGGTGTGGAGCTGCTGGGCATTAAGATAAGGGCTGCCCTGGCATCGTTCGAAACAGCCGCCAGATACGGGTTGGAATTCCCTTCGGGGACTAACCTCCAAACCCTAGCCTGGCAGGAGGCGATAATAGCCAAGGAAGAATGCCCCCAATGTGGTAAAAGGGTGCCAACTGAGGAGCTCATAACTACTGGATGCCCCTGGTGTGGCTGGATAAGCGCCAAGGCAAAAGCGGCTCCGCCACCAGTAATGCCCGGGTAATCAGACGTGAGCTAATGGAAAGGAGATGTTATATCTGCGGCTGGAAGCCCGAAGGGCAAAGTCAGGCTAACAAAAGCAATGGAGGTTATTAAATGCCACTGAAAGCCAGGGGGATTCTCCCTCCCGGGAAAGCCAGTGTACTCGCCCCAGAGGACGGGGAACTCCCTCTACCTGGGAGCACACGATTGCTGGCTCCAGAAAGAACAAGAATATTACCGGCGGGCTGTATGAGGTTACTGCCCCCAGGAAATATGGCAGTATTGCCACCGGGGAGTGTGACGATTCCCCTCGTCAGTAGTGTAGTGGCTTTCCGTTAGAGAGACGATACAGATATACATAATAGGAGGTGATTGAGATGGCACGCAGAAGACGAGCAACATATAAAGAGCCGGCCGTTAAGAAGGAGATGGTTGAGGTAAAATGCGCCTTTTGCCAGGGAACGGGCAGAGACCCCTTTGGTATCCTGTCCCCCCTCTCCAATTGCAGCGTCTGTGGTGGAAAGGGGGTTGTGAGGGTAGCAAAACCCTATGTTACCTGCCATGCCTGTGATGGGACGGGTATTCAGCCTTTTACCAGGCTCACCTGCCTTGCCTGCGGTGGCAAAGGCGTAGTTGGTGTTGCTGACAAGACTGAGACCTGCCCGGTTTGTGGTGGCGCCGGTGCCGATACAGAGAACCGATATTGCCTGCGCTGTCACGGCAGTGGCGTAATCCCGGTGAAAGAGCCAGCCGTAGCCAAAGGAACTTGAGGTACGGGGAAAGAAATGGACCAAAAAGACCAGAATAAAAGAGAAGAGCTGGAAGAAAAGATTAGACAGCTAGAGGAGAAGCTAAAGAGGCTGGAGGAGGAGAAGGGCGAGGTGGCTGAGGGAACAGCGGCGAGCATACTCAAGGAACTGGGAGGAATTATCCCCGGCCTTAAAGGGCTGATGAAAGGGTTGGAAAAGTCAGAGGCATTCCGGGAAAGACTGGGAGCTATTGACAAGGAGATCGAAATCAGGCTGAGAAGCCAGCCGCTGAAGAGAACGGAAGGAGGAGTGCCATCGTTTCAATTTGGCGCCTCCCGGGGAACCATACCTAGGAGCATTCCCCGCACCAAGAGGCAAGCCGTACCACGGGTAAAGCGAGAGGTCGTAGCTTCCAAAGAACCGCCGGTTGATGTGTTTGATGAGGAAACGCACCTTCGCATCCTAGCTGAACTGCCTGGTGTCGAGGAAAAGGATATTAAGGTAATCCTGAATGAAAACCAGCTTGTGATATCAACCGACACGCCAAGCCATAAATATTATAAGGAGATAACCCTACCCTATGCGCCCAAGGGACAACAAGTAGATAAATCATACCGGAATGGTGTCCTGGAGCTTACATTGCAGAAGGAGTAGCGAATTATGGTTGTTGATATTGATGAAAAAAACCTGAAGCATGGTGTGCTGGGGCTTGTGATTGCCCTGGTAGAAATAATCAAGGATACCCTCAAGCTTCAGGCAGTGAAGCGTATGGAAGGAGGCAGCCTGACCCAGGAAGAGATGGAGAGGCTGGGAGAAGCACTTATGGACCTGGATACAGCCATTGATGAGATAAAGCAAGAGCAGGGAATTACCGAGTCAGTGAAATCGGTGAGAGACGGTCTGGACAATTTGGTGGACGATGTTATCGACCAGTTCATAAATCCAGAGAGGTGGCAGAAGGCAGCCGAACCAAAGGGGGAATCTAGCTATGCAGCAAGATGATAGGACTCGAGTAGCTCCAATAGACAAGGCTGAAGCCCTCATAACAGGGCAAGGGAGGTATCTGTACTGCGTTGCCGATAGAGGGGAACAGGTAAGCCTGGGACCTATTGGGATTGATGGCAGTAATGTCTACACCATTCCCTACCGGGATATATGCGCTGTAGTGCATGAGTGTCTGGCTGAGCCATACAACTCAACCGACAGGGAGGTAGTGAACTCGTGGGTATTAGCGCACCAGAAGGTGGTGGACGAAGCCTGGGAAAGGTGGGGCACAGTGCTTCCCCTGGGATTTGATACCATAGTTATGGACAAAGATGAGGTCGGGGCAGAGGAGAATGTCAGAAACTGGCTTCAGAGTGACTACGATAACCTCAAGAGTAAGATGGGGAAGGTGAGAGGCAAGGCAGAGTATGGGGTGCAAATCTTCTGGGAACTACAGGTTATTGCTCAGAATCTAGCCAAGACAAGCCCTGAAATCAGCCAGCTTGAGGAGGAAATCAAATCCCAGTCAAGGGGTGTTGCTTATCTGTATAAACAGAAGTTAGAGAATGCGCTGAAAAGAGAGCTAGAATCCAAAGCCGACCAGTGCTTCAGGGATTTTTATGAGCGCATCCGGAGACATGTTGTCAGTATCGTCGTGGAGAAGACAAAACAGGGTGACCAGAACACCCAGATGATAATGAACCTCTCCTGTTTGCTCTCTAGAGACAAATCTGCCGAACTGGGAGAGGAACTGGAGAACATCAATAGCATCGAGGGATTCTCAGTTCGCTTTACCGGGCCCTGGCCGCCATATAGTTTTGTCGGCACCTGACAATATAGAGGTTATGAATGGAACCAACCCGGGATACACACTATACACTGGTAGACTTGCTGGATAGGGTACTTGATAAGGGCGTGGTGCTCTATGCCGACGTGATTGTCTCGGTCGCTGGCATACCTCTTATCGGAGTCAACCTGCGGGCAGCACTGGCCGGGATGGAGACCATGCTAAGTTACGGGGTAATGCAAGAATGGGATCAGAAGGTCCGTGCCGAGCGAAGTGAGATTGGAAAACAGGGCGAGCTGGCTCTGGCTGCGGGAGAACAGCTCAGGTTGAAGATATTTGGTTCTCACTATTACAGCGAGGGTATATATAGTGCCTGGAGGCAGGGCTACGTCTATGTAACAGATAGAAGGATAGCTCTCTACCAGCCCGGTTTTGGTGGCACCCTCTTTGAGACACCTCTTGAGGCTATCAACGGGCTGGCGATACAGAGGGATAACCACTCACTCACTGATAGCCAGCGTGAGAACCTCTGTCTGTCTCTGAGCAAAGGAGATGTCGCTTTGCTCCATGCCCTGGACATATACAAACTGCGAGAAGCTATTGAGGATGGGATGAGTGCTTTGGGTCTCACTACCCGGGAGATACCGGCACCACCTATGCTCAACCAAAGCGCCGCCAGGTTTCTTGCTGAGGGTGAACAGGTCATCTATAGGGGCAAGATGTGGCACATGATGGAGCTACCCGTGCCTGGGGCAAAGACCATGGATACCTGGAGCCCCGGTCACCTGTACATCACCAACAAAAGATTATGCTGGTGGCATGACTTTGAACAAAAGGTGCTGTTTGAGGTCCCGCTGGGAGGTATTACGGCGGTAGCGGTAGAAGTAAGGCAACTTGGGTCGATGCTCAAGAAGGACAGGGTTCTTGATGTAGTCTACGAAACGGAGCTGGGGAGAAGGGTGGCCTGTTTCTCTGGAGATGAACTGCTGCAGTGGGAGAAAGCTCTAAAGGAGATTATCGCCAAACAGGGTGTCGTCACCAGTGGACAAAATATGGACACCTGCCCCCAGTGTGGCGAAGAGGCGCCAGTTGGAGAATTGCTGGAAAGGGGATGCAGTAGATGTGGCTGGGTCAGCCCCAGGTTAAAAAAACAGGCACCTGAGATAGCTATCAGTTAAGGGGTATTAGGAGATAATAAGTGCCAAAGATAGTTGGTATTGACCTGGGAACTACCTTCTCACTGGTGGCTTACCTTGACGGCGGTCGACCAGTGGTGATTCCTAGTAGCGAGGGCAGCCGGTTAGTGCCATCAGTAGTCGCCTTCCTCAAAAGTGGAAGGCGGCTGGTGGGGCAACTTGCCCGGCAACAGGCCATCGCCAACCCGGACGGCACCATCTTCTCCATAAAGAGACAAATGGGGCGTCAGACCTACCTCGACCTCAGTAGCGTCTACAGCGAGAAGGAGCTCATCCAGCAGATTAAGCGGCATATGGGCTCCGATTACTGGATAAGGGTTAACCACAATGAATATGCCCCCGAGGAAATCTCGGCGATGATTCTAGAGAAGCTAAAGACCGATGCCGAAGAATACCTTGGTGAGAAGATAGAGCAGGCGGTTATCAGCGTGCCTGCTTACTTCAATGTCAGCCAACGCCAGGCCACTGTAGATGCGGCTACTATTGCTGGCATCAAGGTTATGAGGATAATTGACGAGCCAACAGCCGCTGCTCTCGCCTACGGGTTGGACATGGAAGATGTTCACACCATCCTCATCTGGGACCTGGGGGGAGGCACCTTTGATGTCTCCATCCTGGAACTTGGCGATGGTATATTCGAGGTTAAGGCGGTCAACGGCAATACCTGGTTAGGCGGAGACGATTATGACCAGCGTATAGTAGATTATCTGGCTGAGGAATTTCAAAAGCAATATGGGATTGACCTACAAAAAAATAAGGTGGTTTGGCAGAGACTCAAGGAAGTGGCGGAAAAAGCTAAGATTGAACTGACGAACGCAGAGAGTACGCTTATAAGAATACCCTTTATCAACGCTGGTGAAGGTGGTCCCAAGCACTGGAAGATAACCCTGACCAGGGCAAAGTTCATTGAGCTAACCGAGGACTTGCGGCAAAAGATGATTGGACCCACCACGCAGGCGTTAGCTGATGCTGGACTAAAACCAGAGGACATTGACCGCCTTATTTTGGTAGGTGGAGCCACCAGGATGCCTGCGGTTAGAGAGCTCAGCATGAGAATCCTGGGCAAGGAACCCTATAAGGACATCCAGCCTGATGAAGTAGTGGCTTTGGGAGCAGCTATCCAGGCTGGCATTTTATCCGGGCAAATACAGGGGAAGGTGCTGATAGATGTTACCCCCCTGTCCCTGGGTATCGAGACGCAGGGCAGGCTCTTTACCAAGATTATTGAACGGAATACTCCTATCCCAACATCCCAGGGTCAAATTTTTACCAACGCCACCGATAACCAAGCATCCATGGATATTCATGTGTTGCAGGGTGAAAGGGACATGGCTGTGGATAACATGACCCTGGATAGATTTGATTTGACCGGTATATCTCCCATGCCGCGTGGAGAAGCCCGTGTTGAGGTAGCCTTCGATATTGATGCTAATGGTATCCTGCATGTGTCGGCGAATGACCTTTATGGCGATAGTTCGCAAAAAGTGAGGGTCAGCCCTCGTTTCTATGGGCTGCCCGAAGAAGAGATAGCCCGCATGGTTGAACAAGCCACAAGATTTTCTGAGGATGACCAAAAACGGCGAGAGGAAGTGGAAATTAGCATCAAGGCTGATAATATGGTGCGAGCTGCCCGGCAGACTATTGACGAAGCCGAGGCAATGGCGAATCTGGAACTAGTAGACGAGGTGGAGAAGGCAGTACTGGAGGTGCAGACCGCTCTCGCCAGCGGAGACAGCGCTGAAATCAAATCAAGAACTGAAGCCCTGGAAAAGCAGGTTAAGGTATTATACCGGCAAACAAAACAAAAGCGAGAGGTGACACATGTCACCTCTTAAAAGCAGGTATGACGACGGCGGAACCAGGGAATTGGTCGGAAGAACTGGAAGAGCCCTGAAACCGAACCTTGGCAGCGATGAGCATGTTATCCTGCGCAGTCAGGGAGGATACAAAGATAGCGTGCGCCCCGTCTGGAAACTGGGGCAATTCTACCTTACCAATAGGAGGCTTATCTTCAGCGTTCCCACGCATGTTATCTGGGAAGTGCCTCTTGGCAACATAAAAGGAATTACTGTAGAGCAACAAAGATACGTCGCCGGTAGGGTAAAGGATACGATTGCCATAGGCTACCAGAACCCGATAAACCACAGGCTGTCGAAAGCCTGGATTATCATGTCTGAGCTGGAGACCTGGAAAAAGGAACTCTACGGGCGGACACTACTCGAGATTGACCAGGAAATGCTAGACAATGTGCTTAAGGAACTAGACCCCTTAAGCCAGGAGATAGTCCATTACCTGTGGCGAAACCGGCACGCCACTATCGTCGAGTTGGCTGACCTAATAGATGCGCCTACCCACATGGACGTTCTACTCAGGATAAAAGGGGTTATTAATCCCACTGCCGAGAAGGTAATCGGCTCTCCCCTGCTTGTCTTCGAGAGGTCCAGGGTAGATGATGAAACTGGTGAGACGGTTCTCTTTAGTTGGTGGCTCATCGTCCGGACAATGGTAAAAGAGACCGACAAAAGGGCAACAGGGGTGGACATATTTGACGAGGGAGACAGAATAGATATTGTTGCCGACCTTTCCGGTTCAGGCGTAAGAGAGGAAGACATCAAGCTAAGGATAGCCAGAGACAGGGTTATCCTCTCCGCCGAGGCTGGAGATGAAAAATATTATGAAGAAATTGCCCTCCCCAGCAAGGTCAACCCCGATGAACTTATGAGAACCTGCCACAACAATATACTGGCTTTGAGTCTAAAGAAACTGCATTGCTCGGGTAGTGCTGACAAGCATTAGAAAGGAGAGAAAAAATGCTAACCGGCACTGAGTTAGAAATCCTCAAGAGCATAGCTGACCGAGGAGGCAAAAGTACTATTTGGATAATAGGTAGCAAAATAGGAATGTCCTCCGATTATGCTCGTATTTGTTGCACATCCATGGGTAACGCCGACTATATCGACTTGCATCGTAACGGGACGGTCGAGATCACCCCCAAAGGCTGGCAGGAGCTGGATAAGAGAGACTGGAAAAAAGAGGAAAAAGTCACCCCACAACAACTGAAGTGCCCCTACTGCGGAGGCTCAAATCAGCCAGGAGCGACCTTCTGCGCATATTGCAAGCGATGGCTGACATCTGGTTAAACTTCCCCTCCTGTGTTGGTAACACGCAGGGTAGCGCAGATTGAATCTCTGCTAGCCAGCTTCCCCTCATTCTTTCACCTCCATGATTTGAACTGACCCGGCAGACATACTTACCGATTTCTATTCAATGGATAAAAAACCCCATTACCCTCTTGACAAACTTTCCTTAATATGTTAACATGTTAACAAAGAGGGCGAGATGGGAGTAGTTGGAACAAGGGTGTCACCGGTTCTGGAGCAAAATATCCGAGACCATTGCCATGGTCTGGGGAAAACACCTTCAGTGTGGCTCAGGGAACTTGTAGAAAGGGAAATCTCAGGCAAGACGCCGAGTCCAGCGGTTGGGGATGCCATCAAGGGGCTTAGTGAGCTGACCTCTGACAATGCTAAATTTGTGATTGGCATCCTGGCAGTATCTCTGGGCATGTATAACACCCTTATCCAGAGTGAGATATCGAATCACCCTGAGAGGGCAAAACAGTTGCAAAAGGCCTATAGTGAATTGGTAGGAGGGCTTCTTAAAAACCTACCGCTAAAGGAGCAACTTACCGTCGAGATGGGGATAAGAATAACAGATTTGGCAACCGAAATAGAAAGGATAAAGAGCAAAAAGCAAACTCTTAAGGAGGCGTAAGATGGCTAAGGAAGAGAAAGAGGCAAAGGTAAAGTTTGATTTTGGGCTAGGTGGACTGTTCAAAGGGATAGGCAGTCTCTTTGACCTGGTCTCCAAGATGACCGAGGAGGGAAAAGAGGAGTATACCCGTACCGGGGAGATTAAAGGTTTAGGTGACAAGGTTAAGGGAATCTATGGCTTCAGCATCAGGATGGGTATAGGAGGTCAGCCTACCGTAGAGCAGTTCGGCAACATCAAGAAGACAGATAAGGGCTCAGTGGAGGTAGCCGAGGTTAGGGAGCCGATTGTAGATGTCTTCGATGAGGGAGACCATCTGATGGTGATTGCTGAACTTCCCGGTGTGGACGAAAGCGACATCCATCTTGAAATAAAGGGTGATATTCTTAGCCTGAAGGCTGAGGGTAAAGACAGGAAGTATAGTAAAGAGGTTCTGCTGCCATCGGAGGTTGAGGCTGAGAGTATGGAAACCCAGTATAAAAGCGGAATCATGGAGATAAAGCTCGCCAAAAAGACACCCCAGTCGGGTGGAGGTAGCTAGAAATATGCCGGAAACAAAGCCCATAGACGCCTTGTTACTCAAGGTAGCCGAGGCACTAACCAGAGATGTTGGCCGGGGGATAGCCAGGCTCGACCCCAAGGATATGGCAAAACTGGGTGTTGAGGTAGGAGACGTCATTCAGGTCAGGGGTAAGAGAGCTACCGCAGTCAAGGTTATGCCCGCTTTTATGGAGGACAGGGGCAAGGCTCTTATCCAGATAGACGGTATCACCCGGGAGAATGCCCAGATAGGTCTTGACGAAAAAGCGCAGGTTCAGAAAGCAGAGTATAAGACGGCTGCCGTAGTAGCGCTCGCCCCCATAACTACCCGTGGGACATTAAAAGAGAGAGATACTGGTTATATTGGGAAGCTCCTTGAGGGACTGCCAGTTACCGCCGGGGACAAGGTTAGGGCTACCCTCTTTGGCACTCGCTACCAAGAATTTTCTGTGGTTGATACCAGCCCCAAAGGAATAGCTGTCATCCACTCCACCACTACTATAAAGATAAAGGGTGAAGGTGTACGGGGAAAAGAGGGGGTCGGGATTACCTACGAGGATATTGGGGGGCTGCATAGGGAGATTCAAAAAATAAGGGAGATGATTGAACTCCCACTGAGATACCCTGAGGTATTTGACAGATTGGGAATAGATGCCCCCAAAGGGGTATTACTGCATGGACCCCCGGGCTGTGGCAAGACCTTGATAGCCAGGGCAGTTGCCAATGAGACCTCGGCTCATTTTACCCATTTGAGCGGTCCGGAGGTCATCCACAAGTTCTACGGGGAAAGTGAGGCTCACCTGCGAGCCATTTTCGAGGATGCGAGCGCACATGCCCCATCCATTGTATTCCTGGATGAGATAGATGCCATAGCTTCCAAGAGAGAGGAAGTCCGGGGTGACCAGCAGGTAGAGCGAAGGGTAGTGGCTCAACTCCTGGCTTTGATGGATGGCTTGAAATCGAGAGGGGAGGTAGTGGTTATCGGGGCTACCAATATACCCAACGTGCTTGACCCAGCCTTGAGGAGACCAGGGCGCTTCGACAGGGAAATAGCCATTAGTATCCCTGATAAGAACGCCAGGCTGGAGATACTTCATATTCACATCAGGGGAATGCCATTAGCTTCTGATGTAGACCTGGAAAGAATTGCTGAAATCACTCACGGGTTTGTCGGGGCTGACCTAGAGGCTCTGGCACGGGAAGCAGCTATGATAACCTTGAGGAAGATAATGCCCAAAATCGAATTTGAAGCTGACAATATTCCCTATGAACTGCTTCTGGAGCTGGAAGTGACTATGGATGACTTCCTCAATGGTTTGAAGGAAGTGGAACCGTCAGCCATCAGAGAAGTCTTTACCGAGATTCCAGATGTTCGTTGGGATGATGTCGGGGGACTAGACGATGTAAAACGCGTGCTCAAGGAGAGTATCGAATGGCCGCTAAAATACCCGGAGCTATTTGACCATATGAGAACAAATGCCCCCAAGGGTATCCTGCTTTATGGCTCTCCTGGTACCGGAAAAACATTCCTGGCCAAGGCGGTAGCCAGCGAGAGCGAGATGAATTTCATCTCGGTTAAGGGATCGGCGCTGTTATCTAAGTGGGTGGGCGAATCAGAGAAGGGCATAAGAGAGGTCTTTAAGAAAGCCAAACAGGCCAGCCCCTGCATCGTCTTTTTTGACGAGATAGATGCTATAGCCCCTATTCGGGGGGCAAGTTCCGATTCCCATGTCACCGAGCGGGTAATCAGCCAATTCTTGACCGAGATGGACGGAATGGAAGAGCTCAAAGGCGTGATTGTGCTGGCCGCTACCAACAGGATGGACATTGTAGACCCGGCCCTGCTTCGAGCCGGCAGATTCGACCTTCAGCTGGAGCTACCCATTCCTGATACCAAAGCCCGTTTGGAAATATTCAACATCCATACTAAAGGAAAACCCCTGGCTGCTGATGTGGAGCTCAAGGCTCTGGCTGATAGTACCGATGGCCTGGTAGGAGCTGATATAGAGGCTATCTGCCGGAGGGCTTCCATGCTGGCAATAAGGGAGTTTTTGGATAAGCATAAGACTTTTAAGTCGGAGTCCGGAAAAGCAGACTTTTCCAGAGCTAAAATCAGCAACAAGCACTTTAGAGAGGCAATTAGAGGATTGCAGAAACAGCAATGAGAAGATTGATTTATATCCCTATCATTCATACGGATGCTGACATGGGCAGCCTGGCTTCTGCGCTTGAGCAGAGCACTGCTTCAGTTTGTGGAGACGAGCGCTGGGAAAGGCATAAGGCCACGGCCTCTCATTTTTGGCAGATGGTGTCAGACTATCTTGAGACATTGGATGCCAGAAACCTCAAGGTATATCAGGATGGCTTTATCTCAGACGGTGACTTGGGCAAGAAGATTATCGAAGAGGGGATGAGGAAGGGCAGTAAAAACTATGAAATCATCCTCAATCTACTTAATAGAGGTGCCGAGATAGTATCTACAGAGGACATGGCACTGCTTCAGGAGGAATATGGACTCATTAGCCGGATTATAAAGGCTGAAACACCCTCTCAGAGGAGGCTTGCCTATAAAGAATATGAATCTCGGAAGAGCCAGTTGACTATGGAAAGAGACACTTTCATAGCTAGAACCATAAACGAGACACTAAAGGGCGGGCAGGTGGGACTCCTATTCATGGGGGCGTACCATGATGTCATCCCTCATCTTGCCAAGGACATCGTGGTGGAGCAGCTTAAAGAGCGGGAAAGGGTAAAGTCGTACTTTGATGAGTTGATGTATGGGAGCGATGACAGGAACTTTGAACGGTTGACAAGCTACATTAGCTCGGCTGTGGGCGCTGGTGTATTATAAGTGAGCCCAAAATTTTAATGACATGTAAATACTGGAGGAGTTAGAATAAATTAGCTCACCAAGCCAAGTATTGGCTGCACCTTCCTGAACTCGAGGGTAAGCATATGTCGGCAAGTAAGGGCTTCTTTCAAAGGAGCCCTTACTTGCATTTAGACACCTTATAGCGTATTACCCCGTAGATGTCAAAGAGGCAGAGGGCTTTCTACGCGGCAGTCTATTGACATTCGCCATTTGGCAAACTATTATATTTATTACATGATTAGGAGCATACCACCAAGAACAAAGCCAAGTAGCCGCCCTTATAGAATAAATGTCTATGGGGTAAAGAAGCAGGTGCCTCACTATACTGGTATGCGCACCAGCAGGCTTACCTGCTTTGGTCGTCTTAGGAATGGCAGTAAATCACCGAGCACAAGTGCCACAATCTACTGCTGAAGACCAACTACTCCAGAATATGAACGAACCTCTATACACTTTCTTGTAGGCTGCGAACAGCCTGTCGCAGGACACATTTCATTGCTTTGTGACCTTTGATTCTCCACCCTCCTACACTGCATGTTTTCTAGCCATAATTTGGCGTCCTAACCCCCCAAAACGTCAGAGCAGGTCGTATTTGGTAGCAAAAAAGGTCGTAGCTGACGATAAATCCGGGTTGTATCTGTAGCTACGACCTGCCCAGCTACGACCTCCCGCCATCCAAACCCCGATATGCTTCCACGGGGCACCCCTCATCCCCCTCCAAGTCAATTCAGAACGGCATCTGAAATGAGGGGAGCCAGCCCATTGGACACAATCACACTTATGACTCGTCGTTAGGGAAGAGACTGGTATGTTGATACCTAGTTTTTGACTAAACAGGAGACAATATTGTTACCCCTGGAAATTCAGCGTCTATACTATGCCTCCTGTTTTCCAAGGCATGCCTTCTTACCGGGAGCGGAGCTACTTGTTGCTGCCCGACTTATCTTAGCCCTCTCACCCCCAGTAAAACCCCCTATCTATTTATAATCTTTCACAAATTCTATACCTAGATTCTTGGGAATTCTCAAAATCGTTGTAGAGATTCTCAATGTTGTTGCTGAGAAACGCTTCAGAATTTCCAATGCTAAACCTGCTTTCTCTCTGGCTCGGAGCCTATAGTTCCTACCTGACCAGGGGGAGGTGACCCCCCAGGGCAGGATACCTATAGCATGGACTTAGCTATAAGACTTTAGCTAGAGCCCTTAGCTAGGCCATAGCTAAGCCATTTTAGCTAGGCTAAAGCCACAATTGGGCATTTGTATACTCCCAACTTAAAAGCAATATATTGGTGAGTTTGACCATCATAGTGCTGACAGGCTATAATCCGGTCCAGAAAGGAGGCAAGCGGTTCCCGCCTTTTACTTGGCTTGCTTTGGGACCATGAGGTCGGAGGTTCAAATCCTCTCACCCCGACCATAGATAGGAAATTAAGAGGTTAGACCTCCCAGGGAAAGAAGGACAATAGCGAGTCCAATTATCGAGAGCAGATATTTACCCTCTTCGGTTTCATCCACTAGCTTCACTAGAGTTTCATCTACACTGCAAATCTGCCGTTTAATGAGGTGAAGCTTTTCGGCGCCCCTGGTTAATTTCATTTTGCCCTTCTTTTGCTGCCCACAGCGTTGGTTCCACTTTGATGAACTTGATGACTTTCTTCCCCTTGGAAGGGGTTATTGTAAACGAAATTCACTAGGTAAGGTAAAATGCAAATTTGATTGGGGAAATGTGATAGCTACAATGGTGATGCAGCGACCACTTCTGTTCCTTTGCCCAATTCTGAATTTAGCCTCAGGGTGCCACCAAGCAACCGAGCCCGTTCATACATTCCAATAATGCCAAGCTTATCGGTGCTGGCGAGGTCTTCTACTCGGGACTTTCATCAAGAGGTCATTGGTAACCATACCCATGAGTGAAAATGCCCCAACACTCACAGAAGCTAAGAATAGGTAACCCTATCCCTCGAAGAGTCTTCGACCTGTATCCCCTTCCCCTTCGATAAGGGGAAGGGGAAATTATTTTTAGAAGAGGGGCTTCGCCCCTCTTAAACTCCCAACACGATATATGTTTACCCACCATTCTGCTTTACTCCAGCCCCGCATCTTCAAGAATCTTTCTCACCTTCTCTTTGTCTTTCTCAATCGTCTTCCGCAGCCTAGCCTTGTGTCTCTCTATCTGCTCCCGCCACTTCTGTATATCTTCTTTAGAGCCCTCACGCAGACTCTCACCCTTCAGCAAAGACAATTCCTCCTCCGTAATCAGATCCTCCAACGCCTGTTCCGTCGTGAGAAGAAAGGTTAGCTGCATCTGGTAAGCAAGCATGAGTGTTACTTCTTTTGCATCAATATCGGGCATGTGTGCCCTCTTCTCTATTAGCTCTAGGGCTCTTATTATCTCCTCACTCATCGTCTCCCCTTTTGTTGCTATTTCCCCAGCGCCTCTTTCTTTAAGCTCTCGGCTTTATTGGTCTTTTCCCAGGGTAGGTCTAGGTCGTCCCGCCCGAAGTGCCCATAGCAAGCAGTCTGTCTGTAGATGGGGCGGCGGAGGTCAAAGGTTCGGATAATAGCTTCAGGTCTGAGGTCAAAGTGGTTGCTAATCAGGTCAAGTAAGACCTTGTGGTCAACCTTGCTGGTGCCGAAGGTCTCAACAGAGATGGAAAGTGGATGGGCGACACCAATAGAATACGAAATCTGGATTTCTAGTCGCTCAGCTAGCCCGGCAGCGACAATATTCTTGGCTATGTAGCGAGCCATATAGGCTGCCGAGCGGTCGACCTTGGTTGGGTCTTTGCCAGAGAAGCAACCACCGCCATGCCGAGCGATGCCACCATAACTATCAACCAGAATCTTGCGACCGGTGAAGCCGGTATCGGATACCGGACCGCCGACTACGAACCGGCCGGTGGCATTGATATAGTATCTGGTTTTGTCATCTATGAGTGACGGGGGGATAACGGCTTTGATTACTTGCTCAATGATGTCCTGCTCAATCTGAGCCTGGTTGACATCAGGGTTATGCTGGGCTCCTAGCACTACATTATCCACTCGCCGGGGAATGCCATTATGATATTCTACGGTTACCTGCGATTTTCCATCGGGACGGAGGTAGGGCAGGGTATTATCCTTTCTCACCTGAGCCAGGCGCCGGCATAGCTTGTGTGCCAGGAAAATAGGTAGTGGCATAAGTTCAGGCGTCTCATTGCAGGCAAAGCCGACCATCATTCCCTGGTCGCCAGCACCAATCCTATCAAGGTCATTAGCTGAAGCTGTTTTGGCTTCCAGTGATTTATCCACTCCCATAGCAATATCGCTGGATTGCTCCTTAATGGAGACCATCACTCCACAGGATTGATACTCAAAGCCATACTCGGGATGGGTATAGCCTACATCACGAACTACTTCCCGCACTATATGAGGAATCTCAACATAGCAATCGGTAGTAATCTCTCCAAGAACAATTATCAACCCATTGGCTACCGCTGTCTCACAGGCTACTCTGGCATAGGGGTCTTTCTCCAGAATGGCATCAAGGATGGCATCTGATATCTGGTCGCATAGCTTATCCGGGTGCCCTTCAGTAACCGACTCTGAGGTGAGCATATAGGCTGGTGAACTACTAAAGCTACTTGGCATTTTTTCTCCTTCTGTTTATGTTCCTTGCTCCCAACTGGTCAGGTATTGCTTTTGCTCTGGGGTCAAAGTATCAATACTAATGCCCATGGAGTTTAGTTTCAATCGGGCTACCTGCTTATCTATTTCTTCGGGCACCGGGTGGACCTTAGTCTCAAGGCTTCCCCTATTTTTCACCATATACTCCAGACACAGGGCTTGGTTGGCAAAGCTCATATCCATAACGCTGGCTGGGTGCCCTTCAGCAGCAGCCAGGTTGACCAATCTACCCTCTGCCAACAGATAGAGGTGCCGACTGTCATTCAAGGTGTACTCATCAACCAGGGGTCTTATCCGTCGCTTACTGCGGGCTAGGCTTTCCAGAGCTGGAATATTTATCTCTACATTGAAATGCCCGCTATTGGCGATAATGGCTCCGTCCTTCATCACCTGGAGGTGAGCTTTATCAATGACATTTATATCACCAGTAACAGTAATGAAGATATCGCCCACCCTGGCGGCTTCTATTATGGGCATGACCTGGTAGCCGTCCATAACTGCCTCCAGGGCTCGGACTGGCTTTACCTCGGTGACAATTACCTGAGAGCCAAGCCCCTTGGCTCTCAGGGCTATGCCGTGCCCGCACCAGCCATAGCCGCAAATCACCACCTTCTTGCCTGCCCACAGGAAATTGGTGGCTCGGGTGATACCATCAATGGTGCTCTGCCCGGTACCATAGCGATTATCAAAGAGATACTTGGTTGGGGCATCATTTACCGCAATTATGGGATACCTCAGCCCTCCTGCTCTCTCCAGGCTGCGAAGTCGGATAACGCCGGTGGTAGTCTCCTCAGTGCCGCCAATAACATCGGTGATTAAATCGCTTCGCTTGGTATGTAGGGTAGTAACCAGGTCAGCGCCATCATCTACAGTAAGCTGAGGTTTATTATCCAGAGCAGTATTGATGTGCTTGTAATATGTTTTCTCATCCTCCCCTCTGATGGCATTAACCGGGATACCATATTCCACCAAGGCAGCGGCGACATCATCCTGGGTGCTCAACGGGTTAGAGGCGCATAGAATGATGTCGGCTCCGCCCTGCTTCAGGGTCAGCGCCAAGTTTGCCGTCTCAGTAGTGATATGGAGGCAGGCTGAAATCCTAATGCCCTTTAGCGGCTTCTCTTTGGCAAACCTCTCCCTGATTAGCTTCACTACAGGCATCTCCCGGTAAGCCCATTCTATCCGCTGCTTGCCGGCTGGAGCCAGTGAAGGGTCTTTTATATCGTAATTTTTCAACCTCACCCCCTTAATCCCCCTCTCCAAGAGTGGAGAGGGGGATTAGTATGTTAGAGGGACTTCGTCCCTCTTAAACTCCCTAATAATTTGGGGCTTCGCCCCTCTTAGACTCCCCTTAATCAATCTTATCCAGAATTTGTCTTACATTTTCTTCCACAGGCTTTGAGGTATCAATTATAACACGATTTTGGGGTGGCACCTCTACTACCGGGTCAAAAGCTCTCTTCTGTGGCTCATAAATCTCCCAGCGCCCGTCTGATGTTGTCTCTTGCTCCAGCCGCTGAGCTAACCGCTGTTTGATGCTTTCCTCATCCAGGGTGCACTCTATGATGAGAAAGTCGGCGCTCGTCTCTTCAGCCAGCTTTTTTGCCTTGAGGCGCTCCCCAGCCTTGATAAAGGAGGCATCCATAATTACTGAGCCTCCATCACTTAGGACATGCTTTGCCTCGGAGTACATCTTATCATAGGTCATCCGGGAAAACCCGGGAGAATAGATTCCAGTATCAAATTCCTCAAAGCGGTGCTCGGTTACGGGGATAGAGGCTAGTCGCTTTCTGGTAACATCCGAGGAAATAACTACCAGTCCCAACCTTTTAGCCAGGGCTTGTGCCAGAGCAGTCTTGCCGGTGCCCACCAGACCAGTGGTGATGAACAGGCTCGGTCTTGACCTGGCATAGGCGTGGGCTAAATCAAAGTAACTACTAGCTATCTCCAGGGTTTGTCTCTTTTCGGCTGGGGCAATATAGGGGTCATCCAGCTTGAAGCTTTCCACTTTCCCCCGCACATAAGCCCGGTAGCACTTGTAGAAATCGAGTAGCTCCAGTAACTCCCTATCCTGGCTGATATCTACATAGGCGTTGACAAAGCTATGGGATAGGTCAGCTCGCCCGTAGTGGTCTAAGTCCATAGCCAGGAAGGCAACCTCTGAAGCGACATCAGTATATCTAAACCTATCGTTAAATTCTATACAGTCGTAGATGCAGATGTGGTTGGCAAAGCAAATATGGGCGGCGTGGAGATCCCCGTGGCAGTCCCTTATCCTGCCCTGAGTTATCCGCTTGCCAAATAGAGAGGCATTTTCCCCAATAAAGCTGTCAGTATAGTCCTTGATATGCTGATACTTACTTGAGGAAAGGGTCTTGCCGATGTATTTTCGGGTTTGGCTGAAGTTCTCCTCAGTATTCTGGGTGATGATGTCAACCTGGCCAAAGGCACTGGTATTGGCGTTGGTCTCCGCCTTCTGATGAAATTCCACCAGTTTTTGTGCCACCCTGGTTATCATTTCCGGTGATACCCGGTTATTAGCCAGCAGCACATCCATCATAGCTTCCTGGGGGAGGCGGCGCATTTTCACCGCATGCTCTATAACCTCGCCCCGCCCGGCTACCAAAATAGTACCCCTATCTCGGGTTATGGGCACCACCCCCAGATAGACCTCAGGGCAGAGACGACGGTTAAGTTCAACCTCCCGCTGGCAATAGAACTGACGCTTTTCCTGGGTGGTGTAGTCCAGGTAGCCCAGGTTTACCGCTTTCTTTACCTTATATACATAGTCATCGGTCAGGAAAAGGAATGACATCTGGGTCTGCACCAGCTCTATTCTCCCTGGAGTCTCTGGATAGGCTTCAGGCTCTAGCAGTGCTTCGACCAGTTCTGGTAGCATCAAACCTTATTTCCTTCAACCTTTGTTGTGAGGCTACTTTTAACCTCACCCCCTCGGTCCCCCTCTCCTTACTAAGGAGAGGGGGAGGGTAGTTTTATAAGAGAGGCGAAGCCTCTCTTTGACTCTCTTTTAGACTCCCTTCCAAAGGGGGGGAGAGGTTTTTGAGAGGGGGCGAAGCCCCCTCTCACTACACTCCCCCTTCCCTAACCAAATACTAAGGGAAGGGGGTCAGGGGGATAGGTTACCAAATTATATCCGTCTCCTCTAAACTTTGTTGGCATCTCAGGCAAAAGTCCCCTTAATAGCGGTCAATTTGAGCCGGAGGTCTGAGAGTTATTTTTCGCCCCATCTTTTGTCCTTCTTAGGTTGCTTAACAACCTAATTCTTCCCACCCGCCCTAGGTTGTGGGGGTGCGGGGGCTTTGCCCCCGCACCCCCTGAGACCGATGGGTGAAGCTCCTAAGGGAGGGTGGGTGGGAGCGACCGCATTAGTAAACAAAGTTCCCTTCTAAAACTCAAGCTTTAGGGTTACTATCTCAAAGGGTTTCACCTCAAGTCTAAATCTGTTTCCTTCAAAGGGCAGCTCACCCTGTTCTGTCTCCAGTAAATCTACCAGGGTCAATCTTTTAATGGCTTTAAATAGCTCTACCTCAGCCTCTGTGGCTTCACCCTTGGTCTCAAAGAAGCGCAGGATTACCTCATCGCTGTCTTCAGCTTTCTTCAGGGCGGAGAGGATGAGGTTGTTGGGCGAAAGCTTTAGGAAGGAGAATTCTTGGGGTAAATCTCCCTTGGAATCAGCTTGGATGGCGAGGGGCAGATGGTGGAATTCCTGTGCCTGTTTATACATCTCAGCTTGCTGCCAATCCCCATGGTGAGGTTGCACAGCGTATTCAAAGGTATAAGACTTCAGTTCTAAAGCATCCTGAGTGGGGACTAAAGGTCCGGCTATGCCATCGGCGGAGAGTCCATATACCCCTCGGAAGAGGGTGATGTAGGCAGCGCTTTTTACTATCTCTACCGCTGGTAATCCCTTATTCATAAAGGTTATCCCCCTTGTCCCGTCGCTTATATCAAACCAGCTCATAAAATTAGGTATTCTTGAGGGTTTGGTTCCCCAGGGTTCGGCTGCTCTAGTAAAGAACTCCGTTGGCTCAGGAATAACCCCAAATTGTGTCTCCCGAAAGTAGATTTTCCTCTCTATCCCGGTATTGAACTTAACCCTCAGCCTTATATTGGGGTATTTATTATCAATTCGGGTGATAAATTCAATGCGCGGGATGTCGCTATAAATCACCACCTCTTTGCAAATATCCAGCGTTTTGTACTTGTAAAGCATGGGAGGAAACCTTTTCTTTAGCCTGTAGGGCCAGGTGAGGCAGTAATATTCCGTTTCAAAAACTACCCTTACCCTTGAGCCTTCCTCTTCTATCCGAAAGCCTTTAGGCTTGAAGCTTCCATAGGCTAATCCTTCCCCTGATTCGCTCTTTATCAACTCTGGGGAGAACCTGCTACGGTGATAATAAAGGTCACCAACCTCGTCTTCAATAACAATTTCATTGCCAGTTAGTAACCGCTTTCCAGCTTTATCCAAGACGTCAACTATCCCGGTTTTGTCATCTACCTTTACTTGGTAAAAGGCGGTTTCAATCTGATTCCCCTCAACCGCTATCCTATTTACCGGCTCCGGCCGGGGCGGCTTATATACCTTATAGCCCAGTGGGGGAACATCAGCAACAAAACCACCGTTGGCTGATTCAACCCAGTTCTTTGTCTGCCAGGGGAGGGGGTTAAACACCACCGTTCCTTTACCATTTGTGTTTACCCTTTCGGTTATATAGGTTAAGGATTGGGTCAAGATTTGGCTAAGCTTACTCCTAAGGGAGGCAAAAATCTCCCTCACCTCTTCATAAATCTCATCCACCCCGCAGCCGGTGATTACATCATGAAAGGCGACGAACAAGGCTTTCTCCCAAGCCTCCTGGAATTCATTGGTTGGATATCCAGCGCCAAGAAGCCAGGCAATGGTGGCAAATTGCTCAGCGGTGATAAGTAAACCTTCGCATTCCCTGGAGCCTTGCACTATCCAGATCCGACTGGAGCATACCTGGGGAAATACATCAACCAGTTCGTCATCATATAACTCGCCTTCTATCACCTCAGCCCTTTTTTCGCAACTCTCGACAGCCGGGAAGAACTCGCTTGGAGTGGCTATCTTCATTGGAATGTCAGGGTGGGTTTGGTTCCAATTCTTTACTTCTTGGATGATTTCGGGCTGTGGGGGCATGGAGCCGCTGCCGCAGGGCATTAAGATATTAGGGGTGCAGGCAAATTTATTAAGCTCAACAAATGATTCCTCCCATTTATCAATATCCAGCCCAGCCCGGTAGCCCAGAGGGAACCAGTGAGCCAGGATAGTGGTTCCATCCAACCCCTTCCACAGGAATTCGCTCTCTTTAATGTCTGCCCGGGCACCTCTTCTAAAAGCGAGCCATTTATATCCCGCTTTGTTATAAATTTGAGGAAGCTGAGCGTTCATGCCAAAGCTATCGGCTGCCCAGGCTACAGGAACCTCAATGCCAAATTTCTCCCGGCAATACCTTTTGCCAACCAGGATATCCCTTACTAGCACCTCACCGGTGGGGAGCATAGCATCCGGCATAAGGTATTGCCCATCGACTATCCCCAGTTTGCCCGCCTTTACCATTTTCTCGATGCGTTGGAAAAGAGGGGGGTTCCTCTTCTCTATCTCTTTCAGCAAGAAGGTTTGCTCTATGCAGAACTTAAATTCCGGGTTCTCCATCAGCCTTAAAGCTTCCTCAAGAATTGCCTCATTTATCTTGAGATACTCTTCCTTAGAGAAAGCCCAGGCTACATCATAATGGGTATGTGGGACAAGATAAATCGTTGGCATTTTGACCTCCAATTGGGGAAATTATACTATAATTTGAGTGATTCTGTGGCTTTTAGCCAGTCTCGCAGCTCCTCCAGCACCTGATGGTGGTTGGTTCTGGTTACCGTTACCAAATTTACTTGTGGCTGGCGCTTGATAGCATCGGCACATGGGTTGGGGCTGAGCATAATAGTTCCCAGGAGCCTCTTCCCGCTGTTAAGTATGTTTAATACCGCTTCCCTGAATTTAGCTGAGAATAGCTCCATCTTCCCGATTTCATCAATGACCACTAAGTCGCACTCCCGGGCTGCCTGGTTAAGGGCGGAAACACCCACCTTATCCAGGCTATCAACATCAACACCGTACTTGCTTACCCGATATGGGCTGTGGAAATAGATGTGAGCCAGTACGGCAGTTTGTCCGTCTAGGGTAACCAGCCTGAAGCCTTGTCTTATCCCCTGGCTTCTTATTTCCTCGGTGTAAAACCCGCCAGCTTTACCCTTCGTCTCGGCTATGGCTTGTTTTATAAGTCTGGTTTTCCCTGTTCCCGGCTGCCCGGTGAGCAGATAAACTTGCTTCACGGGCTTTTACCGCTTTGGAGTTCTGCCTCAGCCTTCCTTTTTAACTTCAGCTTCTCTCTCTTGCGCCGATGCTTGAGGGCAGCTACCCTTTTTCTCTTGTTCATCGTTACTAATATAACCTAAATCAGCTTGCCTTGTCACTTTTGGCTTTATGAGAGAAGACCTGGACAAACTTGGCAAAAGAGCGGTCGTAGGTCTTCTCCACCTCAGGTGGGAACACGCAACCGGGAAGCTCATCGAACTGCAGATGGTAGGCGATGCAATCACAGCACTTTCCTTTTCTGGAGCAAGGCTCATAGGTGCAGGGGCATTTGGCTTTATTGACTTCAATCTGGCATTCCATCGAAACCTCTCCTCCCTTGGTTTTAGTGACCTATCCCCCTGACCCCCTTCCCTTGGTAATTAGTTAAGGGAAGGGGGAGTGTGGTGAGAGGGGGCTTCGCCCCCCTCTCTAAAATCTCTTCCCCCCTCTCCTTCGAAGGAGAGGGGGATAAAGGGGGTGAGGATGATAAACAACCCAATTTACATATAGCGTTTTCTTACCTTTAGGGACAACTCAGCCAGTAACTCAAGGGCACGGGTGGTTGCCTCGGTGGTATTTAATGGTGCCAGCCCACAGCTAGGGGTAAGCAGCCCTTGCTGCAGCAGTTGTTTGAAGGGGACGCCCTTTCTGGTGAAGGGCGCCATCGCCTCCTCCAAGCGGTCTTTTAGGCTGGCTGCCGTTTCCTTGGCTAGCGACTGTTCATCATTGGGGACAATTCCCCAGGCAATAGTGCCTTTCCTGTCGAGGAAGCTTTTTATTTCAGAAGGATAGAGGCTCAGCGACTGAGCATAGTTGTAAGCGTCAAAGCTCAGGATATCAACATTGGTACTTAGTAAAACTGACCAGTCGGTATTGCCGCAGCAGTGGACTCCTTTCAGCCCGCTAATGCCGGCAAAGACCTCTTCCAGCAGGCTGATAACCCTCTCCCTGGATAGTGACACGGAGACCGAGCCGAAGGCAGCCATATAAGGCTCATCAACGAAGATAATGGTGTTCTTGGAGATTTGGCTCAGTGCCTTTTCTTGCCAGCTTGCCTTTAGCCTGAGCAGCTTGACCGCGGCATCACCCAGAACATCATCATAGATTATAGCTCGTTGACTGTCATCGGTAACGGTTAGCCCCCAGGTGACCGGTCCCGTTATTTGCCCTTTGACTGCCACCGGCATCAGGTTTCCCAGTGCTAGAAAGCTGTGGAGACCAGCAGCGTAATCAGAGCTGATGGGATATTTGTCAATATCGTTTTCCAGATAGGCAGTATAAAGCTGCTCCAGCGGCTGAGCCAGGTCCTGGGAGCGGTCTATATAGATGCTAGCCTCCTTGACCACGGCTCCGGGGAAGCCCTGGCTGAACTGGACATACATATTTTCCAGGAAGGAGCGCCTGGGTAGCTGGGGCCAGGCGGGGATGTGTTTAAGGTAGTGGCTGACCTGTGAGCATGCCTCCGATGGGTCGGTGTGGGGCATACTGCCAATAGCCGTTGGCAGGCAACCAAATTCTATATCGGGCATAGTGTGTTAGCTATCTCCTTTGGTTAAATATTTGCCTATTAGCAGGTTCAGCTTTTTCTTCTGCTCAGAAGGCATAAACTCTGGGGCAGTGACAAAAGCCGTCTCTAGTGCCGTAGCACAGCCGCAATGGCGTTTCTCCGGTATTCTGGCGACTGCCAGCTTGATAATTTGCTTGGCGGTATCAATATTCTGGTGCTGGATTTTCAGGATAACATCTACCGTTACCGGCTGGATTCTCTCGTGCCAGCTATCGTAGTCAGTAACGCAGGCGATGATAGCGTAGCAGATTTCTGCCTCCCTTGCCAGCTTAGCTTCGGGCAGTGCCGTCATACCAATAATGTCAGCCCCCCAGGAGCGGTATAGCCTTGATTCCGCTCTGGTGGAGAAGGCGGCACCTTCCATAGCGATATAGGTGCCTTTGGTATGGACACTAGCCCCTGCCTCTTTGGCTGCCTCAAATACAATCTGGCTCAGCACGGGGCAGAAGGGCTCGGCGAAGGGGATATGGGCGACGATGCCCTCGCCGAAAAAAGAGTTAACCCGGTTCCGGGTGCGGTCGATGAGCTGGTCGGGGATAACAAAATCCCCGGGCTTAATCTCTTCTTTAAAGCTACCCGCCGAGTTAATGGCAATAATGTACTCCACCCCCAACGATTTGAGGGCATAGATATTGGCTCTGACTGGGATTTCGGTGGGGGAGATATGGTGCCCCCTGCCATGCCGGGGCAAAAATGCTATCCCCACCCCTTCCAGCTTGCCGATGGTTATGGCATCACTCGGCTTACCAAAAGGCGTATCCAGGTCAACCTCTTCAATATCCGTCATCCCCTCAATATCATAAAGCCCCGTCCCGCCAATAACGGCTATTTTAGCGTGTGGCATTAGGTGGCCTCCTTGTGTCAACTTTCAATATACAGGAACATCATCTAGGCCTGACTGAACAACTTCTTTGTCTAACCCATATTTTTTAGTGACTGATTTGGTCAGTTCAAATAACCATGCGGGGCATGTAGGTGCTAAGTATATCCTTTCAATCAGTAAGTTTAAATCTACTGCAACATATATACCATCATCAAATAGGGGCTTGGAAAGGTCGATTCTACCACCTTTTGGTGACATTTCTTGAATCACTGCTCTGAGTTCTTGCTCGTGTTCAAAGCTTTTTCTTTTATGGACGAAAGGATAGAAGGTATTTCCTTCGGGCATCCAATCCTTATCAAAATCGATATATTTTACTTTGCCTATATAAATATCGTGCTCTTCATCTTTTAGGCACCCTTTTAACCGGCTAAAAGATGATTGTATAGCGATGCCCTCATTGCTTTTAAGGTATAGTCTCCACATAGCAGCTGATTCGTATTCGTTTAGGTGCCAGCTATTGATAAAGGTGAATTTTGGTGTTGCTTGAAAAACTTTGCTTAAAGTTGTAAGCATACCCTGTGGCACCTCGCTTTTTTCTTTATCTCTATAAACGATTGGTCTGAGTTCTATATTGGCTCTTGAATACGAGCCTTCGAAGGGATCCCCTAACTTGTCAGCTCTAGTAAAGAAAAGAGCTGATCTATCTAAAAGACTCACAAATTTAGTGAAATCCATATACCGCCATATTTTGGCATTTTCGTTTTCGGGTTTTTCAAAAACAGGGTGCTCTTTATACATTGCTTATCAACCTACCCCCTGTATCCCCCTCCCTTACAAAGGGAGGGGGAAATTGTTTGGTAAGAGAGGCTTCGCCTCTCTTTGACTCTCATTTTTTATATCTTTCCTGCCAAGGAAAGGGGGAAGAGGTTTTAGAGAGGGGGCAAAGCCCCCTCTCCCCACACTCCCCCTTCCCTAACCAAATTACTAGGGAAGGGGGTCAGGGGGATAGGTTCCTAAAAATCTTCCCCATCCCCTCCCCATATGGCTCTCTTATTATACCATTCTCGGTGATGATGGCGGTTATGTATTTATGGGGGGTGATGTCAAAGGCGGGGTTGGCGGCTTGGATGCCCTCGGGGGCAATGCTTATCCCTTGAATATGGGTTACCTCTTCTGGGCTTCTCTGCTCAATGGGAATTTCAGCCCCTGAAGTAAGTGTCAGGTCAATGGTGGTGGTGGGGGCAGCAACATAGAAGGGGATGCCATTCTCCTTTGCCAGCACCGCCAAGGTGTAGGTGCCAATCTTGTTGGCGGTATCGCCGTTGGCGGCAATCCTGTCGGCACCAACAATAACGCAGTCAACCTCCCCCTTGCTGATGAAGTAGCCAGCCATGGAGTCGGTGATAAGGGTAAACGGGATACCAGCCTTCTTTAGCTCCCAGGCGGTGATTCGCGCTCCCTGGAGGAGGGGGCGGGTCTCGGTGGCTAAAACCTTGAGCTTTTTGCCCTGCTCCCTGGCTTGCTCGATTACCCCTAAGGCAGTGCCATAGCCGGCGGTGGCAAGAGCACCGGTATTGCAATGGGTCAGGATGGTAAAGCCGTCCTCAATCAGTTCAGCACCAAGCTGGCTCAGCTTTCTGGTTGCCTCAGCCTCTTCTGCCTGTATGTTGATTGCTTCATTGACCAGCGCCGCCTTAATCTGGTCTATATCTCCACAGGCTTCGGCTAGTTGCTGCATGCGGTCAATAGCCTGGAACAGGTTTCTGGCGGTGGGTCTGGTAGAGGCGATGGTCTGGGTGATGCCCCATAATCTTTTCAAGAACTCATCTCTGGACTTAGCCTTGATTTCCATGGCACCGAGAGCAACTGCATAGGCACCAGCTACCCCAATGGCTGGAGCGCCCCTAATTTTCAATTTCTTTATGGCAGAGGCTATGTCCTGATAGCGGCTGAGCTCCAGATAGACCTCTTCTTGAGGAAGCCTGGTCTGGTCAAGGATTCTGAGCCTATCACCAAGCCATATCATTTTTGCTTCCTTAACCTGGGGATGAACATGGGCACACTTTGCTTGTATTTGAGGTATTCCTCGCCGAACTTCTTCTCCATCTCCTTTTCTTCTATGGTTTTAAGGTAAAGGACGTTGAGCAGGATAAACAGCGGGGTAAAGATAGCAACGAGGGAAAAGGAGTTGAGTAGTATACCTACGCCAAATAGGATGATAATCCAGCCAAGAAGCATTGGATTTCTGCTCCGGGAGTAGAGCCCGCTAGTTACCAGCTTCTGGGGTGGGTTGAGGGGAACCGGGGAGCCTCTGGCTTTGGCAAAGGTGTAAACTGTCCACAGAGCTAATGTAGCCCCAATTACTATCAGTGGCATAGATACAAATATATTAGTAGGTGCGGCAAGGGGTAGCCGTACCAGCAGGAGCCTATCCAGCCACAATGAGGCGAAAACAAAGAGGGCGCTTATGCTGAACCAGACGATTATTCCTACCGGTGTCATTATAATCTTTAGCTTATTTCTGGTGGTGGCTATTCGGAATATAAATTGAGCATATCTATCGGCTAGGCTCATGGTTTTTCCTTCTTGGTTAAATGTAGCCCAGCTTGGCTCGGTCGTCAAGGGTTTTGGCTTTTTCTGAACTGGTTCAGATAGATTGGTGATATCGATTATCATGTTTCGTTTCTCTATGGCGTTGACCCTACCTCCTCCCTGTTTTTTAACTTATCTCTTTCTTCACACTGAACCCGCCCTATAGGGGCTGGTGCCCTTCTTAAACACCCTGGAGAATGGAGAGTCAAGGAGAGACGCTCGCCTTCAAATATATAATGGGGAGTCTAAGAGGGGCGAAGCCCCTCTTCTACAACTAATTCCCCCTCCCTTATTTAAGGGAGGGGGATAAAGGGGGAGGGTTACCTATTCTTGACATAGCTAGTCAAGTCAAAGTAAACTTTTTGATATGGCTGAGGGTTCATCGGACCAAGACAGGCTGAGGAGTAAGATTGGGGTGGAGTGGGAGCCTAGGGCATACCAGATTGAGAGGGAGATGATACGGCGGTTTGCCCGAGCCATAGGCGACCCCAACCCCCTGTGGCAGGATGAGGAATACGCCGGGGCGAGCCATTGTGGTGGCATTATTGCCCCCCCAACCTTTATTCTGGCTATAGGCTTTGAGCAATTTGTGGAGGAGGTATTAGCCTTGGCTTCCTTTGGCACGGTGCTTATGGGTGGGACTGAGCTCGAGTGCTATCAGCACATCAGGCTGGGCGACCTGATAACCGTTATCTTCAAAATCAGTAACCTTCGTCAGCGTCAGGGTAAGATGGGCAAGATGGCATTTATGACCTTTGACAGCAGCTATAAAAACCAGAGGCAAGAGTTGGTAGCCAAGTGCCGCCAGATGGTTATCGGTTATTAGGTCGAAGACTCTTTGAGATGACTGAGCAGCTCTATTACGAAGATGTTACCACAGGCAGTGAAATCGCCCCCCTGGTCAAGCAGCCGACCACTCGGCAGTTGGTGATGTGGGCTGGGGCGGTAGGTGATTATTTGCCCATTCACTATGACAAGGATTTTGCCCAGAGCCGAGGTCTGCCCGGCGTTATCGTCCATGGTCAGCTAATAGGCGCTTTCCTAGGTCAGCTAATGACTGACTGGATAGGGGAACTGGGCAGTCTCAGGAAGTTGAGTTGTAGTTATAAGGGTATGAACTACCCCGGCGAGGCTCTTACCTGCAAGGGTAAGGTAACCAAGAAGTATGTCGAGAATGAGCGCCACTATGTAGAGTGTAGCCTGTGGGCAGAGAATTCCAAGGGGGAGAAGACAGCATCGGGTATGGCTATCGTCATTCTGCCATCCAGAAGTTGATTATAATCAGACAATAGGAAAGGAAGGCAAACAGATGGGCGATAGGTTAAAAGATAGGGTAGCAGTAGTTACCGGCTCAGGGCAGGGGATTGGGAGAGCAATCGCTATAGCTATGGCCAGGGAAGGTGCCAGGGTAGTGACTAATAACCGCCGTCCAGGTACCGAGGGCGGAGATGCTGAGACCACCGCCAAGGAGATTAGGGATATGGGTGGTCAGGCAGCACCCTTCTTCGGCAGCGTCTCCGAGTTTGACATAGCTCAGAAGCTAATACAGACGGCAGTGGACAGCTTTGGCAGGTTGGATATTTTGGTGAATAATGCCGGTGCTGACGCCCCCCGTATGGTCTGGAATATGACTGAGGAGGAGTGGGATAGGTGTCTGGGCTCCTTTCTTAAAGGCTCTTTTAATTGCACTCGGTTTGCCTGTGGCTTGATGAGGGAGCAAAGATGGGGGCGGATAATAAATACTACCTCTACTGCCTGGCTAGGCACGGTGGGGCACTGTAATTATGGTGCGGCTAAGGCTGGGCTCGTCGGTTTAACCAGGGCTGTGGCCAGGGAGATGGGCAGATATGGGGTAACCTGCAATGCTTATGCACCAACCGCGGCCACCAGGTTTACCCTTAGCGAGGATATAATAGCTGGTTTCAAGAAGAGATATGAGGCGGGGCTTATGACCAAGGAGCGGTTTGAGGAGTTAACTAATCCACCAAGTCCGGAGACAGTAACCCCATTAATAGTCTATCTGTGCACCGATGAGGCGGCTGATATAAATGGGCAAGTGTTTGATGTTACCGGGGGTAATATCGCTATTTACTCCGAGCCGGTAAGGAAGAAGTCCATCGTTAAACAGGAAGGGTTGTGGACGGTGGAGGAGTTAATTGACCAGGTGCCCAAGGAGTTACTGGAAGGATACCAGAACCCAGCACCACCCCAGCCAGCTAAATAGGGGATTTTATCACCCTCACCCCCTTAGTCCCCCTCTCCCTTGAGGGAGAGGGGGAAGATTATTTTTTGAAGGGGCGAAGCCCCTTCATCTTTACCCACTTCATTAGGAGATACCTCAGGTTTAGGTTTGCTGTTGCCACTGCTTACGGTGCAATTCCATAAGCATAAAGTCATATCCGTCCCTATTCAGGAATCCATAGGGGGTGAAGCCGCATTTTTTGAAGCACTTTTGCGCCCTGGTGTTTGAGTCCAGGGTCTTTAGATAGATTCGGTTGAGCTTTGTCCGTTGGAAAATGTGGTTGACCAGGGTGGTTACCGCATCGGCACCATAGCTCTTGTCCCAGTAGTCACGGTTGCCAATCATAATACCTAGCTCGGCTTCGCCATTGGTCTCATCAATGCCATAATATGTGCAGTTGCCAATGTGCTTACCGTCCAGCGTTTCTATGGCGAACCGATGTCTGGTTAGGGAAGGGTAGCGCAATTCGCTGGCGTAGTCTGATAAATACTGCGGGAAAGTAATGGTTGGCAGTGGGGCAGCGTCAAGTTGAGCTAGCTCGGGGTCTGTTTGCCAGGCATAATCATCTGGGGCGTCGGCTAATCTTTTTTCTCGAAGCTTAGTATTATCGCCAACAATCATACCGCCCTCAACGGTTTCAAATTCGGAAGGATAAAGGGTCTTCCTCAGCCTCTAGCTGGCATATGGCTTGTTCCGCCGCCTGCTGGATTACCTCACTGGGATTATTCAGACACTGCTCAAGGCGGCCTTTAGCCTCAGGACCACCTATCTTACCCAGCGCCTGGATAGCAGCTAGCCGGACATCAACATCAGGGTCATTGATAAGCTCTATGAGATAGGGGGCTGCCTCTTCCTCCCCCAACTCGCCGCATGCCCCGGCTGCTTCATAGCGCACCTCGGCATCAGCGCTAGCTAGCTCCTTTAGCAGGATTGGTAGCCAGGAGAGGTTACAGCTCTTACCCATAGCGAAAAGAGCGCTGGTTCTCAATTTGGGATTACCACTTTGATAGGCTTCCACAATGGCTTTCTTCATCTGGGGCAGGCTTAATGGGGCAGCCGCTTCTAGAGCATGGCGTTTGACTTCTATAGGCTTGCTTTTATCATCGATTACGGCGAGTAGAGCCTGGCATACCTTGGATTTGTGGCTGGGGCGCAGCTTTTTAAGCTCGGCTAACAGGGCAAACTTGCCCAACATAGTAGCTGCCGTCGCCTGGACTTTCTCCGAGCTATCTTGCTCCAGTAGATCGATTAGAGGGTCAATTAGAGACGCTTCCTCGCTTTCCCACAGACCTTCAATAGCCTTGCTCCGCACCTCAGCATCTTGGTCCTTTAAGTGACGCTTGAAGATGCTATCAAAGTCGAGCTCAAAGTTATCCTTGGCTAGCTTGACCAGGCGATACATGATTTGCCTCCGCCGTTTTGGCTCAATGGCTGCCCATGCCTGTTCAAAAAGCTCCAGCTCTTCCGAGTTTAGCTTTGACAGTTCGGTTAGCCTTGAATTGAGCAACGGCTTATTACGGTTACCCAGGTCAGCAATGGTCTCCTCAATGGGCAATGACATAGCCTGCTCCCTAGTTTATTCCTCCTCTTCCTCCCCGTATTCCCAGATAGGCCTGGTAAAATAGTCGATATACTCTCCCATAGCCTCAGCCGCAATCTGTTTCATCCTATCTGCGGTCTCCTTGGCTATCTGAGCCAGCTCGGACATGTCAATTTCAATATCTAGCATCTTGGTCAGCACCTTAAGCACAGCCAGGGCAGCCATAGGGTTCTGGATTCGGGTAGCATACATAGGCACCTCGCCCAAAAGACAGATACCCTCAATTTCCCTCTCTTTGGTTACGCCCAGCAGTAACCCGTTCAACCCTGAGATTTGTAGATTACCCCTTTGCACCAAACCATATTTCTCCAAATCCTCAGTCATATGCTGGCTGGTTACCACCCCCCACACTCTGGGCTGCTCGGTGTGGTGGATGCGGCTTATGGCTGCGGCACAGGTATATACCCGCTTAACCTGAAACCTTACTCCCACATCAAGAACGCAATTAGCCAGCTCGTATCCCTTGGAGAATGGTTGTTCCTCACCGATGAATAGTATTATATCACTTCCCCCGCCTTTGTTTTTCCAGTAGTGGAACTTGCTCTGTGGGAACTGTGGTGCCTCTACTACATTGTTCTTAGCCACTACCCCGATGGCGTCGAAGAAATAGGAGGGCTCAATTTCCCCTAGTTCCTTGAAGTCCAGCTTTCTCTTTAGGTAGGTAGCTACTATAATTGATACATTGCCAATGCCGGGCCAGGAAGCCAGCATAATGGGCGAATTGAGTTTTGGTCTGGCATAAAGCCTAACTAAATCTTCCATTTTTCTGTGCCTTTCTTTGTTACTGAGGCTGTTTAGTTGTCATTGCGAGGCACACGATTCCTCGTCTGTCGTTGCGAGGAGCGAAAGCGACGAAGCAAACTCGGAGCTTCCTCGCTCTGCTCGGAACAAGCTCCGCAATCTTTGAAAGCAATAGTGAGATTGCTTCGCGGAGCCTGTCCTGAGCGCCATGAGATTCTTCGCTACGCTCAGAATGACACGAAGCGAAGGGCTCGCAATGACAGTTTGAGCTACTAAACGGTCTCTTACTGGTTATAGGCAACCCCATCCCCTTTATCCCCTTCCCCTTATCAAGGGGAAGGGGAAGATATTTTTTTTAGAGGGGCTTCGCCCCCCTTAGACTCCCCTTTGATAAGAGGAAGGGCAGATTTTGGTGTCTCCTACTCATTCTGCCCGGGTTTGCGATTTTGGGCTGAGGATAACTTTTCCTGAACAGTTCCCCTGAGTGCGGGCATGATAGATACTATTTCCTCACCCACAATAAGTAGCTTATCATAGGCTTTCTCTAACTTAGTAATCATGCGGCTAAATAACCCCATTTTCAATAGGGATTGCATATAATCTTTTACCCTACCCGTGGCCGCTTGCTCATCATAAATCAGTTCAACAGCAGGGGGCTTCAGGAAGTCATTCCGTTCATCCTTATCTGGGAAAGCTGATTCTAAGAACTGTTCCATCTCTTTACCCTTGAGTAGCTTTAGTGGTCTCATTTCAACTTGCTGAATAGCGGAGAGTGGCATTTCGAACCATGTTCCACTAACACCCGACAAACGAGATACTTTAGACTTCTTAAAATCAGCTATTGTGCTTGCTTCAAGCTGATACAATACTAAGAAAAGCAATCGTTCGTTCGTTAAGTATATGTTCGTTTGGCAAAGAGAAATAGGTACCTCTTGTCTTCGATGCATACCAAGCCTTCGTGACTCCACTTCCTTGAGGAAAATCACTGGGGTTACTATTTTGGTTTCGAAAGTAAGCTCTTCAGTAGATTTCAGCTTTTTGAATAATCCTATTAGGTCTACTCCGCCTTCTTTGTCCATGGCTCCTACCTCCCTACTATTATTTACTAGCCACCGACAGCCCAGGGCAATAAATAGGTGGGGTGTTGAGGAAGCCACCTACCCACTTAGCCTCACTGCCAATAGCTATAACTTCTTTAAGAACCTGGTAGACATTGCCTGAAACCATAGTATCTTTAACCCTACCTACTATTTTACCACTTTCTACTTTATAACCTAAAAGGACATTGCCACTGAAATCGCCGCCTAAAACATTGCCCTGTCCGGCTCCCATGAGCTGCTCAATAACCAGCCCCTCTTTTATATCGTTTACCATTTCATCCAGGGTGGTCTTGCCGGGGGCGATGATAAGGGCGGTGGGTGAGGGGACAGGCAATCCACCACTTCTGCTGCCGTTGCCGGTGCTCTTGGTGTGAGCCTGGGCTGCTGTTTGCAGGTCGTAGAGAAAGTTAGCTACCGTCCCCTGCTCAATGAGTGGGGTGCGTTGACTGGGTATTCCCTCATCATCGCAGGGGCGGCTATTGGGGCGGTAGGCTATAGTTGGGTCATCCCACAGCCATAGCTTTGGGTCAAACACCGTCTGACCAAGTCTATTTCCAATGGGTGAAGCCCCCTCGAGGACGGTCTTACCATTGAACGCCGCCATTAAGGGTGGGATTAGGGCGTTAGCTACCCCTCGGGGGGTAAAGATTACCGGCAGTTGCTTGGTTGGTGCCGAGGCTCGGTTTTTGGCTAGCTCAAGCTGCTGAAGCACCACCTCTGCTACCGCCTTGGGCTGGGTCAAGGGATGGCAGGAGCTTTGGCTTTCGCCGACAAACAGCATATCTGTGCCCCGAATCAGGCTGCCTTCAATACCTAGGCCGAAGATGCTTTTCCTGTAGTTGGCTTGCCCACCGCGAGAGTTTATAATTCGGAATGAGATTATGCCCTTGGTCACCATCGCTTCACATACGATATCTGGGGTGTGACTGGTAACCATGGCTATGAGTTCCTCACCAAGTTTAATCATTTCTCCAATGGATATGGACTCTATATCAGGGTCGAAGACATCAATCTGGGGATATGAGGTTGTGGAGGGAAGCTCAAACCTGGCTGGCATACCGAACTGGGCTGTTTCCACGGCATTATCCACCAGGTTCTGGGCGTCACTTAGCTCTGTAGTAGCTGCATAGCCGAGCCTGCCTTGCCTGACTATACGCAGAGCCACGCTTGTGCTCTGCTTGCTTTGAATATGCTTCAGGCGATTGGCTTCAAATTGCACCGGGGTTTCCTCTGAGGAAACCATGAACACCTCGGCTTCCTCAGCTACCTTTTTGGCTTGAGCCAGGATGTTTTCCACTACCTGCCTCCAACTAGACAGTGGCGAATTCTGATGTGGGGGCTACCATTGGACACCGGCAGGGGCATCTGAGCCCCCTTGCCGCAGCCACCACCCTGGTTCATCTCCAGGTCATCGCCAATAGCATCTATATTATTAAGGGTGGTGAACACGTTGCCGGTAAGCACTACCGGTCGCAGTGCCTCAGCCAGCTTGCCATGACGAATCATATAGGTTTCGCCGGCGGAGAAGGTGAACATCTCCATACTGGTAGTGCCACCAAACCAGTTTTTGGCATATACTCCCTCCTTGATATCACCTATTATCTGGTCAAAGGAGGCTGAGCCTGGTTCAATATAGGTATTGGTCATGCGCACAATAGGTGGGTAGCGATAGTTGATGGCTCTGGCATTACCCGTAGGCTTTTCTCCCATCTTGGCGGCAGTTTCCCTGGAGTGAAGCCTGCCCACCAATTCGCCTTCTCTGATAAGGTAGGTTTTAGTTGCTGGCACCCCTTCATCGTCATATTTATAGCTGCCTCGAAGTCCGGGTATAGCTGCACTGTCAACGATATTAAGCTCAGTGCTGCCAAATTTCCTGCCCAGAACCATAATTTGGCGCAGGCGGTCGTTTTCATAAACAAAGTCTGACTCCGAGAGGTGCCCAAAGGCTTCGTGGACAAAGACGCCGGCTAGAACCGGGTCTAATACCACGGTATATTCTCCCCCTTTTACCTGCGGGGCTGATAATAGCTCCACGGCATGCTTTGCCATTTGCTCTACCTGCTGGTGGAGGCCATGTATCGAGCTGAAATCACCTCTACTGCCTATGCTCAGTCCTACCTGCTGCACCTCGCTGCCTTCAGTGGCTACAGCGGTCAGGCGCAGGGCGATATCCGACCTCTCCTGCTCGATATAGCTACCTGATGAACTCAAAAAGATGACCTTTTTATGGCTATCACCATAGACAATAATTGAAGTCTGGAGCTTTGGGGTGCGCCAGATAAGAGCATTATATTCATCCAGTAGTTGCTTCTTTTCAGCTAAGGAGATAGTCAGCGGATTCTTATCTATCTCGCTTGACACAATATCAACTACAGGTTCTACCGGGGCTAGTTTACTTTCTTCCTTGCCCACCAGTCTCGCCTGTTTTACTGCCAGCTCTATTCTGCCGGGAAGGTCGCTCAGGCTATCGAAGCTAACGAAGCCCCAGCCACCTCTGACCAGGGCTCGCACATTTCCCCCAATGGCGGTTGCCTGACCAACGGATTCCAGTTCCTTCCCCCGGTAGGTAATGTGGCTCCTTTGGCTCTCCTCCAGTCGAGCCTCTATATAGTCGGCGCTAAATCCCTTAAGTGCCTCAGCTAGCTGGCGACCAATGGCTTCAATATCGGTCACGGTAGGACTAGTTTACCTAGTCACCAACGGGGCTGTCAATTTATTGTACTCGCTCATATGATTAGCGGCACCTCAACTTTCTGCACCTCACCCCCTTAGTCCCCCTCTCCTGGAAGGCGAGGGGGAGGAATAAAAAAGAGGGGGCTTCGCCCCCTCTTAAAACTACTTCCCCCTTCCCCTCCAGGGGAAGGGGGACAGGGGGATGGGGTCAATGCTGCCGAGAAACGAAACATAATAATCTGTGTCATTAATTTATCTGAACTAGCTCATTTATGGCCGGTGTGATAATGATTTATGGGGGGGGTGAAGAGGGGCGGTGTTTATCGGCAAATCAGCTCATTTGGAGCTAATCATGAATCCTGCTCAGATACCAGCAGCCGGTTGGCATATCCCGATAGATATCACAAACAAGACCTCGATTGGTCTTAACCCTGAAGTAATTCCTCAAAATCTCCTTTCCCCACCACTGCTCGACTACTCGCCAGTGTTGATATACTTTGGTTATACGCTGTGCCCCTCCATTTCTGACCAGGGTTAAAGGCACACCCTGGACGTTCACACTTACCCTCAGCTCCTCCGGTTTTTCCAATAGCTTAGCCAATTCTTCAACCTCCCTTGATTTATAGCTTCCGTAAAACTCCGATTACTTTACCTTGAATCTCCACGTCTTCTGGTTGGTAGTACATTGGCTCCATTTGTCTGTTGGCTGGCTGCAAGCGAATCCGATCGGCTTCATGATAGACCTTCTTTAGGGTTACCTCCTGCTCTATCTTCAGCCAAACCGCAGCTACCTCGCCATCTTCTACCGTGCTTGTCTGCTGTATCAAGACGATGTCTCCATCATCAACGAAGGCATCAATCATGGAAATTCCCCTTACCTTAAGAGCATAGACACCTTTCTTACCCTGGGTCACCTCCTCGGTTAACTGGAGTGTCTCCTCAGGGATTGTAGTCCAGGTGTCTGAAGTGGGCACCGGTATCGGTTCACCAGCGGCAATGGTTCCCAGTAAGGGCACTCGGGAAATGACCTCTCGCTTTCTCTCAGCAAGCTGGATGCTCCTGAACACCTCCGGGTCGCGGTGTATGTATCCTTGCCTTTCCAGGGTGTTCAGATGGTGCTGAACTACCGATGGTGTGCTGATGTTACACCCTCTGGCAATGTCCCTGACGGTAGGTGCATAGCCCCTTTCATCAAGGAATTTGCGGATAAAGTTCAGGATGCGCAACCGGGTATTGGAAACAACCATTATTGCCTCCTTGATACACTTGTTCTTAAAACAAGTGTATCATACAAATCGGCTGGTTGTCAATACCTGTTATTCTAGCTTGATTCTAAGGGCGCAGCCAGCCTTACCGCCATAATGAGCTAGTTCAGATAGATTAGTGACACAGATTAGCATGTTTCGTTTCTCCGTGGCATTGACCCCATCCCCCTCCCTGTTTTTAACTTATCTCTTTCTTCACACTGAACCCGCCCTATAGAGGCTGGTGCCCCTCTTAAATACCCCGGGGAATAGAGAGCCAAAGAGAAGCAAAGCTCCCTATTATGGGGGAAAAAGGAGAGTTCAAAAGGGTGGGGCCCCTTCAAAAGTAAATTTCCCCCTCTTCTCTGGGGGGAGCTAAAGGGGAGTTTAAGAGGGGGCGAAGCCCCCTCTTTTTTATTCCTCCCCCTCGCCTTCCAGGAGAGGGGGAGGAAGGGGGTGAGGTGCAGAAAGTTGAGGTGTCACCAAGGTATTGAACGAGTACACATGATTGACAGTTCCAAGCTATAATGCTAAAGTTTGTTGAAAGTATGATGGAGAGCTATCATTAGGTAGATGCAAATTATGCCATATAAAAAGGCGGGCTGTGGGAAATCTTGCCCCCAGAATCTCAGGTTTTCGCTTTCCATTAATGTGCTCCGGTATTATCTTTCCTGGTTACTCTAAGGTAAACAGTCATTGTTCTCCTTGAGGGGATGAGAAAGCTGAGTCCCAGCGGTTTGAAAAGGAAGGGGGTTAAACATGGCTAAGCCAAAGGTCGCTTTTTATTGGTGCGCTTCATGTGGTGGATGTGAGGAAGCAGTTGTTGACCTCAATGAAGACTTACTCAAAGTAGCGGATGCTGTGGATATTGTGCTATGGCCGGTGGCTTTGGATTTTAAGAGAAAGGATGTTGAAGCTTTAAGCGATGGTGAGATAGCGGTGAGCTTTATAAATGGTGCCGTAAGGTTGGAAGAGCAGGAGGAGATGGTAAAGCTCTTGAGGCAAAAATCCGGTCTGGTAGTTGCCTTTGGCGCCTGTGCTCATTTAGGAGGGATACCGGGGCTGGGGAACTTCTGGAACCGGGATGCCATTTTCCAGAGGGTGTATAAGGAAGTCCCTACTGTGGAAAATCCAGAGGGGACACTTCCACAAGAGAAGGTAGCCATTGATGTCGGCGAGCTTACCCTGCCGGAATTTTATGATACGGTAAAGACTTTGGCTCAAACCATCCCTGTAGATTATTACCTCCCCGGGTGCCCACCGCCACCTGATTTGATAATGAATGCAGTGAACGCCATTCTCAAGGGGGAATTGCCAGAGAGAGGGGCAGTGCTTGCTCCTGAAAAATCTTTATGTGATACCTGCCCCAGAGCAGAGAAAAAGCCGGAGAAAATATCAATTGCAGAAATAAAAAGACCGTGGGAAATCAAACTTGACCCTGAGAAATGCTTCCTTGAGCAGGGAATAATTTGTCTCGGACCTGCCACTCGCTCGGGATGTGGGGAAACCTGCATTAAAGCCAATATGCCATGTAGGGGATGCTTTGGACCGACAAGAGAGGTCGAAGATCAAGGAGCAAAGGGACTTTCAATGATGGCATCTATTCTAGGGCTTGAGGAAGAAGAGAAGATGACCGAGGAAGAGGTTAAAAAGTTAATTGATGGGATTGTAGACCCGGCGGGGACATTTTACCGGTTTAGCCTGCCCGCTTCTCTGCTTAGAAGAAGGAGGATAGAATGAGAAAGATAACCATAGACCCGATAACCAGGCTTGAGGGGCACGGAAAGATAGAGATATTCCTCAATGATGAGGGGAATTGTGACCGGGCTTGCCTTCAGATCCCCGAGCTTCGGGGGTTCGAGAAGTTCTGTGAGGGAAGACCGGCAGAGGAGATGCCAAGAATAACCACAATGATATGCGGGGTGTGTCCTACTGCTCACCACATGGCATCAACTAAAGCCCTTGATGACCTTTGGAAGGTTGAGCCGCCCCCAGCAGCGAAGAAGATAAGAGAGCTGATGTACAATGCTTTCCAGGCTGAAGACCATATATTGCATTTCTTCTTCCTTGGCGGTCCCGACTTTGTTGTCGGTCCACAAGCTCCCGCCGGAGAAAGAAACATCCTGGGGGTTATCGCTAAGGTTGGGCTGGAAGCTGCTGGAAAAGTTATAGAAGTGAGGAAAAGGCTGAGAAACGTGCTGAGGATAATCGGGGGAAAGCCAGTCATGCCTACCTGTGGCTTGCCCGGAGGGGTATCCAAACAGATTACCGAGGAGGAAAGGAAGCAAATTATAGAGACGGGAGAATATGCGGTGGATTTTTCTAAATTTGCCCTCGGGCTTTTTGATGATATAGTGCTGAAAAATAAAGATTATGTTGACCTCATCGTTGGGGATGTCTACTCGCATAGGACATATTATATGGGGCTGGTGGATGAAAATAACAAGGTAAACTTTTACGATGGGCATATAAGGGTGGTCGACCCGGGTGGCAAAGAGTTTGCCAAGTTTAGAGGTCAAGATTATCTCGAGCATATAAGGGAGCATGTTGAGCCCTGGACCTATGGCAAGTTCTCCTATCTCAAGAATGTAGGCTGGAAGGGATTTGTTGATGGGGAAGAGAGCGGCGTTTTCAGGGTGGCACCGCTGGCTCGGCTGAATACAGCCGATGGAATGGCAACACCACTGGCTCAACAAGCCTATGAAAGAATGTATGAAACTTTAGGTGGGAAACCTGTTCACAGTACCTTGGCTTTCCACTGGGCTCGACTAATTGAGGCGCTTTACGCATCGGAAAGGTTGTTGGAGCTTGCCCGTGACCCTGAACTTACCTCACCCGACATCGTAAACTTACCTACTGAAATTCCTAAAGAGGGGGTAGGCGTAGTAGAAGCGCCAAGAGGAACCCTTATCCATCACTACCAAACTGATGACCGAGGAATTCTCACCGGGGTCAATTTGATTGTTGCCACCCAGAATAACTCGGCTGCCATTAACATGTCGGTTGAGAAAGCAGCCAAATCTCTTATAAAGAAAGGCGAGGTTCCTGATGGGATTCTCAACATGATTGAGATGGCATTCAGAGCCTATGACCCCTGTCATGCCTGCGCCACCCATTCACTCCCGGGCAGGATGCCGCTCGAGGTGAATGTATATGACTCCAAGGGAGAACTAGTAAGGAAGTTGAAAAGAGATTAGTGAGGTGTTAGTGTAAAACAATTTGCCCCTATGGGCATAATTTTGCCATGGGAGATGAAGAGATGAAGCCGATATTGGTAGTAGAGGATGAAGCTGTTATGAGAGAGTCCCTCCGAGACTGGCTAACCGACGGCGGTTATCAGGTAGAAACTGCCGAAGAGGGGGAAGAAGCGTTAAAAACTATTGCCGAGCAGGACTTTGGTGTTGTCATCCTTGACCTGAAGTTGCCGGGAAAAGACGGGATTGAGGTATTAAGGGAGGCCAAGGAGAAAAGACCGCAGCTTAAGGGAATTATCATTACTGCTTATCCTTCAGTGCAGACAGCAGTAGAGGCGATGAAAGAGGGTGCTGTTGATTATTTGCCCAAACCCTTTGACCTTAATGACCTTGAGAAACTACTCTGGGAGACCCTCGGTCTGGTTCAGGTAGAGATAAGACCTAAGGCTGTTACTGAACTGCCTGTGGTAGAGGAAGTAACGGCGGAAGAAGAGCGGGCACGGGTTGAGGAAGCGATTGATGAAGCCACCGGGAAAGTATATTTGCCCCCTTGTCAGATAGCTTGTCCTATTGGAGAGCCTATTCAACGAACTAATGCCATGATTGCCCTTCTTCCTTTGGATGCTCAGGAGGCTTTCAGCCAGATAATAAAGATAGGTGACGAAATTTATGAGACGAATCCTCTGTTCACAGTATGCAGCTATATTTGCGGGCTATGTGAGAGAGAGTGCAATTACAAAGACCAGACGGGGGCGATAAGAAGAAAGATGCTCAAACGATTCCTTACCGATTATTATCTTCCATATATGGAAACCAAGCCCCCGCTTCCCTATCCTACCACAGAAAAGGTTGCTGTGATTGGAGGAGGACCTGGGGGGTTGATGTGTGCTTACATGCTGAGTAAAAAGGGCTATCAAGTGACCATTCTGGAAAGAAGCTCCCAGTTAGGGGGAGCTCTGAGATATATCCCTCAATATCGTCTTCCCACCAATATTGTGGATACTACTTTAAATAATCTGGCAAGGATTGCTCATATTGATGTTGAATTCGGAGTAACAATGGGTAACGGTGGAAAAACGCTGGATGACCTTAAAAGTGAAGGTTACCGGGCCATATTTATTGCCACCGGTACTCATTCCCCCAGGCCCCTTACTATTGAGGGGCAGCTAGTAACGGGTGCCGACCTAGGCGGAGTCGCCTTCGGGTTGCATCTCCTCTTCGAGCTGAACCAAGGGAAGGTTTCTGCTCAGTTCCTTCGCCAGCTGTTTCGGGGTAAGAGGGTGATAGTAGTGGGCGGTGGCAATGTGGCATTTGACGTGGCAAGGTCTGTCCGGCGGCTGGATGGAGACGTTTCCATTGTCTGTCTTGAGTGTGAAGATAAATCTTCTAAGGATGGAATTCCGGCTGATGTGGAAGAAATAGAAGGTGGCAGTGAAGAGGGGATAGGAATAACTTACTCCCGAGGCGTAGAAGAGATAATCGGGGAGGGTGGGAAATTCAAGAAAATAAAATGCCCCCGATGCATATCGGTGTTTGATGAAACCGGATTTAATCCTAAGTTTGACCGAAGCGATGCCATCTATCTTGAGGGCGATGTGTTACTGGTCACCATAGGGCAGGGTCCGGAGCGGGCATTTTACCAGCAAGAGGGCTTGCTGAATGAACGGGGCAGGCTTGACCTCGACCAGCTTACCCTCATGAGTAATCACAAAGAAGGAGTTTTTATCGGAGGCGATGTAAGGCGGATAGGTTTTGCTGCTGAAGCAATGAGAGATGGGATGATAGCAGCAGAGTCTATAAACCGCTACCTGAAGAGCGAGGATCTTAAGGTAGGGAGGGAAAAGGAGTATGAAGGTGCACCTATCCCCAAGCTTGTGGATTACAAGCCTCAGCCTGAGTCAGAATGGGTACTGCTGGAGGAGAGGCTAAACTTTGAACTGTTTGAGAAAGGTTTCACCCTGGAAGAAGCGGTGGAGGAGGCTAGAAGGTGTCTATGCTGTGGCCCGTGTAAGAGCTGTAAAGGATGTGTAGCGCTGGGACTTCAGCCTGAGATACCACAAATTAAAGTCAACCAAAATATATGTAGTGGGTGTGGAATCTGCGTCGCCATATGTAGCTATGATGCGCTCAAACTGGAGAAGTCCGAGGATGGGTTGGTATCGGTCATAGATGACCTTAAATGTAAGCGATGTGGCCTGTGTGTTAGTGCTTGTCCTGCTGGGGCAGTAACTATCAAAGATAACTTGGCAGAAACTATTGCTTATGCTTACGCAGCGTGATAAATATAAGGAGGAAGCTGTGAAGGAGAAGGTGGAAGTAGTCTTAGCCAAAATAAGGCCTGCTTTGCAGGCAGACGGAGGAGACGTGGAGCTGGTGGAGGTGAACCAAGGGGGGTGGTTAAGCTAAAGCTCAAGGGTGCCTGTGCTGGCTGTCCTGTGGCGACAATGACCTTGAGGCACGGGATTGAACGAGTGCTCAAGGAGCAGATACCTGAGGTCAAGGAAGTGGTTGCCGTTTAATGATAGCCTGTGAAAGGCGGGATAATGCCGATATACGAGTATCTTTGTTCCAATTGTGAACTTAAATTTGAACTACTCAGACCAATGAGTCAGGCGGGGGGGGCTGCTTTGTGTCCCAGTTGTGGAGGCAGTGCCCAGCGAGTGCTTTCATTATTCTCCAGAAGTTCTGAAGGTTCACCTGTTTCTGAAACAGGAAGTGCGTGCGCCAGTTGCACATCCGATACCTGTAGTTCTTGTCCTTTAGCAGGATAAGGGGTAAATGAGAAAGCAGAGAACGCGCTTTTCTTGTCATTCTTGTGGTAAAGGAGCGGAGTGTTCTCCCGGAGAGCCTCCTTGTGAGGCACTTCAAGGCTGGCTCACTGTTTCTTGCTGGAGCGGTCCGGGGGCAGTTTCCCACTATTACTTCTGCTCCTTCAGTTGCCTTAAGTCTTGGGTAGACGCCCAGGTCCCCACCATCCCTGAGGTATTTCTAGAGTCCTTTGGAGAGGATAGGACCTGAGAGAAGATGAAAACCCTCATTTTAGGGCTTGGCAATCCGATTCTCACCGATGACGCTGTTGGAATTAGAATAGCTCAGGAGCTTAAAGAGGAAATCCCCGATTTAGAGGTGATTGGGGCGGGCGAAGCCGGAATCGCTCTCCTTGAATATGTAACAGGCTACGATAAGCTGGTCATCATCGATTCTATAAGAACTGAAAAGGGGAAACCGGGGGAGCTGTATAAGCTTGGGCTGGAAGATTTGAATCCTACTATGGATTTCTCCTCTTCTCATGGTATAGGTATTGCCACTGCGTTTAAACTTGGGGAAGGACTAGGATACAGAATGCCCAAGCATGTCAGTATATATGCTGTAGAGGTAAGGGATAATACTACCTTCGGAGAGAAGTGCACCCAAGAGGTGGAGGAGAGGATACCATTCATTGTAAGGCAGATAGTAAAGGAGGAAAGGTTATGAAGCATTTTGAGCCCAAAATCGTAGTTTTTTGCTGTAACTGGTGTTCATATGCTGGGGCAGACCTTGCTGGCACCTCAAGATTAAAGATCAAACCCAATTTCAGGGTAATTCGAACCATGTGCTCGGGAAGGGTAGAGCCTTCCTTTATTTTTTATGCCTTTGCTAGAGGAGCCGATGGGGTGATGTTAGCAGGGTGTCATCCCGGGGATTGCCACTATAATAGTGGTAATTATAAGGCAAGGCGAAGGGTAATGTTACTCAAAAATATGCTCCCACAACTTGGGATAGAGTCTGAGAGATTAAGGCTAGAATGGATTTCTGCATCCGAGGGAACAAAATTCCGCAGCGCAGTGAACGGCTTTATTGACGAGGTCACAGAGCTTGGCCCGCTGCATGGGAATTCAGGGAGTGAGGCAATAAAGGTAGAGAATAAGTAAGAAAGAGAATTATATTGAGCCAGCAAGTTACCGAGCACAGAGTAGCACTTAAGCTAAATGAGGAGTATTGTAGCAGTTGCTCTATTTGTTGCTCCCTTTGTCCCTTTGAGGCGATAAAAAAGGATGCTGAAACTGGTAACACCTTTCTGGAGATAGAAAAGTGCCAGGTGTGCGGAATCTGCTACTCCGCCTGTCCGGCTAAAGCCATCGATACCATCTATTATGACTCTGGTTCTTTGATTAAGTATCTGGAGAGGGCGAAGCAGGAGTATGACAGTGATACACTGGTTATTATGTGTAAGGGAAGCGCCCCCGACTTTGTGGGGATAGAAAGGCTATTTGGGGTGTCAAAGTTTGTCCCCCTATCTGTTCCCTGTGTTGGTCGCATTTCAGAGGAGTTATTTTTGAAAGCCATAGCTATGGGGATAGAGGAAATTTATGTCCTTGCCTGCGACCAGAATTACTGCCGATTTGAGAGAGGAAGCCCAGTCACTGGGCGCAGAATCTTGGCACTCAATCTCTTATTGGAGCAACTGGGCTATGGAAGGGAGGTTATAACCCTGAAACGGCATAGTCTGAAGGTAAAAGCGGATAGAGACTTGTGCATAGGCTGTGGTAACTGCGCCTTTTATTGTCCTTACCAGGCGGTCAAGCTTGATAGTCCAGGGGTAGCCAATTTCAATCTGGATTCCTGTCGAGGCTGTGGCTTATGTGTGGCTATCTGTCCGGCTATGGCTCTAGAACTAGAGAATTGGGAGAGAGAGCGTATTTCAACCTTGATCTCCAGGCTGTCATCGGAGATGGAACAGCCTAAGATTTTGGTATTTCGCTGTCAATGGGCTGTTTTTCCTCCTCTGGATGGGGAATTCAGCCCCAATATCTGCGCCATAGATTTGCCTTGTGCCGCCAGGGTTGATGCTTTTCACATCTTAGAGGCTTTCCAAAAAGGCGTAGATGGCGTTTTGATAGCAGCTTGCCCTGAAGAGGACTGCAAGCTGGAAAGGGGGAGCGGGCGGGCACAGCACTCGGTAGCAGTACTAAGGGAAAGGCTGAACCAGATAGGCTTTGAAGATAGGCTTCATTTCTGCTCTGTGGCTCCGAGATACCCTGAGGAGTTCGATAGAGAATTACGGCAATTTAGCCAAAGAATAGAAGCTATCTGTTCAAAGAGGGAAAGGAAATGATTGTAACCACACAAAAGCCTTTGGATGAGATTTTAGATTCTATTTCCCCCTATAGCAATATCTTGATAGCTGGTTGTGATGGCTGTACCCAGCCGCCGAGGGGCATAAGAGAAGCAAAGACCTTGAGCCAATTGCTTGACCTTGGTGGCAGGCTGAGGGACAAGAATTTCGTATTTAAAGTAGCCACGGTGGTGAAACAGTGCGATTCCTTTTTAGCCGCTTCGGCGCTTAAGCCTCAGGTGGATGGTGTAGAAGCAGTGCTCTCTTTAGCCTGTGGCGCCGGGGTGCAAACTGTAGCTGAACTTTTCCCTGACCTTCCCGTCCTTCCAGCGCAAAATACCCATTTCATAGGGGTGGAGGATAGGGAGGGGGGCATTTTGGAGGAAAGATGTGCCGCCTGTGGAGATTGCCTCCTAGCCCGGATGGGCGGTATTTGCCCTGTTACCAGATGTGCCAAGGGATTACTTAATGGTGCTTGTGGCGGTGCCAGAAATGGCAAGTGCGAGATGGACCCTGCCAGGGACTGTGCTTGGGAGCTCATCTTTCAACGCTTGGACAAACAGGACAAACTAGACCTCCTCAAGGAATTTCGTCCTCCCAGGAATTACCAGCTAAGGGCTTGGAGGCTCACGCCATAACAAATTCGCGGGGCAAGCAAATGTTGTTGACCAAAGTGGGGAGATTGGCGAGGATAAGTGTGCGTGGGGTGGTGCAGGGGGTCGGCTTTAGACCCTTTGTCTATCGGTTGGCTCAGGAGCACGATTTGAAGGGTTGGGTGCGCAACACTTCGGGTAATGTGGAGATTGAGGTGGAGGGAGATGAGGAAACCTTAGAGAATTTCCTGAGCGACCTTGAAGCCAAAGCCCCTCCTATGGCACGCATTGAGAGGGTGGAAGCCACTTTCCATCCCCCCAAGGGTTATACCCAGTTCCAGATTTGGGAAAGTCTGAGCCGGGAGGGGCAATACCAGTTAGTGTCACCGGATATCGCCACCTGCGAGGACTGTAAGAGGGAGATTTTCTCCCCTACCGACCGCCGCTTCGGCTACCCCTTTACTAACTGCACCAATTGTGGTCCTCGATTTACTATTATTGAGGACATCCCTTATGACCGTCCTAAGACTACCATGGGTAAGTTTGAAATGTGCCCTCAGTGTCAGCGAGAATATCATGACCCCTTAGACCGACGCTTTCACGCCCAGCCCAATGCTTGTCCCCAATGCGGACCCGGTTTGGAGCTGGTTGATGGCAAGGGTAACCCTGTTGACTGCAATGATGCTATTAAGGCGGCGAGCGAGCTGCTAAAAACGGGGAAAATTTTGGCTATTAGGGGTCTAGGCGGTTTTCACCTTGCTTGTGACGCCACCAACGAGGAGGCGATAAATGTGCTGAGAGCCAGGAAAAGGCGTCCCTGCAAACCTTTGGCGGTGATGATAAGCACTTTGGAAGATATTGAACAGCACTGCCTGGTATCCCCCGAGGAGAGAAAGCTGCTTCAATCTCCCCAGTGCCCCGTTGTCCTCCTCAGGTGGAAGCATAGCTCATCCAATATCTCTCTGGCAGTAGCCCCGAATCTAAAATATCTCGGTGCCATGCTCCCCTATACTCCTTTACATCACCTGCTATTAAGGGAGACCGGTCTTCCTCTGGTCATGACCAGCGGCAACCTCAGTGAGGAGCCTATTGCTAAAGATAACGATGAAGCCTTGACCAGGCTCAGGGGAATTGCCGATTATTTCCTGCTTCATAATCGGGATATTTTTGCTCGCTATGATGATAGTGTCTATATAGTGGAGGGCATTCCTCAAGCCATAAGGCGGGCGCGGGGCTATGCTCCGTATCCCATTTTCCTGCCCTTCAGGTCAAAGCAAGTCCTCGCCTGCGGGGGCGAGCTTAAGAATACATTCTGCCTCACCAAAGACGAGCACGCCTTTCTCAGCCAGCACATCGGTGATATGGAGAATGAGGAGACCTTAGACCACTTTGAAAACACTATCGAGCTTTATAAAAAGCTATTTCGCATTGAACCCGAAATTATGGCCTATGATATGCACCCGGAGTATCTTTCCACCAAATACGCCCTCCAAGCTGGCTCGGAGCAGGGGTTAAGTCTTATCCCGGTTCAACACCATCATGCCCATATTGTAAGCTGTCTGGTGGAGAATAAGGTTGAGGGGCCGGTTATCGGGGTAGCCTTTGATGGCACGGGATACGGCACCGATGGCACCATCTGGGGAGGGGAATTTCTGCTCGCTGATTGGCGCAACTTCCAGAGGGTAGGGCATCTGGAATATGTGCCTCTGCCCGGGGGTGAGGTGGCAATAAAGAAGCCCTATCGTATGGCCTTAAGCTATCTCTATACATTGCTGGGGGAAGACTTCTACCTGGAGGGTCTCCCCCTCAGCAAGCTCAATCCCACTGAACTTGACATAATAATAAAGCAGCAGCTAAAGCGGGGAATAAACTCTCCTTTGACCTCAAGCGCAGGGAGGCTTTTTGATGCCGTTTCCGCCTTGGTGGGGGTGAGAGGGGAAATAGATTACGAAGCTCAGGCAGCCATCGAGCTGGAGATGCTGGCTCCAGATAAGCTGGACGAGTTTGAGTCAGAATCCTATCCCTTCTCTATCGTTGAGCACCAGGGAATGAGGGTGGTAAAGTTAGGGGAGCTATTCTCAGCGATAGTTCAAGATGTTAGAAATCGAATTCCTGCCCTCATAATATCGCTTAAGTTTCATAACACCACGGCTCAAATAATCACCAGGATGTGTAGATTGATTGCAAGCGAAAGCGGTATAAATCAGGTGGCACTGAGCGGGGGCGTTTTTCAAAATCGGCTGCTGCTGAGGTTAGCTACCGCTGCCTTACAAAAAGAGGGCTTCAGTGTGCTCACTCATCATCTAGTGCCGTGTAATGACGGTGGCATTTCCCTGGGGCAAGCGGTGATTGCCAATTTTGCTAGTATTTGAGAGAGTTAAAGAGAGGCTTCGCCTCTCTGATAGAACCCATCCCCCTGACCCCCTTCCCTTACTAAGGGAAGGGGGAGTGAAGGTAAGAGAGGGGGCTTTGCCCCCTCTCTAAAATCTCCTCCCCCTCTCCTTGTCAAGGAGAGGGGGATAAAGGGGGTGAGGTCAACCAAAACTAAGGGGGATAGGGTCATTAGGAGTTAAGTATATGTGTCTTGCCATACCGGCACTCATTAAATATATAGAGGACAAAGAGGCTGAGGCTGAGATAGGAGGTATAACTCGCCGCATTAGCCTATGGCTCACCCCAGAAGCTAGGGTGGGGGACTATGTGCTGGTCCATACCGGCTATGCCATAAATATCCTGGATGAGGAGGAGGCTGAAGAAACTTTAAGTCTATTAGAGGAAATAGCAGGGCTGGCTGAGGAGGAAGGTTGAAATTTATTTCTGAATTTCGGCGCTCCGAACTGGCTGAGGGATTAATTTCCCAGATTCATCGCAGGTCCAGGACTCCAGCACGGTTCATGGAGTTCTGCGGCGGTCATACGGTAACTATCTTTAGATATGGCATCCGTCAGGTTTTACCTAGAACTTTGGACATGGTGTCGGGACCGGGTTGCCCTATCTGTGTTACCGCCAATGCTGACCTGGACAAGGCGATTGCCTTCTCCCAAATCCCGGAGGTAATCATCGCCACCTTTGGCGATATGCTCAAAGTCCCCGGGAGCCATTCTAGCCTACAACAGGCTAAGGCTGACGGTGCCGATGTGCGCATGGTATATTCCACTATGGATGCTCTCAGAATAGCGGAGGACAACCCAGATAAGTCCGTGGTCTTCCTCGGAATCGGATTTGAGACCACTGCCCCAACCATCGCAGCTTCTATCCTCCAGGCAGAGGAGAAAGGGATTAGGAATTATTATGTCCTTTCTTTACATAAACTCTGTCCTCCAGTAATTCGGGCTCTCCTTGATTCCGGTGAGGTCAAGCTTGATGGGCTTATCTGCCCAGGGCATGTAAGCGCTATTATTGGCTCCCACCCCTGGGAATTTATCGCCCGAGATTATGGTATCCCCTGTGTAGTCTCCGGCTTTGAACCCTTAGATATACTGCAGTGCGTGGATATGCTGGTGGCTCAGATTGAAAATGGTGAATCTAAAGTTGAAATTGCCTACCGGCGGGGAGTGTGCCCTGAAGGCAATCAACAAGCCCTGAAACTCATGGAGCAGGTATTTGAGCCTTGTCCTGCCCAGTGGCGGGGGATGGGAGAGGTTTCCGATAGTGGCTTAAAGCTAAGGGAAGAATATCAGCACTTTGATGCTGAGCTGGCTTTTGATATTGCTCCCGGACCTACCTATGAGCCGGTGGGCTGCATCTGTGGCGACATCCTGCGAGGGGTTAAAACCCCTACTGATTGTCGGCTCTTTGGCAAAGCATGCACCCCAGAATATCCGGTAGGACCCTGCATGGTCTCTTCAGAGGGCAGTTGCTCTGCCCATTACCTTTATGGAGGCGGTTTTGAAGGATAAAATCCTGTTAGCTCATGGCAGTGGAGGAAAGCTAGCCCACGAGCTGGTGGAGAAAAGCTTCGTTAAAGCTTTCAGTAATCCCTTTTTAGCCAAGCTGGATGACTCAGCGGTTATTGACTTCAGCGGAAGGCTAGCCTTCACCACCGATAGTTATGTGGTCAGCCCTATTTTCTTCCCCGGTGGGGATATTGGGAAGCTCGCTGTCTGCGGCACGGTGAACGACTTGGCTATGTCTGGGGCTAAACCGCTCTATTTGTCTCTTTCCTTCATTATTGAGGAGGGGCTTCCCCAAAGTGAGCTGAACCAAGTCGTAGACTCTGTTCAGAAGGCAGCTCAGGAGGCAGGCGTGGAAATCATCACCGGGGACACCAAAGTGGTACATCGGGGCAGTGCCGATAAGCTATTTATCAACACTGCCGGTGTGGGTATAATACCGGAGGGAGTCGATATCTCTGGCAGCAACGCCAGACCGGGAGACAAGGTGATTCTAAGCGGGACTATAGGTGACCATGGAATTGCTGTAATAAGTCAGCGGGAGGGGTTGAGCTTTTCCACCCAGCTTGAGAGCGATTGTGCTCCACTTGGGGGATTAGTGGCTGAGATGCTAAATGCCAGCCCCAATATCCATTGCTTACGAGACCCTACCAGGGGAGGACTGGCTACCAGCTTAAATGAGCTGGCAAAGCAGTCAAAAGTAAGTATAAGGATTGAAGAGGAAAAAATCCCGGTGCGGGAAGAGGTTCTGGCTGCCTGCGAGATGTTGGGTTTTGACCCCCTTTATGTAGCCAACGAAGGCAAGCTGGTGGCTATAGTCCCGGCTGAAGATGCTGAGAAGGTTCTCCAGGCAATGCGAGAAAATAATTATGGAAAAGGTGCGGCTATCATCGGTGAGGTGGGGGCAGAGCATCCCGGCCGGGTGGTAATGAAAACCTGCCTGGGAGCTTCCCGAATAGTTGATATGTTAGTCGGAGATTTATTGCCTAGAATTTGCTAAAATGTGACAAATTATAGCGGATTAGGCAAACACTGAGTTCGTCTATATGGTTGTTGGGCACCATTTCTGGAAACAAGAAAGGAGGACTGAAGATGGGTTTCTTACGCAGATTGTTCGGTAGAAAGCGTCCCGCAGGCGAGGACTTGCTTTCGGGTATGAAAGTCATAGATTTTCGTTCGGATGAAGAGCGACAGATTGAGAGAGAAGCAGAAGCTGGTCTAAGCCTAGGGCCGGAAGTTGATTCTCTGGTAGCTGAACTAATAGAGATCGGTCGGAGCGATGGCTTTCTTTCCATGCAGGCCGGCGGTAAATTCAACAAGAATCACAAGCACATACGGGCTCGAGAGGTCGGAACAAGGCTGAATGAAATAGGCGGGATGAAGCTGATGCAAGCAACAGGTTACAGAGTCGGGGCTACACTTGGCGCCGGCCCTGCTAGGGAATTGGAATCTGCTTGGGGCTACATAGGCGAGTGGTTGCCATAGTAGGTTATTCAATTAGAATTCAAAACGGCGGCTAACACGGGGTTGTTGACTTCGCTATGCTTCGCGCAAATCGCTTTCAGCGACTTCGGCACCCCCGAGAACGTTACCCATAATGATGGGCAAAAATAGAAGATATTCTTAGCTACTTTGTTAATCTAAAAATGCACGAACTTGCCATCACACAGAGTATGCTCAACCTTGTTCTGGAACAGGCAGAAAAGGCTGGAGCTAAGGAGGTGGGGAAAATCAACCTGGTTATCGGGGAGATGACCGGGGTTGTTGATGAATGCGTGCAGTTCTACTTCGATTTCCTTAGCCAGGGAACCCCGGCTGAGGGGGCGGCTCTTTCCTTCACCGTGGTTCCGACAACGGCTCGGTGTCGGGGCTGCGACAAACTCTTTGAGCTCAAGGAATTCTATTGGACTTGCCCTTATTGTCAAGGTAATAATGTGGAAATCGTAGCCGGTAAGGAACTTTTTGTAGAAAGCATTGAGGTGGAATAAATGGAAATAAAGGTTCTTAAAGACATTCTTGGCGCTAACGAGCAGATAGCGGGAAGAAACCGACAGTTACTTGATAGCAACCATGTATTTGCTGTGAACCTGATGTCCGCGCCGGGCGCGGGCAAGACCAGCCTCATTTTGGAAACGGTAAAGAGGCTAAAAGGGAAAACCAGGATTGGTGTCATCGAAGGTGATGTGAGCTCAAGCCTGGATGCTGAGCTAATAGGCAAGGAGGGTGTGCCTGTGGTTCAGATAAATACCGGCGGAGGATGTCACCTTGATGCTAATATGGCGTCTAGTGCCCTGGACAAGGTGCCCCTGAAGGATATTGAACTACTCCTTATTGAAAATGTTGGCAATTTAATCTGCCCTGCGGAGTTTGCTCTCGGCGAGCATAAAAAGGTTTTAATTTCAAGCATTCCTGAAGGGGATGATAAACCATTTAAGTATCCTTTGATGTTTCATATAGCAAATGCTGTGCTAATCAATAAGATTGACCTTCTACCATATCTGAAGTTTGAAACCAATGCCTTTTCCCAGGCAATCAAAGGGATGAACCAAGGGGTGGAAATTCTCCAAATCTCTTGTGCTACCGGTCAAGGGATTCAGGAATGGGTCTCCTGGCTTCTGACCCAGATGGGAAAGGGATAAAACTCACCCCTTCTGGTCATCTAGGTCATTGGCACTTTTTTGTGGGTATTGGCGACCCCGGGGGTTGAGTTCTCTGATTCAAACGTTCTCAGCCATTCCTCATATGATAGCTGGAAGAAGGGCTTCAATTCCAGTCTTGGCTTGACGGCTATAACTTGTTTATCCTTTACCCAGATTTCGTCAAAAAGCTGTCGTGCAAGTTTGTTTCTCTGCTCTTGATTTGCCTCTCTCCACGCTTTGGCAACATTCTTTAAAAATTCAGCTAGTCCCTCCAGTACTCTCGATTTGGTTTCCGGCGGGGTTAATGCTCGCAATGTTTCAAGCGTATTTTCCTTTTCCGCCAGGTACTGTTTTTCGCTCAGGTCTCCCCAAGCGAATAGCTTCTTTAATCGCTCAAGTTGTGCTTTCAGTCTAGTCTGTTCCTTTTCAGTGTCATCGTAAGCGGTTTGTAATTTCTTGTGAGCTTCCAGAATTTTAGCTTGGTAGTCGTCTGGTATGTGGAACATTTCAAGATACTGCTCAATTTGGTGATGATGATTCTTGGAAGAGCTTGATGTTCAAGGATTCACAGACGGGCTCACGTTTCCTGTACCGTAGCTCCTTGGGACTGGAAAGACCCATGATATGGGCCATGCTGGTGATGGTTGCTCGACTCCGCTGCAGTTCTCGGGCGATATCATCGACGTTCGCCTCTCGGCAATAGAGCTCTTTAAGCTTCACCTTCTCTTCGTTGGTCCACCGCCGCCCTTTCTGAAATCCTACCCTGACCCACTCCCGGTTTATCTTGAGCCTCGACGCCCTCAGGTTTACGGCTGTCCAGGTGCGTCTCGGAAAGGCAGCCATTATTGCCTCCGGCGATGAAGAAGGCCAGAGCATCCTCAGCAGGCTGTCCTCATCTTGCCGCCAAAGCTTTTCCCGGCTATAGTTTGTTGGAGGCCGTTTAATCCTGAGTACCTGCCTGAATCCCACCTTCCAGACAATAGTGGCCTCGATACGGCTGGTATCATGCCGTAGCTCTACCCTGTCAACGAGCAGCTTAAGCAGCCGGTTACGAAGTCGGCTTGGGTATCGATCCCACTCGCAGCCAATGTTCTCCAGGAAGTGCGCCACTCTCTCCAGATCCAATGGCGTCGCCCTTGGTGTTGGCGGCTTTTGTCTCATCAGGTCGAGCTGTGCCTTTGCTTCTCGGATCAAGCGCCAATAGGTCTCTTCCCGTTCCGGGTCACCGGAGCCAAGATAGCGCTCCAGGTTGGCAATGTGCGCCTTGAGCTCCGCCTCCCGCCGCCGGCGCTGAGTTTCCTCCAGGCTGTGCTGGCTGACCTCGGACTTGAGCTTCTCCAGGACTGCCTTGGCATGAGGCGTAAGGTCAAGGCAGGCCAGGGACTCTCTGGTCAGCGGCGGGGTAAGAATATGGTCGGCGATTTGCAGGCACGGAGCGCCCGGACCCAGCCGGTGGTGGTAGCGGCAAGCCCAGCGGCGCTCCCGGTTAAGGGCGCTCAGTTTCCATGGCTCCTCATGATTGTAGCAGTAAAGGAGCCCTGCCCGCTCCATCGGCTCGGCGTAGGCTGCCCTTCCTTTGGACTTCTCCGATTTGGCTATCTGATAAGCCTGAGAGAAGAAAATGATTTACTTTCGTGAAATTCCAAGGTTGCGAAGAATGGAATAAGTATTTAATGCCGTTAATCTCGACCCATTCTTTGCATCTCTGGAAGTCTAGAGTCTCGTTATATAAGTATCCTATTGTGTAGCGAACGTCGCTACTATAGTCATAATGACCAAAACCATCGTTTGGGACATCCCAAACAAGGCATTCGATTAAATATGAGGGTATGTCTGCCGCTCCGCGATTGCCGTTGTCAGCCATTTCATTCTTTAGACACTTGAGAATACGAACAATCGGTTTAAAGCGACGAGAGGTTTGCTCATTTTTTGCCACCCCATTCTGATAGTTCTGCTCTGGAAAGTTAAATATTCTTTTGCCAGAGTCAGTCAGAAAAGCAGTCCCTTCGTAATAGTTAGCGTCAACCTGATACCAACGATATTCAAAACACGCAACCACATCAGAATCAACTCGATATGTGTTTTCGTGAACTTCAAAAGCTTTATTCCCCCGGGTAACGGATTTACGTTCAAGATGGGCAACTATCTACATCACTGTCGGTACGAACGTTTGTACGATTGCAATAAGACCCCTGGGTAAAAATTCTAACGTTAAATGAGGATAAGCCGTGGTATGAACCGATAGCGTTCCGAATAACGCTTTCCGCATGCTCACATTTTGTCTGCTCAGTCATGCTTGGAGGCTGAGCCCAGTTCCTGAATGTATTTTCCCAGTCTCTGTACATCTCAAGGCCACTAGGACTTATCACAAAGAGGGGCGCTTTTTACTGAGTAAATTATAACACGTTTCGCGTGATCAGATAATTTCTACCGATTTCTGGCTCATACAAATGCCAAACACTCTCGTCATTCGACTATGTCCGTTCTGTCACATTCGCTCATTTTGTTGGGTCTCCGCTAAATGACGTTTTTATAAAGCTAATCAGATAAATCTTAATAGGTGGTAGCAAGAAGCAGGCCATACTGACATCCCAGCTTATCGATTGTAGAGGTATTCTTTATCCCAGATCTCGCCAAACAACTCGCCAAGTTCCACTTCGTACTCATGTAGCCTTCGGGAGTATTCCCCGTCCACTAAGGCATCACCGGCCGCCTCATCCTCTGGCTCAGGCTGGTAT
>Ga0209979_1000040_pt1 | contig 231795 bp, 193 predicted proteins | sample AnhtaG_FD_183114 | JGI IMG/M metagenome (GOLD analysis project Ga0209979, IMG submission 183114) | Deep subsurface microbial communities from Anholt, Denmark to uncover new lineages of life (NeLLi) - Anholt_01485 metaG (SPAdes) (version 2) | ecosystem: Environmental > Aquatic > Marine >...
CTCAAGCAGCTCGGTATCCCGATCCTGCCTGATCAATGGACCCATTGGAGAGAGCCGGCCTTCTCCCGGAACCCCGCACCAATTCAGGCACTCGCCCTCTCAGGAGCCAAGTAGTGTCGAAGACCCGTTTAGGTTGGGGAGCAAGTGGAGGCGGGCTTTGGGGATCGGAGAGTATCTGCAGGAGGTCCGGAATAACAAGGGTTGGACCATTCGTGAAGCCGCAAGGCGAAGTGGGATAAGCTCTTCGAGGATCGAGGAGATTGAACACTCCCGTAGCAAGGCAACCGGCAAGCCAACCAGCCCCACCCTTGACCTACTACGGAAGCTGGCGAACGCATACGATCTGCCGCTCACCCTGCTGCTTGAGAAGGCGGGAATAGTACCTTCCCAGTTAGACGATCACCTTGAGATCGAATTGCTGCAAGTATTTCGGCGACTGTCGACCAGAAACAAGGAGCTTGGGATCGGGTTGCTGCGGACGGTGCTGACCTCCCAGACGGGCGGTGAGGAGGCAAGCCCATCGACCGACCTGTGAACGTTCGAGAGATGGAAGGTCAATAGGATCCTCTGGAGGCATCGCCTGACCTTCTCAGAGCCCCCACAAGGCACGTCAGAACCCTCTCCAGGGGTTCGATAGCCCCCCGCCCGGTAACCCTTGAACCAGCGGCTACCACAAAGACGCCCTGACCATAGGGAGTCAGGGACAGACTCAAGGTCGTTTGCTTGGGAAAAACCGGCGTCAAGTCAGGAAGATAGACCTCTTCGGAGTAGGAAAGCACCCCATTCTCCTGGTAGATCAAGGATCCGATCCCCTTGGTTCCAGCCAAGATCCCATCATGAGGCGGGCTCATGGTGTACCCCAATTCCTCAAACAACCTGGTGACCTCTTCCACGTCCATCCACACCTCCCGAAAGGCAAGCGAGTGAACGTTATGGAAGCACAGAAATGGGCGAAAGTGAACTAGGGACGATGCTTTGAGGCAAAATTCATGGGCTGCGCACCATTTGCACCAAAATTCGACTAGATTTTTTAATGATTCTAAATCGCTAAAACCCGCTCAGTTTCTTGGTTTCAGCCGGATTAGCACAGAGGTAGTGCATTCGATTCGTAATCGAAAGGTCGAGGGTTCGAATCCCTCATCCGGCTCTGGCACCCCCCGTAGCATTTCGGCGTATTGCCAGCTCGGGGTTGGTGCCTTTTTTGCCGCCATCACCTAGTCAACTAGCCGATCTCGAACCGCCGCCCCAACTGTGACCGATCCATGACGGTCCCACGGCCCAACCATGACACGGGGTTCCTTATCATGAACGCTCGCTCCCCAAGCGATCCCCCTGCGTTCAGGAGACCCTATGCAACGACTCGACGACTACCGCCTCACCCTGGGATCGCGCGACTACGTCCCCCTCGTGATCGGGGGGATGGGGGTCGACATCTCGAACGCCGAGCTGGCGCTCGAAGCGGCCCGCCTCGGAGGCATCGGCCACATCTCGGACGCCATGACCCCCGCCGTCGCCGACCGGCGGTTCGGGACGACCTTCGTCAAGGACAAGCTGGCGCGACACGGCGGCCCCAGCGATTCGACCGACAAGCCGCACGTGCGGTTCGCGATCGAGGAGGTCCGCGAGGCCACCCGGTTGCACGTGGGGCGCACCATGGACGCCAAGCGGGGCCCGGGGGCCATCTTCCTCAACGTCATGGAGAAGCTCACCATGAACGCGCCACGCGAGACCCTGCAAGCCCGGCTCTCCGCGGCCATGGACGCCGGGATCGACGGCCTCACCCTGAGCGCCGGCCTCCATCTGGGCACCCTCGACCTGATCGCCGACCACCCCCGCTTTCGCGACGTAGCGATCGGGATCATCGTCTCGTCCGCCCGGGCCCTCACCCTCTTCCTGAAACGGGCCCGCCGGGCCAACCGACTGCCCGATTACATCGTGGTCGAAGGACCGCTCGCCGGCGGCCACCTGGGCTTCGGCCCCGACGACTGGCAGAGGGCCGATCTCCGGGAGATCGTGCAGGAGGTCCTGACCCTGCTGCAGAAAGAGGGCCTCGCGATCCCCGTGATCCCCGCGGGGGGCATCTTCACGGGGACCGACGCGGTCGAGTACCTGCAAGGGGGGGCCGCCGCCGTCCAGGTGGCCACCCGCTTCACCATCACGCGGGAGTGCGGCCTGCCCGACTCGGTTAAGCAAACCTTCCTGGCGGCCGACGAGGCCGACGTCGAGGTCAACACCCAGTCCCCCACCGGCTACCCCATGCGCATGCTCAAGAGCTCGCCGGCGATCGCCTCCCGCATCCGCCCGAACTGCGAGGCCTACGGCTATCTGCTGGACGGGGCCGGGCGATGCAGCTACCTCGACGCCTACCACGCCACCCCCACCGATGCCACCGGCCAAAAGCTGCCCGTCCGCGACAAGACCTGCCTCTGCACCCACATGCGGGCCTTCCGGGTCTACACCTGCGGCCACACCGTCTACCGGCTCAAGGAAACCACGGTGCTCGAGGCGCCCGGACGCTATCTCCTGCCCTCGGCCGAGCACGTCTTCCGGGACTACCAGTTCAGCACGGACCACCGCATCGCCCTGCCCCGCTTAGCCGCCGTCCCCTGAACCCGCGCTGCCACGCCTGGACGACGAAGAAGTTGGCCCGGTCAGTCCGGTAGGTTGGCGACGAACCTCAGCGCCGGCACCTCGGCCTGCGGCTTGGCCATCCGATGGATGCCGACCACGCGCCCCAGGAAGAACAGCTGCTGGCCCGGGGCGGCCTTCCTGAGGCCGGTGACGAAAATCGGGTGGTCACCCGTCGCCCCCAGCGACCATGGTCCCGCGAGCGCCTGGCCACTCAGGATCCCAACGAAACCCGCCCCCTCCTTGGCCGTCAGCTTGACCTTGACAGTCACGAACTTGCCGGTGAGCGATCCGCTCGCCGCCTCGATCGCGGGCGCGTCCAGGATCGGCCCGAAGCCGCCCAGCCGCACGAAGAGGTCGGGATTCGAGGCGTCGAGCTTCTGCAGGGACTGGAAGTGGGTGGCGATCGCCCCCCCATCCCCCTTGAGGGCCGCCTGTACGTACTGACCGAGCTCGCGACTGCGCGAGGCGGCGAAGTCGGCCTCGAGCGTCGCCTCGCGGGCGGCCTCGGCGGCCTTGCGGGCTTCTTCCTCGACGTGCAGCTTCTGCTCGAGGGCCTGGCGCTCAGCCTCGGCCCTTCGGGCGGCCTCTTCGGCCTGCCGCATGGCCTCCTCCGCCGCTCGCCGGGCGAGCTCCTCCTGCCGCCGGCGCTCCTCCTGGGCCTTGCGCTCGGCTTCCTGCTGGTCGGCCATCTTGCGCGCCTCGTCGAGTTGCTGCTTCTCGGCGATCACGAGCTTCCAGTCGTCGATCAGCTGCTGGCCGATCAGCAGGCTCACGAGCAGGTTCTGGTTCTTGGTGAACACGGTCGTGAGCGACTCGTCCGCCCAGAAGGTCCCCGGGAACCACGCGTGCAGCCGATCGGCGTCGCGCTTGTCGGCCCCATGCTTGGCGAGGTAGTCGGCGATCGGCTCGTGGCCCTTGGCCTTGGCGATGATGAGAGGCTTGGTCGAGCCCTTGAGCTCGGCCTGGGTGTCCTCGCTGGTCACGTAGACGTTGCGGTTGGGGTTGGCGCCGCGCTCGAGCAGGAGCTTGACGATCTCGAGGCTGCCCAGGTGGGCGGCGTAGTGCAGGATGGTCGTGTAGCGGGTCTTGTAGGCGTCGTTGTACTCGAGCACGTCGAGGTCGGGGTCGGCCCCATGCTCGAGCAAGAGCCGCACCATCTCCGGGTCCTGGTTGACTACGGCGACGAGCAGGGCCGAGGTCTTGAAGCGCGGCGAATCGGGGCTGCCGGTCGTCACGCCCGCCCCTTCGTTGAGGAGGCGCGCGGCCTGGGTCTGGTCGCCCGACATGACGCTCTGGAACAGCAGGTCGGTAAGCAGGTTGCGGTAGTCCTTGGTCTGGCGGTAGGGGGCCACCGAGTCGAGGGTGAGGGCCACCGTGCGGGGAAGCATGGGCTGGCGGGCCACGTCGGCCCGGGCCATGGTCGTCAGCAGGGTGGGGCTCACCCCGATCGAGAGGGCAACCAGGTACCGGAACAAACGGCTGTGCATCCCCACGTCTTCCTCGGCAGCAAGAAACAGGCCAGGAGGCTCACGCCCCCTCACCTGTTTACCCAGCGTCCGGCCGGTCGACACCGGCCGAGCGGCTCAGTCGTGCGTCGTGACGTCGCGGACTTTGCGGCCGTGATCGATCAGCCAGTCGCTGGTCGCCCGGGACTCGAGCGAGCCGTCCTCCCGGTAGGTGGCCGCTACCTCGTGGCCATGGACGTGCCCTTGGCCGTCGTCGTCGACCTGGTTGAGCAGGTGCGCGCGCAGCTGGCCTTTGCCATCCTGGATCGAGAGCTCTTGCTCGGTGTGGTGGACCTTGTCTTCGACCCGTTCCTCGGCACGCAGGTGAATGACGTCGCCGGTGTCCATGTTGCGCTGGATGGAGTCCTCGACCACGTGGTGGGTCGAGGTGCGGGTCTCCTGGCCCTGAGCGCGCTTGACCTTCTCGACCATCTCATCGAGGGTCGTGACCTGGACGTGCCAGGTCTCGCCCTTGCCCGAAGGTTCCAGGCGATCGCGCGAGGCCGGAGCGGGCGACGTGCCGCTCGTCGCCGCGGGAGCGGGAAGCGGTGCCGCTGGCTTGGCCTCGGGGATCGGAGTCGGGCGGGTCGAGGTCGACGGTTGAGGGCCCATGGAGACCTCGCTTTCCCGGGACGCTAAGCGTGGGTGTCGATCGAGCGGCCGACGCCCATGGACTTCATGGCAGCCCGACCGCCGTCGTCCCCGTCCCCGTCGTTGGGGCGATCGACCTTGGTCTGGGCCGCCTGGGCGGCTTGCCTCGCAACCACGGGCTCGGGGGCCTGCATGGCCTGGGTGGCGTGGGATCCTTCGACACGCATGGGTCCTCCTTCACGGACCCGAGCGCCCCATCCGAAGGGCCATGTCCGTTTCCTCCTTATACCCGAGCGAGCGGGAGAAGTTGTCCCATGGCCGGGTATGGAAGGCCATGCCCCCTCGCCACCGAGGTTCCCGCCCATGATCGTCTACCTGGAGACCCCCCGCCTGATCCTGCGCCGGCTCACCGAGGCTGACCTCGGCGAGCTGCATGCCCTGGACAGCGATCCCGAGGTGATGCGCTACCTGGGGGGCCGTCTCACGCCCCTGGATGACATCCGGGACATGGCGCTCCCTAAGATGCTCAGCTACTACGAAGAGGGCCCCGATTACGGTTTCTGGGCGGCCGTCGCCCCGGACACCCACGAGTTCCTGGGCTGGTTCCACTTTCGTCCGCCGTTCGATCCGGTCCAGGGAATGGAGCTGGGCTACCGGCTCAAGCGGTCGGCCTGGGGCCGTGGCCTGGCGACCGAGGGGTCACGGGCGATCGTGCGGAAGGGGTTCGAGGAGCTAGGGCTCGAGCGGATCATCGCCAAGACGCTCACGGTCAACCTGGCCTCTCGCCGGGTCATGGAGAAGCTCGGCATGCGCCACGTCGACACCTTCATGGAGCACCGGATCGATCCGCCGCAGGAGGCCGTCTGGTACGCCCTGGACCGCTCCGAGTTCGTGACCGGGCGCTGATCCCCCGCAAGAAAACGTTACTTGCCGGAAGGGAGCCTTTCGCCTAGACTACTTGCACTTGCAACTCATTCTCAATAAGAACCACTCGAAAGGAAAGCACACGATGACTCGTCTTGGTCGGCATGTTCCGCTGGTGGTGGGGATGTGGGTGCTGGGGGCGCTCCCGGCGCTGGCCCACGAGGATACCTTTGCCTGGACCTACCCGTACATGACCCCGGACCGGGGGGAGCGCGAGCTGGAGCTGCGCACGGTGATGGGGTCGGCGAGCGGGTACCAGAAGAACGAGCTGGAGCTCGAGTGGGGGGTGACGGACCGCTTCTCGATCGCGCCCTACGTCGTATTCGCGCGGGACAACGGGGGCGAGGCCCTGCATGCCGACGCGCTCAAGCTCGAGCTGAGGGGTCGCTTGGCCGATCCAGGCGCCTGGCCAGTCGACGTGGGCGGATACCTGGAGGTCGAGTACACGCTGGCCCCGGACGATCCGAAGGCCCTCGAGTCCAAGCTCATCCTGGAGCGTGACTGGGGCCCCTGGACGATCGGCGCGAACGCGATCCTGACCCAGCTCACCGGCGCAAGCAGCGACACCCTGTACGGCGGCACCCTGGGCCTCGCCTACGCCGTCGCGTCGCAGTGGACGGTCGGGGTGGAGGCGCTGTCGGGGCGGGCGGCGACGGACATCAGCCCGGACCCGACCGATCGGCGGGCTATGGGGACCTACGTGGGCCCGTCTCTCGCCGGTTACTTCGGTGCCGCCCACCTCAACCTGGCCATCGCCGGAGGAGTGACCCCGGGCTCGGATCCGGTGCTGGCTCGCTTACAGCTGAGCACGGAGTTCTAGAAGGGCACGCGCCATGAACGGGGAAACGACTTTCAGCCAGGTCTGGTTCCGCGAGGCTGGCCGCTCCTGGATCCCGGCGTTCGCCGGGAAGACGGGGTGGCTCGTGTTGAGCGCGCTCCTGGCCACTCCGGCCCAAGCCTCTCCGAGCTACACCGTGATTCCGGGCAGCACCGTGGCCTACCACGTCAAAGCCCGCCTGATCGGCCTGTTCGACGAGAACATCGACGGGGTCAATCGGGAGGTCAAAGGCTCGTTCGGATTCGGGCCGGACGGCAAGCCGACGGGCTGGGTCGCCGCTCCGACCTTGGCCTTCCGGTCGGGAATCAAGGGCCGGGACGCCAACGTGCGGGAGATGCTGGGAGGCGATCGCCATCCCGACGTCCGGTTCGACCTGCTGGGCCTCGAGCCGATCAATCCGCCACGCCCTTCCGGTACCCTGATCGCATCCGGCCTCCTCCATGCCAATGGCCACAGCCAGTCGATCCGGTTTCCCTTGACCTACCGCCTCGCGGACCATATCCTGCACCTATCGGGCGAAGCCGACGCCCGATTCACCGACTTCACGATCACCCCGCCGGTGCTCGGCTTCGTCCTGAAACGGGCCCCCAACGCCCTCAAGCTGCGCGTCGACCTGGTCGCGCGGGAAGAGGACGATCAACATTGATCAATGTTGATCGATCTTGATCAACCATGAGGTCTCGACCATGAATCTCACCGAGTCTCCGGAACGCGTGACCTGGCCCACGACCCACTATCTCTATGTTGAACGGGTCGGGCCCTTCATGGAGACGGCGCCAGCGGCCTGGGAGACGCTGCATCGGATCCTGGGGGAAAGGGGCGATCGGTCGGACATCACGGGCTATCTGAGCCTGTACCGGATCGATCCGGAGCCGGTGTATCGCGCTGGCGTCTCGCTGAAGCATGAACCGCGCGAGGTTCCGGATGGACTCGCCTACGTCAGGTTCGATGGGGGCCCCTATCTCAAGTTCGTGTTGACCGGGCCCTATTCGGACCTGCCGCAAGCCGGAGGGCGGGTGTTCGAGATCCTGGAAGAGCAGGGCATGCCGATCCGCGATGATTTCTTCCTCGAGCACTACGTCAACGACCCGGAGACCACTCCGGAGGCCGACCTGGTCACCGAGATTCTGATTCCCTCCCCCTAACCCCGCCGCCACAGGAGTGGGGGCAAACGAGCTGCCTTCGATGCCTGCGTGCAGCAGGTGGATTCCCCTCATCCTCTCCTTCCCCCCCGTGGGGACGGCTCGTCTCGTTCAGACCGGCTGGAATTGACGAGTCCTGAGCGGAGGCTGCTCCCTCTCCCCGTGAGGGGATGAGAGAAGGGGTGAGGGGCGCTCATGAGGAGACGAGGGGGCTTGCGCCCCCTCGTCTCTGGGTTCCGGATGATGGGTGGCGCTACTGCTGCCACCAGACCGGAGCCGTCAGCGGGAACAGCAGGTTGTTGTTGTTCAGGACCCGCACCGTCACCGTGTCCGTGTCGCTCACCCTCCGCTGACCATAGTTCGTCACGGTGAAGGTGGTGTTGTTGTCCGTCCCTGGCACGAGCGTCCGCGCCGCGTTCAGGGAGATCACCACGGGCGTCGTGTTGCCCGGCAACGACGGGGCAGGCACGATCCCTGCCGTCGAGGGCAGCCCCAGGTTGATCGTCGTCGGCCCCGAGATCGCGTTCGAGACGCTCGACGAGGCGATCGCCACCCCCCCGCGCATGAGGGCCACCCAGTAGTTAGTCGCTGGCTGAGTGGGATCCGCCTGGACCGTCAGGGTGTAGACATGCGGCCCGAAGGCCGGGAAGGCCCCCTGATTGGCGTTCCAGATGTAGTAGGGCACCTCCAGACGGGTGATCCCGAGCGGAGTCGACCCGCTCGCCGCGCTCAGGGCCGAGTAGGTGGCGGCCACGGTCACCGGATTCGCCAGGGTCGATCCCTGGTTGTAGGTCGGGCCCGCCATAAAGCCCGTCGTGCGACCCGGCAGGATGAAGGGATTCAGGCCCGACGGGTTCTGGGCGCTGACGGTCGTCGGATCGATCCCGTAGGTATAGGCCGTCACCGCGTAGTCCATGGTGATCCCGGCGTTCTGGCGCCGCAGGGAGCTCAGGGAATTCTGGTTCGCCGCCACGTTGCCCGTCACCGGGTTGTTGTAGACGTCCCGCACGTCGTACTGGATGGTCGTGTTGCGGTTCGCCGACACCGAGGGCTGGGTCACGTAGGCCCGCGAGGTGGCCGAGTTGGCCAGGGCTGGCAGGACCGTGATCTGCGGCAGGTTGTTGTTGAGCCCGATCTCGCCCACGGCCGCCCCACGGGCCAACCACGCGTTCCAGGGCACGTAGCCGCCCGCGAGCGTCGAGTAGGTACCCCGCGTCGGCTGGAAGCTCATGGTCGAGTTGGGGTTGTCGACCGTTAGCAGGTACCAGTTGAGCAGCGGGTTGCCCAGGTCCTGGTAGCCGTTGGTCGGCTGTACGCCCGGGTCGGCGATCAGGAGGGTGTCCCCCGCCGCCACGCTGCCCGTGCCCACCAGGTTCGTGGCCAGGTTATAGGACACGATGTCGCCCGCCGTCACCTCCTTGACCGTCGACCAAGACGTCTGGCCCCAGGTCGGGGGCTGGCTGACCGTGATGGGCACGGTCGTCGTTTGGCCCGGGATGATGGACTGGGTCGCCCCCCCGATCCCGTACCCGGCCGGGATGGGCGTCGTGTCCTGCCGGACGGAGTTCGGGAAGACGGTGGTCGGGTCGATGTTGGTCGCACCGAACACGACGAAGTTGGTCGTCTTGTTGCCGCTGATCACATTGATCTGGGGCTCGCCGACGTCGTAGGCGTTGTTGCCGTTCTGGTCGATGAAGAACACGTCCCGCAGGTCATCGTACTTGACCGGACCGTTGGCGCTCAGGAGCTGGATGTGGCTCGTGCGCACGTTGAGCGTGAAGACGCCCGGCATGACGTTCGTGAAGGTGACGTTGATCGTGCCGGCCGCCGTCGAGCCCGCGAGGTAGGCATTGCGGGCCACGTACTGGGTGAAGACGTTGCCCAGGCTGTCCCTGAGCCGGACCTCCACCGTGTTGATGTAGTTGTTGTTGTAGAGATTCTGGGTCGAGCGCGCCGCCGGCAGCGCAATCGGCACCGTGACGGTGCCCGGCGCCTGGCGGACGGCCGCGGGGGCCGGGTCGGAGGCGCGCGGCGCGACCAGCGCGGTGGGACCGGCGCAACCGGCCAAGAGGACGCTCGCCAGGGCGATCCGGGAAACGCGATTAATGGAAGGCATCGATATTGACTCCTCTTTCAGGCGAGCGAACTAATTGGACGACGCGGTCGCCAGACCGCTGTAGGCCGGGATGGTCAGGGGCGAGGTGACCGTGCCCGCGTTGAGCACGGGGGCGTTCACCACCACCGAGGCCGAGCTCTGCCGGTCGGTCACGACCATGCTGAACTGGGTCTGCACCCCGCCCGTCTGGGCCGTGATGGTCGTCTGGCCCGCCGAGTAGGCGTAGACCAGACCCTGGGTGGTCACGAAGGCCACCGCTGGGTTGGAGCTCGTCCAGGTCAGCACGGGGAAGGGAGGCAACGCCGTCCCCAGGTTGAGCGAAAAGGGCGCCAACAGGGCCGCTGCGTTGTAAACCGTCCCGACCTGGCGGGTCACGACCGTGGGGTTGATCGTCATCCGATCAACCACCGTGAAGGGGCCCGCGTTCGCCTCGACGTTGTCCACCCGGACGTAGACCGTGGCCTGGCCCGTCACGCCCGAAGGCACCGTGACGAGCAGCTTATCGAGATCCGGATCGGTGAACGAGCGATTGCCCGTGAAGGGCCCGGTCGTCCAGCGGGGGATCCAGCTGAAGGTCGCCGGCACCCGGTTGACCGCGTCGTAGCCGAACCACACCTCGACCGTGTCCGAGCTCGTCGCCGCCTTGTTGAAGAAGCGAACGGCGTTGAGGGTGAACTGGGAGCCGGGCCCCCCGACGTTGGCCGTCATCGCCCCGGCCGTCGGGGCCTGGGCAGCGAGCGTCAAGGAGAGCTTGGTCTTGAGGTTGGTCGTGATGGTGACCCCACCCGCCGACGTGTAGGCGTTCGGAATGCTGGTGGGCAGGGGGCTGGTCTCACGGTAGGCGCTCGCCTCGATCGTGTAGGTTCCTGCCTTGAGGCGCATGGTGCCGACGCTCAGGGAGGTCGGGTCGCTCGTGCGATTGAGCGTCAACGTCCCGGCGAGGCGCCCCAGGCTGTTGTAGGCGTTGATCACGAGCGTGTTGGAGCTGTAGGGGATCGACTGGATGCGCTGCGGCCAGTGGATCGCGATCTCGACGCTGCCCATGTCGGCCACGGCCAGAGTCGAGCGATCGCCCGCGGCGGGAACGCTCAGGCTGGGGGCGGGAACCGACTGACAACCCACGGCGAGGGCCAGGATACCGGCGAGGGGTAGCGCCGTCTTGAATACCTGCGACATGGCTACTTCACCTCGAGTTGCAGCTTGCCGTCGTTGGTCACGGTGACCGAGGCCGACGCGGAGATCTGGGGGTTGCTCTTGAGGGTGGCCGTGACGGTGGCCGTCCCCCAAGTGCCGGGGTCGACCGTCCGGACCCAACCGTTGGCGTCGACCACGACGAGCTCGGGGTTGGAGCTCGTCCACCACACGTCGGCCGGGGCCGCCGCCGACCCGGCCGAGTTGGTGAAGGAGAGGGTCAGGAGGGCGGCCGTCGGATAGCCCGCCGCCTCCTGGACGGGCACGTAGCCGTTGGAGACGGCCTGATACCCGCCATAGCTGTAGGGGGCGTTGAGCGAGACGCTTGCCGTGGTGACGGCCATAGCCGCGATCGGCAGGGGCGCAACCGAGACGCTCGCCACCGGGGCCGACCCGGTGGCGACGCTGGAGAGCAGGGGCGTGGGCGCGCCGGAGGTGCTCACGCACCCGGCGATCGCCAAGAGCAAGCCGCCGGCCAACAGGCCGCGGTGGAGTCCCGGCATGGGGAGTCGTCCTTTCCTGGGAGCAGGGGGCGCCACGACGGGCGCCCCCTCGGACCGATGGGTTACTGGTGCCAAGTGTAGTTTCCGGAGCTCAGGACCCCGACCGACGACAGGGTGCCGTCTGCCCCCTGCCGGTAGATCCGGAAGCGGGCGACGTCCTGGTCCAGCACCGTGCGCGCCCCGGGGGTCACGTTGAAGCGCAACCCGTTGTCGTTGATCGCGAAGTCGGCGCCGCCCACCGTGTTGGGATACATGCGGACCACCTGCGGGATGCCCGTTGGATTGCTCGGGGTCAGGTTGATGACGGCCGGCGCCGCGGCCGCCGTCAGGTAGGAGCCCGACGCGAGGAAGGTCGACCCGTTGCGGTTCAGGGTCCACCAGATCCGGTTCGGGTTGGTCGGGAAGGTCGGGTCCTGGGCGACGGCAATCGTGTAGAAGGTGGCCCCGCCCGTGTTGCCCGGGTCGTAGATGAAGCTCGCCGAGGCGATGTTGGTGCCGCCGACGTTCGGCATGGCCGACGCCGAGGCCCCGCGCTGGGTAGCCGCCGCCCCGCCCTGGGTGAAGGTGGACTGGAAGGTCCCCGTGCCCGCATTGTAGGAGGGCGTCGTGAGGGTCCCGATCGTGCTGCCGGGCACCCAGACCACGTTGTTGGAGTTGTTGGCCAGGTTGAGGGCCGTCGTCTGCTGCTGCATCATCGGCCGCCACACGTAGCTGTCCATCTGACGGGTCCCGAAGTCGGGCCCCGTGACCAGGTTCCCGAAGCTGTCCTTGAGGGTGATGTTGATGGTGTCCGTCTGGTTGGCGGCCCGCGCGAAGCTGTTCGTGAGGCCGCCGTCGTCCGCCCCGGTGGTCACCGAGCTGTTGGCGACGCTCAGGGCCGCCGGGTGGACCCACAGCATGCACAGGTTGACGCCCTGCCCGGGGCCCGCACCGGAGGCCGTGCCCCCGATCAGGCTCACGGCCTCGCCGCGGCACAGGTAGTAGTTGACCGCGCCCGACTGGTTGAAGGGATTGGACGGGCTCCAGGTCGAACGGGTCGGGGTGAAGGTGATGGCCACCGTGCCGTCAACGGCGATCTGAGCAGGATACAAGTCGTACTGGTTGGTCTTGGTGATGTCGACGAAGTCGCTGGTCGTCTGGATGTTGCTGCCCCGCGCCACCAGGATCTGGTCACCGGCCTGGAAGCTCGCCGTGCTCGTGAGCGGGATCTCGACCTGGGTCCCGGCGTCGATCTGACGGGTCGTGCCGATCACGCTCGAGGCGAACGCCGGCATCTGGCCCACCGTGATCGACACCGTCGAGGTGTTGTTGGCGGCCACGCTGCCGGTCGCCGCCCCCACGCCGTACCCGCCCAGAGTCGTGGTCGTGTCGTTGAGCTCGGACGAGTTGTTGGTCGAGGGCGAGGTGACCTGCGAGTTGTTGCTGTTGTAGAAGGAGAGCTGGGTCGGGCTGGTCGCCGTCGCGCCCAGGTCCGTGCTACTGAAGACCAGCACGGGCTGGGTGATGTCGCCCACCACGGCCGTCACCGTCTGGTTGCCGTTGTTGCTGTCGGTGAACTGGCTGGGAGAGCCCGCCACCGGCCTGAGGCGCTGGTTGGCCCCGATCAGCTGGACGAAGCTCGTCCGGACCGTCACGGTTGCGACGCCCGGCGCCACGTTCTGAAAGAGCACCGGCACCTGCTGGCCGGGCTGGCCGACGGCCCCGGGATTGCGCAGGACCATGTAGGACAGGTGGCGGCCCAGGCTGTCGGCGACCGTCACCTCGATCGCGTTGATGAAGCCGTTGTTGTAGGCGTACTGGACCTTGCGGCCGTGGGCGGCCGGGAACTGGACCGGCACGACCAGGGAGCCCGGCTGGCCGACCATCGTCTTGACCGCCTGGCTGCCGACCGGGCTGCTGGTGGGTACCACCCCGAGCCGGGGGGCGCAGGCGACGACCACACACAGGCTCGCCGCCGTCAGGGCGCCCATCGCGGTGCGGATGACCTTATTGACACGCATCTTTGGATCTCCTCAACTTTCTGCCGCGACTAGGGCGCCGAGAACACGGGCAGGTTGCCCGGGGCCGCGGTCGGCACCGTGACCGGGATGCTCACCGAGGCCATGACCGACTGCGGCACCACGATGTTGGCGAGCACGACGGCCCCCGACGTGCTGACGTTGACGCTCGCCGTCGCCGAGACGTTGCCCGACGTGACCGTGACCACCGTGTTGCCCACCGCGCGGGGCCGAAGCAGGCCGTTGGCGTCGATGGGCGCGATGGCCGGGTTGCTCGAGCTCCAGGTGAGCGCCGTGGCCCCCACCGAGGACGTGGACCCGTTGGAGAAGGTCCCGGTCGCCGTGAGCGGCAGCGGCCGGAAGGCCTGCTGCGGCAGGGTCAGGTTGGGCAGGGCGAGAGCCGTCAGGATCTGGTAGGGGCTGCCCGTCCAGACCTGGCGGATACCGTCGACCATCAGCTCCAGGTCGCCGGTGACGGCCCCCTGGGGAATGGCGGCCGTGATCAGCTGGTCCGTCGAGCGGCTGGTCGTCGCGGCGGGGATGCCGGAGAACCGGACGCTCCAGGTCGCCCCGGTCGAGAAGCCGAAGTTGGCTCCCGTGATCGAGACCGTCTGGCCGACGCCGCCCAGGGTGGGGGTGACGTTGGCGATCGCCGCCTGGGTCACCGGGGTCATGGTGATCTTGGCCACGTTGATGTTGTTGGCGTAGATGTCCATGTTGCCCGAGCCCAGGGCGATGGGCGTCGAGTTGTCGCTCACGGTGCCCACGAGGTCGCGGTACATCTTGGCAACGACCCTTACCCCGAGCGTCGCCTTGACCCGGAAGTAGGTCTGGCTCGCCAGGCTGCCCGCGATGAGCGGTTGCGAGGGGTTGGCCGCGGGACGACCCACCACCTGGCGCCCGTTGTTGAGGAGGACGCCGTTGCTGTCATACAGGTAGATGATGGCCGAGTTCGCGCTCCAGGGAATGGCCTGGCCCTTGCGGTCCGGCCAGTTGATCTGGATGGCGACCGTGCCCTGGGCCTCGTCGGCGGCGGTCCGGAAGCCGGGCCCCGCGTTGACGCCCGACTGGGCGGTCGCGAGCGGTGTGGTCACCTGGCTCGTCGCCAGCTGGGACACCGGGACGCTGGGGGCACCGAGGCAACCCGCCACGGCGCTGGTCAGGGCGAGCGAGCTCGCGAGTCTGATCGTCTTCTTCATGGCGGGCCTACTGCAACTGAATGATCGCGGCGGCATCATCGGTCACCACGATGCTGACGGTCGCTGTGAGGGAGGGAACCAACCGGGAGCGGGCGACGAGCGTGACCTGCGCGGGCAGGGCCTGCAGGCCCCACAGGGCTCCGCCGGTCGTCTGGACCGTCGTCTGGTTGCCCACGCTGCTGACCCGGACGAGCTCGGGGGCCGACGAGGTCCAGACCAGGTCGCCATCCAGGATCGCCCCGGTCGGCAACAGGCTGCGCGCGTCGAGCTGCAGGCTGGTCACGTAGCCCGCCGAGCCGAGCCCCGGGTTCTGGGGAGGCACGCTCAGGGTCGCGGCCGTGGGCACGACGCTCACCGACGAGACGGCGTACGCGCCGGGGCTGGTCACGACGGTACCGCCCACCGTCACGGTTTGGCCGGGGGCGAGCGACACCGTGCCACCGCCCACCGTCACGACGGTGCCCGGGGCGAGGCCGACCGTCGTCCCCGGGTTGAGGCCAATCGTGCCCCCACCGACCGACACGGTCGAGCCCGGGGTGATGCCGATCGAGGTGCCGGGATTGAGGCCGACCGTGGTGCCCGGGTTGAGGCCCACGGCGGTGCCGGGGTTCAGGCCGATCGAGGTCCCGGGGTTGAGGCCCACGGAGGTGCCGGGGGACAGGCCGACCGTGGTGCCGGGAGTCAGCGAGAGCGTGCCACCGGGAGTCAGGGAAACCGAGCTGTTCACGGTGATCAGGGTCGACCCGGACCCGGAGGCGATGGTCGCCGCCGAGCCCGAGGCCACCGAGATGGATCCGCTCGCCAGGCCGCTCGTCGATAGCGGACCGGTCGGGGCGTTCGTGCAGCTCATGACTGTTACCAGACAGGCACCGGTGACCACCGGGGCCGCGTACTTGAGCATGAGGCTGGCCCTTTCTCGGGAGGTGCGCCGGTCCATGACCGGCAGGGATCCCTAGGTTGTCCCTTTTTTACCCGAGTGTTGCGAGTTCATTCGATCGGCCAAGCGGTCGATTGTAAGGATTTGTGACGAATCCCCGCCTGCCGATCCCGGGTGAGGCCCACGACCTCGCGAAAGGCTTCGTAGGCGGGCTTCCGGCTGCCGTCCAGGCGCAGGAGTCCGAAGGATCCCTCGCTGGGGGGCGGCCAGAAGAATGGCTCCCTGGCGTCCGACAGCTCGTAGAAGACGGCGAAGCGGAAGCGATCCCGCAGGGGGCTCCGGGCGATCGCCCCCAGCATGGCCCGGGTCGCCTGCGCGATCCAGCGTGCCTGGCGGTCTTCTCCCAGGATCGCGGGGCACCCCGTCTCGCAGATGGCCCCGTCCTTGCCATAGCGCTGCATGAGTTCCGTGAGGTACGGGATCTCCGGCCATGCCCCCCAGTCGGCGAGGTTCGAGTAGTTGCCGGGGTAGAAGTCGTAACCGATCACGTCCACGGCCCCCGAGGCCTCGGAGAGGGCCTGCTCCAGGTGGTCCTTCCATGGAAAGTGGAAGGTGTCGCAGACGTTGATCACGGTCTTCATGGGCCAACCCGGCCAGCGCTTGCGGCGAACGGCCAGCGCGGCGCCCGCCTCGTTGAACACCCGCCCGTCCCATTGCCGGGGGATGGGATCGAGGATGGTGTTGAACTCGTTTCCGAGCTGGTAATAGGAAACGCCGGGGCCCAGCGCGTCGGCGACCGCCCCCACGTAGGCCCGGTACTGGCGGAAGAATTCCGCGGGCCGCTCCGACAGCAAGCGGATCGACCAGGCGGGATATCCGCCGAGGTTGACTTTGACCTGCATGCCGCGGGCCACGCAGGTGTCGAGCACCCGGCGGTAGTTGTCGAGCGAGGCCGTGGCGAGGGGCGCGCCCTCCTGGGGCTGCATATCGCTCCAGCGCACGTCGAAACGGGTGAGCCCGACCCCCAGGTCCTGGATCGCGGCGAGCTGGGTGTCGGGCGATCGCCCCTCCCGCAGCAGGTTGTCGGGATGCCAGGCGATCCCCCAGCGAAAGTCCCGGGACACGGGAGGTACGGGCGCGCGGCGAACCGGGACGACCCAGGGGTGGTCAACGAGGGACCAGAGGGCGATCGCGAGGCCTGCCCCGAGGCCGAGGGCGCCGGGCCAGAGGAGGGACGCGAGGGTGGGACGCGGCATGCCTGATTTTACCAGGCGTTATTGGAATTCAAACGGCCCGAAAATCCCCCATTGCGATTGGGATCCCCGCTTGCCGGGTATACGGCGGGGGGGCATTCGAGCGAGCGTCGCTCCGAAGTCACTTGGGGATGGTAAACGCATGGCTAAGCAACTCCGGAAGTGGACCGTCCTGACGGCTCTGGCGCTCTTGGCCAGCAGCTGCCACATGCCAGGCCTCGCGCCCCTCGGAACCAGCGTGACCCCGCTCGGGACCGCCGCGGTCGGTCAAGCAGAGAGCCAGGTCGCCCCCCCTTTGGTGGGGCACGTCTCCTTCACGGTGAAGCGCCAGACCCAGGCGGTCTTGTTGGATATCGCCGTGGGGGCGACCGTCTCGCTCATCGACACGAGCACCAACATGACGGTGTCGACCGCCCTCACCGACGGCAACGGCATGTTCATCCTCACCTTTCCCAACGGCTTCCGACCCAATCCCAACCTCACCTACTACCTCGAGGCCTACAAGGGCCTCGGTAGCAACCTTCCGAGCCAGCCCGCCCTGCGGGTGCGGACCCTCGTCAAGTACAACGGCAGTTGGACCAGCATCAGCAGCGGGGGGGTCAACATCAACCCGGGCACCACGGCCCTCGCGATCGGGGCAGCCCTGCGCAACGGCCAGAGCGCCTTCAACTTCGCTTCGCTCATGGGCACCCTCTCGGGCGGTACCACCTACACCCCCGTCGCCAGTCTGAGCGCCGCTGACTTCAACAACGTCCTCAACATCGTCAACACCGCCATGGGCAACAACGCCGATCCGGTGGCCAACGTCGGCCTCTCCGGAGGGAACTGGGTGACCCTCGGAGGGTCGACGGCCAACATCTCGGTGACCAGCATCTCCCCATCCTCGGGATCGGTAGGAACTCCGGTCACCATCAACGGGGCCGGCTTCAGCAGCACGCTCAGCAGCAACTACTTCAAGTTCAATGCTGCCTTGGCCACCCTGACGAGCGGGACGACGACCCAGTTGCAGGGCACCGTCCCCAACGGGGCGGTGTCAGGGCAGACGACCATGCAGGTGGGAACGACCATCGTGCTGGGCCCTCTGTTCACCGTGCCCCCGACTCTCACGGGCATGAGCCCGGCCTCCGGGAGCCCCGGGACCAGCATCCTGTTCACGGGGTCCGGTTTTGACGGCACCACCCTGGCCAACAACGCGGTGACCTTCGGCGGAGCGACCGCCACCGTGACCTTCGCCTCCCCGGGGGGGATCCAGGCCACCGTGCCTACCACGGCGGTCTCTGGGCCGGTCTCCATCACGGTGGGCGGGGTCACCACCACGAGCTCCTCGAGCTTCATCGTTCCGCTCTCGGTGACCGGCATCACCCCCATCATGGCGCAGGCCGGGAACACCATCTCGCTGACCGGCTCGGGCTTCTCGACGACTCCCGCGAGCAACACCGTGACCCTGGGCGGGGCCACCGCCAGCGTGGTCAGCGCTACGCCCAACACCCTGGTCCTCACGGCCCCCTTCGTCCAGACCCCTGGCCCGACGGTCGTCACCGTGGCCGGAGTGACGGTCACGAACTCGTCGGTCGTCTTCCGGAACCTGCTGCCCATCACCGGCGGGCTCGCCACGGCCTCGAACGCCTACAAGATCGACACCTTGGCCGGCGTCTTGGGACTGACGGCCGGCCAGCCTTCGGCCTACTGGCCGCTCTATCAGCCGACTCGGTGCTGCGTCGACTCCACTGGCAGCCTGTACTTCCCCACGCAGGAGTATGTCAATGGCGGTGGCTGCTGTACGACCTACTACTCGATCGGCAAGATCTCGAACGGCGTCTACTCCCGGGTGGTTGGGGCCAACCCCGCGGGCAGCACTGGAGATGGCGGCTCGGCCATGCTCGCGAGCCTGAACAACCCCAACGGGGTCGCCGTGGATTCAGCCGGCAACGTCTATATCGCCGACTACAACAACAACCGCGTGCGCAAGGTGACGGCGAGCACCGGGGTCATCTCGAACTTCGCGGGCTCGGGGGCGGCAGGGTTCTCGGGTGACGGTGGCTCGGCCACCGCTGCCCAGCTCAACAACCCGATAGCGGTCGCGGTCGACAGCTCCGGGAACGTCTACATCTCCGACTGGAGTAACCAGCGCATCCGCAAGGTGAGCATCAGCGGGACCATCACGACGGTGGCGGGCAGCAACACGGCGGGATATGCGGGCGACGGCGGACAAGCCACCAGTGCCCAGATCAATCGCCCGGTAGGACTTGCGCTCGATAGCTTGGGTAACCTCTATTTCTCCGATTACTACAACAACCGGATTCGCATGGTGACGCCAACCGGGACCATCAGCACGGTCGTAGGCAACGGATCCGGCTCCTATTCGGGAGACGGAGGGGCAGCCACGGCCTCCGCGATCAACAACCCCCAGGAGATCGCGATCGATTCCGCCAACAACCTCTACATCGCCGACTGGAGCAACCACCGGATCCGCAAGGTAACGGCCAGCACCCAGATCATCACCACGGTCGCGGGCAATGGGACGCAGGGCTACTCCGGAGACGGTGGCGCCGCCACCAGCGCCCAGCTCAACAATCCGATAGGGGTCGCGGTCGACGGCTCCGGCAACCTCTACGTCATGGACTACGGCAACAACGTCATCCGCAAGGTGACGGGGGGCACCATCACGAGCATCACCACCCGAGGAAACATCGGCTATACCGACTTGAACCACGGGGATGGCGGACCGGCGCTCTACGCGGGCTTCAATAACAACACGAACGGCGCCGCCATGGATGCCGCCGGCAACACCTACATCGCCGATTCGAACAACCACCGGATCCGCATGATCAGCCCCAGCGGGGTCATCACCACCGTGGCGGGCAACGGAAACGCCGGCTTCTCCGGCGATGGCGGTCCGGCCACCAGCGCCCGGCTCTATTCCCCCAACGACGTCGTGGTCGACGCGGCCGGCAACCTTTATATCGCCGACTACAACAACAACCGGATCCGCAAGGTGGATACCAGCGGCAACATTTGGACGATCTGCGGCAGCTCGGCAGGCTTTTCGGGCGATGGCGGGCCGGCCGTCAACGCCCAGCTCAATAACCCGCTCGGCCTGGCCCTTGACCCCGTCACCAACAACCTCTACGTCTCAGATGGCGGCAACGCCCGGATTCGGCAGATCCAGACGAGCACCGGCCTGATCTTCACGGTCGCCGGCAGCGGCTATGGCGGCTACGCCGGAGACGGCGGCCTCTCGTCGAGCGCCGTGCTCAACGTCCCCACTGGCCTCTGTTTCGTCCCCCCGAACAACCTCTACATCGCCGACGCCAACAACCATCGTGTGCGCCTGGCCGTCATCGGCGGCAACATCTCGACCGTGGCCGGCAACGGCTCGGGGGGGTTCTCGGGTGACGGCGCGGCCGCGACCAGCGCCCAGCTCTACAACCCGTGGGGGGTGAGGGTCGATGGTGTGGGTAACGTGTATATCTCGGATTACAACAACAACCGCATCCGCATGGTGAACAACTCGGGCGTCATCTCGACCATGGCCGGCAACGGGACCGCCGGGCTGTCCGGGAATGGGGGCCTCGCCATCAACGCGAGCCTCAACAAGCCCAGGGGCCTGGTGCTGGATAGCAACGGGGGCCTCCGGGTCGTCGACTCCTCCAACAATGTCGTCCGCATCATCCGCTAACTCGATGGGCGCCCACCGGAACCTGGGTCTGCTGATGGTCGCCCTGGCCCTGATCGCGGGGGCATGCTCCGTCGATGACAGCCCTGTCCAGGTGGCGGCCAACAAGCCGGGGAAACCCAGTTCCTCGGGAGCCAGTTCCTCGGCTTCAGGCGGAGTGGCTACCTCTCCTCCCGCTTCGGCCGTGCAGGGCTCCCTCCAGGACTCCACTCCAGCCCCCGGCGCTCCTACCACGAGTCCGAGCCCGACCGCGACGCCCAGCCCGACCGTCCCCCCCCCCACACCGGCGCCGAGCGCCTCATCCCTGGTGACGGTCACCTCCGTCTCGGTCTCTCCCGTCACCTTCGTGACCCTCTATCCCCCGCCGGCCAATCCGGCCCTCAGCCTGGGATTGCCCAGCCAGCAGCAGTTCTCGGGCAAGGTGTTGCTGTCGAATCAGCACGCCGGCGGCTTCCAGTGGATCGACAAGTCTGGGGGAAAGCTGAACGTGGATCCCTCGGGGCTGGTCTCGGTCCTCCCCAGCACTCCTCCTGGCATGTACGAGGTCGACTTCCAGGCCAACGACGATCCCAATCGCTTCGTCGCGGTCACGATCCAGGTTTTGACGACGTCGCAGCTCGACGTCACGGTGAATTGAGGCGGCCAAGATGAAGCGGGTGATGGCGTTAACCTGTGCCGGGCTCTGCTGGTCGGTCGTGGCGTGCCAGACCGTGCCCGGGCCCGTGGCCACCGGAACCGCCTCCGGAGGGCCCGTTGACGTGGCCGCGAAGCGGGCGACCCTGACCTTCACGATCGCCTGGCCGCGTCGCACGGTCCAGACGATCCCGAACAGCACGACGGTCATGCGCCTCTCCGTCCTGAAGGGGACGACGGTCGTCGCCCAGCAGGTCCAGCGCCGGTTTCCGAGCCCCACGGCCCAATTCTCGCTGCAGCTCAATGCCGATAGCGGCTTGTCGGTGCTTGCCGAGGCGTTTGCGTTGCCGAACGTCACCTCGGTCAACGGTGTGCCGGTCATCCCCGCCAGCACCACTCCCGTCGCCTCGGCGAGCTTGGCGAACGTTACCCTGGTCCCTAACCAGCACCTGGCCGTGAGCCTGTCCCTGATCCCGGCCTTCATCCCCCAGATCGCGACCTTCTCTCCCCAGAACGGGGGCCCGGGGATCAACGTCACGCTGACGGGGTCCTTCGGCAGCAGCGGTCCCTATACCGTTCTTCTGGGCGGCAACACGTGTTCCGTTCTCTCCTTCACCGGCCCAACCCTCGTGGTGGCGGTGCCGTACAACGGCAGCACTGGCGCCTGGACAGCCCAGTATGACGGCGTCTCCTCGCCAGCGACGGGCTCCTTCCAGGTCCTCCAAACCCTGAATCTGCTTCCTCGGGCGGCCACGACGTCGGTGGGTCAATCGCTTTCCTTCTCCGTCCCGACCGGATTGGATACCAACAACGCCACCGTCTCCAATCCCACCGTGACGGGCTGGGCGATCGTGGATCCGACGACAGGCGGCACGACCTCGGTGGGAACGCTCAGCGCCAGCGGCAGCTTCCAGGCCCAGGCCACCGGAGCCGCCGTGATCCAGGTCTACTCGGGAACCCTGAAGGCCACCACCTCGGTCCTGGTCCAGTAGCGTCGAAAGATGAGGCCAACCATGCGGCGAACGAAACTGAAGCGAACCGGCAGCGTCCTCTTGGCCGTGCTGCTGATCGCCAGCTGCCACATGCCAGGAAGCGCCCCCATCACGCCCAACGTGAGCCCGGTCGCAAACAGCGCCGCCTCCCCCGCCACCCCGCGGGTCGTCCTCCCCTTGACGGGCCACGTCTCCTTCGCCGCGGGCCGCCACACCCAGGCCACCATGACCGACGTCGCCTACGGGGCCACCGTCTCCCTCATCAATACCGGCACCAACCAGACCGTCTCCACCGCCCTCACCGACATCAACGGCAACTTCACCATGAACTTCACCGGGGGCTTCACCCCGGATCCCACCGTCACCTACTACCTCGAGGCCTACAAGGGCCTCGGCAGCAACCTGCCCAGCTACCTCGCCACCCGGGTCAGGACCCTCGTCCAGTTCAACACCGGCTGGACCAGCATCAGCAGCTCCACCCCCAACGCCACCATCACCGTCAACACGGCGACCACCGCCCTCGCCATCGCCGCCGCCCTGCGCAACAGCCAGAGCCCCTTCACCTTCTCGACCCTCATCGGCACCCTCAACGTGTCGGGTGGCAACCTCTATTCTCCCGTCGCTGGCATCAGCAACTCGGACTACCTCAACGTCACGTCCCTGGTCAATCAGACCCTCGCAGCCAACATGGACCCCGTCGCCAACGTGGGCCTCAGTGGCAGCAACTGGCTGGCGATCGCCACCAACTCGATCCAGGCCAACGCTCCCGTCGTCTCCTCGATCACGCCCCCCAACGGCTCGGTTGGCACCTCCGTGACGATCGCGGGCTCGGGCTTCAGCACGACGCTTGGCAACAACACCTTCAAGTTCAACGCCGGCACGGCCACGCTCACCAGCGCCACCACGACCCAGCTCCAGGGCAGCGTCCCCTACGGGGCGACCTCGGGGCAGACGACCCTGCAGGTCGGCTCGACGACGGTGCTCGGGCCCCTGTTCACGGTGACGCCAGTCCTCTCGGGCATGAGCCCGTCCTCGGCCGTCGCCGGGACCAACGTGACCCTGACCGGTAGCGGGTTCGACCTCAACACGACGACCAACAACGTCGTGACCTTCGCCGGGGTGCCGGCGGCGGTGACCTCCATCAACGGCCCCACCAGCATCACCGTCACGGTGCCGGTCGGGGCGAGCACCGGCAAGATCGGCCTCACGGTGGCCGGCGTCTCGATCCAGAGCTCGGGAAGCTTCACCGTGCCGATGACCGTCACCTCGATGACCCCGAACCCGGCCGCCCCCGGGACCCAGGTGGCCATCACCGGCTCGGGCTTCAGCTCCACGCTCGCGAGCAACAGCGTGACCCTGGGCGGGGTGGCCGCCACCGTGATCAGCGCGAGCCCCAACACCCTGGTCGTGGCAGCCCCGACCGTCACCAACCCGGGCCCGGCCGTCGTCACGGTGGGCGGGGTGTCCGCGAGCAGCGTGGGCAACTTCAGCAATCCGGGCAGTGGCTCTCCCCTCAACATCTATAACTACGCCGGGGCCGCTGGACTGACCGCCGGACAGCCGGCGATCGGCTGGCCCATCTATCAGCCGTATTTGAGCTGCGTCGATGCGACCGGCAACCTCTACTTCGCGACGAGAGAGTATGTCAACGGCGGAGCCTGTTGTTGGAACTGGTCGATCGGCAAGATCTCGCCCAGCGGGGTCTACTCCCGGGTGGTCGGGGTCGGCCAGGGTAATACCGGGGACGGCGGCCCGGCCTCCGCCGCGACGGTGAACAACCCCTACGGGGTCGCCGTGGATTCCGCCGGAAACGTCTACGTCTCTGACGCGGGCAACAACCGCGTGCGCAAGGTGGACACCAGCGGCATCATCACCAACTTCGCCGGCTCGGCCGCCGGGACCTCCGGATCGACCGGGGATGGCGGCGCGGCCACCAGCGCCCTGCTCAATGGCCCGAGGGGTCTCGCGGTCGACAGCTCGGGGAACGTCTACATCGCCGATGTCGGCAACTACCGCATCCGCAAGGTGACGGTCAGCACGGGCGTCATCTCCACCGTCGCGGGCACCGGTACGGCTGGGTTCTCGGGCGATGGCGGGGCCGCCACCAGCGCCCAGATCAACACGACGTGGGGGCTTGCGATCGATAGCTCGAACAACCTCTACATCGCCGATTACAGCAACAACCGGATTCGCATGGTGAGCGCCAGCACGGGCAACATCTCCACTGTGGCGGGTAACGGAAACCCGTGGTTCGCGGGCGACGGCGGAGCGGCGACCAGCGCCCAGATCAATGGTCCGGTAGGAATCTCGGTCGACACTTCGGGGAACCTCTACATCGCCGACTACGGCAACAACCGCATCCGCAAGGTGACCGCCGGCATCATCAACACGGTAGCGGGCAATGGGACCGGCGGCTTTGCCGGTGACGGCGGCGCCGCCACCAGCGCCCAGATCAGCAACCCCTACGGGGTGTCGGTCGACGGTTCCGGCAACCTCTACATCATGGATGACAGCAACAGCGTCATCCGCAAGGTGACGGGGGGGACCATCACGAGCATCACCGCCCGCGGCGTCACCGACCAGAACCACGGTGACGGCGCCTCAGCCTCCTTCGCCGCCTTCCAAAACCCGTACGGGGTCGCGGTGGCGACCGGCTCCGGCAACGTCTACATCGCCGACTACTACAACTACCGGATCCGCATGGTGAACGCCACCACGGGCATCGTCTCCACCGTGGCGGGTAACGGAAGCGGGGGATTCGGGGGAGACGGAGGAGCGGCCACCAGCGCCAATATCAACCGCCCCTATGATGTCCAGGTCGATGGCGCCGGGAACCTCTACATCGCCGATACCTACAACTGCCGGGTCCGCCTGGTGAACGCCAGCACGGGCAACATCACGACCATTGCGGGCAACGGAACCGGAGGCTTCTCAGGGGACGGCGGACAGGCGACCAGCGCCATGCTCAACTACCCGCAAGGCCTGGCCCTCGATATCGCCGACAATTTGCTCTTCATCTCGGATACCAACAACAATCGGATCCGACAGGTCAACCTCACCACCGGGGTGATCACCACCGTGGCGGGCAACGGGGGGGGCGGCTACGGGGGGGATGGTGCCCTCTCCACCAGCGCCACGCTCAATAACCCCGTGGGCATCGCCTTCGCCAGCCCCAACATCCTCTACATCGCCGATTGGAACAATCAGCGGGTGCGCAAGGCGATCGTCGGAGGCAACATGAGCACCGTGGCGGGCAACGGCAATTGGTATCCCGTCGTGGATAACTGCCCCGGAACCCAGGGCACGCTCTACAATCCCTGGGGGGTGCGGCTCGATGGCTCGGGCAACCTGTATATCTCGGATTACAACAACAACCGGATCCGCAAGCTGGATGCCGGAGGGAACCTCACGACCTACGCAGGCACTGGCGGGGCTGGCTGGTCGGGGGACGGCGGCGCGCCGATCAACGCCATCCTGAACCATCCTGCCGGCCTCGCCGTCAACGCCAACAACCAACTCATCTTTGCGGATTACAGCGACAACCATATTCGCTGGATCCACTAGCGGCTACATACCAAGTGGGACAGGGGCTCCGCGCTGAATGGCGCGGAGCCCCTGTCCCACTTGGAAAATCGATCGCCGAAGAGGGCCATGACGTTCCGCCAGCCGCCCTCTGAAACGATTGGTCGTCCGTGAGGCGATCGCGAGGCACGACGGGCCGCCAAACGCTGATTTAACAAGCCTTTCGTGTTTATGCACGCCTGCTTGGTGGTACGTTTCCAGTTAGTCTCTGCGAGCTGGAACACTCCTCTCAAGACCAGGGGGCGGTTATGATTTCAGGTATCAAGAAGGGCACCGCCATCTGCTGTGCCGCGCTGCTGATCGCCAGCTGCCACATGCCAGGAAGCGCCCCCATCACGCCCAACGTGAGCCCGGTCGCTAACAGCGCCGCCTCGCCCGCCACCCCACGGGTCGTCCTCCCCCTGACGGGCCACGTCTCCTTCGCCGCCGGCCGCCACACCCAGGCCACCATGACCGACGTCGCCTACGGGGCCACCGTCTCCCTCATCAACACCGGCACCAACCAGACCGTCTCCACCGCCCTCACCGACGTCAACGGCAACTTCACCATGAACTTCACCGGGGGCTTCACCCCGGATCCCACCGTCACCTACTACCTCGAGGCCTACAAGGGACTCGGCAGCAACCTGCCCAGCTACCTCGCCACCCGCGTGAGGACCCTCGTCCAGTTCAACACCGGCTGGACCAGCATCAGCAGCTCCACCCCCAACGCCACCATCACCGTCAACACGGCGACCACCGCCCTCGCCATCGCCGCCGCCCTGCGCAACAGCCAGAGCCCCTTCACCTTCTCGAGCCTCATCGGCACCCTCAACGTGTCGGGCGGCAACCTCTATTCTCCCGTCGCTGGCATCAGCAACTCGGACTACCTCAACGTCACGTCCCTGGTCAACCAGACCCTCGCAGCCAACATGGACCCCGTCGCCAACGTGGGCCTCAGTGGCAGCAACTGGCTGGCGATCGCCACCAACTCGATCCAGGTCAACGCTCCCGTCGTCTCCTCGATCACGCCGCCCAACGGCTCGGTTGGCACCTCCGTGACGATCGCCGGCTCGGGCTTCAGCACGACGCTTGGCAACAACACCTTCAAGTTCAACGCCGGCACGGCCACGCTCACCAGCGCGACGACCACCCAGCTGCAGGGCAGCGTCCCCTACGGGGCGACCTCAGGCCAGACGACCCTGCAGGTCGGCTCGACGACGGTGCTCGGGCCCCTGTTCACGGTCGTGCCGGTCCTCTCGGGCATGAGCCCCTCCTCGGGCGTTGCCGGGACCAACGTGACCCTCACGGGTAGCGGCTTCGACCTCAACACCCCCAGCAACAACATCGTGACCTTCGCCGGGGTCGCGGCGAACGTGGTTGCTGTCAACGGCCCCACCAGCATCACGGTCACGGTGCCGGTCGGGGCGAGCACCGGCCAGATCAGACTCACGGTGGCGGGCTCGCCCATCCAGAGCTCGGGGAGCTTCACCGTGCCGATGACCGTCACCTCGATGACCCCGAATCCGGCCGCCCCCGGGACCCAGGTGGCCATCACGGGCTCGGGCTTCAGCTCGACGCCCGCGAGCAACAGCGTGACCCTGGGCGGGGTCGCCGCCACCGTGATCAGCGCGAGCCCCAACGCCCTGGTCGTGGCAGCCCCCACCGTCACCACGCCCGGCCCCGCCGTCGTCACGGTCGGGGGAGTGTCCGCCAGCAGCGTGGGCAACTTCAGCAATCCGGGCAGTGGCTCTCCCCTCAACATCTATACCTACGCCGGGGCCGTCGGACTGACCGCCGGACAGCCGGCGATCGCCTGGCCCATCAACAACCCGCAGGCGTGCTTTACCGATGCGGCCGGCAACCTCTACATCTCGGGGGCAGAGTTCGTCAACGGTGGGTCCTGTTGCTGGTACTGGTCGGTGGGCAAGATCTCGACCAGCGGGGTCTATTCCCGGATTGCGGGGGCCAACGGCTCGGGTAACACCGGGGATGGCGGCTCGGCCCTGTCCGCCCAGCTGAACACTCCCTGGGCGGTGGCCGTGGATTCGACCGGAAGCGTCTACATCGCGGACTCGGCTAACAACCGCGTGCGCATGGTGAGCACGAGCGGCATCATCACCAACTTCGCCGGCTCGGCAGCTGGAACTTCCGGGTATTCGGGGGACGGTGGCGCGGCCACCGGCGCCCTGCTCAATAACCCCGACGGGATCGCGGTCGATAGCGCCGGGAACGTCTACATCGCTGAATGGAATAACAGCCGAGTCCGCAAGGTGAGCACCAGCGGAATCATCACCACCGTAGCGGGCACCGCCTCAGCCGGTTTCTCGGGAGACGGCGGCCTGGCCACCAACGCCCAGCTCAATCGTGCTGGGGGAATTACCCTCGATAGCGCGGGCAACCTCTACATCGCCGACAACGCCAACAATCGGATCCGCAAGGTGACCGCCAGCACCGGCATCATAACCACCGTGGCGGGCAACGGCAACTGGCCATTCGCGGGCGACGGAGGACTGGCAACCGCCGCCCAGATCAATGGGCCCACAGGAGTGGCGGTCGATGGCTCAGGCAATCTCTACATCGTAGATCAAGGGAACTCCCGGATCCGCATGGTGACGGCCAGCACCGGCAATATCAGCACCATCGCGGGCACCGGTACGTCGGGTTTCACGGGGGATGGTGGCACCGCCACCAGCGCCCAGCTCAACAACCCGCAGAGGGTAGCGGTCGATGGTTCCGGCAACGTCTACATCACGGACCAGAACAACGCGGCCATCCGGAAGGTGGCGGGGGGGATCATGACGACCATCATGACCCGGGGCAACATCGGCATCACCGATCAGAACCACGGTGACGGCGCCTCAGCCTCCTTTGCGGGCTTCAACCAGCCATACGGGGTCGCGGTGGCGACCGGCTCCGGCAACGTCTACATCGCCGACTACGCCAACTACCGGATCCGCATGGTGAACGCCACCACGGGCAACATCTCCACCGTGGCGGGCAACGGAAACGGGGGCTTCGCGGGAGACGGAGGAGCGGCCACCAGCGCCCAGCTCAACCGCCCCTATGATGTCCTGGTCGATGGCGCCGGGAACCTCTACATCGCCGATACCTACAACCACCGGATCCGCATGGTGAACGCCAGCACTGGCAACATCACGACCATCGCGGGCACTGGGGCCTCAGGCTTCGGAGGGGACGGCGGACAGGCGACCAGCGCCATGCTCAACTATCCGCAAGGCCTGGCCCTCGATATCGCCGACAATTTGCTCTTCATCTCGGATACCAACAACAATCGGATCCGGCAGGTCAACCTCACCACCGGAGTGATCACCACCGTGGCGGGCAACGGGGGAGGCGGCTACGGGGGGGATGGTGCGCTCTCCACCAGCGCCACGCTCAATAACCCCGTGGGCATCGCCTTCGCCAGCCCCAACATCCTCTACATCGCCGATTGGAACAATCAGCGGGTGCGGAAGGCGATCGTCGGAGGCAACATGAGCACCGTGGCGGGCAACGGCAGTTGGTATCCCGTCGTGGACAACTGCCCCGGAACCCAGGGCACGCTCTACAATCCCTGGGGGGTGCGGCTCGATGGCTCCGGCAACCTGTACATCTCGGATTACAACAACAACCGGATCCGCAAGCTGGATGCTGGCGGCAACCTCACGACCTACGCGGGCACTGGCGGGGCTGGATGGTCGGGGGATGGCGGCGCGCCGATCAACGCCCTCCTGAACCATCCTGCCGGCCTCGCCGTCAACGCCAACAACCAGCTCATCTTTGCGGATTACAGCGACAACCATATTCGCTGGATCCACTAGCTTGTCGTTACCCAAATTACCCTAGCTCGGACGTTTCGCCGGACTGATGGTTGCTGGAAACCCGCGCAAACACCGGAGCATGCTTGCCCGTTAAGCTGTCAATCGCATCCTTCAGCGACCAGGGACTATGACCCAGTAATAATGCAGGTTTTCGGGGATTTGGGTAATGACAAGCCCCCTCTAGGGGGAAACATCTCTTGTAGCCTCGCACTGCAATCGGTCGCTCAAGTCGCCGTACGTCTTTCCTGCCTTGAGTAGCGACCCACGACCGGGCATCAAACGGCAGTGATCACGTAGCGGCGGTAGCACCGTAACCGTGCTTTGGAGTCCGCACGCCGATCGCCAGCAGGTATCCGACCATCCAGATTTCCGCGATGGCTGACGGGATAACGATGGACCCGTGAATCTTTGCAGCCAAAGCGGGGAGTAAGAACGCCGCGAGCAGATCCACGAGATAGCAGACGGCCCCCACCATCAGCACGACGCCCAGCGCCTTGGGAAACCAGCCCGACTTGTACGCGAGGTAGCCCAGCGGGGCCAGCCAGAGACCAAAGAAGATCTGGGCGATGAGGAGGCCATAGTGCTGGGTGTCGAGCAAGAGCAGCACCAGGGCATTTGAACCGGCGGCACCGAAGGTGGCCGCATAGGCGCTATCGGTTGCCACGCGCAGGCCCTCGAACTCGAAGAGTGAGTTCAGGCATTCGAGGCCGGCGGAGATGGCGACCAGGACCAGCATGGCCCGCGCCGCCCCCTTGTGCACGTGCTTGAGCAGCGCGTAGAGTGTCAGCGCCAGGAAGACAAAGATCGTTGGGTCGAGCAGATCGGCCACGACGCCGAGACGGACGAGACTGGCGTTCGCGACGACGTTCCCGGCCGTAGCGGCCGCGTTGCCGGCCACGTACATCTTGGGCTCCACGAAACCTTGGGCAAAGCCGCCGAAGATACCGACGAGCAGATAGAGGACGCCTGCGATTCTTGCCAGGCGCTTCGGTGCGTTCATCAAACTCCCCCCCCTTTGGTAGCAATCCCCACAATAGACTTACGGTGTACGGCTGTCAATTGAGGGTTGTCCCGAGTCAATGGCGTTGATTCGAGAGTGGGGAAGCCCCGTCTTGGGTATCGCCCGAAAGTCAGCCCGCAGCGGCTTCTGACGCGCTACCAGGGCCCGCGTGCTTTCGACTGTCACGGTAATCCAGCAAGGCGTCCATCGTCACCGTCCAGTTGCGGCCAATCTTCTGGCCCTTCATCCGGCCTTCCTCGCATGCCTTGCGCAGAGCCTGGGGGGAGATGCCAGACCGCTCCGAGGCCTCTGCCAGCGACAAGGGACCGTGGGCGACCTTGTTGGCCAGCAAGAGCTCAAGGGGGTACTTCTGACTGGCATTCTGGATCTCGATCGCAAGGATCGTCCCATCGGCCGCCAGGTCTGCATAGGCATCTCCGAAGGGCAGCTCGGCACCGCGAGCCCGCCGGTTCCCGGCCTCGTGCATCCGCACCATCAGGATGTCGACCTCAGGGTCGTAAGTGATTCGCATGGCCCTCTCCCTCAATCCATCGCCGTCTTGACCAGGATAACCTCTTGCTTGCCGCTCTTGATCACGACGAAGGCCACCTTGATGAGCCTCCCTTCAAGCGTACCGTGGGCAAGCCAATGACCAATCCCCTGGGGCTCACGGGCCCCGCCCCGGACGATCGCCTCGACCTCACGCCGGCTGATGTTGCGGACCAGCATCTGCTCCTCAGCATGCGTGGTGTAGCGGATCTTACGGGTCTCCCGGCGCATCTCGGTCCCCCTGGGCAGCCCCATTATTATCGATATCGATAATAATGTCAACTTTTTGGGCCGGAGGGCGAGGTGACCAGCCTCACCAGACCCGGTAGCCGGGGGTGTTCAGGGGCGCGGTCGCGAACTGATGGGCCAAGGTGGGGCCGTAGGTCACCCCAAGCAGGAGGGCCAGAACGGCCAGCCAGAGGGCCCAGCGATCGAGGATGGGCGGGGAGTCGTCGACCCCCGTGAGGGGCTTGGCAAACTCCGGCACGGCCGGGACCGGCTGGCGCGAGGTCCACAGGGTGAGGCCCAGGTTGAGGAAGTAGAGGATCCCGCTGACAAAGAGGAGCGTTCCCCCGATGCCAACCAGAAACATGGCGTTGCGCCACTCATTCTGGACATAGGGAGCAAGCGAGACCATCGTCCGGCGGGGCATGCCCATGAGGCCTAGCTCGTGCATGTAGTGGGAGAAGATCCCCATCCCGATGAACCAGATCCAGACCTGGGCCAAGGCCAGGTTACGGCTCCACAGCCCGCGGCCGGCCAGGTGGGGCACCAGCCAGTAGGAGATTCCCATGAAGGTGAGGGTCACGGCCGACCCGGCCGTCAGGTGGAGGTGCCCGGGGATCCAGGCCGTGTTGTGGACGGCCAGGTTGACGTTGTAGGAGGCGTTGATGATCCCGCCGATGCCGCCGAAGGCGAACAGGATCATGGCGCCGAGCTGGGCGGCGACCGACGGGTCGTCCCAGGGCAGCTTGAGGAACCAGTCCACCCAGCCGCGCCCGCCGCGCGCCCGGCCGCCGCTCTCCAACGAGGCGACGACGTTGAAGAAGGTCAACAGGCTCGGGAAGAAGACGCCGAAGGTCATGAAGGTGTGCAGGAGCTTCCAACCCTGGGAGATCCCCGGGTCGGTGAACTGATGGTGCAAGCCGACCGGATTGGAGAGCACCAGGAATAGAATGAACGAGACCCGGGCCAGGGGCATGCTGAACAGCTTCCCGCCCACCTGGCCGGGGACCAGGGTGTACCAGGAGAGGTAGGCCGGCAAGAGCCAGAAGTAGACGATCGGATGGCCCGTGAACCAGAAGAGGGTTCTGCCCAGCAGGGCGTCGACCCCCGGCCGTAGGCCGAGCGACCAGGGAATGAGCATGTAGATCATCTCGACGGCGACGCCGAGGCTCGAGATCGCCCACATGACGTAGGTGACGAGCGCCATGAAGGCCGGGAGGGGGGTCAGAACACCCGGATGGTCCTTGCGCCAGCGGCGGAAGGTCCACACCAGGTTGGCCGTGATCAGCCAGGTGCTCACCACGACGAGGGTGAGCCCGATGTAGAAGGCCCAGCTCGCCTTGAGGGGCGGATAGAAGGTGAACATGACCGTGGCGTTGTCGCCGAACAGGGCCACCGCCACTAAGAGGAGCCCCAAGAGGCTGACCCAGAAGGACGCCCAACCGAGGGGCATGCTGGCCAGAGGCCGGTCCAGGGCCCTGGACAACATGAAGGGGACGAAGCCCGCGATGAAGAAGGTCGTCCACACCAGGACGTTCATGATGCCGTGGAAGCTGAGGCCCTGGTAGTAGGAGTGGATCACCGGCGAGAGGAGGGGATAGCTGTTGACCCCGGAATGGTCGAGGGCCTGCAACAGACCGGTCAGGACCCCGACGAGCAGGGCGAGGTGGGCGACCCAGAGGTTGGCGGAGGTGAGGCGGCGGATCTCCGGCATCAGGGGGCCCTCTCGACGCGGACGTGGCCCCACATGGTGTGGTGGCCGACCCCGCAGTACTCGTGGCAGAGGATCGGGTAATCGCCCGGCTTCTCGAAGTGGGCCGAGACCCGCGCCACCTGCCCCGGCAGCAGCATGACGTTGACGTTGACGTCGTGGATCATGAACCCGTGGATGACGTCCCGGCTGGTGGCGAGGAAGGTGACGGTCGAGTCCACCGGCACCCGGATCTCGGGCGGATCGAAGGACCAGGTCTGGGCGACCACGTGCGCCTCGTAACGCCCCGGGCCGGTCTGGAAGACCCCCGGGCGCGCGAAGGTCGGGACCTGGTTGAGCTGGGTCGAGCACACCCGCCCGGCGTCCCCCGGGACCTGGACGTGCAGGCCGTAGGCGGTCAGGAGGATGACGACCAGCAGGGCGACCGGGATCGCGATGCTCGGCAGGAACCAGGCCAGCTCGTAGAGGTAGTGGACCGGGATCGGGAGCTCGGGCTCGACGTGCTGCGGCGGGTTCGGTTCGGGCTCGGCCATCGGTCAAACCTTCTGGAAAAGCCGGAGGTAGACGTCGGTCCACAGCACGGCCAACGCGAGCAGGTAGGCGAGGATGAAGAGCAGGGCGCCCCGGGGGTGCTCGTAGGTTTCCTTTTCATCCGACATGGCCGTCCCTCCCGCCCCAGTCTGGAGAGGGCGGGGCGTTCGGAAAAAGTCGGTTTCCACCAAGGATGTTTCCCGGATCCGACCGTACGGCGTGGTGGCCCAGGTTCTCCGTCGATTCTCCCCTTCGCCCCCTTCCAGGTCCGGGTTACAACTCCAGGCATGGCCCGCGCCTCCGTCGATCCGCCTCGCACCTCCGCCCCGCGCCGACTCTCGGCCCGCGGGATCGCGGCGTTCACCCTGCTCGTCTTGGCCCTGGTCGCGGCCCTGGTCGCCCCCTTCCTCGTCGATCGAGGCCCCGCTCCCGTCGCGGACGTGCCGCTCACGGACCAGGACGGACACACAGTCCGGTGGTCGGACTTTCGGGGCCAGCACCTGATCGTCTACTTCGGCTACACGGGGTGTCCGGACGTCTGTCCGACGGGCCTCAGTGAGCTCGCCAAGGGCCTGCGAGCCCTGGGACCCGATGCTCGGAAGGTTCAGGTGCTCTTCGTGAGCCTGGACCCGGGGGCCGATACCCCAGAGCGGCTCAAGCGGTACATGGCCTACTTCGATCCCACCTTCCGCGGGTTGGTGCCGGCGCCAGAGCGATTGGCCGAGGTGACCCACGAGTTCGACGTGGCCTTCCAGCGAACCCGGGTGAAGGGCGGCACCCGCATCGAACACTCGACCGCCTGCTACGTCCTCGGCCCCGGCGGGACGCTGGACGGCGCCTTCGACACCCCCATCTCGCCCGCGGCGCTGCGCCGCCGGCTCGGGCTCTAAGCGATGAGCGCCCCTCACCCCTTCCCTCATCCCCTCACGGGGAGAGGGAGCTGCCTCCGGAGACGGCTCGCAAATTGAAGCTGGCCTGAACGATACGAGCCGTTACCGGAGGTACTTCCTTCCCCTCGGGGGGAAGGAGAGGATGAGGGGACTCCACCTGCTGCGCGCAGACATCGAAGGATCTAAGCCGAGATTACGACGAGATCCCGCCCTTCAAGGTCGACGGCGAGGGCGATGGGGTGGGGGTCGCCGCCGGGGAGGGATTCGTCACCGGGCTCACGGCCGCCTGAACGGGCTGGCTCACGGTCGGGTTGGTCTGGGCGATCGCGTCGAAGGTCGTGGCCGCTTGAGTCGGCGAGGTGAGGGCTTGGGCCGGGGTGTTCTGGTCGGTCTGCACCTGGGCGACCGCCGTGATGGCCACCTGGACCTGGGTCAGATTGACCTGGTCGATCGCCCCCTGACCCACCTGGGCCACCACCTTGGCCGTAACGAGGGTCGTCGCCGGGTCGACCTGCACGACCGGAGCCTGCGGGGCGGGCTTGGCGATCGCCATCTCCTGGAACGCCACCGTCCCCACCGTGAACGACACCTGCACGACGAAGACCTGGTCGATGGGCAGGTTGGAGAAGCTGTAGGCGCCGGTCTGGTCGGTCACGGTGGCGGCCACCGCGTGGCCATCCTTGCCGACCAGCTGCACCTTGGCCTTGGCGACCGGAAGCTCGCTGAGGGCCATGACCCGGTAGGTCGCGGCGTTGTTGGAGATCACGCTGGCCGCGTTGTTGGAGACGATGTTGCCGGCGTTGTTGGAGATGAGGCTCGCCGGGGCGAGCACCTTGCCGCCCAGGGCCCCGGCATTGTTGCTGATGAGGGCGGCGGACTGGCGCTTGCCGACCACGGCGTTGTCGCCCGCGCCAGTGTCCGCCGCCCAGAAGATCGAGATCAGCTGACAGCCCGAGGCGACCGAGACCCCCAGGATGGCCGTCAGAACCGGGAACCACGCGCGAGCTTTCATGCGACTCCCCCAACCAAACGAGCGTCCCTTTTGGATCCCTACCCGAAAACCCGCTCGTTCAAGCTAGTTTCCGATGCCCCCCGACAGCGCTCCCCCCGGCCCCGTCCCGGCCGCGCGGGTCGCCCCCGGGCCGATCACGAAGTAGTAGTGCTGGCCGTTGTCCGGGTTGAGGTAGGCGATGGCGTAGCTGTTGACCCGGGTGGTGCCCGAGGCGCCATCCCCGACGCTGAAGTCGTCGACCCAGAAGATGGCGGTCCCCACCGTCAGCATGTAGTAGAGCCGGCCCCGATCGCTCGGGAACGTGCTGGCGGTGGCCGCCCCCCCGGACTCCCCGTCCCCGTAGAGGGTGCGGACGGGCACCAAGGGGTTGCCGTCCAGGCCCACACCCGTGAGGGTCCCCCCCCAGGGGCTCGTGTTGTAATCCTGCGGCCGCTTGGTCGGCCAGAGCGCCTGCAGGGTCGCGAGCGACGGGAAGGCCCCGCCGTTGGCCGCGCCCGATTCCTCGACCACGTTGGAGAGAGCCATCTCCTTTTCCTTGGCGAGCGAGTTGGCGGTGCTCGTCTTGGTCTGGTTGTAGATGGTCACGGCCCCGGCCAGGATCCCGATCCCGACCACGATGGCCAGCACGACCTCGACCAGGGTGAAACCGGTCGCGGACGGGCGTGGCGTGGGGGGGCGACGACAGGTCACGGAGGTCTCCTGGTCCGAGGGAGCTACTCCCCTTCTACCCGGATCGGGCCATCCCCATCGCCATGAATTTGTGGCGTTAGGCCTTGATGTGGCGCTGACGGACAGCCTCGTAGAGCAAGATCCCGGCGGCCACGGATGCATTGAGCGACGTGGTCTGACCCAGCAGGGGCAGGCGGGCGACGAAATCGCAGCTCTCCTTGACCAGGCGGTGCATACCCTGGCCTTCTCCGCCGATCACGAGGGCGATCGCCCCCGTCAGGTCGAGGTCGTAGAGGAGGCGATCGCCCGAGGCCTCCGCCCCCACCACCCAGAACCCCGCCTCCTTGACGGCCTCGATCGCCCGGCCGAGGTTGCCCACTCGGGCGACCGGCAGGTGCTCGAGGGCCCCGGCCGAGGTCTTCTCGACCACCCCCGTCAAGGACGCCGAGCGTCTCTGCGGCAGGATGACCCCCTGTGCCCCGGCGCACTCGGCCGTGCGGATGATGGCGCCCAGGTTGTGCGGGTCCTCGACCCCGTCCAGGAGGACGAGCAGAGGCTGCGGATGGGCCTTCGCCTTGGCGATCAGCTCGTCGAGGTCGGTGTAGGCATGAGTGGCCACCGAGGCGACGAGGCCCTGGTGAGCGGCGCCGCCCGTCAGCTGGTCGAGCTTGCCACGCTCGGTGAGCTGCACGGTCGCCCCCTTGAGCTTGGCGAGGCGCCGCACCTGGGCAAACAGGCTGTCCTTCTCCAAGGAGCGGAGGACGAAGACCTTGTTGACGGGGCGATCGCTCTCCAGCACGGCGAGGACGGCATGGCGCCCCCAGACGAGCTCTCCGGAGGGGGCGGGTTCAGACATGGGTGGTCTCCTGGGCGGCGTCGGCGGCGGCGAGGATCTCGGCGAGGCGCTCGTGCGCCCCTTGCAGGTAGAGCAGGCCCAAGAGGGCCTCGAAGGCCGTGCTGTGGCGGTAGTCGGCGACCGAGGCGTTCTTGGGCACGCTAGTCTTGAGGTTGCGGGCGCGGCGCACCACGTCCTGCTCATCGGGGGTGAGGGTGGGCATCAACTGCCTGAGGGCGGCGGCCTGGGCCGAGGCCCGGACCCGGGCGACCTTGGCCGCGTGGAGCTGCTCGACCGGGACGTCCGGGCGGATCAGCCCCCGGCGTACGTGCAGCTCGAACACGGCATCCCCCATGTAGGCGAGCAGGCGCGGGCTGAGGGTTCGCCACTCGGGTTCGGAGATGGGCTACCTCCCCGCCGCGACCGGCTCGACCCGCTCCCAGGCCGTTTCCCCGCCCGGGCGATCCATGAGGGCGATGCCGAGGGCCTTGAGGCCATCCCGGATCCCGTCGGCCGCGGCCCACTGCTTGTTCGCCTTGGCCTGGGTCCGGGCCGAGATGAGGCCCGTGAGCCACTCCTCGGCCTGAGCTCCCGGCACCCCGTGGGTGTCGGCGAGCCGCGAGAGCCCCTCCGCGACGTCGGCCAGATCCCGGTTTTCGGGAGGGAGCGTCGCCAGATCGAGGCCGAGCACCTCGCCGAGGGCATAGACCTGGGCCACGGCGTGGCCAGCGGCCGGAGCGTCGGCGGGGGGGAGGTCGGCGATCGCCTTGGCCGCCTCGAACAGGCTCGCGATCCCCTTGGGGGTGTTGAAGTCGTCGTCCATGGCCGCGACGAACGAGGCCTCGATCGAGCGCTCGAGCTCGGCCACCCCCGGGGTCTCGGGAGCGAGCGCGTCCTTGAAGCGCGCGAGCGACTTGCGCAGGCGCGAGAGGCCCGTGCGCGCCGCGACGAGGCCCTCGTCCGAGAAGTCGACCTCCTGCCGGTAGTGGCCCAGGAGCAGGAAGTAGCGCACGGTCTGCGGATCGTAGGTCTTGAACAGGTCGCGCAGGGTCTCGAAGTTGCCGAGGCTCTTGGACATCTTCTCGGCGTTGACCGTCACGAACCCGTTGTGGAACCAGTAGCGGGCGAAGGTGTGGTCGGTCAGCCCCTCGCTCTGGGCGATCTCGTTCTCGTGGTGGGGGAAGGTGAGGTCGAGTCCGCCCGTGTGGATGTCGAGGGTGTCGCCCAGGTGCTTGCGGGCCATGGCCGAGCACTCGATGTGCCAGCCGGGCCGGCCGGGGCCCCAGGGGCTATCCCAGTACGGCTCGCCGGGCTTGGCGCCCTTCCACAGGGCGAAGTCCATCGGGTGGCGCTTCTTTTCGTCGACCTCGACCCGGGCCCCGGCCTGCATCTGCTCGAGGGTACGACCCGAGAGCTCACCGTAGTGGGGGAAGGATTCGACGGCGTAGTAGACGTCGCCTCCGGAAGGATAGGCGTGCCCATTGGCGATCAGGCCCTCGATGTGGGCGATCATCTCGGGGATGTGCTCGGTCGCCTTGGGGTAGAGGTCGGCCCGGCGGATGTTGAGGGCATCCATGTCGGCCAGGTACTCGCGGGTGTAGCGCTCGGCGAGCGATCGCCAGTCCTCGCCCTCTTCCTGGGCCCGGTGGATGATCTTGTCGTCGACGTCGGTGAAGTTGACGGCCATGGTCACGTCGAAGCCCCGGTACTCGAGGTACCGGTGCACGACGTCCCAGGAGACGTAGCACTTGGCGTGGCCCAGGTGGGACAGGTTGTAGACCGTGGGGCCGCAGGTGTACATGGCCACGCGCGGGGGGGTCTGCGGAGCGAACTCCTCGACCTGGTGCGTGCGATCGTTGTGAACCCGCAGCATGGTCAGTCTCCTCGGGAGGGTGGGGGCCGAGAGGTCCATGCTACGTCACCCCTTGCCGCGAAGCAAGAGTCCGGGCGAATCCGAGCTCTCTTACCAGGTGATCATGAGGCCGATGCTTCCGCCGGGGGAAAGACCCAGGTTGTTGGATCCGTCGGCGTACGAGGTCCTCGAGAAGGTGTAGCCCAGGGCCCCCGTGAGTTGCAGCGAGTCGCGCACCCGCAGGTCCAGCCCGAGCCCGGGGGCGAGCCCCAGATCGGTGCGGTGGGTCGTGTCGAGGGCATTGAAGACTCCAGCCCCGGCGAGCGCGTAGAGTCGGGCCCAGGGCACCTCGTAGAGGGTACGCATGGCCTGCAGGCCCGCGTTGACGAAGCCGCTCGCTCCGCTCGTCCCCCAGGACACCCAGGGGACGCCGGCAATCTGCATGCCCCAGCCGTTCCCGAACCACTGCTGATAGGTCACCCCGGACCCGGCCAGGTAGGAATAGCCGACCCCCAGGGCATGGCGGCCGAGGGGGTGATCGGTCGCCGCTGCGAGGGTTGGCTCGACGATCGTCGGTTCGAGCGGGACGAACTCGACCGCCTTCACGCGTCCGGTAGCGCTCTCGATCAGGCGCACGGTCACGCTCGCGCCGTCCGGGGACCAATCGCAGCCGAGCACCAGGGTCGCCCCGAGGCGCCGGATCTCGTCGGCGCTGGGATTCTTTCCGTCCGCGGCCGTCATGGGATCCTGGAGGACGGCGATCTTGTCGCGCAGGAGAGCGGCCGTCAGGCGATCGACCAGGGACGCGGTTCGCGGGGTGCTGAGTAGGTAGAGGCGATCGCCCGCATCGACCAACTTGTGCTCGATCAACAGGCGAGCGACCCGTTCACCGGCGTCGACCGGCTCGGCCAGGGCCGGTCCCGCCCCGAGCCCCAGCGCCATCACCCCCAAAGTCACCAGACGTCGCATCGATCCCCTCTCAAAAGCAGCCAAGCGCTCGCATCATACGAGGTTTGGCCGTCGGGCGCCAGTGCGGCACCCGCGGGGGTCACACGACGCGGCTCGCGACGTCCATGACGCCAGCCATCACCTTGTTGGCGAAGGTGAGGGGGCCTACCGGGGTGGATTGATTCTGCCAGTCGTCCTCGAAGGTGGCCTCAGCCTGGCTCGCCACCGGCCCCTTCAGCCATACCCCCAGCTCGTGGTTGTCCTGATTGGCGCTGTGAACGAAGTTCGTCGAACCGCCGAGCAGGGTCTCTCCGTCGAAGATGGCGACCTTGGCGTGCATGAGGTTCTCGCCCGGCGGGAACTTGAACCAGCGGACCGGAATACCGGCGTTGGTCAGTTCCCGGACGGCCTCGATATTGAACGACTTGCCCAGAAGCCCACCGGATCCCGGGTTCAGGAGGACCCGCACCTGGACGCCGCGAGCCGCGGCCGCCTTGAGGGCGTCGATCTCCTTCGGGTCGTCGAGCGTGAACATGAGGACGTCGATCGACTTGGTGGCCGAGTTGATGGCCTGGAGGGTCTGGAGGTAAGTCTGGTTCGCCGGAGCGGCGCCCGTTGCCCCCTTGGGGGCCGTCTCGGTGATGGCGATCGCCGTATCGCCCTCAGGAGCGGGGATACCGACGGCCTGGGGAACGGGTTGGACGGGCGGTAGGCCCGGCTTGTTCACGAGGACGCCCGTGAGCGCGCGGCTGTTCTGCCAGCTCTGAGTGAACTCGCCGGCGATCGTGGGGACCGAGGGGCCTTGCACCTGGTAGTTGAAGTCGTACTTGTTCCACCGATCGAAGTTCGAGCCGCCGACCAGGGCGGTCTGGCCATCGGCCAAGAGGATCTTGGCATGGTCGATGGCGACCAGGGGGTCTTTCAGGAGGGACTCGTCGTAGAGGTGCACGTCGATGCCGGCTTGGATCATCATGTCGGCGAGCTTCTTCTGGTCGCTGACCATCATCGCCTTGGGGTCGAGAACGACCTGAACGTTGACCCCGCGCTGGCGGGCGCGGATCAAGGCCTGTGCGACGCCGAGGCCGCGCTCCCCGTTGAAGGTGAAGGTCTCGAACTGGATGCTCTGCCTGGCCCCGTCGATCATCTTGAGGGCCGAGGCATAGGTCTGGTCGTCCCCCACGAGGAAGTTCACGCGGTTGCCGGTCCGGAAGTTCAACGGAGGTGCCGGAGGCAGGCTGCCCGTCTTGGGGCCGCCCGCATCGGGGAAGGGGGGAAAGGTCGCGGGCGCCGCGCCCGGCGCCGACCGGTGCAGAACCTGGTCCTTGGCGGCCGGTGATAGCGAGGCCCAGTAGGCGGCGAACTGGCGCACGAAGGTGGGCTTGGCGTCCTCGAAGCCGGTGTGGAAGTGGTACTGGGCCATCTCGGCGATCGCCTGGTCGGCCGTCCAGCCATCGACCGCGATCCGGTAGGCGGCCGCCATGGCGCCCGTCCGGTCGGCCCCATGCTGGCAGTGGAAGTAGACCTTGCCGTTGGCCGGGTCGGTGACCATCGACAGGAACTGCAGGCCCTGCTGGACGGAGGGGGCGCCCACGGCTGGCAAGGGGAAGTAGACGTACTTCATCCCGTTTTGCTTGACCAGTGGCTCTTCCCAGTTGGCCTCGGGCCGCAGGTTGATGACGGTTTGCACGCCCTGGCGCTTGAGGGTCTCGAAACCCTTCTCGGTCGGCTGCCCGCCGCGGACGAGGTTGGGGGCGAGTTGCCCCTCGTTGGGGACCACCTGAGTATCGGACTTTGGCTTGGTGGCCGCGCCATAGAACCAGTAGCCGATCTTGGCGAGGATCGGGATGTTCGAGAGGGCGACGACGACGGAGGCGATCCCTTCCTCGACCTTGCGGACCATGCTCGCGAAGAAGGAGGGTTTCGGCGTCGAACCGGCGGTCGGCGGGGCCTGTGAGGACTGGTAGGTGTCGAGCGTGGACGGGGCCACTGCACCAGGAGCCGCGGCGACGTTGGCGGCGCCCGGATAAGGCATCAGCGGGCGATATGGGGTCATGCTGACGTTCATGGCTCGGGTCCTCGCGTCGAGAGTGCCAATCGGGTTATCCCGACGCACGACCCGTGATCGATAAAGCTCTCCTCAAGAAGAGAGTAAATGTTGCACGAACACCCGACTAAGAGCACCTAACAAAACCAGGCATGTTACCTCTGTTTGGCCGACGTGTCGGCTCGTAGGAACAGATTTGTTAGGCGCTCTAACACCCGTCGGGTCGGGAGCGGTCAGTTCGCGCGCGGGTTGTGGGCGTGCATGAACGGCATGAAGCGGTCGAAAGTCCGCTGGTAGCTCGGGTAGAAGGTCGGGTTGAGGTCCCGGGCCGAGAGCACGATCCGGCCCGCGCCGGCGACGAGCACCACCCCCAGGATGACCGACCAGACCGTCCCCGTCATGGCGAGGCGCGGGGCTTCCTGGCGCAGTAGGCCCAGGTCGGAGAGGGCGATCGCCGCCCCCACCCCAACGTGCCACGCCGCCACGACGATCAGGACCAGGTAGTAGGCCACCGTCCAGGCGGGCCAATTCTCGATCCCGAAGGCGAGGTAGCTCACCCCGCCCCCGTGCTCGAGCTGGCTGCCCATGAAGCGGGCCACGAAGACGTGCAGGCCCATCGCGACGAGCAGGAACCAGCCCGAAAGGCGCAGCCAGAAGCGCGACGGGTCAAGATCCCCGGCCTGGCGCCGCTCAGCCATCACGGCCCCCGACGCGATCAGGTGGGTCGCGATCGGCATCCAGACCACCAGGGCCTCCACGAACTCGCTCGGCCGATACAGGTTCCGGAAGGCGTCCAGAACCCCGTCGAACACCTCGGGATCGACCACCGAAGCGGCCACGTTGGCGGCATGCAGGCCCAGGAAAGCCAGCGCGAGAAGGCCCGAAACCCGTTGCAGGCGGGCCCACGAGGAGAGCGAAGGCGTCACAGGTTGTAGACCGGCAGGCTCTCGTGCCGCGCCGGTCCCTCGATGTGGGCCGACACCTCGATGTGCTCCTGGATCCCGCTCTTCAAGAGCTTGTGCTTCAAGAGGCCATCGACCTGGAAGATCCCCGCGCTCGAGTTCATCAGGATCTCGACCCCCACGGGCTTGACCCGACCCTTCTCGATCACGACCTTGTCGATCGCGGCGGCCGAGATCGAGTGGATCGAGACCCGGCCCTTCTTGATGATCGCCCGCGATCGCCACTTGGTCATATCCAGCGCGTCCGCCAGCTTGACGATGCCCGCCTCGACCGTCAGGCACTTCTTCTTCGAGTTGTGGCCGATCATGGCGTGCAGGATCTCGCTCACCATGATCACCCGCTCGGCGGGCGCGTAGACCTCGTCCATGGCCTCGTTCAGGATCTCGTAGGCGATGAACAGGCTGTGCTCCTCGTGGCTATCTCGGTGGACGGACATGCCGAGGTCGTGAAGCATGCCGGCGATCGCCACCACCACCTGCGCGTCCTCGACCGGCATCCCGTAGTCGGTCGTGAGGCTCATGGGCACCCCCGCCTCGGTGAGCAGGCGCTGGATCTTGAGGGCGATGTTCGCCACGATCTTGATGTGGGTGGGGCCGTGGTCGTTGACTCCCGCGCGCAGGCTGTTGAGGTCCGAGTGGCGCCACAGGCTGGCAACGACGCCCTCTCGATCGAAGCGATCCAAGAGGGCGTTGAGCTTGGGGTTATCCTTGACCGGCAGGTTGATGAGCATCCCTACCCTTTGCCTCCCAAGGCGCTCTTGAGCATGTCCATCCAGTTGACGCCGTGATGGGCTGCCTTGTGCTTGGAGACCTCATCGAAGCGCTTCAGCAGGTCGTGCTCCTCCTCGGAAAGCTTGGTCGGTACCGCGATCCGGACCTCGACGTGCAGGTCGCCCCGCCGCCCGCGCGGATCCCCCAGGTACGGCACCCCCTGGCCCTTGAGAATGAACACCGTCCCATGCTGTGTACCCGCCGGGATCTTGATCGTCTCGGTGCCTTCCAGGGTCGGGACCTCGAACTCGTCTCCCAGCGCGGCTTGCGGGAAGGTGATGGGCTGGGTGTAGAAGAGCTCCGTGTCCTGCCGCTCGAACCGCTCGTCCGTCTGGACGTGCAGGACGATGTAGAGGTCGCCCGCGGGTCCCCCCTTGGGCCCCACGTCGCCCTCCGAGCTGACGCGCAGGCGGGCCCCGGTGTCGACGCCGGGCGGGATCTTGACCGAGAGTTTCTTGGGCTTCTTGGTGCGGCCCGCCCCCTTGCAGGTCGGGCAGGGGCTCTCGATCACCTTGCCCTCGCCCTGGCACTTGGGGCAGGGAGCCACCTGCGAGAATTGCCCGAAGATGGTGCGCTGGGTCTGGGTGATCTGGCCGGTGCCCTGGCAGACCGAGCAGGTCGTGACCGAGCTGCCGGCCTTGGCGCCGGTGCCCGTGCAGTCGTCGCACTTCTCGAGGTGGTGGACCTCGACCGTGCGCTCGACTCCGAACACGGCCTCGGTGAAGGGCAGGTCGAGGTCGAAGCGCAGATCGGCGCCCCGCTCGGGACCCCGCCGCCGTGCGCGGCCCTGGCCGCCCATCTGGCCCCCGAAGAAGGCCTCGAAGATGTCCGAGAAGCCACCGAAGCCCTCGAATCCTTCGAACCCCTGAGCGCCTCCGAAGCCGCCGGCTCCCGCGGCCGCGTGGCCGAACTGGTCGTAGCGCTGGCGCTTCTGGGGGTCGGAGAGGACCTCGTAGGCCTCGCCGAGCTCCTTGAACTTGTCCTCGGCGCCAGGATCCTTGTTGACGTCCGGATGGTACTGGCGGGCCAGCTTCCGGAACGCCTTCTTCAGGTCGTCTTCCGAGGCGTTCTTGCTGACGCCGAGCACCTCGTAGTAGTCACGCTTGCTCATCTTCCGCTTTCGTCTCCCCGGCGCAGGCCGGGGTCCACGGCCAGTCTCACTTGGTTATCTCATTCTCCATGGCTGTGGATCCCGGCCTGCGCCGGGATGACGGGGTGGGCCCGCTTGGGCCCACCCCGTCCGCGAGGCTACTTGACCTCTTCGTAGTCGGCGTCGACCACGTTGTCGCCACCCGAGCTCGACCCGGCCGCGGCGCCCGCGGGCTCGCCGCCCTGGAACACGGCCGCGTTGATCTCGTAGACGGCCTGGGTGAGGTCGTTGGTCGCCTGCGTGATCGCCTGGACGTCTTCCTTGGCCGTTGCTTCGCGCACGGCCTTGATCCCGTTCTCGAGGCGGCCCTTCTGGTCGCCCGAGAGCTTGTCGCCCGCGTCGCGCATGGCCTTCTCGGCCGTGTAGATGGACGCATCCCCGCTGTTGCGGGCCTCGGCCAGCTCCTTGCGCTTGCGGTCGTCCTCGGCGTGAGACTCGGCGTCGCGGCGCAGCTTCTCGACGTCGTCCTTCGAGAGGCCCCCCGTGTTGGTGATGGCGATCTTCTGCTCGTTGCCGGTCGCCTTGTCCTTGGCCGAGACGTTCACGATCCCGTTCGCGTCGATGTCGAAGGTCACCTCGATCTGGGGCACGCCGCGGGGCATGGCCGGGATGCCGGTCAGCTGGAACTTGCCCAGCGTCTTGTTGTCGCCCGCCATCTCGCGCTCGCCCTGCAGGACGTGGATCTCGACCGAGGTCTGGCCGTCGGCGGCCGTCGAGAAGATCTGGCTCTTGGAGGTGGGAATGGTCGTGTTGCGCTCGATGAGCTTGGTGAACACGCCGCCCATCGTCTCGATGCCCAGAGAGAGCGGGGTCACGTCGAGCAGGAGCACGTCCTTGACCTCGCCGCCCAGGACGCCCGCCTGGATCGCGGCGCCCAGGGCGACCGCCTCGTCGGGGTTGACGCTCTTGTCCGGCTCCTTGCCGAGGAACTTCCGGATGGCCTCCTGCACGGCCGGGATGCGGGTCGAGCCGCCGACCAGGAGCACCTTGTCGATGTCGGCGGGCTTGAGGCCGGCGTCGGACATGGCCTGGCGGGTGGGGCCCATGGTCGCCTCCACCAGGTCGGCCACCATCTCCTCGAACTTCGCCCGGGTGAGCGTCAGGTCGAGGTGCTTGGGACCGGTCTGGTCGGCCGTGATGAAGGGCAGGTTGATGTTGGTCGAGACCATCGACGACAGCTCGATCTTGGCCTTCTCGGCCGCCTCCTTGAGGCGCTGGAGGGCCATCTTGTCCTTGGCGAGGTCGATGCCCTGCTCGCGCTTGAACTCGTTGATCAGCCAGTCGATGATCCGCTCGTCGAAGTTGTCGCCGCCCAGGTGGTTGTTGCCGTGGGTCGCCTTGACCTCGAACACCCCGTCACCGAGCTCCAGGATCGAGACGTCGAAGGTGCCGCCGCCCAGGTCGAAGACCAGGATCGTGTGGTCGTGGGTCTTGTCTTCGCCGTAGGCGAGGGCCGACGCGGTCGGCTCGTTGATGATCCGCAGGACTTCGAGGCCCGCGATGGTGCCGGCGTCCTTGGTCGCCTGGCGCTGGGCATCGTTGAAGTAGGCGGGGCAGGTGATGACGGCCTGGGTGACCTTCTCGCCCAGGTAGGCCTCGGCGTCGGCCTTGAGCTTGGCGAGGATCATGGCCGAGACCTCCTGCGGGCTGTGCTGCTTGCCCGCGATCTCGACGCTGACGCCGCCCTGGCTGTTCTTGACCGTCTTGTACGGCATCTTGGAGCGCTCGGCCTCGGTGTCATCCCAGGCGCGGCCGATGAAACGCTTGATCGAGAAGACGGTGTTCTCGGGGTTGGTGATGGCCTGGCGCTTGGCGACCTGACCGACCAGCCGTTCTCCGGTCTTGGTGAAGCCGACGATGGACGGCGTCAGGCGCGCCCCTTCCGCGTTGGAGATGACGACGGGCTTGCCGCCCTCCATGACGCAGACGACCGAATTGGTGGTCCCCAAGTCGATCCCGATGACCTTACTCATGAGTGTCCTCCTTATCCGAGTCGGCTGCTGATGGGGCGGTGGCGGCCTCGGCGGGTGTGTCTTCAGGGGTGGAGTCGGAAGCGACCTCGCTCCCGTGCGGGTTGTTGGCGACCTGCACCATGGCATGCCGCAGGACCTTGCCGTTCAGGAAGTAGCCCTTCTGGATCTCGGCCAAGACCGTCTGGTCGGGAGCCTGATCGGTTTCGAGCTGGGCGATCGCCTCGTGCAGGTTGGGGTCGAAGGGCTTGCCGACGGGCTCCATGGCGGCCACTCCGGACTTGTTGAGGAAGTCCTGCAGCTGCCGGTAGATCATCTCGACGCCGGAGAGCACGCCGCTCACCTCGGTCGCCGTCTTGGAGCTCGTGAGCGCTCGCTCGAAGTTGTCGACGACCGGCATGAGGTTCTCGAACACCCGGCTCGCGGCGAACTTGACCAGCTCTTCGCGCTCGGTCGCCTGGCGGCGCCGGAAATTCTCGAAGTCGGCCGCGAGGCGCTTGAGCTGGCCCTCGATGTCAGCGATCCGCTTGTCCTTCTCGGCGAGCTCAGAGCGCCCGTCCGGCGGGGTCGCCGTGGCGGTGGCGGGCTCGGCGGTCGGCTCGACCGTGGTCTCTTGAATCGTGTCTTCGTCCAATGGGGTCCTCCTAGGCGGGGTCGATCCCGAACAGCTCCCCGATGGCCTGGCTGAGGCGCTGGGCCATGACCTCGACGACCGACATGGCCGTCGCGTAGTGCATGCGGGTGGGCCCGATCACGGCGATCTCGCCCAGGACGCGATCGCCCAGGCGATAAGTCGCCGTGACCAGCGAGCATTCTTGCAGATCCGGCAGGGGGTTCTCGGTCCCGATCGCCACCTGCACGCCGGAGTCGCTGGCGGCGATCGCGTCCATCATACCGATCATCTCGCGATCCCGCTCCAAGAGGCTCAGGATGCGGCCGATCTTGCCGACTTCCCCGAACTCGGGCTGGTTGGCGAGCAGGGACTGGTGGCTGACGATGAGGCGATCGGTCGCTTCGGCCGCCGGCTTGAGCCGCGATACCAGGGAGCCTATCACCTGCTCGTAGGCGGCGAGCTTGCTCGACAGCTTGCGCAGGGCCTTCTCGGTGAGGGCGTCGAGCGGCTGGTCACGCAGCTGCTCGTTGAGGAAGTTGGAGAGGACGAGCAGCTCGTCGAAGTCCAGGGGGCTCGGAAGACGGATGAGCTGGTTGGTCACCTGCCCCTGGTCGGTCAGCACGGTAAGCAGCACGTCATACTCGGCGACCGGCAGGATCTGGACGAACTTGATCCGGCTCTGGACCTGGCGCGGGGCCCGCACGATGGCCGTACACCCCGCCAGGAGGGCCGTGAGCTTGGCCGTGTGGCTCAACAGGTCGGTGAGGTCCGTGCCCGGAACGAGGTCCCGCTCGAGCTCGGCGAGCTGCTCGGCGCTGAGCGGGGTGCGCTCCATGAGGTTGTCGACGAAGACGCGGTAGCCATGATCCGAAGGGATGCGGCCGGCCGAGGTGTGCGGCTGGCGCAAGAGGCCCTCTTCTTCGAGGTCCGAGAGCTCGTTACGGATGGTCGCGGGCGACAGGCCCAGATCGTAGCGCTTGGAGAGGGTCCGCGACCCGACCGGCTCGGCGGTCAGGATGTAGTCGCGGATCACGGCGCGCAGGATCTCGCGCTTACGGGGCGTCAGGCGATCGTCCGGGATGTCCATCGACGGGGCCTTCTGGGGGGTGCGGGGCACCGGTGTTAGCACTCACCCCCGGCGAGTGCTAAGGAGTTTTCTAGCATCTTGAGCCTGGTTCTGTCAATTCGTTTGTGAAGGCCATCACCCAGACCGGGGGCGGAACCCGCCCCGGACAGGATCCCCCTCCTTGCGGAAGCAAGGGGGGCTAGGGGGGAGGAGTCAAAGCCGTTTGCTGTCACGTTTGGGCCGAGCGGGGCGGATGAAGCGGGGGTATAATGGGGGGATCGAGGGAGGAACCCGTGACCATACGCTTCGCCGCCGACCACATCCTGATCGACGACCGCCCCGACCTGATCCTGGGGGGCGAATTCCAGTACTTCCGCATCAAGCGCGACCAGTGGGAAGGGGTGCTCACCTCGTTCAAGGAGGCCGGCGTCAACCTGATCGCGGCCTACGTCCCCTGGATCTGGCACGAGACCGAAGAAGGGGTCTTCGACTTCGACGGCACGACCGTGCCGGAGCGCGACCTCCGGGGCTTCCTCTACCTGTGCCGCCGGCTCGAGCTACCGCTCATCATCAAACCCGGGCCCTACATCTACGCCGAGTACCAGGGCTTCGGCATCCCCTTCTGGCTGCGCGAGCGGTACCCCGAGACCCAGATGCGCTTGCCCATGGCGCCCGACTACCGCGAGATCTTCCTCAACCACCCCAAGTTCCTGGAGCTCACCCGCCGCTGGTTCGAGGCCCTGGCTCCGCTCATCGCCCCCATGATCGCAGCGGGCGAGGTGGTGGCCCTGCAGCTTGACAACGAGACGGGCATGCCGCAGTACGGGGCGGGCCCCTACCTGGTCGACACGAACGAAGAATCGGTCGCCCAGCTCCGGCGCTACCTGCAGGGCCGTTACGAAGACATCGCGGCCCTCAACGCCGCCTGGCAGAGCAGTTTCAGCGACTTTTCGGCCGTCCAGCCCCCCCTCACCGCCCCCAAGACGCGCTCCCAGTTGGTCGACCTCGCGACCTTCGTCGAGGACATGCTGGTCACCTACCTGGGAACCCTCAAAGGCTTCTGGGAGAACCTGGGTATCCGGACGTACTTCTACCTCAACGACGTGTGGCTGCCCTCGTGGCCCAACCACTTCGCCAAGAAGAACGCCGTGGCGCCGGTAGGCTTCGACATGTATCCCAAGTTCATCCGGGTCTCGACGCCGCTGGACCAGCCCTACGCCCTGTCGTTCGTGCCCAAGATGTACGGATCGATGCTCAAGGGCGGGCCGCTCATGGGCCCCGAGATCGGTGCCGGCTGGCTCGACGTGGGGGTCAAGGTCCCGGTCATCGCGACCCTGGAAAAGATGATGGTTTCCTACCTGCGCGGGTCGCAGGGGAACGTCCTCTATCCCCTGCACGAGGGTGAGGATCCGGACGGGTCCAAGTACCTGTTCCGTTCCCCCTTCACCTCCGCCGGCGAGCGGTCGGAGCGCATGGCGGTCGTCGAGGCCCTGGGCAGCTTCCGCAAGGACTGGGGGCCCCTCTTGGCCGCAAGCACCGAGCTTGCGAGCCCCGTGGGCATCCTGCACTACCAGGACGCCACCCACGACATCCTCGAGTTCGCCTGCGACCCGGTGCAGCTCGCCCGCAACCACCTGGACGTGGCGATCGACCGCGGCGTCACGATCTTCCCGGCCAACTCGGGCCTGTTCGGGGCACTGGTGGAAGGCGGCTACCAGCCCCAGGTCCTGGAGCTCGACGCCGCCTCGGACGAGCAGTTGAGCTCCTGCAAGGTTCTGTTCTTCAACAGCACGGGTTCGATCCCGGCCCCCCTGGTCGAGAAGCTCGAGCGCTACGTCCGCGCGGGAGGCACGCTCATCACCCTCGGGGTGCCCTTCGTGACGGGGGAGCACCCGCTCTTTCCGGGCCGCATCAAGCGGACCTGGCGCCCGCGCAGCCTGGCCGTGGTGACGGGCACCTTCACGGACCTCGCCGTGTTCCACCTGCGCGAGCGCGGCAAGATCAGCCACCCGCTGGTGCGGTTCACGATCGAGAAGCTGCAGCCCGTCATGGGCATGATCAAGCACGCGACCCGGGCGGGGGTCTGGCTCACGGACAGCCTGCACGGCGGCAAGGTCTGGTGCTCGCGTATGGTGACCTATGTCCAGGTCCCGCCGGAGGGCACGGACCTCATCCAGTACATGAAGGCCCCCGTCGGCTACATGGCCCCGCTCGACTCGGGCACCACGGCCTTCATCGGCACGCTGCTCGGCCCCCTCGTTGACTCGCCCGGCTACTACCTGGACGAGCCGGCCCGCAAGCAATCGATCGTGAGCTTCGTCGGCAGCCTCCTGGCGCGCCTGGGTTTGCGTCCCTTGACCCGCTCGGTCCCTGGTATCGAGCCCGTCCTGCGCCGCACTGCGACGGGGCTCATCGTGGCCCTCATCAACCGGGCCGAGGCGCGGGACTTCACCTTCTCGCTGCCGGAAGGCATGACGGCCGATCGGATCACCCAACAGTTCTCCTACCTGGGGTCTCGGGCCACCTGGAAGGGGCATCTGGCAGGCCACATGGAAGCTGGCGACGTGCTGTGCCTGCACCTGGCCGAGTCGGCGAGCTAGGCCGTTCCTGAGGCAGGGGACCGATCTCGGTAGGATCCCGCATGGCTGGGTAAAATATCCGCATGTGAAAGGAGCCGGCCGCATGCACGTCGTTCGATTTCCCGGGGCCACCTACGTCGAAGCGGGCGACCACCGGATCCTGTTCGGCACCTTTCCGGAGATCCACCAACACCTCATGAAACAGGGCCTCGGCTGGCCCGACGCCGTCGTCTTCTCGGATGCCATCCTGCGCGATCGCCTCGCCCAGATGGTCCCCGAGTTCCTGTTCTTCGGCCACGTCTTCTTCAACCAGAACTTCGACTGGGCCCACAAGTGCGTCAAAAAGCCCCTGATCTTCCTGGGCACCGAGCACCAGGTCGAGCGCGCCACCCGGATCATGGACGTTTCCTACCTCGGCCTCACCGACGAGGTCCTCGCGCGCGACCTCGATCCCACGCGCGTCGCCTTCCTCAAGGCCGAGTGCGACTACTTCGCCCTCAAGAACGCCCAAGGCGAGATCATCCCCACCCGCGACTACCTCGACTGCCGCACCTGGGATGACCAAGGCGTGGCCATGCTCGACGACGTCCGGATCGTGCGCACGGGCATGCTGCGCTACACGGTCAGCTACGCCGACGAGACGGTCGCGATCGACCTCAGCGCCCCCTCCCTGCAGGGTCCCGCCTGGATCATCCCCGAGGTCTCCGAGCTACGTACCTCGCGCCAGTACAGCGTCCGCATCCTCGGCGCGGCCGGCGCCTTCCAGCACGTCAGCCCGAGCACCAGCTACCTGCTCACCCTCAATGGCGAGCACTACCTGATCGACTGCTCGCCCTACGTGCACCGCACCCTCGAGCAGTTCGGCATCGCCATCGACCAGATCAAGGGCCTGTTCATCTCCCACGTCCACGACGACCACACGGGCGACCTCGCCGCCTTTGCCACCAGCGGCCACCGCACCGACCTCTACACCTCGCGCGAGGTCTGGGAGGCCCTCAAGATCAAGCTCGCTTGCATCCTCGACACCAACGAGGCGGCCATCGAGGCGAGCTTCCGCTTCCGCGAGGTGCGCCCCGAGACCCCCCTCACCCTGGGCGGCGGCACCCTCCAGTTCCACGACGCCTGCCACGCCGTCCCCTGCGTCGGCATGACCCTCCGGGTCGAGGACGACGAGCTCGTCATCACGAGCGACACCTCCGGCCACCGCCAGCTCCTCGACATGCTGGACAAGGGCGTCCTCACCGAGGAGCGCTTCCAGGCCCTCGAAGGCCTGCTCGATGGCCAGACGGTCGTGGTCGACTGCGGCGAGGCCGTCATCCACGGCTACATCCAGGACTTCATGCACCGCGACGACACCAGCAACCTGGTGCTCGCCCACCGCCACACCCTGCCCCCCGAGTTCGAGAGCGCCTTTACCCTGGCGCGTCCCCTTCAGCTGTTTGAGCTGGGCCCCAAGGACGAGGTGGTGCTCGACACCGTGAGCATCGCCCGCACCCTCGACGGCTGGAACCTCGCTGACCGCTGGAACTGGGTCGGCCTGTTCGCCCTGCATCAGCAGATCAAGGAGCCGATGGTCGGCGAGGTCATCCTCCACCAGGGCTCGGCGGCCGCCAACGACTACTTCTACGTCATCACCCACGGCTTCTTCGACGTGCTGGTGAACGGCACCAAGGTCGCCCAGTTGCGGGCGGGCGACTTCTTCGGCGAGCAGGCCTTCATCACCCCCGAGGGGACGCGGCTCGCCTCCGTGGTGGCCACCACCCCCAGCCGGCTCCTGGCCATTCCCGGCGAGCACTTCTCGGCCATGCTCGCCCAGGAGGACCAGAAGGCCACCGAGGAGGGCCACGAGACCATCACCGAGCGCCTGCGCCGCCTGTGGGAGAACCGCGAGGTGATCAGCCGGGTGCGGATCTTCGCCGGGCTGGACACCCAGACCCTCAACGCCTTCTCGATGCGGCTCGAGCGGGTCCAGATCGATCCCCAGCAGGTCGTGGTCGCCGAGGGGGCCCGCGACGATTCGGCCTGCTACCTCGTCATGTGCGGCAGCCTGCAGGTCGAGCAGCAGGACCAGGACGATCGTCCCATCTTGCGCGAGAACGACCTCTTCGGCGAGGGGGTCGCAGCGGGCTTCGTCTGCTCGCGCACGGCCACCGTCCGGGCCATCGAGCCCTGCACCCTGCTCAAGCTGAGGCACCAGGACCTGCAGGCGATCGGCAGTGAGCACCCCCACGTCCTGTTCGCCCTGCGCGACCTGGTGGCCCAGCGGCAATACCTGGCGGAAAGCGCGTCCTAGGCCCCGGCGCCCCCATGCGCGACGACGCCACGCCGACCCTCGAAGCCCAGCTCGCCGCCGTCGCGGCCGAACGCGACCAGCTGCGCCACGCCCTGTCCCAGCTGGAACCCGTCGTCACCAACCTGAGCGAAACGGTCACGCAGCTGCGGGGCGTCGTCCAGTCCTTGATCTCCGAGCGATCGGCCAACCAACCCGGCCTCGAGCAGGCCCTCACCCTGCTCGCGAACGATCCCCTGACCCATCTGCCGAACCGCTGGAGCTTCCAGGACACGATCGACGGGGCGATCGCCAGGGGCGACTCTCCCTTCGCCGTCCTGACGCTGGACGTCGACCGCTTCAGTGTCGTCAACGCCTCCTTGGGCCGGGAGGCGGGCGATCGCCTCATCCGGGCCGTCGCCAACCGGCTTCTATCCTTTTCCGGAGACTCCCACGTCGTGGCCCGGCTCGACGGAGACGTGTTCGCCCTGCGGGTGAACGAGAGCGACGACCTGGACTCGCTCGCCCGGGGCCTCAACCACGCCCTGTCGGATCCGTTCGAGCTCGAGGGCCAGGAGGTCTTCCTCACCTCGAGCATCGGCATGAGCGTCTACCCCAAGGACGGAGACACCGCTGCGGGGCTCATCACCAACGCCAACGTCGCCCTCCAGCAGGCCAAGAGCCGCCGCAACACCTTCGTGCGCTTCGATCCCTCGATGATGCAGCTCTCGGCAGAGCGCCTCGCCCTGGAGAGCGGATTGAGGCACGCCCTGGAGCGCAACGAGTTCGTCCTGCACTACCAGCCGCAGGTCTGCCTCAACACGGGTCAGATTGTGGGCACCGAGGCCCTCATCCGCTGGAACCATCCGGCGCTCGGCCTGGTGGCGCCCAACCGCTTCATCCCGCTCGCCGAGGAGACGGGGCTCATCATCCCCATGACCGAGTGGGCCCTGCGCACGGCCTGCGCCCAGACCAAGGCCTGGCATGCGGCGGGGTTCGCCGACCTGCGCCTTAACGTCAACCTCTCGGGCAGGCACTTCCTGCACGAGGGGCTCATCGGCATGGTGCTCGGAGTGGTGCTCGAGTCGGGCCTCGACCCCACGCACCTGGAGCTCGAGATCACCGAATCCACCCTCATGCAAAACGTCGAGCCGATCGACAAGATGCTGCAGTACATGAGCCTCACGGGCCTGCAGTTCGCGCTAGACGACTTCGGCACGGGCTACAGCTCGTTCGGCTACCTCAAGCGCTTCCCGATCCGAACCCTCAAGATCGATCGGATGTTCCTGCGCGAGGTGCCCCACTCAGACGACGACGCGGCCCTCGTCGCGGCCATGGTCGCCATGGCCCGCACCCTCAAGATGCGGGTCCTCGCCGAAGGGGTCGAAACGAAGGAGCAGCTCGAGTTCCTGCGCCGAGCGGGCTGCGATGAGATCCAGGGCTTCTACTTCAGTCGCCCGGTCCCCCCCGAAGAGCTCTTGATCCTTCTGAACAACGGCCGGTCCGTGATCCCCCGCTGACCAGGGTGAGAGCGTGACCCCATACGGGCCCTGGATTTCCGGCGTTCGTCCCAACCCGGACGCCCGGCTGCGTCTCTTCTGCTTTCCGCATGCGGGCGGCGGCGCCACGCTCTACCGGGCCTGGAGGGAGGGGCTGCCCGATGACGTCGAGGTGTGCCCGATCCAGCTACCCGGCCGAGAGACGCGCATGGCCGAACCGCCCCTCCATCGCATGACCGACCTGACGGAAGCCCTGGTGCCGGCGATCGCCCCCCTCCTGGAGCGCCCGTATGCCGTGTTCGGCCACAGCCTCGGGGGGCTCATCGGCTTCGAGTTCGCGCGCGCCGTTCGCCGGCAAGGGGGGCGGGAGCCCATCCGGCTCCTCGTCTCCTCGCGGCGCCCCCCACAGGTGCCCAGCCCGCGGGGACCCATCCATCAGTTGCCAGAACCCGAGTTCCTGCAGGCCTTGCAGGCCTACGGTGGGATGCCCGACGCGATCCGGCGCGATCGCGAGCTGCTAGCCCTGTTCCTACCCATCCTGAGGGCCGACTTTGCCCTCTTCGAAACCTACGAGCCCGTGCCGGAGCCCCTCCTGTCGTGTCCGGTCTCGGTGTTCGGCGGGCATGACGATCGGACCGTGCAGGAAGCCGAGCTGGCGCGCTGGGCCGAGCAGAGCCAGGGAACCTGCCGCCTGCGGATCTTTCCAGGCAACCACTTCTACCTGCAGACCGATCGGCCAGCGCTCCTGGCGGCGATCGCCGCGGACCTCGACGCCTCCAGGTGAGGGCCTCAGGCCTCCATCCGGCGCGAGCCGATCATGGCCAGGGGAAAGTACCAGGCGGCCAGATCGAGGTAGGGGGCGACCCTTTCCCGGCGGACCTGCCAGCCGTCCGGAAGCTGGAGCCCGAGCAGGAGCTGCTCGCCATCGGGCGCCCCGGTCGCGGGTACCGGCAAGAGGTGCCAGCCGGTCGGCGATCGCCCTTGTTCGAACGCCGCCCACCCGTCATCCGACATGGGCCCCGGCCAGCTCGCGAGCATTCGCCGCCCACCCGGCCCTTCGCACACGAGGCATGCCGCCGTGGCCTCGACCGCCGCCGCAGCCAGCTGGGCCAGGTCCGAGAGAAAGAGCGATAGCTCATGCTCGGGTCGGGGAGCCTGCACGAGGCGTTCCACGGCGAGACGCATGGCCGTGACGGGACTCAGGGCCGCGGCGGGCGCGTCTCCGTGAATCCGCACCACCAGCCCGCTCAGGTTGTCATCGCTGCCCGCCGCGAGGGCCTGCTCGATCAGCTCGCCGAGCCGCGCCTCCTGCGCGGTCGGGTCCGCCTCGGAGGCCAGCTGGGCCAGGCTGGCGAGAGGAACCCCCGTGTAGAGGCCGTCCGTACACATCACTAGGGTATCGCCAGGCGCGAGCTCGACGACCTTGTGTTCGAGCCGCAAGGACTCCTCCTTGCCCAGATAACGCAGGATGGTCTTGCGCCCGGGATGCGTGAGGGCCGCCTCGGGGGTCAGTTGCTTGGTGCGGACCAGCTGGGCGGCGAGGGTGTGGTCCTCCGTCAAGAGGGTCGCTCGACCCGCGCGAATCCGGTAGGCGCGGACCTCTCCCAGATGGTACAGGTCGAGGCGATCGCCCGTGATGACGCAGAGGGCCAGGGTGGCCCCCATGCCCTTGAGCGAGGGGTCGGCCTGGATGGCCTGGTAGATGCGGTTGTTGGCCCTCCGTAGGGACGCCTCGACGTCGGGCCCTTCCTCGTCGAGGCACCCGAGCAGGATAGCGCAGGCGCGGTCCCCTTTGCCCGCGCCACCGCACCCATCGGCGACCAGGAACAGGCCCCGCTCGGGCAGGGCACAGACCAGGTCCTCGTTGATCGCGCGGGTTCCCGGCGAAGAAACGGCCGCGCTGACCCACCGGGCCGTGGTCGACGGCATTCCGACTACCTGCATGCGTGGAGAAACCTCCCTCTGAGGCATGATACCCACGACCAACAGCTTATTAGCGGCCCGGGGTATAAGCCGCATGGCCCACATGCTAGACGGAAGGTGTCCATGCCCACCGCTCCCGGCCCCTACGCCCCGCTGCTGCTCGCAGCCGTCGGATCGCCCGCCTCGCCGCCACAGCCCCTGCATCATCTGCACCAGCGCTTCGCCGAGCACCTGGCGGGCAACCTGGAACTCGAATCGATCCTCCGCTTCGTGCTCGACCAGGTGGCCGAGCTGACGCGGCCCACCCGGGCCTTCATCGCCCTGTTCGACGAGGCCTACAAGCTGGCTCACGCCGTCGTCCTGGGCGATCCCGAAGCCCGGCTGCCCACCTTCCCTTTCAGCCGATCGGTCATCGAGCGCATGGTCCGCGAACGCCGCTCCATCCAGATCGACGACGCCTCCCACGACGACCCCATGCCGGCCCGGAGCAGCCTGCACGAGCTTGCCATCTCGACCGTATACGCGATCCCCCTGAGGGCTGGCGACGACCTCCTGGGCGTCATCTACCTCGACCGCCGCTCCGTTCAGGATCAGGCCCCCAGGGCCGAACTCGCCCTCGTCGAGAGCCTGGCGGCCTACGCGACGGTGGCGGTCTGCAACGCCCGGATGAACGGGGAGCTGAGCCGGCGGGTCCAGAAGCTGCAGGTCATCAACGACATCTCGCTCGCGATCAGCGCCACCCTCAAGGTCGAGCGCCTGCTCAGCTTGATCCTGCAGCACGTCCTGGTGCTCTCGGGTGCCGAGCAGGGCTACATCCTGTTGGGAGACGGCAGCGAGCTGGAGTGCCTCGCGAGCCTGGGAACCGACGGGCATCCCGTTTCCGACGTCACGTTCAGCCGCAGCATCGCGACCCGCGCCATCACCGAAAACCGGCCCATCTGCATCCTCGACACCCACGACGACGCGGTCGAGCGGTCGGCGAGCATCGTCGCCCTCGACCTGCGCTCGGTCATCTGCGTGCCGCTCCTGGCCAACCAGCAGCGCCTGGGCGTGCTGTACGTCAGCAGCCGGGTCATCACCAAGACCTTCACCCCTCAGGACCAGTCGTTGCTGGAGGCGATCGCCAACCAGGCCGCGCTCGCCATCCGCAACGCGCAGCTGCTCGACGAGCAGGAGCAGCAGATCGTGGAGCTCGAGCGGGCGCTCGTCCTGGTGAAGGAGGCCCAGACGAAGGCCGTCACGGATGGCCTGACGGGGCTCTACAACCACGTCTTCTTCAAGGAGCAGCTCTACAACTCCGTGATCGAGGCCGAGCGCTACGGCCAACCGCTCAGCCTGATCATGATCGACCTCGACCACTTCAAGCGGATCAACGACCGGTTCGGGCACCAGACGGGCGATCAGGTCCTGCGTCAGGCTGCCTCCGCTCTCAGGCCCCTGGTACGCGAATGCGACGTCCTGGCTCGCTATGGGGGCGAAGAGGTCGCCGTACTGCTGCCCCAGACCTCGCTCCCAGGCGCCCACGTCGTGGCCGAGCGCATCCGCGAGGGACTCGCCGAGTTGGACGTGTGGAGCCCGGAGGGCGAACCGGTGCCGGTGACGGCGAGCCTCGGGGTGGCCGCGCACCGGCCGGGGCTCACCGCGACCGAGCTGCTCGAACGGGCCGACAAGGCCCTCTACTCGGCGAAGCACGGGGGGCGCAACCGGGTTTGCGTGCACGGCCAAACGGTGCAGCTGAACACGTCCGAGCTGGCGGAGCTGCGTCAGGCGCAGCAAGAGAGCTACCTCAACACGGTGACGGCGCTGTCCGCGACGGTCGCGGCGAAGGGCCAGGGCCGGCTCGACGACAGCCAGCGGCTCAAGGATTTGGTGCGCAAGCTCTCCTTGGCCCTCGGGCTCTCCGAGCACCAGACCCGGGAAATCGAGCTCGCGACCATCCTGCGGGACGTGGGGAAGATCGGGGTCCCCGATGCCATCCTCCTGAAGCCGGGTCCCTTGGACCCGCACGAGTGGGAACTGATGCGCAGCCACCCGGCCCAAGGGGCGCGCATCGTCCAGGCCGGCAACCTGCCCGGTATGGCCCAGGCCATCCGGCATCACCACGAACGCTGGGATGGCAAAGGGTACCCCGATGGTCTCTCGGGCGAGGACATTCCGCTGACGGCCCGGATCGTCTCGGTCCTCGACGCCTACTGGGCCATGACCCATGACCGGCCCTATGGCGGGGCCAAGAGCCATGACGAGGTCTTGGCGATCCTGAAGGACTCCGCGGGAAGCCAGTTCGATCCCCGGGTCATCGAGCACTTCCTGGGTCTCGACTTCGGGGAGTCGCCTCAGAGCGCCTAACAAAACTGTTCCTACGAGCCGACACGTCGGCCAAACCGAGGTAACATGCCTGGTTTTGTTAGGCGCTCTCAGTAGCGCCAGCCTAGCCCCGCGAAGATCCCGGTGAAGCTCTGGGCGAAGCCGATGCTGCGGTTCTTGCTGGAATCTTCCGAGTAGCCGATCTCGGTGTAACTGGGGCCCAGGTCGAACTGCAGGGCCGCCGACCAGCGCGTCTCGGTGAGCGGGAAGACCGTGCCGTAGTCGATCCCGAGGCCCCGGAACAGCCCTCCGCCCACGGCCGGCAGGTACTGGTAGGACACGGCGAGAGAGACGGGGGGGAGCAAGCGGACCCGGCCCCCGAGGCCGAAGGCGAGGCCGTCGTAGAACTGGGTCGGGGAGAAGGGGAAAGTCTTGCCGGTCTGGTTGGCGTAGACGTTCACCTGGCGGCCCAGGTAGCCGAGGGAGGCTTCGGGCTCGATCCGGCCGTCCCAGAAGGGATAGCGCACGACCAGCTCGGGCAGGACCATGAGGTCCGTCCGGTTGGTCCGCGCCCCTTCGGCCGCCTCGTCATAGTTCAGGAAGCGGGAATCCAGGCCGAAGCCGAGCCAGGGGATGTTCCAGTTTCGCAGCTCCAGGCCGTTGAAGCCGGTGGGGTAGGCGAAGACGGCGCCCGTGGGGGCTCCGTAGTCGTCGAGGGCCTCTCCTTGCTGCCAGCGCAGGAGCAGGGTCGAGCCGAAGCCCTGCGGCTTGCGGGAGGGCGGCACGACGCTCACGGGAGCGGGGGGCGGCGGAGGGGTGTGGGCCGGGGTGGCCGTCGGTAGGGGAATCGGGGTTTCGATGGGCAGGGGCGCGGCGGTCGGGCCAGGGAGAGGAGCGGGGGTTTCGGTGGTCCCCACGAGGACCGGGGCCGCACTCGGGAGGGGGTCGACCTGGGGGAGGGTCTCGAGGTCTCGCTCGCCGGTCGGCGCGGGCGGGTCGTCGATGGTAAGGGCCAGGCTTCCGGGGACCTGGCGGACCTTCACCATGGGCTCGATGCCGGACTGCAGCTCGATCACGATCCGCACGACGTTCGGGGACTGGCTGACCTGCATGGCCAGGTAGTTGCGGATGCGGCGGCTCCGGACGGTCGACATCTGGGTCTGGAAGCTGGGCAGCATGGCGTCCATGACGTCGACGACCAGGCGATCGGGGTTGATCAGGCGCTTGGTCTGGACGAGCGGCATGCCGCTCGTTTCGACCATGAGGGTGCGGTGCGGCTCGTCGTAGTAGACGCGGCCGATCATGGAGACGGCCCAGGCCGGGCGGGAGAGGGCGATCGCCTCAACCAGCGCCAGGAGGACCGGCCAGCGCTTCATCACCGAACCGCGACGGCGGCTGGAGTACCGAAGCGCTCGAAGGCCTCGCCAGCCGCCCCGATCATGCTCGCGTGCTCGCCGAGCTGAGCGAGCACCAGCTGCCCGGGATCCCAGCCCCGCTCGCCATACTGGCGCGCGAGCTCCCGCCGTACCGTCGGCAAGAACAGGTCGCCCTGCTCGCTCACGCCCCCGCCGAGCACGATTCGCTCGGGGTCCAGCACGTTGATGATCGTAACGAGCACCGTGGCCAGATGATGGGCCATCCGCTCGATCAGTCCCATCGCCTGCCCATCGCCCGCTCGGGCCCACTCGAAGAGCTGATGGGTCGTCGGCGCGGGCGTCCACAGCCCCGAACGCTCGGAGGCCCGCGCCAGGGCCGTCCCCGAGACGTACACCTCGGCGCAGCCCTGCTGCCCGCACTGACACAGAAGCCCGTCCGGTACCAGGATGGCATGCCCGATCTCGCCCCCGGAGCCCCGTGCCCCGCGCACCACCCGCCCGTCCGCGATGATGCCTCCCCCGAGACCCGTCCCCAGGGTCAGGGCGACCAGGTGCTGGAACCCGCGCCCCGCGCCCATCCAGTGCTCTCCGTAGGCGGCGCAGTTGCCGTCGTTGTCGGCACAGGCGGGAAGACGGTGCGCCGACTCGATCGCCTCGGTGATCCGGATGCCCCGCCAACCCGGCAGGTTGGGCGTGCAGTACTCGACCACCCCGGTCCGGTGGTTGATGTGCCCGGCGCTGCTCACCCCCACGCCCACCAGGCGATCGCGCTCCCGCTCGCTCAGGTTTGAGCGGATGGTCCCCACGGCCTCCACCAGGGCGCGGAGGATGGCCGGCCCTCCCTCGTCGACCGGCGTCGGGATCCGCCATGACTGGCGCACGTTGCCCGCCCGATCGACCAGGCCCGCGAAGATTTTGGTGCCGCCCAGATCGAGGCCCAGGGCATAGGTGTCGGCCGGATCAGGCATGGGGACCGATCTCCTCTCGCGCTCGGGACACGGCGGCCGCGAAGCGAGCCGTGATCAACTGGGGACGGGTGATGGCCGAGCCGACGACCACGGCCCAGGCCCCCAGTCCCAGACCGCGGCTCACCTCCTGAGGCTCCCAGACGCGGCCTTCCAGGATGACCGGAACGCCCGCCGCGCGGACGAGTCCTTCGAGTAGCTCCCAGTCCGGGCCCTCGCCTCGCCCCAGGCTCTGGGGAGTGTACCCGGAAAGGGTCGTCCCCACCACGTCGGCCCCGGCCGCCACAGCCCTCAAGCCCTCGTCGAGCGTCGAGACGTCGGCCATGACGGCGCAACCCAGCTCGTCGTGGATGCGACGGATGGTCTCCGCCAGGGTCAGGCCGTCGGGGCGGCGCTCGGTGGTGGCGTCCAGGGCGATCGCCCCCGCCCCCGCCCGGGCGATCGCCCGGGCCGACTCGAAGGTCGGCGTGATGTAGACCGGCTCCTGGGCCTGCTTGATCTTGTAGAGCCCGATGAGCGGCAGGTCGACGACCCGGTGGATGGCGGCCACGTCCGTGGGACTCTCGCAGCGGATGGCCGCCGCCCCGCCCTGCGCCACGGCCCGGGCCATAGCGGCCATGTGCCCCGCCCCGTGCAGGGGCTCGTCCTCGGCAGCCTGCACCGAGACGATGAGCGTGCCCCGAAGCCGTGCGAAGAAGGGATGGATGGTCATTCCAGGGGACCGGCCGCCAATTCGACCGCGCGAAGCAGGAGGCCGCTGCGGATCAGGTCCGTCACGGCGTCGATGTCCCGACTCACCTGCCGATCGACCGAGAGGTGCGGCACGGCGCGCCGGATGGCCTGATGAGCGGCGAAGGTTCCCACCCCGGGCTTGAGGCCCTCCCGGAAGTCCAGGGCCTGAGCGGCGCACAGCAGCTCGATCGCGATGACCCGCTCGGCGTTCGTGCAGACGTCGACCGCCTTGCGGGCGGCCGTCGTCCCCATGCTGACGTGGTCCTCCTGACCGGCCGAGGTCGGGATGGAATCGACCGAGGCAGGGTGCGACAGGACCTTGTTCTCGGAGACGAGCGAGGCCGCCGTGTACTGGGCCACCATGTAGCCGCTGTTGAGGCCGCCTTCCTCGGCGAGGAACATGGGCAGCCCGTTCGAGTAGGTCGCGTTGACCAGCCGCTCGACGCGTCGCTCGGAGATGTTGGCCAGCTCGGAAAGGGCGATCGCCAGGAAGTCCAGCACGATCGCCACCGGCTGCCCGTGGAAGTGGCCCCCTGTGAGGACCTCGTTCTCCTCCGGGAAGATGAGCGGGTTATCGGTGGCCGAGTTGAGCTCGGTCGACACGACCCGCCGGGCGTGCGCGATGGCGTCCCGGCTCGCCCCGTGGACCTGGGGGGCGCAGCGCAGGGAATAGGCATCCTGCACCCGATCGCACCCGGCGTGGGAGGCGATGAGGATGCTCTCCTCGGTCAGCCGGATCAGGTTGCGAGCGCTCGCGAGCTGGCCCGGGTGCGGACGCTGCTGGTGGAAGTAGGGCAGGTAGGCCCGGCGCGAGCCCAGGGTGGCCTCGACCGTCATGGCACAGGCCACGTCGGCGAGCTTGGCGAGGGCCGTGGCCCGGTCGAGGGTGAGGGCGCCCAGGGCCGTCATGGCCTGCGTCCCGTTGATGAGCGCGAGGCCCTCCTTCGCGGCGAGGCGAATCGGAGACAGCCCCTTGGCCGCGAGCGCCTCGGCCCCCAACAGCGTCCGGCCGTCGACCTCGGCCTCGCCCAGGCCGATGAGCACCAGGGCGAGGTGGCTCAGGGGGGACAGGTCGCCGCTCGCGCCCACCGAACCCTGGCACGGGATGCGGGGATGGACCCCGCGGTTCAGCATGGCGACGAGTAGCTCGAGGGTCTCTGGCCGGATGCCCGAGTAGCCCTTGGCCAGGGCGTTCGCCCGGAGCAGCAGCATGGCCCGGACGACCGGAACGGGCAGGGCCTCGCCCACCCCCGCCGCATGGCTCACGATCAGGTTGTGCTGGAGCTGCTCGACGGCTTCCTGGCCGATCCGGCGCTCCTTGAAGTACCCGAAGCCCGTCGTGATCCCGTAGCAGACCTGCTCCTCGGCGATCAGGCGATCGACGTGGGCCCGCGAGCGCCGCACCCGTTCGAGGCTCTCGGCCGAGAGCCCTACCGGGTCCCGCGAATGGGCGACTCGCACCACGTCTTCGATGGACAGGCGTTCGCCATCCAGCAGGAGCGGGGTCTGTTCGGTCAGAACGGCCATGGCTCCCCCTAGCTAGGCAGCGAGGCCAGGCGCGGCCGCAGGTTGGACCACACGGTCGAGCGCAGCTCGGCAGCGCGTGCGAGCAGCTCGGCGATCTCGGCCTTCTGCTCGGCGACGTAGCCCGCGTCCTTGATGGAGTCCAGGTTGACCGCGACGTTCAGCACGGCCGACTCCAGGCCCGCGAGGGCGAACAAGAGGCCCGAACCGGCATCCGTGCAGGCGTTGGGATTGCCCTTCTCGAGGGCGACCAGGGCGAGCTCCGCAGCGGCCAGGCACTCGGTCGCCACCTCGAGCGGGACCTCGGCGGCCGCCTTCATGGCGTGCTGGATGGCCGCCGAGCGCTCCGACTTCTCCTCGTCGGTCCCCTTGGGAAGCTTGAAGGCGGCCGTGACGCCGTCGTAGGCGGCCGCATCCCGGTCGATCGCGCCCACCAGGGTCTCGGCGATCTGGTGGCCTTGCTCGGCGAGCAGCTCCAGGCTCTCGGAGACCTCCTCGAAGCCGGGCTTGCCGACCGTGAGGCCCGCGACCATGGTCACGAGGGAGGCGGCGATCGCCCCCCCCAAGGCGGCCGCGCTGCCGCCGCCCGGCGTGGGATCGGAGCCCGCGAGCTTGCGGAGGAATTCGTCGACCTGGAGCTGCGCGAGGGCGCGGGGACTAGTGGACAAGTTCGGCATGGGCCTCCTCTTTCGCCAGCATGGCATTCTCCAGCACGAGGCTGGGGTTCCAGTTTTCGATCTGCAGGTAGTAGGCCGCGGCTTCCAAGAGGGCCGCCTGCGGAACCAGGCCCACGATCTCGCTGCCCACGACCCGGGCGCCGTAGCGCGCCGCCTCGATCTTGACCAGCTCCTGGATGCGGTGGATCGGCGTCTTCTCGTAGTGGAGCAGGTTCATCGAGACCTGGGCTTGGTTGCGGTCGGCGAGGAACACGCCCATCGCCTGGATGTTCATGAGCCCGCCCGAGCTCGCCCGGACGCAGCGGGCGATCGCGTTGGCGATCTTCACGTCAGGGGTGTCGAGCTGCAGGTTGTAGGCGATGAGGAAGAAGCGGGCCCCAATGGCCGAGACCCCGGCCGTGGGGTGCGGGGCGTTGGGGCCGAAGTCCGGACGCCACGCCGCGTCCGTCATCTTGGCGGCCATCCCCTCGAACTCGCCCTTGCGGATGTTGGCGAGCACCTTGCGGTCGGGATGGGTGGCGGCGTCCGCGTAGAGGAACATGGGTACCCCGAACTGCTCGCCGACGGCCGCCCCCACCTCCTTGGCGAGGTCGACGCAGTCGGCAATCGTCGCGCCGCGGATGGGGATGAACGGCACGACGTCGACGGCGCCCATGCGGGGATGCTCCCCCTGGTGGCTGCGCAGGTCGATGTGGGTGAGGGCGGCCTCGTACAGAGCGAGGACGGCCTTCTTGAGGCTTTCCGGCGTGCCGACCATGGTAAGGACCGTCCGGTTGTGGTCATGGTCGCTCGAGCGATCGAGCACGATGACGCCCGGGGTGTGCGCGACGCTCCCGATGATCGCGTCGATCACCTCGGGACGCCGTCCCTCGCTGAAGTTAGGCACGCATTCGATGAGGGGGCTAGGCATGGCTCGTGACAGTTCCTTCGGGTGAGGCGGGGCGACTGGCGACCCAGGGGATGCGATGGACGGCCTGGCCGCGCTTGAGCACGGTCTTCACCAGGTTGATGCCCATGTGATACGGGATCATGCGGTAGTCGTCGGCGTCCCAGAGGACCAGGTCGGCCTGCTTGCCGGGCTCCAGGCTGCCCACGCGGTGGGCGCGCGACACGGCGTGCGCCGCGTTGATCGTGCTCGCGACGAGGGCCTCGGCCGGGGTCAGCTTCAAGAGGCTGCAGGCGAAGCTCATCATGAGCGGTAAGGATTCGCTGTAGCACGACCCCGGGTTGAAGTCGGTCGCCAAGGCCACCGGCACGCCCAGCTCGACCATCCGGCGCGCCGGGGCGTGGTGAGAGAGGCCGAGGAACACGGCCGTGCCGGGCAGGAGGGTCCCGATCACCCCGCGGGAGGCCATGGCCTTGAGGCCCGATTCGTTGGCGCAGTGCAAGTGGTCGGCCGAGACGGCCCCCACCCTGGCCGCCAGGGCTGCCCCACCGGTGTCGGAGAGCTCGTCGGCGTGGATCTTGGCCTGGAGGCCCTGGCCGATCGCCGCCCTCAGGATCCGCTCGGCCTGCTCGGGGGTGAACACCCCCTTCTCGCAGAACACGTCGCAGAACCGCGCGAGCTGCCGGATCGCGACCTTGGGGATCGCCTCCTTGCACAGCCAGTCAACGTAGGCATCGGGGTCCTCGCCGTCCGGAACGGCGTGCGCCCCCATGAAGGTGGGCACCACGTCGATCTCGTGGCGGCGCGAGAGCCGCTCCAGGGCCTCGAGCTGCTTGACCTCGGTGTCGAAATCGAGCCCGTAGCCACTCTTGGCCTCGACCGTCGTCGTGCCGTGGGCGAGCATGCGCTGCAGGTGGGTCTGGGCGTTGCGGACAAGGGTCTCGAGCGAGGCGGCCCGGGTCTGGCGCACGCTCGCGTGGATGCCTCCCCCGGCCTCCATGATCTCGGCGTAGGTCGCGCCCTGGGCCCTCAGCTCGTACTCGTGGGCCCGCGTCCCCGCGAACACCAGGTGGGTGTGCGAGTCGACCAGCCCGGGCGTCACGACCAGGCCCGAGGCATCCAGTTCGGCCGTGTGGTCGTCGATGTCCTGCGAGAGCATGAGGGCGTCGGTGGGGCCCACGGCCACGATCTCGCCATTCTGGACGGCGACGGCCCCGTCCGGGATGATTGCGAGCTCGCCCTGCGCGGCTCCGGAGCGCGGGGCCTCGGGCCCGGCCAGGGTGACGAGCTGGCGGGCGTTGCGGATGACCAGGTCGACGGCCATCTAGCCCTCCCGCATCGGCAGGCGGACGCCCTTGGCCTCGGCGGTGGCGATCGCCTCCTCGTACCCCGCGTCCGCGTGCCGGATGACCCCCATGCCGGGATCGGTCGTGAGCACCCGCTCCAGGCGCCGAGCCGCCTCGGGGGTCCCGTCCGCCACGATCACCATGCCGGCGTGCTGCGAGTAGCCGATCCCGACGCCGCCCCCGTGGTGGACGCTCACCCACGAGGCGCCGCCCACCGCGTTGATCAGGGCGTTCAGGAAGACCCAGTCGCTCACGGCGTCCGAGCCGTCCCGCATGGCCTCGGTTTCGCGGTTGGGCGACGCGACCGACCCGCAATCCAGGTGGTCGCGCCCGATCACGATGGGGGCCTTGAGCTCGCTCTGGGCGACCAGGTCGTTGATGCGCCGGCCCAGCCGGGCGCGATCGCCGTACCCCAGCCAGCAGATCCGCGCCGGCAGGCCCTGAAAGTGGACCTGCTCGCCCGCCATCTTGATCCAGCGACACAAGTCCTCGTAGTCGGCGAACTCGTCGAGGATGAGCCGGTCGATCCGCGCGATGTCGGCCGGATCGCCCGAGAGTGCCGCCCAGCGGAAGGGCCCCTTGCCCTCGCAGAACAGGGGCCGGATATAGGCCGGCACGAAGCCCGGGTAGGCGAAGGCGTCAGCCACCCCGTGGTCCTTGGCGACCTGGCGCAGGTTGTTGCCGTAGTCGAAGGCGATCGCCCCCTTCTCCTGAAGCGCCACGATGGCCCGTACGTGGGTCGTGATCGAATCGTAGGCGGCCTCGAGGTAGGCCACGGGGTCGCGCTGCCGAAGCTCGGCACCGCTTTCCAGGGTAAAGCCAACCGGGAGGTAGCCGTTGAGGGGGTCGTGGGCCGAGGTCTGGTCGGTGACGATGTGGGGCACGACGCCGCGCTTCAAGAGCTCGGGCATGACCTCGGCGATGTTGCCCAAGAGCGCGATCGAGCGCGGGATCCCGGCCTCCATGGCACCGCGGGCCTGGGCGAGGGCCTCGTCGAGTCCCTCGGCGACCATCTCACAGTAGCCCTTCTCGATCCGGCGCTGGATGCGGGTCGGATCGACCTCGACCGCGATCACGACCCCGCCGTTCATGGTGACGGCCAGAGGCTGCGCCCCGCCCATGCCGCCGAGGCCGGCCGTGACGGTGAGGGTGCCCTTGAGCGAGCCGCCGAAGTGGCGGCGGGCGACGGCCGCGAAGGTCTCGTAGGTGCCCTGCAGGATCCCCTGGGTGCCGATGTAGATCCAGCTGCCGGCCGTCATCTGGCCGAACATCATGAGGCCCTCGGCCTCGAGCTTCCGGAAGTGCTCCCAGTTGGCCCAGGCGGGCACCAGGTTGGAGTTGGCGAGCAGCACACGGGGCGCGTCGGGGTGCGACTTGAAGACCCCGACGGGCTTGCCCGATTGCACGAGCATGGTCTCGTCGTTTTCGAGGGAGAGCAGGGTGCGGACGAGGGCGCGCAGGCTCTCCCAGTTGCGGGCGGCCTTGCCCGACCCGCCGTAGACGACCAGCTCGTCCGGGTGTTCGGCGACCTCGGGGTCGAGGTTGTTGAGCAGCATGCGGAGGGCCGCTTCCTGGACCCAGCCCTTGCAGTGGAGCTTGGAGCCCCGGGGGGCGCGCAGCGGGAAGCGCGTCCGGCCGGCGAGGAGCTCGGAGAGCTCGGTGGGCAAGGAGGCCAGGGTGGTCGTCATGACGGGCACCTCATCGTGCAACGGGGCGAAAACCGCCATCATTGTACGGCCCGCCCTTACCCCCGGCAAGGCGCCGAGAGCGGCTGGCCGGGCGCTCGACCGGGCGAGAGGGGATTTGCTATGATGGGCCCGTCCCGCGACCCCGCGTTGAGTGCCACGGAGAGCGTCCATGCCACTGAAAGAAAACCGCACCATCGTCACCTTCAAGGGCGACGACGGCCGTTACGAGCTCGAGACCGACTTCGGAGGCGAGATCGGCAACCTGGTCAACCTCGAAGACCTCGATCTGACCACCCGCCCCGCCGGCAAGTACCGGATCGTGGCGAAGAAGATCGAGCCGCGGCCCTACGAGCCCACCCTCATCACCTACACCATCGAGCGGTTCTAGAGGCCACCTTGCGAACCCGAGGTATCTTCCCCCACCCCCTTGGGGCGGGGGTCAGGGGGCGGGGGCTCTGCCTCGGCATCGCCCTCACGATCGGCATCGCCCCCCCCGCCCACGCCGCCGTCGACTTCACCCTACCGGGCAGCTACCGCTCTTTGACCCTTCAAGCCCCCGGACAACCCGATCGGGTCGCCAAGGGGGCCTACGTCCCCCTCGTCTGGTTCGGGCGCGCCGGCAAGATCCTCAACTTTCGCATGGAAGGCGGCGGCTCCTACCTCGCCGACCAGGCAGGCGGCTCCTACACCTACGCCCAGGCCCTCGCCATGCTGAGCGTCGGGCTACCCATCGGCCCGATCAAGCCCTACCTGGGCGGCATGGCCCACGGGGCCTATCCCCTGGCCCAGCCACCCGGCGTCACGGGCTATCCCTATGGAGTCATGCCGGAGGTCGGCGCCGAGGTGAACCTGGGCCTCGCCAAGCTCGACCTGCACGCCGCCCAGGGCCCCGTCTGGGGCCTCAGCATGCCCGGTGGCGGCGCCTACGGCGCGACCCTGACCGATGTGGGCGGGCGCGTTTCGTTCGGCTTCTGACAGCGATCGCCCACCCGGGTTATCATGGCGCCATGCTCTTGACCTACCCCCTCGGTCCCATCGCGCGCATGCTCGACAAGAGCGGCGATCGCCTCCTCGAATGGATCATCACCCGCGGCTTCGCCGTCCTGGTGACGGTGGTCGTCGCCATGGCCGCCCTGCGCGTCGGCACGGCCCTGATCGACCGCATCGATCGATCGCTCGAAGCCGCCCCCAGCGACCCGCGCGGCCCGCGTGCCAGGCAGCGCGCCAAGACCCTGACGGGCATCCTGCGCAGCACGCTCCGGGCCGTCATCCTGTTCGCGGCCGTGCTTTCTCTGCTCTCGGCCATCGGGATCAACATCACCCCGCTCTTGGCGAGCGCCGGGGTGGTCGGCCTCGCCCTGGGCTTCGGGGCCCAGAGCCTGGTCAAGGATGTGATCGCGGGCTTCTTCATCCTGCTCGAGGACCAGTACGGGGTGGGGGACGTGGTCGACATCGACGGCAAGGGTGGAGTGGTCGAGGACATGAACCTGCGCATCACCCAGCTGCGCGGAGCGGTGGGCGAGGTCGTCACCATCCCCAACGGCTCGATCAAGATCGTGACCAACTCCTCGAAGGAGTGGGCCCGCGCCGTTCTCGAGCTCACGATCGACCACGCCACCGACATCGACCAGGTCCTGGGCCTGATCGTGGAGGAGGGGACCCGGCTGCACCTCGACTGGCCGGATCGAGTGATCGAGGATCCGGAAGTGGTAGGGGTCCTGGCGATCGCCGAAAACGGCACCCAGCTCAAGGCCCTCATGAAGACCCAGCCCCTCAAGCAGTACGGGGTCGCCGCCGAGTGGCGTCGCCGGGTCAAGTACGCCCTCGATCGGGCTGGAATCCGCCCTGCTGTGCCACAGCGACAGCTAACAGGCCTCGATGGCCATCTATTACGGGCCGAGGAGCCCGTTCGCTAAGCAGTCTCCCGGATGCGAACCTCCCGGACGATCCGGTCAGCAAGCGCATCTCTTGCCACTTCCAGATCGTATCGCTGCTGCAGGTTCAGCCAGAATTCGGGACCGATGTCGTTGAAGTAACGCCCCAATCTCAAGGCCGTCTCCGCCGAGATTGAGCGCTTGCCTTTGAGAATCTCGTGCACGCGCGACGGCGACACCCCGATGTCGAGCGCCAAGCGATTCGCCGTGATCCCCATGGGCACCAAGAATTCCTCCCGCAGGATCTCCCCGGGATGGATCGGTGGCATGGTCTTCGCCTCAGCCATGGGCCCCTCCTCTAGTGGTAATCGACGATTTCAACGTCATGGGCGCCATCGGCCTTCCAGACAAAGCAGATTCGCCACTGGTCGTTGATGCGGATCGAATGCTGGCCGGCCCGATCCCCCTTCAAGGCCTCAAGATGGTTGCCCGGTGGAATGGCGAGCTTTCTGAGATCGGGGGCGGCGTCGATCAAGAGCAGCTTGCGAAGGGCTTGGACCTTGATCGAATCGAACTGGCGTGAGTATTGGCGCGCAAAGACCAGCGCCGATTCCCGGTTCCGAAAGCTCCTGATCACTCTCTCAGGATATTCCGCGCGAAGGATTCCGTCAAACGGATTTCGTTATACGGAAAGCCCCGGCCAGAATGACGCCATCGTTCCTGACTTTGGGCAAAGAGCGCCCGGCAAAGATTCGGCAGCTCGAGACTTGGTTAGCGCCCGATTGCGACCCCCACGTTCCAGTCCTGGTAGGCCATGTACCGCCGCAGCTCGTCGCGCGAGACGGTGATGCTCGGGATGTGGGCCTGGGGGTCCGAGATGGTGAAGGTGTTGCCCTGCACCCCCGTGACCAGGATGAAGTGCCCGCCATTGAAATGGTTGTACTGGGCGTTGGTGAGCCGGTTCTCGTAAGACTGGGGGTTGCCCGCCAGGGCGACCAGCTGGCCCTGCTGCAGGGCCTGGGCCACCTCGTCGAGGCTGGTGACCTTGTAGGCCTTGGCGCCCGAGGCGATCGCCCCGTTCAGCATCTGGTCCTCGTCCGTGTACTTGGACTTGTCCGTGTCGCCTTCCATGGCGTACCGGGCCGCGTCGACCCAGGCCTCGGTGTCGTTGGGATTCCGGAGGGTGGGCGGTCTCAACCCGAGGGCCCGCAAGGCCATCGCGAGGGTCGCCGGTCCGCAGTTCCGGTTGTTCGACGGGGCGTCCGGATTGAAGTTCCGGTCCTTGATCTGGCTGATGAAGTAGGTGGAGGGATCGGGCAGCGAGGGCGCCGCCGGAACCGGGCGAGACGGGGCCGGTACGTAAGTATCGAGGCTCGGCGAGACGCTCGCAGCGGGGCTCGGCGGCGGGGTCACGGGGCGCGCGGCCGGCATCGCGGAGACCATCGCGTGCATCTCGGCCAAGAGTTGGGTGTAGGAGCCCAGGAACCCGATCGACATCGGCAGCGACCCTCCTGATGCTGTATCGCATCGGGAGGGTCGAGAGGCGGTTATTCGAGCGTTAAGCTTCTGGTAAGTTTGGTACCAATGCTCCGAACGGATCCGGGGCTTCCTCTAAACCCTCTCCCCCGGGGGAAGAGGGTCGGGGTGAGGGGGAACAGCGAGCCCGGATGGCGAGCCGTCCTTGCTTAGACCTGCGGAGGAGGACAGAGGATGCCCTGCAGCTGCTTGACGGCCCGCTTGAGGCGGCGGCAGATCTCCATCTGCGAGACCCCCAGGCGGCGGGCCACCTCGGCCTGGGTCATGTCCTGGAAGTAGCGCATCTCGAGCAGCTCCTGCTGCTGCTTGGACAGGCGGCTCATGGCCTCCTTGAGCAGCAACCGCTCGTCGATGTCGGCCTGGCCGTCCCGCTGCGAGCGGGGATCCATGAGGGTGTCGAGCAGGGTGCGGGTGTCGTCGTCGTCGCCGCGCCCCTCCTGGTCGAGCCAGTAGACCGAAACCCGGTTGTCGTACTGCTTGACCTCGTCCACTTGCTGGACGGTGATCTCGAGGGTGTTGGCGAGCTCCTGGTTGGTCGGCTCGCGGCCGAGCTGGTGAGAGAGGTTGGCCGTGACCACGCTCAGGCGGTAGGACAGCTCCTGCAGGGCGCGGGGACCGCGCAGGAGGTTCTGGCGATCGCGCAGGTAGTGGCGGATGTGACCCGTGATGTAGTGGACGGCGTAGGTCTTGAACTCGGTGTTGTGCCCGATCTCGTAGCGGTCGATCGCTTCCAGAAGGCCGATCGAGCCGACCTGGATCAGGTCCTCGACCGGGTCGGTGCTGCGCCGGGCCAGGCCGCGCGCGATCTTTTTGACCAGCGGAACGAACTCATGGACCAGTTGCTCTCGCTCCTTCGGGGTCAACGTCCACTTTCGGGTACCTTCCACGCAACAACCTCCGGATCGCTTGGTTACCAGCTCTGCGGCGCCATCGCCGACGGATATGCCTAGACCACCACGGTTCGAATTCAGCGGGAGAACCTGAAAGGGCCTGGCCTCTTGCGAGGGAGGTCGGTCGGCCGCCTCTCAGGGGCGACCCCGCTACCCTTTCGACGAGTTGGTGAGGATTATAACAGAATCGTTACAGCCCGTTACCACTAACCGCCTTACGAATTGTGAACCCCTCGGATCCCCGCGATTAACTCCTCCCTCTGCTTAATTCGTCCGGTTTTCGTCGGAATAAAGCAAGCGATGGATATCCCTTGCTTGTCTACCGGCCAAACGGGCGAATTAGCGCGAGGCTGCTATTTTCCCACGCAGAAACGGGCGAAGATGTGATCGATGATCTCTTCCTTGAGGTCCTCGCCCGTGATCTCGCCGAGCGCTTCGAAGGCTGCCTTCAGATCGATCGAGAGAAAATCCGGAGGCAGTCCGTTTCGAATGCTCGCCAGCACTTGCTCCAGGCTGTCGTGGGCCCGGACCAGTGCCGCGTGGTGTCGGGCATTGAGGGCGACGGTCTGAACCGGCGCCAACGCCTCACCCGACGCCACATCATATATCGCCTGTTCAAGTTCCGCCAGTCCGGCCCCTGTCACGGCCGAGATCCCCACGGGCGGAGGGTCGATCGCCATGTCATAGGGGGGCCGGTCGGGGCCCAAGAGGTCGATCTTGTTGCCCACTACGAGGGTGGGGCCTGCGGCCAAGGCCTCGGCCAGGAGCTCGCGCTCGGCCGGGTCGAGCCCGCAGGGGGCCTCGAAGACGAACAGGCGCAGATCGGCCTCGGCGAGCGCCTTCCGGGAGCGCTCGATGCCCAGTCGCTCGATGGCGTCCGCCCCTTCGTCGCGGATCCCGGCCGTGTCGAGCAGCCGGAAGGGCACTCCCCGGATGGCCCGGCCCGCCTCCAGGACGTCCCGGGTGGTGCCGGGGGCGGCCGTCACGATCGCCCGTTCGGCCTGCAGGAGGGCGTTGAGCAGGCTCGATTTGCCGACGTTGGGCCGGCCCAGGATGGCGAGGGTGAGCCCTTCGCGCAGGAGCCGGCCGCCCTCGGCCGTGGCCATGAGGGTCCGGGCCGACTCGCACAGGGCCAGGAGGGTCCGGGTGAGTCGCTCGGGGGCGGGGGGATCGATCTCGTCGGGAAAGTCGAGGGCGGCCTCCACCTCGGCCAAGAGGTGCTTGACGGGCTCGCGCAGCTCGCGGGTCGCCCGAGCGAGGTGGCCCTCCATCTGGTTGAGAGCCAGGGAGAGGGCGCGCTCGCTGTGCGCCGAGGCCAGGTCGGCGATCGCCTCCGCCTGGGTGAGGTCCAGGCGGCCCCCCAGAAAGGCCCGCTTGGTGAATTCCCCCGGGGCCGCGAGCCGCGCCCCCTGGGCCAGCACGGCCGCGAGCACGGCGCCGAGCACGGCGGGCCCCGCGTGGCCCTGGAACTCGACGACGTCCTCGGTCGTGAAGGAGCGCGGGGCGCGAAACTGCAGGAGGACGACCTCGTCGAGCACCCGACGGGTCGCCGGGTCGACCACGTAACCGACCCAGCACCCGCGTCCGGGCCGCTCGGACAACGGGGGGTCGAGCTCCTGCATGGCGTGGGTCCGGAACAGGGTCTGGGCGAGGCGAGGGGCCGCTTCGCCGCTCACCCGAATGATGCCGACCCCGCCGGTACCCGGCGGGGTCGCGATGGCGGCGATGGTGTCGAGCATGGCCGTGGGCATCCTATCGACTGACGGGAAGACGGGAAACCCCCGTCAGCGCGCCCCCCGCTTCGGATAGACGACGATGTAGCGGTTGGGCTCTTCTCCCTGGCTGCCCGTCTCGAGGTCCGAGTGGTTGGCGAGCTCCTGGTGGACGATGCGGCGATCGCCCGCGCTCATGGGGGGCAGGCGCAGGGGCCGCCCCGTCGAGCGCACCCGATCGGCGGCGCCCACGGCTTGCTCGATCAGCTTCTCCTGGTGGCGGCGACGGTAGTCCTGCGCGTCCACCACCAGCCGGCGGCCGATCTTGGGGCCGAAGGCGACGTTCAGGAGGTACTGCAGGGCATCGAGCGTGGATCCCTTGCGCCCGATCAGCATGCCCGCGTCATCGTCGGTCTCGATGTGGAAGACGATCTGCTCGTCCTCCTCGAGGATCCCGACCGAGCAGTCCATGTCCATGGCGTCGAGCACGTCGAGCAGCCAGTCCTGCGCCTCGTCGATGTCGTCGCGCTGGACGACCACCCGGATCGTGACGGGCGATCCGTCCTTGTCGCCCGACAGGACCTCGATCGTGACCTCGTCGAGGTGGCGCTGCAACTGGTCCAGGGCCTGATCGACGGCTTCCTGATAGGTCTTGGCTGTGAGCTCGAGCTCTTCCACGCTACTTCCCTTTCTTTCCGGGTTCGGGGGCGGGCGGGTTGGGTTTACCGGACTTGCCGGGCTTGCCGGGCTCGTCCGAGACGACCGTCGGGGTCGTATCGATGACGGCCTGGCTCGCGGGGACGCTGGGGCCCGCCGGGGCCGGCATGCCGCGCACCAGCACGAGGTTCTGCAGGAGGGTGATGACGTTCGAGGTGACCATGTAGAGCAGCAAGCCCGCCGGCCACGGCCAGAACAGGAACATGGCCGTCATCATGAGCGGCATCGAGACGAGCATCTGGCGCTGCATGGGGTCGTCGGGGTTGCTCGTCATCATCTTCTGGGTGGCGTACATGGTCGCCCCCATGATCAGGACCAGGACGAGGTTGTACCAGACGAGGGAATGGCCTTGGCCCGGCAGGACGCCCTTCTCGGCCAGGTTCTGGATGAACAGGAAGCTGTGGTTGGTGAGGCGGGCCTGAAAATCCTTGTTGTTGAGGGCCGAGTAGAGGGCGATGAAGAAGGGCAGCTGGATCAGGGTGGGCAGACAGCTGCTGAAGGGGTTGGCGTTGTGCTCCTTGTAGAACTCCATGATCTGCTTCTGGAGCTCTTCGGGCTGGTCCTTGTACTTGGCCTGCAGCTCTTGCAGCTTGGGCTGCAGGGCCTGCATCTGGCGGCTCGCCTTGAAGGTCTTGGCCGTGAGCGGGAACAGGGCGACCTTGATCGTGACGGTCAAGAGGATGATCGCGAGGCCGTAGGAGTGGGTGACCCCGTAGAAGGCGTTCAGGATGGGGATCATCAACGACTGGGTCAGGTACTGGATGGGATTCACGCGCGTCTCCTAACCGATCCGCGGGGGGACCGGGTCATAGCCTCCGGGGGTGAAGGGATGGCAGCGCAACAGGCGCCAGGTGCCGAGCCACAACCCTCGGAGCGGGCCATGGCGCTCGATGGCCTCGAGCATGTAGGCGGAACAGGTCGGGTGGTAACGGCAGCGCCGGGGCGTCAGGCGGGAAAAGGCCTGGTAGATCTTGATCAGGGCCCGCAACCCGGCGGTTGCGAGACCGGAGGGAGCGTTCATGGGCCATCCTCGCGCAGCCAAACTTTCCCACCAAGTTTACGGGGCCTGATCCCCCTTGTCCACAACCGACCGCGCAAGCAGATGGGCGCGATCGAGGACCCGGTCCACGGCCTCGACGAGGGCGGGAAACGCCGCCTCGGCAGCCTTCGCGCGCACCCCGAACACCAGCCGGTGGCCGGGGGGAAGGCGCTCGACCCGTTCGGCCAGGATGGCCCTCAAGCGCCGCTTCACGCGGTTGCGGACGACGGCATTGCCGACCTTCTTTCCGACCGAGAAACCGACCTGGCTGGTGCCAGATCGGTCTTCGAGGGCCTGCACGTGGAGCACCACGAGGGCGTCGGAGTAGGCACGGCCCTTCGCGTAGACGGCGGCGAACTCGCTCGTTCGGCGCAGCCGGAAGGGCTTGGGCAGCATCTAACCCGCGAGACGCTTGCGTCCCTTCGCCCGGCGCGCCTTGATCACCCGGCGGCCATTCTTGGTCTCCATGCGGACCAGGAAGCCGTGGGTCTTGGCACGCTTGCGCTTCTTGCCGCCGTGCCGGAAGGTCAATGCCTGTTGAGCCATTGGTGGAATCCCCTGTGTCGAAAGTTGGTCGTTAAGGCCTGGCAAACGGTGGTGGCTTGGCGCCCGGCCCGATCGTTTGCTAGGATCCGGCTCCCGAGGGGGCCCAAGGCCGCCCGCCGAGCCGCAAAGTTTGGCTAGCTTATCACATGGTTAAGCGGAGATCAATCAATTGTTCGCTTGCAAAACTTCACGATCCCAACGGCTAGCCGAGCGGTCGTTTCGGAGGTAGGATGGTCTCCCCGGAGGGCGCCAAGCCCTCCCAAACCTCCCTTCGGAGCCGCTTTGCCGGCCACCAAACCTTCTCGTAACGCTCACCGTCACGTCGGATGGGCGTGCTTTTGGCACGTCCTCGGGCGGTCCCATGCTGGGAAAGGTCACCGTCGCACGCATGCAGGCACAGGAACTCTGGCAGCGCACGCTCACGATCCTGCAGGATCGACTCTCCACGGCCAGTTTCGAGACCATCGTCAAGCCCACCCGGGCCGTCACCCTGGACAACCAGACGCTCATCGTCGAGGCCCCCAACCAGTTCGCGCGGGAGAAGATCCGGACGAGCCTGCTTCCGGACATCCGGATGGCGCTCGCCGAGGCCGGGGGGACGCCCTTCCAGGTGACGGTCGAGCTGCCGGATCCCAACGCCCCGGTGCCCGTCGAGCCGCAGCCGGTCGTGAGCGCCGTGGTGGCCCCGCCGGCGACGGCGACGTACGGGATCCTCAACTCCAAGTACACCTTCGAGAGCTTCGTGGTCGGCAACCATAGCCGGTTCGCCCATGCCGCCGCGATCGCCGTCGCCGAGAACCCGGCGAAGAGCTACAACCCGCTCTTCCTGTACGGCGGGGTCGGGCTGGGCAAGACCCACCTCATGCACGCGATCGGGCACCACTTGCTGGCACACAACCCGCGGACCCGGGTGGCCTACCTGTCGAGCGAGAAGTTCACCAACGAGCTGATCAACTCGATCAAGGAGGACCGCACCGAGGAGTTCCGGGCGCGCTACCGCAACATCGACCTGCTGTTGATCGACGACATCCAGTTCATCCAGGGCAAGGAGCGGACGCAGGAGGAGTTCTTCCACACCTTCAACTCGCTGCACGAAGCCGGCAAGCAGATCGTGCTGTCGAGCGATCGCCCGCCCAAGGACATCGCCAACCTCGAGGACCGGCTGCGCAGCCGGTTCGAGTGGGGGTTGTTGACCGACGTCCAGGCGCCGGATCTGGAGACGCGGATCGCGATCCTTCGCAAGAAGGCCGATTCGGACCACCTGGTGGTCGACGACGAGGTGCTTTCCTACATCGCGGCGAATTACCAGAGCAACGTGCGCGAGCTCGAGGGGGCCTTCATCCGGGTGATGGCCTACGCGTCGCTGCAAAGTGCGGAGGCGACGGCGGAGCTCGCCATGCAGGTGCTGGGGAACGTCGTCCACAAGCCCATTACCCTGGCGCGGATCCGGCAGGTGATCGCCGAGCACTTCCAGATCACGAACGAGGAGCTCGTGGGGGGGCGGCGCACCAAGGAGCTGTCCTGGGCCCGGCAGATCGCCATGTACCTGTCGCGCGAGCTCACGGATTCGTCCTTGCCCAAGATCGGGATGGAGTTCGGGGGGCGGGACCACACGACCGTCATGCACGCCTGTGACAAGGTCAAGGGGCTACTGGCGACAGATCCGTCGCTGGTCTCGCAGATCCAGCACCTGAGCTCGCTGATCAAGAACTAGACCTCGACCCTCGCGACAACGGCCCTCCGAGCCTTCTCGGAGGGCCGTATTTCGTGCCCTCCCCTCGCGAAGCGACCGGCTTCAATTTCCCCTCCTGTTTCACAGGAGGGGATTGGTCGCCGGTAACCTGTGGATAACCCTGTGGACAAGTTGGGGACTCCACGGCCGAGCGGCGGTTGTCAAGCCATGAAGTTTTAAACCAACAATTAAAACAAGCGTTCCAGATCGACCTCAAAGGCTTTCAGCAAGCCGGTTTGGCGTTTTTTAAATATCCATTAAGTCCGGACCCGAGTTGTCCCCGGGCGATCGCCCCTTTGTGGACAACTTGTCCCCATGCTGGGGACAGGCGGCTGGGGATGATCGGGATAACCTGTGGATACGTGATCGAGATCTTGGGGATAACTTGGGGACAACCCCCCGGTTCTTGTGGGATCGATCCGGACTCCCTGGGGACAACTCCGGATCCGATCGGGCGATCGATCGGGATGGGATCGAGCCAGCATCAGGCCTTTGCCCGTCGTGTGGATAACCGGTTGTGGAAAACATGGAGACAACTGCTCCAAACGGAGTTGCCACGCGGGTTTGATCCCTGTGGGTAACCGTGGGGATAAACCTCGTCCACTCTGTGGACACGGAGGGGATGAAAAAAGGAGGCCAGGGGCCGCTCGACCCCCTGGGGAAAACCCGGGCCACTTATCCCGAGGCCCATCCACAGGCATGATCGGGCCGACTCCCGGATCATCGGCGGTTTTCCCCAGTATCCACTCCCCCTACTAGAACTAAGTTAAAAAGATCGAGATCGATCCCCGGGAGATCCCTTGAGGAACGGGGCGCAAGAAAGCCAGGCACGCTGGTTACCAAGCGCCGTCAGATCGGTTAGAATGCCTGAGTTCGGATCCCCAACGCCATTCGCCAGAGGAACCAAGAAGCCGTATGGAATTCACCTGCGCCCGGGACGAGTTTTCGAAGGGCATCTCTGCCGTCCAGCGGGCCGTGGCCAACCGCGGGCCCATGCCGATCCTGAGCAACATCCTGATCGAGACCGGGGACGGTCACCTGACCTTCACGGCGACCGATCTCGAAGTCGGGATCGAGGCCAAGGTGCCGGCTTCGGTGCAGGCGTCAGGCGCGGTGGCCCTCGCGGCGCGGCAACTGGCTGAGATCATCAACAAGCTTCCCAACCACGACGTGGCCCTCAAGGTCGGCGACGACGGCGGCCGCGCAACGGTGCAGTGCGCCCGTTCGCGCTTCGTGCTCCCCGGCCAGCCGGCCGAAGAGTTCCCCAAGCTGCCGCAGCTCGCACCTTCGGCCAACCTGGTGCCGCTCGCGGGCGATCAGCTAGCCAAGGGGATCCGGCAGACCCAGTTCGCCGCCGCCAAGGACGACAAGAGCGTGATCAGCGGGCTGTACCTGCAGCTGGCGAACGGTCAGCTCGAGGTCGTCGCGACGGACGGCTACCGCCTGGCCTGGCGCAAGTGGGCGACCGAGTCGACGGGCGAGCTCAAGGTGATCGTCCCGGCCCGGGCCATGGCCGAGCTGGCACGCTTGCTGGGCGGGTCCGAAGGCGAGACGGTCAAGGTGGCCGTCGCGCAGAACCAGGTGCTCTTCACGGTGGGCGATCGCTACCTGACGAGCCGTCTCATCGACGGGTCGTTCCCCGACTACGTCAAGATCATCCCGACGGCCTTCAACCACGAGATCCTGCTCGATCGGGGCCTGTTGCAGGCGGCCGTCGAGCGGGTCAGCATCATGGCCTCCGAGCGCGAGGCCAAGGTGGTCAACCTGAGCTTCAAGACCGGCGAGCTGCACCTGCAGGCCAACGCGGCGGACCTGGGCGAGGGGGACGAGCACCTGCCCATCGAGTACGAGGGCGAGGACATCCGGATCGCCTTCAACTCGACCTACCTGCTCGATGCCCTCAAGGCCCTCGAGGGCGAGACAGCGAAGCTGAGCCTCAAGGGTCCCCTGCAGCCGGCCCTCATCTCGAGCACGGACGATCCGACCTACTCCTGCCTGTTGATGCCGATTCGCAGCTAGCGGGTGTCTTGAAAGGGGGCTTTCGGGCTTACGTCCTCGTCCCCTCGCCTTACGTACCGTCAAGTACGCTGCGGCTCGGGGGCTGCGGGCGCGCTCCGAAATCCCTCCTTTCAAGACACCCGCTAGTTACGGGCGGTTTTCCGCGGTGGGGAGGGGCAAATTCGCCCCTCCCCACCGTCTTTCCGGCGGACGCCGGAATCCAGGAGCGGCCAGTAGACTGTCAACAGGCTCATGCCCGACTCTGGATCCCGGCGTCCGCCGGGAAGACGGGAGGAGTCATTCGCCTATAATGGGCGTATGTTCTTGCGATCGCTCTCCCTGGAAAACTTCCGGAACTACCCGGCGCTGGATCTCGCCTTCGATCGGCGCAAGGTGATCCTCTTGGGCGACAACGCCCAGGGGAAGACGAATTTGCTGGAGGCGATCGCCCTCCTCGCCACCGGCGTCTCTCCGTTTGCGACCCGCGAGCAAGAGGCGATCCGGTGGGAGGCCGAGTCGGCCATCCTTCGCTCCGTCGTGGAGCGGGAGCTGGGTCCGGTGGGGATCGATCTGCTCTTCAAGGCCAATGGTCGCCGGGCGATCCGGGTGAATGGCCTCTACCAGAAGCGGCTAGGGGATCTGCTGGGTCAGGTCAAGGTCGTGCTGTTCGCAGCGAGCGACCTGCCCCTGGTGAAGGGGGCGCCGGCCGAGCGGCGACGCTACCTCGACGGCATCCTCATGCAGCTGACCCCGACCTATTTCACCATCCTGAGCCACTACCAGCGGGTCCTCACCCAGCGCAACAACGTCCTGCGCCAGATCCAGGAAGGGGCCTCGGCCGAGCAACTCGCGATCTGGGACGAGCAGCTGGCCCACTACGGGGCCCAGGTCATGACTCGCCGCGCCGAGCTGATCGAACGGCTGCGACCGCGGGCAGCGGGGTGGCACGGGGCGATCGCCGGGGCCGGCGAGACTCTGACGATGGGGCTGATCCCCTCGATCCCGATCGACGACCAGGATCCCGAGACGGCCCTCCGAGAGGCGTTGACCACCGGTCGCTCGCGGGATCTGGCACGCGGTCAAACGATGGTGGGGCCCCATCGGGACGACCTGGAGCTGGCCATCGATGGCCATGCCGCCCGATCCTACGCCTCACAAGGGCAGCAGCGAACGATCGTCCTGGCCCTCAAGCTAGCGGAGCTGGAGACCTTTCGTCAGGAGGCCGGCGAGCCGCCCCTCCTGCTGCTGGACGACGTCCTGGCCGAACTGGACATTCGCCGCCAGAATGCCCTCCTGGCCGCCATCGGGCCGGACGTTCAGACCTTCGTCACCAGCACCCATCTGAGTGATTTCACGGCCGCCTGGATCGAAGAGGCGAGTGTTTTTTCGGTTCATCGAGGGGCGGTAAAGCCCTTTGTAAAGGCCTTTTAGCCCCTTCTCTCAGAACCCAGTCGATGAAGCGGGCTGGCTGATCCTGGACAAACTTCTTCGGCGATCGCCGCCTGTCGGCTTGCTTGTCTGACGCCTAGAGTGGGCCTCGGATCGCAAGAAGGAGGGGCCCCATGATCGCACTCAACGGAGACTGGGACACCGGGTACGCCATCCACACCTACAACCAGCCCGATGGCGCCCGCACCCTCTTGGGCGAGGCCATCTACCGCTATCAGTACCGCAAGCAGTGGTACCTGGTCGACAGCCTCGCCCGCTGGGCCCAGGCCTTCATCATGGCGACCCCCGATGTCCGCGAGTGCGACCTGATCGTGCCGGTCCCCTCCAGCCGCGTGCTCTCGGACTACGACCCGGCCAGCCTCCTGGTCGACTGGATCAGCCAGCTGACCAACATTCCGCGGGCCATCGGCCTCCTGCACCGGTACGGGCTCATCTCCGAATACTCCGAGCGCAGTTCCGACGTGGGGCGGGGAGGCATGACGGTCGTGAGCCCGGACGCCGTGCGGGGCAAGAGGCTGCTCTTGATCGACGGGATCTACTGCTCCGGCAGCACGCTGGAAGCGGCCGCCCGGGCCGTGAAGCAAGCCGGAGCCAAGTCGGTCGCGGCCCTGGTGTTCACCAAGATCGACCGGCGCAGCCTGGACTCCTACGGGTTCGCCCAATACGACCAGGAAGGGGAATGAGTCAAAGGACGGCTCGCCATCCGGGCTCACTTTTCCCCCGCCCCCTGGCCCCCGCCCCGAGGGGTGGGGGTTAGAGGAGGCCCCGGATCCGTCCGGGGCATTCTTAGGCCTTGCCCCACCGGCTCGTGGGCAGGGTGACGTAGAAGGTCGAACCCACCCCGGGACGGCTCGTAAAGCCGAATAGGCCCCCGTTGCTCGTCACCAGCTTCTTGACGTTGGCGAGCCCGAGACCGCTGCCCTCGACGTCGGGATGCCCGCGGAAGCCGATCTCCCCGATCCGGGGCTGATGGTCGACCGCGATCCCGGGGCCGTCGTCCGAGACGTAGAGGGTCGCCCACCCGTCTGACAGGGCGCACCAGAGCTTCACGGTCGCGCCCGGGTTGGCGTACTTCTGGGCGTTGTCGAGCAGGTTGCCGACCATCTGCTCGAGCTGGACGTCCGACACCGGCACCTCGACCTGGTCCGCCCCCAGCGGGGTCTCGAACCGCTGTTGACGCAGCGCGAAGCGGGGGGCGAACTGCCTGGAGATGCGCTGCAAGAGGGGCATCAGATCGGTCTGGGCTGGCCGCTGCTGGCCATGGAGCTGCTTCATCCAGGCGAGCTTCTCCTTCAGGAAGTTCGAGATGAAGGTGATTTGCCGATCGATCGCCGAGACTCCGAGCAGGATCTCGGGATGGCCCCCGGCCGCGAGCTCGATTTCCTCGTTGATCAGGCTGATGGCCTGGGTCGAGTTGCGCAGGTCGTGGACGATCTGGCGGATCAGGGCCTCGCGCTCCTTGGCGACCTCCTCCGCCAGCAGGCGCTCCGTGTGGCTTTCCGCCTCGCGCTGGATCAGGCGTTGGTGCTCGATCGAGAGTTCGATCAGCTCGGCGATCCCCGTGATGAGCGGCCGATCGTCCTCCGGTCGGGGCGGGTGGGCCTCTGGCCAGCTGATCAGAAGCAGCCCGGAGGGACGGGGTTGCTGCAGGATGGGCACCGCCGCGCAGGGGACGGTCTTCCGGCTGAGGTCGGGACGGTCCGGCCAGAGGCTCCCCAGGTCCAGGAAGGTTTCGAACCCGGGGTGACCGGCTTCCAGGAGGCGATGCAGGCCGGAGTCGGGACCGAGCCGAGCCCAGGGTGCCGCCTGCAACGACGCATCGAGCTCGGTCGAGGCGACCAGGGAGAGGCTCCGGTCGGGGGCGCTCAGGAACAACCCCACGAATTCGGCCTGCAGGAGCTGCCAGGTCAGGTCCAGCACGTCTTGCAGGACGACGGGAAGCTCGAGCTCCGAGCGCATCGCCTTGGCCACCTTGAGCAGGGTCTCGGCCCGCTGTCTCAGCCGGACCTCGTGGTCGAGGAAGCGAGCATTGGCCATCGCGTTGGCGGCCTGGTCGGCGATCGCCTGGACGATCTGTCGGTCGTGCTCGCTGAACGGGCGCGCTCGGTCCGTGCTGTGGACGCCCAGCATCCCGAGGGTCTCGCCGCGGCTGAGAATGGGGACCGCCATGTACCACTCGACTCCGAGTTCGGCCCGGTAGGCCTCAATGATGCCGGGTGGGGGGTCGGCCGTGTCGATCAGAATGGTCCGGGCGGCGGCCATGGCTTGGCTCGTGGGTCCATGGGGAAAGGCGACGGGATGCCGCGACCAGAACTCGGCATAGCGGGCCCTCATGGCCGGGTCGGGATGGTGGTAGTCGAAGATCTGCAACGACCGCTGATCGGCGTCGCGAATCATGAACAGGACCGTGCCCCCGAGGGCCTCGGCCGCGAGCCGGATGACCTGATGGACCGCCTTCTCCCAGTCGAGCGGCGCGTTGAGGAGGGCGCTCGTTCGGGAAAGCAGCTGGAGGTCTCGTTCGAGCCGGTTGACGGGGGTCTCGAGCATGGTGGGCTCCTTTGCTGCGATCCTAGCCCGCTCGGGGTGGGTTCGCAAGGTGCCTGCTTGACTCCCCGCTCCGCGCGGCCTATAGTGCCAGCCGTTCAAGGAAAAGGGGGGTCCATGTCGTTCGCCGAGAAGGCGCCCAGCGCCTTGGGGCTGTGGCTGCGCGCCGTGATCGCCCAGGTCGTGGTGGGGGCTCCCTTCGGGTTCGGCGACTTCGCGCGGGCCCTCGATCACACCCACCAGCCCGCCCTCGCCTGGGCGATCGCCTACGGCTTCGGCTGCTACCGTGCCATCGGGACCCCGCTCGTGCTCGGAGGCTTCCTGATCGGGATCTCGGAGAGGCCGGGCCGCCTCTGGGCCCTCTTCCTGGCCGGAGCCCCGGTCGCCTTCGAGGTCGGGGGTTACCTCGCGACCTTGGTTGCCGGGTTCCGCCACGAGCCCCCCATGGGGCGGATCGTGGGTGGCACGATCGCGCTCTGGGTGCTCAACGGGGCTCTCGGCCTAGTGGGGTACGGATTGGGACGCATCTGGCGGCTGCGGGGTCGCTAGCCCCTGCGGAGTTCCTCCCCGGGCCACGGGCAGGCTCTGGTCCTGCCACTTCAGGAAGCCGCCCTGGAGCGCGTAGACGTGCGGATAGCCGTGCTTCATGAGGGTGAGCGCCGCACCGGCGCTCAGGTGCTCGTTGTGTCAGGTGCAGTAGAAGACGATCGTCCTCTCTTTCGGCATCTTGCCGAGCGACTGGTCGACGTCGCGGGCCGGGATCGAGATCGCCCCCGGGATGTGCCCGAGCTCGTACTCGACCCCGCTTCGGACGTCGACGAACAGGGCGCCCGGAAGGTGGCGGGCCGTCTCGATGGCCATGCGCGGCACCCGGGCCGGATCGGGGAGGGGAGTGGGGGTCGGGCTCCAGGGGCTCACCAGGGCCGTCTGGACGGGCCGCGGCATCAGGGAGAAGGCGATCGCCCCCAGGAGCAGGGCGGCGATCACGGCGATCGTGGTCGGAAACCAGCGGGTCACGTTGACACCTCATCCAGGGCGGGCAAGTGGGGGGTCCGGGGTGGAAGCGGGATGCGCACCGTGAAGGTCGTGCCCGCCCCGACTTCGCTTGAAACCGAGATGGTGCCGCCGTGGCCCCGCATGATGCTCGCCACGATCGCGAGCCCGAGCCCGGTCCCGCCGCCGGCCCGGTCGCGCGCCGCGTCGACCCGATAGAAGCGATCGAAGAGCCGATCGAGGTGTTCGGCCGCGATTCCGTAGCCCGAGTCCTCGACGACGAGCTCGGCCGCCCCGTCTCGCGCGGCCACTCGCACGGAGACCTCGCCCCCTCGCTGGGTGGCCCGCAGGGCGTTGTCGATCAGGTTGATCAGGACCTGGCGTAGCCGATCGGGCGAGCCCGCCACCACGACCGGATCGGGGCTCAGGACGCTTACGACGATGGAGCGGTTGGCCACGTCTTGCAGCGACGTCGCGACCTCGCGCGCCAGGCTGCCCAGATCGACCGGTTCGGCCACCGGGGTATCGACGCCGTGGTCGCCCTTGGCGAGCATGAGCAACTCGCCGACCAGGCGACTCAGGCGGTCGGCTTCCCGGATGATCGTCTGACTCCAGCCTGCGAGCTGGTCGGGGTTGTCCGCCCCGCGCTTCATGATGAGCTGGGCATGGCCTCGAATGGCCGTGAGCGGGCTCTTGAGCTCGTGTGAGGCGTCCGCGACGAAGCGGTTCTGCGACTCGAAGGCCTCCTCGAGCCGGTCGAACAGGCGGTTGAAGGTCGCCCCGAGGGTCTCGATCTCGTCGGTCGGCTGCACGGGGACGATCAGGCGGCGGTGCAGGTCGGTCGCCTGCATGCGGTTGACGGCCCGGGACATGCGCGAGATGGGGCGCAGGGCGAGGCCCGCGAGCCAGTACCCGGAGATGAGGGCGAGCAAGAGCCCGATGAGGAGGGTTGCGATCTCGATCGAGAGCAGGTTGTAGAGGGTGCGCTGGCTGTATTGCAGGCTGCGGCCTACCTGGATCGAGCCCACCACCCGGCCCCGCACGCGCAGGGGCTCGTTGGAGACGACCACCCGCTGCGACAGGAAGAAGTGAGGCAGAGGCAGGGAAATGACCGAGTGCCGGCGCTTCTTGAAGATCGGCAGGGTGAAGGTGCTGAGGTTGGGCGATCGCTGCTCGACCTGCCCGTGGAGGTCGGCATACTGGATGAGCATCCCGTCGTCGTAGAAGGTTCGGGGCATGGTCTCGGGCTGGTCGAGGGGCAACTGGCCCCGAACCCCTTCGCTGCGCCGCTCCTGGTCGAGGTCTTCGAGGAACTCCCGGATCTGGGAGGCGCGGCCCTGGGTGTCGTTGACGGCGTCGTCGTGCAGGATCTTGGTCATGGTGCCCAGGATGAACACGCTGCGGGCCACCATGAGGCCCGCCAAGAGGGCCATGAACCAGAGGGTGAGGCGCCTCCGGATGGTCATGGGGCTAGGAGCCTTCCTTGAGCACGTAGCCGACGCCCCGCACGGTGTGCAGCAGCTTGGGCTGGCCTTCTCGCTCGATCTTGTTGCGGACGTAACGGACGTAGACCTCGAGGATGTTGTCTTCCCCCTCGAAGTCGTAGCCCCAGACGGCTTCGAGGATCTGCTCGCGGGTCAGCACCTGGCGGGGGTGCTGGATGAGGAAGCTCAACAGGTCGAACTCCTTGGGCGAGAGCGTGATATTCGTCTCGCCCCGCTGTACCTCGCGCGAGCTCGTGTCGAGCACGAGATCGGCCACCTGGAAGCGGGTGCGGGTGACGCTGTTGCGGCTGCGCAGCTGGACGTTGACCCGGGCGAGCAGCTCTTCGAGGTCGAACGGCTTAGGCAGGTAGTCGTTCGCGCCGGCGTGCAGGCCTTCGACGCGCTCCTTGACCTCTCCCTTGGCCGTGAGCATGAGGATGGGCACGTCCGTGGTCTGGCGCAGGCGGCGGCAGACCTCGAGGCCGTCCAGGCCGGGCAGCATGCGGTCGAGGATGACCAGGTCCGGCACCTGGGCGCGGGCGCTCATGAGGCCCTTCATGCCGTCGGGGGCGATCGTCACCTCGTGCCCCTCGAAGCGCAGCTCGGTCGCGATGAACTGGGCGATGTCGGCCTCGTCCTCGATGACGAGGATGTGGGCTTTGTCGGCGGCTCGGCTCTGGTTCGGTTCCACGCGGCGTCCGGTCCCTCACATGCCCAATACGGACATTGGGCTTCCTCTTTTCCCCCACCCCTCGGGGCGGGGGCTAGGGGGCGGGGGATCAGCGAGCCTGGAGGCGAACTTTCCCCGCTTCGTGGCTCCATTCTACCGGATGCGCCCTCCCGGAGACACAAGCGGGGCCCTTCGGGTAGAATTGGGGGGTGAGTCGAGTGAAGGAAAGCTGGATGACCCCCCCTCCCAACGTCGTCGACCCCCCCGAGCCGCCGCCGAGCGCGGTCGCGACCGCGCGCGAACAGCGCGAGATGGGGGTCTGGCTGATCATCGGGTTCAAGGCTCTGTTCGGGATCCTGTACGTGGCGGTTGCCATCGGGGTGTTCTCGTTCATCAACCAGGACCTCGAGGAGCTGGCCTCACGCCTGGTCGACCTCTTCAACCTCGATCCCGACAACCGCTACATCGACGCCGTCCTGACCATGGTCCCGAGCATCACCCCGCAGTTGCTCAAGCAGATCGCGGTGGGGACCTTCCTGTACGGCTCCTTGGAGCTGGTGCAGGCCGTGGGGCTCTACTACCGCAAGGTCTGGGCCGAGTGGCTGATCATCGTGGCGACCATCCTGCTCATCCCGGTCGAGGTGGTCGAGATCGTCAAGCACGCCACCCCGATCAAGTTCGGGGTGCTCGTGATCAACATCCTAATCGTCCTCTACCTGTTCATCCGGCACCGCAAGCAGCTGTTTCGGGCCGAGGTGATCGAGGCCCGCTAGTGGACCGCGTCGCCGTCTTCATCGACGAAGGCTACCTGAACAAGGCCCTGGACAACCTGGGACGGCCCAAGCTCGACTACGCCCGCTTCATCGAGGCGATCAAGGGCGATTTGCCCATCCTGCGGACCTACTACTACTTCTGCATGCCGTACCAGTCGCCGGTGCCGACCGACACCGAGCGCTCGATGTACCAGGGCAAGCAATCCTTCATCCGCTTCCTCTCCCGCCTGCCACGCCTCGAGCTGAGGCAGGGCCGGCTCGCCAAGCGCGGGACCGAGTTCGTGCAGAAGCGGGTCGACATCATGCTGGCCGTCGACCTGGTGCGCCTGGCGAGCACGGGTCAGATCGTGGAGGCCGTGCTGGTCGCCGGGGACAGCGACCTGGTGCCCGCCATCTACCACGTCAAGGACGCCGGGGTGAGCGTCGGACTCTGGTACGAGCCGGGTTCGGCCCACGACGAGCTCCTGGATGCCTGCGACGAGCTGCGTCCCTTGAGCTGGGAGTTCATCAGCTCGGTGCTGCGGGAGCCTCCGGGCGATCGCCCGGCCAACCCCGCCCCATCGGCCGCGACTTCCTGATCCTCGCGGGATCCCTTCACCAAAACTTAGTGCCCGCTTCAATCTCCCCTTACCGATGATCCGGGGCCATGGCCCGATAACCCCATGGGCGGTCCATCCGCCCCGGGTTCGCCGGAGGAGCCATGGCCGGGCCGATTTCAACGAACACTCCCCCCTCCCGCCGCTTCGGACTGTGGTCCCAGCCGGCGGGTCCTGCCATACCGGTCGATGCGCACCGGGCGGCCGCCTTCCAGTCCGCCGACCTCGCCCGCGACCAGTTCCTGCGTTCGAGTGCTTCGCTCAGCAACTTCCACGACACCTGGAACAACCCCAACGCCAACGCCCTTTCGCGCGGGGCCGCCCTCGGGGATGCCACCCGCACCCTCGGCAGCACCCTGCAGACGGCCGATCAGCTGAGCGGCCAGCTCAACGTCGCCCTCGGCCAGTCCAAGACCTATCAGGCGATCGCCGGCAGCGCCACCGGCCAGGCAATCATCGGGACGACCCGCGCGGCCGCTCAGGTCGTGGTGCCCGCGACCAACGTGGCCGGGTCCCTCGCCGACGTGGCGACGGCTCAGAACATGGCGACCAGCGACTTCGAGGCCTGGCAGCGCGTCATGGCCGATTCCTCGGCCAGCGCCGCCACCAAGTTCGTCGCGACGGCCAAGGTGACGAGCAGCGCCTCGATCCTGGTGCGCAAGCAGCAGCTCGCCATCGAGGCCATCAAGGCGGCCGATGAGAACTACGCCATGAACCCGGCGTACCAGAAGCTCGCCAACTCGATGGGCAACCAGAAGGCCATGCAGCTGCTCGGCTACGCCGATGGGGTCATGTCGAGCCCGGCCTTCAACGCCCTGCAGATGGCCGGCATGGCGGGCGGTATGGTGGTCGGCGCCGTCGCCCTGCCCAAGATCGTCGGCACGGTGGGCACCAACTACGACAAGCTGGAACACGCCCTCTACGACGGCACCGCGACCTCCGACCAGAAGCTCGACGCGATCGCCGACCTCTCGCGCTCGAGCGCCGCCACGATCCAGACCGTCCAGGGCATCCGCCTCTCGGCCGTGAGCCTCGCCCAGCTGGCCGCCACCACCAAGACCTTCGGGCCCCTGGTCGAGAGTCTGCGTCCCACCGGGCTCATCGCCGACACCATGTCGACGGCCGGCAAGGTCCTCACGGTCCTCTCGCCGATCGCCGACTTCGGGATGCTGGTGGCCGACGGCGTCAAGCTCAAGCACGCCTTCGCCGATCCCAAGGCGACCTGGGGTCAGAAGACCCGAGCCATCCTCAACGTCGGCCTCGACGGCCTCAAGCTCGGCACCTGGCTCATGCCCCAGACCCTCGGGCTGCGCCTCGCCTACGTCGGTGCCTCCTTCACCCAGCTCGGCCTGGTGCTCTACGACATGCGCAAGAACGTGGGCCCGAGCATGCAGAGCGTCACGCAGCAAGTCGGCTTCGCCCTCGAGCATCCCGATCAGGCCATCAAGGCGGCAGGTGCCAAGATCGGCGAAGGCATGCTCTACGTCTCAAACCACGTCTACCAGGCCGCCAACGATCTCGCCTGGGGCGTGGCTCACCCCGTGCAGGCCGTGGAAGCCATCGGTCAGAAGATCGCGGGCCTCTTCACCGGAGCCAAACAGCTCAGTACCGTGATCAAGGACTCGGCCGCCGTCGTCCACAGCCAGGCGCCCGGAAAAACCACCCCTCCCGCCACGGGAACCGCCCCCAGCATGCCCGCCCCGACCCAACCGGCGCCTTCCCCGGCGGGGACCACCCTCCAGCCCATCGGGGCGGTGTGAGCTAGACGACGTGAGGCGATCGCCCTGGCTCTCGCTCCTGCTCGTTGGTAGCCTCGCGGCCTGTCAGCGCGCCTCGACCACCATGACCGTCCAGGCCGTCGACGCCGGGAACCGCCTGGTCGTTTCGGGCCAGACCTCGCTGCCCGACGGGGTCCCGGTCGCGATCGACCTCGTCAAACCGCCGGGCGAGCGGCCCTTCCTGAGCCTGCGCGCCGTCGTGCGCGACCACGCCTTCACCTCTTCCGCCCCGCTGCCCCCGACCCTCGCCGAAGGGCCCTATGCCGTCCGGCTGCGGGTCAGCCCGACTTTGGGTTGGAACGACACGCTGAAACGGGCGTTGGGGGCTCACGGGGAGGGGATGCGGGGCCGCCTGGTCCATCAGGACGAGGCGGGCAACCATGTCCTGGAGGACGAGGAGCCCGTCTGGATCGGACCGGCGGGCGTTTAGAAACCGTTGGCTAGGCCCGACCGGCGCCCGGGTACAACGGGAAGGACCCTGTGACACGGAGAGCCAGCATGCCCCCCTTCCGTCTCCTCGATCGATCCCGCCTGACCTCGACCCTGGCCCTGCTAGCCCTGTGCATGGCCCTGCGGGCCCTGCTGGGCCTCGTCCATCCCCACTTCGGACTGCTCGAGACGGTCGTGCTGGCCCTGACGACCCTGGTCCTGGCGGGCCCCTCGATCGCCCGCTGGAGCGGCCGTCCCTCCCGGATCCGTCCCGATCGCCGCGGGCACTACCTCGCCCTCTCGACGCTCACGTCGGGCCTCTTTCTCTACGTCTTCGCCAATCTCGGGTAATGTGGTGATCGACGCCCGGACCTTTCTGCTGGCGCTCATCGGGTATCCGGTCGGCCATTCACGCTCGCCGCGCCTCCACAACGCGGCCCTCGCCGCCACCGGCCAAAACGGCGTCTACCTCGCCCTCGAAACCCCTCCCGAAGGCCTCGTGGACGCCATCCATGGCGTGCGGGCCTGGCGGCTGCGGGGCCTCAACGTCACGATCCCTCACAAGGTCGCCGTCATCCCGCTCCTGGATGGCCTCACCCCGGCGGCCCAGGTGGTGGGAGCGGTCAATACCCTGTTCTGGGAAGGCGATCGCCTGTTCGGCGACAATACGGACGTGGCCGGCTTCCAGGCCCTCTTGGGCTCGGATCCGCTCGAAGGCGCGCATGCCGTCGTCCTGGGAGCCGGGGGCTCGGCCCGGGCCGTCGCGCACGCCCTCGGGCTCGCCCGGGTCCGCACCGTGTCGCTCGCGGTCCGGCGGACCGGAGCCAGCCTCGAGCTGATCGGGGCCATGGCCGCGACCCATCCGGACACGACCTGGCAGGAAGTCCCCTGGACCGAGCTCGATCGGCTCCTGCCCTCAGCCGATCGGGTGATCAACTCGACCCCGATCGGGATGGATCCGGAGGGGGGGCGATCGCCCCTCGACCCGAGCCAGATCACCTGCCTGAAGCCCACCTGCCAGGTCCTGGACCTCGTCTACAACCCCTCGCCCACCAAGTTGGTCGCGTTGGCCGCCGAGGCGGGCCTCGTCGCCCGCGCGGGCCTGCCGATGCTCGTGGCCCAGGCCCAGGCCGCGTTCGAGCGGTGGACCGGCCGGGCGGTTCCTGAAGAAGTCTGGCTGCGCGCGCTCTTAGAGCCGGACTCGGTTCGAAAAGGGGTATAATGGGGCGTTTCGCCCCTGCGAGGTGGATCCGTTGGACATCTCCTACCTGCACTACCCCGACCTGACCCTGGAACGCCCGCAAGAGGCCACCGTCGTGGCCATCGGGATGTTCGACGGGTTGCATCGGGGCCATCAGGCCGTCCTCATGGCCGCGCGGGACATCGCGACCGAGCGGGGCTTGCCCCTCGCCGTGTTCACCTTCGTCGACCACCCGCGCACCGTCCTGCGCCCCGACACGCCGGTCCCCCTGCTCACGACCTGGTCCGAAAAGCGGGATCGCCTGGAGGAGCTTGCCGCCGACACCCTGGTCGGAGCCCACTTCACCCAGGCCTTTTCCGAGTTGACGGCCGAGGACTTCGTGCGTCGCATCCTGGTCGACCAGCTCAAGGCCCGCCACGTCGTGGTAGGTTACAACTTCGCCTTCGGGCACGGCCAGGCGGGCGATACGGCCACCCTGGAGGCCTTGGGTCCGGCGCTCGGGTTCAAGGTGACAGTCGTGCCGGCTTGGAATGAAGAGGGGGCCCCCGTTTCCAGCTCGCGGATCCGGCGCATGCTAGGGACCGGGCACATTCGAGAGGCCAACGACCTGCTGGGCCGCCCCTACTCCCTGACGGGCACGGTCGTGCAAGGGGATCAGCGGGGCCGGCTCCTGGGCTTCCCGACGGCCAACCTGACCCACGACGAGAAGAAGCTCCTGCCCGCCTACGGGGTCTACGCCGGCCATGCCCGCTGGAACGGGCGCGAGCACCCCTGCGTCGTGAACCTCGGCATGCGGCCGACCTTCAACCCGCCCCAGCTCCGGATCGAGGCGCACCTGCTCGAGTTTTCGGAGGACCTGTACGGGGCCGTCATGACCCTGGACCTGACCCACCGCCTGCGGCCCGAGCAGGCCTTCAAGTCGGTGGACGATCTGGTGGCGCGGATCAAGGCGGATGTCGCCCAGGCTGGCGAGCTGGTGGGGCGATCGCCGGTTCCCCAGGCCTAGCGTCTTCGTTTCTTAGGCTACAATTTCCCCCCCTTCTACGAAAGGGGGGGAGTTCTTGAATGGGCCCCCCAGAGGGGGCTTCGTCAATCCGGGTATGATACCCCGGGGCCCGAACGATGGGGGATCACATGCAGCTGCGAAACGTCATGGAGGACCTGGTCGAGAGCGCTCTCGCCGAAACCTTGCCGCGCCACCCCGACGTCTGCGGCTGCGACCGCTGCCGGATCGACATGAAGGCCTTCGCCCTCAACAACCTGCCGCCCCGCTACGTCGTCGACGAGCCCGGCACCGTCCATCAGCACCTCGAGACCATCACCCTGCCCCTGCGCGGCGACGTTCTCTACAGCGTGCAATGGGCCGTGCGGATGGTGGGGGCCCGCCCCCGCCATCCGCAATCCCTCGCCGGCCGTCACTCGCGCGCCGACTGAGTCCTTCCGCGCTCGAGCGAGTGCTCCCACCGGGGCGATCGCCGCTCGGTGCCTCGGATCAGGAGGCGGGGCCGGTCCGGGTGAAACCGATGACGCCCCCCCACCTCTAGCAACCCGACGAGGTCCTGGGACGGCTCTTCATCCTTCCTCTTCTTGTTCTTGGCCGGCTTCTGGATCACCGCCCGCACGCTGAACTTCGAGGCCACCACCTGCGTGGTCCGGAGGGTGGCTTGAAGCTGCTTACCGGTCAAGCGCTGGTGGCTCGCCATGCCCGAACCGCTGAAGTCGGAGGTGTAGGTGGCGTGGTGCTGGCCACCCGAGGCTGCGCAGATCGAGCTCGCGGTGCCGTACCGGCCGGCCATGGCGAACTGGGCGAGGATGGTCTCGGCCGTGCGGAAGGCATCGGACACCCAGGGGATCGATCCGCGGCGGACCTGGCCGGTTTCGCGCCAGGGCGAGACGGACTGGCTGACTTCTTCACCCGGGGTGGTCTCGACCACGACCGAGGCAGTGACCCAGACGGTCCGTGGTTCGCTCACGACGACCGAGGAGGTCGCCCAGTGCCAGGACACCTCGTCCCGGGTGAGGGGGCCCCAGACGGGAATGGCATCGTGTTCCACGAAGCCGTCCCCCGGGGTGCCGGAAACGTGCCGATCGTCGCACAGATGGGTCGGGTCCGCGCCATGGCGGTGCAAGTAGTAAGGAAGACCGAGTGGCAGGGGATCCCACCGGACGACGTGCTGGACGGGCACGGTCTCGAAGACGGTGCGTTCCTTGTCGACCCAGACCATCCGGTACTGGTAGGCCAGGATGGTTTGGGATTGGGTCGTGACGGTGGGTTCGGTCGTGTCGTCGGCGAAGATCGGCATGACGTCGGTGTGGTGGACGACGTAGGTGAAGGCCCCCTGGGCCTCGGGGGCGAGGGCCTTGATGTGCCGCGCGAGGTTTCCGGCTGCGGGCGCGTTCAGAGCCGCGAAGTAGTCGGGCGAGCCCAGGTACGCGAAGCGAAACTGACCGCCGGCAAAGGTCCAGCCGAACTTGCACGTCGGGGTCCCATACGGGCTCTTGTGGCCCTCCCAGTCGTAGCTGCCCCAAAACACCCCGTGGCTGGGATCGGTGCCGCACAGGTCTTTGGGGTGGTTGACCATGTGCTCTCCCTGCAGGGAGACGTAGATGGGCACGTTGACCGTCCTGGTACGGGTTTCCATCACCGTGTAGGGTTCCTGGTAGCTCTGCTGCTGCTGGTCGGTCCAGTGGATCCGGCCGGCCAGGCGGAATCGCGTCGTCCACGTCCACCAGAACCAGCTTCGGTGGGTCTGGGCGACGATCTCGTCGTGATCCCCCGCGTCCTCCACCCAACACATGGGACCTCGAAAGTTCATCCGCGCGCCGCTGGCCGGCATGGCGTAAAAGGACACGTTGTACCAGTCATGGGTGGGGCGGCCGTTGGCTGCCACGTTGGTCGGAACGCCGATCACCTCGGTGTCGTCGGTATCGTAGTTGAAGTAGTCGCTGTTTCGACCCACCATCGGACCGGTGAAGTGGTAGGTGCAGTTGCAGTCCTGGCCGCTCGGTAGCCAATCGGTCACGCGCAGGTGGCCGACCTCGTGGTCCTTGTTCGCCCCGCTCGTGTCGTAGACCGGCCCGTCGTAGAGATGCTCGCTCGCGGCGCCGCGATAGGCGGTCCGGTAGCGGGTTTCAGCGACGACGTAGGGCTCGGTCCGTTGCGCCATGGTGGTCAAGCTGAACTTGAGCGGCACCCCGGGTACGCCCACCGTGGAGACGACCGTCTTGGTGTACGGAACCCGCTGAGACACCAGCGTCGGAACCTTGATGGTCTTCTTGACCACGGCCGTGACCGGCACCGGTCGGGTCGTGGGAACCCAGGCCCCTGATTCGACTGAACGCGTCGAGGTGAGCGTCTGGCAGACCCGCTGCTCCCCATAGGTCCTGATCTCGTAGCGGTGGATCCGCGTGGTGTGGGTGCGGACCTCCTGGGCCTCCAGGGGATAGCGGACCGTCCGCTGCCGGTACTGCTGCACGCGGACCTGCTGGTAGCGCGCGATCTCGGGAGTTTCGGCGACCTTGCGGGTCTCGTCGGCGACGTGCTCGAGTTGCCAGGGCCCCACCACGTCCTCGGCGCGATCGGTGGGCTGCCAGCGGCTCTCGGTCTGCACCTGCTCGCGGGTGTCGAGCTCGACCCGCTCGGGATCGGCCGCGAGGGCCGGGCGTGGGGCGATCGCCACCCCCAACCCTACCCACAGACCGATCAGGGGTGTCCAGTTCCGGAACATGGGGACCTCCTTTCCGATATCGGCTTAGTAACCCTTAATCGTATAGAGGTCATACCCGAGACTCGGCGGTCTCTATCCGAAAACGAAAAAACATTGTTGAATCAATATGCCATGATCCGCACGTTTACGGGGCTGTCTGACCTTGCTAGACTGGACAGGGAAGGCGCGCCATCCGGGCTCGCTCATCCCCCGCCCCCTGCCCCCCGCCCCGAGGGGTGGGGGTTAGAGGAAGCCCGGTTTCCGTACCGGGCATTTGTAAGGGATCAGGAGGCGGACATGGCGGAACGGCGCATCAAAGTAGGCACGCGGGGCAGCGCCCTGGCGCTGTGGCAGGCCAACTGGGTGATTCGCGAGCTGTGTGCGGCCGTGCCCGAGGTCTCGTGCGACATCGAGGTGATCCGGACCACGGGGGACCGCAACCAGGACGTCCCGCTGCCGGCCGTGGGGGCGCAGGGAGTGTTCGTTGCGGAGCTGGAGGCGGCCCTCGCGGACGGTCGGGTCGACCTGGCCGTGCATTCGGCCAAGGACCTGCCGACGGCGATCGCCCCGGGCATGACCCTCGCGGCCTTCCTGCTCCGCGAGGACGCCCACGACGTCCTGGTGTCGCACAAGTATCCCACCTTGGCCGATCTGCCCGCCGGGGCCCGGATCGGGACGGGCAGCTTCCGGCGGGTGGCCCAGCTGCGGGCCCACGACCGTAGCTGGCGGTTTGAGGACCTCCGGGGCAATCTGGACACGCGGCTCGCGAAGCTCGAGCACCAGGATCTCGACGGCATCGTGCTCGCGGCCGCGGGACTCAAGCGCCTGGGCCTCGCGGACCGGATCACGGCCCCCATTCCCATGGCCGTGTGCCTGCCCGCAGTGGGTCAGGGGGCTGTCGCGGTCGAGATCCGCTCCGCCGACACCGAGCTCGCCGGCTGGTTGCAGGCCATCGACGACGCGGCGACCCGCGCGGCCGTCCTCGCCGAGCGCGCCCTGCTCAGGACCCTGCAGGGCGGTTGCCAGGCCCCCATCGGGGCCCATGCACGCCTGTTCGGCGAGCACCTCCAGCTCGAGGCCATCGTCGCGGCCCTCGATGGCTCCAAGGTGCTTCGCAAAGTCATGGAGGGCCCCATGGCCAAACCGGACGTGCTGGGCGAGCGGCTGGGCCAGGAGCTGCTGTCGCTCGGGGCCCACGACCTGATGGGGGCCCGCAGCGCGACGTGAGCCTCGCCGGTCAGCGCGTCCTGGTCATGCGTCCCCGTGACCAGGCCGGAGACCTGATCGCGGCCCTCGAGCGGGCCGGGGCCCTCGTGACGGCCATCCCCATCCTGGCGATCGCCCCACCTCCCGATCCGAACCCCCTCGCCGAAGCGCAGGCCACGCTCTCCGCTTACGACTGGGTGGCCTTGTCGAGTGCCAATGCGGCCCGTGCCTTGATCGGGAACCGATCCCTTCCCCCCGCTCATCCGCGCTGGGCGGTGGTCGGCGCCCAGACCGCCCGCGTCCTGCGGGAAGCGGGGCGAGCCCCCGATCTGATAGCCGAACCGTCGACTGGTGAGGGTCTGGCCTCGGCTTTGATCGACCACGGGGTAGAGGGTCAACGAATCCTGATCCCCCAGGGCGATCGGGCCTCTGGCCAGTGGGTGGAGGCCTTGCGCCGCGCCGGTGCACGGGTCACTTTGGTCCCGGCCTATCGCGTGCAAGGGCCGGATGACGAGGCCAAGAGGGCGCTTCGAGGGGCGATCGCTCAGGGCCTGGATTGGATCATCGTGACCAGCCCGTCCAGTTTCCAGGAGCTGCTCGGGGCGGTGGGCTCGGTCCCTTCCGAGACCCGACTCGCGGCCATCGGGCCCACGTCGGCCGCAGCGATCCGGGCGGCCGGTTACGAGGTGGCGGCCGAGGCGGCCACTCCGGGCCCGACGGGCCTGATCGCGGCCATTCAGGGCTAGGGCAAAAGCGCGGCCTGACTGACGCCCCGCCCCCTGACCCCCTCCCCATAGGGTTGGGGGAGAAACTAGGGGGACGTTAAAGGTAGGTCTCGAACCAGTCAGCGGCGGCGATCGCCGCCGGTCGGTGGAACAGCACGGTGAAGTGGTTCCGGCCGTTCACCCCGAACAGCTCGGCAGGCCCCTTCAGCGAGCGCACCAGCTCCTCGCTCTCGCCGACCTGGGCGATCGTGTCCCACAGCCCCTGTACGACCATGGTCGGCACCGGCCGCAGCCCGCGCGCCACCCCCAGGGGATCCATCTGTTCCCAGGCAGGCTGCAGGTAATCGAACAGCTCCGGGTCGATCAAGGCATGGACCGCCCCGTCCTCGAACCGGACCGGGTTGTGGAAGCACCCCATCATGTGCTCCATCGACGACTCGACCAGCACGGGCGCCAGGGTCGGCATGACGGTTCCGAGTGATTCCTTGAGCCGGGTCCAGCGGGTCACCGTGAGGGACATCGGCGGCGCCACCAAGACCAGCGCCTTGACCCAGGGGAGTTCGGCCGCTGCATGCAGCCCCAGCACGGCCCCCAGGCTCATCCCGTAGTAACCGATCCGATCCCGATCGATCCCCGGCAAACCGCGCAGGTGCTCGAGCACGGCCGGGGCCACTTCCAAACAGCTCGGGACCGCGAAGGGCGCGGGGTTGCGCCCATGCCCGTCCGACTCGTAGGCCAGCACCGTGACGCCTCGATCGATCAGGGTCTCGATCAACCGGAAGTACGGCACCAGCATCTGGGCGCCCGCCCCATGCCCGAAAACGACCGCCCGACCGTTTGAGCGGCGAGGCCGCATGAGGGTGACCGGAATCGGTCGCCGCGGCGTTTCGACGAAGTAGGTCTCCGTCGTGTGCCGACCGCCCGGACCGGGAAACAGCAGTCGGCGACTGGGATCCAGATCGTAGCGGAAGGCCGTCGCAAGGCCGACCGTGATCCAGCGACAGGGATCCAGGAGGTTGGGATGCAGCCAGGGCGTCATATTGCCTCTATACCCTCGATCGTGCCACACTACCGACTATGGAAACCCGCGAATACGCCCAGGTCATCCGTCGCAGCCAGGAGCTTCTGAGCCAAACCCGGAACGTGGGCCTCTCCGGCGACTGGGAGGACCTCTACACCGTGGTCGACTTCCTCGCCTACGGGTTCGGGCGCGTCTACCCGACCATGCCCTGCAAGGCCGGCTGCAGCCACTGCTGCGAGGAGATGCTGTTCCGGGTGTCCGAGGTCGAGTGGCGGGCGATCGCCCACCACCTCTCTCTGCTCGATCCCGCCGAGCAAGCGCGCCTCAAGGAGAAGGTCCGCACCACCTTCGCCCCTTTTCGCCCCGAGCTGGAGGCCCTCGCCCACTTCTGGAGCACCACCCCCATGGGTACCCCGGGCGCTCCCCTCGAGGGCCTGCCCACCCGCTGTCCCTTCCTCGGATCCGACGGCCGTTGCGGCATCTACGAGGTTCGCCCCCTCGTCTGCCGGGCCTACGGCCACTTCGGCGTCACGATCGAGGGGACGCAGACCATGCTGATCTGCCGGCCCTTCGGGCCCGGTTTCCTGGAAGGACTGTCCGGGCAAGGAGTAGAGGCCCTCACGGTTCCTCCGATCGAGCCGTTTTATCGTCGGTTGAGGGAGCTGGGTCCGTCGGACCTCTTGGCCCCGCTGCCGCTGTGGGCGCTGGCGTGGGCCGACGCCTCAGACCATCAGGATCTGCAGGCGGTTGAGGGCCTCGAGTAGATCGACCTGGACGTTGAGCCCCACCGTCCAGTAGATCTCGTCCGGTTCGTCCACCACGATGGTCGGGGGCTTCTGGGCCACGCAGCCGGCCCAGGCGATCTTGTCCTCGACGGCGATGCGCATGGTGACGGCCTGTGGGTACTTGCGCTTGGTCGAATGGATGACCAGCGATTGGAAGTCGAGCTTCGTCCGCGTCATCTTGGCCTGATCGAGCAGGCGGATGAGGTCGTCGTGCGGCAACTTGGATGTCAGGACCATGCAACTCTCTTCCTAGACGAACGGTGCGCTATTCGTTCCCTAGTTCGCCCGGTTTCAAACCCGCCAGGTGCCTGTCGACCAGTTCCTTGTCGAGCTTGAAGTACTCGCGGAACCGAGGCGTCGTCGACAGCACATACGACCGTCCCTGTTGAAGCTTGGCGATCAGCCCCCGCTCCAGGAGCTCCTTGAGATGGTCGTAGGCGCTCGAGCCCCGGAGCGCCACCAGCTCCGTCTGCAGGATCGGCTCCTTGGCTGCGACCAGGGACAGAGTCCGCAAGGCCCCCTGCGACAGCTCCATCGGCACCAGGCTCTCGGTCACCTTGGCGTAGGCCGGCTTGACCCCCAGGATCCACCCGGCCTCGGTCTGGTCGACCTCCAGGGCCGAACCCGCCCGGCCCGCGTAGTCCGCGACGAGCAGGTCGAGAGCATTCTGCACCTTGCGCTTGCCCTCGTTGAGCAGCTCGGCCAGCTCATCGAGGGACAGGGGCTTGCCCGTCGCGAACAGGGCCGCCTCGACGTGCGGCTTGAGGTCGGCCGCCGTGACCTCGGCGTAGGTGGCCTTAGGCCGCGCGCTCTTGCGCATGCAGCTCCTCCGGGAGGATCAGGATCTCGTCGTAGAATGCCGGCTGCTCCAGGGCGATCTTGCCCCGCGAGTCGAGGAACAGGAGCGCGAGGAACGCCCCGCGCGGGTCCGGGCACTGCGCGAGCACGTCGCTCAAGAGCACCGTCCCCGTCGAGGTCAGCCACTCGCTCAACAGGATCGTCAGCCGGTCGATGTCTCCCTCCAGGTCCTCCTCGTGGGTCATCTGGATGACGGCCTGCCGCTGCTCCTCGGGGGTGGCACGGTGGCGCCGCATGGCGTTGTCGCTCGACATGGCGCGCTCGCGCTCCTGCTCCTCCAGGCGCTGCAGCTCGGCGATCAGTTCGACCAGGGTGGTGGGGCGGGTGCGGGGCTGCTTGGCGCTCGTGCGGCGGGCGATCGCCTGATCCAGCACGTGTACCGCCGGCCGGATGATCATCTCCTCGGCCTCTTCGTCGATCTCGTAATCGACCTCGAGGTCCGGCTCCTCGGCCGCTTCCTCTTCCGCCAGGGCCTCGCCCTTGAGTCGCAAGAGCACGGCCGCATAGAACAGGCAGCGTCCCGAGAGCCGCAGATCGGCTTCCTTGGTCACGTCCAGGGTCTTCAGGTACTTGTCGGTCACGTCGACCACGTCGATGTGCCAGGGGTCGATCTGCCCGTTCTTGGCCAGCTCGACCAGGATCTCGATCCCTCGGTCGTGGGTCGTCACCGCTTCCAACGGAGTGAGTTCAGCCATGTTTCCCCCTGTTCAAGGATAGCTCGCCATCCAGGCTCGCATTCCCCCGCCCCCTGCCCCCGCCCCGAGGGGTGGGGGATCAGCGGAAGCCCAACATCCCTGTTGGGCATGTCTAGGCCCACTTCACGCCGAGCACCCGCGTGGCCCCGTCCGTGCGCGCCGAGATCCCGATCGTCTGATCCGAGCGCTCCAGCATGGGCCGCCGGTGCGAGATGACGATGCACTGGGCGTGCGCCGTCTGCTTCTTGACCATGACGGCCAGACGCTCGGCGTTCACGGCATCCAGGGCGGCATCCACCTCGTCGAAGGCGTAGAAGGGCGCCGGCATGTAGCGCTGGAACGAGAACAGGAAGGCGAGCGCCGTGAGCGACTTCTCACCGCCGCTCATGGCCTCCAGCCGCTGCATCTTCTTGTCCTTGGGCTGCGCCCGGATGATGAGCCCGCCCTCGAAGGGGCTTGCCGGATTCTCGAGGTGCAGGTAGCCCGTTCCCGCCGCCAGCTCGGCGAAGATCTCGGAGAAGTTGGTCGCCATCTCGTCGTAGGCCTTCATGAAGCTCGCGTGCTTCTGGGCCGAGATCTCGTCGATGCGGGCGAGGATGGTCAGGCGCTCGTCGCGCAGCTTCGCGACCTTCTCCTGCAAGTCGGCCTGGCGGGCCGCCTCGCGGTCGAAGGCCTCGATCGCGAGCATGTTCACGGGCTCCAGGTCCCGCATCTTCACTTCCAGTCGGGTGATCTGGCGTTTGAGCTCCTCGGTGGGCTGCTCGCTGGGCGCTTCTTTCGGAGGCTCGATGCCCGCGAGCCACAGCTCGTCTTCCATCTGCTGGAGCTGGGGCTTCAACGATTCGGCCTGCGCCCGGGTCGCGCTCACCCCTTCGAGCAGCCGCTCCAGCTCGCGCTCCCGGTCGGAGACGACCCGCTCGGCGAGCCGGACCTCTTCGGCCTTGCGCTCGCGATCGAGCTGCAAGGCGCCCAGCCGGTTGCGAAGGTCCTCGCGCTGGCGCTCCAGGGCGGCCAGGAGCTCGTGGCACTCCGCCAGGATCCGCTCCGCACTCCGGGCCTTCTCGGCATGGGCCTGGCGCTCTTCGACGCGGCGGGCGAGCTCGGCTTCGACCCGGGCGATCGCCTCTCTCGCCGTCCCCTGCTCGAGTGCCACCAGCTTGAGCTCGTGGGCGTCGTTCTGGAGGTGGCTCTCGAGCTGGCGGACGTTGAACTCGAAGCTGTTGACGAGACTCGACAGCTCCTGCACCCGCTCGTCGTCCAGCTGCTCGTCGATGTCCGAGATGGCCAGCTCGAGGTCCATCTGGCGGGCCTCGAGCCCGAACATCCGCTCGCGGAAGGCCTCGAGCTTCTCCTCGATGCCGTCCGACTCGGTCTCGGCGATGGCGATCGCCGACTCGAGCGCGAGCACCTTGTCGCGCAGCTCCTGGAGCCTTCGGTTGCGGTCGTTGAGCTCGAACTGCTTGGTGCGGACCTGGTCCTGGCAGTAGGCGAGCTGCTCCTTGGCCTTTTCGGCGTCGAGGGCGATCGCTTCCATGATGGCCTTCTGCTGGGTGACCTTCGACAGGGCCCGCTCGAACGCGGCCTTGGCCTCTTCGAGCTCCTTGGCCAGCGTCGCCGTGAAGCGGACCCCCGAGCCCTTGCCATCCGAACCGCCCGTCATGGCCCCCGAGCGTTCAAGCAGCTCGCCGTCGAGCGTCACCATCCGATAGCGGCCGATGTGAGGCCGGGCGCAGGCCATGTCGCGGACGATCACGGTCTCGCCGAAGGCGAAGTGGAAGGCGGCGGCGTACCTGGGTTCGAACTGGACGAGGTTGACCGCGTACCCGATGAACCCCTCTTCCCCGGTGGGCATCAAGCGGCGCGGAGGCTGCAGCTTGTTGAGGGGCAGGAAGGTCGCGCGGCCGGCTCGCTGGGTCTTGAGGATGTCGATGCCGCGGGCCGCGACCCCGTCGTCGTCCACGACGACGTTGCGCAGCTTGGCGCCCGCCGCAATCTCGAGGGCGTAGGCGTACTCTTGGTCGACCGCGCCCAGCTGGGCGAGCGTGCCGTGGACCCCCTTGAGCCCCGCGGCGAGGACGGTCTCGACGGCCCGGCCGAAGGAGCCGTCGCTCGCGGCCTTGAAGGCCGCCTCGGCCCGGAAGTAGCCTTCCCGGGCCCGCTCGGCCAGCTTCTCCTGCTCCTGAAGGTTCTGCTGGGCCTGGGCGTAACGCCCCGCGATGTGCTCGCGCTCCTTCTGGTAGTCCTGGATGCTCTCCTGGAAGTCGGCGAGGTCCTTGGCGATCGCCGCCGCGTCCTTGTCGAGCCCCTTGATGGCCTCGTGGTGGGTCCCGAGCTCGGCGCGGTGGGACTCGATCCGGTCCTTGGCCCGGTGGGCGCCGTCCTCGACCTGCACCTTCTCCCGCCAGACGGCGTTGTACTGGTCCTTGACCTGTTCGAGCTCGCGGCGCAGCTCGGTGCCCTTCTTGGCGATCGTCTCGTTGGCCGAATAGAGGGAGGAAAGCTCTTCGTGGGCCTTCTGGTAGTCCTCCTGGGCCGTCACGATGTCGGTCTGGTGCCGGGCCTGGCGCTCCAGGGCGGCCTTTTCCTGGAAGTCCAGCTCCTCGAGCTTCGCCTGGTGCCGGGCCAGGGTCTCCTGGTCCTGGCGATCGAGCCGATCGAGCTCGGCGCGCTGGTCGTCGAGGTGGACGAGGGTGGTCTTCTCGCGTTCGATCTGGCCCTTGGTCTCCTCGATCTTGGCCTGCAGGTCCAGGAGCTCGTCCTCGCCCTTCTGGCGGATCTGGGCGGAGAGGGCCTCGTACTCGGCCTTTCGTTCGGCGAGGCGGGCCTGGGCGGCGGCGATCTGCCCTTCGAGGGCCATGCGCTTGTCTTCGGAGGCGGCGACCACGTCCATGAGGCCATCGATCTGCCGGCGCAGGTCCCAGACGGCGGAGAGGCGGGTGAGGGCTTCGAGGCGATCGCGCTCGCTTCGCAGGGCCTGGTACTTGAGGGCGTGGTCGCGCTCACTCTGGAGCTGGACGAGACGCTCGGCGATCTCGGTGAGCAGGAGGCCGCTGCGGTCTTCCTGCTCGTTGACCTTGTCGAGCTCCTTGCTGGCTTCGTGGACCCGGGCGTCGAACTCGGCGACGCCCGCGATCTCGTCGATGATCTTGCGGCGCTCGGTGGGGGTCATGGTGACGATGCGGGTCACGTCCCCCTGCATGACGACGTTGTAGCCGTTGGGGCTCACGTTGTGCAGGGCGAGCACGTCGTGCAGCTCGGTGAGGGTGCAGGCCTTGCCGTTGAGGTAGTAGGTGCTCTGGTAGCCGCTGTCGGTCTCACGCAGCCGGCGGGCGACCTCGATGGACTGGCCGTCGTCGTCGCCGAAGCGGATGGTGACCTTGGCCTCACGCCGGTTGTTGTTGATGTTGATGAGGTCGGTGAGCTTTTCGGCGCGCATGGTGCGCGAGCTCGAGAGGCCCAGGCAGAACAGGACCGAGTCGATGATGTTGCTCTTGCCGGAGCCGTTGGGCCCGCTGATGGCGGTGAAGCCCCCGAGGAAGGGGATCTTGGTCGGCTTGGCGAAGCTCTTGAAGTTGTCGATCTCGATTTCCTGGATGCGCATCGCTCCCCTTACGATCGCGTCGGCAAGCCCCTCGGGCGGATCGGGTCCGACCGGAACCTAACATAATAACCCACCGGGATCTGTGTCGCCGCGCACCAGCACAAAACGTTACAGAGCGACGAGGCGCTTGGGGGCCGGTGTGGCGGGACGGGGCGGGTGGACGGCGCGGCGGACCACCGGGGGCTGGGGGAACAGGGAGATGGGCGCCTCGAGCGTGGCCACGCCCCCGCAGCCCAGAAGGAAGAGGGTCAGCAGGGAAGGTCCGAGGCGCGTGAGGCGAGCCGAGGGCAGGGGTCGAGGCATGAGTTCCTCCATTGACATAAAAATGAACCATAGTATAAATGGCCAACTGAGTCAAGCGGAACCAGGGCCACTCTCGCTTCGGAGATCGAGTGCCTGAATTGGGAGCGGATTGGGTAAACACCCTTCAGGCGGCCTCCCACGGACCCCGTGAGGCTCGGATGCTTGCAACACGGGGTGGTCACCTGTTAGCATTGCGGGCGACGATGGTACAAGTGGTACCGTTCGGCTCTGCTTGACTTGGTAAGGAAAGGATCGGATCGGAATGAAGAAGGCGCTTCTGGTACTGGCTTCGCTGGGCTTCCTGGCCCTCAGCCTGACGGGCTGCCCCCCCACCACCACCTCGACCGCGAGCTCGACCGGCCACTAAGCAGGGAGGGCGGGCCATCCGGGCCCGCTTATCCCCCTCACCCTGCCCTCTTCCCCCAGGGGAGAGGGTTCAAGGAAGCCCGGAATCCAATCCGGGCATGCTTAGGCCCGAGTCCTCCGAGTCTTCGAGCCCGATCGCCATTCCGGCGATCGGGCTCTTCGCTTGGCCGTCAGACTAATCAGCCCCGGGATCCTTGGCTTTCGGCCAGCTGGATACGGCCTGCACGACCTCGTCCGCGTACAGGTTCTCGTAGAAGAGGTCGAGATCGCTGACGGGCAGCAGGGTTCGCCCCAGGTCCGGGCGCCCGGCCTGGTAGACCAGGTTCCAGACTCCCGGCTCGAGACGCAGCCAGCCCGGCTTCGAACGGGCTGGTCCCCCGAGGGCCACGCGGTACACGGCGCGGAGGTCGGTGCCGTGCGAGGTGCGGTACAGGGCGCCCGTCAGAGAGCTGCGCTCGAAGGTCCGGGTCACGCCGACCTGGTAGCCCCAGTCACCATCCAGGTACGTGCCGATCCCGGCGTGCAGCCCGAGGTTCCACCAGCCGGGGCGGACATACAGCTGGGCCACGCCTTCCGGGCTGGCCTGGGTGGCCGCCCCGCCCAGGAGCTGAAACTCGACGGGGCCGACCGGCATCCCCAACTCGATCTGGCCCCCCCAGCCGTCCGCTCCGAAATAACCCAACCGGGCGGAACTGGAGAGGTTCGGGAGGAGCCAGCCCACCTGCTGCAGCGCGGCCAGCGGGACCGCGGGCAAGGCGGGACCCGTCAGGGTCTGCTGGGGCGCGACCTCGAGGCCGAGCCGGTCGGCGAGGCCGACGTGCCAATCTTCCTGGATGGCGAGCGACAACCCGCCGCTCAGGGAGTAGCCGGGCACCAGGCCCAGATCCGAGTGCCAGGCGCTCGAGTCGCTGCGGGTCGGAAGCGCTTCGGGGCCCCGTCGGACGGCGAGCGACCGGGCGAACTCGGCGTCGGTCAATCCGCCCCGGGACCAGGCCCGGTACCGCTCCAGGTCGACGTCGACCGAGCCAATGGGCGATCGCTCGAAGAGCGGCACGAGGTGAACCATGCGGGCGGCCGGCAGGTCGTGGGAGGCGATCGCCAGCACCTCCCCCAGCGCTATGGGCAGGTACCGGTGGGTCTGGTCGGTGAAGGTCACGGTGACCCGATCGGCCGACTCGACCACGGCGAGGTCCGTGTAGCCATGAGCCGCGAGCCGGCCACGCAGGCTCTCCGGCGAGGCCTGAGCCGCCGGACCCCCGATCGCTTGGGCGAGCGCGAGGCCGATCAGGACCTTCCCGAGCCGACGGACGCGGGGAGACGGGGACTGGGGCGCGTGGGTCGAGGAAGTGGGCATCGTCGGATCACATGTGGTAGGTGTAGGAGGTGCTGACGCCCAGCCCGGCGCCGTGGAGCCAGGCTAGCTTCGCGGCGAATCCCCACGGCAGGCTTGCCTCGACGCCGACGTTGCCCGACCCGTTCGCGTACTCGAGCACCCCGGTGAGGCCCCACCCCGGCTTGACCCGCAGGGCTCCGAACGGCCCCGTCAGGTACTTGGTGCCGACCCCGTAGCCCAGGTCGACGGCCCAGAGGCCGAAGTCGTACCCGGCGACCCCGTAGGTGGCCTCCAGGGGCTTGGCGTGGAACCAGGGCTGGTCGATCCCGTTCACCTGGTTGATCGAGAAGAGGTCGAAGTTGCCGACGGCGACGGAGGGCCAGCACGCGGGCATGGGCAGGGCGTAGCGCAGGGCCAGCACGCGATCGATGTAGTTCGGAAGGTGGATGGTCGGGTCGTAGAGCCCCAACACCTCGGTGAACCGGGCGCTCACCTCGAGCCCGGGCAGGATCTGGGTCGTCAGGTCGTAGTATCGGTTGGGATAGGGCTGGTGGGTGGGCCAGGCGTAGCTGACGGGGGCGTCGGCGTAGCCGAGCCCGAGCGTCATGGTGCCGTCGGGGACGCGCTCGCTCGTCGGGCAATCAAACCCTCCTTGCAGGCCATCGAGCGCTGGGGCCGCATTGGCGGCACGGGCGGTGAGCAGCAGGGCGATCGCGACTCCCGCCGTGCCGGCCGCCCGGCCGGACCGGGATCGGCGCTGCGTCACGCCGGAACTCCGACGGGCATAGGCTGGCCGGAGTAGACCTGCTCGAGCTGTCGGATCATGTGGTCGACCGTGAACTCCCCTTCGAACCGCCGGCGCGCGGCCAGGCCCATGCGCTGCCGCAGCTCGGCGTCGAGCAGCAGGGATTCGAGGCGATCGCGCAGGGTCGCCTCGTCGCCCCGGGCGACCAGGTAGCCGGTTTCGTCGTCGGCAACCGCTTCACGAACCCCGCCCACGTCGGAGGCGACGATCGGCAATCCGGCGCGCATCCCTTCGAGGATGCTGATGGGGAAGCCCTCCCAGAGCGAGGTCAGGACGAACACGTGGCAGCTGGCCAGCACCTGGGGAACGTCCGCCCGGGCCCCGAGGAACTCGACGCGGTCCGCGAGGCCGTGCTCGTGGGCGAGGCTCCGGGCTTGCGGCAGTAGGGGGCCGTCCCCCACCAGCTTGAGGCGGAAAGGGGCTCGGACGCGGGCGAGGGCCCGCAGGAGCAGGGCGTGATCCTTTTGCTGCGCGAACCGAGCCACCATGACCACGTTGGCCACGGTCGCTTCCCCGGGGACGGCTCGCTCCGGATGATCCGGGATCCCGTTGTGGATAACCTGCATGCGCTCGGCGGGGGCCACCCGGTAGCGGATGGCGAGGTCGCGATCGTAGTGGGATACCGGGAGGATCCGCTCGGAAAGCCGTGCGGCGACCAGCTCCATCGGCAGCACGAGTCCTTTGCGGAGGGGCGAGACCCCGTGCGAAAAGCCCCAGCCGTGAGCCGTGTAGATGGCGGGAATTCCCCTGAGGCGGGCCGCGATACGGGCAATGAGGCCCGCCTTGGAGGAGTGGGCGTGGATCAGGTCAGGAGACCACCGCGCGAGCAGGCTCAGGAACTCGCGCAGCGCTAGGAGATCCTGGGCGGGACGGATGGGCTGGACGAGGTGGGGGAGCATGAAGACCGGGATCCCCTGGTCGCGCGCGAAATCGGTCAGGAAGCCCTCTTCGCCGATGGCCAGGGCGAGCTCGTGGCGATCGCGGAACGCCCGCAGCAAGTCGGCGACGTGGGTCTGCGCGCCGCCGTACTCGGCTCGAGTGATGGCGTATAGAAGGCGGCGACGGGCCATGACCCGTTTCTAGCCCCGAATCACGATGGGCGGTGCTACTGCGGCCCCCGTCACGACTTGCTGCTCGAGCAGGTCGCAGAGGATATGTCCGATGGCGATGTGGGCCTCCTGGATGTGGGGCGTCTCGGTGCTGGGCACGACGATGGCCAGGTCGACCAACGGTCGTAGCGCCCCCCCCTCGTTCCCAAGCAGCCCGATGGTCGTGATCCCACGGGCCGCAGCCGCTCGGACGGCCTCGACCACGTTGCGCGAGTTCCCGCTCGTGCTGATCCCGACCAGGACGTCGCCTGGTCGGCCGAGGGCCTCGACCTGGCGCGCGAAGACCCGGTCGTAGGCGTAGTCGTTCGCGATCGCCGTCAAGGCCGAGGTGTCGGTCGTGAGGGCCAGGGCGGGGATGCCAGGCCGATCGTGGCGGAACTTGCTGACCAGCTCGGTCGCGAGGTGCTGGGCGTCCGCCGCGCTCCCGCCGTTCCCGCAGAACATGACCTTGCCGCCCGCGGCCACGGCCTCGATCAGGAGCGTCGCGGCCCGATCGAGGGTCGACACGTCCTCGGACACCCGGCTCAGGGTCTCGATCGTCCGGAGCAGGCTCGCGTGAATGAACCCGGCGTGTGATGGCATCAGGCGGTCTCCTCTCGGTGGGTCAGGATCCAATCGGCCGCGGCGGCCAGGTCCGCGGCGACGTAGTCAGGCGGGTCCGTCTCGATCTCTCGGACATGCTCGGCGCCATAGCCCGTCAGGACCAGGATACGGCGACACCCCGCAGCACGGCCAGCGGCCAGGTCCGACAGCTTGTCCCCGATCACGTAGGAGGCGGTCGGCTCCAGGCCGTGTTCCCGACAGGCCTGTTCGATCATGCCCGGGGCCGGCTTGCGGCAGTCGCAGACCCGCCGGTAGGGAGGATCGCCCACCGTGGGATGGTGCGGGCAGTGGTAGTAGGCGTCGATGCGGGCCGGGGAGAGCAGGGCGTCCAGGTGGCCGTGCAGCTCCTGCAGCCGCGCCTCGTCCAGGTACCCGCGCGAGATCCCGGCCTGGTTGGTCACGACGGCCACGAAGAAGCGGGCTCCGAGGCGGGCGATCGCCTCCGCCGCCCCCGGCAGCAGCTCGAGCTCGGCCGGATCCGAGAGGTAGTGGACCTCCCGGTTGATGGTCCCGTCCCGATCGAGGAAGACGGCCGGCCTCACGCGTCGACGGTCCAGGACTGCTGGCCGTGGTGCTCGAAGTTGAACCCGACCACCTGACCGCCCAGCTTCTCGAGCTCCTGCGAGATGAGGTGCTTGCGGTCGAACGGACAGTAGAGCAGGAGGTACCCGCCGCCGCCGGCCCCCAGGATCTTCCCGCCCAGGGCCCCGTTCTTCCGGGCGACCTCGTAGAGCTGATCGATCTGGTCGTTGCTGATGCGCTGGTTGAGGCGCTTCTTGCTCTCCCACGCCACGTGCAGGAGGTCGGCGAAGTCGGTCAGGCGGCCCCGCAAGAGGGCGTTCTTCATCTCGATCGTGAGGGCCTTCATCTCGTCGAGGGCCGCCACCACCGCCCCCTTCTTCTGGATGAAGGACTCGCGCTGCTCCTCGACGATGTGCCCCGAGAGCCGGGTGCGGCCCGTGAAGCAGAGGACGAGGTTGTAGCCCAGCTCGCTCAGGTGCTGGTCGGGGACCCGCAGCGGGTTGACCACCACGGCCGAGCGCCCGAACTCGATGAAGTTGAACCCGCCGAAGGCCGCCGCGTACTGGTCCTGCAGCCCGCCGACGATCCCGAGCTCCACACGCTCGATCTGGTAGGCGAGCTCGGCCACCTCGTAGGGCGTGAGGGGCAGGTTCTGCCAGCTCGCGAGCGCCCCGATCACGGCGACGACCATGGTGGACGACGAGCCGAGCCCCGAGCCGGGCGGCGCGTCGGAATGGATGAACAGGTCGAGGCCCTGCGAGATGCCCATCAGCTTGAGGGCCGCCTTGATCAGGTCGAGCTCGCCGTCGTAGACCAGGTTTCCGGTGTGGTACTTGGCCAGGAGGTTGTAGTCGAGGGAGGTGACGTGCACCTCCTGGTCGTCGCGCGGCCGGATGGTCGCGTAGGCGTACTTGTCGATCGTGCAGCTGAGGACGCACCCGCCCTTTTCCTCGGGATAGGGCTTCACGTCGGTCCCGCCCCCGCAGAAACTGATGCGCAGGGGAGCGCGGCTGCGGATCAGCTTAGGCAAGGGTCTGGATCTCCTCCTGGAAGGCGCGGTAACGGTCGGGCGTGCCGATATCGTGGAATCGTACGGCAGTTTCCCACGCGTAGCAATGTCGGCCTGCCGCAATCCAGCCGGGGATGGCCTCGAGCTCCATCGAGCAGGGCCGATCCGGAACGAGCTCGGCCAGGAGCCCCGCGTCCAGGACGTAGCAGCCGGCGTTGACGAAGCCCGCGCCCGGTCGCTTCTCGTTGAAGGCCACCAGGCGGCCGTCCGGGCCCACCGAGACGGAGCCGTAATCGTCGGCTGCCGAAACCGGCGTGACGACCACCGTGAGGTCCGATTTCCGGGTCTGGTGGAAGGCGAGGAGCGGGTCGAGCGGGATGGGCTGGTAGGTGTCCCCGTTCAGGACCAGCACGGGGCCCGAAAGGTGGGGCAGGGCGTGGCGCAGGGCCCCGGCGGTGCCGAGGGCGACGGGCTCGCGCGAGTAGGCGATCGAGAGGCCGAGTACGGCCCCGTCCCCGAAGTGCCGCTCGATCACGTCCGCCATGTAGCCGACGCACAGCACGACCTGCTTCACGCCCTGCCGCTCGAGGTGCAAGAGCTGGTAGTGAAGGAAGGGGTGGCCGTTGACCAGGGCCATGGGCTTCGGGACGTCCGAGACGACCGACGCCAAGCGGGTGCCGCGCCCCCCAGCCAGGATCGCCGCCGTCACCATCTAACCCTCCTCGGCCACCCGCTCGAGGGCGGCCCATGCCAGTTCGGCGGCGCGGTCGAACGAATACTGCTTGGCCCGCTCGAGCCCCTTCTGCTGCAGCTCGGCGCGCAGGGCCGTGTCGTCGAGGAGGCGGCGGAGGCCGTGGGCGATCGCCTCGACGTCCAGCGGATCGACCAGGATGGCGGCGTCCCCCGAAACCTCGGGGATGGCCGTCGTGTTGGCCGAAAGCACGGGGGTCCCGCAGGCCATCGCCTCGAGGGGGGGCAGGCCGAAACCCTCGTAAAGAGAGGGATACAGGAAGCCCAGCGCCCCGTTGTAGACGGCGACCAGCTCCTCGTCCGAGAGGCGGCCCAGGTATTTCGCACGCTTGGGCAGCTCGCCGACGTCTTTCAGGTCCGAGAAGGCGAGCTTCGTCGCCCCGACGATCACGAGCGAGACCTCGGGGTAGTCGTCGGCGATCAGGTTCCAGGCCCGGTAAATCCGCTGGACGTTCTTGCGCGACGAAACGGCCGAGACCGCGAGCAGGTAGGGGCCCGTCACCTGGTGGGCGTCGAGGACGCTCCGGACCGTCTCGTCGGGCAAGCGGCGAAACAGGTCGTTCAGGCCCGAAGGGGTGACGATCACCTTGTCCTCGGGGACGCCCAGGACGGTCACGATCCGCTCCTTGGAGAAGTGGGAGACGGTCATGATCGCCCGGACCTGCCGGGTCAGCACCGGGTAGAGGGCCCGGTAGGTCATGGCGAACCCGCGGCTGTACCACTCAGGGTGCTCGATGTGGGCCACGTCGTGGATGGTGACGACCTGGCGCCTGACGGCGATCGGGCCGATCCCGCCGGGCGACCAGAGCAGCCGGTCTCGGCCGAGGGCGGCCGGCAGGGCCAGCTGCTCCCAGGCGTGGCCTGAGAGCCGGACTCCGGCGACTCGGTCCGACACGGTGAGGTTGGCCCGGTCCTGGAGGCCCGCATAGTCGCCCGCGGGCGCGGCGGGGGCGATCAGTTCGAGCTGCGGCAAGCGCAGGGCAATCTCGTACCCGTAGCGCTGGACCCCGGTGAGGGACTGGGTGACGAACCGCGCGTTCACGCAGACGCGGCACGAAGCCACGGGTAGGATCCTTTCTTGAGACGCTCGACGACCCACCAGACCCCGAGGAAGCCCGCCGGCAGCAGGAAGATGGGCACGCCGAAGTAGTTGGAGCGGAGCAGGGCGAAGAAGGCCGGCACGCAGATCAGGAAGGTGATGGAGGCGAAGGTGGGGTCGTGACGGTGTCGCAGGGTCTGGCTGTAGAGCAACCCGAAGCCCAGTCCCACGCCCAGGGCCACCAGGCCCGTCAGCCAGCCGCAATCGTACCACCAGAGGCCGAGCACGTTCACGGTCGCGTACAGGCTGGTGAAGTCGGCCAGCTCTCCGAAGCTGTGCAGGTGCAGGATCGACCCGAACGGGGTCGTACTCAGGAATTGCATGGAGGGTGGGTTGTTGAGCAGGACGAGGGCGTTGTTGAAGTCCGACCCGAAGTAGCCCTCGACGAGACGCGCCATGACGTACTGCTGGGTGTCGCCCGAGAGCAGCGAGGTGTTGTGCAGGGTGGCGTAGAGCAGGCCTCCGCGCAGGGTTTCGCCCCCCCAGACCACCAGGATCATCCCGATCACGACCCCCAAGAGGACCGAGCCCCGTACCGTGCGCTCGGCCCCGCGGCCGATCAGGTAGGCCGCGAAGGCGATCACCAGGTAGTACACGAAGATCATGCGGGCGGCCAGGAACATCGAGTGGAAGAGGGTCACGGCCCCGACGATCAAGAGCCGCTTGCGGTAGCGGGCCGATTCGTCGGGGGCCAGGGTCCGGTTGAAGCCGAGCAGGCCGAAGATGGCGGTCGGGATGACGAACAGGTTGTTGAGCGAGGAGAGGCCGAGCACGTGCTCGGAGCGGATGGAGTCGGCCAGGTCGGCCAAGGCGCCGCCCCGGATGGATTCCAGGATGACCCAGGGGCTCTGCAGGATGGTGCGGACGTAGACGATCTCGCCGACGACAGTGAGCAGGAGGGTCCACTTGGCCAGGCGTTGGAAGCGTTCGAGGGTGGCCGGCGAAACCGCCTCGGGCGTCTCCTGGGCGGCCATCGGCGTAAACAGGCCGCGACCGAGAACGACTCCCAGCACGAGCAGGGTCAGGAAGAGGGCGTACAGAGCGAGGCCGGTGTCCCCGTGGTAGCGCGGGGCAGCCCCCGGCGTGACCGGCGAGGCAGGCATCCAGAAGTACCAGAACAGGGCTTGCGCCCCGAACAGGAACGGGATCAGCTTCAAGGGGTCTAGCAGCAGTCGATCGAGCCGCAACAGCCTCTCCCTGGGCCATCGTTCCGCCTCTGGTAAGGCCAGGAGGGCGGAAGCTTCGGTGGTGAAACGCCTTATCATAGCCGCGATCGCCACCCCATCGCCACCCCCGTCCCATCGGCAGCGGCCGGCCCGGCATGTCGGGAACCGCCGGGCATGTTAGTCTGTCAAGACGGTGTTCGCCTCGATGAGGTCCCGACACCAGCTGGAAGGGGAGATGAAGCGAGTCGTCCTGGTCACGGCGCACTACTTCGAGTCGAAGCGCAAGGCCGGTTTTCACTGGCTGGCCGAGGCCTACTGGAAGGCGGGCTGCGACGTCACGTTCGTGACGGCCTCGTTGAGCTGGCTCTCTTACTTCAGCCGCGATCATCGCTTGGCCTACCCGGTCGTGAAGGAGCGGCTCCGCCTCAAGCCCCTGCGCGAGCGGCTGACCAGCTACGTCTGGTTCACGCCTTGGCATCCGGCCCACCTGCGCTCGGACCGGCTGAATCGGCTCAGCACTCCGTTCTTCCGGGGTTACGGAGACCTGGCCATGCCCGGGCTCGAGCCGATCATCCGGCAAGCCGACCTCTTCGTGTTCGAGAGCAGCCTCGGGCTGATGCTGCTCGACCGCTTCAAGCACCTCAACCCGTCGGCGCGCTACGTCTACCGGGTATCGGACGATCTGCGCCTGATGCGCAACCACCCCATCCTGCTGGAGGTGGAGGCCCGCTGCGCTCCGCAGTTCGACCTGGTGAGCTCGCCCAGCGCGTCCGTGCACCGTCACTTCGCGCACTTGCAGCAGGCCGTCGTCCAGCATCACGGCATCAACAAGGACCTGCTCGACGTCCCGACGACCTCGCCCTATCCGCCCGGGACCCGGAACTTCGTCTTCGTGGGCAACGCCTACCTCGACCATCGTTTCTTCGAGATCGCCTGCGCTGAGCGGCCCGACTACCGCTTCCACGTGATCGGACCGATTCCGGGGCTCGAGGCCGGTCCGAATCTGTTCGTCTACGGAGAGCTGCCGTTCGCCGAAACCGTGCCCTTCCTTCAGCACGCGGACGCCGGCTTGCACACCCTCGCCTACAGCAACGGGGCCGAGGCGTTTACGGACAGCCTGAAGGTCATGCAGTACACCTACCTCGGCCTTCCCATCGTGGCTCCCGAGTTCCTCCGCTCGGATCGTCCCCATCTCTTTTGCTACCAACCTGAAGACCCGGCGAGCATCCGCACCGCCCTGGATGGCGCCCTGCAGTACGATCGATCTCAGGTGCCTCGCCGGAGCGTCCGGTCCTGGGAAGAGCTGGCGCAGGCCCTCTACCCGGACCTGAACGCCGTGAGCACTCCCTCAGGGAGTTGATCGATCGGCGAGACGAGGATCACGGCGCGGGGTCGAGCAACAGGTTCGTGCAGCCGGGGGCGTAGAGCAGGTTACCTGTCCGGCGATCGCCCACCAGGCGATTGTTCGTCACCGCGACCCGATCGCAGCCCTCCATGAGGATAGCGCGGACGCCGACCCTCTCGAAGACGTTGCCCGCGATCGTTCCGCCGTCGGCGTTGTAGCAGACGAGGCCCGTCCCGAACGCGTCCGGGCCGCCCTTCCCGACGCCGGTCACGTGGTTCTGGGCGATCACGAAATCGACGACCGAATGGGGGACCGCACGGGCGCCGAGGCTGATGCCAGCCGTCCCCGGGTGGTCGATCCGGTTGTGGGCGATGGTGAGGCCCTTGACCGAGGCCACGTGGATCCCGTCTCCGTAAGGCTCTGCCGTGCGGTTGAAGATCTGATTGCCCTCGATGCGGACGTTCTGGAAGCTGTAGTTGCTCTGGCTCATGTAGATGGCCGACGGGCAGGAGCTCACCTCCCGATAGCGGTGGCCGCTCGGTCCCCAGTTTCGCCCGACGTCCTTCAGGACGTTGTCGGCGATCGTCAGGTGGCTCACGGTGTCCCAGGCAGTCCCGCCGGCCTCGGCGTCGATGCCCTGGGCGTGCGTGTTCTCGATGAGATTGCCCTGGATCACCACGTCGCGGATGCCGCCCACGCCGATCCCCTTGGCGGCCGGGTTCCGGATGGTGTTGTGGGCGATTACGACCCGGGAGGTCTGCGGAACGGCCCGGCCGCAGCCGACGAAGATGGCGTCGTCGCCGGTTCCGAGGATCGTGTTGTGGACGATGGCGGCGGATCCCTGCAGCTCTCCGGCGAAGAGGCCGGTGGCCAGGGCGCGGTCGATCCGGTTGTGGTCGAGGGTCACCTGGGTGGCGAAGCTGGGCCGGATGGCCGCGAACCAGGCGCCGTTGAAGGTGCAGTCCCGGACCAGGACGTTGGAGGCGACGCGGGACGGGACGGCCGCGTCGCCCCCGACCATGAGGCAGTCCCCCTCCTCGGAGTTGTTCAGGGTGGGGTCGGTGGGGTCGAGGTAGGTTGTCCAGTCGAAGGTCAGGCCCAGGACAGAGACGTTGCTGCCCGAAAGCCGCATGGCCGGTGGCGTCCCGGTCGGGCCGGTCGGGACGATGCCGCTCATCAGGGTGGCTCCATAGCCGATGACCGTCAGGTGGTTGATCCAGTCCCCGATGGCCTGGGTGGGGGAGCCGATGGTCGAGCTGCAGTAGTAGGTGTGGCCCGGCGGAAACAGCATGAGACCGCCGCCGTGGGTCTTGATGGCCGTCAGGGCCCGGTTGATGGCTGCCCGGTCGTCGCTTCCCCAGCGGACATGGGCGTGGCGGACGGGGTGGGCCGCCGGATGGCGTAGGGCGACCCGCCTGGGGCTCAGGACGGCTCGGATCGTCGTGACCAGGGGCTTTCCGTAGACGCTGGTGCCGGCTCCGGTGATGGTGATGGTCTTGCCGACGTCCTTCGTGGAAAAGGGGGCCGAGGTCGGGCACTCGAGCGTGTCGAGCGAGCCTCGGGCAACCTGGCCGTCGGTCAACATTCGGCCATCTCCCTTGGCCCCGAAGGCCACGACGTCATATACGGCCGTCCGGTTGCTCGCGGCGGAAAGGTGGACGGGGACGCTGGCGGTGACGGGAGGTGTCGTCGGCGGTAGCAACGATCGGACCTGCATGGGGTAACGGTGAGTCCCCGCCCGGGCGTTTGCGGGGCAAGGGCTCAGTCGAGGGGAGCTCGCGGGAGCGAACGGAGGCAGGGCGCATCACAAGATGGACAGGGTATGATTGTATCAAGCGGCCGGTAGTCCGGGGGAGCGATTCGTGGGCGACGCGACACGAACCAGGTTCTGGAGGGTGGGGGCGATCGCCCTGACCCTGGCGAGCTGCGCTTACCTTCCGAGCCACTCGACGAGTCCTCTCGCCTCGGTGCCGGCTCCTAATACCGACTCGTCCGTGGTGGTCCCGAGTCAGAAGGGAACGCTGAGTCTCCGGATCAAATGGCCCGATAGAGACCGGCCGGGATTCCATGCGGCGGCGATTCCGCTGACCACGCAGGCGATCGCCATCAAGCTCAAGCAAGGCGGCGTTCTGCTGGCCCAGCAGGTCCTGACGCGGACACCGGGGAGCTCCGAGGCGACGGCGAGCTTCACCCTGGACGCGGCCAATAACCTGACGGTCGAGGTGAAGGCGTACCGGGAAGCGAACCCGGACCTGGTGAACGGGGTGGCGATCGCGCAGGGGACGGCGACCGGGGTGAATGTCGTCCCGAGTAGGAACGGAAACCTGGCGATCGTGCTGGACGCTCGGTTCGTCCCGTCGATCACGGGCATGAGCGGCAACGTGGGACAGGTGGGGGACAGCGTCACGCTCACGGGGACGAACTTCGGCACGGGAAGCCTCCCCGTTTCCGTGGCGTTCAACGGCACGCCAACTACCATCACGAGCCGGGGTACCGATTCGGTCACCGTGACGGTCCCGACCGGGGCGACGACGGGCCAGGTGGTGGTGACGGCGGACGGGATCCCGTCGGTGTCGCCGGCGACCTACTGGGTCGCCAATGGCCTCACGATCGGGGCGCCCAAGGCGGATTGGGATTCCAGTTCGACCAACAGCCGCATCGTGCTGTTCGGCAGGACGCTGGCGTTTACAGCCACTCCGAACTTCTCCTTCAAGTCGGGAGAATCCGCATCGAACTATGGACTATCTCCTACTCCGACCTGGAGCGTAAGCGGCCGCATTGGTACCATCAGTGCGTCCGGCCTTTTCTCGGCCGGCACGACGTATGCCTCGGGTTCCGTCTCGGCGCGGATGGGGACCGTCCAGAGTCAGGCCCTCACCACAATCGCTGAAGAGGTCCACCTCCTGGTCCCAACGGCCACGCTTTCCCTTGGATACGGCATTGGGGCGACCGAGTCCGCTCAGATTTCGGCAATCAATCAGTTCAGCGACGGCTCGACCAGTTCTCTGGAGCAGTTCCAGTCCCTCGATCCGGCCAGCATGTCTGTCTCGTCGACGGGAGTAGCGGCCCATCTCCATGGGTACGGAATCAGCGGCGTGGTCGTATCATCGGGAATTGATCCCGCGCAGTCTGTGCGTGTGCCGGTCTTGCTCAGGACTTACCGGGCAAAGCTTTTGAAGCCGGTTGGTAGTGCTTGTGTGACGCCATACCTGATATTGGGGCGTATGGTTGCCATCGATCCCGATCATGTGTATGCCTTGGTCGGCGGTTGTTCGAATGTTCAAGAACTGGCCCACGGTTCGCTCTTGTTTGGTAGCACCAGTCAATTCTGGTGCCCAACAGGGGAACATGACTATGAATATCATCACACTGTAATCGACATGTATGTCGATCGCCACAACAGGATAACCCTGGCAATTCAAGGTGGCGATTGCCCACTTCTTGTTAGCAGCCAATCGATCGCCATCACTAGGAACTATGCGCCCACGGCCTTTCTGCCAGACAACAGTGCTGTAGCCATCGATGTGGCAGGACATCGCGTGGTGCGGTTAAACAGTGATTTTTCTTATAGATCAACGATCGCTGGTAGCGGGGTTAGTGCAAAGGCAGATGAGGTGGGGAGTGCTGCTTCCTTCGCATTCTCTAGCTGGACAAATTGGTCGTATCCGATCCAGGTCGATAATTTCGGGGATATTTTCGTGCTTGACACGGGAGATTGGCGAAAGATTTCACCGGACGGGCATGTGTCCACCGTTCCGAACTCATCGAGAGTCTATTGCTGGGGGCCTGCGGGTGAGCTCTATCGGGCCATTGCGCTTTTTCCGCAAACTCAAATCAACATTGAAATGTCTGGCAACCTTGCTGGTCAGATTCTGACTAGCGGTTCCTGGAATGCGCCTGACGAAGGCTTGGTGCCGGATATTGGAAGTGAATACCAGGGAGAACCGTATAACTACGGTACGACTGATAGCCTGGGCAATGTCTATCAACTCGTAAATTCGATCTATTGCGTGGTCCGTATTCTGGAGCCGGTTCCTTGACTCGCCCTTCGTGATGGCGGGGGCTCTGGCGATCGGGAGGCGGATCGGGACTTCGGAGACTGAAACGGTGCGCGTTTTGATTGTGGGTGCTCTCGAATGCGCGGGAAATCTGGAGAATCTATGAGAAGATCTCCGGGTTGAGGAGGGGGCGATGAATTCAGGGGCGACACAGATCCTGACGGGTGCTGGCATCATCCTTGTGGGGGGATGCGCTAGCCTGACGTCGCTCCTCAATTCGAATGCTCTCGCTCCCACCGTTGCTTCCGTGTCCCCGGATAATGCGGCGCCAGGGGCTCAAGTGAGGATCAAGGGGGCGAACCTGGGAGAGTCGACCGGTAACCAGGTTCAGGTCTTCTTCTCGGGCGCCCTTCCCATTCCTGCGACGCGCCCGGACGATCAGACCCTGTTGGTCACGGTGCCTCCCGATGCCACGACGGGAAGACTCCTCGTTTTGGTAAGCGGAGCGACGAGCAACCAGATCCCGTTCCGGGTGATCAAGTCGTTGAGCCTGAATCAGGGGGATTCGGACCTTCTGGTGGGGCGGTCGCTCCAGTATGTCGTCAGCGCGACCGACACGGCCAACCAGTCGTTCTTCAATCCGGCGGTGGCCTGGGCGATGACCAGTGGCAACAGCATCCGCATGGATTCCGGGACGGCGACGGGGGTGACCCCGGGGGATTCGACCATCCGGGTCTCATCCGGCAACCTCTCGTTGTCTCGGCAGCTTCACGTCTTCTCTATTTCCAGCGTGAGTCTCAACAAGTCGAGCCTCACGCTCAACGCAATGCCGGACACCGGCAACCCGGATCCCGGGTACGTCACGAGCGATAGCCTGACCGCGACGGTCACGGCGAGCGATCGCCCCAACCGAGCGGTGACCTGGTCCTCCTCGAACACGGCATTGGTGACGGTCGATGGGAACGGGGCCCTGCAGTCCGCTCGGACGCATACACCAGGAACGGCCGTGATCACGGCGACCTCGGCGGACGATCCGCGAGTACAAGCGACGGCCTCGGTGACTGTGACGATCAAGGCCGGCCTCAATTTGGACATTCAGTGAGATGCGAAAGCGGCTTCTGATTGGGTGCGTAGCGCTGTCGCTGCTCGGCTGTCAGGTTTGGCCGCTGAAGGCGACCCTCCCAGCGTTCAGACCAGAGGTCCCTCAGTTCCATAAGGGAACGCTGAGTCTTCGGATCAAGTGGCCTGATAGAGACCGGCCGGGGTTCCATGCGGCGGCGATTCCGCTGACCACGCAGGCGATCGCCATCCGGGTGAAACAGGGCGGAATGCTCCTGGCTCAGCAGGTTCTCACGAGGACGCCGGGGAGTTCGGAGGCGACGGCGAGCTTCACCCTGGACGCGGCCAACAACCTGACGGTTGAGGTGAGGGCCTATCGGGAATCGAACCCGGACATGGTGAACGGGGTGGCGATCGCTCAGGGGATGGCCACCGGGGTGAACGTCGTGCCGAGCAAGAACGGGAGCCTTGCGATCGTGCTGGACGCTCGGTTCGTCCCGTCGATCACGGGCATGAGCGGCAACGTGGGACAGGTGGGGGACAGCGTCACGCTCACGGGGACGAACTTCGGCACGGGAAGCCTCCCCGTTTCCGTGGCGTTCAACGGCACGCCAACTACCATCACGAGCCGGGGTACCGATTCGGTCACCGTGACGGTCCCGACCGGGGCGACGACGGGCCAGGTGGTGGTGGCGGCGGACGGGATCCCTTCCACCTCGACGGCGACCTACTGGGTGGCCAACGGCTTTTTGATCGGGGCTTCTAAAGGGGATTGGGATCCCAGCCCCGCCAATAGCCGAGTGGTCCCATTCGGTGCTAGGTTGACGTTTTCGGCGACTCCGAGCTTCGTGTTTCGGATGGGTGACTCGACGACGAACATGGGGCCGCCTCCCTCTCCCTCATGGCAAACCAGCGGGGGGGCGGCGGTGATCGATGCATTCGGGATCCTGACGGCAGGCACCACGTACGCCTCGTGTTCGGTGACTGCCAGACTGGGCCCTCTGACCTCGCCGGCGATTCAGGCCCTGGTGGAGGACGTCCAGTTGGTCACCTCAACCGCGACCGTTTCGCTCGGGTACGGTTTGGACGCCAGCGATTCAGTCCAGCTGACCGCCTACAATCGGTTTTCCGATGGGTCAACCAGTCCGACCGTTCAGTACGCAGCCGTAGACCCGGCGAGCGTATCGGTGACCCCGGATGGCCGCCTCAGTTACCTCGCGGGAGTCGGCGTTTCCGTCGTGACGGTTACCTCGGCGGCCGATTCTCGCCGGGCTGCACGGATCCCGCTCCTACTCAAAACCTACCGGGTCATTCGCCTGGTCATGCCGATCGGTGGCCAACCCGCGCCCTTGGGGAACCTAGCGGCCGTGACGGCTTACGATCCGACTCATGTTTACGGCCTGGAGACCCTGTCAGGAAGCGTTCGGGATCTATTGGGCGGCAACCTGTTGTGGGGAATGGCCACCGGGTTCTGGTGCAACACGGGGGAGGTGAATTACCTCAACCACCATCACCTGACCGGCTTGTCCGTGGATCGGCAGGGACGGGTGTTTCTCTGCGATCTCGACGAAGGGTCCGTCTGTCCGGTGGCGACGGATAGCGCGGCGGTGACCCTTCAGCGGAAGTGGCCAAACCTCGCCTTCTTGCCGGATAACACTCCGGTGGCCCTGGATCTCGCCCGACATCGGGTCATCAAGTTGAACCACCAGTTTGATTTTCAAGCGTCTCTGGCCGGGGACGGTCAGGCCCGCATCGTGGATGGACCGGGTGCGAGCGCCTCCTTTGCCTTCGATCCGATGCTTCCGGTCGATATCCGCTGTGACCGACTGGGCAATGTCTACGTCCTTGACTCCGACAGCGGGTGGCGGAAAGTGTACCCCGATGGCCGAGTCGAGACCTTGCCGGGTCATGGCTCGACACGCTATGGCCTCGTGAAGGCTTTTGGTCCTCAAGGGGAGCAGTTCGTGCTCGGGCCAAATAATGTGGCGGTTCTCGGGACGAACGGAGGGGGGGTGAACCTGGTGTTCGCCGGGGGACCGGATTTACCGGAGGAGGGGCTTTTCCCCCGTGTGGCCGGACCGCAAGATTCTTGGCAGGGGTTGACGTGCGACTATGCAGGAAACCTCGTTGTTTGGGGCCGAAGCAACTTTTCGTCGCTGGGACCGGTGAGGATGCTGGTTCCGGTTCCCTAGGAGAACTCGGCCTCAAACCGTTCCGACCACCGGATCAGGTTGCACCAGCGCCAGATGCGGAAGTCGAATCGCTCGCTGCCATTGAGCACCCCCCGCCACTGTCGCTCAACCTCGTCCAGCCGCAACACCGGGAGTCGCCGGGCCGTCTCGCTCGCAAGCAGCCCCTCCACCCAGGGTCTCAGCGACTTCAGCCAGGCCTGCTCCGGGGTCGCGAAGCCGATCTTGTCCTTGCGGTCCAGGATGGCGTCCGGCACCAGACCGCGCATGGCCGCCCGGAACACGGCCTTCGTTGTGCCGTCCTGGGCGATCAGGTACTCCTCCGGCAGCGAGAAGATGAAGCTCGCGAGCTCCGTGGTCAGGAAAGGCACCCGGCTCTCGATCGAGTGGGCCATCGAGTTGCGGTCCTCGTACCGCAGCAACTGGGGCAGGCTCGTCTCCGTGAGTGTCTCGAGCAGCTTCTGACGCAGGAAGTCCGGGCCGGCATACTCGGGGTACCGGAACGAGCCGATCCGGCGCTCTTCGAACCAGGTCGCGTTGAGCCAGCCCGGCATCGGGTCGCGCTTCGCAAGGCGCCGGAGCGGGGACTGCATGGCGCGCGGCAAGAGGTACTGGACGGCCTGAAGGCCGTACTGCGAGGCTCCCGGCTGCCTAGAGGCCTGCCGGTAGAAGTCGAGGGCCCTCGTCCACTGACCCTTCCGGATCAGCGAGGCGAGTCGCGCCGGGGCGTAGACCCGGTAGCCCGCAAGCATCTCGTCGGCCCCCTGCCCGTCGAGCATGACCTTGATCCCGGCCTGGCTCGCCAGCCGGAACACCCGGTGCTGGGCGTAGATGCTCGTGCTGCCGAAGGGCTCTTCTTGGATGCTCAGCAGGAACTCCAGGTCGTCGACCAGCTCCTGCGAGGCCGGGCGTACCTTGTGCATGGTCGCCCCGGCGGCCTGACCGACCAGGTCGGCCCACCGCTCTTCGCTCATCGGCTCGTCGTCCGCCAGGTAGCTGAAGGTGTGGAGCTCGAGGCGATCGCCCACCAGGTGCCGCATGGCCATGACCAGCGCCGACGAGTCGATCCCCCCCGAGAGGGCCGCTCCCACCGGCACGTCGCTGCGCAGGTGCCGCTGGACGTTGGCGAGGAACAGCTCCCGGAGCCGACTCGCCGCTTCCGGAAACGACAGGTCGGCCTGCTGCGTGAGGTCGAGCGCCCAATAGCGGATCGGAGCCGGCATGGTTTCCGCGTCGATCGGGAAGGTGACGCCGTGGGCGGCCGGCACCTGGTGCACGTCGGCGAACATGGTCTCGGCGCCGTAGTCGGTCATGGCGTAGCGCAGGTACTGGAAGAGGCGATCGCCGTTGACCTGCCGGCTCACCCCCGGTAGTTCCAGGAGCGGCTTGATCTCGGACGAGAAGGCGATCCCCCCCCGCCACCGGGCGTGGTAGAGCGGTTTGATGCCGAATGGGTCGCGCGAGACGAAGACCTGCTGCCGGGCCGAGTCGAAGAGGACGAAGGCCCACATGCCCTGGAAGCGCTGCTGGCAAGCCGTTCCCCACTGGTCGTAGGCGGCCAGGATCACCTCGGTGTCGGTCCCGGACTGGAAGGTGTGGCCGAGGGCTTGGAGCTCGGTCCGCAGCTCGACGTAGTTGTAGACCTCGCCGTTGTAGGTGATCCACAGCCGCCCGTCGCGCGAGCACATCGGCTGGTGCCCCGCCGGGGAAAGGTCCAGGATGGACAAGCGGCGGTGGGCGAGGACGGCGACGGCGGTGTCTGGGGACGAGTCGGAGAGGGGCCGGTCCGGCGCGAACGGGTAGGGGGCCGACAGGACGTTGCCGGGTGTATCGGGGCCGGCGAACCGGCTGGTCGACAGGTCGCCCTGGCCCAGGAACACGAACCCCTCGTCATCCGGCCCGCGGTGGCGGATGACCTCCCCCAGGGAGCCGATGCGGGCCAGGCCCTGGCACCGGTGGGTGTTGAAGACGGCGAGGATCCCGCACATGGCCTACTCGAAGACCACCTGGTAGCGCTCGCTCCACCGGATGAAGTTGATCCAGCGCCAGAACCGCCAGTCGAACGGGCTGCGGCTTTCCAGCATGGCCTGCCACTCGGCCTTCATGGCCGCGGGGCGTAGCATGGGCAGGCGCATGGCCGTCTCGCTCGAGAGGACCGACTCGACCCACGGTCGCAACGACGAGAGCCAGCGCCGCTCGGGGGTCGCGAAGCCGATCTTGTCCTTGCGATCGAGGATGGGGTCGGGCACCAGGCCGCGCATGGCCGCCCGGAACACGGCCTTGCTGACCCCCTGCTGGGACAGCAGGTACTCCTCGGGAAGGGAGAAGAGGAAGCTCACGATGTCCGGCGTGAGGAACGGGACCCGGCTCTCGATCGAGTGGGCCATCGAGTTGCGGTCCTCGTAGCGCAAGAGGCCCGGCAGGCTGATCGTGGTGAAGGAGTGGTGCAGCTCTTCGCGCAGGAGGTCCCGGGTCGTCGGGCGCTCGAAGGTGGGAGCCGAGGCGCTCCGCTCGGAAAACCACCGGGCGTCGAGCCAGCTCGAGGTGGGGCGCGCCCCCTTCATGTCCTTGGCCACCGAGATCAGTGCGGCCGGCACGAGCTGCTTGGGCAGCTGGCGCCACAGGAAGTCGCGCCCGGGGTAGCGGGTGGCGTTCCAGACGAAGGTGACGGCCTCGACGAGACGCCCCTGCCGGACCAGCGACTTGAGCCGCGCGAGGGCGTAGGGGTTGTAGCCGGCGAGCATCTCGTCGGCCCCCTGTCCGTCGAGCATGACCTTGATGCCGTGCTCGGCCGCGAGGCCGAACACCCGGTGCTGGGCGTAGATGCTGGTGCTGCCGAAGGGCACGTCCTGCATGTAGAGTAGGTACTCGAGCTCGGAGACGAGGTCCTGCGAGCCCGGCTGGCTCTTGTGGGGCCGGGCTCCGGCAGCCTCGGCCACCAGGTCCATCCAGGGCTCCTCGCTGATGGCCTGGTCCTCGGCGATGTAGCTGAAGCTGTGCAGCTGCAGGTCGGGCCCGGCGACCCGCCGCATCCCCATGACGATCGCCGACGAGTCGATCCCCCCCGAGAGGGCCGCCCCCACCGGGACGTCGCTGCGCAGGTGCAGGCGGACGCTCTGCAGGAAGAGGTCCTGCAGGGTCCGGGCCGCCTCGTCGAACGAGAGGTCCAGCTTGTGCGCGAGGTCGATCGCCCAGTAGCGCTCGGGGACCAGATTCGACAGGTCGTCGAGGCTAAACTCCATACAGTTGGCGGGCGGCATCTGCTGGATGTCGGCGAACAGGGTCTCGGCGCTGTGGTCGTTGAGGCCGCACTCGATGTAGTGGAACAGAGAGGCGGCGTTCACCCGGGCCCGGATGGCGGGATGCTGGAGCAAGGCCTTGCACTCGGAGGCAAAGGCCACCCCGCCCTCGAACCGCGCGAAGTACAAGGGCTTGATGCCGAAGAAGTCACGGGCGGCGAAGGCCCTTTGGCGATCGCGGTCGACGAGGAGCAGGGCCCACATGCCCACGAAGCGCCGGAGGCAGTCCCGGCCCCACTGGGTATAGGCGGCGAGCACGACCTCGGTGTCGGTGTGGGACACGAAGCGATGGCCCAGGGCTTCGAGCTCGGCGCGGATCTCGAGGTAGTTGTAGACCTCGCCGTTGAAGGTGATCCAGTACCGGCCGTCGGCCGAGGCCATCGGTTGGTGGCCCGCAGACGACAGGTCCAGGATCGAGAGTCGGCGGTGGCCGAGCGCCACCCGGGCTCCGGCTGGCACCTGGCCGTCCCAGCGCTCGGAGGGGGTGTAGGCGTAGCCGCCCTGGAAGCTCGCAGCCGGGGTGTCGGGGCCCCCGAACCAGCAGGCGTCCGAGCCGAGGAAGACGAAGCCTTCGTCGTCCGGTCCGCGGTGGCGGATGGCGTCGTTCATAGCCCCGATCGCCGCGAGCGGCTCAGGGCCCTGGATCGAGACGATCCCCGTTATCCCACACATGGCGTCATGCCCCGAGCTCTCCTAGGTCCGCACCAGTTCCTCACCCAGGAGCCGGGATACCAGGCCCATGAACACCCGCTCGTTCTCTTCGGCCGAGTAGCGCGCGGCGAGCCGGTGGGCCTGCTGCTTGAAGCCATCGATCCGTTCGGCCGTGAGGGTGTTCAGGGCCCGGGCGAGCGTCTCGGGCCGGAAGTCGGGGGCGACCACCCCGCAGCCTTCACCCGTCACGATGCGGGCCATCTCGGGCGAGGGGCCGATGGCGATCGCGAGCCGGGCCTGCAGGAACTCGAAGAACTTGTTGGGGAGGGCCATGGCGTAGTTGAAGTTGGTCGGCTCGAGCAGGAAGACCCCCATGTCGTACTCGGCCGTGCGCGGCACGATCTCGGTCATGGGCACCGGGTCCACGAAGCGCACCCGCGGCTGCCGGGCGGCGAGCTCGCGCAGCTCCTGGACGTAGGCGGGGTCGTTGGGTACGAGCATGAGGTCGAGCTCGAAGCGCTCGTCCAGGTGCGCCATCATGGCGATCATGTTCTCGATCCGGCGGGCCCGGATCGCGGCTCCGTGGGTGATCAGCCGGATGCGGGCCGGATCGGTCGGCCGGGGGGCCAGGTCGTGGTAGGGCGGGGCGTTGGTGATCACCCTGGGGCTCACCTGGAAGGTGCGCTGGAACTCGTCGGCGATGCCCTGGCACACGGTCAGCATGGCGTCCGCGCGGGGCAGGAACTGGCGACACAGCCCCACCACGTTGCGCTGGTAGGTGAGGCGCCAGAACAGGCTGTCCTCCCACTCACGGGGCGAGTACTCGTGGGCGTCGAACACGACCTTGGCCCCCCGGGCGACCCGCGTGGCGAGGGGCAGGCTGCTCAGGTCGTTGGCCACCACCAGGTCGGGCCGGATCCCCTCCAGCTGGCGCAGGGCGTCCTGGTGGTAGTCGTGGTTCCAGTAGAAGGCCTCGTGGAGGCCGGCGTACAGCATGGTCGCCGACTTGAGCTTGGCCCACACCCCCTTCTTGGGGGTGAGGGTGATTCGCTTGAACTCGATGTCGGGCAGGTTCGGGGCGCCCGTGCCCAGCGCGACGACCCGGAACCGCTTGGACAGCCAGCGCAGCTGGCGGTGGGGGCGCGGGTCGTTCGCGAAGTCGGAGAACGACAGCACCAGCGCCGTGCGGGTCGGGTCGGGGGGCGGGGTCACGCTCTCCTCCTGCGCGTCGGGTTCGGCCAGGGGCTTCATCCCCCCATCATACCGGATCCGACCCGGAGCTCTGTGAAGATCCGTGAAGGGCCTTGGTCTCGCCCGACGGGGCCGGCTGGGGCGGGTCTCGGCCCTCGGGGGCCCGCCGATCCCAGGCCCGGAGCTTTACACCCCTTCCGAAATTTCTTAACATCGGGTGATGGGCGAATTTGATTCGCGTTATGATGAAGGGGGCAACCCGGGGGACCGGAGACCGGAACGGGGACTAACGGGGCCCCCGAGTGGGAATCAGGTCACCAGAAAGGACCGGAGCGGGGGCCGAGGATTATTCCTGCTTGAGCCGTTTCCGGGGAGGACCGAGGGGTAAAACCGAGAGGGATGAGGCCTCGCCTCCGAAGTGTGAGAACGTGGTGATCGGAACGCAAGCGGCAAACCGAGTGGTGGCCAGGGCGCCCGAGGGGGATCTCGATCTGATCTCGCTCGCCGTGGTCCTGTGGCGCCGGAGGGCCGTGGTGGGCCTGGTGGCGCTCGGAACCACCTTCGTGGTGCTGGGCTGGACCCTCGTGACCCCCAAGACCTACACGGCCACGGCCACCATCCTGCCCATCGGGGCGAATGATCCGGTCGTCGGGTTCGCCGACAGCCTGGCCGCCCAGCTGGGGGCGACCTTCGGCGGGCTCTCGCGCGGCGGCGGGACCTCCTCGGACCTGGTCGAGATCCTCGGCAGCCGCGCGATGGCCGAGCGGGTCATCCAGAAGCTCCACCTCGAGCGCACCCTGAAGGGCTGGAAGACCCACACCCAGCTCGTTTCCAGCGTCCAGCACATGGCCAAGATCGATCCCCCTTCGACCAAGAGCAAGGCGATCGGGATCTCCATCCTGGGCGGCAAGCCCGAGCTGGTGGCGGCGGTCGCCAATGCCTATGTCGACGGCCTCAAGGACATGCTCGACGAGATCGGCTACAACCAGGCCGCCCGCAACCGCAAGTTCATCGAAGGGCAGCTGGGTAAGGCCCGCACCGAGCTGCAGTCGGCCGAGGAAAAGCTCTCGCGCTTCCAGGCGGCCAACCGGCTCGCCAGCCTGCCCGACACCATCTCGGCCTCGATCCAGTCCATCAGCTCGCTCGAGGCCCAGCGCATCAGCGCCGAGGTCCAGGAGCGCACGACCGAAGAGGCCCTCCGCGCCATGCGCTCCAAGGTCGATTCCCTGCAGGCGGACCCCAACTCGCTAGTAGGCCTCGAGGTCCAGAAGAAGGGCCTGGAGCGGCAGAAGACGGCCCTCAACCAGGCCAAGGACACCTTCTTGCACCAGCTCAACACCCTGCCCCCCGAGGCCATGGCCCTCGCGAGGCTGCAGCGCGACGTGCAGGTCGAGAATGCCGTCTACCTGGCCCTGCGCCAGCAGTACGAGTCGGCGATCATCAGCGAAAACAAGGATTCGGACGCGTTCTACCCCCTGGATCGGGCGGACGTTCCGGAGCGCCCCGCCGCTCCGCGGCTCATGTTCAACACGGCCGTGGGCCTCGGGGCCGGGCTCTTGCTGGGCATCCTTTCGGCCTTCATGAAGGCCTACCTCGAGGTCCGACTGCCCGCGAAGCGCATCGAGGGGGTATCGCCGTGATCAAGGAACTATCGCTGCCGACCGCTCCGGAGCTCGATTCCGGCCTGACGCTGGCGACCGCGAAGCCTGCCTTCCCGGTCTTCGAGGTCTTCTCGCGTCGGCGCCTGCTGCTCTTGGGCGGCGACACGGTCATCATCCTGGCGGCGATCGCCCTCGTCCAGCACCGCACCGATTGGTGGCCCGTGGACATGGGCCTGCTTTCGGGCCTCGCGATCTACCTGACCTGGATCGCCATCCTGGACGTCAAGGGCTTCTACAATTTCCGCCGCTTCATGCCGTTCCACCGGCGCAGCTACGAGCTCTCCAAGGCGACGAGCCTCGCGGCCGTCTTCACGTCGGCCCTCTTCTTCCTGTTTCCGTTCCTGCCCTCATCGCGCTCCCTGATCCTGATCAGCGCGCTCGTGATCGGCGTCTCCCTGCTTTGCTGGCGCACGATCTATCACCGTCTCTTGCCGCTTCCTGAGTTCAGGCGCCGGGTGCTCGTGGTGGGGGCCGGCAACGCCGGCACCCACGCCGCCCAGGAGATGCTCGGCAACCCCAAGCTCGGCTATGAGGTCGTGGGCTTCGTCGACGACGACCAGAACAAGCTGGATCGAGAGGTCTCCGGGGCGCGGGTGCTCGCAAGCGGGCCCCAGCTGCCCGAGGTCGTTCGGAGGCACCGGGTGGACGCCATCGTGCTCGCGATCAGCGGCCAGGTCGGCGAGCGCACCCTGCACGCCATCGGCGACTGCGTCGAGATGGGCTGCGAGGTCCTCAACGTCTCCAAGCTCTCCGAGCGGATCTCGGGGCGGATCCCGGTACCCTTCATCGACCACGGCTGGTTCATCTCCGAGGTCAAGGAGGCCGACCGCAACCTCTACTCGGCCGTCAAGCGCCTGCTCGACATCATCCTGTCGCTGACCGGCCTCGTGCTGCTCGGGCCCGTGCTGCCCGTACTGGCGCTGCTCATCAAGCTGGACAGCCCAGGCCCCGTGCTCTACTCCCAGATGCGGGTCGGACTCAAGGGCAGGCCCTTCAAGATCCACAAGTTCCGGACCATGGTGGCCAACGCCGAGCGGGACGGGGCCCAGTGGGCCAAGACCAACGACTCGCGCATTACCCGCCTCGGCCAGTTCCTGCGGCTGACCCGGCTGGACGAGCTACCGCAGCTGATCAACATCTTGCGGGGCGAGATGAGCCTGATCGGCCCGCGCCCCGAGCGACCCGAGTTCGTAGACGAGCTGGCCAAGCAGATCCCGTTCTACAACCGGCGCCACATGGTGCTGCCCGGCCTGACGGGCTGGGCCCAGGTAAACTATCCCTACGGGGCTTCGTGGGAGGATTCGCTCCAGAAGCTGCAATACGACCTGTTTTACATCAAGAACCGCTCCCTCTTCCTGGATCTCGAGATCCTGCTGCGGACCATTTCCGTCGTCATCAACAAGACCGGCGCCCGCTAGGGGCGGCTTCGGCTCAAGAGAGGCTAAATAACACGTCATGGGGAATCAAGTTTTGGATAATGCGGCGACCGCGACCCGCCAGCAGCTGGTCGACAGGCTCCTGAACCGCCAGGCCCTCATCGGGGTGGTGGGCATCGGGTACGTCGGCCTGCCGCTCGCGGTCGAGAAGGGCAAGGTCGGCTTCCGGGTCATCGGCTTCGACCGCAGCGCCGAGCGGGTCGCCCAGATCAACGACGGCCGCAACTACATCGAGGACGTCCAGGACGACGAGCTGCGCGATCTGGTCGAGCGGCGCGTGATCGAGGCGAGCACCGACTTCCGCCGGCTCGCCGAGTGCGACGTGATCGTGATCTGCGTCCCCACCCCCCTGACCGTGCACCGCGACCCCGACGTCCAGTTCATCGTGAGCGCGGCCGAGACGATCGCCGAGGTGCTGCGCCCCGGCCAGCTAGTCAGCCTCGAGAGCACGACCTACCCCGGCACCACCGAGGAGGTCCTCCTCCCCATCCTCGCCCGCAACGGGCTGGTGGTCGGAAAGGACTTCTTCCTGTCCTTCTCCCCCGAGCGGGTCGACCCCGGCAACGCCCGCTACACGACCAAGAACACCAACAAGGTCGTGGGCGGCATGACCGAGGCCTGCAAAGAGGTCGCCACGACCTTCTACCAGCAGACCATCCTGCACGTCGTGCCGGTGTCGAGCCCGGCCGTCGCCGAGATGACGAAGGTCTTCGAGAACACCTTCCGGGCCGTCAACATCGCCCTGGTCAACGAGCTCGCCCTCTTGTGCGACCGGATGGGCATCAGCATCTGGGAGGTGGTGGACGCCGCGGCCACCAAGCCCTTCGGGATCATGCGCTTCGACCCCGGCCCCGGAGTGGGCGGCCACTGCATCCCCATCGACCCCTTCTACCTGACCTGGAAGGCGCGGCAGTACGACTTCCACACCCGGTTCATCGAACTCGCTGGCGAGATCAACGTGCAGATGCCCTACCACGTGCGCGAGAAGATCATGCGGTCGCTGGGCCAGCAGCGGAAGTCCCTGATGGGGGCCAACCTGCTCGTCGTCGGGGTGGCCTACAAGAAGGACATCACCGACTGGCGCGAGAGCCCCACCCTCAAGCTGATCGACATCCTGGCCCATGACCAGGTCAACATGCGCTTCCACGACCCCTTCGTCGACGAGTTCGGCGAGCACGGCCACACCTACCGGACCGAGGAGTTGACGGACGAGCTCCTGAACTGGGCCGACTGCGTCGTGATCATGACCAACCACACCCCCGTCGACTACGCCGAGCTGGTCGCGCACAGCCGCGCCGTGGTCGACACCCGCAACGCGACCCGCCACGTCACCGAGGGGAGGGAGAAGATTGTCCTCCTCTGATCCGCGCGTCGCGCTCGTCGGGGTTGGCTACTGGGGCCCCAACCTCGCCCGCAACTTCCACGAACTCGGGTCCCTCGACCTCGTCTGCGACCGCAACCCGGCCATGCTCGAGCGCATGCGGGAGCGCTTCCCCGGCATCCGGACCACCGATCGCCTCGAGGCCGTGCTCGCCGATCCGGCGATCGACGGGGTCGTGCTCGCGACCCCGGCGCCGACCCACCACCCGCTCGCCCGGCAGGCCCTCGAAGCCGGCAAGCACGTCATGGTCGAGAAGCCGCTCGCCCTCAGCCAGCGCGAGGCGGACGACCTCGCCAAGCTGGCCGTGGCCCGCGAGCGGATCCTCATGGTCGGGCACATCCTCGTCTACCACCCGGCCGTCGAGGCGCTGGTCAGCCTGGTCCGCGAGGGCGCGCTGGGAGAGGTCAAGCACGTGCGCTCGGAGCGCATGAGCCTCGGCAAGCTCCGGCACGAGGAGAACGTCCTGTGGAGCTTCGGGCCGCATGACGCGAGCCTCTTGACCGAGCTCGTGCAGGGCGAGCCCGACCACGTGCAGGCCTTCGGGCACGCCATCCTCCAGCCCCACATCGAGGACGTGGTCACGGTCGACGTGCGCTACGCCTCGGGCGTGACGGCCCACCTCCACCTCAGCTGGCTCGAGCCGACCAAGCGGCACCGCCTGACCGTCATCGGTACCCGCCAGATGGCCGTCTTCGACGACACCCTCGCGGAAGGCAAGCTCAGGCTTTACGACTCGGGCTTCGACCACGTGGACGGAATCTGGTCCATGCGCCAGAATGGGGAGACCGTGATCTCCTACGAGGCCGGCGAGCCCATGAAGCGGGAGACCCAGCACTTCCTCGACTGCATCCGGACCGGGCTGCAACCCCGCACGGATGGGGCGAGCGGAGCCCGCGTGCTGGGGATCCTGGAGAGGGCCCAGGCCTGCCTCACCCAGATGCAAGGAGCGAGCTGCTAGATGGCCGTCGAAACCCAGGCCGACGTCTTCGTCCACGAGTCGAGCTACGTCGACCAGCCGTGCGAGATCGGGGCCGGCACCAAGATCTGGCACTTCAGCCACGTCATGAAGGACTGCGTGCTGGGCGAGCGCTGCAACATCGGCCAGAACGTCGTGATCAGCCCGGGCGTGCGCATCGGCAACAACGTCAAGATCCAGAACAACGTCTCGGTCTACACCGGGGTGGTCCTGGAGGACGACGTGTTCTGCGGGCCGAGCATGGTGTTCACCAACGTGACCACCCCCCGCTCGCACGTGCGGCGCAACGACCCCGACAAGGACTACGCCAAGACCGTGGTCAAGCGCGGCGCCTCGATCGGGGCGAACGCCACCATCGTGTGCGGCCACGACCTGGGCGAGTACTCGTTCGTGGGGGCGGGCGCCGTGGTGACCCGCCACGTACCCGCCTACGCCATGGTGTACGGCAACCCGGCCCGCATCCGCGGCTGGGCCTGCGAGTGCGGGGTCAAGCTGCACTTTGCGGGCGACCAGGCTACCTGCGCCGAGTGCGGCAAGCAATACCGACAGACCGGCCCCGAGTCGGTGGTGAGGATGATGCCATGATTCAGATTCTCGATTTGCGCCCCCAGTACGAGTCGCTGCAGGCGGCCATGGATGAGGCCATCCTCGCGGCCGTGCGCTCGGGCCAGTACATCAACGGTCCCAACGTCAAGGCGTTCGAGAAGGAGTTCGCCGCCTCCGTCGGCGCTCCCCACGCGATCGGCCTCAACTCCGGGACCGACGCCCTGCACCTCGCCCTGCGCGCCCTCGACATCGGGCCGGGCGACGAGGTCATCACGGTCCCCTTCACCTTCGTCGCGACCACCGAGGCGATCGGCATCGTCGGGGCGACCCCGGTATTCGCCGACATCGACCCCGTGAGCTACAACCTCGATCCCGCCTCGATCGAGGCCAAGATCACCCCCAAGACCCGGGCGATCATGCCGGTCCACCTCTACGGCCAGCCGGCTGACATGGACGCGATCATGGCGATCGCCCGGCGCCACGGCCTGCACGTGGTCGAGGACTGCGCCCAGGCGGTCGGGGCCACCTACAAGGGCCAGCAGGTCGGCACCTTCGGGGCGGTTGGCTGCTTCAGCTTCTTCCCGAGCAAGAACCTCGGGTGCTACGGCGACGGCGGGGCGGCCGTCACGAGCGATCCCCAGCTCGCCCAGCGCCTGGTGGCCCTGCGCGGTCACGGGGGCCGGGTCAAGTACTACCACGAGGAGCTCGGTGTCAACTCGCGGCTCGACGAGGTGCAGGCGGCCGTCCTCCGGGTCAAGCTGCCTCACCTCGACCGCTGGAACGCGGGCCGGCGCGAGGTGGCCCGCCGCTACCACGAGCTGTTGAGCTCGATCCCGGGGGTCGTGACCCCGCGCGAGCAGCCCGACACCGTGCCCGTGTACCACCAGTACACGGTGCGCGTGCCCGAGCGGGACCGCGTCCAGAAGGCCCTGCAGGAAGCCGGCGTCCAGACCATGATCTACTACCCGGTGCCCCTGCACCTGCAGCAGGTCCACGCCTACATGGGCCACAAGCACGGCGACTTCCCGCACACCGAGAAGGCGACCGACGAGGTCCTCTCGCTGCCGATCTACCCCGAACTCACGGCCGAGAATCAGGCGCGGGTGTTCGAGGCCCTGCGGCAGGCGGTCGGGGCCAAAGTCCCGGTCTAGGTGAAGGTCCTCACGGTCGTCGGGGCCCGCCCCCAGTTCATCAAGGCGGCCCCGGTCAGTCAGGCGATCCGCGAACGATCGCACGAGGTGCTGGTCCACACGGGCCAGCACTTCGATGCCTCCATGTCGGACGTCTTCTTCGCCGAGCTGGGCCTGCCGCGCCCCGACTACCACCTGGGCATCGGCGGCATGGGGCACGGGGCCATGACGGGCGCCATGCTGGCCCGCCTCGAAGAGGTCATGCTCGCCGAGCGGCCGGACTGGGTCCTGGTCTACGGGGACACCAATTCGACGTTGGCCGGGGCCCTGGCGGCCGCCAAGCTGCACGTGCCGGTCGCCCACGTCGAGGCCGGGTTGCGCTCCTATAACCGCCGCATGCCCGAAGAGCTGAACCGGGTCCTGACCGACCACCTCTCCACTCTCCTGTTCACCCCGACCGCGACGGCGGGCCGGGCCCTCGCGGCCGAGGGCCTCACCCGGGGCGTCGAGCAGGTGGGAGATGTCATGTACGACGCGGCCCTGCGCTTCCGCCCGATGGCCGAGGCCCGGGAGTCGTGGCTCAGGGAGCTCGGACTGGAGGCCGGGAAGTACCTGCTGGTGACCCTGCACCGGGCCGAGAACACCGACGATCGCGGGCGGCTGGGGGCGATCCTGGAGGCCCTGGGGCAGATCGCCGAGCCGATCCTCCTGCCCCTTCACCCGCGCACTCGCAAGCAACTCGCCGAGTTCGGGCTCGCACTGCCGGCTCAGGTGCGGGCGATCGAGCCCGTGGGCTATCTGGACATGCTCCTCTTGGAATCGCGGGCGCGGGTCGTCCTGACCGACTCGGGCGGGGTCCAGAAGGAGGCGGCCTTCCTGCAGGTCCCCTGCCTCACCCTGCGCGACGAGACCGAGTGGGTCGAGACGGTCGAATCCGGGTGGAACACCGTGGTCGGGGCCGACCCGCAGCGGATCCTCTCGGCCCTGCACGGCCTCACCCGGCCCGTAACCCCCATGGCCGGGCTGGGGGACGGCCGCGCCAGCGAACGGATCGCCGAGGCCCTCCGCTCAGCAGGCTAGCGGTCCATTTCCTGGATCCGACGGGCGCTCCCACTCGCCAGGCTGCCAGGCGACCAGCCGCTTGGCCTCGCCCTCCTTCACCATGCGGCGGCGCTCTCGCCCCTCGCGGATCCGTTGGGCCATGCGCTCGGCGCGCTCGCCTTGACCGATGAGCCTGAGCCCCAGGCGCCACGAGGCGATCGCCATGGTCGCGAGGGGATACGGGATCTGGATGGTCAGCCAGAAGGGCCACACCCGAGGCCACTCGCGGGGATGGGCCCACAAGAAGCTCCCGATCGCCTTTCGGGAGCTCGCGCGATCGCCGGGCTCGTCGAACAGCAGAGCGTACCGCGCGAACTCTCGGAAGATGACGCGCAGTCGCTCCGGATGGCCCGAGAGGGCCCGGGCGGCCTCGAAGGCCTCCCGCCCGATCAAGGAGCGCAGCTCGTAGGCCGTCAGGTAGAGCCCCTCGACGACCGTGGCCCACAGGTAGTACGAGGTGTAGAGGGTGTTCTCATGGTGATAGGGGGATCGCGCGCTGTCGAAGGACTCGACCCACAGCGCGGGCGATCGCCCCTCCTCGGCCATGGCCAGGTAGGCGATCTCGGTGATCTGCCAGCAGGTGGTCATGAACCCGGGCCCGACCCGCGCGAGGCCGGCGCGGGCCGAGTCGGTGCGCACCGCGACGTAGCCCGCGTTCCCGAGGTGGTAGAAGAAGTTGCGGGTCGCCTCCACCAGCGCATAGCCGGTTCCCTCGGCCCGAAAGCCGGGAGAGACGCGCCGATCGATGTCGGAACGGAACAGGAAGGCCGGCGCCTCCCCGTGGGCGCGCAGGGCCGCCAGGATCGGCGCGAGGGCCCCGGGGGCGAGCTCGTCGTCGTCCCCGAACAGCATCCAGTAGGTGCCGGCCGCCTCCTCGAGGGTGCGCAGGAAGTTGCGGCTGGCCCCCAGGTTGGTGGCGTTGCGGACGTAGCGGATGGGCACCGGCGAGTGGGCGGCGAGCTCGGCCATGGCGGCGGGGGTCTCGTCCTCGGAGGCGTTGTCGCTCACGACGACCTCGACCTCTCCCGCGAGCGCGGGATCCGTCGCCTCCCGGACGACCGACCGGATCAGCCCGACCAGGTAGCGACAGCGGTTCCAGGTCGGAACGGCGATGGTCAAGAGGGGGCGGGTCGACATGGTGCGGCTCCTAGGGGGCGGCCTGCGGGGCCGCTTTCGCGAAGTACCGGTACAGCCAGCCGAGCAGGACGACCAGGCTCAGGCTCTCGCCGAGGCTGTAGCCGCCGACGGCGAACTCGGGAGAGCCGAGGCGGGCGCCGAGGACGAGGCCCGCGACCCGCGCTCCGAACCCGACGATCGACAGGGCGAAGTGCACGTTCTGCCGGTTGATGATAGACGGCACGCTGCTGATGGGCGAGACCACGAAGGTGAGGGCCATGGACAGGGCCAACCACCGAGCCAGGCTGCCGGCCTCGTACCACCGATGGCCGAAGACCAACGAGAAGAGCCACGGCCCGCCAATCATGAGCAGGAGGAACGGGATCAGGGCCACCAGGGCGAGGTTCCGGGCATTGGTCAGCATGAACCGGAAGAGGGCCCCGGGATCGCCCTGGAGCTTGGCCGCGCGTTCGACGAACACCTGGCCGACGGACTGGCTGATGATGCCCAAGGGCAGGCGCAGGACGTTGTTGGCCAGGGCGAAGTAGGCGGCCGCGGAGGGCGAGAACAGCGAGGTGAACAGGAACAGGGGCAGGGAGGCCGTGAAGGTGTCGAGCAGGTTCATGCCCAGGTTGAACATGGGGAACTGCCGGAACCGGCGGGCCACCGCGCGCAGGGGGGCGGGGGCCACCCCGGCCTCCAGGCGGCCCGGGCGGGAGCCGAGCAGGATCCCGATGGTGACCAGGCTGGTGCCGATCGTGCCGGCCACGAGTCCGATCGGGGTCGAGCCGAGCACCAGGGCGCTGGCGATCGCGATCCCGGCGTAGGTGAGGCCGCCTGCCACCCGGCTGACCGCGAGCCGGGTGTACTCCCCTCGCCGGTTGGTCCAGTACCCCAGCACGGCGGCCGTGGCCGAGCCCATCACCGAGAGGGGGACGACCAGGATCAGCCCCCCCAGCTGGCTGACGGCCGGCCAGGGGGCCCACAGCCGGATCAGCCAGAAGACGGGTAACGTGGCGAGGCTGAACCCGAAGGCCAGCCATAGGGCCAGCTTGAGCAGGGCGGCCGCCTCGGCCTCGGTCTCGGCCAGCACGACGGGTACGTCGTAGCGCAGGCAGGCGGCGGTCCCGAGCACGGCCACGACGGCCGTGTAGGTCGCCGCGACCCCGTAATCGGCCGGCTGGTAGAGCCGCAGGATGATCGGGACGGTGACGAAGCTGAGAACCTGCGCCAGGGTCGAGGAGAGAGACAGCTTGGCGAGGTTCGCGACGTAGCGATTGCCCGTGAGGCGGGAGAGGAGCGAGGGGCGGCGGGCGGGGGGATCGATCAAAGCTTGCAAGGCCTAGCTCGGATTCCGGCAAGGCGCTGGGATGACGGTCATCGCGGCTCCTGGCTCGAGGTCGAAGGCACCCGGGAAGCGTTTCCTGGGCCTTGCAAACGGTACCATGAACCGGGTCGGGAAGACTACGTGAGGCTGCCCGAGGAGACGCGCGGCCGGGTCTGGTATAATGGCCCGGTTTGGCTGGTCTTCCGACGCTTGGAGATGACAGGAGATCGATGAGTAACCTGACTATCGTGGGATCCGTGGCCCTCGACTCGGTCCGCACGCCCTTTGGCGAGGTCTCGGAGGCGCTCGGAGGTTCGGCCACCCATGCCTCGATGTCAGCGAGCTTCTTCGCGGCGGTCAACCTGGTGGGCGTGGTCGGCACCGACTTCCCGGAGGAGCACGTCCAGCTCCTGGCCGATCGCCGCGTCAACCTCGAGGGCCTGCAGCGCGTCGAGGGCAAGACCTTCCGCTGGAAAGGCTACTACGACGAGGACCTCAACACGGCCCACACCCTGTTGACCGACCTCAACGTGTTCGCCGACTTCCACCCCAAGCTGCCCGAGAGCTACGTCCAGAGCGAATACCTGTTCCTCGGCAACATCGACCCCGAGCTGCAGGGCTTCGTGCTCGACCAGATGGCGCGCCCCAAGCTGGTCGTCTGCGACACCATGAACTTCTGGATCACGAGCAAGAGACAGGCCCTGATCGAGACCCTGCGCCGGGTCGACATCGCCCTGCTCAACGAGGGCGAAGCCCGCCAGCTCTGCGAGACCTCCAACCTGCTCAAGGCGGCCAAGCGCGTGCTCGAGCTCGGCCCCAAGGCCGTCGTCATCAAGAAGGGCGAGAACGGGGCCATGCTCGTGCAGGACAACGGACACATCTTCATCTCGCCGACCTTCCCGATCGAGGACGTCTCGGATCCGACGGGGGCGGGCGACAGCTTCGCGGGGGGCTTCCTGGGCTACCTCGCCTACACCGAGGACCTGTCCAACGAGAACATCCGGCGGGCCATCATCCTGGGCAGCGTCATGGCCTCCTTCAACGTCGAACGCTTCAGCTGCGATCGCCTGCGCACTCTGACCCACGACGAGATCATGCGGCGCTACAACGTCCTGCGGAAGATGAGCGGCTTCGAGAAGCTGGCCGACACCTTCGCGCCGGCCCTGGCCTAGGGGCGCCCATGGGCAAGGTCGCGCTCATCACGGGCATCACCGGGCAGGACGGCTCCTATCTGGCCGAGCTGCTGCTGTCAAAGGGCTACACGGTCCACGGCATCAAGCGACGCAGCTCGAGCTTCAACACCAGCCGAATCGACCACCTCTACCGCGATCCCCACGAGACGGACAGCCGCTTCCACCTCCACTACGGGGACCTGACGGACGCCACCAACCTGATCCGGATCGTCCAGGAGACCCGGCCGGACGAGATCTACAACCTGGCCGCCCAGAGCCACGTGGCCGTCTCATTCGAGACCCCCGAGTACACGGCCAACTCGGACGCGATCGGCCCCTTGCGCCTCCTCGAGGCGGTCCGCATCCTGGGCCTCGAGCGGCAGACCCGCTTCTACCAGGCCTCGACCAGCGAGATGTACGGCAGGGTCCAGGCCGTTCCCCAGAACGAATCGACCCCCTTCTACCCCCGTTCGCCCTACGGGGCGGCCAAGGTGTACGGCTACTGGATCACGGTCAACTACCGCGAGGCCTACGGGATGCACGCCTCGAACGGGATCCTGTTCAACCACGAGTCCCCGAGCCGGGGCGAGACGTTCGTGACCCGCAAGATCACCCGGGCCGTCGCGGCCATCTCCCTCGGCCTGCAGGACCGGCTGTACCTGGGCAACCTCGATTCGTTGCGGGACTGGGGCCATGCCCGCGACTACGTCGAGGCCATGTACCTCATGCTGCAGCAGGACGAGCCCGACGACTACGTCGTGGCGACCGGGGTGCAGTACTCGGTCCGGCAGTTCGTCGAGGCGGCCTTCCAGGAGGTCGGGGTGGCGATCGCCTGGCAGGGCCACGGGGTCCACGAGCAGGGCGTCGACGCCGCGACGGGCCGGGTGCTGGTCGAGGTCGACCCGCGCTACTTCCGACCGACCGAGGTGGAGACCCTCCTGGGCGATGCCACCAGGGCGCGGACCCGGCTGGGCTGGGTGCCCCGCTGTACCTTCGCGCAGCTCGTCTCCGAGATGGTGCGCGAGGACCTCGAGGAGGCCAAGCGTTACGACCTCTGGCGGCGGGAGGGCTACGCGGTGAGCATGGGCCATGAATGAGCGCTCCCGCCTGTTTGTGGCGGGTCACCGGGGTCTGGTCGGGTCGGCCCTGGTGCGCCGGCTCGAGGCCGAGGGCTATTCGAACCTGGTGACCCGCACCCGCCAGGAGCTCGATTTGAGGGACCAGGCGGCCGTGATGGCCTTCTTTGCTGCCGAGCGGCCCGAGTACGTGGTCATGGCCGCGGCCAGGGTGGGAGGGATCCACGCCAACAACGCCTACCCCGCCGACTTCCTCGCCGACAACCTGCAGATCCAGTCCAACGTGCTGGCCGCGGCCGTGCGCTACCCGGTGACCAAGCTCCTGTTCCTCGGATCCTCGTGCATCTACCCGCGGGAGTGCCCGCAGCCGATCCGCGAAGAGTCCCTGTTGACGGGCCCCCTCGAGCCGACCAACGAGTGGTACGCGATCGCCAAGATCGCCGGGATCAAGCTGTGCCAGGCCTACAACAAGCAGTACGGGACGCGCTTCATCAGCGCCATGCCGACCAACCTCTACGGCCCCCACGACAACTTCGACCTGGAGACCTCGCACGTCCTACCGGCCATGATCCGCAAGTTTCATGAGGGCAAGCGTTCGGGCGGTCCGGTCACCCTGTGGGGATCGGGTTCGCCGCGCCGCGAGTTCCTGCACGTCGACGACCTGGCCGCGGCCTGCCTCTTCCTCTTGCGGCACTACGACGGCGAGTGGCCGATCAACGTCGGCACCGGCTCGGACCTGACCATCCGCGAGCTGGCCGATCTCGTCGCCCGGGTGGTGGGCTACACCGGCGAGGTGGTGTGGGACCCGGCGAAGCCCGACGGGACGCCACGCAAGGTGCTCGACACCAGCCGCCTGAACGCGCTGGGCTGGACGGCCCGCATCCCGCTCGAGAACGGCCTGCGCGAGACCTACCGCTGGTACGAGCAGCATGCCGACGGTATGCTGGGACGCTCCGAGGCCCCGAGCCGCTAGCGCGTTGCCGGGCAGACCGGGGCGCTTTGTTGATCAGCAAATCTGCGTCGGTTCATGGTATCATTTACCGGGTTAATCGAGTGCTGGTCACGGTCCGGGCCGAATTCGGAGAGGTCATGAAGCTCATCTCGGTGGTCTTGCCCTGCTACAACGAGGAAGCGAACGTCGAGGAGGTTTATCGGCAGGTTTGCGGGGTCTTTTATTCGCTTCCCGACTACCGATTCGAGCTGATCTTCATCGATAACTCCTCACAGGACCAGACCGTGCCGATCCTGCGGCGCCTGGCGAGCCAAGACCCGCGGGTCAAGGTGATCGTCAACGTCCGCAACTTCGGCCACATCCGCTCGCCCTACTACGGGCTGTTGCAGGCGCAGGGCGATGCCATCGTCCTGATGGCCTCCGACCTGCAGGAGCCGCCGACCATGATCGTCGACTTCGTCCGCAAGTGGGAGGAGGGCTTCAAGGTGGTGCTGGGCGTCAAGACCCAGAGCGCCGAGTCTCCGGCCATGTTCGCGGCCCGCTCCCTCTTCTACCACGTGATCTCGATCATCTCCGACGTGGAGTTGACCAAGAATAACACCGGCTTCGGCCTGTACGACCAGCAGGTGATCCGGATCCTGCGCGAGATCCGGGATCCCTACCCCTACTTCCGCGGCCTGATCTCCGATCTGGGCTTCGAAAGCGCCAAGGTTCCGTACTTCCAACCCGCCCGCAAACGCGGGATCACCAAGAACAACTTCTATACCCTCTACGACATAGGCATGCTGGGCATCACCAATCATTCCAAGGTTCCCCTGCGGGTAGCCACGGTGTCCGGATTCATGCTCTCGGCGATGAGCTTCGTGCTGGCCTGCCTCTACCTGGTCGCCAAGCTAGCCTTCTGGAACTACTTCCAGCTAGGCCAGGCCCCGCTGTTGATCGGCATGTTTTTCTTCGCTTCCATCCAGCTGTTCTTCATCGGGCTCCTGGGGGAGTACATTGGCTCGATCCACACGCAAGTCTTGAATCGACCGCTGGTGATCGAGCGCGAGCGCATCAACTTCGATTCCGTGGAGGCCGATCGGCCTCCGGTGACGGGTTCGAGCGTCGCCTGAAGCGCGGCGCGGGTGCCGGTTTCGTGGTAACCTGGGGGGATGGTACGGGCGCCGTATGGCGCACCAAGAGCATCGGGGAGACCCCATGAAAGTTGTCATCTTGGCGGGAGGCCTCGGCACCCGCCTGTCGGAAGAAACGACCGTTCGCCCCAAGCCCATGGTCGAGATCGGCGGCATGCCGATCCTGTGGCACGTCATGAGCATCTACGCGGCCTACGGCTATAGGGATTTCCAGGTGGCGCTCGGCTACAAGGGCAGCGTCATCAAGGACTACTTCATCAACTACTACCAACGCGAGTGCGACCTCACGGTCGATCTGGCCACCGGCGGGGTCGCCACCCGGCAGCGCAAGACGTTGGACTGGAAGGTGACCCTGGTCGACACCGGGGCCGAGACCCAGACGGGGGGCCGTATCCGGCGCATGAAGCCCGACCTCGCCGGTCGTGCCTTCATGGCGACCTACGGCGACGGGGTCGGCAACATCGACATCGCCGAGCTGGTCGCCTTCCACCGGGCCCACGGCAAGCTGGCCACCATGACCGCCGTTCGTCCCCCCTCGCGCTTCGGCGAGATCGAGTTCGATGGGGATCGGGTCGTCGCTTTCAACGAGAAGTCGCAGGCCGCGGCCGGCTGGATCAACGGGGGCTTCTTCGTGCTGGAGCCCGAGGTGCTCGACTACATCGCCGGGGACGAGACCCCCTTCGAGCGGGCCCCCCTCGAGCGCCTGGCCGCCGAGGGCGAGCTCAGGGCCTATCGGCACGAGGGCTTCTGGCAGCCCATGGACACCCTGCGGGAAAAGCACCTCCTGGAATCGCTGTGGGCTTCCGGCAAGGCCCCTTGGAAGGTTTGGCAAGATGGCATCGAACTTCTGGCAAGATAGACCGGTCTTCGTCACCGGCGCGACGGGGCTCGTCGGCTCGTGGACCGTCAAGGCCCTCCTGGATCGCGGGGCGGACGTGGTCTGCCTGGTGCGGGACTGGGTCCCCCAATCCGAGCTGGTCCGCTCGGGGGCCATGAGCCGGGTGCGGGTCGTGCGCGGCGACCTGACCGATCAGGCCCTCCTCGAGCGCACGCTGGGCGAGTACGAGATCGACACGGTCCTGCACCTGGCCGCCCAGACCATCGTGGGCGTGGCCAACCGCAACCCGGTCGCCACCTTCGAGACCAACGTCGCGGGTACCTGGCGGCTGTTGGAGGCCTGCCGGCGATCGCCCCTCGTCAAGCAGGTCGTGGTCGCCAGCTCGGACAAGGCCTACGGCGACCAGGAGGTGCTGCCCTACGACGAGACGACCCCCCTCGAGGGCCGTCACCCTTACGACGTGAGCAAGTCCTGCACGGACCTCATCGCCCAGAGCTACGCCCACAGCTACGGCCTGCCCGTTTGCATCACCCGCTGCGGCAACTTCTACGGGGGCGGCGATCTCAACTGGAGCCGGATCGTGCCGGGGACCATCCGTTCGATCCTGCGCGGCGAGCGCCCCGTCATCCGCTCGGACGGCTCGTACATCCGCGACTACTTCTACGTCAAGGACGGGGCCGAGAGCTACCTGTTCCTCGCCCAGAAGATGGCCGAGCAGCCCGAGATCCGGGGCCATGCCTTCAACTTCTCGAACGAGCTGCAGGTCACGGTGCTCGAGCTGACCCACCAGATCCTCGACCTGATGGGCGCGCGCGACCGGCTGCCTCCGGACGTCCGCAACGAGACCAAGAACGAGATCAAGCACCAGTACCTCTCGGCGGCCAAGGCCCGCGCCATGCTCGGCTGGGCTCCCGGCTGGACCCTCACCGAGGCCCTGACCGAGACCATCGACTGGTACCGGGAGCACCTGCTCGGAGCGCCCGAGCGCGAGCTGGTCAAGGAGGCCTAGTGCAGACTCAGCTGCGAACCAAGGAAGAGATCCGCGCCGACATCCTCGACCTCGTCCGGGAGCTGTACCAGGTCGAGCACCTGCCCGCGGCCTTCGAGTCGGGCAAGACCCGCATCCCGTTCGCCGGGCGGGTCTACGACGAGCGCGAGATACTCGCGCTCGTCGATTCGTCGCTCGACTTCTGGCTCACCCTGGGCAAGGAGGGGGCCGCTCTCGAGCGGGAGCTCGCGAGCTACGTGGGCGTTCGTTACTGCCTCTTGACCAACTCGGGTTCGTCGGCCAACCTGCTCGCCGTCTCGGCCCTCACCAGCCCGATGCTGGGCGATCGCCGCCTCAAGCCGGGCGACGAGGTGATCACGGTCGCGGCCGGCTTCCCGACCACGGTCAACCCGATCATCCAGAACCAGTGCGTGCCGGTCTTCCTGGACATCGACCTCCAGACGGCCAACATCGACGTGAGTCGGCTGGAGGAGGCCCTCTCGCCCCGCACGCGGGCCCTCATGATCGCCCACACCCTGGGCAACCCCTTCGACCTGGGCGCGGTCATGGCCTTCGCCGAGAAGCACGACCTGTGGGTGATCGAGGACAACTGCGACGCCATGGGCAGCCTGTACCGCGGCCAGCGCACGGGGTCGTTCGGGCACCTGGCGACGGCGTCCTTCTATCCCCCCCACCACTTGACCATGGGCGAGGGCGGGGCCGTCTTCATCCGGGACCCGCAGCTCAAGCGCCTGGTCGAGAGCTTCCGCGACTGGGGTCGCGACTGCTGGTGCGCCTCCGGCAAGGACAACACCTGCGGCAAGCGCTTCAACCAGCAGCTGGGCTCGTTGCCCGAGGGCTACGACCACAAGTACACCTACTCGCACCGGGGCTACAACCTCAAGCCGTTGGACCTCCAGGCCGCGATCGGGCGCGAGCAGCTCAAGAAGCTGCCGGACTTCGTGGCGGCCCGCCGCCGCAACTGGCAGACCCTGCGCGACGAGCTCGCCCCCTACGAGCACCTCCTCCACTTCACCGAGGCGACCCCCGACAGCGAGCCGAGCTGGTTCGGGTTCCTGGTGGGGGTCCGCGAGGACGCGCCGTTCTCCCGGCGCGAGCTCGTCGCCCACGTCGAAGAGCACGGCATCCAGACCCGCATGCTGTTCGGCGGCAACCTGTTGCGGCAGCCCGCCTACCAGGACGTCGCCCACCGGGTGGTGGGACCGCTCGACAACACCGACCGGATCATGAACCAGTTCTTCTTCCTGGGCGTCTATCCGGGCATCGACGAGCCCCGCATGGACTACATGCTCAAGGTGGTCCGGTCGTTCCTGGACGCCCGCGGATGAACCGGGGGGCCCTGGAACGCGACCTCGACCAGGTGCTCGAAGCGACCGAGCCTCTGTGGGCCGACCTTGCGGGCGAGCGTCTGTTCATCACGGGCGGCACCGGTTTCTTCGGCAGCTGGTTGCTCGAGACCTTCACCTGGGCGTGCGATCGCCTCGGCATCGAGGCCGAAGCCCACGTCCTGACGCGCGATCCGGCGGCCTTCCGGCAAAAGGCTCCCCACCTGGCCGACCACCCCTCCGTGAGGTTCGTGGAGGGGGATGTGGCCACCTTCCGATTTCCGGCGGGGCGCTACCGCCACGTGATCCACGCGGCCACCCCGGCGAGCGCCCAGCTCAACGCCCAGGCGCCGGGAGAGATGCTCTCCGTCATCCTGGCCGGGACCCGGCGGGTCCTCGACTTCGCGCGGGCGGCAGGCACCGAGCGCTTTCTCTTGACGAGCTCCGGGGCCGTTTACGGGCCCCAGGCTCCCGATCTCGTGGGGATCCCGGACGCCGCCCCCACCGGGCCCGACCCCACCGATCCGCGCGCGGCCTACGGGGAGGGCAAGCGCGTCGCCGAGCTCATGGCCGTCCTCGCGGGGGGCGAGACCGGCATGGCCGTCACGATCGCGCGTTGCTTCGCCTTCCTTGGCCCCTACCTGCCGCTCGACTCCCACTTCGCGGCGGGCAACTTCCTGCGCGACGCCCTCCTGGGGCGTCCCATCGTGATCAAGGGAGACGGGAAGGCCCTCCGTTCGTACCTGTACGCGGCGGACCTCGCCACCTGGCTCTGGACGATCCTGTTCCGGGGCGAGGCCGGCCGGGCCTACAACGTGGGCTCGGAGACCGCGGTCTCGATCGCGGAGCTCGCGCGGGCGACGGCCGAAGCCGTCACGCCCGGGGTCGAGGTCCAGATCCTCGGAGGAACTTCGGTCGCAACCGCGAGCGACCGCTACGTGCCCCGGACCGAGCGGGCCCGCTCGGAACTGGGTCTCTTGCAGACGGTCTCCCTCGACGAGGCGATCCGTCGGACCATCCACTGGCATCGGCAGAGGGTCGCCGCCGGCCCCCTCCATGCGCTGCGAGGTAACGCCACATGACGAAACTGAAGGTCGCCATCATCGGAAGCGGCAACATCGGGACGGACCTGCTCATCAAGGCGTTGCGATCGCCTTACCTCGAGATGGGCCCGTTCATCGGCCGCAACCTCTCGAGCCCCGGGATCGCCAAGGCCCAGAGCCTGGGCGTCACGGTGTCGGCCGAGAGCATCGGCTACCTCGAGCGCCACCCCGAGTGCTGCGACATGGTGTTCGACGCCACCTCGGCCAAGGACCACCGGATCCACGCCCCCATCCTCGAGCGCCTGGGCAAGGTCGTGATCGACATGACCCCCGCCAAGATCGGGGCCATGTGCGTGCCGGCGATCAACATGGCCGAGTGCCTCGACCTCAAGAACGTCAACATGGTCACCTGCGGCGGTCAGGCCTCGACCCCCATCGCCTACGCCCTCGGCCAGACCCAGGACGACATCGACTACATCGAGGTCGTCTCGAGCATCGCCTCGCGCAGCGCCGGGCCCGCGACCCGCCAGAACCTCGACGAGTACATCCACACCACCGAGCAGGCCATCAAGCACTTCTCGGGGGCCCGGCGCACCAAGGCCATCCTCAACCTCAACCCGGCCCAGCCCTGCATCAACATGCAGACGACGGTCTTCGCCAAGGTGGCCGACCCGGACCTCGACCGGCTCAAACCCGTCCTCGACCGCATCGTCGCCCACGTCCAGCAGTACGTGCCCGGCTACGAGATCCTGGTCGGGCCCACCGTCGAGAACGGCCGGATCGCCGTCATGGTCCGGGTGCGCGGCCTGGGGGACTACCTGCCGGCCTACGCAGGCAACCTCGACATCATCAACTGCGCGGCCATCGCGACGGCCGAGGAGTACGCCAAGAACGCCAGCCGCCAGAGCGGGAAAGGAAGTGACCATGCGCAGCGTGTTAATTAGCGATCCGAGCCTGCGTGACGGCAACCACGCGGTCGGCCACCAGCTGAGCGGCGAGCAGATCGCGGCCTACTGCCGGGCGGCCGACGCGGCCGGGGTGCCCATCGTCGAGGTCGGGCACGGCAACGGGGTCGGGGCCTCGAGCCTGCAGCTCGGCGAGTCGCGCTGTCCCGACGAGGAGGCCCTCGCGATCGCCCGGGCCAACCTCAAGACCTCCAAGCTGGGCATCCACGTGATCCCGGGCTTCGCCACGATCGAGAAGGACCTCAAGCGCGCCGTCAACCTGGGCGTGGACGTGGTGCGGGTGGCCTCCCACTGCACCGAGGCCGACCTGTGCGATCGCCACATCGCCTTCGCGCGCGAGGCCGGCTGCACGGTCTACGGCGTCCTCATGATGTCCCACATGGTCTCGGCCAACGAGCTCGCCGAGCAGGCCAAGAAGATGGAGTCCTACGGGGCCGAGGGGCTGGTGTTCATGGACTCTGCCGGGGCCTACCTGCCCGAGGATGTGACTGAACGGGTCTCCACCCTGGTGCGCGAGCTCTCGATCCCGGTCGGCTTCCACGCCCACAACAACCTCGGGATGGCGATCGCCAATTCGCTGGCAGCCGTCGAGGCCGGGGCCGAGATGCTGGATGGCTGCTCGCGCGGCTTCGGGGCCGGGGCGGGCAACGCCCAGCTTGAGGTGTTGGTTGCCGTCCTCGAGAAGCGCGGGTACCAGACCGGCATCGACTTCTACAAGCTCTTGGACGCCGCCGATCTCGCCGAGAAGGAGCTCATGAAAGTGGTACCTACCATCTCCTCGGTCAGCGTCGTGAGCGGGCTCGCCGGGGTATTCTCCGGCTTCGCGAAGCCGGTCGCTCGCATCTCGACCCAGTACGGGGTGGACGCCCGCGACATCTTCTTCGAGCTCGGGCGACGCCGGATCATCGCCGGTCAGGAAGACCTGATCCTCGAAGTGGCGAACGATCTGGCCACCAAGACGCGGGTGCCGCGATGAACGTCCGAGCGATCGAGTTTGTGCGGGAGGACCTCGCCTCCGCGCTGGCCGGATACGCGGATAAGCTGGCCCCGCTCAAGGGGGACACGCTGGTCGTCACGGGTGGCACGGGCTTCATGGGCACGTGGCTGGCCGAATTGGTGGCCTATCTCAACGACCACCATTCCTTCGAGACCTCGGTGGTGCTCATGGCTCGCAGCACCGATCAATTCCGGGCCCGCATGCCTCACCTGGCCAACCGCCAGGACATTCGCTTGCTCAAGTCTGACGTGCGTCATGCCGTAGAGGTGCCTCACGAGACCAATTGGCTCATCCACGCGGCCGCCAATCCCGATAGCCGATTCCATGCCACCAGCCCGGTCGAGACCATGACCGTGGTCGCGGAGGGAACGGCGGCCGTTCTCAGGGCGGTCGATCGCTGTTCGAACTTCAAAATGTTCTTGAACGTGAGCTCGGGGCTGGTTTACGGGGCCCAGCCCTTCGACCTGGAGAGAATTCCCGAGAACTATCCCGGTGCCCCTTCTAGCGAGCTGGCCTCTTCGGCCTATGCGGCGGCCAAGCGCTACGCGGAGACCCTGTGCGCGGCGGCCCGCACCCAGGCACGCATCCCCGCGGTCACAGCCCGGCCCTTCGCTTTCATCGGGCCGTATCATTCGCTGGAAACCCCTTGGGCGATCAACAACTTCGTTCGAGACGCGCTGACGGGGAACGCTATCCGGGTGCTGGGGGACGGCCAGACGGTCCGGAGCTACATGTACCCCAGCGATATGGCCGTCTGGCTCCTTACGATCCTGACGCAGGGGGTGTCGGGCCAGGTCTACAACCTTGGCAGCCCGGAACCCGTCACGTTGGCGCAGCTTGCCGACCTGGTTTCGGCCCATTGCGGTTCTCAACCTGAAATCCGACTGGGAGCCGGCATGGCGGAGATGCAACGCCAGCGATCGCGCCTGGTTCCGGATGTCAGCATGGCGCAAAGCCTCGGGCTCACCGTCAGGACTGATTTGACCCAGGCGATCGTCCGGACCCTCCAGTGGAATCGCCTCGTTGCCTGATGAACGGAGAAGACCATTGACCACGACCGTCGCAGATTACATCGCGGAGACGCTGTATCGGGCCGGGGTAAGAGAGACCTTCCTCATCACGGGTGGGTTCAGCATGACCCTCACGGATGCGGTCGGCCGTCATGGGGACCTTCGGTACGTCTGCATGCATCATGAACAGGCGGCCGCAATGGCAGGCGAAGCGGTTGGGCGCTTCACCGGAAGGCTGGGGGCCCTGTACGTGACGGCAGGACCCGCGGCCTGCAACACCCTGACGGGCGTCGTGGGGGCATGGGTCGACACCTCGCCGTGCATCATCATCGCCGGACAGGCGAAGCTTCGCCAAGCCCAGGTCAGCGGATTGCGACAATTTCCCCTGCAGGGCTTCGAGACCCTGCCCATCTTCAAGCACGTGACCAAGTACGCCGTCATGCTCGATGACCTGAGCAAGGTTCGATATCACCTCGAGAAGGCCATCTACCTCGCGACCCATGGGCGGGTGGGGCCGGTATGGGTGGAGGTGCCGCTCGATCTCCAGGGAGCGTCCTTCGATCCCGAAGCGTTTCCGGGTTTTGACCCAAAGAGCGAGGGGTTCGAGGAAACGCACTCCCCGACCGAGTCGACCGCGTCCAAAGTCCGTGCGGCCTACGATCTGTTGAAATCAGCCAAGCGTCCGGTCCTCCTCGTCGGTGCCGGCGTTCGACATGCCGACGCGATCGAGGACCTCGAAGACCTCCTCGCTCAAATTGGCATCCCGTTTCTGACGACTCGGCTCGGAATGGACCTCGTTGACCACGGACATCCGCTTTTCGTGGGACGCCCCGGCACCTACGGGGATCGTCCGGCCAACATGGCGGTTCAAAACTCGGACCTGCTCATCAGCGTCGGAGCCCGCCTCGCGATTGGCCTGGTCGGCCATGATTACGAGGATTTCGCCCGACATTCCAAGAAGGTCTTGGTCGATATCGACCCGACCGAGCTCAACAAGCCCTCCGTTCGCGCTGACTTGGCCATCCATGCGGACGCCAAGGACTTCTTGCGCCGTTTGCGGCAAGAGGCCGAGCAAGAGGGGTGGCGCTTCGCCCAGACCGCCTGGGTGGATCTCACCCAGGCATGGAAGCAAAAGTATCCAGTCGATGATCCCGCGTACCTTCAAGAAACGGAGGGGGTCAATTCCTATCACTTCACCCGGGTCTTCTCGGAGTATCTGAGCCCCGAGGCGATCGCCGTCGTGGACACCGGATCTTGTTTTCACGTCTGGGCGCAGGCTTGCAAGGTCAAGAAGGGCCAGCGACACATTGTCACCGGTGGCCTCTCGACTATGGGCTACGGGTTGCCGGCGGCCATCGGCGTGGCGGCAGCGGCTCCCGGCCGTGAGGTGGTCTGCGTCACTGGGGACGGGTCTATCCAGATGAACCTCCAGGAGCTCCAGACCATCGTCCATCACCAGTTTCCGATCAAGATCCTGGTCTATGACAACAACGGATACCTACTTATCCGGCTTTCCCAGAAGAATTTCCACGGTGGACGCCTGCTGGGTGAGGGGCCGGAGACCGGGGTGAGCTTTCCGGACCCCGAAAAGCTCTGTTGGGCCTACGGTCTTAAGTATGTGTCGATTGAAAGCCTCCAGGACATGGAAACGAAAATCCAAGAGGTTCTCGAGCATCCGGGCCCCGTCTGGTGCAACATCAAGACACCGGCCTTCCAACTGCTGTGTCCCCGTGTGGCGTCGGAAAAGCTGGCGGATGGCACCATGCGCTCGAAACCCTACGACGACATGTTTCCCTTCTTGCCTCGCGAGGAGTATGAGGCCAACTGTGTTCGCAACCAGGATGTCATGAGCCTTTCGGAGCCGGCGCCGGTGCATTGAGGTTCGCTCGGGCGAGCCTCGGCGATCGCGGCTCCGGTCTAGACTGAGGCGAGGCCGGCGCTGCGGCGGCGCAGCTCGGCGATCCGCTCGTCGTCCTCGTCGCGCAGGCGCCCGTAGCGGTCCCGTTTGTTCTCGAGCCAGGCGAGCTCGAAGGCGAAGGCCTGGGCCAGGGCGGCCGCCCCGTGCTCGAGGCCAGCCGGACAGGCGAAGAGGACCTTACGGGTCTCGAAGAAGTCCAGGGCCGGCAGGGCCCGGAAGCCCTCGAGCGACCCGGGGGTGACGCTCCCCCCGACTCCGACCCGCAGACCCTGGTGGCGGGCCTTGAGGGCGATCGCCCGTGCCCGCTCTTGCACCGCGGGGTCCTCCACCTCGGCGCGGGAGAGGCCGAGGGAGCCCGCGAGGTCGGCCCGGCCGATCACCACCCCATCGAGACGCTCGGACCCTGGAGACATCAGCATCCGCTCGAACTGCTCGACCCCCGTGACCGTCTCGAGGTTGATGAAGACCTCGAGATCCGACCGTTCGTCCGCCGAAAAGGTCCGGTCGACGGCGTTCAGGTACTTGTGTAGGGCGTAGGGGCTCTCGATCATCGGGGCGACTAGGCGCCGCACGCCCAGGCGGCTGGCAAGATCGAGGTCCGTGAGGGCCTCGCAGCCCCCGATCTTCAAGGTGAGGTCCAGCCCGGCGGCCATGGTCAGCTCCTTGAGGCGCATGGCCTCGTCGAGCCGGGTCCCCTCGGCCTCGAACTCGGCCTTGACCCCGATCGCGTGGAAGCGGGTCTTGAGGTCGACCAGGAGGTCGACCATGGAGCGTTCCCGGGCGTTCAAGGCGCGACCCTAGCGGGCGGCAAGGAAGGTCTCCTCGAGCTTGCGGGCCTGCTCGCCGACGCGGGGTGCGATCTCGTTCGCCGCGTCGGACTGGACCAGCATGGCCACGTGGTACGGCTTGGGCACGCTCACCGTCACGCCGGGCCCCGCGAGGCGATCGAGGTCGGAAGCGGCCTGCCCCGTCATGCAGATGGCGACCCCGGCATAGCGCTGGCGGGTCGCCGGCAGCCGGTAGCGGTCCGGATCGAGCTCCATCCGGGCCCATTCGGCCCACAGGTTGAGTCCGGAGGAGGCCACCACCATCTCCTCGATCATCCCGGCCCCGACCCGCGCGCTCGCCTCGAGGAAGGTGAAGCCCGCGGGACCGTGGATGTATTCGATGTGGGCCGCCCCGTCGAAGGGGCCCAGGGTCTCGATGACCCGCCGGTTGAGGTCCTGCAGGGCCACCTCCTCGGTCGAGCCGCGCTCGACGGCCCACGAGGTGTAGACCCCGCCGCGCCGGTGCAGGGTGAGGATGGGGGTGCCGTACCGATGCACGGCCGCGAAGCGGACGGCCCCGCCGTGGGCGATCGAGTCGACGTGGTAGACGTCCCCGGGGGTGAACTGCTCGATCAGGTGGTGCGATCGCTCGTCGCCGAGGCTCTCCCAGACGGGCCAGAAGTCGGAAGGGGTTTCGATGCGCCGGATGCCGTTCGACGAGGCCTCGGTCCGGGGCTTCACGAGCCAGGGACCGGGGGTGGAGGAGAGGTAGCGGGCGATCGCCTCCTCGTTGAACAGCCCAGAGAAGGCGGGCACCGGAATCCCGGCCTCGGCGGCCCTCACCCGCATGGCGAGCTTGTCGCGGTACAGGTAGGACTGGCTCAGGCTCATGCCGGGGAGTCGGAAGTGCTCGCGCAGGGCCGCCGCGATCTCGATGTCGTACTCGCCGAGGCCGACGATCCGATCGATCGACTCGCGGCGCGCCAGGTAGCTGACGGCGTTGCGCAAGAGGACCGGATCGAAGATGTCCCGCACCGCGTAGAGGCCGTCGAGGATCTCGCGCGGCCATTCGAGGGGCAGGGCGTCCGCGTTGGTGACCACCAACACGCGCGCCCCTTGGGCTTTGGCCTCACGGAGGAACGCCGAACCGTACAGGCCCTTGGTTGCCGCCATGACGCAGAGGATCGTCTTCATGCTGCTCCCTTCACCGATCGGCCTCTCATTTTAACAGGCCTTTTGCCAGGGTATTGAGGGAAGGTCTCCCCTCCCGGAAAGGACCGCCATGCACCCCCAGTGGATCGACTACCTCATCCTGGCCATCTACGCGGCGTTCGTGCTCGGCATCGGCTTTGCCCTCAAGCGAAGCGTCAAGAGCTCGGAGGACTTCTTCAGCTCGGGACGCCGCATCCCGGGCTGGATCACGGGCCTCGCCTTCCTGTCGGCCAACCTGGGCGCCCTCGAGGTGATGGGGATGGCGGCCAACGGCGCCAAATACGGGCTGTTGACCAATCATTTCTACTGGGTGGGGGCCATCCCGGCCATGCTGTTCGTCGGGATCTTCATGATGCCCTTCTACTACGGCTCCAAGGCCCGCAGCGTGCCCGAGTACCTCAAGCTGCGCTTCGACGAGAAGACCCGCGGCCTCAACGCCGTCTCCTTCGCGGCCATGACCGTGCTCGCCTCGGGCATCAACATGTACGCCATGGCCCTCGTCTTCCAGCTCCTGCTCGGCTGGTCGATCCACGCCAGCATCCTGGTCTCGGCGCTCGTCGTGCTCGCCTATACGATCCTGGGGGGGCTCACCTCCAGCATCTACAACGAGGTCCTGCAGTTCTTCTTGATCGTCTTCGGCTTCGCGCCCCTCGTCGTGCTGGGGTTGAAGGACGTCGGCAGCTGGAACGACCTGGTGGCGCGCATGCCTCCGGGCTTCGGGCATGCCTGGCAGGGGTTGGGCTCGGCGGCGGGGAACCCGATGGGCATCGAGTGGTTCGGGATGGTCATGGGGCTCGGCTTCGTGCTGTCCTTCGGCTACTGGTGCACGGACTTCCTGGTCGTGCAGCGGGCCATGGCCGCCGAGGACATGAACGCGGCCCGCAACACCCCCTTGATCGCGGCCCTGCCCAAGATGCTGTTCCCCTTCCTGGTGATCACCCCCGGGCTGATCGCGATCGCCCTGACCCTGCACCCCTTGAACGGCGCGGCCCCGCTGCTGCCGAAGCTTGCGGACGGCAGCTACGACTACAACATGGCCCTGCCGATGCTCTTGCAGCACTACTACCCGGCCGGCATGCTGGGACTGGGCCTCACGGCCCTGTTGGCCTCGTTCATGTCCGGGATGGCGGGCAACGTGACGGCCTTCAACACGGTGTGGACCTACGACCTGTACCAGGCCTACATCAAGAAGGACGGCACGGACGCCCATTACCTCTGGATGGGCCGGGTGGCGACCTTTGCCGGCATCCTGATCTCGGTGGGCGCGGCCTACATCGCCATGAACTTCAAGAACATCATGGACTACCTGCAGCTGCTGTTCTCGTTCTTCAACGCGCCCCTGTTCGCGACCTTCCTGTTCGGGATGTTCTGGAAGCGGACGACGGGTCATGGCGCCTTTTGGGGGCTGGTTTCGGGGATTCTCGCGGCCATGGGCCACTACGCCCTGCTCAAGGCCGGGGTCTTGCACTATCCGAGCGACATGGCCGCCAACTTCTACGCGGCCATCTACGCCTTCGCGGTCTGCAGCGCCTTGACCGTGCTGGTCAGCCTCGTCACGGCGCCGAAGGCGGCCTCCGAGCTGGCGGGGCTCGTCTACAGCCTGACCCCCAAGCCATCCGACCTCGGGGTGGCCTGGTACCGGCGTCCGGCCGTGCTGGGCGGTGTCGTGCTCGCCGCGACCTTCGGCCTGAACCTGCTTTACTGGTAAGGAGGCGTACCCGTGCTCGATATTCGCATGCCGATCGGCTTGCTCTTCACCCTGCTGGGGGCCCTGCTCGCGACCTATGGCGCGACCTCCCCGGCGACCATGTACCGGATCTCGCTCGGGTACAACCTGAACCTCTGGTGGGGAGGGGCGATGCTGGCCTTCGGGCTGGGCATGTTCCTCTGGCAGCGCCTCAACCCGCAGACGACACGGGCTGCCGAGGTGGTGGTCGAAACCGTTGAGGAACCGACGGCGGCTGGCTCCTCAGCTCCCTGATCCGGTGGGGGATCAGGACTGAAAGCGCAGCCAGGGCGGAGCCCCCGCCCCCTGACCCCCGCCCCACAGGGGTGGGGGAAGATCGCCGGGCGCTGCGCGCGGTATGCGAGACTGGTTGGCCAGTCTTGAAGCAGCTGCCGCATCTTCACCCACACGCTTCAGCGCGTCCCTTTCCCGCGCGTCTAGCGCCGGGAAAGTCCCCCACTCCTTTGGGGCGGGGGTTGGGGGGCGGGGGCTCCGCCCGGTGGTCGGATCGACGATCGCTTACGACCGAACCAGCGGTCGGTACTTGATCCGGTGCGGCTGCGTCGCGTCCGCGCCAAGCCGCCGCTTCTTGTCCTCCTCGTACTCCTGGTAGTTGCCCGCGAAGAACACGACCTGGCTGTCCCCCTCGAAGGCGAGGATGTGGGTCGCGATCCGGTCCAGGAACCACCGATCGTGGCTGACCACCACGGCGCAGCCGGCGAAGTTCAGCAAGGCCTCTTCCAGGGCGCGCAGAGTGTTGACGTCCAGGTCGTTGGTCGGCTCGTCCAAGAGCAGGACGTTTGCGCCGCGCCGCAGCAGCTTGGCCATGTGCACCCGGTTGCGCTCCCCGCCCGAGAGGTCGCCCACCCGCTTCTGCTGGTCCGACCCCTTGAAGTTGAAGCTCGCCACGTAGGCCCGCGAGGCGACCTCGCGGTTGCCGACCTTCAGCTTCTCCTCGCCGCCCGAGATCTCCTCCCAGACGGACTTCGAGCCGTCCAGGTCGTCGCGGGACTGGTCGACGTAGCCGAGCTCGACCGTCTCGCCGACCCGCAAGGCACCGGAATCGGGCTGCTCTTGGCCCACGATCATGCGCATGAGGGTCGTCTTGCCGGCCCCGTTGGCCCCGATCACGCCCACGATGCCGCCCGGGGGCAGCTCGAAGTCGAGGTTGTCAAAGAGGAGGCGATCGCCGTACCCCTTGGTCACCTTCTGGGCCTCCACGACCACGTTGCCGAGTCGCTTGGCCGCGGGGATGTGGATCTCGAGGCTCTCGACCTTGTCGGGGCCCTGCTGGGCCACCAGGGCCTCGTAATTCTGGATGCGGGCCTTGCTCTTGGCCTGCCGGGCGCGGGGTGCCATCCGGATCCACTCTAACTCGCGTTCGAGGGTCTTGCGGCGGGCCGTTTCCTGCTTTTCCTCCAGGGCGAGCCGCTTTTCCTTCTGCTCGAGCCACGAGGAATAGTTGCCTTGCCAGGGAATGCCGTGCCCGCGGTCCAGCTCGAGGATCCAGCCCGCGACGTTGTCGAGGAAGTAGCGATCGTGGGTGACGGCGACGACCGTGCCCTTGTAGCTGGCCAGGTGGTGCTCCAGCCAGGCGACGGATTCGGCGTCCAGGTGGTTGGTCGGCTCGTCCAGCAGGAGCAGGTCGGGGGCCGAGAGCAGCAGGCGGCACAGGGCCACCCGGCGCCGCTCGCCGCCTGACAGCTTGGTTACGTCGGCGTCTCCCGGCGGCACGCGCAGGGCATCCATGGCCACGTCGATCACGTTGTCGATGTTCCAGGCGTCGATCGCCTCGATCTCGTCCTGCACCCGGGCGAACTCGTCGGCCGTCTCGTCGCTGTAGTTGGCGCTCAGCTCCTCGAAGCGCTTGAGCAGGTCCCGGGCCCGCGCGAGGCCGTCCTCAATGTTGCCGCGCACGTCCTTGGTCGGGTCGAGGGCCGGCTCCTGAGCGAGGTAGCCCACCGTGGCGCCTTCCGCGAGCCGGGCCTCGCCCTGGAAGTTGGTGTCGACCCCGGCCATGATCCGGAGCAGGGTGCTCTTACCAGCCCCGTTCATGCCGAGCACGCCGATCTTGGCGCCGGGCAGAAAGGCGAGCGTGATGTCCTTCAGCACCTCGCGGTTGTTCGGCGGCACCACCTTGGTCAGGCGGTGCATGGTGAAGACGTACTGGTAGTGAGCGGCCATCGAGACTCCTTGCAAGCAGATCGGCAACCCGCTCATGATAGCGGATTTCCCCGGTGGGCCAAGGGCCGACGGGTCCGCCTTCCACGACCGCGTTTGCCTGTCCGTGCGGCCCCCGTCCTTGCGCCCCGAACATGGGAGGGCTAAAATGCAACTTGACGAAGGCTTGGACAGGCCTCATGGGCTCAAATCCCGATGAAAGCAAGGTCTTTGTGCTCCTTAATGGGGCAAGTAGGCTTGGGGGCCCGAATTCGGCCTCCGAAAACACCCGTCTGCAAGGTATGACGCGATGAGGGCGGGTATATCGGGAGCGACATGGTTGGAAAGGTGTTGCTAGGTGACTCAACCTGGATCCCGTAGGCGCTGGACGGGCCTCTGCACCGTCGCGGCGTTTCTGCTGGCCTCCACCCCCGCGGCCTGGGCCGAAGACTTCTCCTTGACGGGCAAACCCGATGCGGAACCGTCAAACAAGCCCTCCGGCGTCAAGATCTCGCCGGACGCCTTCAAGCAGCTCAACCCCGAGCAACAGCAGCTCGTCCAGCAGCGCCTCAACGGGGGCAAGGGAACTCCTTCTTCCGAGACGAAGCCCACCTCCCCGTCCGCCCCGACTTCCGACGAGAGCTCCGCGAAGCCCGACGCCGCCTCGGCGGAGGAGACCTCCGAGTTCGAGCGCGCGCTCGCGGAGCGTCCGCCCGAGACCATTTCGACCCGCATCAAGCAGTTCGGCTACGACCTCTTCGCGGGTGGACCCTCGACCTTCGCGCCGGTGGTCGACCTGCCGGTCCCGGCCGACTACGCGATCGGCCCCGGTGACGAGATCATCGTGAGCGCCCTTTCGCCCGGCCGTAGCAACGAGTTCAGCCTGACGGTCAACCGTGACGGCACCGTCTACTACCCCAACATCGGGGTGATCTCGGTCGCGGGCATGCCCTATTCGCGGATGGTCGACCTCCTGACCCAGAAGATCAAGGGCCATGCGAGCGAGATGCGCCTGGCGATCCGCATGGGCAAGCTCCGGACCATCAAGGTCTTCGTGATCGGCAAGGTCAAGCGCCCCGGAGCCTACACGATCAGCGCCCTCAGCAACCTGTCCAACGCCCTGATAGCCTGCGGAGGGCCGACGAAGGCCGGTAGCTTGAGGGACATCCAGCTCAAGCGCTTCGGCCGGACGCTCGCCCATTTCGACTACTACGACCTCTTGATGCGGGGGGACAGCAGCCAGGACCTGCGCATGCAGTCGGGCGACGTCATCTTCATTCCCGAGGCGGGGCCCCTGGTCGCGGTGGCGGGCAACGTGCGCTCGCCGGCCATCTACGAGCTCAAGGGCAAGACCAGCCTGCTCGACGCCCTCAAGCTCGCCGGGAACATCACCCCGATGGGCTTCACCCAGCAGGTCCAGGTCGAGCGCTACTACGAGAACCGGGTGAAGAAGATCCTGGACGTCAACCTGAACGGCCAGGGGGATGCCGGCAAGGTGACCCTGCAGGACGGTGACCTCGTCAAGGTCTTTCCCACGTCGCAGAAGCTGGTCAACGGGGTCATGCTGGAGGGCAACGTCGAGCGTCCCGGCAAGTACGAGTACCGGCCGAACTTGCGGTTGCACGACCTGATCCACGGCGAGGTCGACCTCAAGCCGGAGTCCTACATGGACTTCGGCCTGATCGAGCGCGAGATGGCCCCGGACGACCACGTCGAACTGTTTCCGTTCAACCTCGGCAAGATGCTCGCGGGCGACCCGCAAGAGAACAAGCTCCTCAAGCCTCGCGACACGGTCCGCATCTACTACCGCTGGGCGATCCAGGAGCAACCCAAGGTACGGATCGCGGGCGCCGTCCACCATGGCGGCGAGTTCCAGCTGCACCCCAACATGACCCTCGACGAGCTCATCCAGCTCGCTGGCGGGGTCCAGGAGCAGGCCGACCTGTCGCAGGCGGAGCTCACCCGGGTGCAGATCATCGATAACCGGATGAACACCACCCGCCTGTCGGTCGACCTCCAGAAGGTCCTGCAGAAGGACCCCGGGGCCAACCTGACTCTGCAGAAAGACGATTACCTGCTGATCAAACCCGTGCCGGAGTACAAGCTGTACCGCACCATCACCCTGCAGGGCGAGATCTCCCAGCCCGGCACCTACACCTTCAAGAGCGGGGAGACCCTCTCGGACGTCATTCGCCGTGCCGGGGGCTTTACCTCCCACGCCTATACTCAGGGGGCGATCTTCACCCGGGTCTCGCTCAAAGAGCTGCAGGAGCAGCGCCTCAAGGAGGCCGCCCAGAAGCTCCAGTCCGACATCGTGTCGGCGACCTCGGCCAAGGTGGGGTCGGCCCTCTCCGCCGATGCCGTGCAGGCCAACACCGAGGAGCTGGCCCTCAAGAAGAGCCTGCTCGCGAGCCTCGACGAGACCCACGCCTCGGGCCGCATGATCGTCCGGCTCGATGAGGTGACCGCCCCGCACCACCGGCCCGATCAAGACGTGCAGCTCGAAGACGGCGACAACCTGCTGGTGCCGCCGCTCGTCAACTCGATCTCCGTGCTGGGACAGGTCTACAACCCGACCGGCATCACCTACACCAAGGGCATGCGGGCGTCCGACTACATCTCCCAGGCGGGAGGCCCGACCGAGCGGGCCGACGTGGGCGGCATCTACATCATCAAGGCCAACGGCAGCGTGCTGACCAACCAGAACTACCACGGGGGCTGGCTCTGGACGCGCGGCGTGAAGTCGGCCGTGCTCGAGCCCGGCGACACGGTCTTGGTGCCGGAGAACCTCAAGGTCGACACCAGCATCCGGGACATCCGGGACATCACCCAGGTGCTGTTCCAGATCGCGACCACGGCCGCGATCACCTGGGGCATCGTCAAGAAGTAGGGACGGACGTGAGCAGCGAACCCATGCAGCCTGCGCTTCAAAGCACCGTGCCCATGGTCGGGGACGGCGGGGACGAGCGCGAGATCGACCTCACCGAGGTCGTGCAGACCCTGTGGCAGCGCCGGATCCTGATCGGGTCGCTCACCCTGGTGGGGGCCGTCCTGGCGACGGTGCTGAGCTTCCGCATGCCGAACACCTACATGGCGACGGCGACGATCATGCCGATCGACTCGTCGAGCGATCGCCTCTCTTCGGCTCTTGCCGGCCTGGGAGCCCTGGGAGGGCTCGCGTCCCAGGCGGGGGTCAGCATCAAGGGCAGCCTCTCGGACAAGTTCGTGGCCCTCTTGACCTCCCGCACCCTCACGGAGACGGTGATCACCCGCTATCACCTCATGCCGACCCTGTTCCCCGACAAGTGGGACGCGCCGCACCAGGCCTGGAAATCAGGCCCCTTGGTGGGCAAGGTCCACGTGGGCCCGACCATGCTCGAGGCGGGGCGCGCCTTGGCCCGGACCATGCGGACGGCGACCGATCCCAAGACGGGCATCGTGAGCGTCAACGTCGAGCTGAAGGATGCCCAGGCCGCGGCCGACATCGCCAACGACTATGTCGTCGAGCTGAACGACTACCTCCAGCAGAACAGCTTCTCGTCGGCCAAGCGCAACAAGGACTTCCTGCAGGCCCAGGTGACCAACGTCATGAAGGAGATGGGCGGCATGGAGGCGGCCCTCAAGCACTTCCAGGAACAACACAAGCTGGTCTCGTTGGATACCCAGGCCGAAGCCTCGGTGCAGGCCTACGCCGCCCTGAAGTCCCAGCTGACGGCCAAGGAGATGGAGCTCAATCTGCAGCAGAACGCCGTCTCGGCGGACGACGTGCAGCTGATCGGCCTCAAGCGCGAGGTGGCCCAGCTCAAGGACAAGATCGCGGCCATCGAGAACGGGTCGTCGGAGGGCTTCGTGTCCTTCAAGGATGCCCCATCCCTCGAGCTGCGCTTCGCCCAGCTCAAGCGCGATCTGCTGGTCAAGCAGAAGGTGTTCGAGCTGCTGACGCAGCAGCTCGAGCTGGCGAAGCTGGACGAGGCCAAGGAGACGCTGTCGTTCCAGGTGGTGGACAAGGCGATCGCCCCGGACACCAAGAGCGGTCCCAAGCGGACGCAGATCATCGGGCTGGCCACGCTCGTGAGCTTTGTGCTCTCGGCCCTGGGGGCCGTGTTGGCCAAGAAGCTCTCGACCGGGTCCCGGATGACGGAAGGATAACGACATGGCGACGCGCGACACGACCAACAGCTCGATGATTCACCCGCATGCGGACGTGCAGTCCACCCAGATCGGCGCCGGGACCAAGGTCTGGCAGTACACGATCGTGCTGCCCGGCGCCCGGATCGGCGAGAAGTGCAACATCAACGCCCACTGCTTCGTCGAGAACGACGTGACCATCGGGGACGACGTGACGGTCAAGTGCGGCGTCTACCTGTGGGATGGGCTGCGGGTCGAGGATGGGGCCTTCATCGGCCCCAACGTCAGCTTCACCAACGACAAGTTCCCGCGCTCCAAGCAGTACCCCGAGCAGTTCGCGGTGACCGTGATCCGGAAGGGGGCCTCGATCGGGGCCGGCGCCGTCATCCTGCCGGGGCTCACGGTCGGGGCCCATGCCATGGTCGCCGCGGGCGCCGTGGTCACGCGCTCGGTGCCACCCAAGGCGATCGTGGTCGGAAACCCGGCCCGGATCGTCGGGTACGCCGATACGGCGCGGCGCGACGCCGGCGAGCCGAGGGTGGCCGCGAAGGAGCCCGGCGCGTTCCCGAGCTCGGTCAAGGGCGTGACCCTGCATCGCTTTCCCCTCGTCTCGGACATCCGGGGTAACCTCACGGTGGGCGAGTTCGAGCGCAGCGTCCCCTTCGTTCCCAAGCGCTACTTCATGGTGCTCGACGTGCCGAGCGTCGAGACGCGCGGAGAGCACGCCCATCACCAGTGCCAGCAGTTCCTGATCTGTGTGAAGGGGCGCTGCTCGGTGGTGGCGGACGACGGGGTCCACCGCGAGGAGTTCCTGCTCGACCGGCCCGATGTGGGGCTTTACCTGCCCCCCATGACCTGGGGGATCCAGTACAACTACTCGGCCGATGCCGTCCTCCTCGTCTTCGCCTCGGACTACTACGATTCCCGCGACTACATCCGCGACTACCACCAGTTCCTGGATGCCGTCGCCTCGCGCGCCTGACCGCTGTTGTCTCGAAAGGAACCCCACGATGTTGGCCCCCACCGTTCAGGTCCCCTTCCTCGATCTGCGTGCCCCGCACCAGGAGCTGCGTGACGAGCTGCAGGAGGCCTTCTTGCGGGTCATCGACTCCGGCTGGTACATCCTGGGCCGCGAGGTGCCCCGTTTCGAGCAAGAGTTCGCCGCCTACTGCGGAACGACCCACTGCGTGGGGGTGGGAAACGGCCTCGAGGCCCTGCACCTGATCCTGCGCGGCTACGACATCGGCGAGGGCGACGAGGTGATCGTGCCCTCCAACACCTACATCGCGACCTGGCTCGCGGCGAGCTATGCCGGGGCCACCCCGGTCCCGGTCGAGCCGGTCGAGAGCACCTACAACCTCGACCCGGAGCGGATCGAGGCGGCCATCACCCCGCGCACCAAGGCCGTCATCGCCGTCCACCTCTACGGGCAGCCTGCCGACATGGATCCGATCAACGCCGTCGCGCAGCGGCACGGCCTGAAGGTGATCGAAGACGCCGCCCAGGCGCACGGCGCCCGCTACAAGGGCCGGATGGTCGGCACCCTGGGGGATGCCGCCGGGTTCAGCTTCTACCCCGGCAAGAACCTCGGGGCGCTGGGAGACGCCGGCGCCGTCACGACCCGGGACCCCGAGCTCGCCGAGCGGGTCACGGTCCTGCGCAACTACGGCTCGCGGGTCAAGTACCACAACGAGGTCAAGGGCTACAATTCCCGGCTCGACGAGCTGCAGGCGGCCCTGCTCGGCGAGAAGCTGAAGAAGCTCGACGAGTGGAACGCGCGGCGCTCCGAGTGGGCGACCATGTACCAGGAGGCCTTCCGGGACCTCCCCGGGGTGACGCCGCCGGCCGTGCCCGCGTGGGCCGAGCCGGTCTGGCACCTGTACGTGATCCGGCACGCCGACCGCGACGGCCTGGCCAGGCGCCTCGCCGAGGCGGGAGTCGGCACCATGATCCACTACCCGATTCCCCCTCACCGGCAGCCGGCCTACGCCGAGCTCGGCCACGCCGCGGGAGCCTTCCCTGCCTCGGAGCGCATCCACGCCGAGGTCCTGAGCCTGCCGATGGGCCCCCACATGACCCGGGACCAGGTCGAGCGGGTGATCGCGGCCGTGCGAGCGGCTGTCTGATCGGGCCGGCATGACCCTCATCCGGACCAGCCTGCTCAACTCGATCGCCGTCGGCGTCCGCATCCTGACGACCCTGATCCTCAACAAGATCTTCGCCGTCTACGTGGGCCCGGCCGGCTACGCCGTGATCGGGCAATTCCAGAATTTCGTGAACATGCTGGTGGCCCTGGCGAGCGGAGCCGTCAACACCGGAGTCACCAAGTACACGGCCGAGTACTACGACGACGAAGCGCGGCAGGTCTCGGTGTGGCGCACGGCCGGGACGATCGCCCTGGTCGGTTCGATCGGGACCGGGCTCCTGATCGCGCTCCTGCAGCGCTTTCTGGCGGGCTGGATCCTCAAGGACCCGGCCTTTGCGGGGGTGTTCGTCTGGCTGGGGGCGGGGCTCGTCCTGTTCACCCTGAACGGCCTCTTGCTCGCGATCCTCAACGGCAAGAAGGAAGTCAACCGCTACGTGGTCGCCAACATCGCGGGCAGCCTGGTGGGGCTCGGGATCACGGGCGGGCTCGCGGTCTGGAGGGGCCTGTACGGGGCCCTGGTGGCCCTGGCGATCAACCAGTCCATCGTGTTCGCGGTGACGCTCGCCCTGTGCTGGCGGACCCCGTGGTTCCACCTGCGCAACCTGGCCGGGCGGGTCGAGCCGACCGCGCTCAAGTCCCTGGGGAGATTCTCCCTGATGGCCGTGGCCGCGGCCGCCTGCGCGCCCGCGGCCACCATGGTCATCCGCTCCCACCTGGGGGCGACCTTCGGCATGGCCGCGGCCGGCCAGTGGGAGGCCCTCACCCGCCTCAGCGGGCTCTACCTCCTGGTCGTGACCAACCCCCTCACCATCTACTACCTGCCCCGCATCTCCGAGATCCGCGACCCGGCCGAGCTGCGGCTCGAGATCCGGAAGGCCTATCGCTTCCTCTTGCCGGTGGCCGTGGCCAGCGCGATCGCCCTCTACCTCCTGCGGGACTTGATCGTCGTGACCCTCTTCACGGCCAAGTTCGCCCCCATGCGGGACCTGTTCGCCTGGCAGATGGCCGGCGACGTCGTCAAGACAGCGGGGTTCCTCCTGACCTACGTCCTGCTCGGAAAGGCGATGGTGACGGCCTACGTCACGACCGAGATCGTGTTCGCCGCCACCTGGGTCGGGTTGGTCTGGCTCATGACGGGGTGGTTCGGACTCCAGGGGGCGCAGATCGCCTACTTCGTCAACTACGTGCTCTACTGGGGGGTCATGGCGGTCCTGGTGGTCCGGCATGCGCGCTCGGTCCAGCAGCCGGCCGGCGGCTGGTCGGCCGCGTCGTGAGCCCCGAGGGAAGGAGTCGATGCGACGCTACGTCTTGCTGACGGATGAGCTGGGGGCCGGGGGGATCTCGACCCAGGTGGTCGCGCTCGCCAGCCACTTGCACGAGGCCGGGCTCCGGCCCATGATCGTGCCGTTTTACGCCAAGCCCTACCCGATCTGGGACCACTGCCGGGAGATCTCCGACCTGGTGGCGCCCACGGGCCTGTTCGGGGCCATTCTCGCCGGAGAGAGCCGGGAGTATCTCTTCTTCGCCAACAGCGTGAGGACCCTCCTCGTGGCCTACCTGGCCCTCTTGCTCGCGCCCCTGCGGCGCGCCCGGGCCACCATCGTCTTCTGCGTCTACAACCCCTGGGAATTCGCCGACAAGGGCGCCTGGGCCTCGATCTATCGGCGCCTGGTGCTCTCGTTGCGGCCCGAGAACCTCTTCTTCATGAACGGCTCGTGCTACCGCGAGCACGAGGCGGTCTGTCCGGTCGGCACCATCGGCCCGCGCTTCCTGCCCCTGTCGATGCCGGCCGTCTCCTCGTCGCGCACCACCCCGTTCGATCCGGATCGCAAGACCGTCCTGTCTGTGGGCCGCTTCGTCGGGTTCAAGCTGCACTACATGCGCGCCCTCCTGCGCTACGCCCAGGAGCGGCCCCAGGTCGCCTTCTACCTGGTCGGTTACGGCGAGGGGGAGTCGGAGCTCAAGGGCTTCGCCTCCGAACACGGGTTGCAGAACGTGCACTTCCTCGGGATGGTGCCCTACGCCGACCTGCAGGAGCTGTACCGCCAGGCGGATTGCTACGTGGGGATGGGGACCACGCTGGTGGAGGCGTCGTCGGTCGGGACTCCGGCCGTGGTGGCGATCGCCGGAGTCTCCGGTGACCTCTGCAACGGCCTGTTCGTCGACCAGACCGAGTACGACATGGGGGAATTCTGCCCGGACAAGCCGAAGCGGCCGCTGACGGCCTGCCTCGACGAGGTGCTCGACCTCGGAGAGGACGACTACGCCGCCCTGTGCGAGCGGCATCGCGAGTTCGCCCGGCAGTTCGAGCGCGCTCGGGTCGGGGAGACCTTCATCCAGCTCTGCGAGGCGGCTCGGCCCACGACGGTCGGTCTGCGCTCGGTGGGCGTGTTTCTGGGATTCTGCTTGGCGACGGTCCTCTACTACGCCACCTGGCGTCTGCGGGGGGGGAAGAGTCGCTACGATGAGGAAGTGAGGGCCGCCGCGTGACGTCCGTTCAAGCCATCGATCGCCGGGAAGGGGAGCCTGGCATGGAGCCGGGCGCGTCCCTCGCCAAGCGGGCCCTGATCCCGGTGACCCTGCTCCTGTCGTTCGCGATCTTCCTCTACTACCTCTCGCGCAACTACGGGGCCAGCTACTGGGACGAGTCGGGCTACCTCAAACTCGCCCACCGCATCCTCGGCTTCGGGATCTTCAACATCCACGACGACCTGCGCACCTACCTCTACCCGACCCTGGTCGCCGGCAGCCTGTTGGTGACCGGGGGCCATGCCGCCGCCGCCAAGGTGGTCATGGCCTTCCTCCAGTACGGGCTCTACCTGACGACCGTCTTCTACGTCGCCCGGCGGACCTTCTCCGTGTTCCAGAACGAGGCCGTGCGCCGGATCATGCTGGTGCTGGGGTGCCTGAACCCCTACCTGCTGCAGGCCTGCTCGCTCTATCTGACCGACTCGGTCGCGACCAGCCTGGGGGCGATCGCCCTGTTCACGGCCCTGACGGCCGACCTCAACCGCCCGCGGAACGTCGTCTTGAGCTACAGCCTGGTCTACGCCGCGGTCATGATCCGGCCCGCCTCCTTGATCTTCTTCCCGATCATGCTGGCGATCACGGCCCTGCGCTACGGGATCGGCAAGACCCCGTGGCTGCGCCCCTCGTTCATCCTGATCAACCTGGCCTCGATCGGGCTCGTGTTCCTGCCGCAGGTCTACAACAACTACGTCTACTTCCACATCCTCTCGTTCCTGATCCCGTACAACCTGTACGCGGCGCAGGTCGCCTACGGCATCCAGTACGTGAAATACGCCACGGTGGTGGCCGTCGGCCAGATCCCGGGCCTCAAGTACGTCAACCCGTTCGTGCCCCCCATCGGCCGCATCACCGAGATCGTCCACCACGTCACCCCCAAGAACGTCGCCTTCGCCGGGGTGGCCCACCTGTTCGGCGCGCTCGACTGGGGCTACGTGGACACCTACATCGCGAACTTCTACCCGCTGAGCCGCATCCTGGGCTCGCTGTTCCTCTACCCCTGCTGGATCCTGGCGGCCGGCACCATGCCCGGAGCCCTCGCGCCGGCGCGGGTCGCACCCGAGCGCCCCCGGGAGGTGACCCAGCTCTTGCGCATGATCCTCATGGCTGCAGCCGTCTACCTGGCCTTCATCGGCACGACCCAGGTCGAGTCGCGCTTCGGGTACCCGGTGTTCCTGCTGCTTCTACCCCTCATGGGCCTGGGGCTGCTCAACCTGGCCCGCGTCGGCAAGGCCGGCCTCATGACGCGCGTCCTGGCGCTCGTAGCCGTCATCCTCGTGCTGTTCGCCGCCTCCTTCAGCTTCGACCGGCTGACCGGCCGGATATTCTGGGGGGACCATTTCAAGGGCATGCTGTCGGCCAGGAGTGTCGCGCCGCGATGATCTCCTGGCTCCGCCAGCTGGGCGGATGGACGCCCCGAGGGCGGTTTCGCCTGAAGCTGAACTTCACCACGGCGATCGTCGCCGGGCTCGTGCTACGCCTGCTGGTGGCGGCCTACAACGGCTTCATCGGGCCCAGTTTCGGCGCGAATTCGGACGCCCTGGCCTTTCACTTCATGGCCGAGGACTACGCCCGCAACCTGGGAGCCATCGAGTTCCAGGTCGGCTGGATATACAGCTGCTTCCTCGCGTTCGTCTACGCCCTGACGTTCGACTCCCTCTTCATCGGCTGCGTGATGTCCTGCCTGACCTGGCTGACCTCCGCCTGGGTCCTGGCACGCCTCTTGAGGCTGCTCGCGATCCCGCGCGCCGAGCGGTTCACGATCGGCCTCCTCTACGCCTTCTTGCCATCCTCGATCCTCTACACCGGAGTGACTCTGCGCGAACCCTATCAGTTGCTCTTCGTGAACCTGGCCATCTATTCGGCCCTCATGATCGCCATGAAAAAGGCGCACGGCTACTGGATCGGCCTGGTACTGGCCACGGTGGGGATGGGGCTGTTACATGGCGGCCTGATGGCCGTGGGGCTGTTCATCGCGGTCGGAACGATCGTCATGCTCGCCTTGCGGGGCACGAAAGGGATATCGGTACCGCGGCTGGCAGTCTTGGTGCCGTTGGCCGCTTTGGTTGGCTTCTATGGCCTCTCGGTATTAGCGAGCAGCGCCTATAACCTGGACAAGGGTCTGGATGTGGCAGTCGCTGCTTACCAGCAGGGTGCCCTTGGTTCCGAGGCGAGGGCCAACTATTCAATGGGGCCTCACCTGGGCAGCATGCAGGACCTGATCCTGTTCGTCCCCGTTTCCCTCCTGCAGTATCTGTTCGAACCCATGCCCTGGAGGGGGTTGGCCACCACTGATCTGGTCGCCCTTTTGGAAAACGCGCTGCGGGCCGTTCTAATCGCAAGGGCGATCATGGGCCTGAGAGCCATGCCGGCCCAGGGGCGCCGTCCCGTGCTTTTCGTGTTTCTCACCTATATAATGACGGAGACGATTTGGTCGCTCGGGACGGTCAACTGGGGGACCGCGGTCCGCCATCACCTGCCCAGCTTCGGATTGCTGATCGTGGCGGCCCATGCGGGGGCCAGACAGCCGTCGATCAGGCGTGCAGCCGCGCGTCGCGCGGCCATCCATCCCGCCGTGACGTGAGGGGGGGCTCGCTGCGAGCGGCCGGGACCATGGTCCCAAAGGCCCGTGGCGAGCGAGGATCGGGGACGGGCTTGAGAGGCGGGGGGCATGACTAAACGGAGGAAATCCGGGCATACACATGGGGTGACCGTAGAGACGAAGGGGCGTCCCTGATGTGTGGCTTGGTGGGTTATCTGGGCGGAGGGGTGATGGACGGCGTGGCCGGCCACGAGGCCCTCTTGCGCCGCATGGGGGTGGCGATCGCCCACCGCGGCCCGGATGACTCCGGCACCTGGTGCGATCCCGCCCAGGAGATCGGGCTGGGCCACCGGCGGCTGTCGATCGTCGATCTGTCCGCGGCGGGCCACCAGCCCATGACCTCCCCGAGCGGCCGCTTCGTCCTCGTATTCAACGGGGAGATCTACAACCACCTCGACCTGCGTCGGGAGCTGGGCGGGTTGGCCTGGCGGGGGCACTCCGACACCGAGACTCTGCTCGCGGGCTTCGACGCCTGGGGGGTGGCCGAGACGGTCCGGCGCGCGGTCGGGATGTTCGCCTTCGCCGCCTGGGACCGGGAAACGGCCACGCTCACCCTGGGGCGCGATCGCCTCGGCGAAAAGCCGCTCTACTACGGCTGGCAGGGGGATGCCTTCCTGTTTGCTTCGGAGCTGAAGGCCCTGCGGCCCCATCCGGCCTTCGTCGGACGGATCGACCGCGGGGCCCTCAGCCTGCTTCTGCGCCACAACTGCATTCCCGCCCCCTATTCGATCTTCCAGGGCATCTCGAAGCTGCCGCCGGGCAGCCTGCTCACGGTCTCGCTCGCGCAGCGCGAGCCCCGGATGTGGAGCTTCTGGTCCGGGGCCGAGGTCGCCGAGTCCGGTGTCGAGCGCCCCTTCTCGGGCGACCCCGGGGAGGCGGTCGACGAGCTCGAACGGCTCCTCAAGGACGCGGTGGGTCGTCAGATGATGGCGGACGTGCCTCTGGGCGCGTTTCTCTCGGGCGGGGTGGACTCCTCGACGGTCGTGGCCCTCATGCAGGCCCAGTCCGACCGCCGGGTGCGGACTTTCACCATCGGCTTCCACGAGAAAGGCTACAACGAGGCCGAGCATGCCAAGGCCGTGGCCAGGCACCTGGGCACCGATCACACCGAGCTGTACCTGACCGCTGAGGAGGCCCTGGCGGTGGTGCCGGACCTGGCGGGACTGTACGACGAACCGTTCGCTGATTCCTCCCAGATCCCGACCTTCCTGGTGTCCCGGCTGGCGCGTCAGCACGTGACGGTGGCGCTCTCCGGGGATGCGGGCGATGAGCTGTTCGGCGGCTACAACCGTTACCAGCTGACGGCGCGGCTGTGGCGATCGCTGTCCCGCATGCCGGCGCCGCTGCGCCGCGTCGCGGCGCGCGGCCTCGCGGCTCCCTCGCCGCAGGCGTGGGATCGCGCGATCGGGGCGGCCGGCCGGTGGTTGCCGCGGGGGTGGCGCCTGGCGAACGCGGGGGACAAGCTGCACAAGGCGGCGGGAGTGCTCGCGAGCGAGTCGGCCCAGGAGCTCTACCGAGGCCTCACCTCGCACTGGCGGGACCCGGCGTCGGTCGTGGTGGAGGGCCCCGAGCCCCCCACCCTGCTCCACGGTCGCCCCCCCGGCTTGAGGGGCCTCGACTCCGTTCAGCGCATGATGGCGCTCGACATGGTGACCTACCTGCCGGACGACATCCTGGCCAAGGTGGATCGAGCCGCCATGGGGGTATCCCTCGAAACGCGCGTCCCCTTCCTGGATCACCGGGTGGTCGAGTTCGCCTGGCGCCTGCCCCTGGCCTACAAGTTGCGCGACGGGCAATCCAAGTGGGCGCTTAGACAGGTGCTCTACCGGTACGTCCCCAAGGACCTGATCGAGCGGCCCAAGATGGGCTTCGCCGTGCCGATCGACGCCTGGCTGCGCGGCCCCCTGCGGGAGTGGGCCGAAGGGCTGCTCGACGAAGGGCGCCTGCGCCGCGAGGGGTACTTCCGGCCGGAGCCCATCCGACGGCTGTGGGCCGAGCATGTCTCGGGCCAGCGCAACCGCTCGAACCAGCTGTGGGACGTCCTGATGGCCCAGGCCTGGTTCGAGCACCACGCGCGGGAGCCCGTCGCCACGTCCGGTGGGCAAGAGGTGTTCTCATGAGGGCCGTCGGGACGCGGCCCCGACCTTCGCACACGATCAGGGATGAGGGGCATCACCATGTCAACCCGCTTCGATAACCTGCTGGACGGGCTTCGTAAGGACCCCAAGGTCTGGCTGATCACGGGCGTCGCCGGCTTCATCGGGTCGAACCTGCTGGAGGCCCTGCTCGACCTCGGTCAGGAGGTCGTCGGCCTGGACAACTTCTCGACGGGCTTCCGCCGCAACCTCGACGAGGTCAAGGACTCCGTCGGCTCGTCGTCGTGGGGTCGGTTTCGCTTCATCGAAGGGGATATCACCGACTTCGAGACCTGCCGGGGTGCCTGCCGGGGCGTCGACTACGTCCTGCATCAGGCGGCCCTGGGCTCGGTCCCTCGCTCCTTGCGGGATCCGATCGCGACCAACCGGGCCAACATCGACGGCTTCCTGAACGTGATCGTCGCGGCCCGCGACGCCGAGGTGCGCCGCTTCATCTACGCGGCCTCCAGCTCGACCTACGGGGACCACCCGGCCCTGCCCAAGGTCGAGGACCGCATCGGCTCGCCCTTGAGCCCCTATGCGGTCACCAAGTACGTCAACGAGCTCTACGCCCAGGTGTTTGCCCGGGCCTACGGCATGCAGAGCGTTGGGCTGCGCTACTTCAACGTGTTCGGCCGCCGCCAGGATCCGGACGGCGCCTATGCGGCCGTCATTCCCCGCTGGATCGCGCGTTTGCTCAACGGCGAGCCCTGCCAGATCTACGGCGACGGGGAGACCAGCCGCGACTTCTGCTACATCAAGAACGTGATCCAGGCGAATTTGCTAGCGGCCCTAGTCGAGGACTCCGACGCCGTCAACCAGATCTACAACATCGCCTACGGGGGGCGCTCGACCCTGAACCAGCTTTACGGGATGATCCGCTCCCAGCTGGCGGCCGAAGGTCCGGGGGTCGCGGACCTGGAACCGGCCTACACGGACTTCCGGGTCGGCGACGTGCGCCACTCCCAGGCCGACGTCAGCAAGGCCGAGCGGCTGCTGGGCTACCGTCCCACCCACTCGGTCGAGCAGGGCCTCAAGGAAGCGCTCGAGTGGTACTCGCAGCGGCTCGCGGGGCGAGTCCCCTGATCGGAGACGCCTTGACCGACACCGCCCCGTTCCTCGCCAAGCTCGATGAGAGCCGCCTGATGGCTGGGCTGTTCGGGTTGTCGCTGTTCATGCAACTGGCCTTCTTCGCCCTCAATCGGGTCGTGTTCCACCTGGGCCCCCTCAGTCCCGATTCCCACCTTTACCTCGGGGTCGCGGACGCGATTCACCGCACCGGGTGGGCTGGCCTGCAGCAGGCCCATCTCGCCTTCTACTACTGGCTCTATCCGCTCGTTCTGGCGGGATTCATGACCCTGTTCGGGACCCACCTCGTCCCGGCCGTCCTCGGGTTCCAGATCCTGCTGGTCTCGGCCGTCATGCCGTGCCTCTACCGGATCGGGGCGCGGGCGTTCGGGCCCCGGGTCGGACTGGGGGCCGCCATACTGGGCGCCCTCACCTGGGAGACCTCCCGGTGGAATGGCTTCGTGTTGACCGACTCGCTGTATCTCGTCTTGCTGGTCGTGGCGACCGATCGGCTCCTGGCGTTGCTCACCGAGACGGGCTGGCGGGCCGGGATCGGGTTCGGGGCAGCATGCGCCCTCCTGACCATTCTGCGCCCCACGGGCGGGGTGTTCGTCCTGGTCGGGCTCGGCTTCGTGGCACGGCACTGGCTCCGGACGGGGCGGCGGCGCTGGGTCTTCGCCGGGGGGGCGATCGCCCTCGCGCTCGCGCTGGCCATCGCGCCGAGTGCGCTCGGGGGCGGATCCCGGCTGGGCCTGGGATTCTACCGGGACTACTACGCCGGCAACCTCGCGATGGGAGAGGTGATCCATGGTATGCCCGAGTACTACCTCCCCGACCGAGGCGCCCCCGGAGGGGGGCTAATCCGGCACCTGCCACACGATGCCGAGCTCTTCGCCCGTCGCATGGCCGCCTTCTGGGCGCCCGTCCTGAGGCGCTACTCGCCAGGCCACAAGCTGATCAACGGGGTGACGCTCGCTCCTCTGTTTGTGCTGGCGCTCGGGGGCTGCTGGCGGGTGTGGCGCGAGCGCCCGGGGGCCGGGGGCGCTTTCCTGGTGGTGGTTCTGGGGGCCTACACGGTGTTCCATGCCGCCACCGAGGTCGACTTCGACCACCGCTACCGGACCCCGCTCGTGCCCCTGGTCTGCCTGCTGGCGAGCTACGGGTCAGCGGGCCTGATCCGGGACCTCCGGGCTGCGAGCCGCCGGGTCCCGGCCTGAGTCCCGCGCTGCGGCCTCGTGCCGGAGGATCGCGACCAGCTGGGCGAGCTCGGTCTGGCGCGCCGTGAGGCGCGAGATCTGGACCGAGTGGACCATCAGCAGGGCCGTGACCATGACGAGCACGATGAAGAAGTAGAAGGCCGGCGGGTAGTCGACCCCGATCCAGCGAGACAATCGGTCGAGCGTGGCGATCGCCAGCGGCGAGAGGGCGACCATGCCGCTCCCGAACAGCCATGGCAGGGCCTGGGCTTCGCTCAGCTGGCCGCGCTTCAGGAAGCGCAGCACGAGCCCGGCCAGGAGCAACCCGCTGAGCGCGACGAGGATCTTAAATCCCGGACCCATGGCGCCCCTCGAACACAAACCGTGGCGTGCGCAGCGCCACCACGAGCACGCTGAGTGCCATCTTGAAGAGGTAGTAGAATACACGCGGCCCGGCGTGCATGCTCAGTCCGGCCGAGCGTTCCTCCATGCTCACGGGCACCTCGACGATGCGCATGCCGGCCCACTGCGAGGCGAGCAGCACGTCCACGTCGGGATAATCCGGGGGAAAATGGCCCAGCCGCGCATAGCGGGAGAAGGCCCGGTGCGACAGCAGTTGCAACCCGGATGTGGGATCGCTCAGGCGCACCCCGGAGAGGACGGCGAACAGGCTGCGCAGCCCCGAGAGGCCCGCTCGCTTCCACCAGGGGGCGTTGAGCTGGCTCGTCCGGGCCCCGATCACGATGTCGCCCCCCGTATCGGCGCGGCCCTGTAGCAGCCGCGGAATCTCGCAGGCGCGGTGCTGGCCGTCGGCGTCGAACTGGATGACGAAGGCATAGTCCCGGTCAACGGCCCACTTGAAGCCGGTCTGCAGGGCGGCTCCGTAGTGGAGATTGAAGGGCAACCTCAATAGCCGGACTCCGTGGGCCCGAACGACGTCGGCGGTGCGGTCCCTCGAGCCATCATCGATCACGACCACGTCCAGCTGGGGGACGTGGGCGGCGAGGTCGGCCAGAACCGACCCGATGGTCTTCTCCTCGTTGAAGGCGGGGATGATGACGATCCCTGTCGATGGACGGGTCACGCGGGGGCTCCTCGAAGGAAGTCTGCGGGGGCCATGATCACACGCCGGGACGCGGGCAGCAAGTGCATCGAGGCTGGCAACACCGGGGTTCCGACCCGCGCTACCGGGTAGGGCCGGGGAGACTCGGGCCCATGAATCGAAAGGCCCCGCCCCGGGGTGATCGGAGGCGGGTCCGGCGCATTATTGGCAGGCGGACCGGGTAATATAGACGTGATGTGCCAGCCGGAGCTGTCGCAAGCTGAGGAACGAGGCGGCAGCTGGGAAAACGGGTGCGCGCAACGCGACTTGAAGGGGTTGAGTAGCAACGACATGTTGGGTGGGACGATCAAGATTCTGCTGGTGGCCAATACGGGTTGGTACCTGTACAATTTCCGGCTTCCGCTGGCACGGTTGCTGCGTGAGCGGGGCGTCGAGGTCATCATGGTCTCCCCCCATGACCCGTACGTGGCCCGAATCCAGGCGGAGGGCTTTCGCTGGGTGGAGCTCAAGCTCGATCGGCGCAGCATGAACCCCTTCTCGGAACTGGTCGCGCTCAAACGGTTCATCGAGATCTACCGGCGGGAGAAACCGACGGCCGTCCATCACTTCACGATCAAGTGCGTCCTGTACGGGACGATCGCCGCCAAGCTGACGGGGATCCGCTCGGTCGTGAACGCCGTGACGGGCCTCGGCCATCTCTTCGTGGGCTCTGGCCGGGTGGTCAAGCTGATCCGGCCCGCCATGCGCTGGCTGTACCGCCGTATCCTCTCGGCCCGCCGGGTCCGGGTGGTCTTCCAGAATCCCGACGACCTCGAGGCCTTCACCCAGCTCAACCTGGTCGTGCCGGACCGCACCGTGCTGATCCGCGGCTCGGGCGTCAACCTGCAGCGCTTCTCGCCGCGGCCGGGGGACCCCGATGCGTGGCCCTCCCCCAATGTCCTGTTCGCCTCGCGCCTGCTCAAGGAAAAGGGCATCCACGACTATGTCGAGGCGGCCCGCATCCTCAAGCTGCGTGGCGTGCGCGCGACCTTCCAGGTGGCCGGCAGCCCCGACCACGGCAACCCGTCCGCCGTGTCGGACGAGACGCTGGATGCCTGGCGTCGCGAGGGGGTCGTCGACCTCCTGGGCCACGTCGACACCGTCGACGACCTGATCTCGATGGCCACCGTCGTGGTGCTGCCGTCGTACCGCGAGGGAACGCCGCGCATCCTCTTGGAATCGGCGGCCATGGGCAAACCGATCGTGGCCACGGACGTGCCGGGGTGCCGCGAGGTGGTCGTGCACGGCGAGAACGGCTACCTGGTGCCGGCCCGGGACCCGGACGCCCTCGCCGAGGCCATCGAGACCCTCCTGAACGACCCCAAGCTGTGCGAGCAGATGGGCCGAGCCGGGCGCGAGAAGATGCTGCGGGAGTTCGACGACCAGGACGTGGCCCAGCGGACCGTCCAGATCTACGAGACGACGGGCGTCCTGTCGAACTAGACCGCCGCCCTCACAGGCCGATCAGCAGGTTGGCCCCGATCGCCCAGGTGTCGAACCCGATCCGGGAGACCTTGAGGTGGAGGGGGCCCAGGCTGAGGGTGACCCCCAGGTTGACCCGGTGGCTGTCGTACTCGGCCATCAGCGAGAGGGGTTTCCACGGGCGATAGTCGAGGCCGGCAAAGGGCCCGTTGATGAAGGATTGGCTGACGCCGTAGCCGGCGTTCCAGGACCAGGCCCCGCGGTCCTGCCCCATCACGACGTAGGGCGTGGTTTGCCCGAAGAGGGTCCCGTTCCACGTGGAGCCCACGATGCCGCTCAGGTAGCCGGCCGAGATCATGTCGTAGAGCCCGACGGCGACATGGGGCCATCTCTCGGGCAAGGGCAGCCGGTACTTGGCGCTGAACATGCGGTCGAACGCCCAGGCGACGCCGGGGGCGTCCGGGTCGACCCAGCCGATCACCTGATTGAAGCGGAGGGTGGCCTCGAGGCCAGGCAGGGCCCCGACCGAGAAGATGTAGAGGCGGTTCGTCTTGGGCGCCATCAGGTAGGTGTTCGGGCCGTCCAGCCAGGTGAACTGGGCATCGAACTGCCCATCGGGCAGCACCTCGGCCGTCGGGGTGGTGATGAGGCCCGTGAACCCGGCATGGGCGAGCTCGGCGGCCGCAGGTCCCGCCAGGACGCAAAAAAGCGCCCCCCCGAGGCACCAGGGCCCGAGGGAGCGCCAGGGGATCATGAGCCTAGTGGGTCGAGCTCGTGGCCGTGCCCGAGGTGGTCCCGGTGGCGCTACCGGTGTTGCCAACACTCGTGCTAGAGGTATTCGGGGTGGGGCAGCCGGCCAGCGCAACGACGGCCAACAGCGCCACCACCATGGTCGTGAGCGCAAACTTGTTCACAGAGAGACTCCTTTCGAGATCGAGCTTAGACGGCCTAAATGCGGCACCAGACAAGGTTGTACCACAGCGGGGGCCAAGGTAACAACCGCAAACGCCACGTTCACAAGTTGAGCAGAATCACACCACGGCCTACCGTTCGGGGTGCCGCCATTCCTCGACGTGGGCCCGCACGTAGCTCGGCGACAACCGCCCCAGGACCCGATCCGTGTCGACGGACGGGAAGGGCAGGGTGGCGGCGGCGGGTTTGGTGACGCGGTACTGGTTGTCGAAGGTCCCGGGGACGATCCGCACGGGACCCGTCGGGAGGGGGTCGGGCCCCAGGTCGATCGTGAGTCCCATGCGCAGCTGGATCCCGAGGTCGCTGCGGTAGACGGCGCTCTCGATCTGCGATCGCCCGAACCACCGGATGGCCCGGAGGTAGATGGCCCGATCTCCGTTCTCGAACACCCCCACCCCGCCCACGAAGACGACGTCGAGCGGAAAGAAACGCCGTTCGAGGCTGGTGAAGGCGATGACGGGCAGGTTGTTGAAGGCCCCCCCGTGGATCCTCCAGACCCAGTCGCCGCCACCCAGCTGGCCGGCCACCTCGGCCTGGGCCCCGTAGGTGCCGTCCCACAAGCGGCCCGCCGACCAGGCCCCGAGGAGGTTGGAGGTGAGCCAGCGGTGGCCTTCCAGCTCGGCGAAGGTCCAGGTCGCCGGACCGAAGGGATACAGCGAGAGGCGTTCGTTGGTGGAGCCGGAAAGTCCGGTGCCCAGCGGGACGTCCAGGGTCCCGTCGACGAAGCCGTTGAAGCTGACCGAGAAGAAGTAACCGGGGGAGAGGGAGAGCCTGGGAATGAAGCGGCTCGAATTGGCCTGCGGCGCGGGCGCGTCGCCCGGGGGAGGGGTGATTTCCAGGCGATCGCCGAAGCCCTTGGTGTCCAAGCGCCCGGAGAGAAAGTCGCGCAGGTCCCCGACCCGCGTCCGGACGCGCAGGAGGGGGACCCGATCCCGCTCGGGCAGGACGGTGAGGACCTGGTCCGGGCCGAGCCCCGCGCTCGCCACCCGCAGCACCTCGCCCAGGGCGTCGATTTCGAGCCGCCGGCGCCGATTCTCGTACCACACCGTGAGGCCCCGCGGCTCCGGCTGGACGACGAGATTCTCGTACCCGAGCTGCTGCAGGGCCGCGAGGGGCGACGTCTCGGCGCGGGCCGGTCCGGCGAGACCGACGAGGGGGACCGCGAGGGCGAGGGCGGTGAACTTCAGAGGGTCGATCGGTCCGGTCTCCGGAATCACCCGGCCGACCGGGTGGCGAGTCGCTCGAAAGGAACTGTACCACGAAGGCTCCGGTCGCGCGGAACCGCTCGGGCGGCCAATTTGCTGTTTCCCGGCGCCGGGTATAGAATGCGAGCGCTCACCCCGTCATCTCAAGGCAGGACCATGAACCTCTTGGCCCGGGCCCTTCCGTGGCTCTTGGCAATCACCCTCGGGACCTGGGGCCTCGCTCCGGGCTGGGTCTTGGCGGCCGAGCCCGTACCGGTGCCCGCGAGCGGGGTCCCGGTCCATGGCAGCGAGCCCCAAGTCAGCCTCGGCGCCGATCAGGAAGTCGCCTTCGACACCCCCGAGGCCATCCGGGACTACCACCTGAGCGTCGGGGACACCATCGCGATCAACCTGTGGGCGACGGATCTGCGCCTCAGCCAGACCTTCACCATCCCCTTCGAGGGCAAGATTTACATCCCGAACCTGGGTGAGATCCCCGTGAACCGCCTGACGACCGAACAGGTGCGCGCCGACCTCCTGCGCCGCCTGGGCGGGCGGATCCGGAACCTGCACGCCTCGGTCCTCCTGACCAAGACCCGCCGGATCAACGTCTACGTCACCGGCATGGTCGGGGCCCCCGGGATCGCCACGGTCCCGGTGCTGAGCCGCCTCTCGGTGGCGCTCGGTCAGGTGGGCGGGATCCTGCCCGAGGGCTCGTTGCGCCGCATCACCCTGACCCACGAGGGGCAGAAGCCGGAAACGATCGACTGGTACCAGTTTCTGAACCGGGGCGACCTCAGGAACAACCCGCGCCTGGAGGCGGGCGACGTGATCAACGTGCCCTCACTCGGCAATCAGGTCTCCATCGACGGGGCCGTCTACCGGCCGGGCCAGTACGAGACCCTGCCGGGAGAGACCGTCTCGGACCTGCTCTTCCTGGCGCACGGGACCAGGGCCGACGCGGCCCTCGAGAAGGCGAGCCTCGTGCACCAGGTCAAGAGCGCTTCGGGCGATCGCCAGGAACGCCCCCTCGACCTGACCCTGCCGGAGAGCCGTACGCTCAAGCTGCAGAATCGCGATCGCGTCTACATCCCGACCAACACCTTGGCCTACATCCCGCTGACCCGCACCAAGGTCCAGATTCAGGGCGAGGTCGTCCATGAGGGCAACTACACCCTGACCATCGGTCAAACCCTGCGCGACCTCTTCTTCGTGGCCGGCGGCCCCAAAGGGGGGGCCGGGCTGCGTGAGGTCAGGATCTTCCACAAGGCCCAGTCCGGCACGACGGCTCAGGCTCCGGCCCGCCTCGTGAACGCCTACAAGCTGCTCTACGAGAACGACGAGGCCCAGAACGTCGAGCTCGCCGACGGGGACCTCGTCATGGTGCCCTCCAACAAGCTGCCGGTCGAGGACAGCGTGATCAACGTGCAGGGGCAGGTCGGGAAGCCTGGACCGGTGCCGTTCCGCGTCGGGGCCAAGCTCTCTGACTACCTGAACGCCGCCGGCGGGCCCTTGCCTCGGGCCGATCTGCGCCGCGTGACGGTGACCCGAGCGGGCCACGCCTTCCACGTCGACGCCTACCGGGTCATGCGCGAGGGGCGGGTCGAGGGGGACCTCGAGCTCGAGGAGAAGGATATCGTCTTCGTCCCGGAGTCCTTCTTCTACGTGTCCAACTTCCAGGATGTCGTCAATACGATCCTCGCGGCTGCCGGCATCTGGGCCATCGTCCAACCCCTGATCAAGCACTAATCGGACCGAACGCTTGGAGCTGTCGAATGGTTCGGGTATACTGAGGTCGCGTCGCACCTTAGAGCACCTAACAGAACCAGGCTTGGTGTGGCCGACGTATCGGCTGGTAGGAACAGTTTTGTCAGGCGCTCTAAACGAGTTGGAAACGGGATGATCGAACGAACCGCGACCCTGCCGGGGGGCCCCCCCAAGATCCTGGTCGCCGAAGACGAACCCAATCTCCGCAAGCTCCTCGAAGTCATCATCGGCAAGGAGGGCTACAAGGTGATCGCCGTGGCCAACGGCGAAGACGCTTGGCATGCCATCAACGAGGTGGCGCCCGACCTGGTCCTGACCGACATCATGATGGCCAAGATGGATGGGATCGAGCTGTGTCGCCGGATCCGGGCCCAGTCCCAGTTCGACCAGGTGCCCATCCTCATGCTGACGGCCAAGGACGAACAACTCGACAAGTACCAGGGCTTCCGCGAAGGGGCCGACGACTATCTGACCAAGCCCTTCGACCCGGTCGAGTTGGTGTTCCGCATCCAGGCCCACCTGCGCCGGGCCGCGAGCGCCGGCCGGCCCGCGACCGAGGTCAGCGAGATCGGCTCCCTGCGCCTCGACCGCAAGAACTACCAGGCGATCGTCGAGGAGCGCGTCATCCAGCTCACCAAGAGCGAATTCGCCATCCTGGCCCACCTCATGGCCCACGCCGACGAGATCGTCTCGTCCGAGCAGCTGTTGGTCGAGGCCCTCGCCTACCCCCCGCGGGTCGGCAACTCCGAGATCGTGCGGACCCACATCCGCAACATCCGTCAGAAGGTCGAGACCGATCCGGCCAACCCGCAAATCGTCCTGACCGTGGCCCGCCACGGCTATACGATCAAGTCGGCCTAGCCATGGCCAAGATTCACTACGAGGCCGACCCCAAGTTGCTGGAAGGCCGGCGCATCGCCATCCTGGGCTACGGAGCCCAGGGCCATGCCCACGCCCTCAACCTCAAGGACAGCGGCTGCGACGTACGGGTCGGGCTCTATCCGGGCTCCAAGTCCGCCGCCCGCGCCGAGGCCGATGGCCTGCGGGTCACCTCGGTCGAACTCGCCTGCGAAGAAGCCGACGTGATCGCCCTCCTGGTGCCCGACGAGCGCATCCCAATGGTGTTCGAAGAGGGCGTCAAGCCCCACCTCAAGCCGGGGAAGGCCCTGGTGTTCGCGCACGGCTTCGTCATCCAGTACGAGCAGATCAAGGTCGACCCCTCGGTCGACGTGGTGCTGGCGGCCCCCATGGGCCAGGGCAACGCCGTGCGCAAGCTCTTCACCGAGGGGGGCGGGATGCCCTGCCTCGTCGCCGTCCACCAGGACGCGAGCGGCCAGGCTTGGGGGCTCGCCCTCGCCTACGCCCAGGCCCTGGGCGGGGCCCGCGCCGGTATCCTCGAGACGACCTTCCAAGAAGAGACCGAGACCGACCTGTTCGCCGAGCAGGCCGTCCTGGTCGGGGGGGTCAACGCCCTGGTCAAGGCCTCGTTCGAGACCCTGGTCGAGGCCGGCTACCAGCCCGAGGTGGCCTACTTCACCTGCCTGCACGAGCTCAAGGCCGTCGTCGACGTCATGCAGCAGGTTGGCCTCTCCGGGCAGCGCCACCTCATCTCGAACACGGCCGAGTATGGGGGCGATCGCGCCGGCCCGCGCATCGTCAACGCCCACGCCCGGCAAGCGCTCAAGCTGCTCCTGGCCGAGATCCGCAGCGGCAACTTCGCCCGCAGCTGGATGCTCGAGAGCGAGTACGGCTGCCCGACGCTCATCGCGTCCCGCACGGCCGAAGAGGGCCATCCCATCGAAGAAGTCGGCAAGCGCCTGCGGGCCATGATGCCCTGGCTCGGCCGGGTCTAGCGATCGCCCCGGAGCCCCCTATGCTCTTGATGATCGACAACTACGACTCCTTCACCTACAACCTGGTCCAGTACCTGAGCGAGCTGGGCGCCGAGGTCCGGGTGGCGCGCAACGACGCCCTGACCCTCGACGAGATCGCGGCCCTCGCTCCCGAGCGGATCGTCGTCTCGCCCGGACCGGGCACCCCGGCCGAGGCTGGGATCTCCCGCGAGGTGATCCGGCGGTTCGCGGGCCAGATCCCGATCCTGGGGGTCTGCCTCGGGCACCAGGCGATCGGTGAGGTGTTCGGGGGCCAGGTGGTGCGGGCGCCCTACCTCATGCACGGCAAGACCTCACCCATCCGCCATGCCGGGGCGAGCCTGTTCACGGGGCTGCCCGATCCCTTCGAGGCGACCCGCTACCACTCCCTGATCGTCGAGCGAGAAGGCCTGCCCGAGTGCCTCGAGGTGACGGCCTGGACCGAGGACGGCCTGATCATGGGCCTGCAGCACCGCGAGCACCCGACCCTGGTGGGGGTTCAGTTCCACCCCGAGTCGATCCTGACCAAGTCCGGCCACGACCTCCTGCGCAACTTCCTCGCGCTGGGCGCGGGCGTCGCGGTCTGAGGGGAAGCGCCGTGAGCTCTCCGGCCGATCTGCTGACCAACCTCCAGAGGGCGATCGTCGGCCAGGAGGCCCCCCTGCGGCTGATTATCGCTTCCCTGCTCGCGGGGGGGCACATCCTGCTCGACGATGTGCCCGGGGTCGGCAAGACCCTGCTCGCCAAGGCGCTCGCCCGCTCGATCGCAGGCGACTTCAAGCGGGTGCAATTCTCGGCCGACCTGATGCCCTCGGACATCACGGGCAGCAACATCTTCAACCCGCAGGGTGGGGTGTTCCGGTTCGCGCCGGGGCCGGTGTTCGCCCACGTCCTCCTGGCCGACGAGATCAACCGCGCCTCTCCGCGCACCCAGGCGAGTCTGTTGGAAGCCATGGAAGAGGCTCGGGTCAGCGTCGACGGGGAGTCCCACGCGCTGCCCCAGCCGTTCCTGGTCATCGCTACCCAGAATCCCATCGAGTTCCAGGGGACCTTTCCCCTGCCGGAGGCGCAGCTCGACCGCTTCGCCGTCATGCTGTCCCTGGGCTACCCGTCGCCCGAGGATGAGCGATCGCTCTTGAGCGGCCGCTGGGCCCGCTCGGACGCTTCGCTGGTCGACCCGGTGGTGACCCCGGCTGATCTGCTCACCTGGCGCGAGCAGATCCTGGACGTGCGGGTCGACGCCTCCCTGCAGGACTACATGGTGCGGGTCGCCAACGAGACCCGGCGCCATCCGCAGCTCCTCTTGGGCATCAGCCCGCGCGGCACCCTCACCTGGCAGCGCCTGGCGCAGGCCCACGCCTTCCTGGCGGAGCGGACCTACGTGACGCCCGACGACCTGAGGGCCGTGGCCCGGGCCGTGCTCGCCCACCGCTTGATCCCCGCCGGTCGGGCCCATCCCGAGGCCCGCCGCGCCCTCCTGGACGACCTGCTCGCCGCCATCCCGGTCCCGGTCTGATGACGCCCCGCGCGGTCGTGCTCCTGCTGATGGCGAGCGCGACGCTCTTCGCCGCGGCCAACGTCGGCGTGGGGTGGCTGTACGCCTTGGGCTTCCTGTTCGTGGCCTACCTGCTCTTCAGCTATCTCCTGGCCTTCCTGGCGATCGCTGGCGTCCGCGTCTCGGTGCGCGCGGGCACGAGCGCCGAGGCGGGAGGCACGCTGCCGGTGGTCGTGACCCTCGAGAATCCGGGGCGATCGCCCCGCTCCTTCCTGAGCGTCATCGCGCCCCCGGTGGGCGAGGTGATTCCCGGCTGGATGCGGTGGATGCGGGGGCCCCTGTTTCCCGAAGATTGGGGGTTCGCCGTCGCCTCCGAGGTGCCGCCGCACGGCTCCGCGAGTGTGAGTTTGCCGGTACCGACCCCGCGGCGCGGTCTTTATCGCTTGCCTGATTTCCTGCTGCAGGCTCCGGCCCACGGGCTGGGGGCGGTGCAGCGGCGGGTTCCGACCGACTCGCTGGCCGTGGTCCATCCGCGAATCCGTCCCTTGCCCGAGCTGCCCTGGTTCCGACCGTCGGCCGGAGGGGATCGGTCGGCGACGCGGCTCGTGCCGACGGCCACGGGGGAGCTGGTGCGGGCGGTGCGGGAGTATCGCTCGGGCGACGCGCTCAAGTCGGTGCACTGGCGAGCCACGGCCAAGACCGGGGAGTTGCGGATCAAGGAGTCGGAAGGGGAACGGCCGGTCGGATCGATCGCGATCGGCCTCGACTTGGGGCCGGGTTACGACGAGGAGAGCTTCGAGCACGCCTTGTCGGTCGTGGCGTCGCTCTTGGCGTATGGCGATCGCCTCGGCCTCCCCGTCCGAGTCCGGTCGCAGCAGGGCGCGCCGCTGGATGAGAGCCTATCGGGGCAGCTTGACTGGCTTGCCCGGCTGCGGATCGATGACCAGACGATCGACGACGCGCCGCCGGCTGGTTTCCCCCACCCCTCTGGGGAGGGGGCAGGGGGCGGGGGCTCCGCAACGGTTGGACGAGAACCAGGTAGTTTACAAGACCTGACCATCCTGATTTCAGCACGGCCCGCGCAGATAGGTCAGGCCGAGGTTTGCCTGTTTGTCGGCCCCGGTCCGACCCCCGCCGGCATGATCGCTTGCTCACCTGGCGACGCCTGGCCAGCGACCTTGGGGGGCGATCGCCGTGGCCGTTAGCCTCTCGCGCCTCTTCGATCCCCGCGACTACCTGCTCGACCTGCGCCTCGCCGGGGCCCTCTCGCTCGCGATGGCCGTGCTTGCCCTCTACAGCGTCAACCCGAACCCGATCTACTTCCTCGCCCTCGGGGTCAACCTGGTCGGCTGTTACTTCTCGCACCGCCGCCTGGGCCGCAGCCACTGGATCGTGAAGGTCCTGCTCGCGATCGGGATGATCGGCTTGCTCTGGAACTACCTCGCCAACCTCATGCTCAACCTCTTGGACACCCGCCTGTCCCTGGCGGAGCTGCTCCTGGGGTTGCAGGTGCTCAACTCCTTCGACCTGCCGCGGCGCCACAACCTGCGCATCGCCCAGATGGTCTCGGCCATCCTCATGATCGTGACGGCCACCCTGAGCCGTGAGACCATCTTCGGCCTCTACGTCCTCGGCTTCGCGGCGGCGAGCCTCTGGTGGGGGCACCAGGACATGGCCTCCGAACTGCGCCTCAAGGCGCCGTGGTCGCAGCCCGCGACCCGCCGACAACTGGGACGAGCCGCCCTCGCCATGGGGCTCGCGGCCGCGGCCCTGTTTCTCCTGGTGCCGCGCTTCGAGACGGGCTTCCTCAAGCAGCTGCCCATGTCCAACATGTTGGCCTTCCCGGGCCACCTCGACCCCCACATCGTCAACCCGGCCTATCCGTCAGGCGGCGGCCGTCGAGAAGGCGGGCGACGGATCAATCCCGAGGCCTACTATGGCTTCGCCGAGCAGCTGGATCTCAACTACCGCGGGCACCTGAGCGACTCAATCGCCCTCAAGATCCGGGCTCCCCGGCGTCAGTACTGGCGAGGCATGGCGTACGACCGCTACGACGGCCACACCTGGAGCATGTCGAACGCGAACCAGGTCGCGACCCTCTCGGCCGCCACGCAGCCCTTCCCGCTGCCCGCCGATCCCTTCGGCTACGACTCGGGCGTGACCGGGATCGTGACGGTCTACGTCGAGCGGGACCAGTCCAATCTGGTGCTCTTGCCCGAGCGGCCCCGCTCCCTGTACTTCCCGAGCAGCGTCGTCTTCCTCGACGACCATGGCGCCGTGCGCAGCCCGCTCGCGATGGACGCCAAGCTCTACTACACGGTCGTGGCGGACCACGCCGGGTATCCTAAGCGCTTCCTGACCCGCCGCCAGGTCTGGTCGGACTCGCTCAGGAAGCGGCTGAGCGATGACCTGCTGGTCCCCGCCACCGTGACCCCGCGGACCCGGGCCCTCGCCGACCGGATCGTCCACGGCCAGAACGGGGAGTTCGACACCCTCTGGCGCCTCGAGACCTACCTCAAGCAGCACTACACCTATCGCCTGGATATCCCCCCTTTCCCCGACCGGGCCGATACGCTCGACTACTTCCTGTTCGAGCAGCCGGCCCACGCTGCCTACTGCGAGCACTTCGCGACGGCCCTGGCCGTGCTCGGGCGCCTCGAGGGGATCCCGACCCGGCTCGTGACCGGCTACCTGCCTGGTGACTACAATCCCTTCTCCGGCTTCTACGAGGTCCGGACCTCGGACGCGCACGCCTGGGTCGAGGCCTTCTTCCCGTCAATGGGATGGGTGCCGTTCGATCCGACGCCGGGCTCGTCGGACCCCATGGAGGTGTCCCGCGAGAATCACGTCCTGCCGGCTGCCGACGTGGTGAAGCGCCTCACGGGCCCTGTTTTCCTGCTGGGCGGCGCCGTCGCGCTCGTCTTGATCGTCTGGGCGATCGCCCGCTTGTGGCCCCGGGGCGTCGGGGGCGATCGCCCCGCCACCCGGGCCTACCGCCGTTTCGTCCGGCTGCTCGCGCGCCACGGGGTCCCGGGCACGGAGACCCCCGGGGCCACACCAGGAGAGCACCTGCGACGGATCCGGGAGCATCCCGGGCTGGCCGAGATCGCCCCCGAGGCCGAGGCGTTCGTCCGGGCCTTCGAGGCCGAACGGTACGGGGAGAAGCTGGCCGAGCCGGCGCTGGAGCGGCAGATCGAGGCGATCGCCCGCAAGCTGCGGAACGCTCGCTGAGGCGGCGGGTATAAACCGGTCGTGACCAAGCATTCCCTCCTGTTGCCCCTCACCATCCTCGTGCTCGCGTCCCTGCCCGGCTGCGATCTGCTCCTGCTGGGCACGACGATGCCTGGCATCGCCCCGGGCCTCGGGCATCCCTTGAAGGGCAAGGTTGTCGACAGCCTGACCGGCCTGCCCATCGGTCGGGCGACGGTCACGGCCGGCTGGGGCAGCACCAACTCGGATGGGGCCGGCAATTTTAGCTTGTACGACGACTTCTCCGGCGGCAAGATCCTTTCCATCTCGCGCGCGGGCTACGTGTCCTCCACGTACGACCAGGGGCCGGTCGTGGATGGGACCACCTACTACTTGGATCCCTCCTTCTCGACGACGACGGACCTGACCCATCGCAAGGTCAACCTGACCGGAACCCTGCTGAATTCCGATGGCACCCCGATGAAGGCCAACGGGAACGTGACCTTTGCCGGGGCGGGATCGATCCGGACCAATACCGTGAACGGCCAATACGCGCTGGGACTGAACGTGGGGCTGCCGGGCGGAATCTTTTCCGGGGTGCTCGCCGGCGGCCAGATTACGGGGGGGCCCGCCATGCCGCTGACTCCGAACGACCTTCCCCAGGCGTTCAGCTATCAGTCCTTTGGCTACCGGTTGGTCGACGTCCCCTCAACGACGGATTCGTCGTGGAACGCGACGGCTGATCTGACCATCCAGTCGGCGCAGGCGATCCCGATCTTTTCGATGGGGGTGGTTTACCAGGGCCTCGACTCGTTTTCGGCCCCCAATCCGCAAACGGAGGTCAGCCTCGACTTTGGGCTGCTGGGGACGGTCATCGTGGCTCGGCAGTTCAGTTCGAACCAATCGATTCCGGTTCCTCAGGTGGCCGGCGTCAAGTACGTCATTGGCGGGACCGTCTCCGACGCCAGCGGCAAGATGAAGAGCTCGGTCAGCATCACGAGCAGCTTTCGGCCCCAAGTCACCTTCAACCTTCTCGCGCCGCCCAAGGTCATCGGTCCCACGGACAACACCCAGAGGGCCGGCGCCAATCCGACCTTCAGCTGGAATCCGGTCCCGAAGGCTGACAGCTATGTCGTTGAAGTCTTGGAAGACACCGGCTCTCCCGTCCCGCAGGCGAAGTGGAGAGGCTACACGACCCATACCAGCCTGCGCTATCCGGGCTTCTGGGACAACGACTACAACGGCGGGGCCCTCTACGCCCAGGCGAGCTACTCCTGGGCCGTCCACGCCGTCGCGGCGCGGGTCGACGGCGTCGGGGCAAGCGACATGGGGCCTCAGCTGCCACGTGGCCTTCCGACAGAGACGCCCTTCCGGCAGAGCCAGTTCGAATCCGTCACGAGCGGGATGAGGTTCACACGATGAGGCGGCGCTTGACCGCGGCGACCGCCCTCCTCCTCGCCGGCTGCCCCGCACCCTCGGCGCCGCGGGTCGCGGAGCCCGTGGGCGCCTACACCCCGGGCCAATTGCTCGTGAAGTTCACGGCCCCCCCCTCGGACGAGGCGGTGCGCGGCGCGATCGCCGGGATGGGGGCGACGGCGATCGCCCCGCTGGGCCATGGACTCTGGCAGGTCGGGGTGCCGGCGGGTCAGGAGCGGGACTGGATGGACCGCTTCCAGCGCCGGGGCGACGTGGCCTACGCGGAGGTCGATCGCCACTTTCAAAACGAGATGGTGGGTGGCTTCCGGATGGTCGGGGCCCGTACCGTCCAGGCCGCGGCTCCGAACGACCCCCTTTATCCGGCCAATCCGGTCAATCCGGTCACCCATCAGCCGCGCCTGGGGCTGCCGGGCCAGTGGGGGCTGGACGCCATGCAGGTCCTGAACGCCTGGGACACGACGACCGGATCCGGCGTGCTGGTCGCCGTGCTCGACACGGGGGTCGACCTCAACCACGAGGACCTCCAGGCCAACCTCGACGCAGCCGACGCCTTCAACTTCGTCGAGAACACCAGCACGCCCGACGACGACTTTGGGCACGGGACCCATATCGCGGGGGCGATCGCCGCCGTCGCCAACAACGGCGTCGGCATCGCGGGCGTGGCGCCCAATTGCAAGGTCCTGCCGATCCGGGTGCTCGGCGTGAACGGGGGCAGCACCGTCGCGCTCATCAAGGGGATCGACTGGGCCATCCGGAAGGGGGCCAAGGTGATCAACATGAGCCTGGGTTCCAGCCAGTACAGCCGCGCGGAGGAGGACGAGGTCAACCAGGCGCTCGCCAACGACATCGTGGTGGTGGCGGCGGCCGGAAACGAGGCGTTGAACGGCAACCCGCTCAGCTATCCTGCCGCCCTCTCCGGGGTGCTCTCGGTGGCGGCCGTCGGCCGGAATGCGGATGGGTCGTTCTACCGGGGCGAATTCTCGAACTTCAATCCCCTGGTCACGGTCGCCGCCCCCGGGGTCGACATCCTCTCGACCGTGCCGACCCGCTTCATGAGCCCCGGGAGCTCGCACCCTGACGCCCCCTATGCCTATGCGAGCGGGACCTCGATGGCCTCCGCCATGGCCTGCGGCGCCGTCGCTCTGATCCGCGCTGCCCACAAGGACTGGACGCGCGACCAGGTGGTTCGGGCCCTGCGGGGTTCGGCCAAGCGGCTCGGATCGACGCCCATCGACCCGTTCTTCGGGTCCGGACTCGTGCAGGCGGCCGGGGCTCTGGGCTTCACGCCGTGACCCCGGCCCTGTTGGCCGAGGTGACACGGGGGGACGAGGTCGAGAGCCGGCACTATGGCTGGATCGTCGTGGTCGATCGGGCCGGATACGTGGTCGAGCGCTTCGGGAGCCCGGTCGACGTCTTTCCCCGCTCGAGCCTGAAGCCGTTTCAGGGATGGCCGCTCCTGGAAACGGGCACGGCTCGGGACCTCGGGCTGACGGATGCCGATCTGGCGATCGCCTGCAGCTCCCACGCCGGCACGCCCGAGCACGTCGCGGGGGTGCGTGCGTTGCTCGCCAAGGCGGGTATTTCGCCCGAGGCCCTTCGCTGCGGGGTTCACGAGCCCCTGAATGATGCGGCCGCGGCCGCGCTGCGGCGCGCTGGAGAGCCCCCGGGTCCGCTCCACCACAACTGCTCGGGCAAGCATGCCGCAATGCTGGCCGTGTGCCGGCACGAGGGCTGGGATCCGGAGCGGTACCTCGCGATCGACCATCCGTTGCAGGTCGCGATCCGGGGGGCGATCGCTCGATTTTCCGACCTGTCTCCGGAGACCCTGCGGGCAGGGGTGGATGGCTGTGGTGTTCCGGCCTGGTACCTGCCGCTCGACGGGCTCGCCAGGGCCTTTGCCCGCCTGGTCTCGGACCCGGAGCTGGCCCCGCTCGCTCGGGCCATGGCGCAGCATCCCCGGCTCGTGTCGGGCCCCGGGCGCTTCGACACAGTCTTGATGGAGGCCATGGGCGATCGCCTGATCACCAAGGCCGGGGCAGAAGGGGTGCACGCGGGAGGCGATCGCCGCACCGGCCTCGCCTGGGCCGTGAAGGTTGCGGACGGGAACCGGCGAGCCATCCCGCCCATCGTGCTGGCGCTGCTGGAGCGCCATGGGCTCCTCGAATCAGGCTTGTTGGCCGATTGGGCATGGCCGGCCATCTTGAACCGGGCGGGACGTGTGACCGGAAACATCCGAGCGCTCAAGATTGACGAGACTGCCCCCTCACTCGATTTGATATAATAACGACATTTCGCGACGCCATCGATGGCGCGCCCTTGATGCAGCCGGCACGGCTGCATCGTCTTCCCGGCGAACGCCGGGATCCAGGAGCGGCCAGTAGCCGGAGGACGAATCGTGCCCCGAAATCCCTGCGTGTATATCCTGTCCAGCGGTCGAAACGGCACCCTCTATGTCGGTGTGACGTCCGATCTGAAGCGGCGCGTCTGGGAGCACAAGAGTGACCTGGTGGAGGGGTTCACCAAGCAATATCAGGTCCACGACCTGGTCTGGTACTGTATCCACCAAACCATGCCAGCGGCGATTGAGCATGAGAAGCGGCTCAAAGAATGGCGTCGTCAGTGGAAGCGGGAGCTAATCGAGCGTGAGAATCCTGAATGGCTGGATCTCTACCCCACTCTCTTGTGAGGCGATCCTGGCCGCTCCTGGATCCCGGCGTTCGCCGGGAAGACGGGGACCGCGAGCGGTCCCTCAGGGGGAGCGTGAGAGCCCATCGCGGTAGCATGACCGCTCAAGCTCCGGTAAAATAAGGTTTTCCGTTCCAGTGTCGATAGGATCGATCAGAGTGGAGCGGGTCCCCGTCGTGAGTCGCAAAGGAGAAGCCGTTGTTGGCGGTAGAGACGAATAAGGCTGATTTCAAGGTTGCCGACCTCTCGCTGGCCGAGTTTGGTCGCAAGGAAATCGCGATCGCCGAGAAGGAAATGCCCGGGCTCATGGCCCTCCGCGAGCGCTACGGCGCGAGCAAGCCCCTCAAGGGCGCCCGCATCGCCGGATCCCTGCACATGACCATCCAGACGGCGATCCTGATCGAGACCCTGACGGCGCTCGGCGCCGAGGTCCGCTGGAGCAGCTGCAACATCTACTCGACCCAGGACCACGCGGCCGCCGCGATCGCCGCCGCCAGCATCCCGGTCTTCGCCTGGAAGGGCGAGACCGAAGCCGAGTACGACTGGTGCATCGAGCAGACCCTGCGCTGGCCCGACGGTCGTGGGCTCAACATGATCCTCGACGACGGCGGCGACCTCACCATGATGGTCCACCAGAAGTTCCCCGAGCTGCTCAAGGAGATCAAGGGCATCTCCGAAGAGACGACGACCGGCGTCCATCGCCTGTACCAGATGATGGAGCGCGGCGAGCTCAAGGTCCCCGCAATCAACGTCAACGACTCCGTCACCAAGAGCAAGTTCGACAACCTCTACGGCTGCCGGGAGAGCCTGGCGGACGGCCTCAAGCGCGCGACCGACGTCATGGTCGCGGGCAAGGTGGTCGTCGTCGCGGGCTACGGCGACGTGGGCAAGGGCTGCGCCCACTCGATGCGCGGCTTCGGGGCCCGCGTGCTCGTGACCGAGATCGACCCCATCTGCGCCCTGCAGGCTGCGATGGAGGGCTTCGAGGTCGTCACCATGGACGACGCGGCCGCGAGCGGCGACATCTTCGTCACGGCCACCGGCTGCAAGGGGATCATCACCCCCAAGCACCTCACGGCCATGAAGGACAACGCCATCGTCTGCAACATCGGGCACTTCGACTGCGAGATCGACGTGGCCTGGCTGGTCAACGAGTCGGGCGCCCAGCTCGAGGAGATCAAGCCCCAGGTCGAGCGGTTCCTGATGTCCTCGGGCAAGGGGATCATCCTGCTGGCCCGCGGTCGCCTGGTCAACCTGGGCTGCGGCACGGGCCACCCCTCGTTCGTCATGAGCACCAGCTTCACTAACCAGGTGCTGGCGCAGATGGCCCTCTGGAACGAGAACTTCGAGCTCGGCGTGCACGTCCTGCCCAAGAAGCTCGACGAAGAGGTCGCCCGCCTGCACCTCGACAAGCTGGGCGTCAAGCTGACGAAGCTCACCGCCGATCAGGCCGCCTACCTCGGCGTGCCCGCGGAAGGGCCCTTCAAGCCGGAGCACTACCGGTACTAACCGATCCGGTTCCCACGAAGAGGGGGCGATCGCCTTGGCGATCGCCCCCTCTTCGTGGACTAGCTCGGCCTCGGGCTGGGCGCCGGGCTCCCGCTCGGGCTCACCGAGGGCTGAGGAGCCGGGCTGTTGCTGGGATTTGGCGAGGGCTGCGGCGGAGGGCTGCCGCTCGGGCCCACGGACGGCTGCGGGTTGGGAGACCCGACCGGACTTCCGGAGGGTTGAGGCTGCGGGCTTCCGGCCGGGCTGCCCGAGGGTTGCGGGTTCGGATTCCCGCTCGGACCCGCCGAGGGCTGGCCCGATGGACCGGGGCCCGGCGAGCCGGAGGGCCCGGGGGAGCCCGACGGGAACGGGGTTGGTCCCGGCTGGCCGAAGGGCGGTTGGACCGAGCCGGTCGGGATCGGGCCGAGCGGCGTCAAGGGCATGTAGACCGTGTTCCCGTCGCTGTTCAGGTTCACCGTCACCTGGGCGAAGCTGCGATGCCCGATCAAGAGCACCACCAGCGCGTCACCACGACCGATCAGGTTGCCGTTCTTGTCCCAGCAGTCCACGTGGACGGCGCCGTCCCCGGCGGGCAGGCCCGATACGTCGAGCGAATCCGTGAAGGGGCTCGTCGCGGAGGCCGACGCGGTGGGGGCAGTGAACCCCTTCACCACCGTGGTCTTGCCGGCGATTGCGATGCTGACGGTTGCCCCCGCCACGTCGCTCGCGAGGGCTTGCACCTGGCGAGGCCACGTGAGCGAGAGGTGCAGCGAGGGGGCCTGACCTGGAGTCGCCACGGTCGGGGCGTTACCGGCCATCCCGCTGGTTCCCGTGGGCGCCAAGCTCGGTAGCACCGAGCAACTGGCCGCCAGAAAGGCCATCGCCACCGGGATGGAAAGCTTCGTGAACTTCATGGGCGTCGTTCCAATCCTTTACTGTCCGTCTTCGGACTCCGCGTCGGGCAGCCTAGTGAGCGGGTGTCGGGCTGGGCTGCGGCGGTGAGGAGGGCGAGCCGGTGGGCGCCGGAGTGGGCGGGGGCGCGCTGGGCGACCCCTGGGTCCCCGGAGTGGGTTGTGGGGCCCCGCTGGGCGATCCGCTCGGGTTCGGCGAGGGTGGCGCGGACGGAGAAGCGCTGGGGGGCGGGACCGGCTGCGGCGGGGTCGACCCCGTCGCCGGAGCGCCCGATGGACCCGGCGAAGGCTGCGGGGCGGGCGACGCCGAGCCGCTGCCCGGCGGATTGCCCGGCCCCGGGAACGGGCCCCCGGGAGGGGGAGGGAAGAAGGGACCCTGCGGGGGCAGCCCCGCCGCCCGGACCATGGTCGAGACGACGTTGCCGTTCTCGCTCATGACCTCCTGGATCAGCCCGTCGAAGGCGCCGACCCAGCGATCGAACGTGTAGGAATGGGTCGCAGTAGTCACGACGTAGGTGTTGGCCCAGCGGAAGTGCCGGATCTTGTTGAAGGTCAACCCCGAAACCTGCATGCTCGCCGTCGAGTCGACCCACGTGGCGTGGGCCGGGATCCAGTACCACGAATCGGCCGGGTAGGGGACGGACTGCTGGTTCCCGACCTGCCGCATCAGCTGGTTGCCCGAGTGGGTGAACACGACCGAGGTCGAGGCCGCCCCCACCGTCAGGGTGTAGGGGAATTGCTGCTGCGTCCAGTTGATCGGCTGCGGGCCCAGGGTAGACGGCGGGTTGAAGTCCAGGTTGTAGCCGTCGCTGACGGGGATGGTCCGGAAGTCGACCGAGTTCGCCCCGAACGTGAGGCCCACGTCCGTCGCGGCCGATCCCCCGACCGTCAGGGTGAACGAGGCCGACGCCTGCACCCCTGGCAGGATGTCGATCCACTGGGACTGGGTGTCGTAGACCTGATTGGTCGTCACGTCCTGGGCCGTGACCGTGAGCCGGCCGTGGCCCGGGGCGATGTTGCCGAACACCGCCGGCACCCCGCTCTGGACGTTCAGGGTCGTGCCCGGCTGGCCTTTCCCCGAGTAGGGGAAGTCCAGCTTGACCTGGATGGCGATCGTCGAGGGATCGAACGCCTGGGTCGTGCGGGCCGGGGCGCTGACCACGACCTTGAGGCTGCCCGCGGCCTGCGGGGTCGAAGCTCCGCTGCCCGTGACCCCGGGTAGCAGGCTCGGCAGCGTGGTGCAGCCGGCGAGGGCGGTGAGAGAGAGGGCGATCGCCGTCGCGACGAGCGATTGATGACGCTTGATCATGGCTCTCCCTCTCCCTAGTGCGCCGGGCCGCCGGCCGGCGCGGAACCCGTCGCCACGCCGAAGCTGAGCAGCTTGAAGTCATGAACCTGGTGGTTGTAGAGCGGCCAGTTGGCGCCTGGCGGCAACCCGGGCGGAATGTTGCTCTTGTACAACTGCGTGGCGCGGATACGGACGGGACCGACGCCCGGGACGTACCACACGTCATGCACGTCGCTGGAGTTGGGTCCCACCTGCGGCGAGAAGGAGAGGTGCTTGGCCGTGGCCGTGGTGCCATCCGGCATGGTGACCGCCTCGTCAGGCAGGACCGAGATGGCGGACCCCACCGGCGCCGTCACCGTGCGCAGCAGGTTCCACTGCCAATCCCAGCGCAGGTCGATGTTGCCGCCAGGCCAGTAGCCCCCGCCTGTGCCACCGTAGGTGACCGAGGCCTGGTATCCGCCGAGCAGGGTCACGACCGCCGTCCGCGAGTTGAAGCCGAAGTCCCCGTTGGTGTCCGTGATGGCGTAGGTCCACTGGGAGCCCGTCGCCGTCGGCACCGAGTAGGGGGCCTGCGTCACGTCGATGCTGGAGGTGCCGGTCGTCTGATGCGCCGGGGCGTCCGATCCCTGTTGCAGGGTTACCGAGACCGACTCGGAGGCCGTGCGCGGGATCGTCACCGGCACGAGCGGGGAGTTGATCCCGTCGACCCGCACGCCCAGATACAGCTGCTGGGGATTCGGGGCGTGGAAGTAGTTCCACAGGGAATCGATGAACTGCCACCCGTAGTTCAAGTACTTCGGAACGGTCACGACGATCTGCGAATCCGAGGCGATGGTGACCGCGGACGAGGGCAGGGTGACCTGGTTGTAGTACTGGTAGTTGTTCGGGCCTCCGAAGCTGCCCCACGAGTAGTTGCCCTGGGTGGTCAGGAAGACCTGCGCTTGCTGCCAGTCAGGATGCGACAACCCGAAGTTCGCCCCGGTGATGGTGATCGTGTCCCCGATCTTGAAGGTCGAGGCGCTCAGGTTGTTGATCACGGGCGCGTTGTTGACCACGATGTCGAGGCTCACCACCGATTGGTAGCCGGCCACCACGTCGATCGTCTGGGTCGCGACCCCGATGCTGTGGCTCGCGCTGTCGAACAGCTCGGCCTTGACGTTGAGCCCCGCCTGGGGAGGCAGCATCCAGTCGAGCACGTTGGCGCCATTCGGACCCGGGCTCGCGAGCGGGCCCGTCAAACCGCCCGGAATGGAACCGGAAGAACCCCCGGGAGTGGGCGAAGGGGGCAGCGATCCCGACGCGGCGACGTCGCGGACCGCCCGGTAGTGCGTGGCGGCCGGCGACCCCGAGGGGTTGGGCGCGGGGCTCGCGCTCGCCGGAGAACCGCTGGGATTGGGGCCCGGGCTCGCAATCCCCGGAGAACCGCTGGGGTTCGGGAGGGGAGCCCCGCTCGGGCCGGGAGCGGGCGAAGTGCCGGGGCCGTAGTAAGGGGGTTGGCCGAGGCTGCCGCGCTGGATCGTGATCGGCGCGATGGTCCGGCCGTTGATGTCGACCGGGGCGGAGCCCGCGGCCGTCGTCAGGGTCACCACGGCGTAGGCAGCCCGGTTGGGGATCGCCTGGGTCGAGTAGCCGGGGTCCCGATCGGGCCACAGGACGTTGACCTCGACCGAGCCCATGCCCGCTGGGTTCACGGGCCGGTTGTCATCCACCCGGCTCGGGGTGCCCACGGTTGCCAGGGGCTTGGAGACCATGCAGCCCACCAGTCCGACGGACAGGGCGAGGACGGTCAGGTGTTGCCAGTGTTTGTGCGTCATGGCGTTCCCCTACTTCACGACAACCGTGACTTCACCCGACGTTTGGCCCGAGAAGAAGCCGGGCGTCAGGTTGTACGTGCTGGTTTGGGCCGAGCCGGAGGCCGTCGGGTCCGTCACCGTCAGGACCGGCCACGAGGACAGGTGGGACATGTCGACCTTGCCGTTCGCGTCGATCGGCAGGTTGTAGGTGACGTTGCCGAGCACCTGGTTGGACACGCTGTCGACGAAGGCCGCCTGGATGGACAGCGCCGGTGGGCTCATCGACAGGTGAGCCGTGCCCTTGAGGCGCAGCAACGTGGTTACGTCGTCGATCACGAAGGAGAGGTCGCTCCCCGCGATGTCCGTCACCCCGTTGACCGGTCCCAGGCGCATCTGCCACCCGAGCCCCACGTTGTAGAGGCCAGGGGCGCCGTTCTTGTCGAACAGCCGGACACTTCCCGAGGCTTGGGCACCGAGGTTGTCGTCGCCCACCTTCACGTCGGCCGTCGCCCCGATGGTATGGGTGTTGACGACGAGGTTACCGTGCCCGGGCCAGGTCGTCACGGGGATCGACGCCGAGGCCTTCTGCTGCAGGAAGGCGAAGAAGGCCGTGTTCGAGACGTCCCGGGTCTGATCGAGGGCGAGGTCCAGGCCGGCCTTCTCGGCCGCGTTGCCGTTGGGGGTCACGTCGACGTGGAGCTTGCCCGAGACGATCGTCGGGAAGTCCGGACGGAAACCCCCGAACATGACGATCGACTGGCTGCTCAGCGAACTCGACCCGAGGGCGTAGCCGTAAGCCGACGGGATCAGGTTGGGCTCGGCGATCCAGTTCGTCGCGTTCAGCTCGGCATGCAGGTTGGCCGTGGTGGGGTCAGAGCCACTCGGCGTCGGACCGAGGTTGAAGTCGACCGTGTGGTTGTTACCCTGCCCGTTGAAGGCGTAGGCCATCTGGTACCCGGCCGCCCAGTAGAAGTTGGTGGGGGTCGAGCCCGACAAGTCGACGCTGGTGAACGGAGCCCCACCCGTGAAGACGAAGCTCGGGCTCGCGAGGCTCTGGGTCGCGTACCGGTAATGGGTGGCGGTCGTCGCCGAGGTCGCTGAGGTCGTCGGCCCCTTGTTGCCGTTCATCAGCTGACCGAAGATGAGAGCGAGGGCCCGCTTGAGGTCCACCATCTCGGCCGAGTTGCCGTAGCTGGAGAGGTTGCTGTAGCGCTGGGCGAGGCCGGGCAGGCCCTTGACCAGCGCGACCTCCGGGGCGAGGCGGGTCGTGAGGCCGATGTCGTTGCCGGCGGCGTCGACCGTGTCGAGGGTGACGGCGATCGCCGTCGCCGTGTTATCCCGTACCGGCACGTCGAGCACCTGCCCCTTGGCGACCGGGGCCCCGTTACCGTCGACGGCCTGGACGAACACGTCCACCTTGCCGAGCGCCGGGTCCAGGCTCAGCTGGTAGGTGACGGTCGAGCTGCCTGCCGTCGGACGCGTGAGGTCCTGGTGCTGGACCAGGGTCCCGTCCTTCTGCTTGATGTCGACCTTGATCGTGGCCGTGTTCTGGGGCAGGGTCTGGGTCTGTCGCAGTGTCGGCCACTTGACCTGCAGGTAGAGGGAGGCCGTCCGGTTCGCCTGGGTGCTCAGGGCCACGGGCGGAGCGCCGGCGGGGGCGCCTCCGGGTTGATTGGTCGTGGCGGGACCGAGCAGGCGGTTGGGCAGCACGCTGGTGCATCCCACCAAACTGAGGGCCAGCACCAGTTCCCAGCGAAGGTACTTCTTCAGTCTCACGTTGGAACTCCTTCGTTATTGGATGGTGATGGTCGTCTGGGAGGAGCGGGTGATCGGGATCTGGAGGGTTGCCGACGGAGTTGCGACCAGGGTGTTGGTCGGCGCCACCGGCCAGCCCGCCGTGACCGTCACGACGGCCGTCCCGCCCGTCGTGTTGGGCAGGGCGTGGACCGTGCCGTCCTGGTCGATCGAGACCAGGTTGGGGGTCGAGGTCGTCCAGGTCAGCAGGCTCGAGGCCGAGGCGAGGTCGGTCGCGAGGTCCGACTGGTGCTGGTCGTTCCAGAGCAGGTGGGTGGCGAGCTTGACCGAGGTCGCCTTGCCCAGGTTGTTGTCCCCAGGCACCGTGAGGTCGGCCGGCACCGTCAGGCCCGGGAAGGAGGTGGGCAGCTGGACGCTGGCGCTCGAGATGCGCAGGGGAGTGGCGAGCAGCTGGATCGGCTGGATCCGCTGGAACAGGTTGAAGTCGAGCACCGGCTGGGCCAGGATGTTGACGAGGCCCGGCGATGAGCTGGGGTCGATCTTGAGGATGCCGCTGTCCACCGAAATCTTGCCGCCCTGGCCGCCGGCGGCGATCGACCAGCTGGCGATGGGAATCGTCGAGCCGTCGGTCAGGACCGTGTTGGTCGTCAGGATTGCCGCCCGCGGGTAGGCCGGGTCGAAGACCGGCAAGCCGGCCGCCGAGATCAGCGGGATGAAGACCTGGGTCGGCATGCCGGGGGCGAAGTCGAAGGTGCTGACGTGGATCGGGGCCGGCGTGGCCGTGGGGGCCGCGGTCGGCGCCTGGGTGGGCACCGGGGTCGGGGCCGGGGTGGCGGCCGCCTGTTGCTGCTTGGCGATCTGGTTCGCGTCCTGACCGGCCGTTACGGACACCGTGACCGACTTGGTCGCGCCCGAGGCGTCCAGGCTGTTGGTCGTGTCCTTGGAGGCTGCCGCCTGGGCCACGATGTCGGTCGGGGCCGGCAGGGCCGCGAGCGTGGGATCCTGCAGCTTGGCGACGTTCAGGGTCTTGAGGGCCTTGGTGACCGAGGTCGGATCGGCCGCGTTGGTCGTCAGGATCACGGTCGCGAGGAGCTTGGGCTGCTTCTTGATGATCGCCTGGGTCGTGTCCACGGCCTGCTTGACCTGGTTCACGTCGATCTGCTTGAGGTTGTGGAAGTCCCCGCCGTTGCTGTTGGTGAGGGCCGTGGTGACGACCGTCGAGGCGAAGTTGCAGGTCTGCGGCGGAGGGGCGTCCTTGTCCTGCTTGCGGACCTTGATGACGGTCCGGAACTCGCGGTAGGCGCCCAGGGCGTCCACGAAGGGGGCCGTGATGTAGTAGACCTTGTCGACGTCGAGCTTGAGGTTGACCTGGCCGTTGGCGTCGGTGTTGCCGACGACCTGCTGGCCGCCCGTGGTCGACAGGGCGATCACGACCGAGTTGGGCACCGGGGCCTCGGCGAAGTCGGAGCTGGTGGCGTCCTGGATACGCCGGTAGGCTGCACGGTAGGCCGCCGCCTGCGTGAGCGGGGCGACGCTCGTCAGGCCCGCCGCACCCGTGAGCCCCTGCTCGGCGCCCAGGATGGGCTGCGCCAGCGAGATGGGCACCAGGGCCTGCAGCGGCGAGAGCACGACCGTCTGGAGCGTGGTGGCCTGCTGCTGGGTGGTGGTCTGGGTCGGGTTGGCGGGCTGGGTGCCGGTCACCTGCTGCTTGGTCACGGGCACCTGGTTGAGCAGCCCGGGGCAGCCCGAGACGGCCACGCTCACCGCGAAACACGTCATCAAGGGGCCCGCGAGCTTCCGCACTCTTCGACCCCACGGCCGGTGGCGCATCGGTTCAGACATGCACGCTCTCCGTTGTTGAAGGACGATCCCGGATCGGCCTGGCGGCCATCACCCCTTCGAAATACCCTCGTTCGTAAGCTTTCAGTACAGGACCAACGTCCTTACGTTCATTAAATCGTCGTTAGATGAAGCAAGGGTTGGCTCGACCGCTTGAAAGCTGGGCCGCGCGATCCTTGGTCGGCGTGGCCTAACTATGGCTCGCCCGTTCCTCCTACGATCGGGGGGCATGTCTAGCCCCCGAGCCGACAGGAGGAACTCCATGGCCCGACGCTCTCGGCGTGGCACCCGGATGGCCATCGGTGCCCTGTGCGTGGCGCTCATCGGCTGCGCCACCCTTCCTTCGCGGCCACCGGGCGGCGGCGGGCGCTCCCCGCAGAACCCGCGGGCCCCGCGGGCCCCGTTCGTGCCGGTCACGACGACCCTGAGCTTCGACGGCAACACGGTCCCGCCCTTCGAGGATCCCTCGAGCGAGGACGAGCGGCGGAGTGGCCGCTGGAGCCTGGGGCGTTGGATCGCGGTGGACGGCCAGTATGAGCAGATGAAGGAGGCCCCGACGGCCACCCTCATGATCCGGCGCTACAACGGGGAGGCCCTCGGCAAGCCGAACGGCTACGCGCCGAGCCGGTACCGCTTCGAGTCGACCATCCAGGCCTTCAAGGCGGCCGACGTGCCCGAGACCAACCTGGCGGGCTCTCCGGTGGGCTTGCTCGCCATCATCCCCTACTACCTGGACTCGACCCACTACGTCCTCATGGAGGGGATCAAGAACCGCTACGAGGTGTGGTTCGTGGACGGCATGACGCCCGGCGACGAGTGGAACGCCGACACCAGCCGCAAGTTCAACATGGACGCCACCCCGGACATCGCGGTCAACCAGCCGATCCAGCTCGGGGCCGAGGTCGATACCAAGCAGGGGGCGATGAAGGTCTACATCAACGGGGAGCTCAAGGAGGTCCTGCAGGCCCCGTTCATCAAGGACGTCCAGCACTCGGTCGCGCTGGTATCCAACGGCAACTACGTGGCCTTCAAGGACGTGAAGCTGACCCCGCTGAGTGCGGATTGAGACCGTTGACGGAGGCGAGCGCCTCCGTCTTTCTGGCGAAGGCCGGAATCCAGGAGCGGTCAGTAGACTGTTTACCCGCACGTGCCCGACCCTGGACCCCGGTTTCCACCGGGGAGACGGGAAGTCAGCTCAGGAAGGCGCTCACTTTCCCGTAACTGGTCACGGTCACCTCGCGCTTGGCGCGGGTGGCCGCGACATAGAGCAGCGAGCGGTCGCGAAGCTCGGCCTCGTCGCGCGAGGCTTCGTCGGCCGTCGCCTTCATCGCCGGGATCAGGGGATAGATCCCGTCGTTGGCCCCGGCGATCCACACGGTGTTGAATTCGAGGCCCTTGACCCGGTGGGCCGTCGCGAGGCGCAGCCCGGCGACGCTCGGATCGTCCGCGCGCTGCTCCAGGACGTGGACGGGAATGCCGCGCATGGTCAGCTCCCGGGCATAGGCGTCCCGCTGTTGCCGGGTCCGCGCCACGAGGCAGTGGTCGCGGAGGGAACCCTGCTCGTCCAGGAACTGCTTCATGCGATTCGCCAGGTAGGCCAGCTCGTCCTCGGCGCGGTCGAAGTGCAGGTGGTTGGGGCGATCGCCATGCATGAGCGACCGGTACCCTTCAGCTGTGTCTCGCTCCCCGTCCAGGTCGTCGATGGCCTTGCCCTCGAGCAGGGCCACCGCCCAGCGTCGGATCTCGTCGGTCGTCCGGTAGTTGATCCGCAGGGTGCGGCTGCGGTTGCCACGGATGTTGATCCCGCACGAGCCGAGCTTAATGGGCGTGCCGTAGATCCGCTGGTGGGCGTCTCCCACGAGGAAGAGGTCGTATTGCCTCTGCTGCGGGATGATGGCCCGCAACAGCTTCCAGGCCTGGGCCCCGAGGTCCTGGGCCTCGTCCACGACGATCGAGAAGTAAGGCAATACGTCGCCCTGGGATTCCAGCAGGTGCCTGGCCTCACGCATGGCGTCGGCGGGCTCGATCAGCACTTGGTCGGCGAGATCCCGCCGATAGGCCTCGAAGAGAGGCCAGACTTCCGCCCGCTGTCGTGTGGAGAGTGAGGTGCCCCGTCCCGTGCGGGGCGCCTTCAGGTACTCGGCCTGGGAAGTAAGGCCCTGAGCGAGCACGATCTGGTCGAACTCCTCGCGGTAGAAGGCTTCGGCGAGGGACGATGAGGCGGGCACGAGGGCCATGGCCCGATCCCAGGCCTCTTTGGTCCGCTTCGGCTCGTCGTAGGTCATCACCCGCTTGAAGCCTTGCCGCTCCAGGAAGCGCCGGACCCAGGCATCGAGGGGAGTCACCTCGATCCGCGCCAGGGTTTCGGGTGGGCAGATGGCCGCGAGGTTGGCCCGGATGTCCTCGGCGAGGTTTACGGTGTAGGTGGTGAAGAGCACGCGATCGCCCGGATGCTTCAGGGCGTGCTCGACCAGCCACTTGGCTCGGTGCATCGCAACCACCGTCTTGCCCGTGCCGGCTCCGCCCAGCACCCGGATGGGGCCGTTCATGCGGGCCTCGACCAGCGTGCGCTGCGAGGGGTGCAGGAACACCCGCCAGCGCTCCAGGGGGGCGTTGAGGATGGCGGCCAGCTCCAGGTCGTCCTCCACCACAAGGAAGCGGCGCTTGGAGTCGGGTCGATCCAGCGCGGCGACGAAGTCTTCGCGGTCGATGTTCTCGGGGGGCTGAGGGGTGCCTTCCTCTTCCGCCAGGCGGGAGCGGTCGCGCTCGATTTGCTCCGGCGTGTAGCCCGCCATGAGCAAGAAAAGGGCCTCGTACGCTTCATCCGGCAACGCCGGACGCGCCGCCTCCAGGTCCCCCTCCGCCCGCATGGCCCGGATGCGGGGCAGCAGGTCCTCGGGAATCCCGAGACGCGTGAGCTCCCGGTCGCGATAGCTCGCGAAGAGGGCCGGTTCGTTCGGCGTCGCTGAGCGGGGTTCGTGGGCTTCCTGCAGTTCGATCTCCATGACCTGCAGGGCGCCCGTTTCCGGGTGGACGTCGACGCGCCGGTTCTGCGCCCAGGCGTAGGCCTCGTCGTGATGGTCCACCCAGAGCAGGGCGTAGACGTCTCCGCGGTCCGGCTTGAGCACGATTCCGCGGTAGGCGTCGTTGATGCGCACCGAGCGCAGGCGCGGGTCGCGGGCGTTCCGGATCACCTCGTAGTTGACGCCGGGCGCCAGCGGGTTGCGCTTGAACTTCTCGATGAACTCGCGCACCTTGCCCTGCAGCTGGCGCGGGATCTGGGCGAAGGCCCACAGGAAATCGATCGAGATGGCGACTTTAGGTTGCAGCGACATGGGCCTTCCACTCCTCGACGTGCGTGCTCGCGGCTGCGACCGCTTCCAGGACCGTCACGTGCCAGCCGTGACGCTCGAATTCCCCCACCATGGCGGCCGTTTCCGGCCCGAAGACGGCGACCTTCCGCTCCGGCCAGCCGAGGTCGCAGTTTCCGACCACCCGCTTTTCGATGAACAGCTCGTAGCCCACCTCCGGACACGGCACGCCCTCGGCGGCCAGTGCCCGCAAGCATGGTTCCCACGCGGGGTCGGTGAGCTGCAGGGTGAACCGGTAGTCGTCCGGGAGCTCCTCGGCGGCTGGCATGGCCGGGAACTCCGTGAGGAGGCCATCGGAGGCGATCGCCTGGAACTGCGGCAAGAACTGCAGCAGGTTGCAGGCGCGCAGCGTTCCGAGCCACTCCGAGACGAACGAGGGGAATTGCGGACGATCGCCCCCATCCTCCAGCCTGAGTGCCGCCCAGACCGCTTCGGGGTGCGGTTGGCGGGTCCGGGCCTGGGGTACCCGGATCCAGACGCGGAGCCCGTCGCGGGCGATCGACCCGTGGACGTGGGGCTCGGGGGAACGGAAGGCCTCGGGCGAGGGAAGGTCCAGGAAGGGCCTCGTACTCTCGCGCCAGGCCGAGCCGTCCGGATCGGACCGGCTCGCCGTGAGCAGGCTCCATGCGAACGCGAGGCCCCCCCAGGCGGAGGCGTCCGGCTCGACCAGGAACTGGCGCAGCTGGTCGAAGGCCGAGACGCCCAACATCCCCTTCAAGGCACTTGCGTTCATTCCAGAAAGGACCTGGTCGGCGACGGAGGCAAGGGGAAGCGCCTGTGGATCGAGCAGGTTGACGGCCTGAACCGAAACGGGTTCGGCGAGGGCGGCCATGATGTCCTGGTAGCCCAGGGCGAAGCAGTGGTAACGGCCGCTCTGCCAGAGGGCCTGCCGCTGGGCGAAGTCGAGTGACAGCCGATCCTTGTGGAAGCTGAATCCATCGGTGAACACGACGATCGGTCGGACTCCGTCTTGGCCTTCGGGGTGGAAGACGAAGTCGGCCTTCATGGGCACCCTGATGCCCTCTTCCGGCCCGATCGGCACCTGCAGGTCGAGCCGGTAGCGGCGCGAACCGACCGTCACCCGGTAGCCGTTCCGGCCGCGCGACAGGTCGTCCTGGACGCGGGCAATGCGGTGAAGGGCCTTCACGAACAGCTCTTCGAGCTTGCTGTCCACCAGCGGATTGGTCGAGATCGAGGCGACCGTATCGACCGGCTCCCAGTCGTTCCGGCTCTTGAGGACGGCGGAGAGCTCGGTGATCGCCTGGGTGCGCGAGATCCGGTCCATCTCCCGACTGTTCCGGTAGCGGAAGACGCAGCGGTAGCAGCCGTCCTTCCGGTCGTCGAGGGCGCAGGAGCAGGCCTTGAGGTGGTCGAGGGCGAGCTGCAGCACGTCCATGAGGACCTCGGGACCCGAGGATCCCTCCTTGAGGTAGAGCTGCTTGAGGTAGCCCGTTCCGCCGGGCACCGTGTCCATCAGGACGAGGTAGCGCCGACGCAGGGCCGAGTCGGGGATCGGCTCGTCCATCTGGGTCAGCCGCAAGTGGTCGATGCTGCCACCGAAGTAGCGCTGCAGCCCCAGGTGCATGGCCGCGATGAAGCTCGCGAGCCGCGGGTCGTCCTGGGTCTCGGTCACGAAGGGCAAGAGGAGCCGCAGGGCCTCCGACTCGAACTCGCGGTAAAGGTAAGCGACCTCCAGGCGGTTCTCCAGGGTTTCCTTGTCGCGGGCCTTGCAGGAGTAGGCGTGCTTGATTTCGTCCTCCCCGGTCTGGACCTTGCCGCAGTGGCGGCAGAGGGCGAAGCCCCTGGGTCGGACGCTCTTGCCCGCGAAGCGCCATTCCGGGGAGTCGAAGGTCTTGGCCCCGAGATTCATGTCCCGGAAGCGCGCCCGTCTCAGGAACTCGACGCCGAAGGCCTTGTTGCTCTTGAGCTGAAAGGCTTTGATCACGTCCTGCGGGTCGACGTCGACCAAGAGGGAGCGTTCGAAGAACTTGATCGTCCTATCGTCGCTGTCGTCGGTCGCGCGTGAGTCCCGGTCGGAGGTGGTGGCGACCACCTCGCGCATCCGGATGAGGGTTCGGACCTGTCCCGTATCCGGCCACATGGTCGAGCCGCAGCGCGGGCAGGCCGGGGCGGACGACATGGTCGGCTGCCGCTCGTGCTCGGCGTGGTGGCAGTCGGGGCAGAAGCGCCAGGTTTCGAGCTCGGACTGGCTCAAATCGACCTGATCGACCATGACCTTGCGCCCTTCGGCGTAGAAGTGGCTCGCGGGCGCGAGCTCGCCCAGGGCCGAGCTCGCCGGGCGCTCGTAGGAATAGACCTTGCGCTGGAAGTGGCCCGAGCCCTCGCCCTCCTCCTTCTTCCAGAAGATGATGGAGTTGAGGGTGACGCCCGGCTCGGGGAACGCGTAGTTGGGCAACAGACCCTCGTCCGTGAGGAAGCCGAACAGGTCCCGGTGCTTCAGGTCGATGATGAGCGCGCGCAAGCCGGCATCCTCGCCCTTCATCTCGAGGAGGCGCTTCTTCGTGGTGTCGTCCTGGGCGGGATTGGCCTCTTCGCGGCTGATCTGGTCCTGCAGGCGGCGGACCGTCCGCTGGTAGCTCTCGATCCGCTGCTGCAGCCGGGTCAGGCCCGCGGTCAAGCGAGCGGCGACCGTGTGCGGCGCCCCGGAGACCTGCAGGAAGCCCCGCAGGTGGGTCCGCGAGGGCGAGGTCAGCTCGTCCGGATCGAACAGGGCCTCGAAGCCTGCGAGGAGGGCCTCGCGGTGGTCCGCGACGTACCTCAGGAAGTTCTGTGGAAAGCGAGCGGGGGCTTGTTTGCCGAGATTGGAAAGGGCCAGTCCCACCCGATCGGGGATCGCGCCCACGCTAAGCCCGCCTTTGACCCATTGATCGAAGGCGAAGGCGGCCAACTGTCGCTCGAGGACCATGGCGGCATCCAGGAACACCCCGGGGGGCCGGACCTGGCCGGCCATCATCTCCAACGGTTCGGCGTAGAAGTAGAGGTCATGTGGCTCGCCGTTGGCGACGGTCAGGGTGAGGGCGTTGCCGTCGCGTCGCCCCGCGCGGCCGACCCGTTGCAGGTAGTTGGCCTGGGCGGGCGGCACCGAGCAGAGGGCCACCGTCGACAGGTCCCCGATGTCGATGCCCATCTCGAGGGTGGGCGTGCAGGAGAGCAGGTTGGGGTCCCAGGGGCGGCGATCGCCCACTTTCCGCATGAAACTCGTCTCGACTTCCTCGCGTACATGGCGTTCGAGGAGCCCCGTGTGCTCGGCGGGAAAGAGCCGGGCGAGATCCCCGTCCCGGTAAAGCCGAGCGAAGTAGGGGTGGTCGAGTGGCGCGGCCTCGTAGGTGCCGCGACAGTCCCGCCGGAGGCAGCCGGAGTCTTTCCAGTCCGGTGCCTCGGGGCTCGGGACCGAAATGGTTTGCCCGCAAGAGCGGCACCGCATCCGGGCCACCTCGCGGGTCACGGTGAAGCGGTCGGGATCGAGGGCCCAGGCCGTCCCCCGCTTGCCGTCCTGGTAGGTCCGGATCAGACCCTCTCGCTGCAGCATCGGCCAGAGCATGACCAGGGCCTGATCGACGCCGACGCGGTGCAGGGTGGCCGCCGGGTTCACGAGGGTGCGTTCCGTCCAGGCCTGCAGCCAGGTCCCCCGCCCGTTCGGCTTCGCGAAGAGCTCGAACCCGTCGCTCCGGTGCTCGAACGTGGCGAAGAAGGTCGGAGCGTGGCTGTTTCGGCCCATGGGTGGCAGGAACCTTTGGCGCCGGAACAGGAAGCCGCTGAAGTGGGGCAGGAGCTGCGGTTCGAAGATGGGGTTCGCGATCGCCCCCATCACCCGCATCTGGCGCAGGGCGCCCAACAGAAAGCGGCGGGCGGCCTCGTGAGGCAACTCCTGGAACGTGTCTCCGAACTCGGCTGTCCAGGCCGTGACCATCCAAGCGGCGACCCGATCGACGGCCGCGAGGTCGACCTGGGCGATCGCGAGCCCGTTGCGCTCGAGGGTGCGACCAACCTGGGAGCGCACGCCGAACTCGCGCAGGACCTCCCATTCCAGCCTCTGGCCCAGGAAGCGCCACAGGGTGCCTTCCTGCGAGACCTGGCCCGTCTGCTTCATGGCCTCGTTTTCTTGCAGCCAGTAGAGATCGCTCGGCAGGAAGGTCGCGACGAAGGTCGGATGGTCCATGCGCGCGAGCATGACCCGCTGGAAGGTCTCCGCCATCCGGGACATGGGTAGGTTTGGATGCTCGTCGAGCACCTGAAAAAGCGCCGTGCGTAAGGTGACGTTGTAGGTACGCCCAGCGAAGAAGGCCGCCCGGTGCGAGGCATCCTGGACCGAGTCGGAGAAGGTCAGGAGCTTCTTGTCGTCGTTGAGAGGCGAGGCGAAGAGCTGGTCGATGAGGGTGCTCGTCATGGTGGCCGCCCGCGCGCCCAGGATGGACAGGCCCCCGTCGCTGTCGCAGATGGGGCAGACATGCGATCCTACGCGCCGGCCCCGCTTCACTTCGGTGATGACGCCGTGGTAGATGGGCAGCCAGTTTCCGGTGCAGGGACAGCGCTCGGCGTCCTCTCGGCTCGTGATCGTGAGGCAACGGTCGCAGACCAGGCCTGCTGGCCATTCGGGGCCCGGCGGCGCGTCCTGCGCGGTCCGGGGGAACAGGTAGGCGATGCGGGGGTCGGCGTCGAAGTAGGCCCGGTAGAAGTCTTCTAGGCTGCTGGAGACCCCGGATTCCTGCTCCGGCTTGAACCCGGCCCAGCCCATGGCCCCGCAGTCGCGGCAATGGACGAGGGGCAGGTGCGAGTCAGCTTCGCGGGCCGTCAGATCGGCGTGGAAGCGCAGTTGGGGCCTCGGGGTGAGGGTCGCGACCATGCGGCGCATCTCGCGCAGCCACTTCTGGATCCGCAGCTGGACGAAGGGGCGATCGCCCGGTTCCCGTGCGGCGGCCGCCAGGGCGACGAGGGCATCCAGCCGATCCCGGTCGGCCTGTTCGTCCTGCCCAAACCCCGGGACCAGGTTGGCCAGGGCGCCCCGCAGCGTTTCGAGCTCGATGGTCGCCCCGCGCAGGACCTTGATCATGGCCTGGAACAGGGCGTGGTGCTTGAGGGGGGCGCGCAGGTCGAGTTGCCAGGTTTCGCCGGACCAGTCCCGGTCGGGGAAGAAGAGGCGGGCCAGCTCGCGGGCCATGGCATCGCGGGGGAGGCTCGGATCGCTCAGCAGGGCGCGCAGGGCTTCGGGATCAGGAAGTTGGTCGTTCGTGGCCGGGTGGTTGCGCAGGAACTCGTCGGGATCCTGGCGGGTCTCGCCGACGATGGCATCCGGCTCGAACGGCTCACCGAAGACGCGCCGGGCGTAGGTCAAGAGGTCCTTCTTGGCCTCGCCGCCGCCGAGGGTCGCGGAGGTCCCGACGCAGCAGAGGCCGCCCTTGGGAGTGCCGAGCCGGGCCTTGAGGCGGCGTAGCAGGCAAGCGAGATCCGTGCCCTGGGCGCCGTCGAAGGTGTGCAGCTCGTCCACGACGACGAAGCGCAGCGTGTCGAGCTCGTTCTGGTGCCAGAGCTGGGAGTCCTTGGGCCGGACCATCAGGAGGTCCAGCATCTTGTAGTTGGTGAGCAGGATGTCGGGCGGATCCTGGCGCAGCACCTCGCGGTGCGTGATCAGGTGGTCGGGGCCCATGGTGCGGTGCTGGGCCTTGTCGTCGCCGCCGACGTAGAGGCCGGCCCGGATGGTGCCGCGCAGCTCGTCCGAGCGGTCGATTTCCCTCGCGAGGCGCTTGGCCTGGTCGGTCGCGAGCGCGTTCATCGGGTAGATGAGGATGGCCTTGACGCCACGGCGATCGCGCTCTCGCCAGCAGTGTTCGAGGATGGGATAGAGGAAGCTCTCGGTCTTCCCGGACCCGGTGCCCGTGGCGACGAGGGTCGAGCGGGGCTGGTCGCCCGTGAGGCGCCGGAAGGCCGTCACCTGGTGTTCGTAGGGCGGGTAGGGGAGGTGGATGGCCTGGAAGAAGTCGGGGTCGAGGCTTCCCTGGCGGAAGGGGAGCTGAATGGAGAGGTAGGGGCCCTTGAAGAGGTCGCCTTTGGCTGCGAAGAAGTCCTCGAAGAGGTCCTTGAAGAAGGGGGAGTGGATGGGGAAGGTGGTCCTCAGGTAGTCCTTGAGGCCCGTTTCCAGGTTGGCGGCGACGATGGATGGGATCATTTAGATAAGGACAGTCTGCTTGACGTGCAGGTGCAGGGCGGCGAACTGAATGGCTGCAAGAATGTCCTCTCGTTGTAGGTCTGAGTAGTCTCGCAGGATCTCTTCGTAGGACATGCCAGAGGCAAGCAGTTCAAGCAACCATTCGACTGGATAGCGCAGGCCGCGAATGCAAGGCTTGCCGTGACAAATATCCTCTTGAATCGTAATTCGAGACAGAAGATGGTCCTTTTCGTCTGACATCACGCCATCCTCCTTAGCCGCAGCGGGTTTCTCGCGATCGCCATGACGAGCTTGCCTCCTCTCGCCTCCATGTTACGCCATCACCTCAGGAGCCCGGCATCGAGCAGGACCCGTCGAAGGTCCGTTTCAAATCGCTGGAAGCTCGGGATGCCACGCAGGACGGTCAAGCTGACTCTCTCACCGATGGCTCGCAAATGGATGGGACGCCGACGCTTGGAGCGCCTTGGAAGCGCGTTCTCCAGCACCTCGAGCAACTTCTGTTTGGGATCGGGGATCGCTTCAACGTCACGCGTGCGGTCAGGGATTCCCAGTTGCTCATCGCTCAGGGTCGTGCCGTAGACGGCTCGGATGGCATTACCATCGGCAATCGCCCAAGCCTCCATCTCACGGACCGGTACCACGCCGAGGGCCCGAATATCGGCAGAGCCTCTGTCGGTCATCAGGGCTTGGATGGCTGGCTGGACCACGTATTGATAGGCGTGGTCCGGGTTGCCAGAACCGTCGGTATGGATAAACAGCAGGTTGAATGCCCCCTGATGTCTTTTCGCTGCTGCCACGACCCGCTCCGGGAAGGTGCGTTGGGTCCGATCGCCCTCCAGGGAGAGAACGTCCATCGGGATCTCAACCTCACCGCGGGCCTCGTGGACGCACATGTCCCAAGTCGCCTGTCGAAGGACCGGGGGCAAGAATTGGTAGTCGGTCGTGCCTTCCCCGATCATGGCCAGTGACAGGTAATGAGCCATTTCAGGCCTTCCCCCCTGCTTTGGCCAGGTAATCGTCGACTTCACCGACGGTGACGAACTCGCGCGCCTCGTCGGTGGTCAGCAGGGCCTTCGTGGGGCTCACCTTCCGGAATCGAGAGCGCCATCCCATTCCTTCCGAATTTGGCGTGGCAGATATGAGGGCATCGGCGAACAGAACCTCCCCGTGTCGCGAGCGCAACGTGTTGAGAACGACCGGCGAATGGCTGTTCATAATGATCTGAGCCAGTGGCGTGTCCGGGTCGATGGTTTCCGAAAGCGGGTCCACCACCAGTTCCCGCATGAGCTGGAGCAAGCGGACCAGCCGTTCAGGATGAATCCCATTTTCAGGTTCTTCGAAGCACAGGACGCCTTGATGCCGCGGATCGTAGAGCAAGGCCAGGAGGGCGAGAAGTCGTAGGGTTCCATCCGAGAGCACTGCTGCGGTGAACTCGGCTCCGTCGCGCGAGCGAACTGAGATTTGATACTCTCGGGGTGCCAGGGGGTTGTCCGGATGCACCCCGATCTCCGCCACCTCGGGAACTAGCTCAGCCAGGCTTGCCGCGATCTCGGCGATGATGCCAGCAGGATGGCTTTCGTCCGATGTCTCGTCCTGCAGGCGGGCTAGCACGGTTGGCAGGTTGCCGCCGTCCTCTTCGAGGTCATCCGGGGCGTGGCTGGAACTCGGGCGTCGAAGCGCGTGAGCGTCCAGCTGGAGAAAGCGCCAGTTGCGCATTTCCTCACGGAGGGCGTAGAGATGCGGAAACTCGGTGGTGGTGATGCTGGAGACGACGGTCGCCTCCGCATTCTCGGCCGGACGGTGTAGATTGCGGCCCTGCGTGCCATCCTGGCTGATGACAAACTGGGCTTTTCCGACCTGCTTCTCCGTGGTGAGAAAGGGGGTTCGGCGATTGCCATGGCGCAGAAAGAGAGATTGAAAGGCCTTGGATGGCCTTTGTCCGCCAGGCATCCAAGTATCCGAATGCTTGAGGATGGGCAGGACGACTTCGCTCTCAATGACGAGCCGCTCGCGTCCCCGGTCGTCTTGGCGCCGGGCGATCGCCACCTCATAACGCAGGCGGGTCGACTTCATTTCGACCTCGGCCCCCCAAGGGTCGGTCACCTGAGGGGACAGCAGCACCTCGACGGCAAAGGTCATCCGGTTGACGAAGGACCCATCAGCCTGGCGCCGGAACAACTCGTGAGGTTCGCCTCGGATACCCTTGATGGCGCTTCGCAGGTCAGTCTCCGCCAGCAAAGAGAGAAGCTGGACCGCGTCCATGAAGTTGGACTTGCCGACGGCGTTGGGGCCTAGGATGACGATCAGCGGTTCGAGGTCCAGCGTGAAGTTCTCGAAGGTCTTGAAGCCGTCAATCTCGATGCGCGTCAGCATGGCCGTCCTCCCACCCCGATCCTATCAGCGGCAAACCGGGATTCAAAGGCGGCCCAGGCGATCGCGTAGTCTAGCTCGCGATCGCACCGGTCGAAGGGGGCCTCGTAGGTGATCGTCCGCTCCCGGGGGCCGCCGGGCAGGGTATCGTCGAGGATGGTGCGGTGGACCTGGCCGGACATCATGTCCTTGATTTTGTTCCATTCGGCCCGCGAGAAGCCGACCCCGGGCAGGCCCTTGGAGCAGGTGAAGACGATGCGGCCGTTGCGGTCGTACCAGGTGTCCTTCTCATTCTGCTGCAGGACGGGAAACTGGATGCGGTAGATGGTTTGAAGCTCGTCAAGGGTGAGCCCGAGTTCTAGAGAAACTAGGACATCAATTTCCACCAATGCTTGACGGCGTGCATAGTCGGCTCGAATTGAGAGGCTTGGTGCCCAATTCTTGGTTAGCATTGCAAAGAAATCTTGGTCTAATCTTTTGTCGGGTCTTGTCCATCGGGCAGTCGCTATTCGCGAATCCCAAACAGTATCCCAGAATGCGGAGTAATGGGCGCTGACGCAGTTCAGGGCAAGCGTCCTTGCAATCAATTCGAAAAACCAAGGTGAACCTTGCGAAGGGATTGGAAGCTTTGACGCTAGATCTGTACGAATATCGCTTCTTCCAGAGATCTTTACAAAGAAGTCCAGAGGTACAGATGACCACATCCCTAGCACGCCAGCTAGAAATCCCGGGTTGTCCGTGCAAAGGCCAAGTACGCTGTCTATGTGAGCGGCATGTGCAGGAATGAGAGCAGGGATGAGTGTTCGCTCACCATCAAGTCCAAGCTGTCTTCGACAGCAGAGCCTATAGTAATTGATTACAGAGTCCTGATCCCCCCAGTTAACGCTCGGCGATCGGTGTAAGTATTCGACTCTGTCACCAAGGGGGATATAGTTGGACCTTGGAATCCAGTCTGACGGAATATGGCATAGATCTACGTTGTCGTATGCGCGGTGGGTATTGCAAACCCGCCTTGGTGTCTTGTATAGTGGGTTGCAAACATAGAAATGCGGCCCGGATATGACGGAATTGCCAATTTCGGAAGGGAACTGTGTCTGGCGCTGGATAGTCCCATTGTGCTGCGCGATCGTCTCATTCCACAGCTGCGTGAGAAGGTGTCGCTCCGTAGTTGTGCCAAGGCGCAATTGAGCACTGCTGATCTTTCGCAATACATCGAGAAGCTGTCTAGAGTGCAGCACGGGAAGAGCTGCGCCTTTCTCCGGTGCGGCAGAGTTTCCGTACATAGAGGCAAACAGTCTGAGTTCGTCAGTGCCAATTTCAATGACTCTGAAGGGGTGGCCCTTGAGATTCCAATTCTTGCCGTCTTCGGTTTTAATGCCGCCCACTGGCCCACAGCAGTAGCTATCCAGTGAATCGTCAGCCGTTGTCGGTGAGAATAGATTTGATATTGACAGAAACTCTGCTCCTTGGCGTGGGCCGTAAACGTTGATGCTGAAACGGATCCGGTTGCCAATCTCAGGAAAGAGCGGCAGTTCGTTCTGAAATTGAAAGTGATAACGGATCCGATCAAACAATTCAGCCCGAAGGGGCCCTCCATTTGGATCGTCGTATACCCCTTCTGGGTGGATGAAGGCCGCTACTCCCTCACAATTGTTAATTACCCATGCCTTTAGGATGAAACACTTATAGAGGTTTGCCTTGGTTCCTGTAAGGTTTGGATAATTGTGTTGTCCTGTAAGAAAAGCTTGCGTGCTGCAAGCGTTTCTGTATTCTTCCAAATAGTGGGGGCGAAGACCGTGGTTGCGTTCGATTGCGGCATTACGCACAGCTGAGAGGTTCGCGGCAGAGAAATCACGAAACACAAATAGTGGCTCGGTATCTCCAAGCACCCCGCCTTCTTCCCATTCAACCTTAATCCAAGGTGGGTTTCCAACAACAAGATCAAAACCGCCATTGTTCGCGAACTGGTCGGCGAACTCCAGCTCCCAATGCAAGAATTGATGCAGGCTCGCCAGCTCTTGTACCAGTTGCAGCCTGGGTAGACGGTGGCACATCTCGGCGATGTTCACCGCCCCGACGTTGTCTTCGGCCTCCTTCAAGGCCATCTGGTCCCCGCCTAGCAGCTTCAACTGCACGACGTCGGCCGGGACCGAGACGTACTGCTCGCCCTTCAGGATGTAGGACACTTCCATCAGGTATTCGTCCCGCGATGGGAAGAGGTGCGCCTGGTCGATCGGCCAGAACCACAGGGCGCACCAATAGTCCATCGCCAGCTTCAACCGGGCGTAGGCGCTGCTCAGTTGCTCGTTCTTCGACCGGATTTCCCGGTCAAACAAGGCATCCTTCTCGCGGGTCGAAAGGGGTTCCGGCTGTGGGCGCTCGGGCTGGCCCCAAACGGGGATCGGATCGATCGTCCTGCGACGCACCTCGGCCTGCGTCGCGGCATGCCGCGCCCACAGCACGTCCGCCTGCGCCGAGAGCGCCTGCAGCTGCGCGATGTCCGCGTCGCTGAACGGCTTGATGAACTCCTTGCGCCGCTCGTTCAGCTCCTTGATCTCGGCGGGCGCCATCGCCTTGATCACCTTGTCGTCGTACGAGGCCATCCCCTCATCCGGCAACAACCAGTGATAGATCCCCGACCCCGGACGCTTCTCGCCCGGCATCACCCGCTCGGGCACCGAGTTGAGCCAGCTCGGATCGGTCCTCCTCTTGTACTTGAGCAACGTCTCGTCGAACACGTCCCGCCGCGCCCCGATGAGCGAGTTGCCGCAGGTCAGCTGCATCCCGAACCAGGGCACGAAGGCCCCCTCATCGGCGCCCACGATCGTGTTGAGCCAGAGCGACACCTCTGCCAGCTCCACCGCCACCGGGTTCAGGTCCACCCCGAAGACGTTGTTGTCGGCCAGGTACATCTTTACCTTCTGGAGCTCGGCCATCCGCCGCTCCGCGGGCACCCGCCTCCCCAGCTCCTGCTCCTTGCGCTCCAGATAGGCCTCGGCCAGCTGGTTCACGGCCTCGTTCAAGAACGCCGCCGACCCCATCGCCGGCTCGCAGACCGTCAAGGATAGGATCTCGTCCGCCGTCTTGCCCTCCAGCAAGACCTTCAGGGCGTACTTGACCAGGCACTGGGTCAGCACCTCGGGAGTGTAGTACGAGGCCGACTTCTCGCGCGCCCGGCCCGACAGCCGGTAGATGAAGGTGCCCTTCGGATACTTCTTGAGCGACTTGTCGGGGTTCAGGACCTTCTCCTCGGGGCGGTACTTCGGCAGGTCCGCCGCCTTCACGAAGAAGGCTTGCTCCAATAGCCTCGAATCCCGGTAGTCGCTGTCCGCCGAGTCCGCCCCGCGGGCCGTCGCCACCTCTTCGGCGTCGTCGCCCTCGTCGAGTTCCTCGTCGTCGCCCTCCTCGTCCTCGCTCACCTTCGCGCGGGACACCTTCTCGGCCTTTTTGACCTCGTACAGGTCGTCCTCGGCGAACCAGCCCTTGAACGACAGCAGGGCCTCGTAAACGGCCCCCAGCTGGTTGATGCCGAGCTGGGCGTACGAGATGCGGCCCCGCCGGTCCCGGAAGCCCCGCCGGGGCGACAGGGACATCAGCTCGATGACCTTCTGGAGGACGTGGTTGCGGAACTGGACCTTGTTGAGCGTCGGCGTCAGCTCGGGATCGAAGAGGTGGGCCTTCAGGGGCACCAGCCGGAAGGGCTGCACCGAGCCGTACAGGTTGGCCTGCTTCGTATCGAAGCCTTCGAAGATGCACCGGAACAGGATGCTCAGCGACTGGTGGAAGTAGGTGCCGTTGCGGGCCTCTTCGGTCGTGAGCGGCACCAGCTCCAGGTCGCGCAGGTGCTCCAGGCTGTAGCCCTTGAGGTAGGTCGGCGCGTTCATTGGGGCGTAGCCCAGCTCGGGGCGCGCCTCGATGTAGAACAGGAACAGGAGCCGGTACATGTAGCGCAGGCATTCAATCGTGAGCCGGTCGGCGAGCTCCGTGCCGTAGACCTTCTCCTTGCGCTCCTTGCTCAGATACCAGACCGCCTCGTTGCCCAGGAGCTCGATGCTCGCGCGCAGGGCGTACTTCAGCTCCTGCGAGACGCCGTAGGCGTGCTTGTGGGCGTTGTCCGTGAGCGTGTCGAGCAGGGGCGAGCCCTCGTCGGGGCAGAGGCTATCGCGGTGCAGCAGGGCGGCCATGAGGCGCAGGGTGGTGGAGTCCTGGCGATCGCCCACCACCCCCACCTGGAACCGCAGGTTCCGCATGGCGTTCCACTTCAACCGGTCGAGCAGGATGATCTGCTCGAGGTCGGCCAGGATCACCCAGCGGGGCGGCTCCGAACGGCCGAAAATCTCGGTCACGAGCCCCTCGAAGGCATCGAGCGGATCGTCCTCTTCGTCGCGGCTCGCATCCAGGATCCACAGCCACGGGGCCCCGTCCGAGCGGCGCACCTCGGCCTGGACGGTGAGCGGCAAGCCGCTTTCCAGCTCGGTCACCCGGGGATCGAGGGTGTACCCCAGGGCCGACCAGAGCGAACCCCACCACTCCAGGGCGGCCTCGGGGTCCTTCTTGAATTTCTCCTGGCTGCGGCGGAACGACCGGAACACTGCTTTGAGGAGGTCGGGGGGCGTGTTCGCGCCGTTGCGGCTCGCCTCGTCCCACCTCGCGAACACGCCCTTGAGGTCCCCTTCGAGGATGGCCTTCAGGTAGTGCTCGGGATAGAACTCTTGCTGGTTGATGAGACCGGTGAAGTCGAGCGCCATGGGGACCTCTAGGCTTGCACGGAGCGGCACAGGGCCGCCATGACTTGCAGGTGGGGCTGATCCTCGGTGTTCAGGGTGTCCACGATCCAGCTACGCCAGGTGTCGAACTCGCGGGAAATCTCCCGCATCCTCGCCGAACGCTCTTCAGCGCGGCGTTCGTCGCTCAAGACCTTCTGGGCAAGCTCCTTGTCGAGCAACTCTGTCCGCTTCGCCTGGAGCTGGGCCAGGTCGGCCAGGAGCTCCTGCAGCTTCCCGGCCATCTCTTCGACGAACTTCGACCGCTCGGCACTAAGCCGGGCGCGGGCCGCGGCCACGACCGCGGGTAGACGGGATCGCAGGGCTTCGGAGTCGATGGGCTGGAGGGTGTTGGCGATTTTCTCCTGCCCGAGCCGAGTCCGGCTCAGGACCTCCTCGAAAGTCATGACCAAGGGCTCACGGCCGTTCTGGACCGACACCCCGAACCAGCTCTGGATGAGCGGATGGCCCTTGCGGTTGGGGATGACGCCCGCGAGCAGGTAGAGCGTTTCTCCGGGCTTCAGGCCCGTGGAGAGGTGGATGATCGGAGCCTCGTTGCGGCCGAATCGGGATGCGATCTTGTCGTTGAGCCAGCCCATGAAGGGGTGCAAGGGCCAGAGGTACTGCAGCTTCGGCCAGGACCCGTCGCCCGAGCGGGCCTCGAGCATGGCCTGCTTCATCCGCTCTCGGTTATCGGTGAGCCGCAGCGGCTCCGCGCCCGGGTCGGCCTCGCGCGGGCACTGGCGGAAGCGCTCGCGCAGCTCCGGCGGCATCGGGAAGCGCAGGGTGCGGGTCCCATCGTCTGCTTCGACACTCAAATCCAGGCGGTTGCCTTTGGCCGCTTCGAGGGCGACCAGCTCGTCGAGGGCTGTCTTGGCGTAGGTGTAGTCGTCCGGAAAGAGCGAGGCGTCGGGATGGAGGCGATTGCCCATACTGCTTTCCGTCACGGGTTCCTCACCGGCCAGCAGGGCCAGGAAGTCGAATCCCGCCTCGTCGATTTCCTGCGCAACGGCCTCCACGGCCAGCCCTCGTTCCATGGCCGAGGCCGTGAAGCCTTCTTCCTTGTCCACGTCGTAGAGGTTGAGCAGGGCTGACGGGTCGCCGATGTTGCGGACGGCCTGGTGGTCCTTTTGAGCCAGCAGTTCGAGGATGCGCTGGTCTCCCCGGATCTTCCCGTTCCGGCTCGCGGTCTGCAGGTAAAAGATGAAAGGCGTTGCCGTTTGGCCGTACCGGTCGATGCGCCCGTTGCGCTGCTGGAAGATCATCAGCGACCAGGGGATGTCGAAGTGGACGAGGTGGTGACAGAAGTAATGGAGGTTGAGGCCTTCCGAGGCGACGTCCGAGGCAATCAGGAGTCGCAGGGGGCTATCCAGCGTCCCGAACCCCTCGACGATTTCCTGCTGCTCGACATCGGAGAGCCCGCCATGCATGACGGCCACATGGCGATCGGCGAGCCCCAGGTCCCTGGGCAGGTGCTCCCGGAGCCAAGTCATGGTCTCGATACGCTCGGTGAAGATGACCAGTCGCTCCCGGGGTTCGTGCCCGCGCCAGTGGACGTCTTGTAGCAGGGTGAGCAGGCGCTGATACTTGCTGAACTGCCCAGGGCCTATCGCCTCCAGGTGACCTTCGAACTCGCGGAGCTGCAAGAGGTCGCGCTCGTCCCGATTCGCGGTTTGGGTTTCCAGCTTCTTGATGCGCTGGCGAACGGTCTGCAGGCAGGCGGCGGGGCTCGAGAAGAGGGCCTTTTCGAGGGTCGTTTTGAAGAGCATCGCCCCGCCCGTGCGACGGGAAGCCCAGTCGCCCAAGGAAAGATTGGTCAAGGCATCGTAGGCAAGCTCTTCGGCGGGGGATGCCTCGGCCTCGTACACCTCCATCCTGCGGGGCAGCGAGGAGCCGGTGAGCTGGTCCTGCACGTCCTTCTTGAAGCGCCGGATGTACAGGCCCTTGATGTCGTCCTTGGTGTAGTCGTCAGGGTTGGCAATCGCCGTCGGGTTCAGCATGTTCATCAGGCTCGCGAACGAGCGGGCGCTGCCGTCATGCGGGGTCGCGGAGAGCATGATGAGGGTGTCCGAGCGGCCCGATAGCAGCTTGGCGAGCCGGTTGCGCATCGAGGTCGAGCCGCGGGCCGCCACGTGGTGGGCCTCGTCGATCACGATCACGTCCCAGTGGGCCTGCTCCAGGTAGGTCCGGTACTCGCGGTCCTGCTTGAGGGTGTCGATCGAGATGATGGTCTTGTCGTAGTAGTGGAAGGGGTTGTGGTTGGTCGGGATCCAGGCTCTCACACGCTCGAGGCCCACCGAGTCGAGGCGGACCAGGGGGATGGTGAAACGGTTCCACATCTCCTTCTGGAACTGGGTGAGCATGCTCTTGAGGGTGAGCACGAGGATGCGCTTTCCCCGACCCCGGGCGATCAGCTCGGAGAGCAGGATGCCGGCCTCGAGGGTCTTGCCGAGGCCCACCGCGTCGGCGATGAGCAGGCGCGCCCGGGGCTGGTCGAGGGCCTTCAAGGCGGGCTCGAGCTGGTAGTCGAGTACGTCCATGGCGGCGCGGTGGCCCAGGTGGATGCGGCTCTCGAGGGTGTCGAAGGTGGGCGGCAGCTGCCGCAGGCGGCTTTCGAGGTAGAGCAGCGCGTGCCGGAACTGGGTGGAGGGGTCCGCGACGAAGGCAGTATCTTCCGGCCGCAGGAGGGGCGGGTGGCCGTCGAGCTCCGTCAGGAAGATGGCCTCGCGATCGCGGACCAGTTCGGAGAGCCCGGTCACCGTGAGGGCATGGCCTCCAGAGGTCGTCTGGTCGACGCGGCGGACCAGCCACTCGGCATCGCGAACGATGATGCGGGCGCCGGGAGTGTAGACGGGCTGAGCGGTGGACAACAGCGAACATCCCTTGAGCAAGAGGCAGGCAAGCTAAGGATTCTTACCCTGCGCCGCAGGCGGCTACGCGGGACTGGAGAGCCGTTCCTTCTCGATGGCCGCGACACCACCGAGAAACTCCCGGACCGCGGTGGGCGAGGCGCACTTGAACCCAACATACTCGGGAATGTTCGCCCACGAGAATCGGATCTTCAGTGCCCCTAGCCGCACGTCGGTCGGATTGAAGTAGCACTCCAGGGCACCCTGCCTGCGCCGGGCAGTGGCATAGAAGGCCTTGAAGCCCGGGCGATCGCTGTAGATCGAGAGTTCTTGCTTGACGACCTTGACCAGGAAGCCAGACTCCAGGCACCCATCGATCAGGGCGTCTTCCAAGGCTACCGGAGAGATGCCTCCAACCAGCTTCAGGAAATGGTCGTAGCCTAGGCTTGGAATGGTACTGAACCCCTGACTCTGCGCCTCGATCTTCCGGAAACGCTCGGCTTGATCTCCGATCGGCGCCGTTACAGGTTCGATCGTCTTCTCGGTCCATTCAGTAGAGCCCCGGCCCGGGTAGGGCCAGAGTTTGGTAGCCACGGAGAGCAGGACTCTCCCGCGTGCCGTGATGTCCGGGATGTCCCAGGTTTGCCGTCCCTGAAAGTAGGCGTTCAATTGTAGGGCTGACTGCTGGACGATCTCAATCTGTCGCTCACGAAAGGGAGCGTTGCCGAGAGAGGAATTCAGGGCCTGGGTCAGAAGCGTGAGGTTGCCGAAGGTGTGGAGGACGCGGTCGCGCGCCTGTGTCTCTGGCGTATCCTCGGACTCGGCGGCAAGATGGCCGTCCGACTTGGGCCACTTGGCGCGCCATGCCTGGGGCATGATGTGCTCCACCGTGAGATTGCCGCCGATGTGGACGTCTTCGCGCTTGGCATGATGTAGCGCCTGCTCAATGGCGCCCAGGATCATCGTGAGCTTGGCCGAGTCGAGGCGCGCATAGGCCTCGCCTTCGAGCCACGCCGAGGCGAACTCGTGATCATCGGGCCAGCGGGACGAATCGCCGGCCAGCTCGGTAAGCCAGTCGCGGATCCGTTCGGGGGTGATGCCCCCCTTGAGGAGCATGTCACGGATGAGCTGGGGGAACAGCTGGTTGTAATTCTTGTTGGTCAGTCCGCAGACCATGCGGCGCACCAGGTAGGATTCGAGATCCTGGGCGATCGCGGCCTTGTCCTCGACCGTGAGGGACGGCTCAGCCATGACGAAGAGCAGGACGGGGTAGACCGTCGACGTATCGATACTCCGCAAGCGCCGGGCCAGCTGGTCAAGACGTGTGTTGCCGCTTGGCTTGATGAGGCGCTCGAACTCACTGGCGAAGCGCTTGATGTCCTGTAGCTCGGCCTCGATGCTCGCGAAGGGAGCCGACTGCAAGATCCAGTCGCGATAGCTCTGGTAGAGCTTAGCGATATTGATCTCACGCACGAGCTTCATGGTCAGGTAGTGCTGCAGGAAAAGGTCTAGGCGGGCTCGTTTGAGGCGCCCCTGGCGTTCCTCCACCTTCCAGAAGGCCTGGTCGGGGGACTCGTCGTCTGGCTGCGAGTCGAATTCCTGCCAGTAGCGCTCGTAGAGTTCGACCGACGGTTCGTTGGCCCGATTTGCGCGCAGGAAGATGAAGTTGCGCAGAAGATCCGACGGCAAGAGCGGCTCGCCGCGTGCGTTGAGGGTCTCAAAGATGACCTGAGGATCGTCCCTGGTTTCGAGCTCGATGGAGACGATTTTGAGCTTTTGGTGCAGGGCCGCGTGGAGCGAGCTGAAGACCTTCAGGGGATCGGCACCCGAGGTTTTGACGAAGCCCTCGATGGCCGCGAAAAAGTAGCAGTAGGCCTCGACCATCTTCGGCCGCGGTTGCACCTTCTTGCGGAGCATGACCTTGGGATAGGCCAGCGCTAGGGACTCCGGCCGGTCGGTCTCCATCACCCGGGTGAACTGTTCCTGGTCTGCTTGGGTTGGCCAGACCTTCCACTTCTCGTGCGGGGCCTCCATCAGGCCTTCGTTCTGCAGGTAGGGTTTGAGCTCGGCGGCGAAGGCCTCCTGGCCGTACTTGCGGGACACGTCGCGGAAGGCGGCAAGCAGCAGCTGGAGGGTCGTAAGGCGCTGCTGGCCGTCGATGACGTCGTGGGCAAGCACCTGGTTTCGAAAGATCGGCACCTGGCAGAGGACGATTGCGCCGAGGAAGTGGGCATCCGGCTCCTGGTCCTCCAGATAGGTCTGGGCCTTGCCCCTGACGTCCTCCCAGAGCGGCTCCCACTGCCGCTCGAGGCTCCAGACGTATTGGCGCTGGAATAAGGGAACGAGATACCGGCGCTTGGAGCCGAAGAGCTCGAATACGGAGCGCGTGAAGGCTTGCAAGGCTAACTCCTGGGGAGATGGTGGCCAGCTTCCTCCAATAGTTTACGAGAAGTCGCTTGGTTTTGCCTGCTGCCTGAATGGCCGCGACCGCCTCCTTGAGCTTGGCCTGCAAGACGGCAGGCTCCACCACCTCGTTCTGGAAAGGGACCCCGGAGGGGAGCCCGAACACCGATCCGTCCGGCCCGAGGGGGCCCGAACACGGCGGGTCATCCCACCATCAGTTGCAAGAGGACCGTGCGGCGGTACCAGGCACGGAGCCCGGGGCCCGCTTCGCCCGCCTCGACCCGCACGATGCCCAAGTTCGGGGAAATCCCGACCTCCCCCGGAGCCAGGTGCTGGTAGTGCCAGAACATCTTGCCTGTTGGCCCCAGGAGCCAGAGGTGATCGAGCGCTGGGCGCCCGGGCCTGTCGATCGAATGGATCCCGTGCAGATATCGCAGGGCCACCCCCGGCAGGAGCGTGTCGCGCAGCGTGCTTTCGTTGGCGTACTTGGCATCCAGCGCGACCAGGATGGGGGGACGCGCCGACCTCGTGAACCGCAGCAGGAAGTCCGGCCGGAACGCGGTCCGTTCACTCCCCGCCACCTTGATGAGCCCCCAGAACGGTTCCGCCGCCGTCGCCGCGTGAATCTCCGGCTCGTAATGCAACTCCGCGAGGCCGAGGCTCGCGTGCCCGAAGCGGTAGGACCTCGCCATCATGCCTTCCTCCGGCACTTCCGACTCGCTCAGGTGCCAGCCTTCGTCCTCCAGCATCTCGATCAGCGCCACGAGGCAGTTGAACTCATACAGGCGATCGAGGGTCTTGAGCCCCAAGAGCGGCGCTGAGACGTCGCCGGTCCCCTCTCCGATTCGGTACCAATCGGTCACCGCCCGAAACACCGGTCGGTATGCCGGGTTGGCCGCGAAGAAGGGCGTCATGTGCGGCCGGCCGCCAATGGGTCGGGCGGGCATGACGCGCTCGGCGCGCCGACGGGACGCCTGCACCCGCTCGATCAGAGCTCCCGCCCGCTCCAGCGGCCATGCCAGCATGCCGCGCACGTGCTCGTGGCAGACGGCCTCGAAGCGCACGTACCCGGCGGCGTCCTCGACCGGCTCACCGGGGCCGGCCAGCCGCGACTGCTGGGCGGACAGGTGGGCTCTCAGGGCGGCGAGGCGGCCCTCGACGGAGCGCAGCGCCCCGTGGACGATCCCGTTCTCGTAAACGTCGGTCGACTCGGCGCGCTCGACGACCACCGTCTGGTCGTACCAGACGGTGTGTACGCCGAGCGGCAGGGCGATCCCCCCCTGTGCCGGCGGGCTCGGGGTGGCCTCGTCCAGGTGGCGCATCATGTGCGCGAGGCTGCGATCGTCCAGCCGATCCCCCGGGCCGGGCCGCTTCACCGTGAGGTGCTCCACCAGACGCGTCCGGGCCTTGCGGAAGGAACCTCCCAGGAGGCGTTCGACATGGGTCACCAGGCGATCGCCTGCTTGCAGCAGGGTTTCCACGCTGGGAGCCTCGTCGCCGGTCGGCCCGGTCCCGTTCGTGGTCGCGAAGCAGGCGCGGAGCAAGCGAGGCGAGCGGCTGGCAAGGTGTTGCAGCATGCGGCGCGCCTCCTCGGCCCGCGGCCGCGCTGCCGACACCTCCAGGTCATTGAACGGGTAGGTGGTGCCGTCCGCGAACTCCAGCCGGAGCGTCACCTGACCGAAGTGGTTGTGGAAGTAGGGGCCGGCCGGCCAGGTCCAGACGTGGTCATGCTCGCTGAGCGCCCGACCGTCCGGAGCTTCCAGGAGGCGCCCTTGCAGGGAGAGCGACGGTTCGCCCACCTCGCTGGGCAACACGACGCGCAGGGCGACGATCTGGTCGTCGCGAACCAGAGCGCCCGGTTGGGAGTGGAGTCGCGGTGTCAGTTCGATCGGGTCACCCGGGCCCAACAGGACCAGGTGCGGGAGTTCAGAACGAGAAGAAGTCATACTCGTGGTAGGCCTCGCCCGCCTGGATCGTGCGGGCGATCGCCTGCGCCGATTGCGTCAGGTTCTGGCTCTCGAAGTAGCGCTTGAGCGCATCGAGCCGGTAGCGCACCCCGTCGCCCGAGCCGCGCAATTGGGGCAGGACCCGCTGGGCGATCGCGAAGTCGATCGCCCCGAGTGGCCCACGCTCGGAGGTCATGAGGGGACGGGCCACGTGGCAATAACGCTTCACCGAGGTGACGACCCGCGAATCGAGGTGGAAAGGCCGGCCAAGCGAGTGCCCGTCTTGATCGCGGGACTGCAAGAGGTCGGCGAGCCGATTGAAGACCTCGATTTCCTGGTCCTCGAACCCGCCTTGCCCCGCGTCCCAGATGGGGCGGAGGGTCTCCATGGTGCAGGCTCCGGTCGGCAAGGACGCGCCGTCTCCGTCCGAGCGTCCCAGTTGGCGGGCATCGGGCGGCTCCATGTACAGCACGTGTGATCGCGAGATGAGGCGCGGACTGAGCGTCTCGGTCGTTTCGTCGTAGTTGACCGTGCCGATGAAACGCAGGGCGGGCCCGAAGCGCAGGGTACGCCCGCCCACGGTCACCGACCCCTCGGGCGCGTCCGCTTGGGTCAGGAAGTCACTCCAGTAGTGCTCGACCGGCGAGAGGTTCATCTCGTCCAAGAGCACCCAGAGGGGCACGGCGGCATCCGAGTCCCGCTCGCCATCAAGGGCCTCGAGCGCGGGGAACAGGCCCGTGTCCGCGGGCTGGAACTCGCGCATCAGCGGGTTGTAAACGCCCAGGAGATCGCGCGAGGAGACCCAGCCGCGCCCCACGCTGATCGTCAGGAGCCGCTTCTCCTCGGTATCTGGCGCGAGCCCGAGGGAGGAAGACAGGAGCTTGGCCATGGAGGTCTTGCCGACCCCGGGGTAGCCTACCAGCACGGTGATCCGGCTCTGCATGACCGAGACGAGGTAGTTGGCCGTCTGGCTGGTGGTCACGTGGCGGCCGCTGGCCCGCAGGAAACGGCGGACGGTTTCGACCAGCTCGGAAAGACCGCCGGGCTGGGGCGGCGCGGGGGCCACCCGGAACGATGGGGCCCCACGCCGTTCCCCACGGGCCGGCATGCCCGATAGCACGTCGACGAAGGTCTTGAACTCGGCCAAGCGCTCCTTGAGGCGCGCGTTGGTCATCTTGAGCGTTTCTTCGAGGGTCTCGTTGGCGCGCGTGAGGTCCTCGCGCAACCGTTCCTGGAAGGCCGCCTCCTGGCGGGCGGCCGCGATCTGCTGCTGGAGCTGATTCAGCTCTTCGCCCAGGGAGGCCAGGATCTCCGGCGAGTCGGTCGGGATCACGACCTGATTGGCTTGCCGTTCCAGCGCGGCCGTGAGCCGCTCCTTTTCGGACTGCAGCGCGGCGACCTTCTCGATCAGCTCGTCGTGGAGCCGCTCGTCTGCTTCCGCCGACCGGGTCTGCAGGTGCGCGACGAGGTCGAGCTCATGTTCCAGCACGAAGCGCTGCAGGAAGGCGCGCCCCTCCTCGGTGGCCCCGTACCGCTCGAGGAGCTGCACCTCGAAACCCTGTAGCAGTCTCGGCAGGTCGATGGCCGTGTCGATGCGTGCGAGAAGGCGATCCATGCGCTGCTGGGCAAGGGGCAGGGGCAACTCTTTAAACTGCGGCGTCTCTCTCAGGTCCAGGACGAGCTCCCGGAACCGCTTGGCTTCCTTGGCATCGACGCCGGGGCGCTGCTGGATCAGGGTACGAACCCACGACAGTCCGGCCTCGGTGGACATGACGTCCACCAGCTTGGTATCCGGAGCCTTGAGAGCTGGCCAGAGTAGCTGGGCGTTGGCGAAGATCCGCTCGTTGTAGTTCAGCTGGAAACCGCCCAGGCCCTGGCAGGTGATGAGCGTGCCTGCCGGCAATTGCGCCACGGTCACCTCGGCCAAGACGCTGTCCTTGGCCCAGCGGACGTGGTGGGAGGCACCGTCGCTCGCCTCGATCGGCATGACCGGCACCCGGTACCATGAGCCATCGACCACGATATCGCCACGCTTGTAGGGCCCACGCAGGTCGCCGTCCCGCGTGGCCACGAAGAAGAACGGAGTCGGCCGGTACCGGATCTGGATCGGGGGCCCTCCGGGAACCGGAAAGTCCTCCAGCTTGATCACGTCCAGGTAGCGGTCCGTGACCCGGCAATTCTTGGCCCCCCCGACCGCGAATTGGCAGTACTTGCTGGCGTCGATGGTGGGGGGGCGGCCGTTCGGGCCGTAGCTCACCTCCACGACCTCGTCGGGAATCTCGTGGAAGCCGTGGTAGACCAGGATGTCGCCCGTGTTGGGAAACTCGTCCAGCATGCTCCGGATCGGCTGACCGTCCGCATAGAAGAGGGGCTGCAGCTTGCCCATGCCGGGCGTGTGCATGCAATCGATGGGGACGGCGATCACGGGCTGCGGCATGGGGTCCTCACGGCTCCGGCCTGCCCGGAGCGGGCTGCGTCAAGCGATCAGTGAGCCGATCCGTCCGCCGGGGCCGTGGCGAGGGCCATGCGCTTGATGCCGGCCGTCTTGAGCTGGTCGATGAGCCCCACGACCTTCTCGTAGGCGAGGTGCTTGTCGGCCGCGATGATCACGGCCGTGTCGGGCTTGGCCGCGACCGCCTCCTTGAGCTTGGCCTGCAAGACGGCGGGCTCCACCACCTCGTTCTGGAAGTGGACGAGGCCGTCGACGGACATCTGGACGACGATCGAGGGGGGCGTCTTCTCGGCGGTCTGGCTCGAGGGCAGCTCGGCCTTGAGGGAGTCCGAGATCTGCGGCAGGAAGGCCATCACCGTCAGGAACAGGGTGATGATCATGAAGACGTCGATCATCGGGATCAACTCGAAGCGGATGTCCCGCCGGCGCCGCCGGTTACGGACCAACGGGAACCTCCTCGGCCGCCATGCGTCCCTGGGGGACGACCGGGGTGGCGCCCAGGTGGTGGGTGGCCCGAATGATCAGCTGTTCGAGGCGGTTGTTGAGGGTCTGGTAGCCGATCGCCGCAATCAGGGCGACCACGAGGCCGCCCGCCGTCGCGACCAGGGCTTCTGAGATGCCGGCCGAGAGCTGCGCCAGAGGGTTGGTCGGGCGGGTCGCCGCGACCAGGCTGAAGTTGTGGATCATGCCCGAAACGGTGCCCAAGAGGCCCAGGAGGGGGGCGATCGCCGCGATCGTCTGCAGCCAGCCGATCTTGCGGTCCAGGTCTCCGAAGGCGACCTCGCCGAAGGAGCGCAGCTCGTCGAGCGACCCCTGAGGGTTCGCGGCCCGGAAGGCTAGGAGGGCCGTGATGGCGTCGGCGCGATCGCCCGGCAGGTGGCCGTGCGGCCAGCGCGGATTGGGCAGGAAGGCCTCGAAGCGCTTCCGCGCCTTGCCCAGCATCCAGCCGCCATCCACGATGAGGGCGACCGTCACGATCGAGGCCAGGAGGATGGGCACGATCATCAAACCACCGCTCTGGATCAGCGAGATCAAGCGGAACATGAGACTCCTTTCGGGCTGGGGCCGGGTCCCCGGGTTCCTATCTTCCTGGACGAGGGGCTCGCTTGAAAGGTTCCGCGGGGCATCGAACAAGCCCGTTATCCCAGATGGGCCGCGCTCCGTCAAGCTTAGAGGCCCTTTCTACCATACCGATCCGGCCTCGATTAAAACGGATCAGCCAGGGGAATACAACGTGGGTTCCAGCCCTGGTTGAGGAGGCGACGTGGCCGGCCCGAACGATCCCAAGACCCGCTTCGATCTGGTCAGCCCCGGCATCGGCAAGGCCTCGGGAGGCCTCGTCACCTTCCTGCTCGGCCTGGTGACCCTCGGGATCGGCTTCGCCATGGACCTGGCCTTCATCAAGCAGGCCGGCCTCACCATGACGGTCATGGGCTTCATGCTGCTCGCCTACGGGGTGGTGCGCGTGTTCATGGGCATGGAGGCCAAGACTCGCTCGGTCAAGTGCCCCCACTGCGGGGAGACCAACCAGATCCTCGCCAACGTGACCAGCTTCCCCTGTTTCAAGTGCGAGAAGCCCCTCAAGATCCCGGCCAAGAAGGCCGGTTGATCGGCGAGGGGCCGTTCCTTAACTTGCCTGCTCTCGCGGCCGCAGGGTAGCGTTGCTGCTCGAGGCTGGTAGCAACTCGTACGCCTCACCAGGGGCCGGGATGACCGAGATGAGACCCAGCTCCTCGGCCAACCGCTCGGCGAGGGCCTCCGAAGCCGGCAGCTCCCCGTGGGTGATGAACGTGAGGGCCGGGGGCTCCTGGATGGCCCCGATCCAGTCCATCAGGCCGTTCGCATCGGCATGGGCCGAGTAGGAGTCGATCGCCGCCACCCGCGCCTGCACCGGGACCGTCTCGTTGAATAGGGTCACGGCCGACGCCCCATCCCGGATCTTCCGGCCGAGCGTTCGTTCGGCCTGGTAGCCGACGAACAGGACGGTCGCCGCGGGATCGCTCAGGTGGTGGTAGAGGTGGTGGCGGATGCGGCCCCCCTCGCACATCCCGCTCGCCGAGATGATGATGGCCCGCTCGTGGAGCTTGTTCAGGCGGGCCGACGCTTCGGCCTCCCGGATGAGGTGCAGGTTGGGCATCTCGAAGGGCGACTGGCGCCGGAACATGGTCGCGATCTCGGGGGCCAGGCAGGCCGTGTGCCGCTCGAACAGGGCCGTCGCCGAGACCGCCATCGGGCTATCGACGTAGATGGGCAGGGGCGGGACCTCACCGCTGGTCATCAGGTTGTAGAGGTCGAAGAGCAGCTCCTGCGTCCGCTCCACCGCGAAGGCCGGGATGATGATCGGCCCGGTCGTCGTCAGGATGATGTCCCTGAGCTGCCGGACCCGGTCCGCGATGCTGCCGTGAGAGCGGTTGCCGTAGGTCGACTCCGTGATCAGGTAGTCGCAGTGGGCGAGCCGGCTCGGGTCGCGCAGGAGCTGGTTGTTGCGGTTGCCGAGGTCGCCCGTGAAGACCAGCCGACTGCCCTCCACCTCGAGTTCGACGATCGACGAGCCCAGGATGTGCCCGGCGTCGTGCAGGGTGAGCCGGACGTTGCGGCCGAGGCTCGTCGTCTTGAAGTAGGGAAGGCGTTCGAAGTATTTGAGGGAGTGTTCGGCCTGCTGCTTGGTGTAGAGCGGGGTGAGCGGGTCCTTGCCGTATTTCCGGCGCCACTTGTTCTCGCTCTTGGCGTCTTCTTCGTGGATGGTGCCCGAGTCGGGCAGGATGACGCGGCACAGGTCGATGGTGGGCGGGGTGGCGTAGATGGGGCCTCGGAAGCCTTCGGCGACGAGGCGGGGAATCAGGCCGCTGTGGTCGGCGTGGGCGTGGGTCAGGATGAGGCCGTCGAGATGACGGGGGTTGAAGGGCAGGGCCCTCGCGTTGAGGGCCGACGATTGGGGGCTCCCCTGGGAAAGGCCGGCGTCGATCAGGAAGCGTTGCTTCTGGGTTTCCAGGAGGTACGCCGAGCCGGTGACGGTCTGGGCGGCACCGAGAAAATGCAACCGCATGGGGGGTCTCCTCTCTGGGCTGTGGCTTGGGTCTTCGCCGGACCTTGACTAGCGCGACACCCCTCCGCCATCCGTCTTGCCGACGTTTGGGCGGAGGGGTGTCCGAAGCGAGGGCGCGTGTCACCGCGTCGACTCATGGCTTCTCCGATCGCTAGCAGCTACAGGTTGGGTCCGGCTGCGTTTCCCGGCAGCAGGGCTGCCGTCACCGTCCTTATACCCACTTCCCCGGGCGAGTTATGTAGCGGAGGTCACAAGCTATTTCGTCCTTCCGCACCCGGAAGGTCACCCGGCGCTTGCTAAGCTCGCAGCAGGGGGTGGGGGATGGCGATCGCCCAGACGGCCTTCGAGTTGCTCTTGAGCTGCGTGCTGTGCGGCCTGATCGGGCTCGAGCGCGAGTGGCGCCACAAGGCGGCCGGCTTCCGGACCCACGTGCTAGTGGGCCTGGGCACCACCTGCCTGACCCACCTCTCGCTCCATGGCTTTCTGGGCAGCGATCCGGCCCGCCTCGCCTCGCAGGTCGTGACCGGGGTGGGGTTCATCGGGGCGGGGGCCATCCTGCAGCGCGGGCACTTCGTGCGCGGGGTGACGACGGCGGCGACCCTGTGGGCCACCATGAGCGTCGGGATGGCGATCGGGGCCGGCTGGTACCAGCTCGCGGGCTTGATGACCGCGCTCGTGCTCCTGGTCCTGGTCTACTTCGAACGCATCGCGCGGAGCCTCCCGGAGCGCCACGTGGCCAGGCGGTTCCGCATGCGGGTCTCCCTGCCGCGGGTCCGGCGCTCCGAGGTCATGACCCTGCTGGAGAGGCGGGGGGGCATCGTCCGGCGCGAAGGCTGGCGGCGCGATCCGAAAGGGGAGTCGATCGGCCTCTCGGTGGTGTTCATCGACGGGACCGAGAGCGACTTCGTCGGGTTGGCTCACGACCTTCTGGAGCTGGGGGCAGGGGATGTCGAGTGGTTCACCCCCGACGAGGAGGAAGAATCCTAGGTGAAGAGGGTTTCCTTCCCGGTCCGCTGGGCCAGGGTGTCGAGCAGCCGGGTGATCAGGACGTCCTGGTGGTCGCGGACCAGTTCGGCATCGGCGAAGTCGTTGCCCGGGAAGAACTCGACGAGCACCTCGGGGGTCTGGCGCCACTCCACGGTCCACAGCAGGGTCCCGGACTGGTTGTGCCCTTCGTACTCGAGCGTCCCACAGTAGTGCTTGTCGCCCGATCGCTCGATGTCGATGGCCTGGATCGAAAACACGCTCGCGCCCTCATCTCGACTAAGCAGGGAGGGCGACCCGTCCGGGCTCGCTGATCCCCCTTACCCTGCCCTCATCCCCCAGGGGAGAGGGTTCAAGGAAGCCCAGATTCCTGTCTGGGCATGCCTAGGAACGCCCCCAGTGTAGGCGGGGCCGCACTGGCCCCTCTAGGGCGTCCGTCACAGGAGGATGAGCATTCCCGGATCAGCAGTAGCGACCGTCGGCGAGCCGTACCGTGCCGGCGATCACCTCGCGCTGGGTTCCGTCTTCCTGTTTCAAGATCAAGGCACCGGTGGCCGAAAGGGCCTCGGCATGCCCTTTGAGCACCTCGTGTGGGGTCTGGACGACCACCTCCTGGCCCAGGGTCACGGCGTAGCGGCTCCAGGCCGCGAGCCCATCGGGGTCGGGGAGCGCGAGCCGCGCCTCGAGGCGCTCCAGGAGGCCGGCCAGGAGGGGCTCGGACGGGGGCAGGGGGCCGAGGGATTCGAGGGCGATCGCCTCCGCCACCCCCGGATCCCGCCGGTTGATTCCGATGCCCAGCACGACCCCGTGGCCGGCCGGATCTCTGGGATGGCCGACCCCCTCGGCCAGCATCCCGCCGAGCTTTCGGCCCCGCGCGACCAGGTCGTTGACCCACTTGAGGCCGATCTCCGGGGAGCCCGTGTGCGCCCGCAGGGCCTCGACGACGGCTACCCCCGCGAGGAGGGTCAGGGTGGGCCGGGCATGGGCCGCGGGCAGCCAAAGGGAAAAGGTGAGGCCGTGGTCCGGGGGCACCTGCCAGGAGCGGCCGTGCTGGCCGTAGCCGGCCGTCTGGGAGTCGGCGATGACCAGGAGCCCCGGCTCGGGTGGGGGACCTTGCCGGGCGCGGTCCTTGAGGTAGGCGCTCGTGGAGGGGAGCTCGGGGAAGTGGGCGATCGCCCTTCCCAGCCAGCGAGTCCGGCAGGCGATGCGGAAGGCCTCGGGATCGAAGGTCATGCCGGCCCCGCCACGGCCCTCCGGAAGTCCTCGCGGGTGAGCTTCATGAGCACCTCGGACGGGGCGGCGAGGCCGGTGAAGCGGGTGGTGGCGATCGCGCGAAAGCCCACCTTGCGGTAGCTCTTCAGGGCCCGTTCGTTGTCCGCGAACACCCCGAGGGTGATCTCGTGCAGCCCCAGCTGGTCGAAGCCGTAGGCTACCAGCAACCGGATGGCCTCGGTTCCATAGCCCTTGCCCCAGTATCCGTGAGGTCCGAGGAGGATCCGCAGGATGGCCGAACGCCCGTCGAGCGAGAAGTCCGTCAGGGAGCACGTCCCGATCAGGGCGTCCGTGTCCGTGAGGTGGATGCCGAAGGCATGCCCGCGCCGCGCATCGGGCAGCACGATCTCGGTGAAGAACGTGCGGATGGCCGCGTCGTGCAGCGGGGTCTGGTCGTGCCGGGTGAGCCGCGCCAGCTCGGGGTCGGAGTACCAGACGAGGAACGCCGGCAGCTCGTCAGGGGTGTGTGGGCGCAGGGTCACCGGGCTCAGGGACCAGGCCGCCTCGGTCACCGTCGTGCTCGTGTCCATCTCCGCCTCCCCCCACCAGGCCGTCACCGCCTCTCGACATGCTAGCACGAGGCCCAAGGGGCGATCGGCGATCGGGGGCGGCCACGCAAAAAGCCCGAGGCGCCTCGACCCTTGGAAGGGGAGGCGCCTCGAGGGCTGAAAGATTCTGGCGGCGGGCTATTTTCTCACCGGGTCACCCCGGCAATATCGTCACTGCTGGCACGTTTCACGACCGTGTTCGGGATGGGAACGGGTGGGACCATGCCGCCTAGCCACCAGAGTGGTTAGAGGT